>Ga0154435_127_pt1 | contig 137484 bp, 112 predicted proteins | sample RifGroC2_FD_115939 | JGI IMG/M metagenome (GOLD analysis project Ga0154435, IMG submission 115939) | Elusimicrobia bacterium GWC2_64_44
TTGCCGATGAACATGTCGTCGCGGATGCCGATGGCCTCGGTGAGGAACGAGATCATGTTGGCGGTCTCGCGCACGGTCTCGCCGTGGGCGATCTGGGACTTCCCCTCGTCGAGGTCCTGCACCGCGAGGCCGAGCAGGTTGCAGGCGCTCGAGAACGAGAAGCGCGTGCGGGTGGAGTTGTCGCGGAAGTTGGATACGGCCAGGCCGGTCTTGAACATGGTCGCGTCTATGTTCTGCGCGTGCATCTCCTTCAAGATCTCGGCGATCTTGAGCACCGCGTGGATCTCGGCGTCGTTCTTCTGCCAGGTCAGCAGGAAGTCCTTGTGGTAGAGGTCGGCGTTGAGCTTCTCGAGCTCGGCGATAGCGGTCTTGATATCCATGGTTTTCTCCTGTGTAAGTGTAGTCATTTAATTCTTCCTGTAGACCTGCGTGAACAGCGCATAGAAGGCCGCGGCCTTCACGAGGTGGTCCACCGGCACCTGGTCGTTGACCGAGTGCGCGAATTTCTCGTTGGCGGGCCCGAAGCCGATGGTCGGAATGCCGAACATGCCCATCGTGGCGATGCCGTTGGTGGAGAAGGTCCACTTGTCCACGAGCGGCGCCTTGCCGAAGGCGTTCTCAAAGGTCTTCACGCCGGCCTTGCAGACGGGGTGGCTCTCTTCGAGCACCCAGGTCGGGTAGTACTTCTCCGTCGGGTACTTGAGGCCCGTGTAGCTGGGGGTGTCGTAGCGCAGCACCTCCACCTTGAACTCGGAGGGCTTGAGGCCGGTGCGCTTCACGGCGTCGGTCACCTGCTTGACGGCCAGGGCCTTGGTCTCGCCCTTGGTCAGGCGGCGGTCAAGGTGGATGTAGCTCTGGTTGGGCACCGCGCACAGCGACGGGGTCTTGCAGTCGATGTAGCTGATGGTGACCGTGCCCTTGCCGAGGAACTTGTCGCCCTTCAGGCGGGTATTGAGCTTCTCGATCTCGTTGGCCACCTTGGCCATCATGTACACGGCGTTCTTGCCGCGCTCGGGGGCCGAGCCGTGGCAGGACACTCCGTAGGTGGTCACAGCTATCTCCATGCGGCCGCGGTGGCCGCGGTAGATGTTGAGGTTGGTGGGCTCGGTGATGATAACGCAGTCCGGGCGCAGCTTGTCCTCTTTATAGATGTACTGCCAGCACAGGCCGTCGCAGTCCTCTTCCTGCACGCTGCCGACGACGTAGAGGGTGAAATCCTTGTCGAGCCCCAGGTCCTTGAGGATCTTGCCGGCGTAGACCATGCTCACCATGCCGCCTTCCTGGTCGGAGGCGCCGCGCCCGTAGATGATCCCCTTATCCACTTTGCCCTTGTACGGGTTCCATTTCCATTCTTTCAGGCTGCCGATGCCGACGGTGTCGATGTGGGCGTCCATGGCGATGACGGTTTTGCCCTTGCCGATGCGGCCGATGATGTTGCCCATCGGGTCGATGGTGATCTTGTCGAAGCCGGTCTTCTGCATTTCTTTCTTGATGCGCAGGACCACGGCCTTCTCCTGGCAGCTCTCGCTGGGGATGGCGATCATGTCGCGCATGAATTTGATCATGTCAGGCTCGTACTTCTTCGCCCCGGCGTTGATCTTGCGGGAAAGTTCTTTGATGTCGACAGCAGCGGTTTTTGCCATTTTGGGTTTTACCTCGTTTAATATGTGCGCGGGCGGCCGCGGGCAGCGCCTTGCGGAGGACGGTTCGTCCGAAGGTTCATTCAATTAAATGTATTTCATAGTTCTATTGTCAAGGACTGCCGGCCCGCCCCCGCGATTAGATATAATCGAATAGCGATGAGGAAACCTCCTGCCAAGCCCGCATATTTTAATTTCCGCCGCCTGCGCGGCGGCGTGCTCGCGGTCGGCGACCTGGGCGGCTGGGCGCTGCTCACGCCCGCCGAGTTCAAGGCTTTCGCCGCGGGGCGCCTGAAGCCCGGGCGCGCGCTCGAAAAGCTGGAGGGGGCCGGCCTGATAGCCTCCCGGCTGGATTTCGACTCGCTCTCGGCCGCCTGGCGCGACTCCAACGAATACCTGGAGCGCGGCCCGGGCCTGCATATTCTGGTCCTGACGCAGAACTGCAATCACGGCTGCCTGTACTGCCAGGCCGGGTCCGGCCGCGGCGCCGGCATGAGCGCCGCCACGGCCCGCCGGGCCGTGGACCTGGCCTTCTCCTCCCCGGTGACCGGGCTGACCCTGGAGTTCCAGGGCGGCGAGCCGCTGCTGAACTGGCCGGCGCTGAAAGAGGCCGCCCTCTACGCGCGGAAAAAATCGGCGAAAACCGGCAAAGAGCTCGCGCTCGCGCTGGTCTCCAATTTCAGCCTGATGGACAAGGCGAAGGCCGCCTTCATCCTGGAGAACGACATCTCCGTCTGCACCTCCCTCGACGGCCCGGCTGACCTGCATAACGCCAACCGGCCCTTTTCCGGAGGCAACTCCCACGCCCTCGCCGAGAAGTGGATAAAGTTTTTCCAGGAGCGCCGCGGCGTGCAGCCGCCCGGCGGTCCCAGCGCCCTGCTGACGGTCACGCGCGCGTCGCTGCCCCGCGCCCGGGAGATAGTGGACGAGTACGCCCGCCTGAAACTGCCGTACGTCTTCCTGCGGCCGCTCACGCCTATGGGCCAGGCCCCGAAGCGCTGGGGCGAGATCGGCTATTCCCCCGAGGAGTTCCTGGCGTTCTACCGCGCCGCCCTCGACCGGGTGCTGGAGCTGAACCGCCGCGGTACACCCATAAAAGAGAAGACGGCCTTCCTGCTGGTTAAAAAAATACTGGGCACCCAGGACAATAAGTACGTGGACCTGCGCTGCCCGTGCGGCGCCGGGCTGGGCCAGCTGGCCTACGACGTGGACGGCGGCGTCTACACCTGCGACGAGGGCCGCATGCTGGCGCGGGACGGGGACTTCTCTTTCCGGCTGGGCGGCGTGCGGGACTCCTACGCCAAACTGATAAGTTCGGCCCCGGTCCGGGCCTGCGCCCTGGCCTCCAGCCTGGACCTGCAGCCGGCCTGCGCCCGCTGCGCGTATAAGGCCTGGTGCGGGGTCTGCCCGGCCTATAACGCCGCCGCGCAGGGCGGTTTCTGGGGCGACATGCCCGCCAACGCGCGCTGCCGGGTCCTGCTGGGGGTGTTCGACCACATCTTCGCCAGCCTTACAGATAAAGACAATTTAAAAATATTTGAAGGGTGGCTTGAAAATTAGCGTTTTATGTGGTAAAACATAGGGGCAGGTTTCCCGGCCGGCGCCGGAAAGCCGGGGGGGCTATTGTTACGCTATGAAGAAAATCATAATCGGAGTAGTAGTGCTGCTGGCGGCCGCCTTGATCGGCCTGAAATTTTTCGCTTCTAAGGAGCAGGCGGCGGTGCAGCGCCCCGCCTCCCAGGACGGCCAGCAGGAACAGCAGGGTGTGGCCCTGCCCAGCGCGGCCAAGGATTACTCGGCCGTGGCCACCGAGTCCGTCTACGTGCCTACCCAGGCCATGGGCAGCTACGAGATGTTCACGCTGCCCGCGCCCGTCATGGCCCTGAAAGGCGCCTGCGAGGGCGGCTCTCCGAAGGAGATAATGGAAGCCCACGGCAAGACCTGGGGCCACTTCACGGGCCGCCGCGCGGCTTTCGATACGAACCAGAAGCAGGAGATCTACACCTACATCGCCAGCTACTACTCCTGCCTCGCCCTGGCCCGCCAGGATATAACCACCTGCAACGAACTGCCCGGCGAAACCGAAGCCAACGGCTTCAAGATCACGCTCGACGACAGCCCGCTCGGCCTCTGCCGCGGCATGGCCGCCGACATGCTGTTCAGGGCCTACGTGGCCGGCAAGGCCAAGGACCAGCAGAACTGCCTGGCCTACATCGGCCAGTGGGAACCGACCGACCAGGGCAGGGTCTCGGCGCCCGAGTTCTGCGAGGCCGCCGCCAAGGGCCCGGAGAAATTCACCGAGTACGGCAGGGAAAAGATGCCGCAGTATTTCGGCATCGGCGAGAAGATGATGGCTTTTACCAAAAAGGTCTGCGGTTCGGACCCGGTCTGCCTCGCCAATAACGGCCTCTGGGAGGGCATCAGGACCGGCTCTCCGGGCAAGTGCCCGCCCGCCAAGGTGCCGCACTGCACGGCGCTGGCCGAGAAGAACCAGGCGCCCTGCGTTGATATAATCATGGAGATGTCGCGCCGGTACTGCGTGCATTACAAGGCCCTCGTGAAGGGCTCCGGCGGCTACATGGGCATGACGCCCGACGAAGTGAAGGAAGACCTGCGCCTCAAGGCCCAGAAAAAGGCCGAAGAGGAAAAGACGCGCAAAGAGCTGGACGTCATCACCAAGCAGACCAACGAGCGGGTGCGCAAGCTGATAGGGAAACAGGGCGGAGAATAAAGGCGGCTATATGAAAAACAAAACCTCTAAACTTAAAAAGAACATCCGCATGTTCCTCAGCAGCGAGGAAGGCAAGATGCTCGACGCCGATATCGTTAAGACCGGCCTGGCCCTGGGCATCCTGGGCACCGCGCTGGTGGAGCAGGCCTCGGCGCAGATCCACTCCAACTACTTCAATACGACGCAGCACGTCAGCCACCAGAGCCACGGCTCGCACGGCAGCCACGGCAGCCACGGCTCCCACGCGTCGCACGGCTCGCACGGCAGCCACGGTTCCCACGGGTCTCACGGGTCCCACGGCAGCCACGGCTCGTATTGACGGAAACCGCCGCAGGTGCCCGGGCGACGCGTTTTTTACCTTCATAATCCCTCGGGGGATATCGGGCACGCCGTACACCTGTTGCGGCTGCTTGCGGCTCAACCCCGCGGCGGCCGCAATTTAATTTTCCTCAGGGCTCCCTCTTCTTACCCGCACAAACTTTTCGAGAACCACGGCGAAGTCCGGCAACTGCCGGCCGCGCCGTCCGCGGCCTCCGGCCGCGCTCTGGCCGCGGCGCTGCGGCGCTTCCGCCCGGAACTGCTGGTGACGGAATTCTTCCCTTTCGGCCGGCGGGAGTGCCGGCCGGAGCTCGCCCCGGCGCTGGCCGAGGCCCGGCGGCTCGGCGCTAAGATCGCGGCCAGCGTGCCTATGCCGTATTTCTCCGCTCCGGAAAAAGAACTGCCGGAGCTGCTCGCCGACTGCGCGCTCTACGACCGGCTCCTGGTGCACAGCCCCGCCGGCGGCGACCTGCCCTGCATGGCCGCGGCGGTGGCCCTGGAGCGCCGCGTTTCCCGCGCCGCCTTCCTCTCCGTCTTCGGCGCGCTGCGCCGCAAGCTGGTCTTCACCGGCTGGCTGCTGCCGCCGGCCGCGAGGGCCGCTAAAAAAGAAAAATTCATCCTTGTAACGCGGGGCGGCGGGTCCACCTCGGACCGGCTGGTAGAGGCGGCCATCGGCGCGGCGCCGCTCGTCGGCCGCCCTTTCCTGATAGTCGCAGGCACCTCCACCCCGCCTGCCAAGCTCGCGCGCTTCCGCCGCCTGGCCGCGGCCTGCGGCGGCGACGCCGCCGTACTGTTCGGTTATACGGACCTGCCGGCGCTGATGGCGAAGGCGGCCGCCTGCGTCTCCACCGCCGGCGGCTCGGTCTACGAGCTCCTCGCCCAGCGCTCCAAAATGGTGCTCGCGCCCTATTGCGGGGCCCGGGGCCGGGAGCACGCCGACCAGCTGGCCCGGGCCTGGCTGGCCCGCGACCTGGCCGGGGCCGGCCTGCTGCTGCCGGCCGATCTCACGCCGGGCAAAGTGGCCGCGGCCGTGCGTCGCGCCCTCGCCCGCCCGGCCTGGCGCTCGGCCCGGGTTAAGCCCGCCTGGTTTTGCGGGGCCGCGCGCTCGGCCCGCGAGCTGGAGGCGCTGTGCCGCTGACGGTAATGGTGGAGCTGACCTGGCGCTGCGGTGCCGGCTGTTCCTTCTGCTACCTCGGGCGCACCGGCCGCCTGAACGCGCGCGGCCCCGAGATGAGCGCGGCCGACCTGAAAGCCTTCATGCGCCGCTTCCCGGCCGGGACGCGCTTCTATTTCAGCGGCGGCGAGCCCTTCGCGCGGAAAGATATTTTAGAAATACTCGCTTACGCCTCGGCGCGGGGCCTCAACTGGGGCGTGAACACCAACGGCCTGCAGCTGCCGCTTCCTAAAATTAAAAAGCTGATGGCGCTGCGCCCGGCCTACGTGATCTTCTCGCTGCACGGCCCGGCGGCTGCGCACGACCGGCTGCTGGGCGTTAAGGGCGCGCATGAAAAAGTCCTGGCGGCTATAAAATCCGCCGCGCGCCTGAAGCGGCCCGGCACGGAAATAATGACCAACTGCGTGATCAGCCCCGCCAACGCCGCGCTGTTGCCCGCCGTTTACCTGGAGGCCGCCAGGGCCGGCGCCGACAGGGCGGTCTTCGAACATTTGCAGTTCCTGAAAGAAGGCGAGGCTCCGGGGCTTACGGGCGCGGAGCTGCTGACCCCGCGGCTGCGCCCCCGCCGCCTGGCCGTTGCGGCCCTTGAGCGCTCTTTAGGCAGGATCAAGGCCCTGCGCGGGGCGTTCAAGACACATTTCGAACTGCGGCCCGACTTCGGCCGGGCGGAGCTAGAGCGCTATTACAACGGTACCCCGCGCGTCTCCGGAGGCTGCCCGCTGCTGTCTACCATCAACGTCGAGCCCGACGGCCGCCTCAGGACCTGCGTGCTCTACTCCGCGCCGGCGGGAGGCACGGTGCGGGCCTTCGACCGGGCGGGCCTGCTGCGGGCCAAGCGGCGGCTGGTGAAGGGAGGGCTGCCGCGCGGCTGCGCGCGCTGCTGCCACAGGTTCTCTATCGAGCGGGTTTTTTGATCAGTTCGGAGCAGAGGGCGAAGCGGGCCAGGCCGCGGCCGGCGAGGTCCTTCAGGAAAGCGGCGTAAGCGGAAAAAACCCTGAAATTTTCGGCGTTGAGGTCGGCGTGGTGGAAATAGATCCCCGCCGGCCCTTTTTCTTTTATGGCCGCGAGAGTGCGAGCTTTGAGCAGGTTCAGGTCCAGCGGGCGCGGCCTGAGCCGCAGGTCGTACTCGTTCACCGTCACCCGCGTGGGCAGGAAAGCCAGGCCGCGGGGCAGGCGCTCGGGCCGGCGGCTGGCGGAGATGGCCAGGAAACCCAGCGCGCGCAGCGCCCGAAGGGTGTCCGAATTATAGGCGTGGAACGGCGGGACGAAGACTGGCGGCACGGGGCCAAGCAGGCGGGCCAGCAGTTTTTTGCCTTCGGCCAGGTCGGCCAGTTGTTCCCCGTAGACGCGCGAGGGGCCGAACTCGTGCTTTAAGTACCTGTTGCCGGAGTGCTCGGAGTGGGAGAGGCCGTGCTGCAGCGCCTCTACCCCGGCGCCCAGCGCCTTCTGCCGCCGGAAAAAGGCCGCCAGCGCCTTGCCGGCCCCGGCCGGGATGACGGCGCAGGAGAGCGGCAGGCCCAGGCCGGCCAGCAGGCCGAAGACGCGCAGGAAAGCCCGGTCGGGCCGGACCACGTCGTCGCAGCGCAGGAAAAAAGTTTTCATTTTACGATCCACGGGTCTGGGCCGAAAACACTGCCGGCCTCTCCGGCCTGGAAGCGGCTGCCGCCCAGGCAGACCTGGAGCATGGGGCAGGCACGGCAGCGCTTGGGCAGCCAGCCGGTACCGCGCATTCTTTTCAGGAAGGGGTGGGCCCAGGCCCGCGCCAGCCCTGCGCCCAGGAATTCACGCGAGGGGTAGCTGGGCTTCCATGATCCGGCCGCGTCAAGCACCAGCCGCGTCCAGCCGTCGTCGAAGCGCGCGCCCAGCGCATAAGGCCGGGCGGCGGCCTGCAGCGCGCAGAAGGGCAAGGGATTAGCCAGCACCGCGCGGACCCCGGCCCGCGGCTGCGCGGCGACCGCCTTCGCCAGCGCCAGGAACTCGCGCCTGGTGAGATCGAACTCCGGCGCCTCTTCCAGCGCCTCCGCCGCCATCATCGGGCGGTACAATTCCCACAGGTCGAAGCCGAGCGCGCTTACGGCCTCCCGCCAGCGCGTAAAATTTTTTATAGCCTGCCTGGAGACCACCGTGCCGGCCCGCACCACTTTGACGCCGGCGGCGCGCAGGCGACCAACGGCCGCGGCCTTGGCCCCTAGCGTCCCGGCCCGGCCGGAGCCGGCGGCGTGGGAAGCCTCGTCGGGCCCCGGCAGCGAGATCAAGGCGTTGTCCACCAGGCCGGCCAGGGCCCGCGCCCGCGCCGGGGTGAGGAGCACGGCGTTGGTGTTGAGCAGCGTGTAGAAGCCGAGTCTCCTCGCCAGGCGCAGCAGGCGCTCCAGACCCGCGTAGAGCAGGGGTTCTCCGCCGGTGAAGCGGGCGCTTTTTACGCCCAGCGCGGCGGCTTCGCGCAGCGCTTTTTCGGCTGTCTTGAGCGGCAGCTCTTCGCCGCTTCGCCCGAAGCAGGCGCGGCAGGCCAGGTTGCACTTCTTGTTCAGCTCCAGCACTATCTCCGCCGGGGCCGGCAGTACCGGCTTAATAAGCCCGCGGTCCGCCCAGGCCGCGTTGACCCCGGGGCAGCGCCCTGCGAGGGCGCAGCGCCCGCAGGCCTTGATCCGGCGGAAAGGCCCGCGCTCGCCCAGCGGCCAGGTGAAATGTTCGAAAGCGTCGGGCATCAGGCAGGCCGGCGCGCCCGTTATGGAAACCAGGAAATTTTCTTCCAGCGCGGCCAGCAGCGGGTAAAGCGCGGTCCTGGCTTTCGCAGCGTTCGTGCCGGGCGCGAAGGCGGCGCTGAACTCGCGCTCGCGGCGGCGCAGGTCCAGCTCCAGGCCGCTTTCGGCGGCCGCCGCCAGCAGGCGCTCAAGCATTCAGCCTCCAGTAATAGGCCCCGTTCCTGAAAGAGCGGGCGGCGCGGCCTTTCTTCACCAGCGCCTGGCCGGTCACCAGCACTGAATTGCCGTCGGAGCAGTCGTAGCAGAGCGGGACCTTCCTGGCGGCCGCCAGGATCTGCGCGGTGGAGAGCTCTTTCTTGCCGCGCAGCGTCTCGAGGAAGCACTTTTCATTGTCCGTCAGCAGCGGGCCAGGCGCGCTCTTCGCCGGGGCGGGTTTGGCGGTCACGGGCCTGAAGCCGGCCCAGCCGAAGAGGCGCAAATAATTGCGGTCCACGCCGCGGCAGGCTTTCCTGAAATAGCAGCGCGCGCAGGGCGGGCCCTGCTCGCGGTCCGCCGCCGTGCAGGCGTCGAGGTCCCGCGCCTCTCCGGAGGCGGCTACCACCACCGTGTTGAATTTGTAGAGCCCGGCTGCGCTGTTCTCGAAGCCCGGCAGCAGGCAGGGCGGGACGTTGAGCGCCTTTACCTCGCGGCCAAGCCCCGCCTTGTCCGCCGCGCGCAGGGCCTTCGCTATAAAAGGCGCGGCCTGCGGCAGGCTGACGCGCAGCCGGCCCGCGCGGGCCATCGCCCCGGTGTGGATAGGATAGATCAGCACGAAATTCGCGACGCCCCTGCCCATGAAGAATTCGAGCGTTTTGGGCAGGGCGCGGTAATTGGCGCGGGTTACGAGCAGGTTCACGCCCGCGGCGGTCTTCAGGCGCAGCATGTTGTCGAGCCCGGCCAGGCTTTTTTTGAAAGCCCCGGTTTTGCCAACCAGCCTGTCGTGAAGCCGGGGGGTATGGCCGGCGAAGGTGAACTTGCAGACGGTAAGGCCGGAGCGCACCAGCCGCGCGGCCAGGGCGGCGTCGGCCAGGCGCATCCCGTTGGTCTGCAGGCGCACGGCTTTGAACCCGACGCGCCGCGCGGCCTTCACCAGCGGCGCGAGGTCGCGGCGCAGCAGCGCCTCCCCGCCGGAGAAGCCCAGCCGCGTGAAGCCGGCTTTCTTCGCCTCGTAGATGCGGCGCACGGCGTCGGCCGGCCGCAGCACCGCGCCCGGGTCGAAATCCGCCTGCGAGCAGAAGCCGCAGCGCAGGTCGCAGGCGTGGTTCAAAATAATTTCGCAGCAGTCGCGCTTCATAGGTTCAGCAGCTCCCGCATCGGGGCCCAGGAGAACTCCCCCAGGAGGGCCTCCGCCTTAACCGGGACGCTACTGACATTGTAGTATTGAACGGCCCGCTTGTAAAAAGGCAGCCCGGGCGGCACGCTCCCGAACTCCCAGGAGTGGAAATAGAGCACGGCCGGCAGGCCGGCGGCGTTGAGCCCGGCCACGCGGCGCCGCAGGAAGCCTGCGCCCGCCCAGCGCAGGAAAGTGCCGCCGAGGAACGGGAAGCCCAGGCCGCAGCAGCGGGCGACGGACGGGGGAAATTCCATGAGCCCGTCGAGGACCTGGTAGGGCGCGCGGGGCGCGCCAGGGCCGAGGCCGTAGAGGCTGGAATCGTAGGCGAAGCCGGCCGCCTTGATGAGCGGCAGGAATTCCGCGGCCCGTCCCTTGAGCGACCAGGTCGGGGCCCGGTAGCCCAGCGGCTCGGCGCCCGCGGCGGCTTTGATGGCCTCCCGCGAGCGGGCCAGGTCCGCGGCGAACTCCGCCGGGGTCAGGCGCCAGAGCGAGCGGTGTTCGTGGCCGTGGCTGGCCAGCTCGTGGCCTGCGCCGGCTATAGACCGCGCCACCTGCGGGCAGGCCTGGGCCAGCCGGCCCAGCATGAAAAATGTCGCTTTGAGTTTGTGCCGCGCGAGCAGCGCCAGGATGGCGTCGACGCTGCGGGGGAAATCCCCGGCGGGGGCGGCCGGCGCCCCGTCGAACAGCACCGTGTCGTGCCATTCTTCCAGGTCCACGGTCAGCGCGTTCTTCACCTGGCGCCCGCCGAGGAATAAGGCTCGCGGCCGCAGCGCCGGCAGGCCGGCAGGAAGCCCCCGCTCTTGAGCAGCAGTTTGCGGAAGGCGGCGTAGGCCGGGCCGTTGTAGGCCCCGGGCGCGCCCAGGGCTACGGCCAGCGGCTGGCAGCTCAGCAGTTCACCCGAAGGCGACAGCCAGGCCGCGCTGAACTGGCCGCGGCAGAAGCCGGGCTTTTTGAAGGCCGACCGGGGCGAGTACCAGGCCCGCAGCGCCGGCCCGGAGAGGTCCGGGTAAAAAGAGACGGCGGGGCCCGCGGCGGCCCGGATCCTTGAGATCTGCGCCGCAAGCTTACGCGCGTCTATGCCGGCGGCCGGCGCGCCGGAGGTTTTCATGGGCGTACTGAAGCCGTTCCCGGCCAACAGGTCCCTCGTGTCCGCCAGGTCCCGCTCCGTAATGAACTCCAGGTGGTTGAAAGCTATGCCGTCGGCGCCGAGCGCCTTGAGCGCCTGGTAGGCGCGGTACAGGCCGGCGTGGTTGGCGCGGTTGATGGTGCACCACAGGGTCAGGCGGGTGCCTGGTTTTCGCCGCGCTTTTATTATCTCAAGGTTGCGCAGGGCGGTGCGCCACGCGCCGCGCGCGCCGGCGGAACTTTCGTGCAGGGCGGGCGCTCCGTGCACCGAGACCACTATCTCGGAGGGCCCGGCCGCCGCCAGCGCAGCGGCCCGCGCCGCCGGGACGAACAGGCCGGTGGTGACCAGCGAGGCGTGGCCTTGCGCCTTGAGCTTTTTTATCAGCTCCGGCAGGTACGGCACCAGCAGCGGCTCGCCGCCGGTCAGATAGAATTTTTTCGCGCCCGGCCCCAGCTTTTTTATCGCCCGCAGCCAGCCGGCCAGGTCCAGCTCGCGCCCGCCGCCGAGGCCGTGGCGTTTCACGAAGCAGAAAGAGCAGTCCAGCCCGCAGCGGTAGGTGAGGTCCAGGGCTATATAGGAGGGCGGCGGCAGCGTTTTCGCCGGGGCGGGGAGCCTCCGCGCGGCGGCCAGGTGCTTCTTTACCAGGGCCGCGGCGGAGCGGCATTCGGCGGCCGTCATCAAAGGCCAGGCCGGCAAATGCACGGCCCCGCGCCAATACTCGTCGGCGCCCGGCAGGGAGCCTGGCAGCTTTTTCTCCAGCCGCAGCGGACGGTAGGGGCGCTCGAGCGGCACGCCGGCCGCCTTGAAAAGTTTCTCGGCGCCGGCGCGGTCGGGCAGCAGCAGCGGGAATTCCTGCGCGTCGGGGCTGATGCCTGCCGGCGCGGCGCCGGTCTTGGCTAGCGCGGCGCGGTAGACGGCGTTGGCGGCGCGCGAAGACTTCAGCGTGGCCGGCAGCCGCGCGAGCTTCAGTTTCAGGAAGGGCAGCGCCTGCGGCTTCGGCGGCGGCGGGTTCAGCGCCAGCACTTTTTTGAAAAGCTCGGGCGAGTCGCAGAGCAGCGCGCCGGCCCGCGCGAAAGGCGACGAGACCGGCTTGTAGGGCGACAGCGACAGCACGCCGATGTCGCCGAAGGAACCGAATTTTTTTCCGCGCAGCGCGCCGCCCAGGATCTGCGAGGCGTCCTCGATAACGGCGAAGCCGTGCCGGCGCGCCAGGCGCAGGGCGGCCTCCACCGGGGCCGGCGTGGCGAACATGTGAGGCAGCAGCAGCAGGTCAAGTCCGGGCGCGGCCGCTTCCAGCGCGTCCTCGGAAAGGTTCAGCGTGCGCAGGTCTATGTCCAGCGGCCGCAGGCGGAAACCCCCGGCGGCCTCGGCCAGCGACGGGTGGGTGATGTCCGGGAAGGCCGCGGTACCGCCGCCGGGCCGCAGGGCCCGCGCGGCCAGCCGCAGCGCGGTGCGGCCGCTGTCGGTCAGCAAACAGAAGCGCCGCCCGACGAAGGCGGCGAGGTCGCTTTCCAGCGCGGCGCGGTAAGGCGCGAAGCCGGCCGCCTGCAGCGCTCGGGTCTCCCTGGCGGCGGCGCGCATCAGCCGGCGGTCCAGGCGGTACGGGTCGAAAGGCTTCACGCGGCGCTCCCGGACTTTTTCCTGGCGGCCAGGCAGACCGTGTTGCCGAGCCGCACCAGGGTGTCGGCCCGCGTGAGGCGGGCCGCCAGGGACAGCGCCCGCGCCCAGCGGGGCGGCCGGCGCTTGAGCGTGAGGAACAGGCGGTCCTCGTCGGCCGCGATGCTTGTCTGGCGCAGGGCCTCGGCGCGCAGCCCGGCCTCCTTGAGCAGGAAGCGCAGCGAGCGCGGGGTGAAAAAGTTTATATGCCCGTGATGCAGCGGGCTGCCGCCGTAAAGCCCCAGGGCCTTTCTGGCGGCGGCGCGCAGAGGCATCAGCGATTCATCGGGGACCTCGATGTAGACCTTGCCGTCCTGCTTCAGCGCGAGCAGGGCCTCGCGCAGGAATTCCACCGGCTTGGGGGCGAATTGCAGCACGTCCACCAGCACCAGCAGGTCGAAGGCGCCCCGGTGCTCGGGACCGGGCAGCAGGGCGTTCTCCACTTTGCCGGCGAGGCCGGGGAAAGACTGGCGCAGGCAGCCGAAGAAGACTGGGGAGGGTTCCAGGCCGACATACTGCCCGGCGGCGCCGGCCAGGTGCGAGGCGAGGCAGCCCAGGCCCGCGCCGAGTTCCAGCACGGCCAGCCCCGCCAGGCTGCCGCCGGCCAGTTTCGCCACGCGGGCGGCCCGGCGGCCGTCGGCGCGCAGCCGCGCCTCCAGGAACCCGGGGTCGGCCAGGCGGTCTATGCACCGGTCGGCGCAGGCCGCGCACTTGGCCGCCGCGCAGCCCCGGTACGGGTCGCGCCAGATAAAGCCGCAGGCCGGGCAGCGCAGGATGGCGCTGTCCTGGGACCGCAGTATTTCGCGCGGCGGCGCGCCGCAGCAGAGCTTGCAGATCATGTTTTGTTCTTCCAGCGCGGCGAGCGGCGCATGAAGGGTTTCAGCAGGACGTAATGCCAGCGCGCCATTTTCTCGTGCAGCAGGTCCGGCAGGTTGCGGTAGACGGCGGCCAGCAGCCGCCAGTAGCCGGGCAGGTACGCGCTGCGGCGGCCCGCCAGCACCGCGGCCAGCATGGCCGGGCCGCAGCCGGTCCCTTCCCCGACGTAAGCCGGGATCAAATTGGTGACGGAGATCGGGAGGCCTGCTGCCGCGGCGTTCTGGCGCAGGCCCTCGAGGTAATTGAAAAGGAAAGCCTTGGAGGCGTTGTAGGCCGGGCAGCGCGCGTTGCCGCGCACCCCGCCTATCGAAGAGACGCAGGCCAGGCGGCCCGCGCCTTTCTTGCGGAAATGCCCGTAGGCCGCGTTCAGGGCGGCTGCGCAGCCGGCGGCGTTGACGGCTATGACCTTCTCCTCCGCGGTCCAGTCGGCCTCCGGGTCGTCTGTGTAGAGCCCGGCGCAGACGGCGGCTGCGTCCACGCCGCCCAGGGAGGAGATCAGCGTTTCGACGCGGGCGTGGGCCCCGGCTACGGAGAGGTCCAGGCGCGACACCTTCGCGGCCGGATAGGCCGCGGAAAAATCCATGATCGCCTCTTCGCGCACGCCGGTGACGGCCGTGTCCCAGCCGGCGGACAGGAATTCGGCCGCGAGGGCGCGGCCCAGTCCCGAGGTGCCGCCTATGACGAGCGCTTTCATATGTTTGATTCTATAATAATTATGCGCCCGGGTATACTTCGCGAAAATACTATAATTTGGGGATTCACCGGAGGAACGGCATGGGAATTACGCTAGTGACCGGCGCGGCCGGCTTTATAGGTTCGCATCTCACGGAGGCGCTGCTCAGGTCCGGGCGCCGAGTGCGCGCTTTTGTGCAGCCGGACAGCTGGCACCTGGACTTCGTGAAAGGCCTCGGTGTCGAGGTCGTTTACGGAGATCTGTTCGACCGTGACAGCCTCGCGCGGGCGATGGAAGGCGTGGACGAGGTCTACCACCTGGCGGCCTCGGTGCGCCCGGCGGGCTGGTTCTATTCCCGCTCCGGCCTGCTGGCGGAGATGAACCGCGTGAACTGCGAGGGCACCCGCAACCTGGCCGAAGCCGCCCGCGGCCGCGTGAAACTTTTTCTGTATTACAGCAGCATAGCCGCGGCCGGCGTGCGCCCCAGCATGGACGAGACCTGCGACGCCCTGCCAGAGACGGAGTACGGCTGGAGCAAGTATAACGGCGAGAAGTACCTGCTCGACCTGCACAAGGCGGAAGGGTTCCCGGTGAAGGTCGTGCGGCCGGGCTCGGTCTTCGGGCCGCGCCACCTGAACATGGCGCTGATCTTCAAGTTCCTGCGCTTCTCTTTCTTCCCTTTCTTCGGGCCCGGCAATAACACCGTGCCCTTCACCTACGTCGAGAACCTCATGGACGCCACGCTGCTGGTAGCGGAGAAGGCGCCGTTCGGCGAGACCTACTTCGTGACCGAGGAGCCGGTCAGCATGCGCCGCTTCTTCGGCGGGATAGCGGCCGCGGCCGGCCGCCGGCTGAGCGGCTTCTACGTGCCGCTCTGGCTGCTCTACCCCGGCTTCCTGCTGAAAGAGGCCGTAGAGGGCCTGTTCCGCTTCCGGTTCTTCCCGCTGCGCATGGACCTGCGGCTCGACTCCGTGCGCGTCGCCTCCGGCGACTGGGTCTGCAGCAGCGAAAAACTGAAAAAGCTCGGCTGGCGGCCGCGCTTCACGCTGGCGGAAGCCTTCGAAAAGACGGGCCGCTGGTACAAGGAGCAGGGGCTGGCCTGATGTATTTCGAAGCGACCCTCGCCGAGAAAGCGCGCAAGTTCTTCAGGCTGGTCCTGGGGCGCGCCGCTTATCCGCCGCGGGACATCACCATAGAGATAACGACCCGCTGCGGGCGCGGCTGCGCGGTCTGCTTCCGCGGGCCGCTCGGCGTGGCCCCGGCCGACATGCCCCGCGAAACTTTCCTGAAAGTGCTGGCCGCCGTCCGCGAAGGCTACGGCGGCGGCGGGCCGCGCTACCTCAATTTCGTCGGCCTCGGCGAGCCCTTCTGCCACCCGCAGCTGGCGGAGTTCCTGCGCCTGGCCGCGGAGCGCTTTCCCGGCACCGAGCTGAACCTCTCCACCGGGCTGGTCCCCTTCGACCGGGAAGGTTTCGCCGCCCTGGTGCGCGGCCGCGTGATAAACCGGCTGAGCGTCTCGCTCGACGGGCCTGAGCCGGGCGGGAACTTCCACTCCTTTTCCGAAGAGGCCCGCGCGAACCTGGAGTTCCTGGCCGGGCTGAAAAAAAGCGAGCCTGGCTTCAAGATACGCGTCCAGACCCTGATAACCTCGCGCGCCGCCGTTCTGGCCGCGGCCCGCCTCGCGGCCGGCGCCGGGGCGGACGAGCTGCAGCTGATGCGGGTGGACCTGCACGCGTTCGCCGGGACGCCGCCCGTCACGCGCCCGGGCTTCGCCGAAGAGCGCTCCATAGTGGCCGAGGCCTCGGCCCTGGCGGCCTCGCTGGGCCTGCGCTGCCGCAATAATAACGCCTATAATTTTTTCATGGACCTGGCCTCCGGCTTCGACCGCCGCTGCCTCATCTCAGACGACCATATCTTCGTGAACGCCCAGGGGGACGCGCTGCCCTGCTTCTTCCTGCGGGACGTGAAATCAGGCAACCTGGCCTCGCAGCCCCTGGCGGCCCTGACCGCCGGGCGCGAAAAGTTCTACGGCCGCCAGGCCGGGCTGTGCCGCGCCTGCGACATCTATAAGCGGCGTCACGCGGGAGGCCCGGCGTGAGGATACTCCTGGTGCACCCGCCGCAGCGGCTCGGCCGCGCCCAGCGCGGGCTGGAGAACATCATGCCGCCGCTGAGCCTGCTCTACCTGGCTTCGTCGCTGAAGAAGGCCGGGCACGAGGTGAAGCTGCTCGACCTGTACGCTTCCCCGCGCCCGCCGGAAGAAGAGCTGACGGCCATGACCGGCTTCAAGCCGGAGCTGGCCGGCTTCGCCACCTACCCGGGCAGCATCGACGAGACCTACCGCCTGGTAAAGGCGCTGCGCGCGGCCTCGCCGAAAACTTTCCAGGTGCTGGGCGGGCTCTACGCCAGCTACCTTCCAGAGATAGCCCTCTCGCAGTGCCCGGCGGACGCCGCCGTACTGGGCGAGGGCGAGGTCACGGTGGTCGAGCTGGCCGCGGCCGTGGCCGCAGACGCCCCGCTGGCCAAGGTGGCCGGCCTCTGCTACCGCAAGCACAACGCCACCTTCCGCAGCGCGCCCCGGGCGCCGCTCCTGAACATCGACGCGCTGCCCTGGCCGGCCTACGACCTGCTGGATTTCGACGCCTACCGCCTGCCCCCGACGCGGGCCGTGTCCCGCGGCCGCGTTTCGTCGGTGCTGTCGGCCCGCGGCTGCAACTTCAACTGCAGCTTCTGCAGCCATCATTACGGCTATTTCTGCCACATCCGCCGGCGCAGCCCTGAGGACGTGGTGGAGGAGATGCGGCACGTGGCCCGCATGTACGCGGTGAAGGAGTTCCGCTTCGAGGACTGCGCCTTCACGGCCGACCCCGCCCGCGCCAAAAAGATCTGCGCCCTGCTCCATGAGCGCCTGCCCGGCACGGCGTGGAACTGCGACGTGCGCGCGGACACCGCTTCCGACGAGCTGTTCGCGGCGATGCGCTCGGCGGGCTGCTCGCGCGTCTTCCTGGGCGTGGAGACAGGCTCGCAGAAGATGCTGGGCGAGCTGGGCGCCAACAAGGACATCCGCCTCGACCAGGTGCGCAATACCGTGAAGCTGGCCAAGAAGCACGGCATGCGCATCAACTGCTCTTTCGTGCTGGGCCTGCCCGGAGAAACACAGGAGACGGCGCTGGAGAGCCTGAAGTTCGCGCTGGAGCTGGACCCGGATTACGCCATGTTCGCCGCGCTGATGCCGGTGGTCGGCTCGCGCATCTTCGACCAGGCGGTCAAGGAAGGCAAGATCGACCCGGTCACCTACCGCGGCGGCCATTACCTGGCCTCCTACTCTAACCCGAAGGACCTGGTGACCATGTCCTCGCTGAGCGCCCAGGAACTGGTGCGCCTGATGCGGGGCTTCAATAAGGAATTTTACGGCCGCCCCGCCTACCTGCTCAGGCGCCTGCTCTCCGTCCGCTCGCTGGGCGAGCTCAGGAGCCTCGCCGACGGGGCCGCTCATATCTTCCCGCTATGAAAGCGCTGCTGGTGAACCCGCCGCATACCTTCGCCCCGGAGAACCCGCTGGGGAACGCCGGCCTGGCGCTGCCGCCGCTGGGGCTGCTCTCGGTGGCGGCTTACCTGCGCCGGGAGATGCCCGGCGCGCGGGTGAAGGTGCTGGACTGCCCGGGGGAAGGGCTCGGCCCCGCCGCCTTCGAACGCGAGGTCGCGGCTTTCGCCCCGGACCTGGCCGGCGTCAGCGTTCACACCGGCACTTTCAGCGCCGCCGCGGCCGCCGCCGCGGCCATAAAGAAGATCAGCCCCGGCTGCTTCACCGTGGCCGGCGGGCATCACGCCTCCGCCCGGCCCGCGCAGTGCCTGGGGGCTTTCGACGGAGCGGTGGTAGGCGAGGGCGAGGAGACTTTCGCCAAGCTGGCCAAGCGGCTGGCTGCTGGGCGGGAACTGGCCGGCCTGCCGGGCCTGGCGCTCAAGCCTGGCGCCGCCGTAGAGCGGCCCGCGCCGCTGGACCCTGACTCGCTGCCTTTCCCGGCGCGGGACCTGGTGGACCTCTCTCTTTACCGGCCTTCGCTGTTCGGCTACCGCCGGCGGCCGGTGACCAGCATGGTCACCTCGCGCGGCTGTCCCTACACCTGCGGCTTCTGCTCCAAGAGCGTCTTCGGCGCCGCTTACCGCGCGCAGAGCCCGGAGCGGGTACTCGCCGAGATGACGGAGCTGGCGGAGCGCTACGGCGTCAGGGAGATCTCTTTCCAGGACGACACTTTCACCGCCGACCGCGGCAGGATCGTACGCCTCTGCGCCCTGCTGAAGAAGAAAGGGCTGGACCTGACCTGGTCCTGCATGACGCGCGTGGACCTGGTGGACCCGGAACTGCTGCGCGCGATGCGGGCGGCCGGCTGCTTCTCCGTAGCTTTCGGCGTCGACGGCGCCGGCGACGCCTCCTGCGGGCTGATGGGCAAGGGCTTCGACGCGGCCAGGGCTAAGGCCGCCGTGGCCGCCGCGCGGGCGGCCGGCCTGGAGACGCGCGCCTACTATATCTTCGGCTACCCCGGCGAGACGCGGGCCACGCTCGCGGCCGCGCCCGCCAGGATGGCGGAGGTGGACGCTGACCACGTCTTTATCGCCTTCGCCCACCCGTTCTTCGATACCCCTCTCTACAGCGAGGCCAGGGCGCGCGGGCTGCTGGCGGTCTCCGACGAGGAACTGCTGGACGCGCGCGATAACGCCGCGCCGCTCGTCAACGTGCCGGGCATGACCCTGAAGCAACAGGCCGGGTTCGCCAAGCGCGCCTACCTGCGCTATTACCTGCGGCCGGCCAGCCTGGCGCGCCGCCTCGCCTCGCCCCGGGCGCTGGCGGAGTCGGCGCGGGCGCTGCTGTATTTCCTGAGGTGGTACTGATGAAAGTGCTCCTCGTCTCTCCGGCGCTAAAGAACATGGACGTGTACCAGGTGCGCGCGCGCGGCTGCATGCCGCCGCTGAACCTGCTCTATATCGCCGGCGCGCTGGCGCGCGGCGGGCACGAGGTGCGGGTGCTGGACCTCTACGCCGAGGGCCTCTCCGACGAGGAATTCCTCGCGCGGGCGCGGGCCTTCGGGCCGGACCTGGCCGCCTTCGCCACCTATACCGCCAGCTTCGATATGGCCGCGGCGGGCGCGCTGCTGCTCAAGAAGAGCTTCCCCGGCCTCAGGACGGCGGCCGGCGGCATTCACGCCAGTTATTTGCCCGCGCAGTGCCTGCGCAGCGGCGCTTTCGATTTTGTGGTGGTAGGCGAGGGCGAGCAGACCATTCTGGAGCTGGCTGACGCGCTCGCCGTAAAAAAAGATCTTTACGGCTTGCCCGGCCTGGTGCTGCCGAAGGACGGGAAAGCTTTCGCCACGCCGCAGCGCCCGCTGATAGAGGACCTGGACTCGCTGCCGCCCCCGGACTACGGGCTGATCGACCTTTCAAAGTATTACCTCGGCATCACCCGCGCGGTCAGCACGGCCCCCGCGGCCTCGGTGCTGACCATGCGCGGCTGTCCCTATCACTGCACCTTCTGCAGCCACCATTACGGCTACGGCGGCCGCCTGCGCAAGCGCGCGCCCGCCAGGGTGGTGGCCGAAATGCGAACGCTCTACGACGATTACGCCGTGCGCGAGTTCCAGTTCGAGGACCCGTCGTTCACCTGCGACCCGGCCCATGTGCGCGAGATCTGCCGGCTGATAAAAGCGAGCGGTATGAAAATTTCGTGGAACTGCAATGTCCGCGCCAACACCGCCTCGGACGAGCTGTTCTCGGAAATGGCGGCCGCCGGCTGCCGGCGCGCGCTGCTGGGCGTGGAGTCAGGCTCGCAGGCGCTGCTGGACCGCATGAAGAAGGGCATCACCCTCGACGCGGTGCGCCGCACGATGGCGCTGACCAGGAAATACGGCATGCGCGTCAACGCGGCCTTCATCCTGGGCACGCCCGGCGAGACGCGCGAGACCGCGAGGCAGACCTACGAGTTCGCGCGCGAGCTGGACCCGGACTACGTCATGTTCTCGGTCTATATCCCCAGCCCCGGCGGCGAGCTGTTCGACCGCCTGGCCTCGGAGGGGCGGCTGGACCTGGACAAGGTTTACGGCGCCGACTATATCACGGTCTATTCGGAGCGCGAGCCGATGGTGGAACTCAGCGAAGTGCCGGCGGGCGAGCTGCTGGCGCTGATGGAGTCTTACACGCGCGGCTTTTACCTGCGGCCCGCTTACGTCCTCAAGCGGCTGCGCACGCTGCTGCTGCCCGGCGAGCTCTCCCGGGTGCTTTGGGGCGTGGCGCTGATCTTCAGTCATCAGCTGCGGGTGCTCAAGGACAGGCTGGCCGGAAAAAAACTGGATGAAAACAGCTGGACATACTAGGCGGCTGCTGCTGCTCTACAGGATCTTCGCCCGGCGCGCCGGGCTGTGGCTGCTGCCTCGCCTGGCCCGCTTCGCCTTCCTGCGCCGGGTGCTGGGGCGCCGCGTGCCGGTGACGGTGATGATAGCCGTCACCTGCCGCTGCCAGTGCGACTGCGCCCACTGCTCCGCGAGCGCCCTGACCGACGGCGGAGCCGAGCTCTCCGCCGCAGAGGTGAAGGGGATCATCGCCGACGCCGCGGCGCTGGGCGCGCCCAAGATAGGCTTCACGGGCGGCGAGCCGCTGCTGCGCGCCGACCTGGCCGAACTGACGGCCTGCGCGGCCGGGCTCGGCCTGAGCGTTTCCATCGACACCAACGGCCTGCTGCTGGATGAAAAAAAAGCGCTGGAGCTCAAAGCCGCCGGCATCTGCAATATAAACATCAGCCTGGACTCGCCCGAAGCCCGGCGCCACGACCGGCTGCGCAACGTGCCCGGCTGCTTCGACGCGGCGCTGGCCGCCGTGAAGACCTGCGCCGCCCTTGGCATCCCCTGCGTGGTCTCCACCTATCTCACCGACAAGGCCGTGGCCGAGGGCAGGCTGGAGGCGCTGATAGCGCTGGCCCGCTCGGCCGGGGCCTCGGCCGTGCGCGCCCTGTTCCCGATCTATGCCGGCAAACTGCACGGCCGCAGCCGGCCGCTGCTCTCCGCGGCGCACAAGCGTCTCTTCTTCGAGAAATACGCCGACCCCGGCTTCGTATACTCCGAAAGCCCGCTCTTCGACTACCTCGACGGGAGCGTGCAGTGCACGGCCGCGCGCAAGATGAGCGTCTACGTCGGGGCCGACGGCTCGGTGCGCAGCTGTTACGTCTCCCCCAAGCCGCTGGGCAACGTCAGGGACGGGGGCCTGGCCGCCGTGCTGGAGCGCGCGGGCTATCTTTCCGGAGGCCCTGGCCCCGGCCTGGACTGCGGCGCATGCTGAACAAGGCTCCCACCCGCGTAGCCCTGGTCTGGCCCGGCGGGCTGGACCCCCGCCGCGTGCTGCCGCTGGCCTACGCCTGCCTGGCCGCGAACACCCCCAAAGAGCTCTGTGAATTCCGCCTGTTCGACCTGGCGCTCGGCGCGCCGGCGCCGGAGCGTCTGGCCGAAGAGCTGGCGGCTTTCGCGCCCGAGGTGGTCGGCCTTTCCTGCTTCGCCATGAATTTCCCGCAAGCGCTGGCCGCGGCGCGCGCCGCTAAACAAGCCGTTCCCGGCGCCGTAGTCATAGCCGGCGGGCAGCATCCCAGCTCCTGGCCCGAAGGCGTGCTGGGCAACACCGAAATAGATTTCGTGCTGAAGGGCGAGGGCGAGCGGGCCTTCACCGCCTTCCTGGAACAGTTCCGCTCCGGCGCGCCCGACTGGGGCAAGGTGCCGGGCCTCGTGCGCCGCGGCCCCGACGGCCTGCTCGACGCGCCGCCGGCCATGGTGGAGGACCTGGACTCGCTGGCCCTGCCGGACTACAAATTCATAAATTTCGGGGAATACCTGCGCCGCGGCTACCGCGTCTACGCGGATTCCCGCCCGAGCGCGCCGATACAGACCACGCGCGGCTGCCCCTACGGCTGCGCCTTCTGCTGCGGGCCGGCCATCAGCGGCCCCCGCCTGCGGCGCTTCAGCGCCCCCTACGCGGTGCGCTGGATAGAGGCGCTGAACCGCGACTACGGCGTGCTCTGGTTCAACATCATCGACGACAATTTTACCTTCCACCCCGAGGCGGCCAAGGAGTTCTGCCGCGAGGCCCTGAAGCTGCGGCTGCCGGGGCTGCGCTTCGGCACCCCGAACGGCATACGGGCGCAGCACGGCGACGCGCAGCTATGGCGGCTGATGGCGGCGGCCGGCTGGGACCATTTTACCGTGGCGCCGGAGAGCGGCTCGGAGCGCGTGCTGGCGCTGATGAAAAAGGACCTGCGCCCGGCCCAGATAGAGGTGGCCGTAGGAGAGATGCGCGCGACCGGGCTGCCGGTCTGCGGCTTCTTCATCCTGGGCTATCCCGGAGAAACGCGCGCGGACCTTGCGCTGACGCTGCGCATGGTGAAGCTCTTCGACCTGGCGGAGCTGTTCGTCTTCCAGCCGCTGCCCGGCTCGCCGGTGTTCCGCGAACTGCTGGCCGCCGGCAGGATAAAGGCCGGGTTCATTCCCGCCGTAAACGACTTCTCCTCGGGCGAGCGCAGCTACGTGTCGGAAGAGCTGCGGGGCGTAAACCTGTCCCGGGTCATCTTCAGGGCCAGGCTGGGCACGGCGCTGCGCCACCCGCTGACGGCGCTGGCTCACCTGCGCCACCTGGACCTGCCGGTAGCGGCGGTGAAAGTGCTAAAGCAGGCCGCGGCCTTCCTGGCCGGCGGCAAATAATTATCCTGAATTCCTGCGGAATTCCCAGCGAAGCGGGCGGAGGGCCCAGCGCTATGCGCGCCCGGCCCGACGAGGTGTATGCCTCCCGAAGGGCGCCCGCTATGCGGGCGGAAAACTTCAGCGGAAGTTTTCAGGCTATATTTTTTCGAAGAGGTCAGCCCAGCGCGTCCGGAAAGCCGGGTCGTTGAGCGGGCAGTCGGAGCAGTCTTTGTGCTCCTTGTAGAGGGGGGAAGACCACATCCTCTTCACGATCGGTCCCAGCGGCTCCGAGCGCACGCTGCCGTAAGGCACGGGAAAATAATTGCAGGCCACTACCTCGCCCGAGGCGGTGATATCCACCTTCCAGCGCTCCAGCGACGAGCACACGAAATCAGCCGACGGGGAATCCACCGGCGCTATCACCCAGTGCGACTTGCCCGGAGCGAGCAGCGAGCGCAGGATGGCGATGTCCTCCGGGGCTAGGGCCTCGTCAGGCCTGTCGCTCCAGCGGCCGGCGCGCATGGGCGAGAGGATGCGCAGCCGCGCTCCCAGCGACGCCGCCAGGGCCGGCATTTTTGCGGCCCGCCCGTCGCGCAGCCGCGCGCGGTCCGCGCAGAAAGAGATATCCACCCGCACGCCGAGCTTCGCCAGCGCGCGCGCGCCGTCGGCGGCCTTCTGCCAGAGGCCCGGCACGCCGCGGCCGGCGTCGTGGACCTCGGGGGAGGGATCATCCAGGCTGACGCCTGCGGCGCCCAGGCCGGCCGCGGCCAGCCGCTCCGCCATCGCGGCGTCGAGCAATAAACCGTTGGTGGTAAGCGCGGCGCGCAGGCCGAGGGCCCCCGCGCCTTTTATCAGGTCCGGCAGTTCGGGGCGCAGCAGCGGCTCGCCGCCGAAGAAACTGACCTCGCGCGCGCCCAGCGCCGCGGCCTCGCCCAGCACCCGCAGGATCTCTTCCCGCGTCAGCTCGGGCCCGCCATTGCCGCCGCCGTTCACCGCGCAGCGCTCGCACTTGCATTGGCAGCGCCGCGTCACCGAAAGCATCACGGCCGCGCCGAACAGCGGCTTGAAGAGCCGCGCGGCTTTAACGACGAGGCTCCTGGCGGCCATGCCCGCGTTCATCGCGCGCCCCCGCGCTCGTACTCTTCCCGCCTGGCTAAAAAAGTCTCGGCGTTGAGCGGGCAGCCGTCATAACCGGACTCCCCGCTGAAAGTGTCAAAGGCCCACATGCGCGCCGCGGCCCCGGCCAGCGGCACTTCGCGGATATTGCCGAAGGAGCGCGCCAGGTACGGGCAGGCGGTGATGTCGCCGTAGGCGGAGACGTCGAAGGTGCTGCGCACGAAGGAATGGCAGAGGAACGGCACGCCGGGCCGGTCTATGAACTCGTAGCCCCAGCAGACCTTGCCGGGCTTGAGGCGGCTGCGCAGCCCGTCCAGTTCGCGCGCGCCGAGCGCTATGTCGTCGCGCTCTTTCCAGCGGCCGGCCCGCACGGGCGGCAGCAGGCGCAGCATGGCGCCGGCCCTGTCGGCCAGCGCTATCATGCCGTCGAGGCCGCCGTTCGCCAGGCTGTCGTGGCTGGCGTAATAGTTGATGTAGACCGGGATACCCTCGGCGCGGCAGAAGCCCAGCGCGTCCACGGACCTTTGCCAGCCGCCGGGCACGCCGCGGAAGGAGTCGTGCAGCGCCGGGTCCTGGCTGTCGAGGCTGATGTCCACGTTCTTCACGCCGGCCGCGGCCAGGCGTTTGGCCATGGCGGCGTCTATCAGCAAGCCGTTGGTGCCCAGCGCGGCGCGCAGCCCCAGGCGCGTCGCCTCGGCTATGTACTCGACGATATCCTTGGCCAGCATCGGCTCGCCGCCGAAGAAGTGCACGCCGGCGCCGCCGCCCTCGCGCAGGTCGCGTAACAGCTTGAAGACCTCTTCTCTGGACAGTTCCGCCCGGCCGCGCGCGTCGAAAGTGCCGGCGCCGCAGTGGCGGCAACTGCATTGGCAGCGGTAGGTGAGGGCCACCAGCGCGGTGGCCCCGAACAACGGTTTAAATTTCCTGACCAGCGGCAGGCCGCGCCGCAGCGCGAAATACATCAGCCGCACTACGAGAGGATGGCCGGCCCAGGAGCGAAAGGCCCGCCGGAAGGCGGGCACGTTGAAGTAGCTTCCCGGGGGCGGCAGGGACATAGGTAAGCTCAGGCCTGGCAGTCGGATCTGGCGGCGGCGCCGCCGGTCAGCTTGTCGCCGTGCTTCTTTATGAACTTGGCGTCGTTCATGGGGCAGTCGAAGTGCTTGGAACCCTCTTTGAACATCTCGGAGGACCACATGCGCTTCACGATGGCTTCCAGCGGCTCCTTGCGTATATTGCCGAAGCCGGCGGGCAGGTAGGCGCAGGCCAGCACCTCGCCGTAGGCGGACACGTCGAACTTGTTGCCCAGCATGGAGTTGCACCAGAAGGGCACGTCCTTGTGCTGCATGAATTCGGTTTCCCAGCAGACGTCGGGCGCCAGCAGGCTCCGCAGCTTCCGGATCTCGGGCGGGGAGAGGTGCACCTCTTCCTGGCCCCAGCGGCCGCTCTGGATGGCGGACAGGAAGCGCACGCCGACGCCCAGCTCGCGCGCGAGCGCAATCATTTTCTCGAAATCGCCGTTGGCCAGGTTTTCCTTGGTGGCGTAGAGGGACATGAAGCAGGGCACGCCGTGCTTGAGGCACAGCCGCATGCCGTCTATGGCCTTCTGCCAGCAGCCTTTGATGCCGCGGTGGGCGTCGTGCTCTTCGGCGCGCGGGCTGTCCAGGCTGACGCGGACCAGGTGGATGCCGGCGGCCTTGAGCTTCAAGACCATCGGCTCGTCGAGCAGCAGGCCGTTGGTGTCCACCGTGGCCAGCAGGCCGCGCGCGCGGGTATGGCGCACGTACTCCTCCAGCGCGGGGGCCATCAGCGGCTCGCCGCCGAAGAAATGGATGCAGGCTCCGCCCAGGCGGGCCAGGTCGTCTATGAACTTGAGGACTTCCTCGCGGCTCAGCTCGCCCTCTTTCTGCTTGGGATACTTGCCGGCGCCGCAATGCGGGCAGGAGCACTGGCAGCGGTAGGACATCGAGAGGATGGCCGTCACGCCGTAGAGCGGCACGAAGCGGCGGATGAGCGGCAGCAGCGAGCGGAAATAGAAGGCCGTGAACGAGATGAACCAGGCCGAACCGTAGAAGCGCCGCAGCGCCGGGCGCAGCCGGAAGGTCAGGCTAGTAGACAGTTTATCCGCCATAGTTTGGAATTTTACCTTTTTGGGGGGGCGTACCGCAGGATGTCGCCGGAGATTATCTCGCCCAGGAACTTCTCGTGCACGCCCAGCAGTTCGGCGCAATGCGCCGGGTCTATCTTCACCGCCTTGCGCGCGGCCTCGGCGCAGTAGCCGCACTCGGCGCAGGACATGGAGCGGCAGTCGTTCGTCTTGAAGAACTCTATGAAGCCCTCCAGCGCCTGGTTGTCCAGGTAAACCTCTATGTCCTTGGCCACGCCCCGCTTGCCGTAAAGCTTGAAGACGTTCAGCTTGAGCGGGTGCACGTAGTAGCGCAGCTTGTGAAGGAAGCCGGAGACCTTGGCCCAGTTCAGCCGCGAGGTGTTGGTGAAGAGGTCGAAGAGGTTGCCTTTGTAGGAGCGGGCCGCGTAGGCGTCCACGGCGCGGACCAGCGCTTCGGTGGTCATGGTGCGGTCCACCAGTTTGAAATGGTCTATGCCGACCTCTTCGTAATGTTTCAGGTCCTCCGGGCGGATCCAGGTGGCCTTGATGAAGTTGGCCGGGTCGGCCAGCATCATGCGGCGGCAGCTCAGCCGGCAGTAGTCGAAGGTATAGCTGCCGCGGCTCTCGGCCGACTGCGAGGCGTGGGCGATGACGTTGTGATGGTAGGAGAACAGCGGGCAGCCCTGCAGGCAGTTGTCATTGACCAGCAGCTGCAGTCCGCACTTTACGGCCTTGCGGATCTTGCCCAGCAGCCGGAAGTCGCGGTTGAGCTCGGTGTGGTTGAGGGTGATGACCGAGGCGCCCAGGCCTTCCCAGTAGCGCGCCTTCTCGACGGAGTTGACATTGGCGAGCACCGAGGCGGCCAGTTTGAAATGGGGGTAATTCCTGCGGATATACTCGGCCAGGTAGGGCACGGCCACGGTCACGCCCGCAACTTTTATGTCCGTCAGCCAGTCCAGCAGGCGGTTTATCTCGCGGTTGCCGGCGCGGGTCCACTCCCGGTTGCCCAGGCAGCCGGCGTTGAGGAGGTAGTAGAAGGGCTTGCCCGCGTCCGCGAACTTTTTAACGTGGCGCGCGGCGGCCCGGCGCGACAGGGCGCCGAACATGCTGGAGGGGCGCCCGCCGCCTATGAAATCCCGGTCCAGCTTGCCGTAGACGGCGGAGACTTCCGGCCTTTTGACCTTGTCCGGCAGGGCGTCGTCCCAGTTGGTGGGTATGACGAGCTTCATAACTATATATTAATGATAGCATAGTGCCCGCAGGCCGCCGCGCGGGCTTATGCTAAAATTATCCAATGAAGACGGTCTTCGCCCGCGCGGCCACGGAGAGCCTCGGGCTTGAGTGCCTCTCCTCCGCCCTGAAGGCGCGCGGCCATGAAACCGCGCTCGTCTACGAACCATTGCTGTTCGATTCTTTCCGTCTCCGCCTGCCTTTTTTCGAGCCCGAGAGCGCCGCCCGCACTGCGCGGCGGCTGGCCGCGCACAGGCCCGGCCTGGTCGGCTTCTCGGCCGAGTCGGACCATTTCCAGTGGGCGCTGGCCGTGGCGCGCGAATTCAAGCGGCTGAGCTCCGCGCCGGTGATCTTCGGCGGCGTGCACCCGAGCACCGCGCCTGAGGCCGCGCTGGCCAGGCCCGAAGTGGACCTGCTCTGCGTGGGGGACGGCGAGACCGCGGTCTGCGAGCTGGCCGGGCGCCTGGAGCAAGGGCTGCCGCTAGACGGGCTGCACAATATCTGGTTCAAGAAGAACGGCGCGATAGTGAAGAACCCCGTGCGGCTGGAGACGAACCTGGACGCGCTGCCTTTCCCGGACAAGGACCTCTTCTTCCGCGAATACCCCGGCTTCGTCCTCGACACTTATTCCATGGTCACCGGCCGCGGCTGCCCGAACGCCTGCACCTACTGCCACAACAGCTCGATGCGCCGCACGCTGTCCCGCCTGGGCTGCCATGACAAGTTCCTGCGCCGCCGCAGCGTGAGGCACGTGCTGGCCGAACTCACCGAGGCTAAGAATAAATACGGCTTCCGGCGCGTCTCCTTCTGCGACGACCTCTTCATCTCCGACCTGGCCTGGCTGGAGGAGTTCGCCGCCGCCTACCCGCGCGCGGTCGGGCTGCCCTTCTTCTGCAACATACACCCGGCCGACGCCGGCGAGCGGGCCGTGGCCCTGCTGAAGGCCGCTGGCTGTACGGCGGCCAACATGGGCGTGCAAACCGTCAGCGAGAAGATCCGCCGCGACTGCCTGGGCCGCTCCGAGAGCACGGAGGAGTCCGTGAAGGCGCTGCGCCTGCTGCGCCGCGCCGGCATACACACCTATACCAATTTCATCTTCGGCCTGCCCGGCCAGGACGGCGCCGAACTGGAGCGCGTGGCCGCCTTCGCGGCCGCCAACCCGGCCGGCTTCCACGATGTGAACTGGCTGCGCTATTACCCGGGCACCGCGCTGCTGGAAAAGGCGCGCGGCAGCGGCCTGCTGACGGAGGGCGAGGCCGCGGCGGTAGAGGAGGGGACTTACAGCGTGCCCTACGGCCACGGGGGGCACAGCTGGACTCCGGAGCGCGCGAAACTGCGCAACCTGGTTTTCCTGGCCTCTCTGTTCCCCGCCGCCGCCACCGCCGCGCTCAGGCGGGGGCTGTGGCGCCTGCTGCCCTCGTTCAGCCTGCGCCTGCCGGCCATAGCCGCCGCCGCGCTCGCGGCCCGGTACCACGGCAACCGCAACCCCTATCCGAATTTTTCGCTGGCCGGCAGCTTCAGGTATTTCCTGTCCTACCTGCTGCGCGTCTACGCCCGCCGCGCCGCCGCGCCGGCCCTGAACGCGGCCCGGCGGCTGGCCGTCTCGGCGCGCGGCGCGCTGTTCCTGGCCGGCCTGCTGGACGCACGGCGGGCGGCCCGCTACGCCTCGTATTTCTTCAAGCGCAATTTGCTCAGGCGCAAAATACCGGGGATGGCGGCCTTCGCGGCCACCTTCGCCTGCCAGTGCCGTTGCGGCGCCTGCTCGTCCGACACCTTTCGCGAGGTCTTCCGCGACCAGGTGATGGACAAAGAGGTGGCGCTGGGCCGCATCCGCGAACTGGCCGCGCTCGGCGTACCGCGCCTGCACTTCACCGGCGGCGAGAATACACTGGTGCCCTGCCTGCCCGACCTGGTGCGCGCGGCGGCCGCGGCGGGGATGACGGTTTTCGTGGAGACCAACGCCCTCAGCGTGACCGAGGGGCTGGCGCGGCAGCTGAAGGGCGCCGGCCTCGCCTGCCTCAACGTCAGCCTGGATTCGGCCGAAGCCTGCGCCCACGACGGGGGCCGGGCTGCGCCCGGCTGCCATTCGGCCGCCGTGAACGCTCTGGAGCTGGCGCGAAGGATAGGCCTGCCCGCCATGGCCTCCTGCTACGCCACGCGCGAGACGGCAGCCGACGGCTCGCTCGCGGGGCTGCTGGCCGCGGCCGCCGCCGCCGGCGCGGGTGCGGTGCGCGTGCTGCCGCCGGTGCCTTCCGGGGCCTGGGCCGGGCGCTTCGAGGAACTGAGCCTGACCGACGGCGACCGCGAGGGAGTGCTGCGGGCCGCCGCCGCCGCCCCGCTGCCCGTGCTGGACCGCACGGGGCTGGTGGACTGCGAGCTGCCCTCCGCCTACAAGATCATGGTGCTGCCCGACGGGAGCCTCGCGCCATGCGAGCACCTGCCTTACATTTTCAAGGATTCCGAAAAGCTGTCCGTGAGCGGCCTGATAGCCGCCGCCTACGGCGATGTCCGCTTCGGGCCGGTGGTGAAGTGCTGGCCGCGCAACGCGGCCTGGCGCGCCGCTCACCCCGAGGCCGCCGCGCGCCGGGCCGTTTACCTGCCCGCCGGGGGGCGCGAATGAATTTCCGCCGCGCGCTGGTAGCCGCCGCCGGGGAACTGGTCCTGCCCGGCTTCCGGGCGCGGGCGGAGGCTTTCGGCGGGCCCGCCGGGGACAGGCTGGCGCGCGTCAATTCCCTGCTGACCAGGGCCGCTTCCGCCCTGCCGGCTTACGGCGCGGCGTGCGAGGCGGCGCTGGGCGGCCGGACCGAACTGTCGTCGCTGGAAGAAATTTCAAAGCTGCCGCCTATGACCCGCGCCGACCTGGCCGGCTATTCCGGCGCGGCCCTCGCGAGCCTGGAAAGCGGCGGCACCGGTCAATCCAAGCGCGTCGAGACGCGCCTGGACCTGGAGGCGGTCGTGGCCCGCTACTCAGGGCTGCTCGCGGTGCTGAAGACCGCTGGTTGGGAGATGGGCGATAAGGCCGCCGCGCTGCATCCGGTTGAATACGGCTATTTCAATAATTTGCCGGCCATGGCTTCGGCGGGGCAATTCGGGAAGATAGTCTTCGAATTTTTTCAGCAGTACGCTCTCTACCGGCTGGTGCACAACAGGAAGAACGTCTATTACGACAGGCGGATCTTCTCCGAACCCGTAGAGGCCGCTCGCCTGGCCGCCGCGGCCGCGGCGGAAAAACCGCGGCTGCTGATCAGCCGCCCCGACGCGCTGATGGCGCTGCTCAAGAGCCTGCGCGCCGCTGGCACTCCGGTTTTTAAAGGTCTCAGGGCCGTTCTCACCGTGGGCACGGCCCTCGGCGAGACCGTGCGGCGCGAGGCGCGAGAGCGGCTGGGCGCCGAAGTCTTCAATATGTACGCCTCCACGGAGCTGGGCTACGCGGCGCTCTCCTGCCCGGCCTCCGGAGACTGGCTGCACGCCGACGAGGAACGGCATCTGCTGGAGGTTGGCCCCGGCGGCGAGCTGCTGGCCACCGACCTGGACAATAAGCTCGCCCCGCTGCTGCGCTACCGGACCGGCGACGCGGGCGAGCTGGCGCGCCGGAGCTGCGCCTGCGGCCGCGCGGGCCTGCAGGTGAGGCTCAGCGGCAGGCTGAAGGATTTCGTCGAGACCGCCTCGGGACGGCTCTACGAGGCCGCGCTGATAGACCGGGTGTTCCCCTCGGACCTGCCTTTCTTCCAGCTGGACGCGGCCGCCGGCGGCCTGCTGCTGCCGCCGGGCGCTGGCGAGCGGGAAGCCGCGCGCATAAGGGCGGCCCTGGCCCTGCCGGAGGGCAGCTATGGCCTGCGCGCCGGAGAAAGTTTTAAAATTTCTGCTTCGGGCAAGTTCTGCCACATAGTATGAAGACGCTGAAAGATCTCATCGCGCGCTGCCGCGAACCCGGCCCCGGCGGCCTCACGGCCTGCGCCGCCGCCCTGTTCGCGGCTGCGCTGGCCGGCTACGCTGTGACGGTGTGCACGCCGGCGGCTTTCGAGCCGGTCTATTCCCTTTACCTCGACAGCGTCAGCTTCTACTGGATACAGGCGCTCTGGGACCGCGGTCTCTTCGCCGGGGACCGGCTGGCCGCCTTCTACCTCGCGCACCTGAAGCCCTTCCACCCGGAGGCCCTCTGGATCTGGTTCACGGCGCTGTTCATGAAGGTCAGCCCGTACACCGTCGGCCTGAAAGCGCTGGCCGTGCTGGGCTGCGCGGCCGCCGCGCTGCTGGTGCGGCGCCTCGCCCTGGCTTCGCCAGGGCCGCAGGCCTCCGGGGCCGCCGCGCTGCTGTTCACGCTGCTGTTCCTGTCCATGGACACCTTCTTCGGCGTGCCCCGCCTTTACGGCGCGCTGGCGCTGCTGGCTTTCGCAGTCGCGCTGGAGGAGCGGCGTTTCCTCCTGCTGCCGTGGCTGACGGCGCTGTGCTTCGTGGTCTATCCCTCCGCCGCCGTCGGGGTGGGCTTCACGGCCGCGCTGGCGCCGCTTTTTTTCCGGGCCGACTTCTCCGCCCGGCGCGTGCTCGGCCGCTACGCGGCGCACCTGGCCGGAGCCGCCGCGCTGTGCCTGCTGCTGCTGAACCTGAGCGGCCTGGCCAACAACGCCAGGGCCCGCGCCGCGCAGGGCCCGGAGTTCCAGGCCGCCAAGCTCTACCAGCGGCTCGCGGCCCCGCTGAACCCGGCCAACCCGGCCGACGCCGGGGCTAATCTGGTGTTGAACCTTAACGAGCACGCCCCGCTCTATACCATCTTCCTGGTGCTGCTGGCGCTGCTGTACGGCCTGGGCCTGCTGGTGGCCCCGGGCCGGCCCGCGCTGCTGCCGCGCGCAGTGCCTGCGCTGCTGGCCGGCTGCGGCGCGGCCTTCGCGCTGCTTTACCCGCTGCACCCCGTCTCCGCCTCCAGGCAGCTCGCGGTTATCCTGCCGCTGGCGCTGGTGTTCCTCGGCGCGGAGGCCCTGCTGATACTCGGCTCGGGCCGCTTCCGCGCCGGCCCGGCGGCGGCCGTCTGCGCCGCGCTGTTCGCGCTGCTGCACCCGCTGTACAACGAGACCACTTCGGTGCGCGAGTTCGCCGGGGCTTATAAGTTCCTCCGCGCCGCGCCCGGCGGCGTGGCCGCGGCCTATCCCGATGGGGTCTTGAACCTGGCCCTCCCTGTCTTCACCGGCAAGGCGGTGCTGGTCTCTTCCGACCTGAAGGACCAGGAACTGCTCTTCCTTGGCGGCGGGGAGCACGAGGCCAGGCGGACAGCCCTGCTGGCGGCGCTGTACTGCGCCGCGCCGTCGGCCGGCGAGGCGCTGGCCGTTTACGGCGTGCGCTGGCTGGTCTTTGAAAAAAAATATTACGGCGGCTGGTTCGTGGAAGAAGCGCTGCAGTCCAGGTCCCCGCTTTACGACGGGCTGCCCGAGCTGCTAGCCGCCCGGGACACGGCGGCCTGTTATGAGAGCCGCCGGGCCGGGGCCGCCTACGCCTGGGACGGCGGCTATGTGCTGGACCTGGCCCCCAAACCCTTATGACCACAGAGAACGACAGGCCCGCCTCGGTCAACCGCTTCGTGAAGAAGGGGCTGGGCGGCTTCTTCCGGCCTTTTCTTTCCGTGCCGGCGCTGGGGGCGCTCGCGCGCTTCTACCACCTTAAAGTGCAGCCGGCGGCGCGCGTCATCAAGCCGCTGTTCGGCGTTACCGTGATGGCGGGCCTCACCTACAAATGCCAGTGCCGCTGTACGCATTGCGGCACCACTCCCTACGGCGCGGCCGGCAGGCCGGAGCTGGGCGAGGACGAGACGCTGGCGCTCATCCGCCAGGCGGCCGCGCTGGGCGCCGGCGGCTTCTATTTCTTCGGCGGCGAGCCGCTGCTGGTGCCGTGGCTGCCGGGCCTGGTGCGCGAGGCGCGCCGCCTGGGGCTGGTGACCTCTCTCGACACCAACGGCTTGCTGCTCGACCGGCGCCTGGCCGGGGTTCTCCGGGACGCCGGGCTGGACCGCATCGGCGTAAGCCTGGACAGCGCCGACGCCGCAGAGCACGACCGCCTGCGCGGCCGCCCGGGCACCTTCCGCGCGGCCCTCGACGCCTTGCGCTTCTGCGCCGAGGCCGGCCTGGACGTCTCCCTGTCCACCTATGCCACCAAGGAAAGCCTCCGCGACGGCGGGCTGGACCGCCTCATAGCGCTGGCGCGCGGGCTGGGCGTAAAGACCCGCGTGCTGTCGTCGCTGCGCGCCGGCAAATGGCTGGAGCGCTCCGACGTGCCGTTCGGCCCGGAGGATATAGAGCTGCTGCGCTCGCGGCTGGCGCCCGACGTGTACTGGGAGTCCCTGCTGCTCACCTCGCCCAAGGCCAAGTTCGTCTGCGGCTGCTCCGCCCGCACCCATTTCTACGTCTCGCCCTACGGTGAGGTGCAACCCTGCTGCTATGTGCCGCTCGCCTTCGGCGACATTCGCACCGAGCCTCTGGAGAAGATAGTCCGCCGCATGTGGGGCTCGGCCATGTTCGGCGCCCTCGATTCCGCCACGGACTGCCCGATGAACTCCGAACGGTTCCGCGAAACCTTCGGCAAGGTGCTGTCGCGGCCGGGCCCCGGCCCGCACCCGGCCGAGTTGACTTCCTCGCCCAACGATCCGGCCGAGTGGGACGCCTGGGCCCCCGACTACGGCCGCGACGTGGACTGGGTGGAGGAGATCCACAACCACGACCTCAAAGAGCTCGCCGCGCCCGACGGGCGGCGGGTGCTGGACCTGGGCTGCGGCACGGGCCGCCGCGCCCGGGCGGTCTTCTCCGGCGCCGCCCGGCTGGCCGCCGTGGATTCCTCGCACGGCATGGCCGCGGTGGCGCGCGGGGTGCTCAAAGACCTGCCGCAGGCCGAGGTCCTGGAGCTCGACATCGAGGCCGACGAACTGCCGGCCGGGCCCTTCGACGCGGCGGTGGCCGTCTCTACAATGCACCATATCGGCGACGCCGAGGCCGCGCTGGCCAAGGTTAAAGAGCGGCTGGCGCCCGGCGGCGTGATCGTTATCGTGGACGCGCTGAAAGGCAACCCGCCGTTGACCGCGCTGGGCTACTACCGCGAGATGCTGGCGCTGCATAACCCGCTGCGGCTGGCGCTGGGCTTCTTCCGGGCTTTCTTCCTGGATACCCGCGTGGCGCGGCACAAGGCGCGCGAGGTGCATTTGACCTACGAGGAGTTCCGCCGCCGCTACGCGGCCGCCCTGCCGGGCGCGCGGACCGAAGTACGCCACGGCATTTTCGGCTACCTGGTCTGGAAGAAGCCGGCTTAGCCCGGGAACTTATGGCGACAACCGCTACCGTCAGAAGCAGGGTTTTGCGGATCCCCGGAGGGACTTCCGAGTATTTCATTTCCGTGACGCCGGCTCCTTCCGGCGGCTTCACCGCCCAGGCCAGGGCCGCGGCCGCGGCGTACGCGGAGGCGGCGCGTGAGTTGGGGCTGGCCCCGGACAGCGCGATCTTCCGCCGGATCTTTTTGAAAGGCCCGGCGGCGCGCCTGAAGGCGCTGGGGGCGGTGCCGTTCTCGCTCGGGCCGGGTGAGGGCCCGGTGGCGCTCTCCGTGGTGCGCCAGCCGCCGCTGCCCGGCGGCGAGCTGACCCTGTTGGCTTATCACGCGCAGGGGCCGCGGCCGCTGCGCAAACGCAGACTCGCTCCGGGGCACCTGAGCGTGAGCGCCGGCGGTTTGCGGCAGGTCTGGAGTGCCGGGCTCAACGGCCGCCCCGGCCTTACGGCCGCGGAGCAGACAAAGGAAATATTCTCGGACCTCGCCGGCGCGCTGCGGCGCGCTGGCGGCACGCTGGCCGGCGGCTGCGTGCGCACCTGGCTGTTCATGGGCGACATCGCCTCCGCTTACCCCGGCATGGTGGCGGCCCGCAGCGAATTTTTTAAACGGCACGGCCTGACGCGGGCCACGCATTTCATCTCCAGCACCGGCATAGAGGGCGCGACCGGCGGGGCGGGCTGCCAGGTGGGGCTCGACGCCTATTCGGTGCCCGGGCTCAGGCCCGGCCAGGTCTCTTACCTCAACGACTTTTCCCGGCTTTGCCGCGCGGCGGATTATGACGTCACCTTCGAGCGCGGTACCCGCGTGCGCTACGCCGACCGCTCGCATTATTTCATTTCCGGCACGGCCAGCATCGACAAGGCCGGCGGCATCCTCTACCCGGGGGACGCGCTGCGGCAGCTTAAGCGGACCATGGGCAATATCGGCGCGCTGCTGCGCTCCGGAGGGGCGGGGCCGCGGGACCTGATGTATTTGGTGGTTTACCTGCGCAACCCCTCGGATCACCGGCGGGTGGCCGCTTATCTCGAAGATAACTTCGGGGGTCTGCCCCTGGCGGTGGTGCGCGGGGCCGTGTGCCGCCCCGGCTGGCTGGTGGAGGTGGAAGGCGTGGCGGCGGCCCCGGGTAAGACGGCTGGTCTGCCCCGCTTCTGACCTAGTGCGGCTCGCCCACGCTGGGCGGCGGCAGGCGCGGCAGCAATTCCTGCAGCTCGCCCGGCTTGATGTTGAAGAATTCGGGCAGGTTCAGCGACAGTCCCTGTCTATCCCTTAATTGCGTGAGCACTACCGGCGGAGAATTCTCTCCGGTCTCGCTGATATGCGTCAGCACGATGTCAGTGGCGCTGTCGGCGTGCGACTTGGAGGCGTAGGCCAGCCAGCGCCCGTTGGGCGACCAGCTGTGCCACGAATCGGCCCTGGGACCGTTGCAGGTGAGCTTGCGGGCCTCGCCGCCGCCGGCCGGCATGATGTAGAGGTCGCTGTCCTCGCGCACCAGCATGGACCCGTTGGCGCTCCTGTTGAAGACCACCCATTTTCCGTCGGGCGACACCCGCGGAAAAAAATTGCTGTAGCCGTTGTCGTGCGCGCCGCGCAGCGGCTCCAGGCGGCCGCCCTTGCCGCCGTTGAACGGGATGCGGTAGAGGCTGTAGCGGAAGGGATAGACCTTGTCCAGCTCGCGCCAGCCCAGTTTCCGCCAGTCTTCCTTGTAGGTCCCGGCGAGCTTCTGCCGGCCCATCTCCAGCAGGGGCTCCGGTATGGGGCCGCCGAAGAGGTAGACGTACTTGCCGTCCGGGCTCCAGGAGGCGGGTGTATAGAGGAACTTCTCGTCGTCCGCGCCGGGCAGCACGCGGAGCGCCGGGTCGGAGACGGTGCGGTACATCGTCACGCCGAGGATGGGGAAGGTGTACTGGCGCATATCGGTGCAGCGCATGTGCAGGAGCGTCAGGCCCTTGCCGCTGGTGACTATGGTACGGCCGTCGGGTGAGATGGCTGAGCCGTTGGCCTGCAGCAGCGAGCGCTGCGCGCCGGGCTTGTAGCCGTTCCAGTTGAAGGTCATCTCCGGGGTGATCGCCACGCTGCGGCCCGGGTTCCTGAAGAAGAAGTAGCTGGACTTGTCCACCTCGTCGGTGTTGTAGTCGAAGCCGATGGTGCGGCCGTCGAGCGAGGCGACGTGGCAGTTGAAGCAGGTATCCTGGCCGCTCATCGCGGTGACGGGCGGCTCGTAGGAGGACAGCCACGCCAGGCGCCACTTGATGCGTTTGTAATCGCTCTCGGCGGGGAAGGTCATGCCGGAGGGCACGGCGCGGTAGAACAGCGGCGCGCCGGCCGGGTCGGCCGAGACGCTGAACCCTACTCGGGCAGCCCCGGCGGCGGCGCCGCCCTTCGGGGCCACCTCGAAAACGGCCGCCTTGCCCGCGGCCAGGCGGCGGATCTCCGCCCACTGGGCTTCCGACGGGGCCCAGGCGGTGTCCCGGCAGACCGCCGAAACCGTGCGCGTGGAGGCGCTGAAAGAGATCTTCACTGTCCACTCCCCGCTCTCGGGCTGGGCTCCCCTCCAGCGGAATTCCGGTGAGCGCATGTCGGCCGGGAACAGGGAGCCCTCGTAGGGATAGACCATGGCCGCGGGGCCGGCGGCCTGCGCCGGCGCGAGCGACAGCCAGGCCGGCTTGGCGTTGAACAGGAATAGCGCGCCCGCGATCAAAAGGGCTCCCGCGGCGAGTAAAATTTTCTCTTTCATAGGTTTAATCTTAACAAAATATTTCCCGGCGCCCGCGCCGGCGCGGCTATTTCCCGGCGTGCCGGCGGATGACTGGGCCCACGGCTTTCAGCAGCGCCAGCGGCGCGCGCCGCAGCAGCAGGCGGGGCAGGGCGAAGCGCGCCTGCTCCGGGTCCAGCCGCAGGCTCTTGCCCTTTTTATAGACCCGGTAAAAATACTTGATGGGCAGCTCCGCGCCGCCCCATTTCTTTTTATGCTCGTGCACGCCGGAGCCGGCCCGCGTGCGCATGAAGTCGTAGGCGCGCAGGCCCTCGCCGCAGGCCAGGCGTATCGTTTCGTCGAACAGCCGTATCTTGGGGAACCAGGTCTCGTATTCGGGGAGGCCGGCGTTGACGTCGGCGTAGAAGGTCCCGTCCCAGACCAGCGCGAACAGGAAGGCGGCGGCCCTGCCCCTGACGGAGGCGGTATAGAGACGGCCAAGGCCCGCGCTCAGCAGGGCCTCGAAATGAGCCGCCGGCAGCGGCGGCGAGCCGAAGCGGCGCAGCTGGCGCAGGTAAATGGGATAGACGGCGGCGAAGGCCGCCGGGTCCCGGCTTTCCGCCACCGCCACGCCCTTGCCGGCTTTGCGCAGGTTCTTGATGAGGTTGCTGTGGAAATTGCCGCGCAGCTCTTCGTAGGGGCGGGAGGTGTCGAGGACCAGGCGCAGGTAGGGGGCGGCGGAAACGAAGAGGGGGTCCTCTTGCGGGAACAGCGCGTCCGCGCCGCGCAGCTCGGCGTAGTCGGCGGCGGTTTCGGCCGCCAGCGCGTCCAGCGTGCCGGCGACGGCGGCCCTGAGGGCGGCGGTTTCGGTAGGGGAAAGAGCGGCGCCAGGGCGCAGCCGCAGGCCCGGCTCGTCGGAAAAGGGCAGGGAGATCAGGCGGGTGCCGAAGACGGCCGAGCGCACTACGGCGCAGCTGAAGCCGCCGAGGGTTTCGGAGCCGCGCATTATACGGAACTCGCGCAGGTCGTAGCCGTACAGTCCGCGGCAGAGCGCGGCCCAGGCCGGCGAGGCCGGGTAGGCGCCGCCGGGCGGCGGGGTTTCCGCCGGCGAGAGGGGCTCCAGCCGGATCACAGTTTCTCCCCCAGGGAAGCGGCGAGGCCGTCCAGGGTGGAGACGGCCGGCTTCCAGCCCAGGGCCCGCAGCCCCTCGCAGCTGTGCGACCAGGAAGAGCAGGCTTCTTTGAACCGGGCGGGGTCCGCGCCCATCACGCCGGGCAGGTACAGCCCCGCCAGCCCGAGCGCGGCGTCGAGCACGGCGGAGACGGCCCGCAGCGCGGGGACGGGCAGGCTGACCAGGCGCGGCCGGCGGCCCAGGGCCGCGGCGAGGGTCAGCAGCAGGTCCCGCATGGAGAGGGAGCCTTCGCTGACGTTCAGGGCGGCTCCGGAAGGCGCCTTGCCGGCCGCCAGCAGCGCCCCGTCGAGGAAATTTTCCACGTAGCAGATGGAGAAAATGTTGGCGGCGTCGCCGGGCACCAGCACCTTGTTCCTGGCCGCCGCGTCGAACAAAGGCTCCCAGGCTTTGGCGCCGGGGCCGTAGACCATGCACGGGCGCAGCACCAAATGGTCCAGGCCCGCGCGCGCGGCCTCGGCCTTGAAGAGCCGCTCTCCGGCCAGTTTGGACTTGCCGTACCAGGTCAGCGGCGCCGGGGGCGCATCGTCGCGCAGGTTCTCGCCCGGCCCCAGCGCGGCGATGCTGCTGAAGTGTATGAAGCGCTTTACCCCCGCGCGCGCGGCCGCGGCCGCGAGGCGCGCCGGGAGGTCCTCGTTGACGGCCTTGAAGCGGGCGAGTAGCGCGCGGCGGCGGACCAGGAGGCCAGTGGGCCGTACCAGCGCGGCCAGATGCCAGACGCGGGCCGCGCCGGAGAGCGCCGCCTCGCCGACTGCGGGCTCCAGCAGGTCGCCCCGGAAAATTTCCACGCCGGGCAGCTCCAGCCGCGAGGCGTCGGCGCCGGGCCGTACCAGGCAGCGCACGGGCAGGCCGGCCGCGGTCAGGCGCTTTACCAGCGCCTGGCCCAGGAAGCCGGCGGCCCCGGTCACGAGTTGCAGTTCAGCCATGGCCTTTCAGTTTAGCAAAGATAAAATGCTTGTACAGGCGCAGAAAGCGGCCCGTGTGGAAGTCCCGGCGCGGCCGGCTCAGCAGGCGGGACAGCGCCCGCAGGCCCAGGCCGCCGGCCAGGCGGAAGAGCCCGGGGCGCGCGGCGGCGAACCGGCGCAGCGGGGCGGGCAGGCGCGGCAGCAGCGTCAGCAGGGAGAACCAGGCGCGCTGCCTGCCGGGCGGCAGCGGCGAGTGGCCTGAAGGCCGCATCAGCCCTCCGGGCGCGTCGGCCCGGCCGGCGCAGCGGGCGGCCAGCGGGGTGCCGGGATAGAGCCGCAGGAAAAAGACTTCGTTGTGGTCCGGGGTGTGCTCCGCGTAGAACGCGGCCAGCGCGGCCAGCTCGCCCTCGCTCTCGTCGGGCAGGTCCAGGATATTGTCGCATGTGACGTAGATCCCTGCCGCCCGCAGGGCCTTTATGGCGGCGGCTATGTCGGCGTTGGCGGCGCGCCGGCCCAGCAGTTCAGCGCGCTTGTCCTCGTCGAAACGCTGCACGCCGAGCTGCACCTTGAAGCAGCCGGCGGCGGCCAGCGCGGGCGCGAGGGCGGCCAGGCGGGCGTCGGGGAAGACGAAGCAGGAAAAAGGCAGGCCGACGCGGGCTTTGTACAGCGGCAGGAACTTTTCCAGCCACCCGTAGTCGGAGTTGAAGACCTCGTCGGTGAAGTGCACGAAGCCGGGCGCGGCCGCCAGGCCCTCCAGCTCACCCAGCACGTTCTCGGCGCCGCGGCGGCGCAGGCAGGGCACGCCGGAGGCGCGGTAAAGCTCGCGGTACACGCTGTTGCAGCAGTAGGCGCAACTGTGCGGGCAGCCGCGGGAAGAGGACAGGAGGTAGCCGTCCGAGAAGACCGGCGCGGCCGCGGAAAAAAGCTCTTTGTCCGGGAGGGGCAGCGCGTCCAGGTCAGCCGGGGGGGCTGGCGGCGGGCCTTTGACCACGGTCCCGCCCTTCTTGCCCCAGATGCCGGCCGGCAGCGGGCCGCCAGCGGTCAGGTGGGCGGCCAGCGCCGGCAGCGCCAGGTCGCCCTCGCCCAGGCAGACGAAATCCGCGGCTTGGTCGGCCAGCACCTCGTCGGGGACGCTGGAGGGATGGATGCCGCCGAAAACGGTCCTCGCGCCGGTGCGGGCTTTAAGTTCGGCGGCCAGCGCCCTCGCCCAGGGCCAGGTGTCGGTGAAGACCGAGAAAGCGAGCAGGTCCGGCCTGAAAGCCTCCGCCTGGCGCAGCACGCGGCCGCGGAAGCTGAACAGGGAGGACAGCGCGGGCGAGCGCCAGAAGCCCGCCTCGTCGAAGAGACAGGGGTCTATGACGAGCGCGGTCTCGTGCCCGGCCCGCTTCAGCGCGGCCGAGAGATACTCGATGCCCAGGCTCTCGTAGCCGTTATGGACGAACAATATCCTCACAAAGCTTTTTTAATTTTTTCGGCGGCGGCCCAGGCGTCCAGCAGGCATTCCTCGGTGTCCAGGTAGGCGTGCGCGCCGGTGCGGCCGCAGAGCTGCAGGTTGGGCAGCGCCGCCAGCTCTTTCTTTACCGCCGCCAGCGGGCCCTCGGACCCGGCGTAGAGCAGCGGGTAGGCGTGAGCCAGGCGCTCCACGGCGGCCGGGCCGGCCTCGAAGCCGCCGGCCAGCCGGCTGAAGGCCGGCGAGCCCAGCGCCCGGGCGAGCAGCTCGGCCTCCGTCAGCCGCCAGCAGGCGTCGCCTTCGTCGCAGAAGAACTCAAAGGTAACGGGCAGCCAGCCGCCGGGGGCCATCAGCGGGCTCCAGTTGGCCAGCTCGCAGAGGCGGGAGAATTCGGCGTCCTCGTCGGGAAAATAGACCCAGTGATGCGGCAGCGCCTTTTTGCGGCGCAGCGCCGCGAACAGCACCACCAGCGAGCGGTACTTGATCCCGGCGGCTAGACCCGGCGGGAAACCGGGAATGAGGCCGGCCAGGGCCGGCAGCGGTATGGTGGAAATTATGTGTTTGAAGGCGGCCGTCTTTTTTTCGCCGCCGCGGCTGAAGACCAGCGCGGCGGGCTTGCCGTCGCGGAACTTCAGTTCCAGCGGCTCGGCCCCGGTCAGCAATTCGGTATTCGGTCCGGCGGCGGCCAGCAGCGCGGCCGGCAGCTCGCCTATGCCGCGCTCCGGGTAGAGGAAGCGCGCGGCGTTCTCCTTTGAGGACAGCTTGCCGCCGAACAGCTCGAGCAGCAGCGTTTTGACGCTGAAGCCGCCCCCGATGCGGCGCTCGGCCCAGAGCGGCGACAGCTCGTCGGTGGCGAGGCCCCAGACCTTTTTGGTGTAGTCCCGGAAATAGCGGTCGTGGACGCGGGGGCCCAGGCGGCCGTCCAGCCAGTCCTTCAGGGTGGCCGGCGGTTTGGCGCCGGAAACCTTGCGGCCTTTGGAGAAAAGCACCGGCGCGGCGTAAAGAACGCCGTTGAGGAAGGTGGGGGGATAATTGAGCAGGCGCCCGCCGGTGTAGATGGCGCTGGAGCGCTTCGGGCGCAGCAGCGGCCGCCCCGTGAGCAGCCGCTCGGTGTAGGCGCGGACTTCCGGCTTGGAGAAGTAAAGGCGGTGGCCGCCCAGGTCGAAGAGGAATTCCCCGGCGCGGGCCGTGCGCGACAGGCCGCCCGGCTCCGGCGCCTTTTCCAGGACGAGCGTGCGCAGGCCGGAGTCTTTCAGGGCTTCGGCCGCGGCCAGCCCGGTCAGCCCGCCGCCGAGCACCAGCACGTCGGTTTTCATTTCCATCGCGGGTATATTCTACAACTTTGGGGCGGTACGGGGGCGCGGCCTCAGGCCCCGCAGCGTGTCCCAGGCGCGCCCGCCGCCCAGTACGGCCAGCAGCAGCGCCAGCGGCGCGAAAGGCGTGAAGAAGCGGCCGGCCCAGAAGACGTGCGAGGTGAAGGCGTAGGGCAGCGTCAGCAGCAGCAGCCAGAGCGGCAGGAGCCGCAGGCCCGGAGTCAGCGCGGCCAGCGCGGCGCCCAGCAGGTAGAGGCCGAGCAGCAGCACGGCCGCCCGCCCCGGCAGGCCCAGCGAAAAATAGACCTTCCAGTAGAAGTCCCAGAGGCCGCTCCGCAGCCCTTTGGCAGAATCGCGCGCCAGTTCCCAGGGGGTGTGGTTCTCGAAGAGCCATTGCCGCGTGGTCAGCCGCTGCGCGTAGGGATCCTTCTGCCATTCATAGACGGTGGCCGGAAAGCCGGGGCGCCCCAGGTTCTCCATGTTGGAGATGTAGCTGGCGTGCAGGCTGACGGAATACAGCGGATCGCCGTGGCGGGCCTTGTTGTTCTGCAGATGCGGGGCGAGCAGCAGCAGCGCCGGCGCCAAAGCCAGCAGCGGGCGCAGGCCGCGGGCGCGCCAGGCGGCGGCGGCCAGCAGCAGGAAGCCGGACAGGACATAATTCACCCGGGTCAGCGCCAGCAGCGCCAGCGCGGCGGCGGGCAGGCGCCAGGCCTTTGGGCCTGCCGGGGCGTGCAGGGCGTTGAGCAGCAGCAGCAGGGCGAAGGTCTCCTGGAGGTTGCGCAGGCCTAAAGAGTCGGACTGGACCTGCGCCGGCAGGAAGGCGTACAGCGCGGCCGCGGCCCAGGCGCGCCCGGCGCCCAGGAAGCGGGCGGCCAGGGCGAAGAACAGGAAGAACGACGGGAGGAACCAGAGGCTGCCGGCCAGCCGGATGCCGGCCGCGGAGCCGGCCCCCAGTTTGCCCAGCAGCCACAGCCACCAGACGAAGAGCGGCTCGCGCGGCGAGGTGTCGAAGGGGTGCGTGAAGGCCAGCGAGGAGGGGAGGAAAGAGCCGAGGTCCGGGTGAGGGGCCGCGTCCCTGGTCCAGAGAATATAGCCGATACGCGCCGCCAGGCCCAGCAGGGACAAGGCGATAAGCGCGGCGCGTTCGCGGGATATGCCGAAAAAAAATTCCTTTACTCGGGATCCTGGGAAAGTCATGTCTCGAGGGCGGTCCGGGCCCGGCCTAGGCGTTCAGGCGCGAGGTTATCATCTCCTGCAGCGCTTCTATGCTGAAAGGCTTGTGCAGGACCGGGCAGCCGCTGTCGGCCAGCTCCTCGCCGCCGCTCGAGCCGGTTATGAAGATCCAGCGCGTCTTCAGCGCCGGCTTCACTGCCGCGGCCCAGGTGAAAAGTTCCAGGCCGGTCATCTCCGGCAGGCGGTAATCGCAGAGCACGGTGTCGTAGTCCCCGGCAACCAGCTTGCGCTTGGCCGTCTCAATGTCCCGGGCCGTGTCGGGCGAAAGGCCGATGAGGCGGAGTATGCGTACCGCCACGTCCACAACGCACTGTTCATCGTCTATGATGAGCACCCGGCGGTCTTTATTCGCCGCGCCGCTTTTGACAGGCTCCTGCGAGGCGTTCCCGGCCGCCGGCGCTATCACCGGCAGCTCCAGGCGGAAACGCGCGCCGCCGCCCGGGGCGTTCTCGGCCCAGATGCGGCCGCCGTGGCCGGTAATGATGCCGAAGGAAATAGAGAGGCCGAGGCCTGTGCCCTTGCCCGGTTCTTTGGTGGTATAGAAGGGCTCGAAGATGGTGTCGAAAGAGCCCTGAGGGATGCCCGGGCCGGAGTCCTCCACCTCGACGAGGATGCTGCGGTCGCGGAGGCTGGTGCGTATGCGTATGCTCTTTTCCCGCTGCTGGCAGGCCATGGCGTCCCTTGCATTGAGCAGCAGGTTGATGAAGACCTGCTGGAGCTGGTGGAAATCCGCCATTGTCTTGGGCAGTTCCGGAGCCAGATCAAGGGCCACGGAGATGCCGGCCACTTTCAGGTGTGAATCCTGCAGCTTCAGGGTGTCCTGCAGCAGGCCGTTTATCCCGAGGTGGGTCTTTTCCGGCTTATGTTTGCGCGCGAACGTGGTGAGCCCGCGCACCAGTTTCTGGCAGCGCTCCGCCTCGCGGAAGATGGTGGAAATATCCTCGCGGTGGCGGGAGTTTTCCTGTATGGCCTCGTCGCGCAGCAGCAGCTGGCAGTATCCCATGATGCCGGTAAGCGGGTTGTTGAGCTCGTGGGCCACTCCGGATACGGTCTTGCCGAGGGAGTTCAGTTTTTCCGCCTGGAAGAGCTGCAGCTCCAGGGCCCGCTGCCGCTCGGCGGCTTCGCGCTCGTCGGTAACGTCCCGCGAGATCACGATCAGCTTCTCTACCGCGCCTGAGGGGGATTTTATAGGCACACCCTGGGAATGGATCTGGCGGACCTTGCCGCCAGGCAGGGTAAGGCGGTAGTCGGCCTGCTGCCCCTGCCCCGTACGGAAAGTTTCCCGGAAAATGCGCTTGATGTTCTCCCTGTCGTCCGGATGTACGTCCCCGAAAGAATCCGTGCCGGCCAGTTTTTCCGGATCGCCGAGAAAAGCGTAGTTCGGGGTGCAATATAGCCGGCGCCCGTCGGTATCCACCAGGGCTACCATGTCCGTGAGGTTTTCCGCTATGAGGCGGAAATATCTTTCCGCGTCTTTGGTGCTGTCGCCGGGGGGGGTGGGGTCGGTCATATCTCCTTGCGCGAGGCCCGGCAGTGCGGGCTGCGGCCAAGGTCTAATGCTATATAATCCGCGGCCGGCCTACAAGCGGCTTCAGGAGGGAGCGGGCCCCTGGCATTTTCAATTTGATAGAATGGTTCCGCATGCCCGATATCCCCGTCTGGAACAAGTGCGACAACAAGTGCGTGATGTGCGCCAATACGGCCGCCTTCTGCCTGAATACCTCGCGGGATTACAGCCTCCTGAAGCAGGCCGCGCGGCTGGAGCGCCACCTGCGCGGCGGCGCGGCCTACAAGAAGAACGCGCGCACCGCCGGGGCCTGGAACCTGACCGGCGGCGAGCCCACGCTGAACCCGGAGTTCCTGAAGGCCGTCGCTCATTTCCGCAGGCGGCTGAAGGGCGCGGAACTGCTGCTGCTTTCCAACGGGCGCCGCTTCGCGGATCCCGCTTTCGCCGCCGCCTTCGCGGCCGCGGCGCGCCCGCCATTCACGCTGGGCGTCTCCATCCACGGCCCGGACGCCGCCGCCCACGACCGGGTGGCCGGAGTCAAAGGCGCGTTCCGCCAGACTTTGCGCGGCCTTAAGAATCTGAGCGCCCTGCCCGGCGCCCCGGCGCTGGAGATCAGGGTGATACTCCATAAACTGAATTACCGCCGCCTTGGCGCCACGCTCGGCCTGCTGAAGCGGGAGCTGCCCGGCTGCCGCCTGGTGGTCATGCATTACGAAGCGGAGGGCCGGGGGGCGCGCAACGAGGCGAAGCTGGCCGTGAAATTATCGGCTACGGCCGCCGCGGTGAACCGCTGCGCGGCCCGCCTGGCCGGCTTTCAGGCGGCCGCGCTCTACCATTTCCCGCTTTGCCTGCTGCGGCCTGAGCTGCGCGGGCTTGCCCGCGTCAGCCTGCCGCCCGAGGACCGGGCTTACCCTGCGCCCTGCCGGAACTGCGCCGCCCGCGGGGTCTGCGTGGGCCTGATGCGGCCCTACCTGCGCCGCTTCGGGGCCGGGGAACTGCGGCCCCTGCCGAAAGATTAGCTTCCTTCCATATACTCCTGCTGCTGCTTTTTGTCTGTGCCGGTGAAAGAATAATCCCGGCCCGGCCGCGCTGCCAGCTTGTATCATCAGTCCAACCCAAGCCAGAGCTAAACAGGGGACGGGCCCCGCATAAGCAGTCGTGTGAGGGAGGTGGATATAAATTGGGCCTTGACAAACAGGAAAACCCCTGTTATAACATAACAAAGCTAAAGAAGGTAATAAAACAAATGAAACGAAAGAAAGTAAAAAACGCTTTTGGAACCCATGAAATCGCCGGGTTTTGCCAGGTGACCCCGCCTACAGTGATACGCTGGATGGAAGAGGGCAAGCTGGTGTATTTTACCACCGGCGGCGGCCACCGCAGGGTATGGGACGCAGATCTTGCGGTTTTCATGCGCAGTCACAATATCCCGGTGCCCGCTATCCTGGAGGCTGGAACCCTTAAATTCCTTATTGTAGAAGACGACGCGGACTACAGGCGGCTGCTGGTGCGGATGCTGAGCGCCGCTTACCCGGGAGCCGAGCTGGCCGAGGCCGGCGACGGCTTCGCGGCGGGTCATATGGTACACGCCTTCAGACCTTCCCTTCTGGTCCTGGACCTGCACCTGCCCGGGGTGGACGGCTTTAAGATCTGCGAGATGATACGCGGTGACGTGGAACTGAAAAGCATTAAAATACTGGCTGTGACCGGGCTTAACATGGACGAATCCATGTCCCGGGCGCTTAATTCCGGCGCGGATGATTTCCTTGGCAAACCGTTCGGGGCGGAGGTCCTGACAGAAAAGATCAGGGTTCTTCTGGGCGCCGGACCGGGGAGGGAAACCATATGAGCGACGAGACTAACGTTCCGGCCCAACCGGCTTCCGAGCCGGCTCTGCCCAGGATCATGGTGATAGACGACGAGCTGGGTTTCAGGGAACTCGCGGCTTTCGAGTTCGGCGCGCGCGGCTACCAGGTGGTGACGGCGGCCGACGGGCAGGAGGCGGTGCTGAAAGCGGGGAACAGGGACATCGACGTGGTGATCTCTGACATGGCCATGCCCAAACTGGGCGGGCTGGACACGCTTACCGCGCTGAAGAACCTGGACCCCAAGATAGAGGTGATCATGGTGACCGGCTTCGCCACGCTGGAGAACGCGGTGGAGAGCATGAAGCGCGGCGCCTACGATTTTATCACCAAGCCCTTCCAGATAGACGACCTGGCCCGGCTGGTGTCTCGCGCGCTGGAAAAAAGGCGCCTCGGCCTGCAGGTGGACGAGCTTAAGGAGATCAATAGGTTCAAGTCCGAGTTTCTGGCCAATATGAGCCATGAGCTCCGCACGCCCATGAACGCCATCCTGGGTTACACCTCCCTGCACCTGGACCAGATCTACGGGCCGGTGACCCCCAAGCAGCAGGAAGCCCTGAAAAGGGTGGAGGCGGGCGGCAAGAACCTGCTGCAGCTCATCAACGGCATCCTGGACCTGTCCAAGCTGGCCGCTGGCCGCATGCCGGTCTACCTGGAGGAGTTCAACCTGCGGGACCTGATGGACGAGGTGCTGAAAATGATGGACTGCCTGGCCGGCGCCAAGAAGCTGGCGCTCACGGCCGATATCCCGCCGCAGATCCGCATAAAGAGCGACAGGACCAAGCTCAAACAGATCCTTATCAACCTGATAAGCAACTCGATAAAATTCACCCGCGAGGGGGGCATTACCGTGTGCCTGGCGCGCTCGCCGGGGAAGTCCCGCTTCACCATCCGCGTGAAAGACACCGGCATAGGCATCAAGGCCGCGGACCTGCCCCAGTTGTTCCAGGAATTCAGGCAGCTCGACGCCTCCTCCACCCGCCAGTACGGCGGGACCGGCCTCGGCCTGGTGATAAGCCGCAAGTTCGCCCAGCTGCTGGGCGGCGACGTGAACGTGGAGAGCGTGCCCGGCGCCGGGTCCACGTTCTCCATCGACCTGCCGCTGGAAAGCGAGCTGGCCGCTCCGGCGGGGGAGAGGCTGTTCCGGCAGGCCGCGCTGGCCGCCGGAAAAAAAGTGTTCCTGGCCATCGACGACGACCCCGAAGTGCTCTCCCTGCTGCGTGACAGCCTGCACGGCACCGGCTACGAGTTCGCGGGGGCGCTCGGCGTGCCGGAGGGGATAGCGCTCGCGCGCAAGCTCAAGCCTTTCGCCATTACCCTCGACATCATGATGCCGCACCAGGACGGCTGGTCGGCGCTGCAGGTGCTCAAGAACGACCCGGAGCTGAAGGCTATCCCGGTGATCATCCTTTCCATCACGGACAACAAGAGCCTGGGCTACGCCCTGGGCGTGACGGACTACATGATAAAGCCGTTCGACCGCCGCGAACTGCTGGGCAAGCTGAAGGCGCTGGAGCACGGCTGCAAGCCCAAGGCCCCCGGCCAGGCCGCGGCCTGCACCGTCCTCGTGGCCGACGAGGAAAAGGCTACGGCCGACTATATCAGGGAAACCCTGGCCGCGGAGGGCTACGAGGTGGAAACGGCCGCCACCGGCAGGGAGGCGCTGGCCAAGCTGAACGCGGCCCCGCCGGACGTGCTGTTCCTCAACCTTACCCTGCCCGAGGTGACCGGTTTCGAGGTGATGGAAGCGGTGGAGAAGGACCCGAAGTTCAGGGATACGCTCATCTTTGTGCTGACGGCCAGGCACCTGAGCGGCGGTGAGCTGGAGCACCTGCACCGGAGGGCCGAGGCGGTGATCCAGAAGGGCTCCCGGAAGCTGCCGGATATTTTGAGCCTGGTGAAGCGCAAGCTGGAGAAGATAGAGGTCTTCGCGGAGCGCCCGGCGGGAGGCGAATAATATGGCAAAGATCCTTATAGTGGACGACGACGTGACTAACCGCGACATCCTCAGGACGCGGCTGGAATCCGCCGGCTACGAGATAGCCGAGGCGGTCAACGGCGAGGAAGGGGTCAACCTGGCGCAGCAGATGCCGCCGGACCTCATCATCCTCGACGTGATGATGCCCAAGGTGGACGGGCTGCTGGCCTGCCGCATCCTCAAGGCCAACGACAAGACCAGGAGCATCCCTATAGTCATGCTGACCGCGCGCAGCCAGCAGATGGAAGAGCTGCGGGGCTGGGAGTCGGGCGCGGACGAATACCTGACCAAGCCTTGCGACCACCAGCGCCTGCTGGCCGTGGTGGCGCAGTTCCTGCCCGCGGCCGGGGGGAAGCCATGAACTACGAGCCCGAAGCCAGGATAGCGCCCGAGGTGCTCAGGCTGATCTCTTACGAGACCATGCGCCGCCAGGGGATAGTGCCGCTGGGCCTGCGGGACGGCAAGCTGCGGCTGGCCATGGTGAACAAGTCGGACGTCGTCACCCTGGACGACATCCGCATCAAGACCGGCTACGAACTGGAGATCTACCCGGTGTCCAAGGAGGAGCTGGACAGGATTCTGCAGCAGAATTTCGAGGCCATCACGGAGCACCCCGTCTGTCCCGCGCTGGCGATAGACGTGAAAAAGCTCCCGGCTGGGGGGGGCGCCACGCCGCAAGAGTCTTACGCCGTGCAGTCCGTTGATAAACTGCTGGGGCTGGCGGTCACCATGCGCGCCAGCGACATCCACCTGGAGCCGCAGCAGCGGGCGCTGTTCGTGCGCTTCAGGATAGACGGGGTCCTCAAGACCATCCACGAGTATCCCAAGGAGCACCAGGCCTCCATCGTTTCGCGCATCAAGGTCATGGCCAGCATGGACATCTCGGAAAAGCGCCTGCCGCTGGACGGGCAGATCAGCCTGGAGACCGGGACCATGAACGTGGACCTGCGCATCTCCACCATGCCTGGCAAGCATGGCGAGACCGTGGTCATCCGCATCCTCAACAAATCCAGCGTGATGTTCGGGCTGGAGAAGCTGGGGATGGCCCCGTCCGCGCAGAGCACCTTTGAAGCCCTCATCGAGAGGCCGCACGGGATCATCCTGGTGACGGGCCCCACCGGCAGCGGCAAGACCAGCACGCTGTACGCGGTGCTCAACCGCATAAAGTCCCCGCTGATAAACATCATCACGCTGGAGGACCCCATAGAGTACGAGCTTCTCGCGGGCGCCGGCAACCAGATGGGCATAACGCAGGTGCAGGTGCAGCCGAAGATCGGCATGACCTTCGCGGCGGGCCTCCGGGCCTCGCTCCGGCAGGACCCCGACGTGATCATGGTGGGCGAGATCCGCGACAAGGAAACGGCGGAGACCGCCATGACCGCGGCCATGACCGGCCACCTGGTGCTCTCCACGCTGCATACCAACGACGCGCCCAGCGCCGTGGGCCGCCTGCTGGACATGGGCATAGAGCCGTACCTGATCTCCACCACCCTCGCCGGGGTGCTGGCGCAGCGCCTGGTACGCCTGCTGTGTCCCCGCTGCAAGGAAGAGTACCGGCCGCCGCTGCGCGCGCTCAAGAACATGTTCCCGGGCCGCGCCAGTCTGGAGAAGGCAGTGTTCTACCGGCCGAAAGGCTGCGACCACTGCCGCGGGACCGGCTACGCGGGCCGCCAGGGCATCTTTGAACTGCTGACCATGACCGACGAGATAAAGCGGCGCATTCATGACGGGGAGCACATGAGCGGCATCCGGCGCGCCATGCAGGAGCAGGGCATGAAGTCCCTGCCGGAAAGCGGCATGGAAATGGTGTTCCAGGGGCTGACCACCGTGGAGGAGGTCTCCAGGGTAGCCGTGGAGTGAGGAAAGGCGGAGCAAGCGGGATCTTTCGGCAGGGAGACTGACATGGACGGCAACAGGCAAACGGACGACGCGGACGCTCAGGCTAAAATACTGGTCGTGGACGACGAGCCGGGCATACGCGATATGCTCTCGTTCGAGCTGAGCAGCCACGCTTACAAAGTGGTCACGGCGGTCAACGGCGAGGACGCGCTGGAAAAGCTCCGCAGGGAGAAGTTCCACCTCGTCATCAGCGACGTAAAAATGCCCCGCATGGACGGCATGGAAATGCTCGACGCCATCAAGAAGCTGGACCCGGACGTGGAGGTGATCATGTCCACCGGCTTCGGCACCATCGAGACCGCGGTGAGCGCCATGAAAAAGGGCGCGTACGACTTCATCCAGAAACCCTTCAACCTCGACGAGATACTCTCCCTGATAGAGAAAGCCCTGGAAAAGAACGAGCTGAAGATCCTGCTGGGAGTTTATGAGACCAGCAAGGCCGTGCTGGCCTCCATCAAGCTCGACGAACTGCTGCCCGTGATGGCGAAACTTTCCGTCCAGATCCTCAAGGCCGACGACGCCTCCATCATGCTGGCGAGCCCGGCGGGCTGTCTTGAGGTGGCGGCCTCGGCCGGCCTGTCCGGGGCGGATGCCGATAAAAAAAAGGCCTGCCTGGCCCTGGGCGAAAGGGTGGCCGGAATAGTGGCGCAGAGCAAGGCGCCCGCCATCATTAACGGGCCGCTGGAGAACGACCCCAGGTTCCACGGCATACAGAGCCTGTCCAGCATCTCCTCTTCCATAGTTTACCCGCTTATCCTGGAGGGGGAACTGCTGGGGGTGCTTAACGTGAACCGCACTGTGCAGTTGGAGGCCTTTACCGCCGCGGACCTGCGGCATGCCACCATCTTCTGCTCGCAGATAACCCAAGCCATCAACAACGCGGCGCTTTACCGCCGGCTGGAAGACAAGATCCTCGAGATCCAGAATATGGAAGCGCAGCTTATCCAGTCCGAAAAGCTGGCCGCCATAGGCCAGCTTTCCGCCGGCATCGCCCACGAGATCAATAACCCGCTGGCGGGCATAATGGGCTTCGCGGAGGTAGTCCTTAAAAGCGACACGCTCTCTGCCCAGCAGCGGGAGGATATCGAGACCATCCTGCAGCAGAGCAAGCGCTGCGGCAACATCGTCAAGAACCTGCTGCAGTTCAGCCGCCGGAAAAAAGGCGCGGAAAAACCCACACAGCTCCTGCCAGCCGTGGACGCCGCCCTGCAGCTGGCCGGTTTCGACCTGCGCCGCGCCAAGATAGAGGTGGTCAAAGACGTGCCGCCGGACCTGCCTGCCGTGCTGGGCGACCAGGGGCAGCTGGAGCAGGTGTTCCTGAACCTCATCATGAACGCGCGCCAGGCGATGGAAGGCGCGAAGAGCGGAAAACTTATAATAACCGGTTCGGCGGAAGGCGGCCTTGTAACCCTGCGCTTCCAGGATAACGGCCTCGGCATCGCCGCGGAGAACCTGGGCAAGGTGTTCGATCCGTTCTTCACCACCAAGCCGGTGGGGAAAGGCACGGGGCTGGGCCTGTCCATCTCCTACGGGATAATAGAGGCGCACCACGGCGCGCTGCGCGTGGAAAGCCGCGAGGGCGAAGGAGCGGCTTTCATAGTGACGCTGCCGGCTTGCAAGGAGGCCCCAAATGGACAGCTATAGGATACTGGTGGTCGACGACGAGGAGTTCATGCGCAAGCTCTGCGGCCGCGTGCTGGCCGGCCTGGGGGTCGAGCCGCTCTTCGCCGAGAGCGTGGCGGTTGCGCTGGAAAAGGCCGCCTCCTTGGACGGGCTGGACCTGCTCATCACGGACCTGCGCCTGCCGGACGGGCACGGGCTCGAGGTCGCCCGCGGCGTCAGGAAGAAATTCCCGGCAGCTGGGATCCTGGTCATCTCCGCCTTTCTCAACCTGGAAGAGAATAAAGAGAGTTTCCTGGCTCTCGGGGTCACGGAAGATGACATGTTCTCCAAGCCTTTCAGCGTCACCGTTTTAGAAACCGCGGTGAAGGCCAGGCTGCCGGGCGGGGAGAAGGGCAAGGCGGGGGCGTTATGACCGGAAGAGAACTATTTGCGGCGGCGGTCCTGGCCGCGTTCCTCGCGGCCACCGCGCCGGCCGGCGCGCAGCCCGGGGTTACGGGCAAGGAGATAATCATAGGCTCCTGCTCTGTGCTCAAAGGACCCAACGCGGAACTGGGGCTGCGGCAGTTGGAAGGGGCCAGGGCCTACCTTGCCAAGGTCAACAAAGAGGGCGGGGTGCACGGGCGCAAGCTCAGGCTCCTGGCCCTCGACGACGGCTACGAGCCGGGCAAGGCCATGGTCTGCTTCAAGCGCCTGCTGAAGGAAGGTATCTTCGCCGGGGCTTTCTTCGTGGGCACGCCTACCGGCGCCAGGCACGCTTTCCTGGCCGAGGAGAACCGGGTGCCGGTGGTGGGTTTTTTCACCGGCGCGCAGCTGCTCCGGGAGCCCTTCAAGCGCTATATCATAAACGTCAGGGCTTCCTATTACGACGAGACCCGGGAACAGGTGGACCGGCTCTGGAACGACCTGGGCTACCGGCGCATAGCGGTGCTGCACCAGGACGACGCTTTCGGCGCGGCGGTGCTAGCCGGGGTAAGGCGCGCGCTTAAGCGTTATGGCGCGGCGCCAGTGGCTATCGGTTCCTTTCCGCGCAATACCCTGCAGGTAGGCCGGGACTTGGCCGCGCTGCGGGCCGCCGGACCAGAGGCTGTGCTGATGGCCGCCACCTACGCTCCCGCGGCCGAGGTACTGAAACTGGCCAAAAGAACGGGCTGGACCCCGAGGTTCGTTATAGCTTCCTTTGTCGGGACCGAATCTTTCATCAAGGCCGCTGGTGCGGACGGGGAAGGGGCGGTGATAACGCAGGTGGTGCCGCCCTCAACCCGTACTGACTTCCCCGGGGTGACGCGGTACCTGGAAGACCTGAAGAAAAATTCTCCTGGTTCGGAGCCCGGCTTTGTCAGCCTGGAAGGGTACGCCGACGCGGCCATCCTGGTGGAAGGGCTCAGGCGCGCCGGCCGCGACCTGACGCGGGAAAAGTTCATAGACGCGCTGGATTCCATGACCGGTTTCGATCCCGGCCTGGGCCCGAAGCTTAAGGTCAGCCTGGGCCCGCAGGACCACCAGGCCTTCGACAGCGTCTACGGTACCGTGGTGCGCGGCGGCAGGGCCGTGGTTCTGGAAGACTGGAAAGAACTGCGGCGGAGAGACTGACATGACCTTCCTTAAAAATATCCGCAGCCTGCGCGACAAGTTCCTCGCTGTTTTCCTGGCGCTCTACCTGGCCGCGCTGGCGCTGACTATCTGGGTGGTGTCGGAAAAAGCCCGGGTGGCCCTCGAGGAACAGATCCAGACCCACATGCTCAATACCGTCAACGAGCAGGGGGACTCGCTGAAGAAAGAACTGGAAATGAAGTGGCGCTGGGTCAACAGTAAAGCGGACACGCCGTTCATAGTGGAGGGCCTGGCCGGGGCCGGTGAGTTGACGGCGCACGTGGGCGTTTTTCTGCGGCAGCTCGTGCCGCCCGGGCGCGGCGTCAGGGCCGTGCCCCTGCTGCTGCTGAACTCAGGGGGCCGGGTGGTGGCGGATAACAGTGCTGGAGCGCTGCCGGTCCCGGAGTTCAGGAAAGAGGGCTGGTTCAAGGACGTAATAACTTACGGCAATCCGAGGGCCGCGCTTATGGCCGACAACGGCCGGCCGGTGCTGGTCTTCGCCGCGCCGGTCTTCGACGGGGAGCGCGCCGCCGGCGCGCTGGCGGCCGGGCTCAGCCTGGATTTCGCGGAGGAGATCCTGGACAGCGAAAAAGCTTTCAAGGCCAGCCTGCTGACGCCCGCGGGGCGCGTGCTGCTGGGGGAACTGCCGCCGGACGAAGCGCTGCGGCTGGCCGCCCTGCCGGTGGAGCCGGGCAAGCCTCTGCTCTCGGAGCGCGGCGGCATACTGTACGGCGTGGGGGTGCTGGACGCGCCGCTGGAGGCCGGTGACGAGTACCTGCTCGTGATCGCGGCCCCGCTGTCGGAGATAAATAAGCCAGTAGCCGCGTTGCGCTGGTATATCTTCGGCATAGGCGCCGGCATAGCGGTACTGCTGGCGGCGCTGGTGTTCTGGCTTTCCGGCGCCCTGCTGGGCCCGCTCAAGACGCTTAAAGAAACTATGGAGCAGATCCTGCGGGAAGGCGACCTTTCCCGAAGGGCGCCTGCGGCCGCGCAGGACGAGGTCGGCGTCCTGTCCGGCTCCTTTAACAGGATGCTCGACGGCCTGGCCGAAAAGAACCGCCAGCTTGCCTTGCTGGCCGGCATAACTTCCACCTCCCCCCTGCCCATCATGCTGGTGGACGAGGAGATGACCATCCGGGTCTGGAACGAAGCCGCCGAAAAGTTGTTCGGCTGGCGCCGCGGGGAGGTGATCGGCCGTTCGCCGTTCGACCTGCTGGTGCCGGAGGGGGAGCAGGAGGCCATACGCCGCCTGCGCGCGGACCCGCCGCAGAGCGAAATGACCAGGTTCGAAACCGTCCGGCGCAGCAGGGACGGGGAGCTGATCCCCGTGGAATCCATCTCCACCAGGCTCAAGGACGCGGACGGACAATTCATGGGGAGCATAGTGCTGTACAGGGACCTGCGCGAGATCCGCAAGTTGCAGGAGTCCGTCCTGCAGACCGAGAAGATGGGCGCGGTGGGCCAGCTGGCGGCGGGTGTGGCCCACGAGATAAACAACCCCCTCGGGATCATTCTCGGGTTCGCGCAAAGCCTGGTGAAGAGGATCAAAGCCGACGACCCGATGGCCATGCCGCTGAAGTCCATAGAGCGGGAGACGCTGCGCTGCAAGAACCTTGTGCAGGACCTGCTGGTTTTCTCCCGGTCCTCTACAATAGAGGCGGAGGAACTGGACCTGAACGAGGCGCTGACCGGGGCGCTGTCGCTGATCTTCGCCCGCGCCAGGACCCGGAGCGTGGAGATAGTGCAGGAAATGGCCCCGGGGCTGCCGCGTATCCTGGCCAACAGGAACAAACTGCAGCAGGTGCTCATCAACCTCGCCAACAACTCCATCGACGCCATGCCCTCGGGCGGGACGCTTACCATTACCACGTCGCTCGACGACGGCCGGCCCGGGCACGTGCGGGTCTGCGTCAGGGATACCGGCCACGGCATTCCCAAGGGGATCAGGGGTAACGTGATGGAGCCGTTCTTTACCACCAAGGAAGCGGGCAAAGGCACGGGGCTGGGGCTGTCTCTGGTGTACGAGATAGTGAAGAACCATAAGGGCGGCATAGAGCTGGAGAGCGAGGAGGGAAAAGGGACCAGGTTCACCATTTTCCTCCCGGTCAAGGTTTAAACGGGCCTGGCGCGGGATTTTATGAAAGACATCAAACGCTATTTTCCGGAACTCGCGGTCAAGATCGCTGTACTGGTCCTGATCTCGGAAACGGCGATAATGGGCTTCGTCGGGTACCTGGGCATCGGGTCCGCGTTCCTTGAGACCCTGACGGACTCGCTGCTGCTCGTGGCGATAACTACCCCCTTCCTGCTGCGCTGGACCCTGGCCGCGGAGAAGCGCCTGACGGAATCGGAGGAAAAGTTCAGGATCCTGACGGAAAGATCCGTGACCGGGGTTTACCTGGTGCAGGGCGGCCTGTTCCGTTACGTCAATCCCCGCGCGGCGGAGATGTTCGGCTACACGGTGGACGAGGTCGTAGAAAAAAAAGGGCCGGAGGACGTGGTGGCGCCGGAGGATTGGCCGCTGGTAATGGAGAACCTGAAAAGGCGCCTCGAGGGCGAGGTGCAGCCCCTCAATTACAGTTTCAGGGGCAGGAAGAAGGACGGCGGCCTGATCCACGCGGAGGTTTACGGCGTCACCACGGTGTACGGCGGGAAACCGGCCATCATAGGCACGATGCTGGATATTACCGGGCGCAAGTTGGCGGAAGCGGCGCTCAGAGACGCGGAAGAGAGGAGCAGGCTGATCCTAGATTCCGCCGGGGACGGCATAATAGGAGTGGACGGCAAAGGGCAGGTCCTGTTCGCCAACCGCGCGGCCCAGGGCATGCTGGGCTGGAGCCTGGAGGAACTGCGCGGGCACGGCCTGCACGACAGGATCCATCACACCCGGGCCGACGGCGGCGCTTACCCGGTGAAAGATTGTCCCATGTTCGCCGCTTTCACCAAGGGCACCGAGCACCGCGTGGAGAGCGAGGTGCTGTGGCGCAAGGACGGGAGCAGTTTCTTCGTGAGCTACTCCGCCCGGCCCATCATAAAGGAGGGGCGCAGCGCCGGGGCGGTAGTCACCTTCAACGATATCACAGAGCGCAGGAAGAACGAGGAGGAAATACGCAAGCTCAACGAGGAGCTGGAGGAAAGGGTGGAGCGGCGGACCGCGGAGCTGCAGAGCGCGCAGGGCCGCCTGGTCCAGTCGGAAAAGCTGTCCGCCGTGGGGCAGCTCGCGGCCGGCGTGGCTCACGAGATCAACAACCCGCTGGGAATAATCCTCGGCTTCGCCCAGGGGCTGGCGAAAAGGGTGAAGGAGGACGACGGGATGTGCATGCCGCTGCGGTCCATTGAACGGGAGGCGCTGCGCTGCAAGAACCTGGTGCAGGACCTGCTCGTCTTCTCCCGCTCCTCCAAGATCGAAGAAGAGGACCTGGACCTCAACGAGACCCTGGCCGCGTCCCTGTCCCTTATTTCCGCGCGCGCCAAGACACAAGGGATAGAGATGTTGCGGGAGCTGGCACCGGGCCTTCCCGCTATCCCGGCCAACAAGAACAAAATACAGCAGGTCCTTATCAATCTCGCCAACAACGCCATAGACGCCATGCCCAAAGGCGGCACGCTTGCCATTGGCACGGCCCTGTCTGCGCGCGCCGGTTACGTGGAGATACGGGTGCGGGATACCGGACACGGCATCCCCAGGGAAATTCAGACCAGGATAATGGAGCCTTTCTTTACCACCAAAGAGGCGGGGAAAGGGACCGGCCTGGGGCTGGCGCTAGTGTATGAAATAATAAAAAAACACAACGGCAGCCTGGAGCTGGAAAGCGAGGAAGGGAAGGGCACTGAATTCATTGTTTATCTGCCGGTTCAGGCCGTGAAGCCGCCTGTTGTCAGGCCCTGAACTTGCAAAGCGCAAGTGTTTCGGCTAGAATGGAAGCATGGAGAAAACGATACTTATCGTTGACGACGAGGCGGGTTACCGCGACCTGTTAAGCCTGGAGCTTGGCGGGCACGGTTTCCGCGTGTTGACCGCGTGCGACGGGGCCGCGGCCGCGGAGATCGCCGCGTCCTCCCGCGTGGACCTTGTCATCACCGACATGAAAATGCCGCGGCTGGACGGGCTTGACGTGCTGAGGGCGGTAAAGAGCCTCCGCCCCGAAGTTCCCGTGATAGTGATGACCGGCTACGCCGTGGAAGACCGCGCCGAGGCGGCCATCCGCGAAGCCTGCGCTTTCCTGCGCAAACCCTTCGATATAACCGAATTAAAGAGCGCAGTCCTGGCCGTTCTTTAACTTCACCCCAACCTGCGCGGCAGCGCCGCCGGGAAAACCCGGTCAGGCGCGGCCGATTTCACCACGGCCTCATTTTTTATATGATATTCAGACCCGGGGAGGCCCGGGCGTTTTCATCATGAGAAACCTCCTGTTCCTGCCCTGCGCAGCTTTACTACTGGCGGCCTGCTCAGGCGAAAGAGCCTACCGCCGCGGCGGCGACGCCTATCCCGGCCTGGCCGCCCTCAGGGCGGCGCATACCGAGGGGCTGGATTATTCGCGCGAGGTTTACGACCGCGGCTCGGCCGTGGCTGTGTTCGCCATACACGGCGGCGACATAGAGAAGGCCACCTCGCGGCTGGCCCGCCGCACGGCCTCCGGCGACCTGAACCTCTACATCTTCAACGGCTGGCTTGGCCGCGAGAGCGGCAAGCTGCACGTCACGGCCACGCGCTTTGACGATCCCGACGCGGTGCGGCTGGCCACCTCCGCGGTGCTGGGCCTCTCTTTCCACGCGCAGGCCGACCGCGGCGCCTGGGTCTGCGTGGGCGGCTCCAACAAGAAGGCCGCCGCGCTGGTGACGCGCCGGCTGGAGGAAGCCGGCTTCGCCGCGGAAACCCCCTGCACGCGCCTGCCCGGCACCTCGCCCAGGAACATCGTCAACAGGCCGGCGGCCGGCGGGGTGCAGCTGGAGCTGACCCTGCGCCTCCTCGACAGGCTCGACGAGAACGGCGAGGACCTGGCTAGCTTTACCGGCGCCGTCCGGAGGGCGGCCTTCGAATTTATCAGTTCAATTCCCAAGACAGAGCTTAAACAGGAGACGCTACCATGAAAAAGATCAGGATCTTCGCTTTCGGCGGCAACGAAGTCGCCCCCGTCGGCCTTAAGGACAAGGACGGCAAGACCATCAACCCCGACATCGCCATGCAGTGGCAGCGCACCGCCGACACCGCGCAGCTGGTGGCCGATATCTTCAAGGCCCATCCCGAGGATAAATACGTGATCACCCACGGCAACGGCCCGCAGGTGGGCAATATCATCCAGCGCGCCGAGATGTGCCGCCCCACCATGTTCCCGCTGCCGCTCGACGTCTGCGTGGCGGACACCCAGGGCGCCATGTCCTACATGATGGCCCAGCTCAATAACGTGCTCAACATCCGCGGCATAGACAATATCGTCGCCGGCATCATCACGCAGGTGGTGGTCAACAAGGACGACCCCGACTTCAAGAACCCCTCCAAATACATAGGCCAGTCCTATACCTCCGACGAGGCCAGGCAGCGCATGGCCGAAGGCTGGCAGATGAAGATGTACAAGAAGGACTCCGCCGGCAACGAGATCTGGCGCCGCGTGGTGCCCTCCCCGGCCCCGGTGGACATCGTAGAGATAGACGCGATAGAGGCCATGCTCGAGAAGGGCATAGTGCCGATCACCGTGGGCGGCGGCGGCATACCGGTGCGCGAGGTGCCGGCCGAGGTTAAGGACGGCGTGGAAACCTATACCACCAATTTCGGCGTGAAGTTCTCCAAGCCCCACAAGGGCGAGAAGCCGCTGAAGATGTACACCGGCGTAGAGGCCGTCATCGACAAAGATCTGGCGAGCGCCCTGCTGGGCTGCATGCTGATGGCGCGCGCCAAGGCCCGCGGCGAAGAGGTGGAGGTCAGCCTCACCATCTTCACCGGCGAGGACGGCGCGAAACTCAATTACCAGAAGCCCGACGAGAAGGCCCTGCGCGTCATTAAGGTTTCCGAGCTGGAAGCCATCTACAACCAGGTCCCGCCCCCGTTCCCGGCCGGCTCCATGGGCCCCAAGATCAAGGCCGTGATAGAGTTCATCAAGAACGGCGGCTCCGTGGCCTACATAGCCAAGACCGACCTGTTCGAGGCTACCCTGCTTGGCAAAGCCGGCACCACGGTCATCCCCGGTTGAGCATGACGGAAGAGACGGAAAAGGCGGCCCCGGCCGCTCCGGCCGGGCGCGTGAACTGGCGGAGGCTGCCCCTGCTGGGGCTTGGCGTCCTGGGTGCCCTTTTCGGCTTCTACCTGCTGATGCTGTGGCTGGTCCCGGCCTGGAACGGGTACCGCGTGGCCAGCGGCAGGCGTGCCGAACTGGCGCCCCTGGTGGAGAAAGCCCGCGCCCTGGACCTCAAGTATGAGAACGCGGCGGCCGCCGGCCTCGGCGGGACGCCGGTGATCTGGTGCGTGCAGAACCGCGGCGAGCATGTGGTCACCGTGGATGGCGACCCCGCCAAGCCGCTTTACGTGCCGAACTATCCGGCGATGCCGGCCTATTCGGGCAGCAAGCATCAGGCGTGCACGCCGATGCTCCTGCTGCTGGAGAACAGGGCCCCTGGCCGGCCGGTGACCGTATTTTTTAAAGAAGCCTTATAAAGGAACTATGAAGAAGATAAAGACTTTACAGTGCATTCGCTGCGGCAAGGACCACAAGCTGACGGACACCAAGTACAATTGCACCGCCTGCGGCGGCAATCTGCAGGTGCTGTTCGATTACAACCTGATAAAGAAGCGCCTGAACTACGACGTGCTCAAAGACAACCCCGAGCGCAGCATCTGGCGCTACCTGGACATCTTGCCGGTGGCCAGCATCAAGAACGTGCCGCCCGTACAGGTGGGCTGGACGCCGCTCTACAAGGCCGAGAAGCTGGGCGCCGAGGCCGGCGTGAACAATCTCTATATAAAGGACGACGGCCGCAACCCGAGCGCCTCGTTCAAGGACCGGGCGAGCGCCGTGGTGACCGCGCGCGCGCTGGAGATGAAGGAGAAGGTGATCTGCTGCGCCTCCACCGGCAACGCGGCCTCATCGCTCGCGTGCCTGACCGGCAGCCTGGACATGAAGACCATGATCTTCGTGCCCGAGACCGCGCCCGCCGCCAAGGTGGCGCAGCTGCTGGTCTACGGCGCCACGGTCATCATGGTGAAGGGCACCTACGACGACGCTTTCGAGCTGTGCCTGAAGGCCTCGCAGGAATACGGCTGGTATAACCGCAGCACCGGCATCAACCCGTTCACCCGCGAGGGCAAGAAGACCTGCTCCTTCGAGATCTGCGAGCAGATGAACTGGGAGACGCCGGACAAGGTGTTCGTCCCGGTCGGCGACGGCAATATTTTGAGCGGCATCTGGAAGGGTTTCGTGGAGTTCCATCGCCTGGGTATCATAGAGCGCCTGCCGCAGCTGGTGGCCGTGCAGGCCGAGTGTTCCGATTCCATCAAGCGCGCCTTTGAAGCCGGCACCGAAGTGCAGCCGGTCAGCGGGCGTACCGTGGCCGACAGCATCTCGGTCAGCTTGCCGCGCGACGGCATGGCGGCCGTAATGGCCATCAAGGACTCCGGCGGCTTCGCGGTCAGCGTGACCGACGCCGAGATCCTGGCGGCCATACCGCGCATAGCGCGCGGCTCCAATGTGTTCGCCGAGCCCGCGGCGGCCGCCTCCTACGCCGGCCTGCTGAAGGCCGTGAAGGAAGGCCGTGTGAAGGAGAACGAGAGCGTGGTGCTGCTGATCACCGGCAACGGCCTCAAGGATATACAGAGCGCCATGAAGTCGGTGGGCAAGCCTTACACCATAACCCCCGACCTGGCCGAGCTGAAGAAGCTGGTGGCGGACAATAAGCTGGCTTAAAAACGCGCCAGGATATAAAAGAGCCCCGGGTCCAGGCCCGGGGCTCTTTTTTTGCCTTAAGGGCCTAAGGAGGCCTGGGCCCAATAACAGCCGGGGGGTAGTGCTTTGGCCTCTTATTATAGGTATATCTTTATAATAGACTTTAAGTGTTAGGGATGTTTATCCAGTAACGGAGGTTGTAACTGAATGAATAACAAGCTCATAGTGGCACTTGCCTGCTTTGGCTTTACCGCCAACGCCGGCGCTGAAGTGGACTTTAACCAGGGCGTAGACGTGAAGGCCGCCATAGAACAGGCCAAGAGCACAGATGTGAAGGGCCCTTATCCGTATTACGGCGCCCATCGCGTGCGCTACAGCAGGGAATGCAAGAGCTTCTCTTTCGGTTCCGGCGGTTTCGCGCAGGCCTCCGACAGGGAATTCCTGAGCAGCACCGAATATATCGAGGAATGCCGGTTCATTCCGAACCCGCCCCCTCCGCCGCCTCCCCCGGTACTGCCGCCGAACGGCCCCAAGCCGCCGCAGCCCGGCCACCCGAATCCTCCCGGCCATCAGCCCGGCCACCCCAAGGATTATAACCCCGGCTATCCCGGCCAGCCCGGCTACAATGACAACAGCTACGGCCCGCACGGGAATTACACCTATCCCGGCAGCCAGGGCGGTCAGCAGGGCATGTACCACTGCCATGAGCGCGTAGGCCAGACCTTCCGCGCCACCGCGCAGATGAACATCCCCGCCCGCCAGCTGTTCCCCTGGGAAAGCGAGCGCTTCGAGGTCTGCATGGAAGCCAACCGCGTTGACTTCGAGACCCGCACTTCGCCTTACCGCTACAGCGTCGACCGCCAGGGCCTCTACGACCTGACCTTCAACCTGACCCCGAACTACCGCACGCCTACGGCTCCTGACGCCAACGGCATGTCCGAGGCCGGCTGGGCTTTCCGCGACGGCAAGTTCGTGCTGAACGTCTCCGACCGCTGGGCCAGCTACTACGCCGGCGAGAAAGTGGTCATCAAGGTGGAGCTTGTGAAGGACGGCTTCCTGTTCTTCAACAGCAGCCAGGGCGAGAAGGAATTCACCCTCGACGTCAAAGACGGTTACGAGCTGGCCTTCGTGGAGGGCGACCTGCAGAAGACCGCCAACTTCGTGGACACCAGCAGCGACATGCGCGGCCCGAAGAAGTTCTTTGTGAAGTGGGGCTTCAAGCGCGTCGGCTCCGTCTCCACTCAGGAATACATCAAGAAGGGCGACACAAACAAGATAACGAAGTAATCAGTCCAACTGTCACCCGGGCCCCCCGCTCTCCAAGAGCGGGGGGCTTTGTTTTATATTGAAGGTTGGCGGCCTACCGCAGGGGCAGGACCGCAAAACGCGTTCGCGCACACCGTGCGCTCACTCGACACTCGGCCTCGGCGCTACGCAAGCCTCGGCCTCGCGAGGTTTTTCCGCTGATGCGACATTGCCGCGGAGAGACGGAGGGGACGGCCGGGGAGGGGTTCCGTGCGACTTTGGGGAAGGGGGTCCCGCCCATAATTTACCAAGGGCGGGGGAAACCGCGCAACGGTTTCCCTCTACCAGGAGCACGGGGCCCCTCCCCGGCTGGCCCCGACTTTGCATCTCGCGGGAAGAAATAAAAATACCCGCCGGAGGGCGGGTATTTTTGCGGTGAGCGAGCTGTGTTAGGCCGGGAGGGCGATGGTGAAGGCGGAGCCCTTCTGCAGCTGCGAGCGGGCGAAGACCTTGCCGTTGTGGGCTTCGGCTATTTTCTTGACCAGCGCCAGGCCGAGGCCCCAGCCCTCTACCTGGCCCGTGAAAGAGGATTCCACCTGGTAGAACTTGTGGAAGATGTTCTCCAGCTCCTCGCCGGGGATGCCGGGGCCGTTGTCGCCCACGGAGATAAGCGCGTAGCCGTCGCGGGCCTGCGCCGAAAGGATGACCAGCTTGTCCTTGGCCGGGTTGAACTTCACGGCGTTGTCCACCATGGCTTTGATGGCCGTGGCCAGCAGTTTGCGGTCGGCCTTTACCATGACAGGCTCGGTAGCCACCACCTTAATGGTGACCTGCACCGGGTCCTTGTGCCAGAGCTTGGCCACTTCCGCCACCTCGGAGAGGAACTCCGACGCGTCGAACTCTATCTTCTCCAGCTCGGCCGCCCCGAGGTCGTCTATGGTGACGAAATTAAGCAGGCTCTCCACCAGGCCGTTGAGTTTCTGGCCCTGGGCGTGGATGGTCTCGGAGGACTTCTTTACCAGGTCGGGCAGCTGCGTCCTGGCCGTTTCGTCCTTGAGCAGCTGCGCGAAACCGTTGATGGAGGCCAGCGGCGTCTTGAACTTGTGCGAGATCAGCGACAGGAAGCTGCGCGCCATGAGCTCTTCCAGCCGCTGCGCGGTCACGTCGGTGAGGATCCACAGCTTGCCCTCGGCGACCTGATTGCCTTCTTTATCTTCCTTGAAAAGCTTTATCGCCGAGCCGTCCATGTAGAACTTCTTGGGCTTGGCCCGGAACAGCTCGAAGCGGCAGGCGGCGTCGTCGCAGGAGGAGACCTTGTCTATGCCCGGCTTGATCTCGAAAGCCTGGAAAGCGCCGCTGACATTGGTGAATTTGTACTTGTCGTGCTCGAGATAGGTCTTGGCGGCGCTGTTGATGAGGATGATCTCGCCGTTGAGGTCGGTGAGGATGGCGCCTTCCTTGACGCGCTTGAAGACTATCTCCATCTTGCGCTTCTCTTCCTTGACGGAGGAGAACAGGCGCGAGTTCTCTATGGCGATGGCGGCCTGGCTGGCGAAGGCCTCGAAATTGTTCTTGTCCACTTCCTCGAAGGTGCCCTCGATGCGGTTGACGGCCTGCACCACGCCGATGACCTTGCCCTTGATGATCATCGGGCAGGTCAAGAGCGACCGCGTGATAAAGCCGCTCTTGGAGTCCGCCTTCTTGGAGTGGCGCGGGTCGTTGGCCGCGTCGGCGATGATGATGGAGCGGCCTTCCTTCGCGCAGGTGCCGGCTATGCCCTCGCCCAGCTTGAAGCGCATCTTCTGCACTTCCTCGGGCAGGCCCAGGGCCACGTCGAAATAGAGTTCCTGCGCCTTCTCGTCGAGCAGGTACAGCGAGGCGCGCTCCGCCCCCACCACGCGCGAAGCCAGCCGCATGATGGTGGTCAGCAGTTCGGAGATATCTAGTTTGGAGGAAAGCAGCCGGCTCACCATCACCAGCATTTCCAGGCTTTCCTGCGATTGTAATATCATCCTAGGTCCCTAAAAAAACAGCTGCAACAAAAGTCTGTAGTAGCTCTTCGGCGCGTCGCCCTCAGCCTTGAAGGCGTTATAGGCCAGGTCCAGGGTGCTTTTCTCGTTGAGGTTCAGCTTGAGGCCCGTTATGAACGATCCGGCCTTCTGCGCCCGCCTGAAGGATATTTTACTATATCCCGCGTAAATATGGCTGTCGTAATCCGGCCGCATGCTGCGGGCTATCTGCGCGCTCAGGGACCACTCGGGCAGGGCGGTCACGGGGCGGAAGGTGCCCAAATAGGCCAGGTCGGCCTGGTCCAGGACCGGCTTCACCAGGGTGGAGTTGGCGGCGCCGTTGCCGGGTTCGTTGAAGCCCGCGGCCGAGGCCAGGAAGAAGAACTGGTTGTAGAAGGACTTCTCCACCTGCGCCTCTACGGCCGCCTGCGAGAAGGTTTTGCGCGCCAACACGCCGCCCTCGCTGAGGAAGGCCTTCTGCTGAGCCCAGGCGCCCGAGAGTATGAGGTGCGTGTAGGTGTCGTCCTGCTCTTCCCCGATCGAGGTCAGGAAATACAGCTTGCCGCCGTAGGCGCCGGAGCGGGTGTAAGCGGAAACAGGATACAGAAAGGGCTTGAAGGAGACGAAGTAACCGGCGCGCGAGTACATCAGCGGCAGGCGCAGCGAGTAGACGCTTTCCTCGTAGGCGCCGGTGTCTTTGTAAAAAGAGAGGTTCAGGCCGGTGGTGAAGGCGGCCGAGGCTTTTCGGTACACCGTGATCGAATCCTTCTTCAGCCCGTTGGAGCCGAAGGAGTAATCGTTCTCCATCCACCAGGCCGCGCGGGGCTGGCCCGCCGCCAGGGCGGGAGCTGCGGCCAGGGCCGCAAAAGCGGCGGCGAGGAGTAAGCGCTTCATTCGTTTATATTATATATTAAAACGCCCGTTTTAAAACGCGAAAATCAAGCGTGGGAGCGGCTAAAAAAAGAACCCTCCCGGGCGGGAGGGTTCTTCGTTCGCGCTGCCGCTTTTACTGCGCGGAATTCTTCATGAAGAGGAAGAAATACTGCAGGAAGTCGTAGAGGTCGCAGTTGACCAGGTTCACGTCAACGGGGCTGTGGTTCATGTAGCCGCCGATATGGCCGTTGACCTTGTTGTAGATCAGGCCCACGGGGGCGTGGCCAGCGTAGCCGGTCACGTTCACGATGGTCTGGTCGATGTAGCCCTCGCCCATGTTGAACTCGAGCTTTACGGGGGAGTGGGAGGCGTGGCCTTCCAGCAGGCCTTTCTTCCAGTTGACGGTATACTTGACCGGGGAGTGGTTAGCGCCGCCGTAGACGGTGACTTCTTCCTTGCTCCAGTCGAACTTCAGGTCCACCGGGCTCAGGTTGGCGCCGCCGGTGATGGTTTTTTCGTCGTGGTTTATCTTCACGTCCACCGGGGAGTGGTTCATGCCGCCGGTGAAGGTCCAGGCCAGCTTGTCGAACTTGACGTCCACGGGGCTGTGGTTCATGCCGCCCTTGATGGTGCCCTGCTTCACGGCGTAGGTGGACTTGTTGTTGAGGCCGAAGAGCTGGTTATGCACGCGCTGGCCCACCTTCACCTCGCTGATGTAGTAATAGCGGGCGAGGCCTATGGCGTAGTCGGCCGCGTCCAGGCCTTTAACGTCCACGAAGACCATGTAGCCGCCCTGGTTGTCCTGGAGGGCGCTGGCCTTGAAGCCGTTGGCGTTGAGCTCGGCGACTACCTTGTCGATGTCCTGGCCGGGCTGCACCAGGCCGATGAGGGTGTCGTTCATGTCGGGCTGGGCGGTGTTAACGGTGATCTTGCGCAGGGTCATCCACTGGTTGGCCTTGGGGGCCTGGGGGGCGGGTACTTCTACCGCCGGGAGGGTGAAGCCGGCCTGGTTGAGGACCTGGCTTTCACCGGCGAAGGCCGGGAGGGCGGAAACGGAGAGTAGGATAGCGGCTAAGGCTTTGTTCATTAGAACCTCCTGCTTGGTATAGTTATATTCTGCCAGAAAAAGGCCGGCGCCGCATCGGGCGCAGGGCCTAGGGGGGCGGAGTTATTGGGCCCAGGCCCGGTATAGGCCTTGCCGCGCGGCCGGCCCCTTGACAGGTCAAAGCCGTCTGCTATACTATTGGCGTAAGTACTTCTACGGAGGATTTATGAAAAAATCGTTAGCGATACTCGCGGTCTTCGGGCTGCTGGCGCCGGTTTTCGCGGCGGACAACGCGCTTAACCTGGACAGCCGCACCGCCCGCACCGCCCCGGCCGCTTCCGCGCCGGCGCAGGTAGCCGCGGCCAGAGGCGGCGACGCCCCGGCTGCCATAAAGGAATGGACCGTCATGGTCTTCATCAACGGCAAGAACGACCTGGAACTGGCCGGCCTCTATAACGTCAACATGATGGAGAAGGTCGGTTCTACCAAGGACCTCAATATCGTGGTGGAGCAGGGCCGCATGAAAGGCCAGGCCGGCGGCGACACCGACCTGGACGGCGACTGGACCGGCGCCCGCCGCATGCTTGTCAAGAAGGACAAGAACGAGAACAAGATCACCTCGACCGTCCTGCAGGAGGACAAGGTCGTGGACATGGGCGACTACAAGCGCGCGGTGGACTTCGTGAAATGGTCCAAGCAGCGCTTCCCGGCCAAGCGCTACATGCTCATCATCTGGAACCACGGCACCGGCTGGATGGACCCGCGCATGGAGAGCAAGGGCATCTCGTTCGACGACGAGACCGGCAACTACATCCGCACGGCGCAGATCGGCAAGATCCTCAACGAGGCCGGCAAGGTGGACATCCTGGCTTTCGACGCCTGCCTGATGAACATGGCCGAGGTGGCCTACGAAGTTAAGGACCAGGCTCAGGTGATAGTGGGTTCGGAAGAGACCGTGCCCGGCCTGGGCTACCCGTACGACCTGTTCCTCGGCGCTATCGCGAAGAAGCCCGCCATGGGCACCGAAGAGACCGGCGCGCTGATGGTGGAAGCCTTCAAGATGTTCTACGAGAAGGCCAACAAGAACGTGCAGCTCTCGGCGATGCGCGCTAACAAGGTGGCGGGGCTCGGGACCAAGATGGCCGAGTTCGCGACGCTGGCCAAAGAGATAAACGACGTGGACGCGCTGAAGGCCGCCCGCAACGGCGTGATCCGCTACGACGCGGTGGGCGCGGGTTCGGACCCGGCGATGACCATCTCGTTCTACGGCGACATCTGGCAGTACTCCAAGCTGGTGGCCGATAACCTGAAGCCGCACGCCAAGGCCGCGGACCTGAAGGCCAAGGCCGTCTCGCTGCAGGAGTACATAGACAAGGACCTGGTCATCTACAACAAGGGTGTGGGCAAGAACCGCGCCAACCACCAGATGGCCGAGAGCCACGGCGTCTCGGTGTACCTGCCGCCCGCGGAGACCCGCGTGCCGCAGGAGAAGCTGGAGGGCATCTTCGAGGCGCCCTACACCGACTTCGCCTTCGACAAGGCGACCAAGTGGCACGACTTCGTGACCTTCCTCTACGGCGCGAAGTAAGCGAGCCTCAGCGTAATGAAAAATACCCCGGCCCCCGCCGGGGTATTTTTTTGCCCGCCTTCTCATGCCGCGGCCCGGGCGGGCTCGCCGCTCGCTCATAAGCGGCCGCGGCCGAAGAGGGCCTGCGGTCCTCCGCCGGCAAAGAACTCGCTCGGCACACAGTGCCTCGCTCAAACATTCTTTGCCGCCGCCTTAATGATAGGCGGTCCGCTACGGACCTTGGCCCTGCGGCCTAAAATCGCTCGCAGCGAGCCCGCCCGGGCCTTCCTGACGCTGTGATTATTAACTAGAATCTAAATTGTGAAGAAGATACTGCTGGCGAATTTTGCGGAGTGCCCGGAGAACCTGCATTTCGAGCGGGCTTTTATCCGCGCGCTGGCGGGGCGCAAGGTTGCGCTGGACATAATCCACGACTTCGATTTCGATTATAAATTTATCGGGGCGCAGGTGCCGCGGGGCGGCAGGCGTATTAAATACTCCGGGCTGGCGGCGCTCAAGCGCGAAGCGGCGGGCAAGTACGATCTGCTGGTGCTGCTGGATTTCCCCAAGCGCGCGCGCTGCGCGCCGGCTTTCCTGTGGCTCGCGCGCGAGGCGGACGCCGCGAAAAAGGTTTATGTTGCCAATCACCTGATACCCATGCCGGGGCATAACTTCACGGCGGACCTGGCGCGGCGCTACAAGGCGCTGTCGGGGCTGACGGCGGGCTACATGCTGGAGTTCGACGACTGGGAACTTTGGGGAGCGATGGGCCTGGAGGGGGAGCGGCTGCTGCGCCGCGGCTACGCCACCGATTGCGAATACTACAAGCCGGTGCCCGGCGCGCCCGGCGATTATGTTTTTTCGGCGGGCTCGGCGGGGCGCGCTTTTGACGCGCTGGCCGGGGGCGTTAAGAACACCGGCCTGGGGCTCAAGATCTTCAGCGACGCCAAGCCCGATAAGCTGCCGCGGGGCGCGCAATTCTTGCCGCTCGCGAAGAACCTGCACAACCTCAAGGCCGCCGCCGCCGAGGCGCGCGCGGTGGTGATACCGGTGAAGGACGGGCATGTCAACGAGGCCGTGGGCAACTCCATCGCTTTCCTGGCCATGGCGCTGGGCCGCCCGGTGCTCATCCGTAAGACCCCTTACATGGAGCGCTTCATAAAGGACGGCGAGAACGGTTTCTTCTACAATTCCCTTTCCCCGCTCACCATAGCCCGTGGCCTCAACCGCATACTCGCGCTAAAGCCCGCCCAGCTTAAAAAGATCTCCGCCGCCGCCCGCGCCACCATCCTCCAAAAAGCCAGCCTCGACCTCTTCTGCAAAGAATTCGCGCGTAAATTCGCTTAGCCTCCGGGCCCAGCCGGGCTCCCCGCTCGCTCATAAGCGGCCGCGGCCGAAGAGGGCCTGCGGTCCTCCGCCGGCAAAGAACTCGCTCGGCACACAGTGCCTCGCTCAAACATTCTTCGCCGCCGCCCTAATGATAGGCGGTCCGCTACGGACCTTGGCCCTGCGGCCTAAAATCGCTCACGGGGAGCCCGGCTGGGCCGGTGCGTGGGCAATCCCAACGCAATGCCCTGTTTCGCCGGGAAGCGCGGGGGCTTTTAATTTGTTAGAATTTAAGCGTAGTCCTACATTTTCTGGCGGGTCTTGAGGTGAATAACTGATGGATCAGATCCTTATCCTGGACTTCGGCAGCCAATACACCCAGCTTATCGCCCGCAGGCTTCGCAGCCTGCGGGTTTATTGCGAAATACTGCCCTACAGCGCGCCCATAGAGGACATCCTCAAGCGGTCGCCGCGGGGCATTATACTCTCGGGCGGCCCGTCGAGCGTTTACGACAAGGCAGCCCCCAAGCCGGACCCGGCGGTGTTCAACCTGGGCGTGCCGGTGCTGGGCGTGTGCTACGGCATGCAGCTGCTCGCGCACGAATACGGCGGCAAGGTGGCCAAGGCCGCCTCCCGCGAGTACGGCTTCAGCAAGCTGAAGATCTTGAAGGGCTCGCGGCTCTTCAAGGGCATCAAGAGCGACGTGAACGTCTGGATGAGCCACGGCGACGAAGTGAAGAAAGTCCCGCCCGGTTTCCATGTCACGGCGCGCGCGGCCGGCTCCGACATCTCCGCCATGGAGAACCCGGCGCTGAACCTCTACGCGCTGCAGTTCCATCCCGAGGTGCACCACACCGAGATGGGCGCGAAGATGATAGAGAATTTCGCGCGGGGCGTCTGCGGCTATAAAGAGCGCTGGACCCCGGCCTCCTTCCTGAAGGACAGCATAGCGGAGATAAAGAAGCAGGCCAGCGGCGCGTCCGTCATCTGCGGCCTGTCCGGAGGCGTGGATTCCTCCGTGGCGGCGGTGCTCGCTCACAGGGCCATAGGCGACAAGCTCAAGTGCATCTTCGTCGACACCGGCGTGCTGCGCCACGGCGACCGCGAGCGCATGACCGAAGTCTTCAAAAAGAAATTCGGCTACTCGCTAAAGATCGTGGACGCCTCCGCGCTGTTCCTGGGCCGCCTCAAGGGCGTCACCTCGCCCGAGAAGAAGCGCAAGATCATAGGCCATACCTTCATAGAGGTGTTCGACCGCGAAGCGAAGAAAGTAAAGGGCGCGGCCCATCTGCTGCAGGGCACCCTTTACCCCGACGTGATAGAGTCCGTTTCGGTCAAAGGCCCCTCGGCCGTCATCAAGAGCCACCACAACGTGGGCGGCCTGCCGGCGAAGATGAAGCTGGGCCTGATTGAGCCGCTGCGCTACTTCTTCAAGGACGAGGTGCGCGAGCTGGGCCGCTCTTTGAAGATCCCCGAGAGCGTGCTGATGCTGCACCCTTTCCCGGGGCCGGGCCTGGCCATCCGCGTGCTGGGCGAGGTCACCCCCGACAGGCTCAAGATCCTGCGCGAGGCCGACCGCCTGATGCGCGAGGAGATACAGAAGGCCGGCTGGTACTCCAAGATCTGGCAGGCCTTCTGCGTGCTGCTGCCCGTGCGCTCCGTGGGCGTGATGGGCGACGAGCGCTCCTACGAATACACCATAGCCATCCGCTGCGTCAGTTCCGTGGACGGCATGACGGCCGACTGGAGCCGCCTGCCGCACGACCTGCTGCAAAAAATTTCCTCGCGCATAGTCAGCGAGGCGCGCGGCGTAAACCGCGTTGTCTACGACGTTACCTCCAAGCCGCCCGCCACCATCGAGTGGGAGTAGCCAGGCGGGCGAAGTCGGGGGGTAAGGGTTCCTCGCGACTTTGGGGAAGGGGGACCCGCCCTTAGTTTCCCAAGGGCGGGGGGAACCGCGCAACGGTTCCATTCTGCCCAGGAGCGAGGGGCCCTTACCCCCCGACTTCCACTAGTTTGGATACCCAAGGAGATATCATGCTTCAGGACAAGATAGAGCTGGGCCTTACTTTCGACGACGTGCTGCTGCTGCCGGCGAAGTCCGCCGTCATGCCCAGGCAGACCGACCTCGGCACGAACCTCACGAAAACGATAAAGCTGAACGTTCCGCTGATCTCCGCGGCGATGGATACCGTGACCGAAGCCGGCCTGGCCATAGCCATGGCCCGCGAGGGCGGCATCGGCATCGTCCACCGGGCCATGCCCCCGCATCAGCAGGCCCTGGAAGTGGCCAAGGTCAAGAAACACGAGAGCGGCGTCATCTCGGCCCCGCTGACCGTCTCGCCCGAAGAGAAATTGAAAGACGCCCTGGCGCTGATGGCCAAGCACGGCGTCTCCAGCGTGGCCGTGATCGCCCGCGGCCGCCTGGTGGGCCTGCTGACCAACCGCGACGTGCGCTTTCTGAAGGACCTCGACAGGAAAGTCTCCTCCGCGATGACCACCAAGCTCATCACGGCCCGCCCCGGCACCACGCCGGCGCAGGCCGAGAAGATCCTGCAGGAGCACCGCATCGAGAAGCTGCCGCTCGTCGGCCGCAACGGCGAGCTGAAAGGCCTGATCACGGTGCGCGACATCCTCAACACCAAGCAGTACCCCGACGCCTGCAAAGACCTGTCGGGCCGGCTGCGCGTGGGCGCGGCCATAGGCGCCGGCCCCGACGCGGTGGAGCGCGCGGGCGAACTGGTGAAGGCCGGCGCCGACATCATTTCGCTGGACTCGGCCCACGGCCATTCCGCCAATGTCATGCGGACCCTCAGGGAAGTGAAGCGCCGCTACGGCTGCGAGGTGATAGCCGGCAACGTGGCCACCTACCAGGGCGCGCTGGACCTCATCAAGGCCGGCGCCGACGCCATCAAGGTGGGCATTGGCCCCGGCTCCATCTGCACCACGCGCGTCATCTCCGGCGTGGGCGTGCCGCAGCTCACCGCGGTGAGCGCCGCCGTTAAGGCGGCCTCGCGCAGCAAAACCCCCGTCATAGCCGACGGCGGCATAAAGTTCTCCGGCGACATTACCAAGGCCATGGCCGCGGGCGCCAGCGCCGTGATGCTCGGCACGCTGCTCGCCGGCACCGAGGAAGCCCCCGGCGACATCATCCTCTTCCAGGGCCGCTCTTACAAGGCCTACCGCGGCATGGGCTCGGTGGGCGCCATGGAGGCCGGCTCCAAGGACCGCTACGGCCAGGCCGGGGTGGAAAAAGAAAAGCTGGTGCCGGAGGGCATAGAGGGCCAGGTGCCGTACAAGGGCACGGTGGCGGCCATCATCCACCAGCTCACCGGCGGCCTGCGCGCCGGCCTGGGCTACTGCGGCTGCAAGGACCTGGGCGAGCTCAGGCGGCGCGCGCGCTTCGTGCGTATCTCGAACGCCGGCCTGAAGGAAAGCCACGTCCACGACGTGAAGGTGACTAAGGAAACCCCCAACTACGCCACCAACGACTAGGGCGCAGCGCAAATAAAAAAGCCGCCGGCTGAAAACCGGCGGCTTTTTTATTTGAGGGGCTTTTACTTGCCCTTGAACTCCGGCTTGCGCTTCTCCATGAAGGCCTTGATGCCCTCCTCGTAGTCGCCGCTGTTGTAGACCTTGCGGCGCAGCGCCTGGATGCGCTCGAAGGATTCGGGGCTGATGGGGTGGGCCTCGGAGAGTATCCTGAACTGCTCCTTGACCACCGAGACGGCCAGCGGCGAGTTGCCGGCAATGGTGCGCGCGAGCTCGAAGGTGAATTCCTCCACCTCCCTCGAGCTGACCAGGTGGTTGAGGATGCCGAAGTGGTAGGCGCGGTCGGCCTTGACCGGCTCGGCGGTGAAGAACATCTCCTTGGCGATGTTGCTGCCCACGCGGTTGATGAAATGCATGATGCCCGACGCGTTATAGGGCAGGCCCATCTTGACCGGAGTGATGGCGAAAGTGGCGGTCTCGTCGCCGATGGCCATGTCGCAGGTGACGGCCAGGTCGGTGGCGCCGCCCCAGACGCTGCCCTGGATGAGCGCTATGACGGGGCCCGGGTAGCACTGGATGGCGCGGAAGGCCACTTCCATCGGGCTGTCGTAGGCGAGCGGGTCGTTGTGCACCTTGGGCAGCTGGGTGATGTCGTGGCCGGCGGACCAGACGCGGGCGTTCTTCTCGGCGCGCAGCACGATGACGGGCACCTTCTTCTTTTTCATCTCGTCGAGGGCGGTGACCAGCTGCTTGCAGAGCTCCAGGCTGAGCGCGTTGCGGCGCGCCGGGTTGTTGAGCGTAAGCACGCCTATGCCGTCCTTGACTTCCCTGAGTATGAGCTCGTCCATGGTCCGCCTCCTTAAACCGCTTTCAGCATTGTATAATTTTAAATATGAAAATTTTATTCGCGTTCCTCGCGCTGCTGCTCGCCGCCGCGCCCGCCCGGGCGCGGGACCTGAACGCCGCGGCGGCGGAGGCGGCGCGGCAGGTGGCCGCGGAGCCGGGGGGGCTGCCGGAACTGTTCGACAAGACTTTCTTCCGCCACATTTCGCTCGAGGAGCTGCGCGGGCTCTTCGCCGGGCTTTACGCCGGGCACGGCGCGGTGGAGCGCGTGGTGCTGGTCAGCTCCGCCGCGGCGTCCGGCCATTTCTTCTTCGACACGGACAAGGGCTACCGCATACCGGCGGCGCTTTCTGTGGCCCCTGAGAGCGGGCTGATCACCGGCCTTTTCTTCCAGCCTGCCTACCTGCGGAACGCCGCGCTGCGGAGCGTGCGCGCCGACCTGGCCGCCCTGCCCGGGCGCAAGGGCTTCCTGGCGCGCCGCCTGGGCGAGAAGCCAGAGGACCTCGAGGAGCTGGGCGGCGACGAGCACTTCGCCGTCGGCCCGGCGTTCAAACTCTACGTGCTCGGCGCCCTGGTGCGGGCCGGCGTGCCGTGGGACCGGGTCTTCAGGCTGCGCGAGGAGGACAAGTCCCCGCCTTCGGGCCGGCTGCGGGCCTGGCCGGACGGCTCGCCGCTGACCGCTCATACGCTCGCGGCGCTGATGCTCTCCGAGAGCGACGACACCGCCTCCGACGCGCTGATAACCGCGCTCGGCCGCAGGAAGCTGGAGGACTCGCTGGCCGCGCTGGGCGATCCTGATTCCGCCCGCCTGCGCCCCTTTCTGAAAACCTCCGAGATGTTCAAGCTGAAGTCCGATACCGCCGCCGCGCTCAAATACCTGAACCTGCCCGCTGCGGAAAAATACCGCTTTCTGGACGCCCTGGCCGGCGCAGAGCCGGGCCCGGCGAAACCGCAGCGCAGCCCCTTCGGCGTGGGTAAGCTTGGGTGGTTCGCTTCCCCGGCCGACCTCTGCCGGGTGATGGAGTGGCTGGAACGGGAGGGCGGGACCGGGGCGCTGGAGCTGCTGGCCCTCGACCCGGGTCTGGGCGCCGGGGCGGACTTCCTGTACGCGGGCTACAGGGGGGGCTCGGAGCCGGGCGTGCTCTCCGCGACCTGGCTGCTGAAGAACGACAGGTCGCAGTGGTACTGCCTCTCGGCCTCCTGGAACGACGAGAAGGACCCGTTGGACGCTGACAGGTTCTCCGCCCTCATGCGGGAGGCCCTGGCGGCGCTGGCGGCGGCCGACCGGGCGCCCGCGGCCGCAAGTGCCGGCCGGGCCCGCCCCGCGGGTCCTCCTGGCCCTTGACAATAATCAACCGTCTTATTACACTTTAAATAGCGCTCGTATTAACTGAGAGGGTACCTATATGACAAAACTTTTAATAGCCTTAATGATCTCCCTGCCTGCGTACCCGGCGCTGGCGTCGCTCACCGCGCCGGAGCAGGCGCTGATAACGGAATGCGCATCAAACGTGGACTTGTCCAAGAAGCTGCTCTCCCCGGAGACGGCCGACAAGTGCGTGAAAGGCCTTAACGCTGGCAGCCCTACCCTGCTGACCAAGTACTCCCAGGATAACCCGGAGTCCGCCGCCAACATGATCGGCTACAACAGCGCGCTGCTGGACCTCAAGGAGATCGTGGTGCGCCAGGAGAGCGCTGACGGCGCGCTGGCCCTCACCCGCGTGCTGGAAAAATCCGACTGCGCCCTCTGCGACCTGCAGCTGGGCCCCAAGCCCGAGCAGGCCTTCGAGTGGGTGGGCAAGTACGCCTCCGCCCGCGACGGCGTGTTCAAGAAGACCGTGCGCACCTGGGACGCGCTCGGCGGCATCCGCACCGCCTCCCTCTCCGCCGCGCCCTACAGCAAGAACAAGGGCGGCTGGAACGGCCAGAACATCCTGGACCGCTACCGCGAGCTGGCCAAATGGGCCAAGGCCGAGACCATCCGCCTCGAGGCCGCCGCCAAAGTGCCCGGCGCCGCCGCCAAAATGAATATAGGCGCGCTGGCGGGCATATTGCGCGAGGACCTGGAGATCGTGGGCGACAGCGCTTCGATAGGCAAACTGCAGGCCATCACAGCCGCCGCCGGTATCCGCGAGGAAGCCCCCAAGCCCAGCACCGCCGACAAGAAGGGCAAGGACCTGGCAGCGACCAGCGGCAAGCTGTCGGGCCTTAACGCGGAAGGCCGCGGCGAGTACCTTAACACCGCTTTCGACGGCACCGGCGCCTTCGGCGCGGGCGCCATGGCCGCGGTAAAGCCCGCCGCCACGGGTTCCGGCACCAAGACCGGGACCGCTACCGGCACCGCGGTCAAGCCCATCACCCCGGTCAAGATGACCGCCGCCGAGGAAAAAGCGCTGGGCGAATCCATGATGCGCATGGAGAAGGGCAAACCGGCCGGCTACCTGGCCGACGTGATGAGCCAGACCGAGGCCGGCAAGCGCACCAACGCCTTCTACAGCGACCCGAAGTACGCCAAGGCCGGCAGCAACAAGCTCGCCTTCGGCTTCACACGCGCCGAGGGCGCCTTCGGCTACTGGGATCCCGACGCCAAGGTCATCCGCATCAACAGCGAGGTCGCCGAGGAGTTCGCGGCCAAGCGCGGCATGACCGTGCCGCAGATGATGAAGGACCCCGCCGCCATGAAGGCCCTGGCGCTGCAGGTGTCGCCGGTCATGGTGCACGAGGCCGAGCACCAGAACCAGACCGCCCGCGCCATAGCGGCCGGCATAGACTTCAAGAAGTACACCAACGGCAGCACCGACCCGTATACGCGCGCCAAGGAGAACCTCTCCAACACCGAGTCCTCCAAGCACATGATAGAGTACTGCTCCAAGAACGGCGGCCCGGCCTGCTGGAAGAGCTTCCACCCCATGCACGCCGACAACGCCGAGAAGTTCATGGCCGGCGGCGCCGAGGCGCTGGACGCCCTGAAGGCCCCGCTCTACCCGAAGATCGACAGCTTCGAGGGCGGCACGGCGCGCGAGTTCAAGTCGGCCCAGACCTATGCGGCCCAGCTGCAGGCGCTGGAGGCCAAGGCGCGCACCAATCCCAAGGGCATGACCCGCGCCGAGCAGCAGAACCTGCGCGACTACCGCGAGCTGATGGACACGCGCTTCAAGTGGTACACGCAGATCTACCGGGAGAACACCGCCAACGACGCCGAGGCGCTGGCCTTCAGGAAGAAGTACGGGACCGCCGCCTCCGGGCTGGCCGTGCCCAGTCTTTAAAGGAACGCTATGAGCCACTTTTTCCTGGCCGCGGCGCTGTGCCTGGCCGCCGCCCCCGCGGCGGGCGGGCAGCCTTACACCGAGGGCGAATATTTCACCATGGCCGTGCCCGACGGGTGGACCAGGAAGGAGCCCGGCGTCGGCCTCTCCGACGCCGAGAAGAAAGTGTTCGGCGCGGAATTCTTCGGCCCCGCGGCGGACGGCCTGGCGGTGCTGTTGGGGGCGCATTATTACGCCCCCGGCAATTTGCTGCACGCCACGCCGGAGAAATTCATAAAGCTGCACGCGGCGCCGGCCATCGGCGTCAACCTGGACGGCAAGGTGTACGGCCCCGTGAAGACCGGCAAGGCCGGCAACTATTACGCCAAGGTCTTCGAGCGCAAGACTTACGAGTACCAGCCCAAGGACGCGCTGCACCCGAAGAAGATCCACATTTTCGAGAAGTTCTACGTGGTGCCGGTCAAGAACGGCTTCTACGTGCTGCGCTACTACGCGCCGATGGACCTGGCCAAGGCCAACCTTAAGCATTTCGAGGCGGCGGTGGCGTCCTTCAAACCGCTAAAGCGCTAGTCGGAGACGGCTATGAAACCCAAACTTAACCTGTTGCTGTCGGCGCTGCTGGCGCTCAGCGCCGCCGCGCCCTTCGCCGCGGGGGCCAGGGAACTCACCGAGGCCGACGCTCAGATGGTGCTGGACTGCATCAACAACGTCGACCCCGCCAAGAACCTGCTGTCGCCCGCCAAGGCCGACGAGTGCAACGACCAGTTCACCGAGGGCGGCGGCGAGCTGATGGACAAGGCCTCCCGGGATTTCCCCACGCTGGCCGTGCAGGCCGTGGCGCGCAATAACGCGCTGGCCGACCTGCGCGATATCATAGTGAAATACGACAATATGCCGATGGCCAGCGGCCTGACGCGCGTGCTGACGGAGCGCAAGGTGCTGTCTCAGATGAACCTGGGGCCCAAGGCGGAGTCAGTCACCCCGTGGGTGAATAAACATCTCCAGGGCCGCGAGGCCGCCTTCAAGAAAGGCATACGCAGCTGGGACACCCTGGGGCAGATCCGGACCAACGCCCTGTCGGCGACCCTGAGCGAGGGCTCCTGGAACGAGGTGATCCCCGCCGACCGCGACAACACCAAGCCGGACCGCTACAAGACCCTTTATTTCTGGGCGAAGGATAAGACCGAGGAGCTGCTGGCCGCCTCGGCCGTGGCCGCCAGGGCCAAGGACGCGGCCGCTGAATACGGCCCGCTGGTGCAGATCCTGAAAGAGGACCTGGAGCCTTTCGGCGACAGGGCGCGCATCGCCAAGCTCGACAAGTTCCTGGAGGGCATCGGCGTCGCGGCCAAGGCCCCGCCGGCCGGCCCCAGCGCCGCCGACAAGAAGGGCAAGGACGTGCTGGACGCCGCCAACCGCCTGAAGGGCGCCAACTCCGGCGGCAATGCCGACGCTTTCCTCGCCCGCACCTTCGATAATTCCAACGCTGCCGGCGGCGTAGCCGGCAAGATCGCCGTGGTTCCCGGCGGCAAGGGCGCCGCCTTCACGCCCGTGCCCATCACCGACGCGCAGGCGGCGCAGCTGGGGCCGCGGATGGGCGCGGTCAAGAACGGGAAATTCACCGGCGCCCTCGCCGACGAAATGCGCGGCACCAAGGCCGGCGACGAGCTGGTGACCTTCTTCGAGGACAAGAAGCTGGCCAAGACCGGCGGCAACAAGCTGCAGCTCAAGTTCGAGAAGGGCGTGGACGGCACGGAGAACGCCCTGGGCTGGTACAGCAGCGACGACAAGGTCACCCGCATCAACACCTCGCTGGTGGATAATTTCTGCGCGGAGCGCAAGATCACCCCCGAGGAGCTGCTTAAAGACAAGAAAGCCATGCGCGACCTGGCCGCCTACGTGGCGCCCACCTTCGTGCACGAGACCACGCACCAGCGCCAGGACGTCTGGAACACCCAGCGCGGCTTCAACTTCCTGCGCTGGACCGATCCCGCCACCGGCAAGGTGGACAAGTTCTCGCCCTACCAGATGGAGATGGAGGCCGAAGCCTTCGCCATGAACGGTTCTTTTGTGGCCGAGAAGACCAAGAAACAAGGCCCCGCCTACCTGCAGAAGCTCGACCGCATAGACCGGGCCGACGCCGAGCGGTACCTGGAGGACGGCGTGGACGGCCTGCGCAAGCAGTACCACGGCGAAAGCTATACCGGCATAGACTCCATGCGCGGCGAAGCCGCCAGGCAGATCAACGCCGCCGCCTACACCGCGCAGCGCGTGAACGCGCTCGCCCAGAAGGCCCAGCAGAAAGACGCCGTCATGACGGCGGCTGAGCGCAAGGAGCTGCAGGAGGGGCGTGACGCCCTCAAGACGCGCTTTAGCTGGTACAGGGAAACATTGGCCAAATCCAAGACCGACGAATTGAAGCTGCTGGACTGGCGGGATGATATAGATCCGGAGGGCAAGGTCCTCACCACGCTCAAAACGTCCCTGATGCCCGAACCGGGAGGCGAGTGATGAAGCGCAGGCATTTGTTGATTTATGCTATGTTCTGTCTTATGACGGCTTCTTCGGCCTGCGCGGGAAATACGCCCGCCCCCGGCGACCGCAAGGTCCACCGGGAAGGCAAATATTTCGAAGCGGTCCTGCCCGAGGGCTGGACCGTCATCCCCGCCGGCGGCTACGGCCTGAGCCCCGCGGAGAAGAAGGTTTACGGGGTGGAGCTGGCCGGCCCTGACGCCGGCGCCCGCATCTCGGCGCACTATTTCGCGCCTGGCAACCTGGTGGACAAGACCCCCGAGAAGTACATCCGGGTGCATTCCATCCCCGAGGGCGCGGCGCCCGCGGCCGTGCCGGCGCTGCCGAAGGCGCAGGACGGCAAGGCGGGCGGGCGCAAGGCGGCCCTCTTCGTGAACATAACGCATGAGCGCGGGGCCGACCGGACCATAGGCGGCGGGGCCGAGGTCTGGGAAGGGTTCGCCGTGATCCCGCTGAAGAAGGGCTATTACGCGCTGCGCTATTCCGCCCCCGCCGGCAAATACGCCGAGCACCTGCCGGTGTTCGAGGCCTTTATCGCCTCTTTCAAGCCGCTGCTGAAATAACCGGCCGAACGCCGGAGGTTTTCCCTGATGCTGAAAAAACTATCCCTGCTCCTGCTGCTGGCGGCGCCCTGGCCCTGCGCCGCCGCCGGGCCGCAGGTCTACGCCGTGCGGGACTGCTTCACGGTGAACGTGCCGGCGGGCTGGCGGCGCGAGGGCGAGCCTTACGGCCTGACCGACCAGGAGAAGAAGGTTTACGGCGCCGACTTTATAGCGCCGCGGGGCGGGGAGTTCCCGGTGCGCATCTCCGTCAGCTACTACGCGCCGGGCAACCTGCAGCACCCCACGCACGAGAAATACATCCGCCAGCATTCCACGCCGCCGCTGGGCGCCAACCTCGACGGCAAGGTCTACGGCAAGGTGGCCGACGGCCGCGCCGGTAATTATTACGCCAAGGTCTTCGAGCGCAAGACCTTCGAATATTTCCCGCCCCGGACCCTGAAGGCCAAAAAGGTCTTCATCTACGAAAAATTCTACGTGGTCCCGGTCAAGAAGGGCTTTTTCGTGCTCCGCTATTCCGCTCCCGCCGACGTCGCCAGGGCCAACCGCACCGCGTACGAGGCCGCCGTGGCCTCGTTCAGGCCGCTGCTGCGCTGAGCCCGCCCCGGCCCCCCGAGGAACCCCGGCCCGCGCCGGGGTTCTTTATTTATATTGCGCGCGCGGGCGGTAATTTCTAGAATGAAAAAGATGACTAACCTCCAGGACATGAGAGCCGGCGACTGGGTGCGCTGGGGCTCTATAGATTGGGAAGTTACCGAACGCACCCTCTACCGCGAATCGGCGGACTACCAGGAAACGCAATGGGAACTGGAGGGCGGCGGCGACACCCGCTACCTGGTGATGTCCGTAGAGAACAAGGGCGGCACTTCCGAAACGGCCTGGGTCTGCACCCGGCAGACCGGCATAGGCCGCATACAGCGCCCCGACGGCGGCGGCTGGAAAAATTTCCGCGAAAAAGACTCCATGCAGGCGGCCCCGCCCAAGGTCAAGTTCGACGGCGTGGACTTCTCGCTCGAGGGCGAGACCGAGGGCAGCGCCGAGTCCGACGAGGGCGAGACCGTCAACAAGCTGACCTGGGACTATTACGACGCCACGCGCAAGCGCAACCTGGCCATAGAGGTCTGGCAGTGCTCCGACGCCGACTATTACGAGGCGTACGACGGGCAGGTGGTGCGCCCGGCCGACTTCGCGCGCATCCCGGCAAAAGCCCGCCGCGGGCTGCCCAAGGGCGAGGCCCTCGGGTCGCTAGTGATAGCTGGTTTTTCCTGCCTGTTCTTCCTGCCCATCGTGGGCGGCATGATGGGCGCCTTCGACACCGGGGCCGAGTACCTGGTAGCGCTTCTGCTGCCGGCCCTGCTGGCGTTCATGGCCTACCTCGCCGGGACGCACCGCGGCCTGCTCGCGGCCTGTATGACCGTCGGCATAGGCGCGGCGATAGCCATTCTCGAGACCCTGGGGCTGGGCCTTTCCTACTGGCAGTACGCGGGCTACGGCCTGGCGACAGGCGTGGCCGCCGCGGAACTGGGCTCACGCCTGATGGGCGGCGTGCGCCGCGCCGACAAGGCCTGGGCCGCCGGACTCGCCACGCTGCTGGCCCTGTTCATCATCAGCTTCGCCCACTACATCCGGTTCGCGCCCCGCCCGCACAACCCCGGCGGGCTGCTGGCGGCCTGCGCGCTGCCGCTGCTGCCGGCCGTTCTCCTCTTCGCGGGCTATTTCTTCCTGGGAGGCTCCGATGAACCGGCATAAACTGGAACTGCGCGAGGTGCCGGGCGGGCGCGCCTTCTACATAGACGGCAGCCTGCAGTTCGACAGCCGCGACGAGGGAATGTACCACGAGGCGCTGGCCCTGCCGGCTCTGGCGCTGGCCGCGGCCCGCTTCAGGCGGCCGCTCTCCGCGCTGGTGCTGGGCGGCGGCGACGGCCTGGCGCTCAAGCGCCTGCTGGCGGGCAGCCGCGTGAAGAGCGCGGACCTGGTGGACTACGACCCCGGCGTGCTGGAGCTGGGGCGCACCGAATTTTCCGCCTACAACGGCGGCTCGCTGGACAGCCCGCGCGCCAGGGTGTATACGCGCGACGCCCGGCGGCACCTGGCCTACAAGGGCCCCGCCTACGACCTCGCGCTGGCCGATTTCACTTTCCCCGAGGACCTGGCCGGCTGCTCGCTGTTCACGCGCTCGTTCTTTTCCGCCGTGCGCGCGCGGCTGGCCGCCGGCGGCGTCTTCGCGCTGAACGCGGTGTCGCCGGACCGCCATCCCGCCGCCTTCTGGTCCATCTACCGCACCTTGGCCGCCGCGCGGCTCTACCCGCGCCCCCTGCGCGTGTCCATTCCCTCCTTCAGCGCCCACGGCTACGGCGACTGGGGGATGTTCCTGGCCTCCGCCAAACCCGTCCGCGACGAGGAACTCTCGGCGCTGCGCTTCGGCCGCGGGAGCTCCTGGCTGAACTCCGGAACTTTCCGCGAGACGCTGCGCCTGCGCGCCGCCGGCCTGGAGCGCGGCCTGCCGCTCAGCGGCGTGATAAAGAAACCCGGCGACCTGCTCTGCCTTATCAACCTGCAGGAGCCGCCGCTGCAGCAGGGCGGAGCGCTGGCCGACTTCGGCGATTCCGCCGCCGTCCGCCGGCTGCTCGCGGGCCTGCCCGGCTCCGGGGCGCAGGGCTGGCCGCAGCTCTCCCCGGAGTGGGAGTGGCGCCTGCTGGAAACCCTGCGGCGGCTGGACTGGGAAAGCTTTTTTGCCGAGCTGGAGGGCTGCGCTCAGGACCTCCCCGCGCAGCTGAGCGCCGACCTGCGGCTCCTGCGCGAAAAGCTGCCCGAGCTGCTGAAGGGCGTAGTGCCCGACGGCGGCCGCGCCTGGCAGGTCTTCGCGGTGCTGATGACGCTGCTGGTCTTCGCCAACATGGCCTACCCCGACAACGCCTACGCCAAGGGCTACTCCTCGCACGGTTCCAACTACGGCTCCGGCGGCGAACTGGAGATAACTTTCTTCACGCAGGACGCGCGCTCGCCCTTTCACCACCCGGCCTACCAGGCCGCCGACATCTTCCTGGTGGTGCCGCCGTCGGGCCAGCCCAGGCCGGCGGAGCTGCTGCGCTACCGCGCGCCCGACGCCCCGGCCGGGGTAAAAGAGGATCGCCTCTGGTTCGCCCTGGCCGACGACGCCTACGTTTCCCGCGAGGGCGAACTGTTCTACAGCCTGGGCCCTACGAAATACCTGCTGCACGCCCGCCCCGACGGCTTCGCCCTGCTGGACAAGCAGCGGCCGGAGCCTTTGTTCGAGTTCTGGCCCGAGCCGGGCACGGTGCAGAACTCCCTGGGCGCGGTGGACCAGCACGTGCAGGCCGCCGACAAGGCGCTGGCCGCCTACGACAAGTGGCTGGCCTGGGCCGGCCCCGCGGCCCCCGTCTCCGGCGAGATCCGCGCCAACGCCCGCGAAGCCGAGAACATAGGCCGGATACGCGGCTCGCTGCTGAAGGCCGCCGAGCGCCTGCGCGCCGTCACCGGCGCGGCGCCCGCCATCCCCGCCCCGGCCGTGCAGCCCGGCTGGCAGCGCCTGGCCCCCGGTCTCTTCCTCGTGGACGAGGCCGAGATAACGCTGCTGCGCAAAGACGGGACCATACTCTCCTATCCTTTCCTCGGCGAGCGCCGCATGACCTACCCGCTGATGGAGACCACGCCCGAGCTGGACGCCTACGTGGCGGCCGTGCTGGCCTGGCGCAGCTCGCAGATGGGCCCGGTGGACCCGCGCAAGGCCGTGCTGGAAGTCCTGCTGGAGGCCAGGTCCAACCTATGAAGCTTCAAAACCTGGGCCGCGAGCACTCCGGCGACTGGAACGCTTTGGTCAGGGCTTCGGCCGCCTCCGGCTTCATGCAGAGCCGGGAGTGGAGCGATTTCAAGGCTGACGAGGGCGTTGCCGTGGAGCGCCTCGGCGTCTTCGAGCGGGATCGCCTGATCGCCGGCGCCATGGTCTACCGCGTGGAGACCTCGCTCGGCGTGTCGCCGCTGGCGCTGCCGCAGGGTCCCGTGCTGCCCTGGGAGGACCCCGCCAAAGCCGAGGCCTGCTTCGCCCTGCTGAAGGGTCGCCTCTCGGCCCTCGCCGAAAAAGCCAATTCCCCCATGGCGCGCTTCGAGCCTTTCCTCGGCGCGCTGCCGCCGTGGCTGGGCGCCCCGGCGCGGGCGCCGCTGGACCTGGTGCCCACGCCCACCCTGCTGGTGCCGATCGCCGGACCCGACGAGCGTCTGCTCGCCGGCATGACGCAGAAGGGCCGCTATAACGTGCGCCTCTCCGGGCGCAAAGGCGTGGAGGTGGTCTCCGCCTCCGACAATTCCCTGACCGGCGAGTTCCACGAACTTTTCAGCCTCACCTGCGCGCGCCACAGTTTCACCGGCGAGCCGGTGGGCTTCTTCACGCGGCTGATGGACGCGCTGGGCCCGTCGGGCATGGCGCGGGTCTACCTGGCCAGTTACAAGGGCATGCCGGCCGCCGCGCTGGTGGCGGTGTTCTTCGGCAACAAGGCCACCTACCTCTACGGCGGCACGTCGCCGTTCCTGAAGCACACCATGGCCAGCTACGCCATGCACTGGCAGGTCATGCGCGACGCGCGGGACCTGGGCTGCGGGCTTTACGACATGTACGGCGTGGCCCCGGCGGACCAGCCCCACCACCCCTACGCCAGGTTCTCGGCTTTCAAGGCCCGCTTCGGCGGGTTCCTGGCGCGCAGCGCCGGGGCGCACGATCTTTATTTTTACCCGCAGCTCGCGCGGACGCTGGTCTCGCGGCTGGAAGGAGCGGTCAGATGATGGAAACTGCATACGATATACTCAAATCGCTGGGCTATGGCCTGCTGGCGCTGCTGCTGTGCTGGCTGGCGCGCCTGCTGTACACGGTGAACCCCGCCCGCGGCCGGCTGGACTGGAAGCTGCTGGAGGCCAGGAATCCCGCGGCCGCGCTCGACGCCGGCGGCTACTTCCTCGCCGTCATCCTGTCGCTGGGCGGGACCATCTCCTGGGCCGTGGAGTCGCCGCTCGAGGGCGCGTTCCAGACCGTGGCCTTCGGCCTCTACGCGCTGCTGCTGCTCAACGCCTCCATGTGGGCCGCCGACTGGACCTATCTCAAGGACCTGAAGCTGGCGCAGCGCATCAAGGACGGCTCCATCGGCGCCGGCCTGCTGCGCGCCGCGCACGAGGCGGCGCTGGGCCTGGTCATCCTGGGCGCGTCGTGGGGCGAAGCCGACGGCATGACGATCTCGGTGTTCTGGCTGCTGGGCCAGCTGCTGCTCGCCGCTGCGGTCAAGCTCTGGTTCAAAGCGGCCAAGGTGGACCTCGCCGCCGAGCTGGAGAAGCGCAATGAAGCCGCCGCCGTCAGCGCGGCCGGAGTGGCACTGGGGCTGGGCTTCATGGCCTGGTGCTCGCTCTCGGGGGAGTTCCTCGGCTGGGGGCGCAGCATCTTCGACGCCGTGCTCTATTTCGCCGCCGGCACGGCCGGCATAGCCGGCTTCCGCTGGGCCGCTGACCTGGCGCTGCTGCCGGGCGCCACTTTCCGGCAGGAGGTGCTGAAGGGTAACTCCGCGGTGGGCCTGCTGGACGCGGCGCTCACCGTCGGGGTGGCGGTTCTGCTGACCTGGTGCCTCATTTAAGCCATGCCTTTAAAGAACAAAGAAGCCCAAACCGCGGAGCTCAAGTCCCAGCCGGAGGCGCCGCTGCGCGCCCTCTATAAGAAAACCTTCGGCGCGGAGCCGGAGGGCTTCGAGCCGCTCAAGGCCGACGGCTCCGCCCGCCGCCTGTTCAGGCTGACGGGCGGCAAACGCACGGTCATTGGGGTCTTCGGCCCGGACAAGCTGGAGAACCGCGCTTTCCTGGAATTCTCGCGCCATTTCCGCGCGCAGAAGCTGCCGGTCCCCGAGATCTACGGCGAGGATGCTCCCCAGGGCGTCTACCTCGAGGAGGACCTCGGCAACACCACGCTGTTCGAGTTCCTTTCCGCCGAGCGCGGGGCGGAAATACCGCCGCAGGTGCTGGGCGCCTACAAAAAAGTTTTGGACTGGCTGCCGAAGTTTCAGTCCCAGGTAAAAGCCGGCCTGGACCTGAAGTTCTGCTACCCGCGCGCCGCCTTCGACCGGCAGTCCATAATGTGGGACCTGAACTATTTCAAGTACTACTTCCTGAAGCTGGCCAAGATCCCGTTCAACGAGGCCAAGCTGGAGGACGACTTCGCCCGGTTCGCCGACTTCCTGCTCGAAGCCCCGTCGGACTACTTCCTCTACCGCGACTTCCAGAGCCGCAACATCATGCTCCGCAACGGCGAGCCCTGGTTCATAGACTACCAGGGCGGCCGGCGCGGCGCGGCGCAGTACGACGTGGCTTCGCTGCTCTACGACGGCAAGGCGGACCTGCCGCCGGAGACGCGCGTGGAGCTGTGCAAATATTACCAGGAGGCGTCCGGGCAGGACGCCGCCGGGTTCATGAAGTATTACCCGGCCTTCGTCTATGTCCGCATCATGCAGGCCATGGGCGCCTACGGCCTGCGCGGCTTCTACGAGCGCAAGACGCATTTCCTCGCGAGCGTCCCTTACGCGGTGCGCAACCTCGAGTGGCTGCTGCGCAACTCCGAGCTGGAGGTCAAAACGCCTGAGCTGACGGCCTGCTTCAAACGGATCGCGGCCTCTTCCTACCTGCGGCAGTTCGGCCAGACCCGGCTGGGGCTGACCGTGCGCATCATGAGCTTCTCCTACAAGAACGGCGTGCCGCTGGACGACCGCGGCCACGGCGGCGGCTTCATCTTCGACTGCCGCGCGCTGCCAAACCCCGGGCGCTACGCGGAGTACGCGCAGCTCACGGGCCGCGACAAGCCGGTGGCGGAGTTCCTGAAGAAAGAGCCCGAGGTGGAGAAGTTCCTCGCCGGAGTTTTCTCTATAACCGGCCAGAGCGTGGAGAATTACCAGACCCGCAACTTCACCTCGCTGTCGGTGGCCTTCGGCTGCACCGGCGGGCGGCACCGCTCGGTGTACTGCGCCGAGGCGCTGGCCGCGCACCTGAAGCTGAAATACGGCGCCCGCGTGGAAGTGACGCACCGCGAGAACTGGGGCGCGGCCAAGTGAAGGCCCTGGTCTTCGCGGCGGGGCTCGGCACCCGCCTTCGCCCGCTCACCGACAGCCTGCCCAAGGCCCTCGTCGACATCAACGGCGTACCGCTGCTGGAGCTGGTGATAAAGCGCCTGGCCGCCTCCGGCGCCGACGGCTTCGTGGTCAATACGCATCACTTTCACGACAAGATAGCGGAGTTCCTGCGCGCGAAAGGAAATTTCGGTTTTAAGATAGAGCTCTCCCGCGAGGAGGCTTTCCCGCTGGAGACCGGCGGCGGCCTCAGGAAGGCGGCCGCGCTGCTCAACGACGGGCGTCCCTTCTTCGCCTGCAATTCCGACGTCTACTCCGAGATGGACCTGCGTGCGCTCTACGCCGCGCACCTGGCCTCGGGCGCGCTGGCCACCCTGGCCGTGCGCGACCGCCCCTCCAAGCGCCGGCTGCTGTTCGACGGGGAACTGAATTTGAAAGGCCGGGAGGGGGAAGCCGCGGCCCCGGGCCTGCGGCCCCTGGCCTTCAGCGGCATCCAGGTGCTCTCGCCGGAGATCTTCGCCAAAATGACCGAAGACGGCGTCTTCTCCGTCACGCCCGTCTATCTGCGCCTCGCCGCCGCCGGCGAAAAAATAAAAGGCTTCGTGGATGACTCCCCTTTCTGGAGCGACATCGGCGACCTCGAGCGCCTCGAATCCGTCCGCCTCCGCGCCCGCGGTTGACTCGGGCGGCAAAGATATATATAAATCTGTTATGACGCGTTTTATAACCGCACTGCTTTTTACCCTGTCATTCTCCGGGTCCGTGGCCGCTTCTTGTTTTGAGTCCGGGGCGCCTTGCGCCGCCGTTGAGGCCGCCGCGCCCGCCCCGGAGCCCGCCGCGCCCGCCCGCGCGCCGCAGTCCGCCAAAAAGCCCGTGGTCATTTCCATCGTCGGAGTGGATTTCAGCCAGGTAGGCCTGGGCAAACTGGAACTCGCCTACTTCAAGCAGCTCCTGGAGCACTTCAAGCCTGGCTCGCGCCTGGACACTCGCCTGTTCGAGGAACGCCTCGCCAGCGTGGGCGAAGACCTGGCCGCGGCCGAGCTTTACAAGTCCGACGTGATCCAGCCCAAACAGCCGGACGATTACCTGGATTCCCGCCTGGCCGCTGTGCTGCCCGCCGGGCGCTACGAGATAGCGCCCGTGCGCTGGTCGCGCGATCCCGACGAGAGCGCCGCCGCCGTGCCGCTGGTGGAGGCGGAAATAAAGAAGATCTTCACCAAGGCCCGGGCCGAAGGCCGCCCGGTCTACCTGGTGGCGCACAGCTGGGGCACGTTGCTCGCGCATACCGCGCTGCACCGCCTGGCCGCCTCCGCGCCCGAAGTGCGCATAGATAAATTCGTCACGCTGGGTTCGCCGCTGGTGCCCGGCAGCTGGTGGCTGGATATCTTCGTGCAGCACCAGGTCAATGCCGGCCAGCTGCAGCAGTACGTCTCCAAGCCGGCCAACGCCGCCTACTGGGTGAACCTCTGGGCCAAGAACGATTACTTCTCCAACGAGATCAAGGCCGCCGACAAAAACCTGCGCCAGGACGGGCTGGTGGACGCGCTCGAGAGGCGCGTGATATGGGCCGCCGAGGCGGACCACTCGCTGCGCCCCGCGGCCCTGCGCGATCTCTTTTTCCTGAAGAGCCTCAAGACCTGGCACTTCGCCTATATCTTCGATTTCAAGGTTTACCTGAAGACCCTGCGCGAGAACCACAACCAGACCATCTTCGCGCCGGTGGTCTCCGCCGAGCTGGCCTACTAGGTATTTATGATCGCGACGCTGCTTGAGAACGCTGACCGGCAGGCGCCGGGCACCGACGGCTTCGCCAGGGCCTTCGCCTTTCTGCGCCGCCCGGACCTGGCGGCGCTCCCCGACGGCAGATACGAGATCGACGGGGACCGCGTCTTCGCGCTGGTGCAGCGCTACGAGACCGCGCCCGCGGCGGAGCCGCGCTTCGAGGCCCACCGGGCCTATATCGACGTGCAGTACCTGGCCGCGGGCAGCGAAGTGATAGGCTGGGCGCCGCTGGGCGCCGTGCAGGTCAGCGAGCCCTACGACGGGGCGAAGGACGTCTGTTTCGGCCGCGCGGCCGCCTGGACGCCGCTGCGGCTTGGGCCGGGAGAGCTGGCCGTGCTTTACCCCGAGGACGCGCACGCGCCGCGGCTGGCCGCCGGCGGGCCTGCCCCGGTGCTGAAAGTGGTGATAAAGGTTTCCCTGGGAGCAAATTTATGACGCTAAAAGAACTGATACGCGCCGCCATCAGCGGCGAGATGGAAGATATCTCCGCCTGCAAAGTGGACATCGTCGCCTTCGGCGCGGCGCCCGGAGGGCAGAAGCCCGCCGAATTATACGAGAAGCTTATAGAAGAGAAGCGCACCCGCCTGCTGGACCTGGGCCGCATCTTCAAGGAAGGCACCGGCTTCCGCCAGCGCGCCATACCGCACGCGCGGTCGCTGGAGGCCTCGCTGCGCGCCCGCGCGGCGCGGGCCGGCGCGGCCGCAGTGGTCTACGCCGACCTGATGAAGGTGATGAACAAGCCGGAGTTCAAGGCCGTCATGAAAGCGCTCTCGGAGCGGGAGCGCGCTGTGTACGCCGAGGTCAAGGCTATGCAGGCGGAACTTAAAAAAGATTGAGGAGCGCGGAGGCGCAACGCCGGAGGCCGGCCCTTAGCGGGGCCGGCCTTTCGCTTTCAGGGCTTCCAGCCGCCGCAGGTTCTGCGCCGCGCTGCCGCCGGGTGCCAGGCGCAGGGCGCGCCTGAACAGCTCTTCCGCGCCGGCGTAGTCGCCGCGCCTGGCCAGCAGTACGCCCAGGTCGTTGAGCGTCTCCAGGCTGCCGGAGCCGGCGGCGAGCGCGCGGCGGTAGGCCGCTTCGGCTTCCGCTTCGCGGCCGGCGGAGAGCAGCGCGCGTGCCTCGGCCAGGAGCGCCGGGGGGAAAGCGGGATGCGCCCGCAGTAGCGCGGCCAGGGCCTCCGCGCCTTCCGCCTTCCGGCCGGCGTCCATCCAGACGCCGTAGCGGTTGAACAAAAGTTCCGGGTCGCCCGGCTTCAAAGCCAGCGCGCGGTCCGAAGCGGCCAGCGCGCCCGGCAGATCGCCGTCCTTTGACCTGGCGAGGGCCAGCCCGTCGAGGTAGAGCGGGTTGTCCGGGTCGCCGGCGGAGACGCGCTCCAGCAGCAGGCGGCTTTTCTGATAGCGCCCGGCCAGGTAATACTCGCGCGCCAGGTTGTAGAGCATCGGCTTGGACGTGGACCTCTGCGCGGCGTGCTCGTAGATGCGCAGGTCGGTGTCGCGCAGGCCGATGTTGAAGAAATTCGCGGTCATCAGCACGGCCGCGGCCAGCGGCAGCAGCGGGCGGTGCTCTTTGTCCGCCGCCAGTTTGTCTGCCAACAGCAGGAACAGCCCGGCGTTGGCCAGGTAGACCCAGTGGTCCAGCATCAGGTCGTTGGCCGCCAGCAGCGGCAGCTTGGGCGCCAGGTTGAGCAGGTACCAGCCCGCGCAGAAGACGGCCAGCCTGCTTCCCTTCCGGTAGAGAAAATAGCCCGCCGCGGCGCTCGCCGCCGGCGCGGCCCAGCGCAGCAGGGCCAGGTCCGGCTGCAGGCGGTGCGAGTGCATGTCGAAAGGAAAAACAGCTTCTTTCAGGTAGGCCAGGACGCTCGCCGGCACTTTAAGGAAGAGGCCGGAGAGCACCGGGGCCAGGCCGTGCGAGAGCGTGCCCATGCCCAGCGCCAAATGCCGCGCCGCGAGGTAGAACGGGATGAAGGCGAAGAAAGGCAGCAGCGCCTGGTAATCTTTTTTTTCGCGCTTGAGGTACCACAGGCAGAGCGCGGCCAGCGCCGGGGTGACCACCCCGTTCTCTTTGAAGCCGCAGGCCGCCGCGAAAAAGAAGAAGGAGGCGAGGGGCTTCCTTTTAAGGAAGAGCAGCAGCGAGGCTGCCACGCAGGCCGACGAGGCCAGCTCGGCGCGGCCGGCTATCACCAGCAGCTGCTCCACCGCGGCCGGGTGCGCGGCCAGCAGGGCGGCGGCCCAGAAGGCGGCGGGCCGCGCCAGGCCCAGCGCCAGCGCCAGGTAGAAGAACAGTACCGCCGTCGCCGCGTGGAAAAGCAGATTGGTCAGGTGGTAGCCGAAGGGGCGCAGGCCCCAGACGGCGAAGTCGGTCATATTGCTGACCGTCTGCAGCGGGCGGTAATAATTCAGCCCCTGCGCGAACGGGTCGCCTTTGAAGGCGGCGGCCAGGTTCTCCGCGCTCAGGGCCAGGCGCGGGTTCTGCTCTATCATGCGGTGGTCGTCCCACATGAACCCCACCCGCAGCGTGAGGCCGAAGGCCAGCAGCGCGGCCAGCAGCAGGCCCGCCGGCGCCAGCGCGCCCCGGAATTTCTCTATGGTCATCAAGAGGGATTATAGCAAGTCAGAAAAAGATAAAATCTTGTATGGCCAGACTGAAGATAGCCGACGGTTCGGAAATTTACGGCGACGCGCTGCAGTACGACGCCTTCAATGACCCCGCCAGCGGCGACGCCGACTACTACCTTGCCGAGGCGCGCCGCGCCCGCGGCCCCGTGCTGGAGCTGGCCTGCGGCACCGGGCGATTGACCATACCTTTTAAGAAGGCCGGCGTGGATATCACCGGGCTGGACTCGGCCGCGCCCATGCTGGCGCAGGCCCGCGCCAAGGCCGCCGCCGCCGGGGCGCAGGTGCGCTTCGTGCCGGGCGACGCCCGCAAATTCAGCCTGGGCCGCAAGTTCAAGCTGATCTTCATGGCCTTCAATTCCGTGCAGCACCTGGGCGGCCGGCGGGACATGGAGGGCCTGTTCGCCTCGGTGCGCCGCCACCTGGCTCCTGGCGGGCGCTTCATCTTCGACGCTTTCAGCCCCGATCCGCGCTACCTGACGCGCGATCCGGAGGAATTGCTGCCGGTGGCTTACTATGACGATCCGTCCGGCCCGGGTAAAATTCTGGTCAATGAGCGCTATTCCTATGATAAAGTGGCCCAGACCTCGCGCATAGACTGGTATTACAGGCGCGAAAAAGACGGCAAAACCGTCAAAAAACGCTTGAATCTGCGGTGTTTTTTCCCCGAAGAGCTGCTGGCGCTGGCGCATTACAACGGTTTCAGGGTGGCGGCCCGCTACGGCGGCTTCAGGCGCGAGGCTTTCGACGGGAATTCTTCCCGCCAGGTGCTGGTCTGCCGGCCCCGTCCCTGAGGCCTTCTTGTAAACCCGCCCGGGATTTGGTATTATTACCCTACTATGAATACCTATGAGTTAATGCTGATTATCAATCCCCAGCTTACCGACGCCGAAGTCGCGGAAGCCGTGGAAAAAGCCAAAAAGGTCCTTACCGACGAGAAGGGCGAGGTCCTTGCCGAAGACAGGCTGGGCCGCAAGAAGTTCTCCCACGCCGTCAACAAGAACCGCGACGGCTATTACGTCTACATGAAGGTCAAGGCGACTCCCGAAAGCGTGAAGGTCATTAACCATGCCCTGAAGCTGCAGGAAACCGTACTGCGCGCCCTGATGATGAAAGCTACCGTCGAGCCGGTGGCCGTCAAGAAGCCTTAAGCCGAAGTTTTTTACTTCTATGGAATTAAGGATGCCGGAGATCAACTCGGTGATGCTGGCGGGCCGTCTGACCCGCGATCCCGAGGTGCGCTACACCCAGTCGCAGATGGCCGTGGCCAGCCTGGGGCTCGCCGTGAACCGCCGCTTCCAGGACAAGGCCTCCGGCGAGTGGAAGGACGACACCATCTTCGTGTCCGTCACCGTGTGGGGCCAGGCCGCCGAGCGCTGCAAAGAGAAAATGCGCAAGGGCACCCCGCTGCTGGTGGACGGCCGCCTCACGATGTCGGAATACACCGACAAGACCGGGGCCAAGCGCAAAGAGATGAAGGTGACCGCCAACCGCGTGCAGATCATGTCTTTCGACGGCCCCGCCGGCGAAGGCGCCCCGAAGTCCGCGCCCGCCGAGGAGTCCGTGGAAGCCGAGGCCAAGCCCGGCGCCGAGGGCGGCATAGAAGAAGTGCCGTTCTAGCAGGATTTTAGAAATCAGGTAGGAGCTAATACTATGGAGAATACCGAAAATACCACCCCCAAGCCGGCGGAGACCGCCGCGCCCAGGCCCCAGGGAGCGCCCGCGCACCGCGAGGGCCCCGGCGGGTTCCGCCGCCCCGGCGGCCGCAGGTTCGCGCCGCGCCGCAAGGTGTGCCGCCTCTGCGCCGAGAAGATCGCCCTGGTGGACTACAAGCAGGCCCAGATCGTCAAATCGTTCTGCACCGACACCGGCAAGATCCTGTCCCGCCGCATCACCGGCGCCTGCGCCAGGCACCAGCGCCAGATCATGCGCGCGGTGAAGATCAACCGCAATCTGTCCCTCATGCCCTATAGCGGCTAATTGGAGCAAATCATGAAAGTCATACTCAAAAAAGACGTTAACAACCTGGGCCGCTCCGGCGAGATAAAGACCGTGAAAGACGGCTACGCCCGCAACTTCCTGATGCCCCGCGGCATGGCCGAGCTGGCCACCGAGGGCTCGCTGAGCGCCTGGAAGAATTCCGCCGACAAGCGCGCCAAGCGCGTCGCCTCGGAGGACGCCGGCCTGCAGGACCTGGCCAAGCGCCTTTCCGCGATCACCCTTTCCTTCTCGCGCCCCGTTTCCGAAGAGGGCGTGATGTTCGGGTCCGTGGCCAAGAGCGACATCATCAAGAACCTGGCCGCCGCCGACATCGAAGTGCACAAGGACATGATCCGCCTGCCGGCCTCCCTTAAGGCCGTCGGCACCTTCGAGGTGGAGATCGCTTTGAAGCCGCATATAGCCGCCAAGATAAAGGTGGCGGTTTCCGCGCAGAGCAAGTAAGTCACAGCGGTCATTCCTGATAAGCCCGGAGCCGAGGCCGCCATGGCCGGAGCCCGGGTTTGTCATCACAAACCAAACAGGGCAGGGGATTCACATGAGCTATAACAAGGTTCCTCCGCATTCCACCGAGGCGGAAATGGCCGTGCTCGGCGCCATGCTCATCGAGAAGGAAGCCATCGACGGGATCCTGGAGATCCTGGAGCCCAAACATTTTTACAGCGACATCCACGCCAGGATCTACGAGTCCATCCTGGACCTGCGGCAGCGCAACCTGCCCGTGGACGTGGTCACCCTGTCCGAGGAGCTTAAGAAGACCAACCGCCTGGAGGAGCTGGGCGGCCAGAAATACATGGCCGAGCTGATGGAGAAGGTCTCCACCGCCGCCCACACGCAGGCCTACGCCAACATCGTGCGCGAAAAGGCGCTGCTGCGCGAGCTGATCCGCGTCTCCACCAATATCGTGGAGAAATCCTTCGACGGCTCCGAGAGCGTCGACAAGATCATGGACTACGCCGAGGAGAAGGTGCTCTCCGTCGCGCAAAAGAACACCGACCACGGCTTCGCCTCCTCCGCCACGCTGGCCGGCGAGACCCTGGCCCGCATAGAGAAGACCTACAACCAGCATTCCGCCGTCACCGGCGTGCCCACCGGCTTCGCCAAGCTCGACGACATGACCGGCGGCTTCCAGAAGTCGGACCTGATCATCCTGGCGGCCCGCCCGTCGATGGGCAAGACCGCGCTGGCGCTGAACATGGCATACCACGCCTGCGTCGAGAAGAAGGTCCCCACGGCGTTCTTCTCGCTGGAAATGAACCGCTATTCCATCATGCAGCGCCTCATCTGCTCGGCCGCGCGCGCCAACCTCAGCGGCGTGCGCAAGGGGCAGCTGTCGCGCGATATCTGGCCGCAGCTCACCCGCTTTACCGGCCTGGTCTCGGAGGCGCCGCTCTTTGTGGACGACTCGCCCGGCCTCAACATCCTCGACATCCGCAACCGCACGCGCAAGCTGATGACGCAGCTCAAGAACGAGGGCAAGCAGCTGGGCCTCGTCGTGATAGACTACCTGCAGCTCATCCGCGGCGCTGGCCGCAGCGAGAGCCGCCAGCAGGAAGTGGCCGAGATCTCCCGCCTGCTCAAAGACCTGGCCCGCAGCCTGGAGCTGCCTATCGTCGCCCTCTCTCAGCTTAACCGCCGCAGCGAGGACAAGGGCCGCGAGGGCAACCGCCCGCAGCTCTCCGACCTGCGCGACTCCGGCTCCATCGAGCAGGACGCCGACCTGGTGGGCCTGATCCACCGCGAGGAGTACTACAAGCGCGAGGACCCGACCCATAAAGGCAAGGCCACGCTGATCATAGCCAAGCAGCGCAACGGCCCCGTCGGGGACGTGGAAATGGCTTTCATCCACGAATACACCAAGTTCGAGAACCTGGCCACCCAGGCGCCGGAGCCCATGGGGGCCGAGACGGCCTCGGTCTACTAGGAGCGCTGCCGGCCTTTCATGGCAACCATCCTGCGCCCGACCATCGCCGAAATACGGCTTTCAGCCGTAAGGAAGAACCTTCAGAAGCTGAAGAAAGCAGCCGCGCCCGCGCGGCTGCTTTTCGTCGTCAAGGCCAACGCCTACGGGCACGGCGCCGTGGAGCTGGCGCGCCTGGCCGAGCGCGAGGGCCTGGCGTACGGCTTCGGGGTTTCCAGCGTGGAGGAGGGCCTGGCGCTGCGCGCGGCCGGCCTGAAGAGCCCGGTGCTGGTGCTGGGCAGCCTGTACCCTTTCGAGAGCTTTGTGGAGGCCATCAACTCCGACCTGATGGTGACCATCGCCAGCCTGGACGCGGCGCGGCAGGTGGCCGAAGCGGCTCGCGCGGCCGGCCGCAAGGCCGTCTGCCACGTCAAGCTGGAGACCGGCATGGGGCGCATCGGCGCGCGCCGGCCCTCCGTGCTCAAGATCTACGACGAGCTCCGCGCCCACGAGGGGGTGGAGATAGGCGGCGTCTACACGCACCTCTCCAGCGCCGACAGCGACCCGGACTACACCGGCGCGCAGCTGGCCATCTTCAGCGAGACCGCCGTCGAGCTGGAGCTGCGCGGCGCGCGCGGCCTGACGCTGCACGCGGCCAACTCCGCCGCCACCATGAATTTCCCCGTCAGCCGCCTCGATATGGTGCGCTGCGGCATCGCTGCCTACGGCGGGCTGTCCGGCTTCGAGCCGGCGATGTCGCTGAAGACCCGCATCGTCTTCCTCAAGAACGTGCGCGAGGGCGCCTATATCAGCTACAACAAATCCTTCCGCGCCGACCGCGCCATGAAGATAGCCACCGTGCCCGCCGGCTACGGCGACGGCTATATCCGCCGCTTCTCCAACAAGGCCGACGTGCTGATAGGAGGCAAGCGCTGCCGCGTGCTGGGCAACGTCACGATGGACATGACCATGGTGGACGTGACCGCCGTTAAAGAGGCCGCCGTCGGGTCGGAGGCGGTGCTGCTGGGCCGGCAGGGCGCCGAAGAAGTGACCGCGGAAGAGCTGGCGGAGCTGGCGGGCACGATAAATTACGAGATCTTCACGCAGGTCTCCGCCCGCGTGCCGAGGGTGTTCGTCGAATGAAATACTGCCTGACCGAAAAGATCGGCGGCGAATTTATCGCCCTGACCCAGGCGCTGGGTTCGGCCGCGCTGATGCTGCGCTCCGTGTTCTTCTGGTTCTTCCGCTCCAAGCTGGAGGTCCACGAGACGGTGAAGCAGTGCGTGAGCATAGGCGTGGACTCCGTCACCGTGACCGCGCTGACCAGCTTTTTTACCGGCATGGTGCTGTCGCTGCAGACCGGCAACTCCTCCAAGAACCTTTTCAACGAGCCGCTCTACATCGGCACGATGGTGGCTTTCACGATGCTCAAGGAGCTGGGCCCGGTGCTGACCTCCATCGTCGTGGCGGGCCGCGCGGGCGCCGTGGTCACGGCGGAGATAGGCACGATGGCCGTGACCGAGCAGATAGACGCGCTCTATACCCTGGGCACCAACCCGACGCGCTACCTGCTGGTGCCGCGCTACATAGCCTTCATGGTCATGCTGCCGCTGCTCACGGTGCTGGCGGACTTCCTGGGCATCCTCGGAGGCGCCTTGGTGGGCGTGGTGCGGCTGGGCATCCCGACGTCGGTGTTCATGAACGACATCTACACCTACGTCGAGATAGGCGATTTCATGCACGGCTTCCTGAAGACCTTCGCCTTCGCCTTCATGATCGCCACGGTCTCCTGCTACAAGGGCATGAACACACGGGGCGGCGCCGAAGGCGTGGGCAAGGCCACCACCGAGGCCGTGGTCGCCAGCATGGTGCTGGTGATGGTCATAGACTATTTCATCAGCGCCATCCTCGTGGCGGTGGGAATATGATGGGGGCGCGGCCTGGCCTGGGGCTGTCCCCTCTCACCCGGACTGCAGGAACCCTTGCGTCGGTTCCCCCCGCCTTGGGAAATTATGGCGGGGCCCCCTTCCGCAACGGGTGCTCGGGAACAACCCCAGGCCAGGCCGCTGAGGCTGGTGGTGAATTATGATAGAGATTAAAGGCCTCAATAAAGCTTTCGGGGAGAAGCGCATCCTGAAGGATATTACCGTCACGATAAAGGAGGGGGAGCTGTTCTCCGTCATCGGCCCCTCCGGCATCGGCAAGAGCACCTTTATAAAATGCCTCATCCGGCTGCTGCGCCCGGACAGCGGCCAGATAATAGTGGACGGCCAGGATATCGCCTCCACCAGGAGCGAGTTCACCCTGGCCAAGGTCCGCCGGAGTTTTGGTTATTTATTCCAGGAAGGCGCGCTGTTCGACTCGCTGACCGTTCTGGAGAACGTGGCTTTCGGCCTGAAGTACCTGACCGACATCCCCAAGAGCGAGTTCCCGAAGATCGTGAAAGCCAAGCTGGCGCTGGTGGGCCTGAAGGACGTGGAGAACCTGAAGCCCTCCGAGCTGTCCGTCGGCATGAAGAAGCGCGTGTCGCTCGCCCGCTCCATAGCTGCCGAGCCGAAATACATACTTTACGACGAGCCTACCACCGGCCTGGACCCGGTGACCACCGGCATGGTGAAAGACCTCATCACCGACATGCGCGCGAAGCTCGGCATCACCTCCGTGGTGGTCACGCACGACATGAAGCTCGCGCTCGACATCTCCAGCCGGGTGGCCATGCTCTCCAAGGGCGAATTCGTGGAGGTTTCGGAACCGGACAAGTTCCGCCTCTCCGCCAACGCCGAGGTGCGCGAGTTCATGCGCATCTCCCACCTCTCCCGCGTCCGCCAGAACACCTGCGATTAAGCAATTTCCTTGTTTCTTCCTTCCACTCCCCAGCGGTGCCTGCCAAGGGGACGGGTTAGCAAAACCCTCGTGAGGAGGAGGCTTGCGTAAGCGCCGACGACGAATGCGGAGGGGAGGCCACGGTGTGGCCGACCCGCGTTTTGCGTTCCGTCCCCTTGGAAGACACCGCGCCCCCTTTTTTATATAATGGATATCGTATATAGATATCATTGGGCGCTAACGCTTTGGCTAAGGATCACATGAACAGCGAGATGAAGGTGGGGGTTTTTGTACTAATAGGCGGGGTCCTGTTCGCTACCGCCGTCTTCCTGCTGGGCGATTACTCCTTCCAGAAGTACTATCCCGTCTACGTGGAATTCAGCGACGTCGCCGGCCTGCCCGACCGCGCCACCGCCAAACTTTCCGGCGTGGAAGTCGGCAAGATAAAACAGATCTACCTCAAAGAAGACAAGGTCATAGTGGAGCTGGCCATCAAGGACGGCGTCAAGATCTACCGCGACGCCCGCTTCCTGGTGGGCGCCACCAGCATGATAGGCTCCAAGTACATGCAGATAGACCAGGGGCGCGCCGCCTCCGGGCTCATCCCCGCCGGCGCCACCGTGCCGGGCGACGATTCGCTGCCGCTGGACCGGGCGCTGTCCAAGGCCGTGACCAGCCTGCAGAAGATGGTGGAAGATATCAACGGCGAGGGCCGCCTGGCGCACGACCTCAACGAGGTCATGGGCAACCTGCGCGAGATCACCGCCAACGTCAACGACCTGGTGGCCAACAGCCAGCCGCACGCCGAGAAGGTGGTGGAGCGCCTGGATTCCATCACCGCCAGGCTCGACAGCATGCTGGCGAAGACCGACGCGATAGTGGACAAGGTCAACCGCGGCGAAGGCGTGGCCGGCGCGCTGGTGAGCGACCAGAAGATGAAGGCCGACGTCAGCGAGGCCGTCAGCAATATCCGCGACGCCTCAGTGTCCGTGAAAGAGGCCCTGGGCCGCGTGGGCGGCTTCCGCACCTACCTGCGCTGGGATTACAAGTACGAGCCCAACGCCAACTCCTCCAAGAACGATTTCGGCGTGAAGATCTACCCCCGCGAGAAGCGCTACTATTACCTCGGCGCGGCCAACATGATCAACACCAAGGACACCGCCCGCGGCACCGACTACGAGGTGATGAACACCGTGGACGCGCAGCTGGGCTGGGATGTGGGCAACTTCGACCTCTACGCCGGCGTGCTGCGCGGCTCCGGCGGCTTCGGGGCGCGCTGGGCGCCGTTCCTCAATACCAAGTGGGACCGCATCGCCTTCCTGGTGGAGGGCTCCGAGTTCACCCGCAACCGCGACATCAAGGGCCGCCTCTTCAACAAGCCGCGCTACGACGCCGGCGTGGACGCCCGCATCAATAAATATATTTCGGCCGGCATGCGCCTCAACGACATGGCCGAGACCAGCCGCGTGAACCTGACCACCCGCCTCATTTTCGAGGATAAGGACATAGCGTACCTGTTCGGCTTCGCTTCCCTGGGGGCCATGAAGAAATAGCATGAAGCTCAAGTCCATCTACCGTTGCCAGCAGTGCGGCCAGGCCTCCCCCAAGTGGGCGGGCCAGTGCGCCGGCTGCGGCGGCTGGAACACCCTGATAGAGGAGGCCGAGCAGGTCCTCTCCAAGGCCGCCGCCGCCGCGCGCGGCCTGACCGATTTTTCCGAAGCGCCCGTGAAGCTTTCCGAGGCGCGCGCGCTGAAGGCCGAGCACGCCCCCACGGGCATCACCGAGCTGGACCGAGCGCTGGGCGGCGGGCTGGTGAAGGGCCAGGTGGTGCTGCTGGCGGGCCCGCCCGGCATAGGCAAGAGCACGCTGACGCTAGAAAGCTGTGCGGCCCTGGCCGCGGGCGCCTTCAAGGCGGGCAAGATACTTTACGTCTCCGGCGAGGAATCGCTGGCGCAGGTGGGCTCGCGCGCCGAGCGCCTTGGCGCCAGGCCCGACAACGTCTACCTGATGAGCGAGACCAACCTCGCCAAGATAATCGAGGAATTCCGCAAGCTCAAGCCGGCCTTCCTCGTCATAGATTCCATCCAGACCATGTACCATCCGGAGTTCGTGGGCAGCCCCGGCTCCGTGGGGCAGATCCGCGAATGCGCGGCCGAACTGCTGAAGATAGCCAAGTCCGCCGGTACGCCGCTGTTCCTGCTCGGCCACGTCACCAAGGAAGGCTCCCTCGCGGGGCCCAAGGTGCTGGAGCATATAGTGGACACGGTGCTCTATTTTGACGCGGAGAAGAGCAACGTCTTCCGCGTGCTGCGCCCGCACAAGAACCGCTTCGGCCCGGTGGACGAGACCGGCATCTTCGAGATGACCTCCAAGGGGCTGCGGCCTGTGGACGACGCCGGCCTGCTGATGAGCGAGACCGACCGCGACAAGGCGCTGATAGGCCGCGCCTTCGCCGTGGCCTTCGAGGGCGCGCGGCCCATGCTGGCCGAGTTGCAGGTGCTGGCCACCAAGTCCTACCTGCCCTTTCCGCGCCGCACCGTGACGGGCATGGACCTCAACCGCGCGCAGATGCTGATAGCGGCGCTCGAGAAGAGCGTGGGGCTGCGCTTCGACGAGATGGACGTTTTCGCCTCGCTGCAGGGCGGCATCAAGGTGAAGGACACCGCGCTGGACATGGCCTTCTGCGCGGCGCTGATCAGCTCTTACAAGGATATCCCGGTGCCTCCCGACTGCGTCTTTATCGGAGAGGTGGGCATACTGGCGCAGGCGGCCAGCCCCGGGTTTTTGGACCGGCGCCTGGCCGAGGCCGAGCGCCTCGGCTTCAAGACAGCTTTCGTGCCGCGCCTGCCTAAGAAGGACGAGGGGCGTTTCAAGACCCTCAAGCTCGAAGTCGCGCGCGACCTGGGCGGGCTGTACGCCGCCCTGATGAAATTAATCCCCGCGAAAGCGGGCAAGTGACAAGGAGTTAACCATGATAGTTTGGATCTTCAGGGCCGCTGCCCTCATTGTAACGCCGGTGCTGACCTGGCTGACCGTCTCCAAGGACCTCAAGGGCCTTGCTTTCGGCGTGCTGATAGGCCTGGTGATAATAGGCATAGAGTACGTCTTCGAGAGCGTGAGCCTCTTCTCGCTGATCATCAGTATCGTGGGCGCGGTGGCCGGCATCATCATCTCGAAACTGCTGGACTACAGCGTGGCCCAGGTAGCCAACCCGGGCTTTAACGAGATCTGGCTCAAGTACAACCTGATCATCAGCTACGCGCTGGCGCTGCTGGGCATGATCGTCAGCGTCAAGAAGATCCCCGAGATGGACGACTTGGACAAGAACATCCTGTCCGTGGGCAAGAAGGGCGGCAAGAACATGAAGGTGCTGGACATCAGCGCCATCGTGGACGGCCGCGTGCTCGACATCTGCGACACGCACTTCATCACCGGCGGCATCATTACCCCGCGCTTCGTGGTGACGGAACTGCACTCGCTGGCCGAGTCCTCCGACCACATCGCCCGGGCCAAGGGCCGCCGCGGCCTGGACATCCTGGCCCGCCTGCAGGAGTCGCGCGACATTCCCTTCCGCGTCATCGACCGCGACATCAAGGAGACGGCCGACAACCAGATGAAGCTGGTGGTCATAGCTAAAGAGCTCGGCGCCTCCATCATCACCATAGACTTCAACATCAACAAGCTGGCCGCGCTGGAAAACGTGACCGTGCTCAACATCAACGACCTGACCATCGCCCTCAAACCCGTGGTCCTGCCCGGCGAGGACATGAGCGTCTTCGTCATGAAGGACGGCAAGGAGAAGGAGCAGGGCGTGGGCTACCTCGACGACGGCACCATGATCGTCATCGAGGACGGCCGCGAGTTCATCGGCAAGAAGGTGGACGCGGTGGTGCAGTCCATCCTGCAGACCTCGCAGGGGCGCATCATCTTCACCCGCGTGAAGGGCAAGGCCGCCGCGCAGGGGCCCAAGCAGCCTTAAGACCGGAGTCCTACGGTGTCCATCAAGAAGAAGACCCCCGGAGCCGAGGCCATCATCCTGGCCGGCGGCTCCGGCTCGCGCATGGGGCGGGAGAAACAGTATCTCCTGCTCGGCGGCCGGCCGCTGATAGAGCGCACAGTGGAGGTCTTCGCCTCGAGCGGGCTGTTCTCCAAGATCATCCTCGCGCTGTCCCCCGCGAACCTTGCGGTGCACGGCGCCGAGTGGGCCAGGGCCGGCGTGCAGACCGCGCCCGCCGGGGCCACGCGGACCGAGTCGCTGCGCAACGCTTTTAAACTGGTAAGCCCCGGCGCAGAGCTGGTGGCAGTGCACGACGGGGCCAGGCCCTTCGCCGACGCGGAGCTGATCCGGACCTGCCTGGACCAGGCGGCCGCCGCGGGCGCCGCGGTGCCCGCCGTGCCGCTGAAAGACACGGTGAAGACCGTGGCCGCGGGCGGGCAGCGGTTCGAAAGTACCCCGGACCGCGCCTCGCTGCTGGCCGTCCAGACGCCGCAGTGCTACCGGCGCGACGTGCTGGAGCGCCTGCTGGCCGCGGCCGCGGAGAAGGATTACAGCGACGAGTCGCAGATCCTGGAGACCCTGGGAGTGAAGGCGGCGGTGGTGCCCTCGACCTACCGCAACATCAAGATAACCACCCCGGAAGATCTGCTGATAGCGGAGGCTTTTATGAAAGACGAAAAAGAAGCGGCCAAGGTGAGCACCCGGATAAGGATCCCCGTGGCCCGCGCGGGCTTCGGCTACGATATCCACCGCCTGGTGGAGGGCCGGCCGCTGATCATAGGCGGCGTGAAGATCGAGCACACCAAAGGCCTGCTGGGCCACAGCGACGGCGACGTGGTGCTGCACTCCATCTGCGACGCGCTCCTGGGCGCCGTGGCCGCCGGCGAGATCGGCGTCTATTTCCCGCCCACCGACCTGACCATCATGGGCATCTCCAGCGAGGCCATAGCCGAGAAGACGCTTGAGATACTCGCCTCCCAAAAGGCCCGCATCATCAACGTGGACGTCACCATAGTGGCCGAGGAGCCCAAGCTCAAGCCGTATTACGAGCCCATCCGCGAGTCGCTCTCCAAGATCCTGAAAATGGACAAGGGCGACATAAGCGTGAAGGCCAAGAGCCGCGAAGGCCTGGGCGAAGTGGGCCACGGCGACGCCATGGTCTGCTACGCGATAGTGAGCGTGCTGAAATGAGGCGCGCGGCGCTGCTGGCGCTGGCGGCCGGGCTGCTGGCCGCCTGCTCGGGCGCCCGCCCCGGCGGCGACGGCAAGCGGGAGCCGCCCGCCGGCCCCGGCGCGGCCACCGTCTTCGAGAAGCGCACTTTCAAGCTGGTTAGGACGCCGGACCCGGACCTGGAGGCGGCGCTGGAGCCGCTGCTGACCGCCGCCTACGACGCTGCCGTCAAACGGCACGCCGAGGCCTCGTTCAGCGAGATCGGCTTCACCTATTCGCTGGCGCCCAAGGGCGCGGTCTATCCCTTTTCCGAAATAGAAGTTTCCTGCATCATGCAGGACAAATACGCCGTCCGCCGCGGGCCCGAGCTCTGCGGCGCTTTCTACGAAGATCTGGAAGCCAGACTTAAGAAGGCGCTGGCCGGCAAGCAGTAGGAGCTGTCATGAACTTCAGGATCTACAACACGATGACGCGGCAGAAGGAGCTCTTCAAGCCGATCAAAGAGGGCGAGGCGGGCATCTACACCTGCGGCCCTACCGTTTACCATTACGCGCATATCGGCAACCTGCGCACCTACATCTCCGAGGACGCCTTCGTCAGGACGCTGAAGTTCTTTGGCTGGAAGGTGAAGCGCGTGATGAACATCACCGACGTGGGCCACCTGACCTCCGACGCCGATACCGGCGAGGATAAGATGGAGGTGGGCGCCAAGCGCGAGGGCAAGACCGCCTGGGAAGTGGCCAAGTTCTACACGGAAGCTTTCTTCAAGGATTACAAGGCGCTCAACTGCCTGCCGCCCGACGTGCTCTGCCCCGCCACCGACTACGTGCAGGAGATGATAGACATGGCGCTGGCCATCGAGAAGAAGGGCTATACCTATAACATTCCCGGCGACGGCGTCTACTTCGACACGGCCAAGCTGCCGGACTACGGCAAGCTGGTGGGCAAGGCCCATGTCGAAGGTATACAGGCCGGCGCGCGCGTGGAGGCCAACTCGGCCAAACGCCACCCCGCCGACTTCGCCGTCTGGAAGTTCGCCGCGCCAGGCGAGCAGCGCCAGATGGAATGGGACTCGCCCTGGGGCAAGGGTTTCCCCGGCTGGCATATGGAGTGCTCGGCCATGGCCGTTAAGCACTTAGGCGAGACCATAGACATACATTGGGGCGGCGAGGACCACGTGGCTATCCACCACACCAACGAGATAGCCCAGAGCGAAACCGCCAGCGGCAAGACTTTCTCCAACTACTGGATGCACGCCCGCTTCCTGGTGACCGGCGACGAGGGCAAGATGTCCAAGAGCGCGGGGGATTTCCTCACCGTGTCGTCGCTGCCGCAGCGCGGCTACGACCCGCTGGCCTACCGCTACTACTGCATGCTGACCCATTACCGCAAGCAGCTGGAGTTCACCTGGGAAGGCGTGGAGGCCGCCGCCCGCGGCCTCGACGGCCTGCGGGCTCTCGCCCAGAAGGTGAAGGCCGAGGCCGGCACCGCGCCGCACTCTCTGGACCGCGAGGCCCAATACTTCAAGGATTTCTGCGCCGCGCTCGCCGACGACGTGAACATGCCCGCCGCCATGGCCGTGCTGTGGGAGACGCTTAAAGACGCCTCCCTGCCCGCGCCGCAGCGGCTGGCCTTCGCCGCCGCCGCCGAGGAAGTGACCGCGCTGGACCTCTTCAAGTCCGCCGAGGCGGGCGCGCTGGCCCCCGAGCTGGCCGCGCTGATAAAAGAGCGCGAGGCCGCCCGCAAGGCCAAGGACTGGAAGCGGTCCGACGAGCTGCGCAAAGAGCTGGCCGACAAGGGCGTGCTGATAGAGGACGCCGCCGGCGGCACCAAATGGAAGCTGGCCCGGGGCTGATGCGCAACGCCGTAATCTCCGCCTGCCTGCTCTCCGTGCTGTGCGCGCCGGCCGCCGCGCAGACCAGGACCTATACCCTCAAAGACGGTTCTACGCTGGAATACGCCAAACCCGGCCTGTGGCGCACCATAGGCGCCGGCCCCTCGGACTGGGGCCTGGCAGTAAAGCAAAGCTTCCAGAAAGAAAACCTGCCGTGGCTCGCGGCCATCGGCGCCTCCACCGTGCTGCTCATCAAGTACGACCAGGAGATCTACGAGGAGACTCAGCGCGTGGGCAAGCGCCTCAACATCTCCCGCGTGGACAAGACCAAGACCTATCTGAAGGTGGGCGGCGTCTCCATCTTCCGCGGCCCGAGCGACCTGGGCTCGGCTTTCTATTTTATCGGCGACGGCTGGGTGAACCTCGGGCTGTTCGGCTATTTCGAGGCCGCGGGCTGGCTGAAAGACGACTGGCGCGCCGCGCAGACCGGCCACCAGCTGGCCGAGGGCCTGCTGGTCACGGGTTTCACCACGCAGGTGATGAAGCGCGTGACCGGCCGCGAAACCCCGCGCGCCGCCACCGCCGACCGCGGCGTCTGGCGCATGTTCCCTTCCTTCAAGGACTTTCAGGCGCACCGCACCCGCTACGACGCCTTCCCTTCCGGCCACCTGGCCACCTGCGTGATGACCATGACGGTCATCGCCGAAAATTACCCAGAGAAGAAATTCGTTAAGCCGGTGGGCTACGCGCTGCTGGCCGCGCTGAGCTTCCAGATGGTCAACAACGGCGTGCACTGGGCCAGCGACTATCCGCTGGGCTGGGCCGTGGGCTACGGCATAGGCAAGGCCATCGCCCGCGGGGGGAAGACCGCCGCCAAACGCGGCGCGCCCGTGGCGCCCTCCGCCGTGCGCTTCGCGCCGTACCTGTCGCCCGAAGGCGCGGTCGGCGGCGCGCTGGCCTATAAATTTTAGTTGTCCGCAAGATCGCGCAGGTTAGGAGGGAACATGGCAGACGATAAAAAACCTTTCAAATACGAATGGTTCACGATGGGCGACATCAACGGCTTCTTCGGCCTGATGTTCGATAACATGACGGTGCTGTCCTTCATGGCCGGCATCCTCATCTTCGCCTTCGGCTTCCCGGCCGAGATCGTCTACAAAAGAATGTTCCCCGGCACCGCCTTCGGCGTGCTGTTCGGCGACCTCATCTACACCTGGATGGCCTTCCGCCTGGCCAAAAAGACCGGCAACGCGAAGGTCACCGCCATGCCGCTCGGCCTCGACACGCCGTCCTCCATCGGCATAGCGCTCGCCGTGCTCGGCCCGGCCTTCCTCAGTTTCAGGGCCAACGGCATGAGCGAGTACGACGCCGGCATGGCGACCTGGTACCTCGGCATGGCCACCATGGTGCTCATCGGCGTCTTCAAGTTCGCCTTCTCCTTCATCGGCGGCTGGCTGCAGCGTCAGATCCCGCAGGCGGGCCTGCTGGGTTCCCTCGCCGGCATCGGCCTCGCGCTCATCGGCTTCTTCCCGCTGCTCGAAGTCTTCAAGATGCCAATTGTCGGCCTCATCGCCCTCGGCCTGATCATGTACACGCTGGTGGCCGGCATCAAGCTACCCCGCAACTTCCCCGGTGTGTTCGGCGCCGTAGCCATCGGCACCGCGCTCTATTACCTACTCGCCCCGCACGGCCTCGCCGGCGGCGCGCCCAAGCCGCTGCCCGAGCTGTCGCTATACCTGAGCCTGCCCATACCCACGATGGAGTTTATGAAGGGCCTGGGCGACGCGCTTAAATACCTGCCGATAGCCATACCCTTCGCCATCCTCACCGTGGTGGGCGGCGTTAATGTGACGGAAAGCGCCCGCGTGGCCGGCGACGACTTCAACACCCGCGACATACTGCTGACCGAGGCCGTGGCCACCCTGGTGGCAGGCGTCTGCGGCGGCGTGGCGCAGAGCACGCCCTACATCGGCCAGCCGGCCTACAAGGCCATGGGCGCCCGCGCCGGCTACACGCTGCTGACCGGCCTGTTCATCGGCCTGGGCGGCTTCCTGGGCTACCTCGGCTTCATGGTGGAGCTCATACCCGCGGCCGTGATAGCGCCTATCCTCATCTTCGTCGCGCTCGACATCATGTGCCAGGCCTTCCACGCCTGCCCCGTCAGGCACGCTCCCGCCGTGGCGATGGCGTACTTCCCCACGGTGGCGCGCATGCTGCAGATAAAGCTGTCCAACCCGGGCATGGTACCCACCGAGCTCTTCAACAAGAACATGATGGCCGCGGACAAAGGCCTGCCCGAGCTGCTGGTGACGGTGGCGCTGGGTAACGGCTTTATTCTCACCGGCATGCTGTGGGGCGCCTTCATGGCCAAGCTCATAGACCGGCAGGTGCGCGCGGCCGCTTTCTATGTGAGCGTCTGCGCCGTGCTGACCTTCTTCGGCGTGATCCACTCCGCCATCCCGGACGGCAACATGTACCTGCCCTGGCACTTGGGCGATATGATGCGGCAGGTGCCGTACCAGTTCACTATCGGCTACCTGGCGCTGGCCGTGATGCTGCTGGGTCTGTCGTTCTCCAAGGAAGTGAAAGAGGGGCACGCGCCCGAGCATTATTGAAAAGAAAGGGCGGTACTTTCAAAAACGCCGCCCTTTTTGCTAAAATATTCGGGTAGCGCAGTAGTTGGCATTAAGCGGGCGTGGTTCAATGGTAGAACGCGACCTTGCCAAGGTTGAGACGTGGGTTCGATTCCCATCGCCCGCTCCAAAATTTTAGGCCACCCGTCAGGGTGGCCTAAAATTTTGGAGCGGGCGATGGAAATTTCCTTATGAAGAACGGTCGCTGCCGCTCCCTGTCGCCCGCTCGAGACGATGGGGGAATACGGGAGGGCTTGCGGTCTATAGCTTTGGGTAATGTGCTAGGCCATCCTTGAGCGGGATGGCCTTTTCCTTTATTCCGGCAGGGCGGAGACGGTGAGCCAGTAGTTGCCGAAGCTGTGGAGGAGTTTCTTGTAGCCTTCGTAGCTGCTGGGTTTGGTCAGGTACGAGGCGGCGCCGCATTCGAAGCTGCGGGAGATGTCCTCGCGGGCGGTGGAGCTGGTGAGCATGATGACGGGGAGCTTTTTCAGCGCCTTATCTTCCTTGATGGCGCGCAGCAGGGTGAGGCCGTCCATGAGGGGCATGTTTATGTCCACGAGCAGCAGGTCCGGCATGGCGGGCTTGCGGCCGGCGTGCTTGCCGGCGCAGCGCAGGTAATCCAGCGCCTCCCTGCCGTCGCAGAAGCTTTTAAGTTTGTGGGGCAGTTTCAGGTGTTCCAGGACGGTGCGGGCCATCAAGGCGTCGTCCTCGCTGTCGTCCACCAGTAGTATGTTTAGCCGCTGAGCCGAGCCGCTCATATCCCCTCCCGACCGGCCAAAAAATAAAACTCCGGCTTTACGATCCAGACCACGCGGCCTGTCGGTATCGCCGTTGCCCCTCAGGCTTATGTTATAGCAGGTCTATTGGGGAAAACAAGGTGATTTAGAATACACAGCAGCCCGCCGGGGTTTGCCCCGGCGGGACGCGGGCGGTCAGTGCTTCCTGATGCCGGCGAATTTCACGGTGACGGAGAACTTGTGCGTGGTGCCCAGGCCGCCCATCGGCGCGAAGGCGTAATCCACGGTGTAGGCCGCCGCCTCCAGGCCGATGCCGCCGGACACGCCGGAGGCGTCGCCGTTAGCCGCGGTCTTGTAGCCGGCCCGCAGGGCGAACATGTAATCCTTGTCGTAGGCGCTGGTGAATTCCACGCCCGCGCCGAGGGCCGCTCCGGAGTCCCTGAGGTAGCTGGCGTCGGAGAGGAAGGCCAGGTCCATGCGCTGGCCGCGGCCTTTCTGGATGACCACGTTATACTGCCCGCCGGCCCTGAGGGTCAGCGGCAGCGGGTCGCCCGCGCCGGCGTACTTCAGCTCTCCGCCGAGGTTCTGCAGCGCAGCGCCGAAGACAAGTTTGTCCTTGGCCGCCGTCCAGCGCAGGCCCGCGTCCAGCGCGGGCGCGGAGGCGGTCTCGTCCTCGAGGCTGCTGCGTATGTATTTAAGGTTCACGCCGAAAGCCACGGCAGCGTCGGTCTTGGGGCAGTAGCCTACGGCCGCCGCGATGTCGCTGGCGGAGTAGGTCTCGCCCAGGTCATTGCCAAACTTGTCGTACTTGTCTATGGGCGGCCCCGACAGGTAGGCGGCCGCGAAGCCGAAGGCGCCGCTGCCGGCCTTCCTGGCGAAGGCGAGGCCGGAGTAGCCGGTCTCGCCTATCCACCGGGCGTGCGACAGGTACAGCTCGGGGCCCTTGAGCGCGGAGAGGCCCGCCGGGTTGTAGAACAGCGCGCGGGCGCCGCCGGCGGCGGCGCCGGTCTCGCCCAGGGCTGCGGCCTTGGCGTCCACGCCTATGCGCAGGAACTGGCCGCCGGACACGCCCTCGTCGGCCGCGCGCGCGGGGAGCGCGAGGGCCAGCAGGGCGAGGACGGGCAGGATGATCGGTTTAAGGGTCATGGTCTTGGTCCTCATTTTATTATAGCCACCCTTCCGGTCTTCTTACTGCCCCCGGAGCTGACTACGTAAATGTACACACCGGACGCGGCGCGCGAGCCGTCGGCGTTGCGCGCGTCCCACAGGCAGCGCCCGTCGCCGTCGTCGTCGGCGAGCTCGCGGACCAAACCGGCGGCCAGGCTGTAGATCTTCACCTTGGCCCCGGCGGGCATGGACTCGAAGACTATGCCCTCGCCGAACGAGGACTGCCCGAAAGCGCCGGCGCTGCCGGGCTTGTACGGGTTCGGGTAGGCGAAGACGGTGCCGAGCTCGCCCACGGCCGACGCCTGGCTGCCCAGCGCGTAGATGGAGAAGTGGCTGGTGTCGAGGTAGACCGTGTTGGCGGTCGTGTCCGTCACCGAGTTGCGCTGCGGGTACCAGACCAGGGTGACCGGGTCCAGCAGGAAGACGCGCAGCGTGTCCTCTGCGATGGCGGTCCCGTCCACCACGCCGTCGTTGGTGGCGTCGGTGTAGGTGAAACTCACGCGCGCCGGGGTTGCGAAGCCGGCCGTGGCCAGCGCGCCGTACATGTCCCAGCGCCGCAGCTCCACGATGGTGCCCGGCACCAGGGTGTTGGCCGGCAGCTTGGCGGTGGCCGCGTCCAGGTTCGCCTTGGTCACCTCGGCCGGCACGGTGCCGGCGCTGGTGCTGACCTGCACATAGTTGTCCGCGGCGACGGCGCCAGCGGGCAGGGTGACAGCCAGCGTGCCCACTCCGGGCAGCGGGGCGTTGATGGCCAGCGAGGCCGCGGCCGTGGAGAAGACCTGCGTGACATTGGCCGGCAGGTCCAGCGTGCGGATGGCGGCGGAGGTAGCGCTGGAGACCGTCAGCACGCCGTCCTGGTTATAGGCGCGGACCGCGTAGTAGTAGGTGGCGGCCGCGTGCAGCGAGGTGTCGGTGTAGGCGGCGACGCTCAGCGCGTCGGCCCAGGCCCGCACCGTGGTCCAGGTGACCAGGTCCTCGGAGCGGTCCAGCCGGTAGCGCGTGCCGCCGTTGCCGGTCCAGCCCAGCGTGACATAGTGCACGTCGGTGGCCGAGGCGGCCAGCGCGGCCGGGGCGGCCGCGAAGGTGACCGCGGAGGCTTCGGAGAAGTCGCTTTCGCCGGCCGTGGTGACCGAGCGGATGCGCCTGGTGTAGACGGTGTTGGCGCTCGATAGATTGACCTCCACCCAGAAGGTGGTGGCCGCGCTCAGGTTCCGCGCCAGGATGCCGTTGGTGGAGGTGTAGAGGTTGTAGGAAAGCACCGCGGGCACGTCGTTGGTCCACGACCAGTTTATCGTGGAGCTGCCGGTGGCCGCCGCGAAGAGCGTCGGCGACCGCTGCACGGTCATGGTGCTTTCCACGAAGCTGTAATCCCGGCGGTTGCCGCCGGTGGCGTCGGCGAGCCCAAGGGTCTGTATGCCCAGGGTGTTTATCGCGCCGATACGGTAGGCGTAGGTGGTCGACGTGGTGAGCCCGGAGGCGGAGATGTCCAGACCGGTGTCGAGGTAATGGTTGCCGGCCACGCTGGAGAGGAAGACCCAGGGGCCGTCCTCGCCGGTTGACGTGGCGCGCCACACGCTGTACTGCGTCGCCGGTATCTCCGGCTCGTTCCACCAGAGGCCCACGGTGTGCGCCGTGATGGTGTCGAAGCTGACGTCGTTGGGCGGGGTGGCGAACGTGGCCCCGGTGGCGGCTACGCAGAGGCCGTTGAAGGAGGCGTAGTTGTAGGTGGCGGTGCTCTGGTCCGGGCAGATATAGCGCTCGTGCACGCTGTTGGTTATCAGGTAGTCCAGCGTGTAATTGGTGGTGTTGGTGCCCAGTATATAATCTATCGGCAGCACGAAATTGCCCAGCTCGGGGGTGGTGCTGCCTATGCCGATGATGTAGCCGATTATGTAGTCCATGTTGGTGAACGTGCCCGTGGACCAACTCCACTTGATCGCGGTGTCGGTGACCGCGGCGGCCGAGACGTCGGTGGGCGGCGGGCGAGTGATCACCTTGTAGCGGGCGCTGTAGGCCTCCGGGTTCAGCGCGTTGTCCGGGGTCATGAGGTCGTCGCCGTTGATGGCGCCGATCCGGAAGTCGTGCTTGGTGTTGCCCTGCAGGCCGGCCACGGACGACGGGCCGGGGACCACGGCGGAGGTCAGCCCTACGCTGAAACTGGCCGAGCTCTGCGCCAGGGTGGCGGTGGCGTACTCGATGACGTACTTGGAGGCGCCGGAGGCGGTCCAGGAGAGGTTCACGGAATTGCTGAATACGTTCTGGAAGTCCGGGAAGGTCGGGGCGCAGGTGGACGGGGCGATGGCGTAGGTGTAGCGCGTGTAGACGGCGCGGCCCTCGCTTTCCAGTATGCCGGCGGCTTTTATCCAGCGCGCGTGCTGCGAGTTGGCAAGCGGGCTGCCGGTATTGGCGAAGGTCTCTATCCAGTAGGTCGTGTTCACGCCCAGCGTCTGCACCACCGTGCCTGTCTCGCCGGCCGCGGGGCCGGCGCTTTCCGACGTGGTGGACTTATAGATGTTGTAGGCGGTCACGCCGGTGTCGGCCACGGCGCTGATGTCCCAGCTCCACTGGATGGTGTGGGAGGAGATCGCGGCGCCGGTCATGGTCATGTTGAGCGGCGGGGTGGTGGCCAGCTGCACGGTGGTGTAGTAGCCGGGGGACAGCTCGTCGTCGCCGTTGATGGCGCCTATCCTGAGGCGGTAGGCCTTGTTGCTCATCAGCGGCACCGTCTGCCACGGCACGAAGGCGTCCCTGATGCGGTAATAGCTGACCCCGCCGTTGGTGGAGCCTTCCACGGCGTAGGCCGTGGCGGTGCTGTAATGCCATTCCAGGTAGGCGCTGACGGCGGTAACGGAGCTGAGCGCGAAGGAGGCCGGCGGCAGCGCGTGCGTGTACTTGGTCACGCGCGAGGACGCGGTTCCCTCGGCGGCGCCGGTGAACGGCGCTACCCACCGGGTGTAGGGCCTGTTGGGGGAGAGCCCCGAGTCGATGTAGGCGCTCGTGTTGGAGCTGACGGTGATCTTGGTGGCCGTGCTGGAGGAATACAGGTAGTACCCGTCCACGCCGTTGACCGTGGGCCACTTCCACTGCAGGCTGACGGTAGAGAGCGCGACGCCCATGAAGGTCGAGGCGAAGTCGTCGCCGGCAAGGGCGTAGAAGGAGAAATGCGGCAGGTCGGCGGAGACCGTCTTGGCGCCGGAGTTCAGCACGGAATTCTGCACCCGGTTCCAGACCAGGGCGTCGGTGTCCAGGTTATAGAGGCGCAGCGTGGGCGTCCGCACCAGGCTCCCGTCCACTATGCCGTCATCGGTCGCGTCAGGGTAGGTTATGGCGATCCGCGCGGGGGACGGCAGGGCGGCGGTGGAGACGTTGCCGAACTGGTCGAACAGGTGCAGCTCTACGATGTTGCCCGGGACCATGCTGGCCTCGGTCAGCCTGGCGTTGGCGTCGTCGATGGCGTTCTTGGAGACGTCGGACGGCGAGGCGGCGGCGGCGGTGCTGAGCCAGAAGAAGCCGTCGGGCGTGCCGGCCGGGAGGGTGACCGTTATAGAGCCTCCGCCCTGCAGCGGCGCCGTGATGTCCAGGGGGAGCGCCGCGGCTGAGACGGGGGTGTAGATGCCGGGCAGTACGGCGGTCACGGCCGCCGTGATGGCGCTGGAGAGGGCTACCACGCCGTCGCCGTTGTAGGCGCTGACGGCATAGTAATAGGTGGTGGCGTAGCGCAGGCCCGAGTCGTTGAACCAGGTTGAGACGTGCACGTCGCTCCAGTCGCGGCGGGGGGTCCAGTTGACCCTGTCGGTGGAGCGGTCCACCTTGTAGCGGGAAGCTTCGGTAGCCGGCCAGCCCAGCGTCATGGTGTAGGAGCCTGTGCTGGTTATAGCCACCGACGCCGGCGCGTTGGCCAGCGTGTAGGCCGGCACTTCGTCGTAGTCGCCCAGTCCGTCGTAGGCGGTAACGGAGCGCACGCGGCGCGTATACAAGGCGTTGGCGCTGGAGAGCGCCACCTCGTTATAGAGGAAGACGCCCGCGCCCAGGCCGGGGGCTATGAGACCGTCGGTGGAGGTGTAGAGATTGTAAGCCGTCACCCCGGAATAGGACTCGGTCCAGAACCAGCGTATGGAATTGGTGCCTGTCGCTAAGGCGAAGAGCGACGGCGCGCCGTGCTTGGTCATGGTGCTCTCGGCGAAGCTGTAGTCCTTGCGGTGGCCGGCGGTGTGCGTGGACAGGTCCAGCGTCTGGAAGCCCAGCAGGTTGATGGCGCCTATGCGGTAGGTGTAGGTGGTGTAGACGGCCAGCCCCGCGGTGGAGATGTCTACGCCGGAGTCGTGATAGCTATTCCCAGTGACGCTGGCGACGAAGACCCACGGGCCCGCGGGGCCCAGCGTGGTGGAGCGCTCCACGCGGTACTGCGTGGCAGGCACCTCGGGCTCCAGCCACCACATGCCGAGGCCGTGCGGGGCTATGGTAGCGAAGGCGACGTCGTTCGGGGGGGTGGCGTAGGTGTAGCCGTTGCTGCTGAGCGAGTAACTTCCGAAGTTGTTGTAGTAGTACTCCGCTTCCTGGGGGCTGGCGTCGAAATGGGGGTTGCCGGCCACCCAGTCCGGGTCCGTCTGCCCCACCGTGATGTAGGCGGTGACCGTACTGTTAGTCAGCAGGTAATCCAGGTTATACTCACTGCTCGCCACGCCCGGCAGAGGGTACGACGGGGTCCAGTAGTCCGAGCCATCGGGGTGATAGGACACGCCCCTGAGGAAGTAGCCCGTCAGGTACTCGGGGTGGGTATAGGCGCCCGGAGTCCAGGTGCAGTGCACGGCCGTGTCCGTCCAGGGAGCGCAGGCATAGTCGGAGGGGGTGCCCGGGCGCGTCATCACCCGGTAAAGCTGGCTGTAGGCGAAGGGGTTCGGGCCGTTGGCCGGCGTCTGCTCGCCGTCGCCGTTGATGGCGCCTATGCGCAAGTCGTACTTGGTATTCTCGGTCAGCCCTGTGACGGCCTGTACCGGCTGGCCGACTATGGTCGAGGTGACGGCCACCGTGAAGCCGCCGGTAGTAGAGCGGTCTATCACGTAATTGCTGGCCACGCCCGGCCGCCACTCGGCGGAGAACACATCGGTGGATACACCGAAGGTGGGCCAGTTCAGGCTGAGGGAATTCTCCCAGACGTGGACTGCCCAGTACGGCAGCGGGTCGCGCCACTCCGCGGTGGTGGTCCCGGGCGCCACGGCGTAGGTGTACTTTTGGTGAAACTGCGATCTCTCGCTTTCCAAAAAACCGTAGGCCTTCAGCCAGCGCGTGTGGCGCGAGTCGGCCGACGGGAGCGTGGGAGTATCGCGGTAGACCTCGGTCCAGTCGCTGACGCCGGCTCCCAGGGTGGCTATGACCTCGCCAAAGTCGCCCGGCTCGGGGATGGTGCCGTCCTCGGCTATCGAGGAGCGGTAGACCTTGAAGCCGGCGATCTCGGTGCCGGCGAACATGTCCTTGTCCCAGCGCCACTGTATAGTATAGGAAGAGACGGCCACGGCGGTGAAGTCCGCCGGGGTCAGCGGCGGGGTGGTGAAGGTACGGGTGGCGCTATAGACGCCCGGGGTCACCTCGTCGTCGCCGTTCACGGCGGCCATCCTTATCATGTAATGCCTGTTGCTCATGACGGGGAAGGTCTCCCACGGCACGAAGAAGGTGCGGTTGCGGACATAGGTCAAGCCGCCGTCCGTAGAGCACTCGATCGCATAGGCGCTGGCGTGCACGGGGTTCGGGAACCAATAGTCCGGCGGTATCTCGGCATAGGCGCTGGTGGAGATAACGTTGTCGGTGCGCCTGGCCCAGGGCAGGGCGAAGGAGTTGGTGGTCGGGGCGGCCACGGGCGCGTCGGTGGAAATGGCTATCTGCGCCGGCGGTATGGCGTAGGTGTACTTCTGGATGTGGTGGGAATCGCTGCCCTCGGTGGCGCCCTGGTAGGCGGTCAGCCACCGGGTGTAGGACTGGTCGGCTCCCAGCCCGGAGTCTATGTAGAACGCGGTGGAGGAACTCAGGGCTATCTTGGTGGCGGTGCTGGAGGAATACAGGTAAAAGCCGTCTATGCCGGTGTAGGTGCCGGTGGACCAGCTCCACCTTATGCTGCTGGTGGACAGGGCGGCGGCAGTCATGTCGGAGACCACGGCCGAGACGGCGCTCCTGGGGCGCAGTACGCGTTTTGAGGTTTTTGAGATGGCGGCCTGAAGCGGGGAGGTAAGGCAGGAGAGGAGAAGACAGGCGCAAAGCGCGGCCGCGGAGGTCCTAAGGTTTTTTATGGTCATCAACGTTCACCTTTTAATATATATAAAATAGCAACGCCGGCGGCGGTGAGAAATAGGTGTATAGCGTTGGTTCCCCCGTGCGCCGCAGGCTAAAAAAGGAATTGTAGCACTATTGCAGGGTATATTTCACATATAAACGCGTATATATAGACCACTCGGACCGGGGCCTAAGGACCTAGGCCCCTGGCCGCGGGTGGGCCCAAAGCGTATAGGCATTAAAACGCGCGCGCCATGGGTACTTGGCCTCTTATGAAAAGCGCTTGTTTCCGCTAAACTATTAGCAATGACCCATACTAAACCTTCCAATAAAGTGTTCGCGGCGGTGTTCTTCTCGCTGGTTTGCGCGCTCTGCGCTCCGGCTCACTCGGCGGAGTTCTCCCAATATTTCGACGGCAGCGGCCAGGGTTCCATGGCGGACCTGGTCAACGGCCTGCGCTCCGCTCCCGCGACGCAGGACCAGAAAGACCCGTCAGCCCAGCCCGTTCAGCCCAATACCGGCAACAACGAACTCCTGCACTTCTGGGAAGACCTGAAAAGCGACGTTTTCGACGACATCTGCCGCGACGTGGAGATACCGATAGAAGCGGGCTTCGACATCGCCGACATCGTAGGCGTGGAAGGCAAGTTCAAGCGCTCCATGAAGCAGTACCCGGACAATAAGATAGCCGTGATAGACGAAGTGGGCGTCAAGCTGGACGCCGGCCACACTTTTACCGACATCTTCAACATCAACGGCAACACCTTCAATATCGGTTTCTCGGGCGGCCTGGAAGGCAAGTCGGTGGTGGTCCGCAAGACCAACGAGGACAAGTACTGCAAGAACCTCCTGAAGATCCTGGACCTCCGCAAGGTAAAGACCATCCTCCCCATCAACGAGAAGCGCATCAACGAGATGGGCGTCAACGAGATCTGGAAGTTCCCCGCCCGCCTGCACATGGGCGTTTCCGGCGGCCTGGGCTACCCGGTGCAGCCCTGGCTCACCGTCGGTTTCTCGCTCGGCACCTCCAAGGAACTGAAGCCCTCCGTCACCCTCTTCAAGATGAACGAGGACCAGATCCGCATGCGCATCCGCCTGGACCGCATCACGGTCAAGAGCGCCGGCGCCTCCGTTGGCACCTCGTTCGACGCGGGCATGATCGGCCTGCCCGAGGCCGAGGGCTTCCTGATGAAGGAGCTCGATAAGGCCATCGTTAAGGAATTTAATAAATACATCGCGCTGAAGTTCGGCCTCTCGGCCAGCCGCGCCAAGGGCCAGAAGATCCTGCTGGAGTTCATCATCGACGCCAAGAATCCCGCGCAGGTGGCCAAGCTGGTGGACTTCCTCAAGGGCGACCTCAGCATCATCAAGCGCCTGATAGAGATGGGCGTGCGCTTCAACGACTTCTCCTCTCTCGACGACACCGCGGCCGGCCAGGAGGCCTTGAACAGCGTGTCGCAGGTGGCCGCAGACGGCCTGGGGCTCAACTCCACGTTCGCCGGCTCCAACCACTTCAACAGCAACTCCCACGCGTCCAACATAGTGCTGCCCATCGTGCTGCACCGCGAGGCCAACGCCGGCCAGCGCTACGACCGCTACCAGGTCTCCGGCAGCGACCAGGTACTGCACGTGCATAACGCCTCCAAGAATACCTCGGTCAGCAACATCAACATACCGATCGTGGGCAAGATCTTCAAGCACAACACCAACCAGAACTTCTACGTGGTCAACTACGAGGACGGCCGGGGCGACGTCTCCGACGCGGCCGTGGTCTACCAGCGCTACGAGGGCTACATCAAGCACGACGAGAGCGACGCCCGCGACATGGTAGTCAACATGAACGAGATCCTCAAGTACGCCGGCACGCAGGGCAACGGCACCAACAGCCAGTTCATAATAGACGTCAACACCCTGTTCCCCCGCCTGGACGACGCCAACAGCACCGAGGTGGACGAGTGGGGCGACCCGGTGCACAACACCAAGAGCTACAAGTCGGCCCTGATGTCCTTCTCCCTGGTCTTCACCCAGGAAGCCGTGCGCGACATCATCGCGGCCCCCGCCGTCGGCATCATGAAGGCCGTGCTCAACGTGATGGAAGGCCTGGACAAGGAAATCATCAGCAAGGTGCAGCACCTCTTCAAGATCGGCGCCGACAATAAAGTGGATTACGACTGGAAGGCCGCCCGCAAGCTGCTGGCCGAGTACCAGCGCGACGGCGATAATTCCTTCGACCCGATCTCCGTGGTCAACAGCTTCTGCACCAACGTGGCGCAAATCGTCTCCGACCTGGCCAGCGTGCGCACTGCCGGCGGCCAGAAGGACAAGTCCAAGCGTCTCTCCGAGGTGCTGGCCGGCAAGGGCAAAAGCCGCCTGGGCTACGAAGGCCTGATGCAGGTCCTGATCCAGCTGGTGGACGTGAAAGATATCTACGCCAAGCTCGACATCCAGACCGACAAGCGCATCAAGAACGAGGAGAACCTGGCGAACTCCTACAACGTCTACAACGAGGGTCTGCAGGCCGGCTACAATTCGCAGCTGGGCCAGGCCAACTCGCTGCGCGACCGCTTCTCGGACCCCTCGGTACTGAGCGACTAAGCCTTCACGAGGCAAACAAAAGCCCCCGGCAGAACCGGGGGCTTTTTGTCGGGATCGAGATGCTGCCCCGGCATTAAAATTGCTCCGTAAAAAAGAGCGATTCGATCAAGGATAAAGATGAAAATTAAAAAGCTAATGTTCGCCTTGCTGCTGACAGGTGTTGCCGCCGGCAACTTAAGGGCTTACGAGGCTGAAATGCCCTCCGTGATGCGCGGCAGTACTTTCCTTTCCCTGCTCAATTCGGCGGACGCCGGGTGTGCCCAACCCCCGCTTCCCGCTTCGAAATGGGTCGCGCCCATCAATTATGGGTATGGCACACTGGATTGCCAGGAAGGTTCGGACGGGCACCTGGTGTGCGGCGGCGGCGGCGGAGTGTGCCGCACCGGCAGGGACGGGCACGCCGCTTGCGGCGGCACGGTCATTAATTGTCTGGAAGGCGCTGACGGACGCATGGTATGCGGCGGCGCGGCCGGTAATTGCCGGGAAGGCCGCGACGGGCGTATGACTTGCGGCGGCAGGGCCGGTAATTGCCAGGAAGGCGCTGACGGGCGCATGTCCTGCGGCGGAGGTTCTTCGATGTGCATGGAAGGGCGTGACGGCCGCATGTCCTGCGGCGGGGGGACCATTGATTGGCGGGAAGGCAGAGATGGCCGCATGGCCGCCGGAGGCGGCGCCCACGGCTGCCGTGAAGGGCGCGACGGGCGCATGGTATGCGGCGGGGTTACCATAGACTGCGGCGAGGGCCGCGACGGCCGCATGGCCTGTGGCGGCGGCGGCAACGGCTGCCGCGAGGGGCGCGACGGGCGCATGGTATGCGGCGGGGCCAGCACAAGTTGCGCGGAGGGCCGCGATGGGCGCATGGCTTGCGGCGGGCGCGCCAGCGGCTGCCGCCAGGGAAGTGACGGGCGCATGGCCTGCGCCGGAGACCCGAACCTTGAAGAGGACTGAACTGAAAGGCTAAACAAAAAGCCCCCGGCAGAACCGGGGGCTTTTTTGTTGTCTGCAGCTTGTTTTACCTGATCTTCCCGTCCACGCCGAAGATGTAGGCCATCAGGGCGGCGCGGGCCCACATGCCGTTGCGCTCCTGCCGCCAGAACACGGCGCGCGGGTCGTCGTCCACGGAGACCTCTATCTCGTGGCGGCGGGGCAGCGGGTGCATGATCACGCAGGTCTTCTTGATGTCATTGAGGTTCTCCTGCCTGAAGTAGAAGGGGGAGTAGTCCACGCCCTTGCTCTCGCCCGCCTTGTCGTGCTCGTCCTGGATGCGGGTCATGTAGATGGCGTCGGCGGTCTTCATGACGCCCTTGAAATCCTCGGTCTCCTGGAACGGGATGTTGTGGCGCTTGAGGAAGTCCAGGATGTCGGCCTCCATCTTGAACTCCTTCGGCGAGACGAAGGAGAGGGACATCTTGTTGTAGTTCTTCATCAGGTAGGACAGCGACCGCACGGTGCGGCCGCGCTTGAGGTCGCCCACCATCACGATGTGCTTGCCGTCCATGTCGCCGTTGAAGCTGCGGTAGAGGGTGTAGGTGTCGAGCAGCGCCTGCGTGGGATGCTGGTCCTTGCCGGAGCCGCCGCTGATGATGGGCACGGGGCGGCCGGTGCGGTTCATCAGCCAGGCCGTCTTTTCCACGAAGCCGGGCGTGGGGTGGCGCATGATGATCATGTCCACGTAGCTCGAGAAGGTGCGCACGGTGTCCTCGGGCGTCTCGCCCTTCACTTCGGAGGAGGTGGAGCTGTCGCGGATCTCGCTGGTCTTCACGCCCAGGATGTGGGCGGCGTTGAGGAAAGACATGAACGTGCGGGTGGAGGGCTGCGCGAAGTAGAGCATCGCGCGCTTGTCGGAAAGCAGGCCCGAGACGTAGTCCGCGCCGTCCTTGTGCTGCGTCACTTCGCGCAGGCGGTCGGCCGTGCGGAACAGCAGGGTCAGCAGGTCGCGGTTGAGCTGCTGGGCGAACAGGCAATCGTAGACGCGCCCGTCCCTGGAGAAGAAGGGGATCTTTTCTGAGATGGGGCGGGGATAAAAGTTCTCCCAGTCCGGCTGCACGCTGGTCATTTCCTGAGTTCGCTGCATGTGTGGCCTCCTTGGTTGAAGGGCAAACCTCGCGGTTTGCGCCAGCTGGCGGCTGCGCGGCGCGGGCGCGCCGGCTGGCGGTCAGAGTTTCTTTACCAGATCCAACAGAACCAGTTTGCGGTTCTTGTCTACTTTTACCTTGGCGAGCACGGAGCCGCTGAGGGCGTCCTTGCGCGGGTCGTTCTCGTTGAGGAAAAATTTCTCTATGCCGTAGACGGCGGTCAGCCTGCCGTTGTACTGCATGGTGGCGGCGGCCCAGCCGGGCGCCTGCGGGGCGGTCTTGGCGCAGTCGGCGGCCTCGTAGATCTGGACTTCCCCGGCCTCCGTTTTCGCGGTAGCGCCGAGGGGCTCCAGCTTGACGAACAGCGGGCCGAAGCCGGTGAAAGAGGCGCACGCGCCGCCCTCGGGCCGGGAGATATCGTAGGTCAGCGCCACATAGGTGCCGGAGATCAGGTCGCGCGGGTCCAACGGGGAGGTTGCCAGGTAGAACTCTGGCGTATCGGAGTAGCGCGAGGCCAGCAGCCAGCCGCCCCAGGCCGTGAAGAAGAGCAGCTGGGCGGCGAGGACGAGGCGGAGCTTGGTCATTTCTTCACCGCCTCGATCAGGGCTTTCCTGCCCCTGTTGACGAAATAGGCCAGCGCCGCGAAGGCGAGGCCGGTGACGATGAAAGCGAGCCCGCTCTTGAGCAGCCCGCCGAAAAGGTCGAAGAAGCGCGTGACGGCGGTCAGGGTTATCACGGCTATGCCGCGGTTTATCAGCTTCTCGTCGGAAGTCTTGGCGCCGGCCAGGATGCAGCCCGCGCCGAAGGCGGCGAGGATGAGGTTGGCGATGACGGCCATGGCCTTGGCATGGACCTCGGTGGCGCCGAAGAGGAAGAAGGCGCAGAGCACCGAGGCCGCGAGCAGGGCCCGGGCCAGCGTGTCCTCTGTCTTGCCGCCGGGCAGCAGGGGCTGCTTCTTAAGGGCCACCGAAGCCAGCGCGCCGGCGAAGGCGCACCAGGCCACGGCGGCGCCGGCCGCCGTGTCGGGGGTGCCGCCGTAGTATTCGTTCGCCCGGTAATGCCAGAAGAAGGTCATCGTGTAGACCGCGGCGGTCCAGGCCAGCAGCGGCAGCGCGGGCCTTTCCCCGTCGTCGCGGTCACCCCAGGCCAGCCACAGCACCGCGAGCGACATTACCGCCAGCAGTACCAGCCCCTCTGAGCGCAGGTGCAGGGCGGTGCGGTTGAAGAGCAGCAAAGCGGTCCAGGCCACGGCCGCGCCGAGCGGCAGCCCCAGCTTCTTGCCCGGGTACAGCCAGACGCCGCCGCCGAGCACGGCCAGGGCCAGCGCACAGTGCCAGGCCTGCGGCAGCCGTTCAACGGCTCCGCGCAAGAGGGTAAGGGAAAGCATATTGCCGCCGCTCAGCGTGCCCCAGTAGAGAACGATGAACAGCAGCAGTGAAACCAGGTAGGCGGCCAGCGGACGCCGCGACAGCACCGCCAGCGGCGCGGAGAGGACGGCCCAGGCCAGGTAGGGCTTCACCGGGTCGCCGCTGAGCTGGAAGATCTGCGCGTAGAGGCCGATGCCCAGCACCGGCATGAAGAACCAGAGTGTTTCCAGCGGGATAGCGGCGGCGGGCTTGTCGTCCAGGCGCTGGGCGGCCTCGGCGACGCCGGCGAAAGCCAGCAGGAAGGCGGCCATCTTGGCGATAGCGCCGATCTTGTCCCAGTTGCTGGCGATTATAAGGCTGGCGCCGAGCGCTATGAAAAGCCCGGCGGCCGCGCCTATCCAGTGCGCGGCCTTGAAGGAAGCGAAGGTTCTTGAAGAGTAGGCTTTGTCCCAGGCCCTGCCGGCCTGTTCGGGGGTGATAATGCCGGCCGCCGCGGCGTCCAGCAGATCCCTCTTGAGTCTTTTGTAATAAGACATTGGTGCCCGCTGAAATTATATTAAATTCGCGGGGACCATGGGCCTATAAAAGCCGGTCCAAATAACGCCGCCGGAGTGGGCCCTTGGCTTCATAACCCGTCCCCCGTTTTATCTGTATCATTTAGTCAGCGGTAAACAAGTCAGGAGCTCTAATGAAATATACTGCCTTATTGATGCTTTCCATGGCGCTGCCCGCGGCGGCCGCCGATTTCTCTTTCCCCGGCTTGGGCGAGCGTATAGGCGCCATGGCCGTGCCCGCCGCCGGCCTGCCCGACAGGATGCAGGTGCCCTACCGCCCGGTGTACGTGCAGAAGCCGGTGGTGAACCATACCGCCAACGCCGGCAAGTACCGCCCCTATATCCCCGCGCTGGACCGCGTGAAGACCGTTTTCCTGGCCCCTTACGATCCTTCCCGCGACAATAAGAGCTACGGCAACATGAGCATAGAGAACATCATGGAGGCCATCAACACCACGGCGGCCGAGCTGAGCAAAATGGGCGTGCGCGCCATCCTGGTGGGCAATCCCGGTCAGGACCTGCGGGCCTCGCTCGAGCAGGTGCGCAGCAAGGGCGGCAACATGGCCCTGGTGGACACCTTCCATAAGGCCGATTACCACCTTAACCATGTCTGGTTCCGCGACTACGGCCTGCTGCCCGTGAAGGACCTGCAGACCGGCAAGTGGGACAATTTCAACATGATCATCCGCGGCAAGCCGCTCAACGACCTGCTCGACTACACGCAGAGCAGCTTCGGCTACCGCACCATCGACAGCCTGGACGTGTCCGAGACGGGCGGCCAGCTGCGCGGCGGCAATATCATGGCGGACGCCGCCGGGCGCTGTTTCTCGGCCGGCTTCAGGCACCCGCTCTACGAGGGAACCTTCAAGTGCGTGAAGACCGTCACCTTCCCGTGCCGCTCCAACGTGTGCCACGTGGACGAATACGTCACCTTCCTCAAGAACGACACCGTGGTCACCAATAAGGCCGAGTTCGTGCCCGCCCTGCAGGAGGCCGGCTACACCAAGATCCGCATGGTGCCCGACGACGTGCACCTGTCGCTGGCCAACGTGCTGATAGTCAACGACACCGTGTTCATGATGTACCTCGACGCGGTGAAGGAAAAGATGCTCAAGGCCAAGGCCGTGTTCGAGGCCGAGGGCTACCGGGTGATCCCCGTGAACTCCGGCGGCGCCGGCGCAGACTTCGGCGCTATCCACTGCCTCACCAAGGAAATCCCCGAATAAAGACCGGGACAAAGAAAAACCGCCGGGCAGCCCGGCGGTTTTTTCATGCCCGGAGCCTTGACGCTACGGCAAAACGGTGCTGCCGAAGCGCCCCAGCAGCCTCGAGCGGAAGGCCTCGCCCTCCGCCCCGCGCGCCGCGGGAGGGCGGGCCCCGCCGGCGGAGCCCAGCGAGCCGTGGATGGCCGTGGCCAGCACCTGGGCCCAGCCGTAGATGCCGCCGCCGTAAGAGGCCAGGTCGGGGTGGTGGGTGGGTACATCGGGGAAATGGAAGAAGCCCACTATGGTGCCGCGCTGCAGGTTGAGGGCGGGCAAGACTATGCCGGGGCCCGCGGCGGCACTCCCGGCCAGCCGGGTGGGCCTGTTGCCGCCGGCGGCGTGCAGCGCCACGAAGGCGATATTATTGCAGATGTAATCGTTGCCGGGGCTCTGCCGGGCGGGTGCCGAGACCGTGTAGCCCAGTTCACTGACTTTCGCCCTGACCCCGTTGGCCAGGCGCTCGCCGTCCCAGGTGGTGGTCAGCTCGTGGCCGGGCGGGTAGTCCTGCAGCAGCCAGTCCGAATTGGGGGTGTTGCGCTTGTCTATCACTCCCGCGGAATCGAAGCCGGACAGGCGGGCGGGGGTGTTGATCGCCGCGCCTTCGAACCGGGCCTCCGGCGCTCCGCCGCCGGTCATCATGATCATGTCCGGCCTGAAGAAGCCGGCCTCGTAGACCAGGATGGCCGCCGCCAGGTCCCAGGCGACGTTCAGGGCCAGGAAGCAGACCTGGTACGGCTGGCCGTCGAGGCGCAGGCTGCGGCTGTGGGCGACGGCGCCATTGGAAAACTGCTCCGGGGTCAGGCGGCGCGCGTAGGGCTGGCCGTCGGCAAAAGCGCCCCGCTCGGCCAGCAGCAGGTCCGAGGGCCAGAAAGCCGGGTCGGCCATGGCTCTTACCACCTCGCCGGAGATATTGTAGCCGCGCCCGGCGAAGAGGCCGTAGCCGGTCAGCAGGACGCGCTTGCCGGGGCCTTCGGCCCGGCAGGCGCCGGAAGGATGGGCCGATCTGTAAGCGTCGAATTCAGAGGAGACGGCGGCGTTTCCCGCTTCACCGAGATCGGTGAACAGGGCGCGGGCTTGCCCCGCCAGAAGGGCGCAGGCGGCGGCAGCGAGGAGCAGGCGCGAGGTCTTCATAGAACGAGCGGTAACGGTTTAACATAGTTCGCTTATAAAAGTATAATAGCCGGCCCTTGACATGTCAAGGGCCGGAGGGGTTGACCGCGGGGGGCTACTTGGAAGCCAGGACGAAGGAAAGCAGGAAGGCGCCGCTGACCAGATACATCAGCGGGTGGATGTCGGCGAACTTGCGCTGCGCCAGCTTGATGGCGGTGTAGGTGATGAAGCCGAAGCCGATGCCGTAGCTGATATTGTAGGTCAGCGGTATGCCTATCATGGTCAGGAAGGCCGGCAGGGCCTCGTCGAACTTGTCCCAGTCTATCTCGCGCACGGTCTTCATCAGCAGCGAGCCTACTATTATCAGAGCGCCCGCGGTGATGGGGTACACGAAGTAGTCCCCGCAGCCGGGCGGTATCACATCGGCCGGCGGCGTGAAGCCGCTGTTGACCAGCAGGCAGTAGTGTTTGGAGTTCGGCAGCCGGTAGCCGCCGCCCACCATCTGGATGACCGGCGAGAAGAAGGCGCACAGGCCGAACAGCAGGCCGGTGACCACGGCGGAGAGGCCGGTGCGGCCGCCCTCGGCCACGCCGGCGGCGGATTCGATATAGGTGGTGATAGAGCTCGCGCCGAACAGGCCGCCCGCCGCGGCAGCGCCGGAGTCCACCAGCAGGATCTTCTTGATGTCCCTCACCGTGCCGTCATGGTTGACGAAGCCGGCCTGCTCGCCCACGGCCACCACGGTGCCCATCGTGTCGAAGAAGTCCGTCAGCATGATGGCGAAGATGGTGAAACCGAGCGCCGGGGTGAGCGCGTGGAGCAGGGCGGGCTTGCCGGCCACGATGTGGAACGGGGCGAAGAAAGTAGAGAAATCCGGCGCGGCGAAGGCGGCCTGCGGAACGGCGGTCACGCCCAGCGCCAGCGCCGCGGCGCTCGCGGCCAGGATGCCCCACAGGATGTCTCCCTTCACCTTGGCGGCCATGAAGAAAGCGGCGGTGAAGAAGCCTATCAGCGTGACCCAGACATAGGGCTGGGAGAAATCGCCCAGCGAGACCAGCGTGATCGGGGCCGGGCGGATGACGCCGCCCTCGTTGAGGCCGATGACGGTGATGAACAGGCCTATACCCACTCCGATGGCGCGCTTGAGGTTGAGGGGGATGGAATTCATCACCGCCTCGCGAAAGCCCGTGACCACCAGGCCCAGTATCAGCAGGCCCTCTATGAAAATGACCGCCATGCCCACCTGCCACGGCACGTTGGCCTGCTGGAAGCCGATGACGGAAAAAGTGAGCACGGCGTTGATGCCCATGCCGCTAGCGAGCGCGAGCGGCCGGTTGGCGACCAGGCCCATGAGCACGCTCATCACGGCGGCGCCTACGGCGGTGGCGGTCACGGCCCCTGCGAACGGCACCCCGGCCGCCGACAGGATGCCCGGGTTGACGAAGATGATGTAGGCCATCGTCAGGAAGGTGGCCGCGCCGGAGAGGAGCTCGGTCTTTAAATTGGTGCCCCGTTCCGCGAACTTGAAATATTTTTCCATGCAAATAATTTAGCATTTTCGCGTTTTTTGCGCAGGGCCTGCCGGTGGACCGGAACGCAAAACGCGTTCGGCCACACCGTGGCCTCACTCTGCCTCAGGCCTCGGCGCTACGCAAGCCTCGGCCTTCGGAAGGTTTTGCTAACCCGGTCCACCGGCACCCGCGCGAGATGCTGAGTTGTGTGGAGAAACTCTTTTTCCCGGCAGGGGACGGCTATTTTATAGAATTAACTTCAATGGATCGCGACAGGATAGTAAATTTCCTCGGCTGGGCCGGCTTCGCTATCGCCTGCTCGGCCTTCCTGATGCCGGTCATCAACCCGGACATTTACTGGCACCTCTCGGCAGGCAAGTACACCGCGGCCCATTTCGCCCCGCCGCGGACGGATTTCCTCTCCTGGCCGCTCTACGGGGCTGAGTGGGTGGACTTCGAGTGGCTGTCCCAGGTCTGCTACTACCTGCTGTACGAGCTGGGCGGCTTCAGGGCGCTGCAGCTCTTCAAGGCGCTGCTGCTGGGGCTTACGCTGCTGACATTCCGCTCGACGCTGCTGCTCTACGGGCGGCGCCTGGCGCTGCCGCTGCTGCTGCCCTTCTTCGCGGCGGCGATCATGCCCAACTGCGACCTGCGGCCCGAGAATTTCACGCTGCTGTTCTTCGCGCTGACGCTGTACTTCCTGGAGCGGCGCCGGCTGGCCGCCGAGCCCGGGCCGCTGCCCTACGCCGCCGCGGCCGCCTTCTTCGCGCTCTGGACCAATCTGCACGCCGGCTACCTCTACGGCCTGGCGCTGGTCGGCATCTACGCTTTCGGCGAGTTCTTCACCGAGCAGCTGCCCTGGATCTACGGTCAGGCGCCGTTCGCGCGGCCGCGCCGCAGCCTGGAGTACCTGAAGATCTTCTTTACCGGCCTCGCGGCCAGCCTCATCAATCCCTACGGCTGGAAAGTCTACGCCGTGATAGCCAATCACCAGCAGTACATCGCCACGCTGCAGGCCCACATCCAGGAGTGGAGCACTTTCGACCTGACCAACGCCTACCAGTGGCCCTACGTGCTGGCCCTGCCCGCCGTGCTTATCAGCTTCGCCTGGTTCACGCTGCGCCGCCGCTACGCGGTGTATCACCATTTCTCGGCGCTGCTCTTTTTCGCCTGGGCCTCGGCCAGCCACGCGCGCCATATCCCCTTCTTCATCCTGACCGGCCTGGCCTACGCGCTGGCCCTGCCCTGGGAGGCCCCTTCCCCGGCGGCGCGCCGCCGGGTGCTGGCCGGCGCGGCGGGACTTGCCTGCCTGCTGTTCTGGTTCTACTACTCGCTGGTCTGGACGCAGTACTCGGCCTCGCCCAAAGCCGTGATCTGGGGCTCCGACGGCCTGGCCGCCTTCCTGCGCGCCAACAAGCCGCAGCTGGCCGGGCTGCGGCTCTATAACCACTGGGGCTGGGGCGGCTGGCTGGGCTGGGAGCTGGCCCCGGACTACAGGCCCTTCATCGACGGGCGCTACCTGTTCCACGACAAGATCTCCGAGGTGACCGGCCTCAACGAGGGCGAGGAGCGCTGGCGCGCCCTGATAGCCAAATACAAATTCGACCTGATGCTGATAAGGCTGCAGGAGCTGAAGGTGCCGGTGAAGCAGCGCCTCGGCGCAGGCAAGGAGAGGGTGTACTGGCGCCCGGCCTATTTGTTCTACCTGCCGCGCTCCGAGTGGGCGGTGGTCTACTGGGACAACGTGACGGCCGCCCTGGTGCGCCGCTCCGCCGCCCCGGCGGCCTGGCTCAAGGAGCGCGAGATGCGTTACCTGCGCCCCGGCGACACGGTCAATCTGGTGGAGCCGGTGCTGACGGGGGAACTGCGGCTCGCCGAGCTGCGCCGCGAGGCGGCCATCTACCAGCGCAACCACCTGCCCGGGCATGAGCACTCCCTGAACGCGCAGGTCGCGGCCTTCATGGCCAGCCTGGAAGAGTTCTGCGCCAGGAAAGGGGCCCAATGCGCGAAATAATAGGCAGCGTCAAAACCCACCCCCTGGCGCTTTTCGCGGATTTCCGCCGGCTCTTCGCCGGGCGGGTGATCTCCGCCGTGGGCGACAAGTTCTTCTCCATCGCCATAGCGTGGTGGGTGCTGTCCGAGGCGGGGGACAAGTCCAAGTTCCACCTCGGGCTGGTCATGACGGTCAACGTGCTGCCGGTGATCCTGTTCGGGCCGCTGCTGGGCACGCTGTCGGACCGCTCCAACAAGCGCGCCGTGATGCTGGCGGCCGACGGGGCGCGCGCGGCGCTGGTGCTGGCGCTGGGCCTGCTGCTGTGGAGCGGCCGGCTGAACCTCTACTGGCTCTATACCATCTGCTTCCTGATCTCGGGCTTCGGGCCGCTGTTCGAGTCCGCCGTGGCGGCCTCTATCCTGAAGCTCACCTCGGAGGAGAAGATGCCGCAAGCCGTGGCGGCCGACGCCTCGGTGCTGCAGCTCTCCAACGTGGTCGGCTCGGCGCTGGGCAGCGTGCTGATGGCCGCGGCCGGCGTGGCCGGCGCGTTCCTGTTCAACGCGGCCGGCTACGCCGCCTCTTTCGCGGCCGTGTGGGGGATCCGGACGCCGCTGGAGCCGGAGGAGAGGACGGAGAGCTCCTTCATCGCGGAGTTCAAAGAGGGGCTCGCCTACACCTTCGGCAACAGGCCGTTGCTGTCGCTGATCCTGACCTTCGCGGCCTTCAATTTCTTCGTCTCGCCCATCCTGATCCTGATACCGATGATAGTGAAGTTCAAGCTGGCGGCGTCGGTGACCTGGCTGGCGGTGTTCGAGACCTTCTTCGCCGGAGGCTCGGCGGCGCTGGCGGGGTACCTGAGCTTCCGCGAGGCACGCGGCAGCGTCTACCGCTGGCTGTTCGTCTCGGTGCTGGCGGTGGGGCTCAGTTTCACGGGGCTCTACTTCGCGGCGAATAAATACCTGGTCTGCGCCATCCTGTTCGCGGGCGGGGCGGCGCTGGGCGGCGGCAATACGCTGGCCATAACCCTGTTCCAGGCCACCGTGCCCGACGAGATGAAGGGCCGGTTCTTCGCGGTGCTGACCACGCTGGCCTACGCCGTGATGCCGCTGGCCTTCATGACCAACGGCCTGCTGGCCGAGAGATTTTCGGTGGATTTCTGCCTGGCCCTGAACGCCGGCGCGACGCTGGCGCTGTCCTTCCTCGTGCTGCTGATCCCGCGGGTCGGCTCCGAAAAAGCCTGAGCTTTCCATGAAAAAAGCGCCGCGGGGCTATCCCCGCGGCGCTCGTTTCGCCCGGCGGTCTAAGCCGGGTTGGGGATGTCGATGAATTCCGTCTTGACCCCGAATTTCTTCTCCAGCACGGCGGCCAGCGCCTGCACGCCGGGCTTTTCGGTGTTGTAGTGGCCGGCGGCTATGAAATTGGAGCGGGTCTCCCGGGCGTATTCCTGCACGAACTCGCCGGCCTCGCCGGTGAGGTAGAGGTCGAGCCCCGCGGCGGGGGCCTGCTCGAACATCCGGGCCGCGCCGCCGCTGACTACTCCGACGGTGCGTATCTTTTCGGCGCCGAAGCGGAAGCAGAGCGGCTCGGCGTCGAGCTTTATCGCCAGCGCGGCGGCTATGTCGCCGATATCTGCCGGCTTCGGCAGCGTGCCGCTGAAGCCTATGGTCTCGCCGTCGTAGGCGCCGAAGGGCTTCAGCTTTTTTGCGCCGAGCAGGGCCAGCAGCCGGGCGTTGTTGCCGACCAACGGGTGCTTGTCGAGCGGCAGGTGCCAGGCGCAGAGGGAGAGCCCGGCGTCGAAAAGAGTTTCCAGCTTGCGCTTGAGCGGGCCCGCGACGGGCTGCGTCTGCCCTTTCCACAGCAGGCCGTGGTGTACTATCAGCATATCCGCGCCGCAGGCGGCGGCGCGCTTTATGCACTCGAGCGAGGCGGAGACCCCGAAGGCTATCTTCTTGACTTCCCTGCCGCCCTCGGCCTGCAGCCCGTTGAGCGAGGCGTCTTTGATGTTCTTTGAATCCAGGTAGGAATCCGCGAAAGAAACTATCTTGTCCCTGTCGGCCATAACCCCTCCGCCCCTCGTCTTGAATTTACTTCCGCGCGGGCTGCACCGCGTAAACATAGCCGCCCGCTATTTCTTCCGCTATGTAATCCGTGATGGCGTAGCCGCCGCCCGCCTTGGGGGCCAGCAGCAGCGCGGCGTAGCCCCACAGCGCGGGGCTGCCCCTCAGCGCCGAGGGCGGCAGCTGCACGCTGATCCAGCCCTCGTCGGCTTTGGCCGGGAAAGAGCCGGCGGCTACCGGCCCCTTGGGGGTGGTCTTATAAAGTTTTGCCCCGTCCGGCGTCACCTCCAGCGCGTATTCCCAGGCGCTGTCGGGATAGATCCTGAGCGGGCGGCCTTCCAGCGGGCGGGTCATGCCGGCGCGCGGCCTGTGGTTGACGTCGATGTAGAGGTCCAGGCGGATATGGCTGAAGCCCGAGGGCTGGCGCAGGGCGTTGTCGAGCGCTCCGGGAGCGAACTGGAAGAGGATGCCTTCCGGAGTGGAGGTCACCTTCAGCCCGTCGAGCTTCCAGATCTTGCCGGGGTCGGCCGAGTCCGGCAGGCGCGGGGTCTTGGCCGGGGGCGCGGCCGGCCGGGGAAGGTTCTTGAGCGAGAATCCGCCGGGCAGCCGGGACACCACCAGTTTCTCGGCCTGCTGCGGCGCGGCGGTGGCGTCGGCGAGGCTGGAGAAGGCCCACGGGGGCGCGGGCTTCTGCATCAGCCGGTAGGCGTTGGCGAGCGCGCTGCGCAGTTCTATTTCCGCCTCGCTGGCGGTCTCCGCTTCGGGCGAGGCCAGGGCTAGCAGCTTGTCGCCTTCCTCGGCGGTGAAATATTCGTCGAAGGCCGGCGCGGCCTGCAGGTAATTGCCCTGGGCGGCGTTCAGGTGCAGCATCAGGGCCTCGCGGGTCTGCGCCATGGCGGCCAGCGCGCCGGCCTGGGCGGGCGCGGAGGCCCAGGGGGAATAATCCGCGCTCCACGGCGCGGCTGCGGCGGAGATGTCGGCCGCGGCGGCGGTGGTGGAGACAACCAGGGCGAGCGCTTCGGTGACGGTCAGGCGCTGCTGCGGCACCGAGGCCTTCAGCTCGGCCGCGAGCAGGGCCCGCAGCGCGGCCGGGTCGGCGGCGGAGGTTTCGTCGAAAAGCGTGAAGGCCAGGCCGGCCTGCGGCGCGGTGGAGAACTTGACGAAGGGCACGGCGTAGACCCCGCCGCTCTCCATCACGGCCGCGGCGGTGCTGGCCAGCGGCCCGCAGGCTATCCACCTGACGCCCAGCGCGCGGGCGATGGGGAAATAATCGGCCGCGAGGCCGCCCGGGGGCGAGACCAGGCCGGCCGGGCTTTTCTTCAGCGCCCGGACCGCGGCGTCGCGCGCCTGGGCCAGCCGCAGCATCAGGAAATACTGGTCGGTGTAGAGCGCGGCGGTGGAGGGCTTGCCGGCCCAGCGCACTTCGGGCGCGGCGGGATAGTAGAGCAGCGGCAGCGGCGGGTCGCCGGCGGGGCGCAGCGCCAGCTCCAGGCGGCCCTCCTTCTCCAGCTTCTTGATGCGCTCCCCCAGCGCTTTGGGCAGGGCGGGGAAGGCGGCGGTGAGGCGCAGGTCCGGGCCCGCTTCCAGCACGGAGAGGATCTCTTCCGCGCCGGTCTCCCCGGCCGGCACCCAGAGCAGGGCCTGCTGCGCGCCCGCGAAGGCGGGCGTCAGCAGCAGGGTGGCTGCGAGTGAGAGGCTCTTTAAAGGCATTATTTTACTGTCAGCACCGAAACTTTGCGTCCGGCTTCGACATCTGTGTCCGGGTTGAGCGGGTCCAGCACGTCCTGCCCGTCCACGCGGCAGATGTACTTATACCGGCCGGGAGGCAGCGGCAGCAGGGCTTCCCAGGTCTTGGCGTCCTTCTTTACCAGGGCCAGGGCGTCCGGGTTCCACTTGTTGAAATCTCCGGCGATGCGCACGTCCTTGGCGCCGGCGATCTTCACCGAAAATTTAACGAAGCGCAGCTCCGGCTGCGGCGGCTCGGAGGGGCGGTCGGCCCGCTGGTGCAGCGGCGGGAGGATGCCGGTGCGGGAGGGCTTCACGCTGGCCACGCTCCAGTGGCCGACGAAGCTGAAATATTTCTTGAAGGCGCTGCTGAACATCACGCTGGGCACGCTGACCAGCGCCAGCGCGGCGGCGGCCAGCAGCATCAGCATGGCTTTTCTTTCCATCACTTGCCGGCCTCCGTTTCCAGACGGGGCCGCAGGCGCACTTCGGCGCCCAGTTTTTCGGCCAGCGCGCGGAAGGCCGCGGCGTCCAGAGCCGGGCCCTCCACGGCGGTGGCTACGGTCTCCGGCAGCAGCAGCGCGGCTTCGCGGATGAATTCCTTCACCTTCTCGAAGCCGGTGGCGGCCCAAGGCTCCAGCGGGCGCATTACCGCGCGCCACTGCTCCGGGTCGGAGGTGTTGAGGCTGACGTGCACGGAATCGATGAGGCCCTTCATCTCGGGCACTACGTTGCGGCCCCAGACCGCGTTGGCCAGGCCGTTGGTGTTGAGGCGGATGCGGAGGTCTTTGGGCACGGGCTCGGCGCGGCCGTTGCGGATGAGGCGCGCGCAGGCGAGCAGGGCTTCCAGGCGCATGGTCGGCTCGCCGTAGCCGCAGAAGACCAGCTCCGAGAAGGGGCCGGCGGCCCACTCTGTCTTGGCAAGGGCCAGCACTTCCGCCGGGGCCGGCTCCGCGCCGCGCAGGTCCAGGTCGCTGCCGCGGTAGTCCATCTTCCAGGCGTTCTTCACGCAGAAGACGCAGGCCGTCGGGCACCTGTTGGTCAGGTTGACGTAGAGGCCGCTGCCGTAGCGGTAGACTATGACCGGTTTCTTGTTTTCCATTCTTGAAATTTCGATATCCGCTCCCATTATTCTATCATTTAGGTATGAAGGTTTTGATAGCCCCCAACGCGTTCAAGGGGACGCTGACCGCCGCCGAAGCCGGCGCGGCCGTGGCCCGCGCGCTGCGCTCCGCCTGCCCCCGCGCCCGCGCCGAGGTGCTGCCCATCGCCGACGGCGGCGACGGGCTGCTGGAGGCGCTGGCTCCCGCGCTGGGGGGAGAGATCATCACAAGCCGCGTCGAGGGGCCCCTGGGCGCCGGGCTGCGTGCGCGCTGGCTGCTGGCCGGGCGCACCGCGGTGATAGAGATGGCGGAGGCCGCCGGGCTGCGGCGCCTCTCCGGCGTGAAGCTGCGGCCGCTCGAGGCCTCCACGCGCGGGGTGGGCCAGCTGATGCTGGAAGCCGCGCGCCGCGGCGCGCGTGAGCTGATAGTGGGCCTGGGCGGCAGCGCCTCCAACGACGGCGGCGCCGGCTGCGCGCAGGCCTTCGGATTCTCCCTGCTCGACGGGCGCGGGCGCGAGGTGGCGCCCGGCGCGCGCGGGCTGCCGGCGCTCACCGCGGTATTCCCCGGCGAGGCGCGTGCGCGGCTGAAGGGCGTGCGGGTGACCGGCCTGGCCGACGTGAGGAACACGCTCTGCGGGCGGCTCGGCTCGGCGCGCGTCTTCGGCCCCCAGAAAGGGGCCGGGCCCCGCGAGGTGGCTTTCCTGGAGCGCGCGCTGCTGGGCTACGCGCGAGTGCTGAAAGATTCGCTGGCGGTGGACGTGGCCCGCCTGCGCGGCGGCGCCGCGGCGGGGGGGCTCGGCGCCGGGCTGGCCGCCTTCTTCGGCGCGGAGCTCGACGACGGGGCCGCCTTCGTGCTGCGCAAGACCGGGTTCGAGAACCGGCTGGCGCGGGCCCGCCTGCTGATCACCGGCGAGGGGCGCTTCGACGAGCAGACTTTTTACGGCAAGGCCCCCGGCGCGGCGCTGGCCTCAGCCCGGCGGCTGGGCGTGCCCGCGCTGGTGGTCTGCGGCAGCTCGCTGCTGCCCGCCGGCGCGCTTAAGAGGCACGGCGTGGCAGGCGTGATAGAGTCCGGCCTGTCGCCCCGCCCGGCCCTGGCGCTGGAGCGGGCCGCGGCCGCGGCGCTGCCCGGCCTGTTGGCCCGGCTCGGCCTGCCGGTTTGAGTTTCCTCTATATTTTTAATAGTATATAGCCCTTGTTGCGGGGCCGGCCAGCCGCCGGCCTAAGGAGAGTATTAATGAGTTCCCACCAGGCGAATCACATTTCTTTCGGCACGGACGGCTTCCGGGGCCTGATAGGCAAGGATTTTACCTACGACGTCGTGCGCAAGACCGCGCAGGGCATAGCCGACTACATCTCCTATAAGTACATGCGCATGGAGAAGCCCGCCGTGGCCGTGGGCTACGACCGCCGTTTCATGTCGGACCGCTTCGCCCGGACGCTGGCCGAAGTGCTGGCCGCCAACGGCCTCAACGTGACGCTGAGCGCCACGCCGCTGCCCACGCCGGCGGTCAGCTTGCTGACCACCAAGGGCTACGGCCTGGGCGTGGTCATCACCGCCAGCCATAACGACCACTACTGGAACGGCATCAAGGTCAAGCAGAACGGGCGTTCGGCCCCGCCGTCGGTGACGGCCGATATCGAGAGCTACGTGACCAAGGCCGTGCCGATGAAGCCGAGCGGCGCGCCGCTGCCGGTCAAGGATTTTCGCCCGGTCTACGCCGAGTACCTGAACTCGCGCGTTAACGCGGCCAAGACGCTGGCCAAGCTGAAGGGCCCGGTGGTGATAGACTTCATGCACGGCGTGGGGGCCGAGACGGCCTCGCCGCTGTTCGATTCCAAGAACGTGATAAAGCTGCGCGAGCGGCACGACCCGCTGTTCGGCGGCATGGCGCCGGAGCCGGTGGAGAAGAACATGCAGGAGCTGATCGCCGCCGTGAAGAAGCACAAGGCGCTGTTCGGCGTGGCGCTCGACGGCGACGCGGACCGCTTTGCGCTGGTGAGCGACAAGGGCGTGTATATGACGCCCTGCCAGACGGCGCCGCTGATCCTGGAGCACCTGCTGGCCACGGGGAAATACAAGGGCAAGATCGCGCAGGCGGTGTCGATGGGCTACCTGACCAAGCGCATCGCGCGCGCGGCCAACCTGCCTTTCGAAGAGACGCTGGTCGGCTTCAAGTATATCGCCGAGAAGATGCTTAACGAGGACGTGACTTTCGGGGTGGAGGAGTCGGGCGGCTACACCTGGAAGGGCAACCTGCCGGAGCGCGACGGCGCGCTGACGGCGCTGTTCTTCATGGAGATGGCGGTGAAGACCGGCCAGACGGTGTCGGAGATGTACGCGGCCATCGAGAAGAAGTACGGCAAGTCCGCCTTCATCCGGCGCGACTTCAAGCTGGATAAGGCCATCCCGAACAAGCACTCGTTCGCGGTGAAGATCAAGAAGAAGCTGCCGAAGATCCTGCTGGGCCATAAGATAGCCGAGACCAATACCATCGACGGCCTCAAGATAGTGCTCGACAACGACTGGTGGGTGCTGATGCGCCCGTCCGGCACCGAGCCGCTGCTGCGCACCTACGCCGAGACCGACACGGCCGAGAACACCAAAAAGTTCCTCGACCTCGCCTTCAAGTTCATCGAGCATAAATAGCAAGGTCGACTGCGACCGATGAAGGGCCGGCTGACCGCCGGCCCTTCTGCTTTGGTGTCGCGCAGTCGGCGGCCTACCGCAGGGGGCAGGAACGCAAAACGCGCTCATGTTTGGCGTCCTACCGTGGGGACGGGCCCGTCAAAACCCGGGCTCGGTGCATTGTCGCTGCGCTCCACACGCACACAGTGCTCGGCCCTCGCCACTCAGTCGTCGCGCTACGCAAGCTCCTCCTTCCGTGACGGTTTTGCCGAACCCATCCCCACGGTCTCCGCCAGATTTAGACTGTTACAGCATCGTCTCAAAAATACGGAGGGGGACGGCCGGGGTGGGGTCCCGTGCGATTTTGGGGAAAGGGGGCCCCGCCTTAAATTCCCAAGGCGGGGGGAAACCGCGCAACGGTTTCCCTCTGCCATGAGCACGGGACCCCACCCCGGCCGGCTCCCGACTGGGCTTCTCGCGGCTCTTTTTTGCCGGGAGCTGGGGCTTTAAGGCAATATATTGGGGAAAATTGGTATAATTTATAGATAATTCAGGAGGGTATATAACATGAACTTCAAAGGTAAGCGGTTTGTGAGCTCAGAATCGGTGACCGAGGGTCACCCCGACAAGGTTTGCGACCAGATCTCGGACGCGGTCCTTGACGCTATTATGAAGGACGATAAGATGGGCCGCGTGGCCTGCGAGACCTTCATCACCCGCGGCATGGTAGTCGTGGGCGGCGAAATCACCACCAAGACCTACGTGGACGTGGACGCCCTGGTCCGCCAGGTGGTCAAGGATATCGGTTACACCCATTCCAAGTACGGTTTCAACTACGAGACCTGCGCCGTCATCAACGTGATCGGCCGCCAGAGCCCCGACATCGCCCA
>Ga0154435_144_pt1 | contig 128350 bp, 94 predicted proteins | sample RifGroC2_FD_115939 | JGI IMG/M metagenome (GOLD analysis project Ga0154435, IMG submission 115939) | Elusimicrobia bacterium GWC2_64_44
CCGGCGATGGTGCCGGCGTCCTTGGTGGCCTGGCGCTGGTTGTCGTTGAAGTAGGCGGGCACGGTGATGACGGCCTTCTCCACCTTCTCGCCGAGGAACGCCTCGGCGTCGCGCTTGACCTTCTGCAGCAGGAACGCCGCCAGCTGCTGGGGCGTGAACTCCTTGCCGGCTATCTTGTATTTGTACTCAGTGCCCATCTTGCGTTTGAACGCGGCGACGGTGCCTTCCGGGTTGGCGACGGCCTGCCGGCGGGCGGGCTCGCCGACGAGCATCTGCCCGTCCTTGGCGAAAGCCACGTAGGACGGGAAAGCCTTCCCGCCGAGGCTCGTGCCTTCGGCCGAGGGGATGATGGTGACTTTGCCGCCTTCCATCACCGCCGCGGCTGTGTTGGATGTACCGAGGTCTATTCCGATTATCTTTGCCATTTTAGTGTCCTCCAAAAATAAGTAACCGCTAAATTCACTCTCCCGAGCCTTCCGCCGGCCGCTCCGGCTCCGGTCCCGGCTCCGCCGCGGGCGCGGGGGCCGCCTTCTTTTTCGCTATCTTCACCCGGGCGGGGCGCAGGATCTTGTCGCCGTACCAGAAGCCCTTCTGCAGCTCTTCCGTCACCAGCCCGTCGTTCTCCTCGGTACCCTCCGTCACCCCCAGGATCTCCGAGGCCATTGGGTCGTAGGGCTTGCCCAGCGGCTCCATCGGGCGTATGCCCTCGGCCTCGAACACCTTGGAGAACTCCTTGAAGATCATCTCCAGGCCCTTGAGCACCTCGTCGGAGTTGCCGGCCTCTTTGCTGCCGTTGACGTGGGAGTGGGCCGCCTGCAGCAGGTCGTAGAGCGGCAGCAGCCTGAGCAGGATCTCGCCCTTGCCCCACTTCACCCACTCCGGCTTTTCCTTGTCCACGCGCTTGCGGTAATTCTCGAAGTCGGCCTGCAGGCGCAGCAGCTGGTTATAGTAATCCTCCGCCTGCTTCTTCTGCTTCTCAAGCTCGCCGGCCTCGGCGGCCGGCGCCGCGGCGCCGACGGCGCCTTCGGGGGCTTCGTGCTCGGATTTCGCTTTCTTGTCTTCGGCCTTATGGTTTTTCATATGCTCACTCTTCGAAATCTATCTTTTCCCACTCGCCCAGCATGTCCTCCATCATGGAGCTGACCGTGTCCACGAGCGAGATCATGCGCGGGTACTCCATACGCTTGTAGCCCAGTATCCCCACCAGCCCCACGGCCTTGTCGTTCATGCAGTAGGAGCTCGACACCAGGCTGAAATTCTTGAATTCCTTGATGCTGTTCTCAGAGCCTATGGTCACGTCCACGATGTGGCGTTTGCCGGGCTCGGGCAGGGCCTTGGCCTTCAGCGAGGAATCGCGCAGGCGTTCGCGCAGCAGGCCGGAGAAGCGCTCCTTCTCCTCGAGGAGGCGGGCGATGTTGCGCATGTCCTCCATGCTGCCGCCCTCGAGGTTGGAGAAGATGCGGCTGAGGCCCTCCAGGTACAGCGCGTCCTCGCTGCGGGCGAGGCCCTTGAAATATTCTATGAGCTTTTTGAGCAGCTCCTCGAGGCCCTTGTCCTTTTCTTTGGCGAGGAACTCCTTGAACAGCACCTGCGGCAGGTCGGCTATGGGCAAATCCTTCACGCGCTTGTTGAGGCGGGAAGAAAGGGCCTTCACGGCGGCCTTGTCTGCGGGCCGCTCCAGCGAGAAGGCCGCGTGCTTGATGAGGCCGGAATGGGCGAACATCATGGACAGCACGCTGTGCGGCCCCATCGAGAGCAGGTCCAGGCGCTTGATGCTGTCGAGGTCCAGGTCGGCGCTCATCACGAAGCCGGCCCACTGCGACATGTCGGAGAGCATCCGGGAGGTGTGCTTGAGGAAGCCGTCGAGCTGCTCTATGCGGTTGTCGTACTCGCGCTCGAGGCGCTCTTTCTCCCCGGCGGCCATGCGCTGCATGCGCATGATATTGTCCACGTAGGCGCGGTAGCCCTTGTCGCTAGGCACGCGCCCGCCGGAGGTGTGCGGCTGCACCAGGTAGCCCTCGGTCTCCAGCTCTTTTAAGATATTCCTTATAGTTGCGCTGGAGACGTTGAAGCGGCCTTCCTCGGCTATCAGGTCGGAACTGACCGGGCGGCCCGTGCTGACAAAGTTGTAGATGACCCAGTTAAGGATCTTCTCTTTCCTGTCCTGCGCGACTTCCGGTTTAAGTACCCTCATAAATTTTCCCGCCAAGTTTAATTAGCACTCAAAAGCAATGTCTGCCAGAAATATTATACACCCTTGCCCCATAATTGTCAATACCGCCTCCTGACTGCTAATAATAGGATCATACGCCCGTGTCCCCCTCGGGACGCGGGCGCAGTCCCCATATGACCGCCGTCAAAGCGCTCACGGGCAGGTGTTTGGTAAAATAGAGGCGGTTAGGGAACGAGGGTGAGGAGAGACAAGTGAAAATTTCAGCCATGATCAGTGCCGCAGCGTTCACGCTGGCCCCCGCTTACGCGGCGGCCTGGGCGCCGGAAGTAAACCTCGAAACGATAACGGTTACGGAAGTCCCCGCGCCCGTGCGGGCGGAGATCTCCGGCCCCCGCGACGGACAGAATTATTCCGGCGCCGAGGAACTCCTGATCAAGGAATTCGCCGTCACCGAGATAGGCCTGGACATCCCCGAGTCCGAGGTGATGCGCCAGACCTCCTACGACAACGCCTTCTGCTTCGAGCACGCGCTGCGCCTGGCGCTGACCGCGCTGCTGGAGGACCACAGCGACCGCACGAGCCCGCTGGCCAAAGAGCTGGCGGCCATCGGCGCGCCGGAGAAGCCCTCCAAGTCGGACCTGAAGCGGGCCCGCCAGCGCCTGCTGGAGGCCCTGAACCGCCGCGACTCTTTCCTCTCCATGGTGCACCCCTACAAGCAGTACCAGCCCTTGAACGGCGAGCTGGTGGAAAAGAACTGGGTCTTCTTCCTGCGACTCTCCGGCAAGTCCTACTGGGCCGTAGTCGACCGCTCCGGCGAAAAACCCGCCTACGTCTACGGCATGAACTGACCGCCGCTCACGCAGCAAAAACCCCGGCCCTCGCCGGGGTTTTTATTTATTTCCTTATACCACGGAACCGCGAGATGCCAAGTCGGGGGCCAGCCGGGGAGGGGCCCCGTGCTCCTGGACTGCAGGGAACCGTTGCGCGGTTCCCCCCGCCCTTGGGAAATTATGGGCGGGGCCCCCTTCCCCAAAGTCGCACGGAACCCCTCCCCGGCCGTCCCCTCCGCATCCTCTGTCAGTCTATTCCAAGCGAGCCACCAGCGGAGACCGCAGGGGTAGGACAAGCAAAACCGTCGCGAGCCCGACGCTTGCGTAGCGCGGAGGGCGAGTGCCGAGTGAGCGCACGGTAGGCCGCCGGAATCGATACAGTTCTTATATTTTAAGTGCGGTGCGCAGGGCCCAGTCGAGGACGCGGTCGGGGAGCAGCCACTTCATAAAGATTATTAACGAGGCCGTGAAAGGGACCGGGTAGCGGGCCGCGGGGGAAGACGAGCGCAGCGCCTTCAGGATCACGGCGGCCACGGCCTCGGGGCCCGGGGCGCCGCTGCGGTAGCCGGCGCGGAACTTCTCGGTGACGCGCTTCACCAGCGGGCCGTAGGGGCCGGAGCCGGAATACTTCTCCAGGTTCACCAGCGCCGTATTGTCCCACTCGGTCCTTATAGGGCCGGGCTCTATCAGGATCACCTTTATGCCGAACTGCGCCGTCTCCAGGCGCAGCGCGTCGGAGTAGGCCTCCAGCGCGTGCTTGCTGGCGTGGTACCAGCCGCCGGTCGGCGTGGTGATCTTGCCCGCTATCGAAGAGATATTGACTATGGCCCCCCCGCCCGCCGCCCGCATATGCGGCAGCGCCAGCTGCGTCAGCCGCGCCAGACCGAACAGGTTCACCTCGAACTGCCGCCGGGCCTCCGCCAGCGGCACGTCCTCCACCGCCCCGTGCGCGCCATAGCCCGCGTTGTTCACCAGCGCATCCAGCGAGCCGCCGTCCTTCAGCACAAAGTCCACGGCGCTTGCCAGCGAATCCTCGTCCGTCACGTCCAGCGCGAAGATCTTGGCGCCCTGGTACTCCAGCCCGCGCATCTTCTCCACGCGCCGGGCGCCGGCGTAGACCTTGTACCCGCTCTTCAGCAGCAGTTCCGCGGTCGCGTAGCCGATGCCGGCCGAAGCGCCAGTGATCAAGACAGTTTTAGCCATACCTCTTTTGTAGGAAATTAAGCGGCCCGGCGCAATATTTTTGATAATATAGGGGCATGGAAAGTAAGCGCGTTTACCTGCGGCCGGGCTCCTACGAGGAGAAGTTCGTCAGGAGCGGCGGCCACGGCGGCCAGAACGTAAACAAAGTGGCCACCGCCGTACAGCTGCGCTTTTTCCCCGCGCTGTCGGGCCTGCCCTGGGCCGCTATCGAGCGGCTCAAGGCGCTGGCCGGCTCCAGGCTGACGGCGGAGGGCGATATCATGATAGTCGCCAGCGAGTACCGCACGCAGGAGCAGAACCGGCAGGCCGCGCGGGCGCGCCTGGAGGAACTGCTGGCCCGCGCGCTGCGCCCGCCCAAGAACAGGCGGGCGACAAAACCCTCCTACGGGTCCAAGCTGCGGCGGCTGGAAGGCAAGAAGCGCCATTCCGACATCAAGCGCGACAGGCGCCCCGATTTTGAGTAAAATATTTTTATGGAAACACCTTACCTGCTGACCACCCTCGCCGCCGCGCTGGCCGGCGGCGTGCTGCTGTTCTCTTACCTGCGCCGCGGCAACGCCGGGGCGGCCGTGCCGGCCGAGGGCAGCGCCCTGAGCGCCCTGGGCGTGAACGTGCGCCTGCGGGACGTGTTCCGCGTGGCGGTGCTGATAGAGGAGAAGGGCAAGGAATTTTACCTGAAACTGGAAGCCCGGGCCGCCGAGCCCGCTACCAAGAAGCTCTGTGCCTGGCTGGCCGAAGAGGAAGAGCAGCACCGGCGGTTCGCGCAGGACCACCTGGACAAATGGCGCCCGCTCGGCACGCACCTGACCGAGTGGCCGCTTATTCTTGAAAGGGTAAAGCAGGAGGGCTTCTTCGCGGAACCGCCCCCCTACACCGCCCCGGAAGCCGAGCTGGCGGCTTTCGCGATAAAGCAGGAAATAAAGTCAGCGGAATTTTACCGGCTCTTCGAACAGGCCTTTCCCGAGGCCTGGAAGCGCTCGCGCCTGGACCGCCTGGTGCAGGAGGAGCGCGCCCACGAGGCCAAGCTCCGCGCCGCCTATCCCGGGCTGAAGTAGCCCTACCGGCAGCCGCCGGGCGGCAGTTCGAATTCCAGCGTCACCGTCTGGCGGGCCTGCGCCTCGGCCTCCGCGGCTGGCGCGCCGCAGGGCGCGGTACCTTCGGCCCTCGCGCCGCCGGCGCTCACCTTTACCGCCCCTATCTCCCAGTCAAGCACATCCCCCGCGCCGGTATACCCGGGGCCGGACCCGCCCCAGCCGGCGTAAATTTTTTCTCCGGCCTCCGCCGCTTCGCCGGGCCAAAGCCGCCGCACCTGGGTGCCCTTGCCCTCCAGCCCGGCCAGGGCGCGGGCCAGCGCCGGCGGCCGCGGGCCGCAGGGCAGCAGGATCCTCCTGATCTTCACCAGCCGCCCCAGCTCCTCTAAACCGCTGAAATTCTTTTCCTCCAGCGATGTCAGCAGCACGGCGTCGAGCGAAGCCCGGCCCGCGGTCAGCACCGAGTCGGCCGCCTTGCGCCCGTTCACGCCGGGGTTCACGAGGTACAGCCCGCCCGGCGCGCTCACCAGCGCGGCGGCGGTGTCGGAATCGCCGAACAGCTGCGCCCTGTAGCGCGCCGGCGCTTCGGGCGCCGCGCCGCCGAAGTAGCCGCCAGACGCCACGCCGAGCCCGAGACCGGCCGCCAGGTACAGGCGCCGCCGCCGGAAACCCAGCAGCGGCGCGTGCAGCAGGGCCAGCGCCAGAATGAAGAAGCCGGCCACGAACCAGGCCGAGGGCTGCGCCACGCTGACCGAAGCGTAGGGCAGCCCGGCGAAGAAGCGCACCGTCCAGAGAAAGACGTCCATGAAGAGCCCTGCCGCCCGGGCCAGCGCGGCGAAGAGGAACCCGCCGGAGAGCGCCAGCCCGAAGCCGAGCCCCATCGCCACCCCGGACGCCGGCACCAGCGCCATGTTGGAGAGCAGCGAGACCAGGGAGATCTTATGGAAGTAGACCGCGAGCACCGGGTAGAGGCAGAGCTGCGCGAAGAAGCTGACCGCCAGCACGCCCAGCACCGCGCCCGCCGGGCCGCCGGTCTTCAGGTAGCGCCCCCACAGGGCTAACCCCACCGTCAGCCCGTAGGCGGCCAGGAAGGACATCTGGAACCCCGCGTCGAACAGCGAGCGCGGCGACAGCAGCAGGATCAGCAGCGCCGCGGCGGCCAGCGCCTGGAAGGCTCCGCTCTCGCGGCGCAGCAGCCAGGCCAGCAGCCCGGCCGCGAACATCAGGTAGGCCCGCACCAGCGGCGCGTCCAGCCCCGCCGCCAGCACGTAGAAACCGGCCAGCGCCAGGGCGGCCCCTCCGGAATAACGCCGGCCGAGGCCCAGCCGCGAGCACAGGAAATAGACCACCGCCACCACGAAGCCCACATTGGAGCCGGAAGCCACAAGCAAATGCATCGCGCCCGAATCCTGGAAGACTTCCTTCAGCTCCGGCGGCACGCTCTTCTTTTCTCCCAGCACCACGCCGCCCAGCACCGCCGCCCCTTCCGGGGGCAGGGCCGCGCGGAAAGAGGCCAGCGCCGACTCGCGCGCCCGGCGCGCCAGCAGCAGGAGCGGCCCCGCCCGGCGCTTCACCGCCACCTCGCGGGCGCGCAGCTGTGCGGCAATGCCTCGCCGGGCCAGGAAGTCGGCCCAGTCCAGGCTGCCCGGCACCGAAGCCCCCGGCGGCAGCTCCAGGTCCCCGAACAGCTCCACGGTGTCGCCGTAGGAGAAATCGCCCGGCTTGGCGTAGACCATCAGCCCAGCCGCGGCCGGGCGCCCGTAAAATGCGGAGGCCTCGAGCGCGAAGCGCACCCCGCCGGGCACCAGCACCGGGTACTCGGCTATGCGGCCTTCGGCCACCGCCCCGGCGCGGGGCAGGGCGAAGGGCAACGGCGCTGGCGTGAGCAGGCGCTCCCGGAAAATAAAAAGGCCCCCGGCGTAAACCAGGAGCAGCAAAAACAGCGGCCGTCGGTAATAGGAAAGGAGCATTTCGTTAATTCAATAGATCAGGGCCGGCCGCTGCCGGACTGCGCTCTTTGGAAGTCTGAACTGTCTTGAATTAACGAAGAGCGTCCCCTGTCAGATCTTGATACGGCCCTTCAGCGCGTAACCCAGCGTCACTTCGTCCATGTAGTCTATGTCGCCGCCCAGCGGCACGCCGTAGGCGATGCGGGTGATCTTCTCCACGTAGGGCTTGACCAGGCGCGTCAGGTACATGGCCGTGGCTTCGCCGTCGGCGTCGGGGTTGGTGGCGATGATGAGCTCTTTGACGCCCCCGTCGGCCGCGCGCACGCGCTCCACCAGTTCCTTTAGCTTGATCTGCTCCGGCAGCACGCCGGCCGCCGGCGAGACCGCGCCGTGCAGCACGTGGTAAACCCCGGAAAAGCTCTTGGCCTTCTCGATGGCCGCCAGGTCCTGCGGGCGCTCCACCGCGCAGATCACGGAGCGGTCTCGCCCTTGGTCCGCGCAGATGGGGCAGAGGTCGCCCTCGGCGTAGTTGAAGCACTCGGAGCAGTATTTCACCGAGGCCTTCACCTCGCGCAGGGCCGCAACCAGGCCCTCCACCTCTGGCGCCGAGGCGCGCACCACGTACATGGCGAAGCGCTCGGCCTGCTTGGGGCCGACGCCGGGGAATTTGCGGAATACCCCTATGATCTTTTCCAGCGCCTTCATTTTATTTTATTGATCTTGGTGATGCGGCCGTGGAATACCTTGGTCAAATGCTTGAGCTCGGGCTCGGTCTCGGCGCCCACCGCTTTGGGGGCGTGCTGGGCCGTGGGGCGGGCCGCTGACGGCGCGGCGTCGGGCGGCTCTACCAGCGTCTCGGCGTCGCCCGCGTCCATCGGGGCTTCGGGAATATCGGCGGGAGACTCGACGGCGGCTTGCGGCGCGTGCTCGGGCTGCAGGATCAGCTTGCGGCCGGCCAGCCTGGCCAGCGTCTCTTCCAGCTCGCCCTTGGCCGTCTCCATCATGGTGACTTCGAACTTGTTGGAGGTGAGCAGGCGCAGCTTGTCGGCGCCTTCCGGCACTATGCGCACCGAGAGCAGCACGTTGTAAAGGGAGGGACGGCTGGAGGAGACCTGGCCCAGCAGGCGCTTCCAGGCCTCGGCCGGGGCCGCCGCAGGAGCGGCGGCGGAGGCGGTGACGGGAGCGGGGGCCGGGCCGGGAGCGGGCCGGATAGCGGCAGGCGGCGGGGACGCTATCTCATTTTTTTTTTGAGCGCCGGTCTGCGGCGCGGGCGGGGTATAGTCCCCCCCTGAGCCCAGGCGGGCCTCCAACACTTCGAGCTTGCGCACCAGGGCGTCCAGGTCCTGCGGCACTTCCAGCAGCGTATACAGCGCCACCTCGGCGGCGAGCGCCGGGGAATCGGAGAACTTGATCTCTTCTATAACGACATTGAGCTTGCGCGCGAGGCGCGCCAGCGCCAGGGGCTGCGTGTCCTTGGGCAGGCCCTTTATCTCCTCGCCGCCGGCAAAGCCCTGGGAGGCCAGGTAGGCCCCGGCGAACAGGTTGCGCAGCTCGCGCAGCGCGGCCAGCGGGTCGTAGCCGTCGGCCGAGAGCGAATCGAAAGCCTTGTGCAGGGCGGCCGCGTCGCGGCCCAGCAGCGCGAGCGCCATGGAATTTATCAGCTCGCCGCCGGGCTGGCCCAGCAGCTCGCTTATGACGGAGGCTTTGATATCTCCGTGCGCGAACGAGGCCGCGCGGTCGAGCATGGTCAGCGCGTCGCGCATGGCCCCGCCGGCCGAGCGGGCTATCAGGCGCAGGGCCTCGGGCTCGGCCTTGAGCTTCTCGGCCGCCGTCACCTCGGTGAGGCGGGCTACGATGTCACCTTCGGAGATGGGGCGGAAGCGGAAGCACTGGGAGCGGGAAAGGATGGTGGGCGGCACCTTGTTCTGCTCGGTGGTGGCCATGATGAACACCACGTGCGCCGGCGGCTCCTCCACGGTCTTGAGCAGCGCGTTGAAGGCGCCCTTGGAGAGCATGTGCACTTCGTCTAGGATGTAGATCTTGTACTTGTCGCGCGAGGGCGCAAAATCGACGTGGTCGATGATGACGCCGCGCACGTCGTCCACGCCGGTGTTGGAGGCCGCGTCAATCTCTATGACGTCTATGGACTTGCTCTCGGCTATCTCGGTGCAGGACGGGCACTTGCCGCAGGGCCCGCCGTCCTTGGGCTTGTGGCAGTTGAGGGTCTTCGCGAGGATGCGGGCGATGGTGGTCTTGCCGCAGCCGCGCTGCCCGTAGAACACGTAGGAGTGGGCCACGCGGCCCAGCTTCACGGCGTTCTGCAGCGTGGTCTTGACGGTTTCCTGCCCCAGCACCTCGGTGAGGTTGCCGGGCCGGTACTTGGTGCCGAGGTTTTCGTATGACATAAAGCGGTGGTTAGAGAACTGCGTCAGGTCCCCCGGCCTCGCCCGGGTAGGCCGGGCGGGCCGCGGAACGGGCGGACTTTAGAACTTCAGGCCGGCGCCGATGGACACGAAGCTGTTGTTCTCGTCGGCGTAGTTGAAGATCTGGTAAGTCACGTTGGCGACCACCATGTTCAGGTCCACGTAGCCGCCGAGCATGATGGCGGAGCTCTCGTCGGTCTTGAGGGCGGAGGAGCCGTTCTTGTACTTGGTCATGGTGTAGCCGGCGAACGGCGTCACCATGGGCAGGGTGGACGGGATGTCCACGCGGGCGTTCACGCTGGAGCGGGGCATGTTGGCCGTCAGGAAGGTGTGGCCGGTCACGAAGCCCTGGGGCGTCGCGTCCTCGTCGCCGTAGCTGTAGCCGGTGAAAGAGGCGGAGAGGTTGAGCATCAGCACCTTCGCGCCGGCGAACAGCGTGGCCGCCGTCTGCGTGGTGTCGAGGTCCGAGGTCCCGGCGGAGTTGGTGTGGATGGTATGCTTCAGGGCCGCGCCCACGTCCACGCGGGTCACGCCTTCACCGCCGCGGGCCATGCCGCGCGAGCCGGGGCCGGCCAGGCGGGACTTGCCGCCGGAGGTCGGGGTCAGGCTGAAGGTGATGTCGGCGCCGACGTATTTATTGGTGTAGTTGTTCACCTCGGGGGTGGTACCCACCTCGCCGCCGACGGTGTACTTCTCGGTCTCCAGCGCGCCGCGCAGGCCGATGGTGCTGTAGTCCTTGTCCAGGGCGTCCGAGGTATAGCGGGTCAGCGAGGGCTCGAAGGCCAGGTTCTCATGGCCGATGAGCACGTTCAGTTTATAGGAACTGTAGCCGTCCGGGCCGGTGGTGCCGGTCAGGCCGCCGTCGAAATACCAGGCGGAGGCATTGAGGCCGAGCCCGGCCACCAGCGCCAGCGAAACAATGAGTTTTTTCATCTTTAATCCCCTTTTATTACCGTTTTTCTCTAACCTAAAGCCGTTAAATCTCCCCATCATTATACGATTTTTGCCTCCGCCCCATAAATAAAAAACGCCCCCGGGGAGCCGGGGGCGTTTTTCATGGTTTATGGAACTGCTTTAGTTCTCGCAGGTGCCGACCGCGGTGCGGTAGTTGGCCGGGACGGTGCCCATGAAGGCCGCGCAGTCGCTCTTCTTCTGGCGCACGTACTGGATGCGGCTGTTTGCGGACTGGTTGGCCTGGGTGAAGGCCTGGTTCTTGGCGTCGAACCTGGTCTCCACCTTGCAGACGGCCCAGCAGGCGTTCTCGCCTATCACGCCGTCGCAGCGGTCGTCGCACTTTTTAAAGGCCGCGTCGAAGGTGGCTTTGGCCCTGTGTGAGGCGGCCACGGCCACGTCCATCTCCCTGCGGGCGTCCTGTATGGCCTGGTTCTTGGTCTGCAGGGTGGCCCGGAAGGCAGCCGCGCGCTGCGGATCTATGCCGCTGGTGCCGGAACCCGTGCTGGTGCCGGTGTTCGTGCCGGTGTTCGGCTTGGTGTTGTGGCCGGTGTTAGGATGGCTGGGGATGCCTTCGAGGCGCTTCACGGTAGCAGCCGCGGGGGCGAACTGCGCGTGGGCGTTGTTGAAGGCGGCCTGCTTCTCGTCTATCTGCCGCTGTATGGCGGGCACGTCGGCGCCGGGCCTGGCGGCGGACTCACGCAGCGCGCCTACTTCGGAGCGCAGGGTGTTCATCCGCTGCATCTGCTCGCCGGCTACCCGCAGGTTGGAGGTGCAGGTAGTGGAGGTGCAGTTGCGGCGGCCGGCCCAGATCTCGTTATAGAGCGGCTGGTCCACGGCTATGGTCGCGTCCATGGCGCGCAGGGCTTCTACGCCGGCGTTGGAGGCGGACATCACGCCAGCGCCAGTGCCCGTGCCGGCCCCAGTGCCGGTCCCGGAGCCAGTGCCCGTGCCGGTAGCGGCGCCAGTGCCAGTACCGGTGCCCGTGCCGGTGGCGGAACCCGTGCCGGTGCCGGTGTTAGCGGCGCCGCCGGTGGGGTTGGCCAGGTCTATCTTCCAGGTATCCGCAAGGACTTTGCGGATCTGGTCCATCTCAGTCTTGACGGCGTTCATCTGGCTGACCGCAGTACCGGGGTCTACGGTGGCGTTCTTGGCGTCGTTCTTGACCTCGTCGCCGCCGCGCATGGAGGCGCCCAGCAGGCTTGCCGGCGCCAGGTTCTTAAGGTCTACTACGGAGGCGGCCACGCCGCCCTTGGTGGCGGGAGAGGTCTCGCCCCAGGCGGTGGCCTCGGCGCCGCGGCCTTCCGCGTCGTTGGGGCCCTTGGCATCGAAGGGCGTTTCCTGATTAAGGCCGCGCCAGGTGACGGGCTTTGATATCAGGGGCCCGGAAGTGCCACCCACGGCCGTCCGCAGGTCGGCAGGGGGCGCGCTGACTATGATAGTCCCGGCCGGCTGCACGGGCTGCGCCGGAGGCGTAGCCACTTTGGAATCGGCGCCTGACAGGGCCAGGAACTTTTCCTTTATCTTCGTGACCTGCTCGGCGTTAGGCTGGGCGCCTGCCAGTTCGCCCTTCAGGGTGTTCAGCTCTCCAAGTATTCCGTTGGCGGAGCCCAGCACACTGCCGGTATAGTCCTCGCTCACGCCGGCGGCCAGGGTTTTCACCTGCCCGAGCTGGCTGTTATAGACCGGCACGGCGCGCTCGTGGAAGGCTATCTTGGCGTCGGCCTTGGCTATGAAGTCCCGCTCTAACAGGGCCAAAGTGGACATGGAGCTTTCCAGATACGGCTTAACTGCCTGGCTGGTGTCGGCTGAAACGCCGTTCACGGAGCCGGCGACCAGGGTGTTGTTATTAGCAGCGTCCAGGGTCTTCTGCAGCTGGGTCTTGAACAGCCGGTACTGTGACTTCTCGGCCTCCAGCTCGCGCTTGGCCGTTACTACGGCGCGCTCATAGGCGCCCACCTCGCCGCTCTTGCTGGCGTCGGTGCGGTTGTTGATCTCTATGACCACCCTGTCTACCTTGAGGTTAGAGAAACCGCCGGCCACAGCTATGGAATAGTCCAGCAGTTTGACCGCGTCATCTGTAGCCGCGCCGTCCTTAACATCCATCAGCATCTTTTTCAGGGTTTCGTCGTAGTCCTTGAAGACCGCGGCTATGGCCGGGGCATTGCCCGAGCCGCCGCCTGTCTCGGTGCCAGTGCCGCCTCCAGTGGTGGTTCCGGTGCCGCCTCCAGTGGTGGTACCGGTATCGCCGCCAGTGGTGGTGCCGGTGCCGCCTCCAGTGGTGGTGCCGCCGCCAAGCGCTCCGGCGAATTCATCTGCAGGCAGCACACCGCAGGGGCAGGTGTTCTGGTTGCTCTTCCAAGAGTCCACCGTCTTCTCATCGCTTGAGCGCAGGTTTTCTTTGAAGTTGCTCCTCTCGCACGGCAAGTCCTTGTTCAGTTTGCCGATACAAACATAGCTCGTAGGACCAGCGCCGGGGCCGTTGAGGGCGCGGCCAACCTGGCCGCCGAACCACTCGGCCACCTTGCCTACCACGGCGTTGATGATCTGCTTGGGGATCTCGTATTTCTTGAAGAACTCCCACTCCAGCGCCTTGTTCATGCGCTGCTTGGCGGCCATTTCCGCCAGCGTCTCGCCCGAGCGGTTGTGCTCGTACTTATTGTTAGAGTTGGAAGGCTTCGTGGTCTTGTCCCCGTCGCCCAGGCCGCCGGCGCCGCCGGCGCCCGCGCCTACGTTAACGGCCTCTGCCGCGGCCTTGTCCAGGGAGTTCATGGCCGAGCCGCCGGTGAAGTAGCCGGCCGACTTGTCGCTCTGGGCGCGGAGCTTTTCGAAGGCGCCCTTGGAGGAGCTGTTAGGGGTGTTGGAGGCTACGCCCTTGTAGCCGGCCATCGCGACCGGGCCCACCATGGAGCGCTTGGCAGCCGATTTGGAGGCCGACTGGGCGTCCTGGATGATCTTGCCGCCGCTCAGGCCGCCGGAGCTGCGGGAGCTCTCGCCGCCGCCGAACAGGCCGCGCATGCCGGACTGCATCTTAGGTATAGGGGTAGGGGCGCCGGCCGACTTGGCGGCCGCGGAGAAGGCCTCGCGGCCCGCGTCCTTTACGGAGTCGCGCCAGCTGCTCTGCGGCGGGGGCGCCGAGGCGGGAGGCATGACGGGCTGCGCGGGCTGGGAGCCCAGGATCAGCGAGGCGGGGTCGCGGGAGCTCAGCGGGGTAATGACCTCGCCGGAGCCGTCGGACGAGCCGGTGCTGAGGCCGCCCATGCCCAGGTCGTTCGGGCCCTCGCCGCGCTTGCCCTTGAATTCGTCGCCGGTGAGCATGTTGGTCTCGGCCGGCTGGCTCATCATGTACTCGGCGACGGGAGCCATCACCAGGACGCTGAGGCCTATGCCAACGAAAGCCATGTCCTTGCGCGACAGGTTCTTGAGCCTGTCGAAAATGCTCCCCGCGGCGCGGGAGAACATCGGGGATTTGCCGAAAGCCGAGGTTTTCTTGAACGGCGATGCCGCTCCCGGTATTACCGGCGCCCCTGCTTTTTTGTCGTCGTCATTATAGAAGTTCATAACCGCCTCCGATCGCTAATTTAAAATCCGCCGAACGATGATATCGCGTAAAAACCGCGTATATAGTTCTCCGATTATAATCTACCTGATACAGCAACCGCTTCCAAGTGCCCTTGGACCCCTATACCGCTGGGCCCTTTGGCCCGGGCCGCAAAAAACCCGCCGGTAAAACCAGGCCGCCTACCGGGCGGACCCGGAGGAAAGTTCCGCAAAAAACGCGTTCGATGAGATGCGCACTGTGTTGCCTAAGTTTTTTAACACCGGAACTATCCTCCGAACAGGCTTTAACCGCGGGCTTAAGAAAACGCAGCAAACTTAAACCGCCGCCGCAGGGTGGCTTTATTCCCCTCCGGCTACCTTGCTGATAAATCCGCTGACCATATCGCCGATGGGGCCGAACATGCTGCCGTTGCCCAGTACCGAGCCGATAGCCAGCACGCCCACTATGACGGCGCCCAATATGCCGAACAGGCCGCCCAGCAATATCATCAGGATGATGGCCAGCCAGCACTTCCACTTGGAGCAGGGCTTGATCTTCATCTTGTTGTAGCCGGCGCAGTTCATGGGGCTGCTCTTGTTCTGGCAGGCGGCGGCGAGCTGCACCTCGTGGCCGTTATAATCGTTGCAGTAGCCGATAATCCGGTCTATCTTGCCGTTCCAGGCGCCCACGCCGCTGCTGCAGCACTTGGGCGGCTTGCCCAGCGTCTTGCCGACGTCTTCCATCTTCTTGCCGTCGTCGGACATGGCCGCGCCGTGCGTGCCGGAGGCTTCGGAGCAGGCCTTGGCCTGGTTCTGCAGGTCGCCGGCCCCGGAAATGAGGTCCCCGGTGAACGAAGTGTCGGGCACGCTGGGCGGCGACCCGGCGTCGGTCTGTATCACGTCGAGGTTGGCGTCGTTGCCGTCGTAAGTGGTGCCGGTATAGGAAGCCTGGTACTCGAGCGCCGACTCCTTGGACTTGAAGGCCGCGCCGGTCATGGCGAAGGTTTCGGCCAGCTGGAACATGGGCTTCTTGGAGTTCAGCTTGATGTTCATCTTGGCGCTGCTGGTCTTATAGCCCACGTTCTTCCAGGAGAAGCCGGAGACGCGGCCCATGGTCTTGGTGTTGACCTTCTGCGGGGAGCCCGGCACGGGCACCTTGGAGGCCGACTGGCCCATGACCTTGCTGTACATGCCCGCCGCGCGCCCGCCGCCGGTGCCGCCGGGCCCGCTCAGCAGCGTGCGGTTGGCGTAGGGGCCGCCGCCGGAGGCGGAGCCGCCGCCGAAATTGCCCGCGAGGTTCTGGCCCATCAGGTCGCCGTAGAGGCCGCCGCCGCCCTGGCCGGCGTTCGCCAGCAGGCCCTGCAGGTCTACGCCGTCGGCGCCCTGGCCGTTGGCCTGTTCCTCGTCGTTAACCGCGCCCTTCACCTGGCCCGCGCCGCGCTTGGCGTCCTTGCCGTCCTTCAACACCGGGGGCCCGAAGATATCGTCGGCCCCGCCCCGCAGCATGGCGATGGAAGACGGCCCGCCGCCGGGAGGCATGGTGGCGTTGATGCTCTTGAGGAACTTGGCCCAATAGGAATTCTGAGCGCTGTCCTCCGCGGCTTTGTCCATCGCCGCGCGCAGGAGGTCGTTTGAATACTTGGGGTTGATGGTGGATACGATGCTGCCCAGGCCCACCGTCCTCAGGAACGAGGCCACCGGGCCCAGCTCGAGGATCCTGCCCAAGGTCTCTCCGGAGATCACGAAGGGCACGGAAAGGATGGTGAGGATGAGCAGGATGCCCACGTATTTGGTCCTGCCCTGGAAAATAAAGAGCAGGGCCGCCAGGACCGATTTCCGTTTATGTTTTTCTACGAATTTGCTGCCCATATAACCTCCATTGGCGAACTGCGCCGCTGGAAAAACTCCGTACACCTATTTAACGCCTTAAAATCCGCTTCCCGTTACGTCCGGTGCCGCCGGGCTTTAAACCCGGCGGCAGCCGCTCTACCCCTCAAAAGACCGCTTACTTACCGCCCAGCATGCTCCCGATGAGCGCTATGGCGCCGGCGCCGGCCGCCATCCAGGCGGGGGTTATCGGGCCGAGGTCAACACCGGCCAGGGCCATGCCTGCCGCCGCGGTGGCGCAGCCGCCGCCGATGGTGTAGAGGGTACCGAGGGTCGACTGGCCGTGCTGCTGCATGATCATGATGCCCATGATGGTGGCCGCTATACCCAGCGCCAGCGCTACGCCTGCCAGGGCCATACCGATGCCCCTCAGGGAAGTACCGGCCGCTATCATGGCGGCGCCGGCCGCCGCGGTGTACGGCACTGCCGCGAGCGCGGTGCCGGACTCGATCATGGTGTCGCCCATGTTAATAAGCTTGGCGCCGATGCCGGCCAGCAGGGCCGCCATCAGGATCAGCATCATCGCTATGGTGGTCAGGCTGCCCCACGGGCTGACGTTGGCGGCGGGAGGCGGTTCGGGGATGACGGGCTCGGCGGGAGTGCCGGTGCCGCCGCCGCCGCCGCCGGTGCCGGCATTGTCGAGCGAGGGAGAGGTCATCAGACCCGCGCCGCCTTCGCTGAGGCCCGCGCCGCCAGCCGAGGCATCGCCTTCGCCGGTGCTGCCTTCCCAGGCCTTATCCTGCGTGGAGCGCGCCGAGTCTATGCTGGAGCCGCTGTAGGACTGCTGCATCGCCTTCATGCCCTTGGCCTGCCCGAAAGCCCCGGGCGCCAGGGCGCCCTTCTTGCCGGACTTCGCGCCGCCGAACACGGGCCGGGGCGAGCCTTTCATGGAGAGCATCTTGCCCTTGCGCGAGTCGAACTTGGGCATAGAGGAGAAGCCCGAGCCGATGCCCGAAGAGAAGCCGGGCTTGCCGCCGGAGGCGCCCGAGCCGAACTTGTTGCTGAAGCCCCCCATGTTGGAGAACTTGCTGGAGCCGCCGCCGAGCTGGCTGGTGAGCGAGCCGCCCATGCTGCCGCCCTGCAGCTTGCCCATCATCTCCTGGGCCATGCCGCCCGCCTGGTCGGCCCCGGGCTGCGCGTTGGGATCCGCCGCCTGGCCTTCGGCCGCCGCGTCCGCCGGCTTGCCGGCGTCGGGGGCCTTGGCCTTGGAGGTATCGCCTTCCATGGCAACAGCGCCCTTGTTGGTCTCCTTGAACATGTCGAGCGAAGACCCGCCGTTGGCGGCCTGGCTGCGCAGGATGGCCGGCACATAGTTGTCGGGCGTCCGGCCCGAGTTGAAGGCGGCCGCGCTGGTAGAGGGAGCCGGCGAGTTATTGGCTACGTACACGCCGCCCGCCACCGCCACCATGGCGATGGTGGCCACTATGCCGGCTTTGCCGGCCAGGAGGCCGGCCAAACCGCCGGAGGTGGACGCGCCGAACTTGCCGGCGCCGAGGGCGCCGCGGCCGAGGTTCATGGCCGAGGGGTTTATCCCCGCCTCGCCCATCGCCCCGCGGGAGGCGCCGCCGAACTTGCCGCGAAGCCAGCCGAGCGCGCCGCCCTTCTTTTCCTTCTTTTCCTTGAAGTTTATTTCCGGTAGATTGTCGTTCATAACGCCTCCCAAATATCCCTCGAAACTATATACCGCTCATGATACCGCCAACAGACGACAGGCCGCTGCCGATAGACGACAGCGTGCCGCCAGCCGAACCCAGTACGCCGGGGGTAGTGACGCTGGTGGCGGGCGTCGTGCCGGAAGCCGCGGTGGTAGTAGTGGTGCTGCCCGCGCCACCTGCGTCGGAGCAGGCGCCGCCCAGGGCCTTTATGGCCTCGAGCATCAGCATCACACCGGTCAGGATGTAGATGCCGCCCATCATCTTCTGGTCGAACTTGCTGTACATCGCGAAACCGGCCATGATAACGGTGATAGCCTTAATGATGGCGAAGATGGCCGCTGCGGCCGCCAGCGCGGCGAAGATGACCTTGCCCCACGGGCCGCACATGTTGCCGATCTTGGAGAAGAGCTTGGCGAGCAGGATGGCGCCCAGGGCCCACATCATGCCGTTCATGGCCTTGTCTTCTTCGGCCTGCCAGGGGTCCACGTCCTCGGGCTTAGGCACCTTGGGGGGCGTGTACTCGTTGGAGCTCAGGCTGGGGTCGTTGCCCTTGAGGCCCGCGCCGTTGGACACGCCAGCGCCGCCCAGGCCCGCGCCGGCCGCGGGAGACCCGCTGTCGCCGCCGCTGGTCTCGCCGGTGAAGGCTTCGGTGGCGCTGGTGCGCGCGCCCGCGCCGTCGGCCGAGTAGGCCGCCTTGGCGCCCATCTTGCCGGCGAACTTGGCCTGGCCGTAAGCGCCCTTCTTATTGACGTTCGGAACCGCGTACTTAGGAGAGCTCTTGACCCGCGCCGCCGAGGCGGTCATGGCCGAGGTCTTGCCGGCGTTGGCCTGGGCCGGGGCCCTGTAAACAGGCTGGAACTGGGCGCCTATGCCGCCGGCCAGGCCGGCGCCGCCCTGCAGTTTGGGCATGGAGGACCCGCCGCCCGCGCCGCCGCCCTTGCTGCCGAAGCCGGCGTTAGCCTGCAGTTTGGGGCCGCCCGCGGCCGCCCCGCCCATGGCGGCGTCGCCGCCGGGAGCCGAAGGAGCCTCGGCAGAAGCGTCGGCGGAGGAATTGGCGGGATCGCCGGCCTCCGCGGAACCGCTGCCCTCGCCGCCCTCGCCGCCGAGGCCGAGCCCGTCTTTCTTGGCCTGTTCCTTGAACATGTCGAGGGTTGAGGAAGCCGCGGCGGAAGCGTCGCGCGACTGCGCCCGCTCGACGCTGGCCCGGGAAGCCTCTTCTTCTATGTAAGTGTTCTGGAAGAGGTCGGGGTTATAAACCGGCTTGGAGGAGGGGCCCACGAAGTTGTAGACCACGCCCACGCCCGCGGCAAGCGTAGCGCCGCCGAGCACCATGCCCAGTATGCCGGCTTTGCTGGCGAAAAGACCCGCGAGGCCGCCGCCGGAACCCAGCCCGGAGGAGGCGCCGCCGCCCACGACGGACGAGCCGCCGCTGCCGAAGAGCCCGCCTACGCCGGCTTTCTTTTCTTTTTTCTCGTTATAATCGTTCATAACTCCTCCCAATTTAAATACGGGGCTAGACAGCGGCGCCGAGGGGCCCGAAGACGGCGCCCAGGGCCATCTTCAGCACCATCTGTATTATCATCATCTTTATCTGCTTCTTCATCTCTTCGCTTTCATCGGTAGCGTCCTCCGGCTTGGAGGGCGGGGTGATCTTGGTCTTGCTCAGGCTGGGATCGTTCTTCTTGAGATCCTGGGCGGTCTGGCCCATCTGCAGGCCGGCCAGCGCGGTGTTCTGCTCCATCTGGCCGTTGAGGTTCTCGCCGGTGGGGCCCTTGGCCGAGTTGGCGAAGGCCGAAGCCGCCCCGCCCTTGGCCTGGTCCATGTTGCCGGTCTTCACGGCGGACTCGCTCTTCTGGGCGCTGTTGCCGAGCATGGCCACCAGGGAATTCTTTTTGTCCACCGCGGCCGGCTTCAGGTCGGCTTTGGTCGTGGGGGCGAACTCGGCCTTCTGGGCGCCGGAGCCGAAGAACTTGTTATGCATGCCGCCGGCCGTCATGGAATTGGAGTTGCCGCCGGTGATGGAGGCCGCTGAGGCCAGCTTGCCGCCCTTGGGGCCAGCGGCCGAAGGGGCGCCGGCGGAGCCGGAAGGAGGCGGCGCCACGGGAGCGGAGGCCGAAGCGTCGGAAGAGGCGGCGGCGTCCGCGGTCTCCTCTTCGAGGGGGCCTGACTGGAAGAGGGAGGAAGCTATGTTCTCGCCGGAGGTGGCGGGGTTGTTTATCATCTCGCCGGAGAGCGGGGAACCGGGGGCGCCGCCCTCGGAAGAGATGTCGCTGCCCAGCATGCCGATGTCGGCCACCTTGGAGCGGAACGGGTTGCCGGCCGAAACGTTAGAATCCAGAGAGGAGCCGCTCATCAGGGGGAGGCCTATCCAGAGCGCGAGCATAATGACCGCCACAGTGCCGCCGATAGCATACTGCGTCGACTTGCTCTTTTTGTTTTGGAATTTCATCATAACCCCGCCTCTTTATCCCGTTCGCCGCACCCAAAATAACTTTAAACTTTTCCTGACACAGCCCCCGGGGCGTTCAGGTCAAAGTTGATTACAGTGATGTTATAGCAGACAAAAGTTGACTTGTCAAGGGCACCGCTCACAGCCGGCCCTTACTTCGGCTTCTCCGTCACCAGCAGGTCCATGACATTTCCTTTCTCGTCATAGGTGACCTTATCATTATAAGAGATAACAGTGCCGTCAGCGTTGGTCTGCTCTCCCTTGAATTCGCAGGTGAAAGTGGGCGGCGGCCCCTGGTTGACGGTAATGGCCCGGCTGGAGTCCTTGTACTTGTCCCCGCCCTCGGTGGTGCAGCCCTGCCCGCAGGTCACATCGTTTATGGAATTCTGCACACCCTCCGGCAGCTGGTCCATGCCATTGCCGGTGCCGGTGCCGGTGCCAGCTCCGGTGCCGGTGCCGGCGCCCGTGCCGGTGCCGCCCTTGCCCATGGCGTCTTCCGCAGCTTTGATCGCGGCCGCGGCGGCTTCTTTCTTCATATCAGCTTCGGCCTTGTCTTTGGCGGACTGCTGAACCTTGGCGTCCTCGCCCAGGGCTTTCTTGGTGCCGTCCTCGTCCTTCACAGGGTTGCTTACCTCGGTAGTTTTCAGGCCGCCCTTCTTATCCATCTTCAGGTCGGCTATGTCGCCGCTCTTGATCTTGTCCAGGTTCACCAGGCCGCTCTTGTAGGACATGTCGCCGCCGCCGCGGTTGCTGCCGCTGCCCAGGCCGAAGCTCTGGTTCCATTTGGCGCTGGCGGTCATGGCCGAGCCGGAGCGGAGGCCTTCGCCCAGCAGCGCCCGCGTATTCTTCAGGGTAGCCAGCGTGCCTTTGCCTTCGCCGCCGCCGGCGCCGGACTGGGATTTATTGGAAATCGAGGTGGTACCGGCCGCCGAGCCTTCGCCGAACCTGGTAGCCGAGCCGGCGGACTTGGAGCCGCCGCCGCCCCCACCGGCCAGGCCGGAGCCCCCGCCGCCCTGCATCTTGGGCACCACGGCAGGAGAGGCGGACCGGGAAGAACTGCCGGAGGCCGAGGCCGCCGGGGCTTTGTCCATCCAGTCGGACATGTCGGGGTTGGTGGCCGCTATCCCCAGCTCGTCCAGCGGCAGGCCGCGGCTGGCGTTGCGGGCCAAGGCCGCTTCGGAAAGCTTGGGTTCATCTTCCGGAATGACGCCCATGGACTTGAAGAAAGAAGTCACGCCTTCCCTGGCGGCGCTGCCGTAAGTGAAGTTCTGGTTCTTGCCGGCCCTGGTCAGGTCGTTGGAACCCTGCACGATGAAGAAGAGGAAGATGCCGCCGCCGGCGAAAAGGAAGGCCAGCACTGAAACTATCAGCGTCTTCCTCCGGTTGCTGGAATTGTCCTGCATAACGGCCCCCTGTCTGTATATGAGCAAAAAATAGATTCCCGTTTTTCACCCTTCCCTTGGCCGGGAAACTGAAAAAGCAGGTTTCTTACACTTAGAGTGTAGCAGACAAAACCGCTATTTTCAAGGGGTGCCGGAAAAGAAAAAAAACCCCGGCTGACCGGGGCTTTTTTACGCTTCGAGGCCCTCTAGCGGCACGACGGACGCTAGCTCACGGCCGAGCAGGACTGCAGGGCCTTGTGCTTCTCCGCTATTGTGGCGGCCAACTCGTCAACCAACTGCAGGTCGGCCTCCGTGGGCAGGCCTTTTACCAGCACCGGCTTGAGCACCTCGGCCTTGATATTGGGGATGAGCCCGGCTATGGTCTCCACGGCCCTGCCGCCCCAGCCGTAAGAACCGATGACGGACACATACTTGGCCTTGGGGCGCAGGAGGTTGGCCAGGTGCGCCGCGTAAACGGCCTTCGGGTGCGCGCCGGCCAGCACGGTCGGCGTGCCGATGACGATGGTCGCCGCGTCCACCAGCGACATCGCCACGCGGCCCTCGTCGAACTGGTCCAGGTTGAGCTTCTCCACGCAGACCCCGGCCTCCTGCAGGCGGCTGACCAGCCGGTTGACCAGCATATAGGTGCTGCCGTGCATGGAGATGTAGGCCACTACCGCCTTGTTGAGCGGCTCGCTGACGGCCCAATCCCTGTAAATATCCATGATGAACTTCGGGTTCTGGTGCACCGGGCCATGGCTCGGGGCGATGAACCGGATGTCGTACTTCGCCAGCTTTTCCAGGTGGCTCTTTATGTTGGAGCGGAACGGCATCATGATCTCGGCGAAATAGCGCTTCATGGGCTCGTAGACCACGTGCTCTTCCGAGAACAGCGCGCTCGTAGCGAGGTGCGAGCCGAAGAAGTCGCAGGAAAAAAGGACTTTTTCCTCGCGCAGGTAAGTGCCCATCGTCTCGGGCCAGTGCACCCAGGGCAGGTAGACGAACTCCAGCGTATGGCCTCCCAGCGAGAGCGTCTCCCCGTCCTTCACCTCTATGAATTTGTCGGCCGGGATGTGCAGGTGCGTCATCAGGAACTCTTTGCACTTGGGGTTGGTGACCACCTTGGCGGCCGGGTATTTCTCCAGCACCAGCGGGATAGAACCGGAATGGTCCTGCTCGGCGTGGTGGGAGATCACGTAATCTATCTTCTTTTCGTCCTTGAGGTAGTCGAACAGGGCCGCCGCTTTCTCCGGGTCGGCCGAGTCGAACAGCGCGGTCTTCTCCGTGCCTTTAACGAGGTAGGCGTTGTAGCTGGTCCCCTCGGGCAGCGGGATCAGCGAGTCGAAGAGCCGCCGGTTGAAGTGGTTCACGCGCAGCGAGTACACGTCGTTGGTTATTAGTTCAGGTTTCATGAATACCTCCGTCTGCAGCTTCAGGGAAGGGCCGCCAGCAGCTGGCCGGCGAACTCCGCCAGCGTGGCGTCGCGCGCGCCGATCACGGCCACTATGTCGCCGGGGCGCGCGGTCTTCGAGATCACGGCGGGAATGTCCGCGCGGCTCTCGTAGAAAGCGGCCTTGTGGCCGCGGGCCGCTACCGCGTCGGCGATGTCCTTCGAGGAAATGTTCTTGGTCACGGTGCCGCCGGCGTAATAGATCTCGGGCATGATCAGCTGGTCGCCGGGGTTCAGCCCGGCGGCGAAGCTCTCTATCAGCTCGGCCTTCAGGTGCCGCGTCGGGGTGAAGCCGTGGGGCTGGTAGACGGCCAGCACGCGCCGGCCCGGGGCCTGGTGCAACGCCGTCAGCAGCGCGGCTATCTTGGCGGGGTTGTGGGCGTAATCGTCTATGACGGTCACGCCGTTCTTCTCCCCCACCAGCACGAAGCGCCGTTCTACGCCGCGGAAATTCTTCAGCCCGGCGGCGCAGGCCTGCAGGGACACGCCGTAGCCGGCGGCCGCAGCGCAGGCGGCCAGGGCGTTCTCGATATTATAGCGGCCGGGCGCGGGCAGCTCGAAGGGCACGCCGTTGACGCTGAAGGAAGAGGAGAAAGGCGCCAGCTTTACATCCGAGACCTTCCAGCCGCCGGCGTCGAAACCGAACTTCTCGGCCCCGGGCAGCACGGCCAGCGCGGGGGCGTCGTCGGCGTTGACCAGGACGCGGCCGCAGTGGGATGCGAACTCGGCGAAGATCCCGTTAAGCACCTCCACGTCCTTGTGGTCTTTGCTGATATTGAGGAGCACTCCCGTCCTGGGGCGGTAGCGCACGATGGTGCCGTCGGACTCGTCCGCCTCCACCACCAGCAGCCGGCCCTTGCCGCGGAAGGCGTTGCCGATCAGGCCCCGCTCCTGCAGCGCCACCAGCGCCCCGCCGGTGATGATGGAAGGCTCCAGGCCGCCGGCCTCCAGCGCCGCGAACAGCAAGGCGGCGACGGTGGATTTGCCGCTGGTGCCGGCCACGGCTATGGTGTCGAGATCGTTGACGCGCGCGGCCAGCAGCTCTGAGCGGTGGCTGATCTTCACGCCGAACTCTTTGGCGCGGAGAACTTCCGGATTGGTATCCTCTATGGCGGTGGAGAGCGCGAGTTCCGCGGTGCCGGGGCCTACGCCCGAGCCGTCCTGCGGGAATATCTTCACGCCGAGCTTCAGCAGGGCCTCTTTCACGCCCAGGTTGCGGCCGCGGTCGAAGTCGCGGTCCGAGCCGCTGACGGCGCGGCCCTCCATGGCCGAGGCCTGCGCCAGCGCGCTCATGCCTACGCCGCCGATGCCGGAAAAATGCATGGTCCCTGTTGTCACAAGGTAATTATTGATAATTATGCGCTGGCAGGCAAGACGCCGGCCCGTTACCGCGCCGCGGCCGGGCGGCCGCGGCGGAAGGCAGCCCTAAACCCACATCGTGCCGTCTTCGGACCCCTGCGTGTCGCCGCCGTCATCGGGATCTTCTCCCTGCTGGTCTTCTGCAGGGGTCTCGGGCGGGGCGGCCGGCTTGGGCATCTTGATGGTCTCGCCGAAGGAGACCGTGTAGGGAACCCATTTCTTATCGACGTATTTCAGCGACAGCTGCACCCTGGCTCCGTCGGCCGTGTGCATGGTGATGTAGCCCATCTTGATCTCGTGGTCGGCGCAGACCTCCCTGGCCTTGCTGCAGGGCGTGAACAGCATGTCGGTCATGCCGCCGTACTGGTTCTCTACCTGCCGCAGGAAGGTGTGCACTTCGGTCTTGAGCTCCTTCTTGCGGTCCGCTGAAAGTTTGGAGAACTTCTCCGGGTCAGGCTTTTCCTCAGGCTGCTCCTCTCCGTCGGCCAGCGCCATCTTCAGCTGGGGCGGCTTGATAAGGGCGCCGGAGCGCAGCTGCGCCGCCGGCGGCTTTGCCGCGGCGTCCTCCTCCCTGATAAAACTGGTCTCGGCACCCTTCTGGCGCTCGTTCATCAGCGTCTTCAGGAAGTCCGGCTCTTCTTCCGCCGGAGGCGCGGCGGCGGCCGTGACCACGGCTCCGCGGGAGGAGGAGGGCCGAAAATTCCAGCCGGAAGACTTGGAGGAGTCGGAAGAGGAAGCGTCCTTAGTGTCCTTAGCGTCCTTCGCGTCCTTCCCGCCGGCCGCCGCGTCGCCGCTCTTGCCGTCGGCCCCCACTTCCTTGGCGGCGGAAGCCGCGGGCACGCCGCCGCCGCCGGCGGCAGAAGCGCCGGCCGCGGCCGCCGCGGAGGCGCCGCCCGACATCTTGGAATTATAGCTGCCCTCGGCGCCGGTGCGGGCCTGCTCCGACGCGCCGTTCAGGTCGACCGCGCCCTTCTGGCCGGGCATCTCGGACAGGCTGCCGCCTTTTCCCGGCTTCTCGCCCTGGGTCAACGGATTGGAAAACGGTCCGTCGGGAGAGCCGCCGGAAGGCAGGGAGGCCAGCTGCGGGCCGGCTGCGTCCTGCTTGCCGCCCTTGCGGCCGGGATACTTTACCCAGTCGCCGGAGGCGTCCTCCACAGAGGGGCGGGCGGGCCTGGGAGCGCGGCCCGCGGCCGCCTCTTCCCCGGCGCTTTCCTTTGCGGAAGCCTTGGGCGCAGAGCCGCCGCCGGAAGGGAGGCCGTCGTCGCCGCCGCCCCCGCCGCCGGAACTGCCCCAGGAGCCGCCCGAGGAACCGCCGAAGCCGCCGAAGCCGCCGCCCGAAGAGGCGGAGGCGCCGGTACCCTTGCCGTAGTTGCGGTTATAGAAATCCTCGAAAGGGTCTTTCTCGTCGGCCTCTTCGCCGGGCGCGTCCTGGCCGGCGGAAGCTGTCAGCGGCCCGGCCGCGGGCGCGTCGTCGCCCCAGGAAAAGAGATCGTCCACCAGGCCGCCGGTCTTGTCGGCTATGCTCTGTGCCCCGCGCTTGAAGTTGGCGGCCAGGCCCGGCTCGGGCGGCGGCTCCGGCGCTTTGCGCGAGCCGAAGCCGTACTCCATGCCGCGGACCTGGCGCTTGGCCGTGCCCACGTGGGCCACGGCAAAGAAGCTGGCGACCAGCATGGCGCACAAGCCCAGGACTATCATGTGCGTAGGCTGTAAAGTGTTCTTCATAGGATCCCTCTGTGCGCGGGGGCCGTCCCTCCGCAAGGATAGTATAGACGCTTTTTGCGCTTTTCGCCAGTCCCCCCCTCTGATTATCCGTACGGGGCACGGGCGGCGCTACTTCGTAATTTGATAATATATTTACAGGGTAGGCCCCATGGACTGCAATAAAAACTCGAACACAAAGAACTGTTCCTGCACCTACGAGCCCTGTTCGCGCAAGGGCGTCTGCTGCGACTGCGTGGCCTACCACCGCGGCAACGGCGAACTGCCCGGCTGCTTCTTTACCCCGGCCGGGGAGCGCACCTACGACCGCTCCGTGGAAAATTTCATCCGCACGCACAAAAAGGACTGACCATGAAAAAGATCATTTCCACCCGTAACGCCCCGGCCGCCATCGGCCCCTACTCCCAGGCCGTGGAGGCCGGCGGCCTGCTCTTCATCTCCGGCCAGCTGCCGCTGGACCCGGCGACGGGGACCATGGCCCCGGCCGAGATCAAGGCCCAGACCGAGGCCGTGCTGAAGAACCTGGAGGGAGTCCTCAAGTCCGAGGGCCTCTCGCTGGAGCACGTTTTGAAGACCACCGTCTTCATGGCCGACCTCGGCCAATTCGCCGCGATGAACGAGGTCTACGGCAAATTCTTTTCAGCCAACCCGCCGGCGCGCGCCACGGTGGAGGTCAAAGCCCTCCCCAAGGCCGCCCTGGTGGAGATCGAGGCGGTCGCCGCGCGCTGAGGCCGGAGAAGGCGCAAGGACCTATGCACCCTTTACTGCAAAAAAAACACACCGGCACCCTGTTTCCCCTGTTCTCGATGCGCCACAAACAGGACTGGGGCATCGGCGACACGCGCTCCATGACCCTCTGGTTCGACGCCATGAAAGCGCTGGACCTGGACCTGCTGCAGGTGCTGCCCATCAACGAGATGCCGCCCGGCGTCTCCTGCCCTTACACGGCGCTGTCCGCTTTCGCGCTGGACCCCATCTACATCGCCGTAGGCGAACTGCCGGAGCTCAAAGAATCCCCCGCGCTGTCGGAGGAGATCAGTTCCCGCCGCTTCCAGGCCGGCCTGCGCCGCCTGCGCGCCGCCAAGACCGTCCTCTACAACGAGGTGCGCCACCTGAAGTTCAGCACGCTCTGGAAGGTCTACACTCACTTCCACCAGAACCATGTGCTCAAAGATTCCCCGCTCGCCGCCGAGTTCCGCGCCTTCTGCCGCGCCAACGCCGGCTGGCTCGACGACTACGCCGTCTTCCGCCGCCTGAAGGACACGCACGACTGGACCTCCTGGACGCACTGGGAAGCCCCGCTCAGGGAGCGCGGCCACGAAGCGCTGAAGGAGCTGCACCAGCGCGAAGAGAACCAGATCCTCTTCTTCAAGTACCTGCAGTGGGCCATCCACCGGCAGTGGACCGCCGCCCGCGCCCGCGCCGCAGAGCTCGACATCAAGCTGCTGGGCGACCTGCCGTTCATGGTCAACCAGGAAAGCTCCGACGTGTGGGCCCGCCAGGCCGAGTTCGACATCAACCGCGAGATCGGCGCGCCGCCCGACGCTTTCAGCGAGACCGGCCAGCGCTGGGGCCTGCCCGCCTATAACTGGGACGTGATAGAAGGCAACAATTTCGACTGGTGGCGCTCCAAGGTGAAGAAGGCGGCCGAGTTCTACGACCTGTTCCGCATAGACCACATGGTGGGCTTTTTCCGCACCTGGGTCATCCCGCGCGACACGGCCCTCAAGCCCGATTTCGACATCAAGGACGAGGCCTGCCAGCGCGAGCGCGGCAAACGCTTCCTGCAGGCCGTCTCCGCCGCCAGCCCCATGCTGCCGGTGGCCGAGGACCTCGGGCTCATCCCGCCTTACGTCGGGGAAGTCCTGGCAGAACTCAATATCCCCGGCTACAAGGTCATGCGCTGGGAGAAGGCCAAGGACGGCAATTACGCCGACCCGCAGGCGTACCACCCGGTGTCGCTGGCCACCTCCTCCACGCACGACAACGAGCCGCTGGCCGACTGGTGGGACACCGTGGACGGCGTCGAGAAAAAGCTTTTCTGGAAGCTGGTCTCCGGCGAGGAGGGCAAGCCGCCCGTCTTCTCCAAGGCCCGCGAAAAAGCGCTCGGGTCGCTGCTCGGCGCCGGTTCGCGCATAGTCATCCTGCCCATCCAGGACATCTTCGGCACCAAGGACCGCGTGAACACGCCCGGCACGCTGGGCGACCACAACTGGACCTGGCGCTTCCCCACCCCGGCGGAGGACTTCCTGAAAAAGCACGCCGAAACCGCCGAGAGCTTCTCCGCGATAGTCAGGGAAAAACGCAAATGAAAAAGCTCCTCCTGCTGACGCTGCTGCTGCCGCTGGCGGCCTGTACCCTGAACAAGACCGCGGCCCGCGTCACCTCGGGCGTGGTAGACGCCGGCCTGCCCGCCGTCTTCTCCCAGTCCGACCCTCAATACGTGAAAGAGGCGCTGCCCGGCAATTTGCAGCTGATGGAGATCCTGCTCGCGAGCGACCCGCACAACAAGGGCATGCTGGTCAACGCCGCCCAGGGCTTCTGCGGCTACGCCTTCATGTTCCTGGAAGAGGACTCTCCCGAGCGCGCCTCCGTTTTCTACCTGAAGGGCCAGGGCTACGCCGAGCGCGCGCTGCGCGGGGCCACCGTGGAGACCGCGAAGAAGAAGGACGCGCACCCGCTGTTCTGGCACACCTTCTGCAAGGCCCTCTACATGAACATCAACCGCGACAAGCCCGAGGCCATCGCGGAGATACCGACGCTGGAGCCGGCCGCGCTGAAGCTGCTGCAACTGGACCCCGGCTACTACTATAACGCCGCCGAGGTCATCCTCGGCGCCTACCACGCCATACGCCCGCGCATGCTGGGCGGCAGCCCGGAGAAGGCGGCCGAGCACTTCGAACTGGCGCTGAAGGGGCACGGGGCGGACTTCCACCTGAGCCGCTACCTCTACGCCAAGATGGCCGCCGTGGCCGCGCAGGACGCGGACCTTTTCGAGCGGCTGCTGGGCGAGATAATTTCCGCCGAGCTCAAGGACGGGGACACCCGCCTGGCCAACGAAGTGGCCAAACAGAAAGCCCAAAGACTGCTGGAGAAAAAAGATGAACTTTTCTAAAAGACTGACGATATTCGCCGCCCTGCTGTCCCTGGCCCTGCCGCTCGCGGCCCAGGCCCCGGCGCCCGTGATCATCAAGTTCGCTACGCTGGCGCCGGACGGCTCCACGTGGATGAAGGCGATGAAGAAGTTCACCGACGAAGTGACCGTTAAGACGGCCGGCCGGGTGAAGTTCAAGACCTACGCCGGCGGCGTCTCCGGCGACGAGAAGGACGTGGTGCGCAAGATCCGCCTGGGCCAGCTGCACGCCGGCGGCTTTACCGGCGTCGGCATAGGCGAGATGGCCGCCGAGGCGCGCCTGCTCGACACCCCCTTCCTCTTCAAGAACGCCCGCGAGATAGACCACGTCTACAAGACGATGGACGCGGACTTCCGCAAGATCTTCGAGAGCCGCGGCTACGTACTGCTGGGCTGGGCCGAGGTCGGCAACGTCAACATCTTCTCCAACGCGCCGGTCACCCAGCCCGGGGACCTCAAGAACGTCAAGATGTGGATCTGGGAAGGCGACCCCATCGCCGAGGCCACCTTCGAGGCGCTGCACATAAAACCGATCCCGCTGTCCATCACCGACGTGATGACCTCGCTGCAGACCGGCATGATCAACGGCGTCTACGGCTCCCCCCTCTCCGTCATAGCGCTGCAGTGGTTCGCGCGCATGAAGTACGTCTTCTCGCTGCCCCTGACCAACGCCTCAGGCGCGGTGGTGATCTCCAAGAAGATGTTCGACACGCTGACCCCGGAAGACCAGAAGACCATGCTGGCGCTGGGCGACAGGTATTTCCGCGAGCTGACGCTGCAGAGCCGCAAAGAGAACGAGCAGTCCGTCGGCATCCTGAAGAAGAAGGGCCTGACCTTCACCGACCCGGCCAGCCCGGCGGTGACCGCAGAGCTGGAGAAGGCCGGCGAGAGCGCCCGCCAGGCCCTCGTGGGCAAGCTCTATTCCAGGGAACTGCTGGTGAAAGTGGAAAACGCCCTCAAGGCCTTCCGCGCCGCCAAGAAGTAGTATAATTCAGTTACCGGCGATGATGTCCGCCGCCCCGGCCGCCCGGGGGAACCGCCCGCAGGGGCTGATGACCTCTACCCCACAAGGTAGAGGTCTTTGTTTTTATACGGAGCTGCTATGGAACCTGACAAGATACCTGTTATAGCGGGGCTGCTGATCTTCGCAGCGAGCGTCCTGAGCCTGCGGCTGGGCCTCTCGGTGGCCATCTTCGAAATACTGCTGGGGGTCGGCGCGGGGCAGTTCGGCCTGCGGGCCGAAGAGTGGATGGTCTATATCGCCGGCTTCGGCGGCATAGTGCTCACGTTCCTGGCCGGGGCCGAGGTGGACGTGAAGCTGCTCAGGGACAATTTCCGCGGCGCCGCCGTCGTAAGCCTCGCCTCTTTCGCCGCGCCGCTCGCGGCCGGCTACCTCTTCTGCCGCTATCTCGCCGGCTGGAGCCCCCAGGCCTCCCTGATCACAGGCATTGCGCTCTCCGAAACCTCCCTGGCGGTGGTGTATTCGGTGCTGGCTGAAACCGGCCGCTCCGGCAACGCTGCCGGCAAACTGCTGATGGCCTGCACCTTCCTCACCAACACCCTCACCGCGCTGGCGCTCAGCCTGGTCTTCCTCAAGCCCAACCTGTACACCCTCCTGTTCCTCACCGTCTCCGGCCTCTTCCTCGCCTTCGCCGGACGCTTCTCCCTGGGCCTTCTCCGCGACCCGGCCTTAGCCGGCAAGGTGGCCGAGCCGGAGATAAAATATATCTTCTTCATCCTGCTCGCTTTCGTCTACCTGGCCGACCTCGGCTCCAGCCAGGCCATATTGCCGGCCTTTATCTTCGGCCTGCTGATGAGCCGCCACTTCAAAACGCAGCGCAGGACCGCCGGCGTGAAGACGCGCCTGCGCACCGTGGCCTACGCCTTCATCACCCCGTTCTTCTTCATCGTGGCCGGGCTGAAGGTCTCCCTCGCCGCGCTGTGGGCGGCCCCGCTGCTGTTCGCCGGACTGTTCGCGGCCAAGCAGCTCTCCAAGTTCGCGGGCGTGCATTTCCTGATGAAGAAGTATTTTCCCACGGCCGGGATGTACTCCACGCTGCTGATGTCCACCGGCCTCACCTTCGGCCTGATGGCCGTGCTGGCGGGCGTCCGGGCGGGCTATCTCGACGACGCGCAGTACTCGGTACTGACCGGGGTGCTGATAGCCAGCGCCGTGCTGCCCACCTTCGCGGCCCAGCGCTGGTTCGCGCCAAAAGAAGACGAGGACTTGGCCTGACGGCGGCAGCCGGAGTATAATTGGGCTGTAGCTTATGAAGATACCCGCCGCGCTGCGCGAAAGATTTTACCGGTTCATCCGGCGGCTGCCGTTCCCGCTGCGGCGCGGCCTGCTGCTGCGCCCCGACTGCTACTTCCCCATGGGCGCCACCGTCTGCGTGGAGATAGCCCAGTGCAATTTAAAATGCGTCATGTGCCCCAGGGGCGGCATGCACGGCCTGAAGAACGAGCGGCGCGGGCAGATGGCCCCGGCGCTGTTCAGGCGCATCCTGGATAAATTCCTCGCTGAGAAGGTGGAGGTGGCCGAGCTGTGGTTCGCCGACTGGGGAGAGCCGCTGCTCAACCCGGATTTTCCTGAAATGGCCCGCTGCGCCAGGGCCCTGCTGCCCGGCGCAAAACTGACGCTCTTCACCAACCTGACCTGCCTGCCCGACCCGGAGGCCGTGGCCGGCGCGGGCCTGGACATCATAGAAGTCTCGCTGTCCGGCATGACACAGGAAGTTTACGGGCGCAACCACGTGGGCGGCGACCTGAGCAAAGTGCTCGCCCACCTCGACGCGCTCGACGCGGCCCGCAAGCGCCTGGGCAGCGCCACGGAGATAGCGCTGAAGTTCCACCAGTACGTCTACAACGCCGCCGACGCCGCGCAGGCGGAGGCGCTAGCCCGCGCGCGCGGCTTTATCTTCAAGCCGATACGCTGCTATATCTCCAGCGTAGAAGGCAACGCGGCCTTCCAGAAGGAAAAAGAGAAATTTTCGGAGTTTTACGCCGGGTTCATCGACATGGCGCGCGAGCGGGCCATGACCCGGACGCTGCCGGGCCCGCGCGACTGCATCATGAAGCGCAGCATGGTGACCATAGATTTCGACGGCCGCCTGTACCCCTGCTGCGGCGTCTACGAAGAAAAAAACCTCATGGGATCCATCTTCGACGTGAAGATCCTCGACATCCCCGCCCTGACCCCGCCCGTCTGCCGCGTCTGCTCCGCCACCCCCATCAGCTGGCGCTGAGCGCGCGGCTAGAACAGGCCGGTGATGTTGCCTTGCTCGTCGATGTCTATGTTCTCCGACGCCGGGTGCTCTGGCAGGCCGGGCATGCGCATGATATCGCCGGTTATCGGGATGATGAAGCCCGCGCCTGACGCTATCTCTATCTCACGCACCGTCACCACGAAATCCTTCGGCCGCCCTATCAGGTCCGGGTTGTCCGACAGCGACTTCTGCGTCTTGGCGATGCAGACCGGCAGCTTGTCGAGGCCCAGGTTGTTTATCTTCTCCAGGTCCTTCCTGGCCCTGGCGGTGTAGTCTATGTGGGCCGCGCCGTACATCTTGGAGGCTATGGCCTCTATCTTCTTCTCGACGGGCCACTCCCACTCGTAGACGGGTTTGAAACCGCAGACGCCCCGGGCTTCCACGGCACCGGCCACCAGGCCGGCCAGTTCCTCCGCGCCGGCGCCGCCCTGGCCCCAGACGTCGGCCACGGCCACCGGCACGCCGAGCTCCGCGCACCTGGCCTTCACCACGGCGATCTCTTCGTCGGTGTCGGAGGCGAATTTATTGAGCGCTATCACGGGCGACAGCTCGAACTGTTTCATGTTCTCCACGTGCTTCTCGAGGTTCTCGAGGCCGCGCTTTACCGCCGCCGGGTCCGGCTTGCCCAGCTCCTTCAGCCCCACGCCGCCGTGGTATTTGAGGGCGCGCACGGTGGCCACCAGCACGGCCGCGCTGGGGCAGAGCCCGGCGTAGCGGCACTTGATGTCCAGGAATTTCTCGGCGCCCAGCTCGAAGGCGAAACCCGCCTCGGTGACGACGTACTCCGACAGCGAGAGGCCCATGCGGGTGGCTATGATGGAATTGCAGCCGTGGGCGATATTGGCGAAAGGCCCGCCGTGGATGATGGCCGGCGTGCCCTCGGAAGTCTGCACCAGGTTCGGCATCAGCGCGTCCTTGAGCAGGGCGGCCATAGCGCCGTGGGCCTTCAGGTCGCGGGCGTAGACGGGCCTCCTGTCGTAGGTATACCCGACGAAGATATTACCCAGCTTTTCCTTGAGGTGCTTCAGATCGTTGGAGAGGCAGAAGATAGCCATCACTTCGGAGGCGGCCACGATGTCGAAGCCGGTCTCGCGCGGCACGCCGCTCATGGTGCCGCCAAGCCCTACGATGATCTTGCGCAGCGAGCGGTCGTTCATGTCCATCACGCGCTTCCAGGTGACGGTCCGCGGGTCCAGCCCCAAATTGTTCTTCTTATTCTGGATATTGTTGTCGATGATGGCGGCCAGCAGGTTATGCGCCTTCTCTATGGCGGCGAAGTCGCCGGTAAAATGCAGGTTGATGTCCTCCATGGGCAGCACCTGGGAGCGCCCGCCGCCGGTGGCGCCGCCCTTGATGCCGAATACCGGGCCGAGCGAAGGCTCGCGCAGCACGACGGTGGTCTTCTTGCCCAGCCGGTTGAGGCCCAGCGTGAGGCCGATGGAAACGGTGGTCTTGCCCTCGCCGGCCGGCGTGGGCGAGATGGCGGAGACGAGGACAAGCTTGCTCTTTTTTGCCTTCCCCAGGTCTATCAGCTTAAGCGGCAGCTTGGCCTTGTACTTGCCGAAATGGTGCAGATCGTCCGACGGCACGCCGAGGCGCTCCGCTATCTCGTTGATATGCTTGAGCTTGATGGTCCTGGCTATCTCTATATCGGTAGGCATATTCCCCCTCCTCGCTGAAACTATTCCGCGCCGGCTCAGCCGGGCAGGCGCACCGCGCCTATGCCCATGCCGTCCTGCGCCCTGTCCTTCACGTACTCGGCGCGCGTGCCCGGCAGCTGGTAGTCGCGCCAGAAGCGGCTGACCTCCACGCCCGGCCGCGCCGCGCAGGGCTGTATATCATGAAAAGCTATCACGCCGCCCGGCCGCACGAAACCGGAATAGCGCTCGAAGTCCGCCTTGACCCCGTCGTAGCTGTGATCCCCGTCGATAAAGAGCAGGTCCAGCCGCCGGCCGCCCAGGGCCTCCGCGAAGCGCCGCAGCGACTCGGGCGAGCGCGAATCCCCGTCTATCAGTTCAAGTCTGCGGCCGGGGCCTTTCATGGCCCGCAGCAGCGGGCGCCGCCAGAAAGCTTTATTAAAGGAGGACAGCTCCCCGCTGAAAGCGCCGCCCGGCAGGTCGAGGCTTATCACCAGCGCGTCGGGGGCCGCGGCGGAGCAGAGCAGGGCCAGCGTGCCGCCCTGCGCCCGGCCTATCTCCGCCACCGCGCGCGGGGGCTCGGGAAAACTCTTGATAAAGGGCAGGATCTCCTCGCGGTGCTGCAGCGCGCCGGCCAGCCAGGCGCCCGTGCCGAAGACGAAGTCAGCGGCCGCTTCGGGGCCCCGCGCCGCCAGCGCCCGCAGGCGCAGGAGGCAGTAGAAGTAATACCCGGCGGGCAGCAGCGCCAGCAGTACCGCCAGAACGGCGGCCGCGGCCCACTGGCCCGCCAGCGCCGCGGCCAGCGCCGCCAGCAGCAGCGCCAGCGCGGCCTGTATGCCCCGTACCAGGAACTTTACCGCCACTTGAATTTGGCGTCAGGCCTGCGCGCCGCCGGCGGGCTGAGTGCTGTCCACGAACACGCGGGTGGAAAGATCCTTGTCCAGCATGAAGAGGCCTTCTTTGGAGTCGCCGATGAGCTTGAGCTTGTCGGCTATCTCGGAAGAGTTAGCTTCCTCCTCCACCTGCTCGTCCACGAACCAGTTGAGCATGCTGGCGGTGGCGTGGTCGCGCTCGGCCAGAGCTATGTCCATTATATTGTTGATCATCGCGCTGACTTTCTGCTCGTGCTCGTAGGCAGCCTCGAACATGGCGAGCGGGCTCTTCCATTCGGTGGTAACGCCCTCGATGGCGGGCATAACGGAGTGGCCGCCCCGCTCCAGCACGAACTTGTAGAACTTCATGGCGTGGGTCATCTCCTCCTGCGCCTGCACGTACAGCCAGTTGGCCAGGCCCTTCAGGTTCAGCTCGGTGCACTTGGCCGACATGCCCAGGTACAGGTAGGCCGAATACAGCTCGGCGTTGACCTGCTTGTTGATGGCTTCTTCCACTTTTTTGTTGATCTTCATGAAGTTACCTCCTGACTTTTCTTAAAGCGTTCCGGGCCGGGCCCGACGCCTTTATAATACAAAAATAGCCGCGCGCTTTCCCAAGAGGCGGCTCAGGCGGCATTTTGGTATCATAGACGCATGGAAAAAGCCGCCAACGGGGCCGCCACGCTCAGCGTGATAGTGCCGGTCTACAGCCGCGACGCCTACCTCTCGGAAATGCTGGAGAAGCTGTTCCTCCCCGGCATCCGGGCCAACTGCCCGGCCGGGACGGAACTGGTCATCGTGGACGACTGCTCCCCGCTCAAGGCGGAAACGGCCGCGCTGGCCGCGGCCGCCGGGCAGTGGGCGGACGTCAAGTTTTTGCGGAATACTGAAAACCTTGGCTACCTGCGCTCCATCAACGCGGGGCTGGGCCTGGCCACGGGCCGGCGCCTGCTGCTCTGCAACAGCGATACGCGCCTGGCACCCGGCGCCCTGGAGCGGCTGGGAGCCGCGCTGGACTCCGAGCCGCGGCTGGGCATAGCGGGGCCGGTGTCCAACGGGGCCTACAATTCAGTCATGCAGGCCGCGCCCGGCCTGCCGGAGCCGCTCGTTTCTTTCGCTCCGGAAGAGCTGGCCCGCTTCGACGCTTACGGCGCGGCGCTCTCCGCCCGCGCCCTGCCCCACGCCGAGGCAGGCTGGCTGCTCGGCTTCTGCACGCTGATGAAGCGCGAGGTGCTGAGCGATATCGGGTTATTCGACGAGGGCTTCGGCTTCGGCTACCTGGAAGAGCTGGACTACGCCATCAGGGCCCGACGCGCCGGCTGGAAGCTGGCCGTGGCGCCCGACGCTTTCGTCTTCCACGGCGGGCTGCGCAAGGGCCTGCAGTTCGCCGGCGCCAACGCCGGCTCCCAGACCGGCCGCTCCGCGCCGGTGAAGACTTTCTTCCGCATCATGCACGGTTTGTCCTACCTGAAAAAGAAATACGGCAAAGACGTAGTCGGCATTCCGCAGGACGCGGAAGGCGCGGCTAAAAAAGGTTTCTAAAAAAATATTAAAACGGCGGGCAGTCCGGGTCGTTGGTGCGCGGCGAGACCGCCAGCGGCTTGCTGCGCCCGGCGTTCACCGCGGCCACGGCCTTGAGCGTCAGCCCGTAGGCGCCGCGGTAATCCAGCCCGTCGCAGCGCCAGCCCTTCACCGGCGTCCCGGCCAGGTTCAGGTAGCGCGCCGGCTCCCGGGCGGCCAGGTCCAGCATCTCGCGCGAAGCCCCGAAGGTGCAGAAATAAGCGCTGTGAAAAGGCCGCGCGCGCACGAAGGCCGCTGTCTCCAGGGCCGTGGCTTCCGTCTCGCCGGGAAAGCCTATGATGAAGTTGCCGTGCACGCTTATCCCCGCCTCGAAAGCCCGCGCCAGCCCCAGCTCCACCGCCGCCCTGTCCATGCCGCGGCGCATGGCCGCCAGCAGGCCGTCGTGGATGGATTCTATGCCCATGAAGATCTCAGTACAGCCCGCGGCCGCCATCTCGCGGGCGAGCCCCGCGTCGCGGGCGAAGGCGTCGGGCCTGGCGAAGCACTTCCACTTTACGCGCAGGCCGGCGGCCCGCATCTCGGCGCAGAGCTGCCGGACGAAGGCGGGGTCCGAGGTGAGCGAGGAATCCACGAACTCGAATTTTTTTACGCCGCGCTCCCGCCGCACCGCGGCCAGCTCGGCCGCCACGTCGGCGGCGGGGCGGAACGCCTGGCAGCCGCGGCCGGGGAAATCGCAGAAGGCGCAGTTGAACCGGCAGCCGCGCGAGGCCTCCACCGGGTAGCTGCGCGCCAGCGTGGACGCGGCGGACCAGTCTGGCGGCAGCACGCGGGGTATGCCCTCGTAGCGCAGGCTGCCGGCCGCGCTGAGCCCGCCGCCGGGCACGGCCGTGACCCCGGGAACCTGCGGCAGCGGCACGCCTTTCTTAAGCTCAAGCACCACCTCGGCCAGGCGGCGCTCGCCGTGGCCGGTTATCCACAGGTCGCCCTGCGCCCGTATTTCCGCGGAGGCGGCCGCGCCGTGGCCGCCCAGTATGATGACGGTGCCGGGGCTCAGGCGCCTGATCTCGGAGGTGATGCGCGCCAGGAAAACAGGGTCGAAGATGGCCACGGTGGTGACGGCGGCGGCCAGCGGGCGGCGCGCCAGCAGCCGGCGCAAGCGCGGGCCCTGCCAGGGCAGCGTCGGCCTGCAGACGGTCTCCACGGAGAGCCCCGCGGCCTTGGCCTGCGCGGAGAGCAGCGGCACAGCCAGCTTGGGCGGCACCACCGCCCAGCGCAGCAAAGCCATGCCCAGGTTGAAGAGGGCGCTGTTGGGATTGTAGACCCCGGCCGAGCCGCGCGGGGGCTGCGACGGGCGGAAGATCTCCTCCTCGTCGTCTATCAGCAGCAGGTCCAGCGCGTTAGCGGGAGTCATCTACCCGTATTATAGCCCACGCCGCGGGGCCGCGCAACCCCCGCGCCCTTGCGGAGCGTGGCGGGCATTTAGGATAATGAAAACATGCGAAGAGTGTTCAAAGCCGAGGAATACCTCGTCAAGACCGAGAAGGCGGCCGTCGTGACGCTGATCTTCGCCATGGTGGCGCTGTCCTTCATGCAGGTGCTGCTGCGGCTGCTCTTCCACTCGGGCATAGTCTGGCTGGACCCGCTGCTGCGGCATATGGTGCTGTGGGCCGGGCTCATCGGCGCGGCGCTGTCGGCGCGCTACGCGCACCACTTCGCGCTCGAGGCCTTCGTCAAATTCGCCCCCAAGTACATGCACCGCCCGCTCGACGTCTTCGCGGCCCTGTTCACCACGGCGGCCTCGGCGCTGCTGTTCTACGCCTCCTACAAATTCATCCGCGACGAGTTCACGGCCGGCGCGGTGGCCTTCTACATAAACAGGTTCACGGTCAAGGCCGGCTGGGCCGAGCTGATCATCCCCATTTCTTTCGCCCTCATCGGCCTCCATACCCTGATAGGAATTTTCCGGCCCAAAGACCACCAGGAAGGACCCTTCTGATGGGCTTCGTAATAGGCCTGCTGATAGTCCTGCTAGCCTTCCTGGGCTCGCCGGTGTTCACGCTCATCGGCGGCGGGGCCATCTTCCTCTTCGCCGCGGCCGGCATAGACTCTTCCGCCGTCATCGTGGAGATGCTGCGCCTGGCCTCCCTGCCCGCGCTCATCGCCATCCCGCTGTTCACTTTCTCCGGCTATATCCTGGCCGAGAGCAAGGCGCCGCACCGCATGCTGAACCTGGCCGAGGCGCTGTTCGGCACCATGCCCGGCGGCCTCGCCATCGTGGCGCTGTTCACCACGGCGCTGTTCACGGCCTTCACCGGCGCCTCCGGCGTCACCATCATAGCGCTGGGCGGCCTGCTCTACCCGATGCTGTCCAAGCAGGGCTACCCGGAAAAGTTCACGCTGGGCCTGCTCACCACCACCGGCAGCCTGGGCCTGTTGTTCCCTCCCAGCCTGCCCATCATCCTCTACGGCATAGTGGCCAAGATCGACATAGACCGCCTGTTCCGCGCCGGCCTGCTGCCTGGCCTGCTGCTGCTGGCCGCGCTATCGGTCTACGCCTTCTTCACCGCCCGGAAGGCCGGGGTCAAGAGCATCCCTTTCTCCAAGGCGGCGCTCAAGAAAGCGGTGAGGGAGATAGCCTGGGAGCTGCCGCTGCCCTTCCTTATAATAGGGGGCATTTACCGCGGCCTGTTCACCGCCAGCGAAGCCGCGAGCGTAATGGCCTTCTACGTCATCATCACGGAAGTCTTCATCTATAAGGACCTGCACTTCTTCCGCGACATCCCACGCGTGGCCGTAAAGAGCATGCTGCTGGTGGGCGCCATCTTCATGGTTCTGGGCACCGCGCTCGGCTTCACCAATTACCTGATAGACGCGCAGATCCCCGACCAGATCTTTGCCTGGCTGCACACCTACGTCTCGAGCAAGGTGGTCTTCCTCATCCTGCTCAACGCCTTCCTGCTCGTCATCAACATGATAGAGATCTTCTCGGCGATAATCATCGTCGTGCCGATCATAGTGCCGGTGGCCTCGCAGTACGGCATAGACCCGGTGCACCTGGGCGTCATCTTCCTGCTGAACCTGGAGATCGGCTACATGCTGCCGCCGCTGGGGCTGAACCTCTTCCTCGCCAGTTCGCGCTTCCACAAAAAGCTGCCCACCCTCTACCGGGCCACCGGCCCCTTCCTGCTGATCCTGCTGGCCATGCTGGCCCTCGTGACCTATCTGCCCTCGCTGAGCCTGCTGGGCGCTAACTGACGCCGGGCGCCGCCCGACGCCGCGGCCTGAGGAGTTTTGTGACAAGTTCACCCGCAAACCTGTACCTGGACCTGCTGAAAAAAACCCTGACGTTCACCCTTTGGCCCGAGCCGCCGGCCCCGGCGGCAGATCCCGGCGCGCGGCTTTCGCTCCTCGAGCGGGCGGCTTTGGGCTATGTATCGGGCGCGCTGGAGCGCGCCGAGATAGGCCTTTTCTCCACCCGCCAGCCCTCGGAGGAGGCCCGCCGCGAGGGTCGTACCTGGCCCGCTGCCGCGCATACCATGATAGGCCTGCTCCGGCTGGACAATCTGCAGGCCTGCGTGGAGACGGCGCTGAAAGAGGGCGTGGAAGGCGACCTGATAGAGACCGGCGTCTGGCGCGGCGGCGCCAGCATCTTCATGAAGGGCGTGCTGGCCGCGCACGAGTCCACGGGCAGGAAGGTCTTCGTCGCGGACTCGTTTCGGGGCTTGCCGGAACCGGACCCAAAATACCCGGCGGACCGGGACTCCAATTTTCACACTTTTCCCGCCCTGGCAGTGCCGCTGGAGGAAGTGAAGGAAAACTTCCGCAAATACGGCCTGCTCGACGAAGGCGTCGTCTTCCTGCCGGGCTGGTTCAAGGACACGCTGTCCGATCCCGCCATAAACAAGCTGGCCGTGATGCGCCTCGACGGCGACATGTACGGCTCCACGCTGGAAGCGCTCAACGCGCTCTACCCCAAACTCTCTCCCGGCGGCTTCTGCATCATAGACGATTACACCCTGCCCGGCTGCCGCAGGGCCGTGGACGATTTCAGGGCGGCGCACGCCGTCACCGAGGGTGTGCACGCCATAGACTGGGCGGGCGCCTTCTGGAGAAAAGCCAAAGCCTAGCCCGAAGCCGGGCCAGACAGGAAACCATGAAAATAGAAATCAGCGACAAGCTTAAATCCTTCCCGCCCTTCCTCTTCGAGGAGCTTTACCGCAAGGAGCGCGCCGAGCGCGCCAAGGGCCGGGACATCATCAGCCTGGCCGTGGGAGACCCGGACATTCCCACCGACCGGCGCATAGTGGCCGACGCGGTGAGCGAGATAAAGAAAGCGCCCAACCACCGATATCCCAACACCAAGGGCAACGAGAACCTGCGCCGGGAGATCTCCGCCTGGCATAAGCGGCGCTTCGGCCTGGACTTCCATCCCTCCGACGAGGTTTCCATCCTCATCGGCTCCAAGGAGGGCATAGCGCATCTGCCCTTCGTGCTGCTGAACGCGGGCGACTACTGCCTGATCCCGGACCCTACCTATCCCACCTACCGCACGGGCGTCATACTGGCGGGCGGGCGCATACACGACGTGCCGCTCGAAGAAAAGAACGGCTTCCTGCCGGACCTGGGCCGCATCCCGCGGAAGGTGCTGGAGAAGACCAAGCTGTTCTTCCTCAATTACCCCAACAACCCCACCGGCGCGGGCGCCACCCTGGCTTTCTACAAAGACCTGGTAAAGTGGGCCAGGAAGCACGGCGTGGTCATAGCGCAGGACGCGGCCTACTGCGACATCTATTTCGGCGAGCCGGCCCCGAGCCTCCTGCAGGTGCCGGGCGCGCGCGACGTGGCGGTGGAATTCTATTCCTCGTCGAAGACCTACTGCATGGCCGGCTGGCGCATAGGCTGGGTGGTGGGCAACTCCAAGGTGGTCTGCGCGCTCAACCAGGTGAAGGAGAACATAGATTCGGGCCCGTTCAACGCCATCCAGAACGCCGTGGCCTACGCGCTGAAGCACCACGAGCAGATAGTCCCCCCCATACGGGAGCATTTCAAGAAGCGGGCGGAGCTTTTCTGCCGGACGCTGCACGAGACCGGCTGGCGGTTCCCGGACCCGCGGGGCAGCTGCTTCGTCTGGGCGCGGCCGCCGGTGAACTGCTCCTCGCTGGACGCGGTGTATTTCATGCTCGAGCACGCGCATATCCTGACCGCGCCGGGCTCCGGCTTCGGCCGCTACGGAGAGGGCTTCGTGCGCTTCTCCCTGACCGAGCCCGACGCCAGGCTGGCCGAGGCCGCGCGCAGGGTGCGCGCGCTGGACTGGAAGAAATTAAAGGCCGGGAAATAATTAGGTAGAATAACCCTGTCAGCCAGCCGGCTGACGGGGGACCTTATGCGCGGCAAGATACTGCTGGTTGACGACGACAAAGCGCTTCGTACCGATTTCACGCTCTGGTACGAGGAATACGACATCACGCCCGTAGGCAGCGCCGCGGAAGGCCTGGCCCTCCTCAAGAAACCCAACGAATTCGACCTCGTCATAATGGACGTGCAGATGCCGGGCATGGACGGCCTGACCGCGCTGGAGCGCATCAAGGCCGCGGCTCCCGGCCGCAGCGTCATCATCATGACCGGCTACAGTTCCAAGGACGCCGCGATCCGCGCGCTGAAGGCCAAGGCCGACAACTTCATCGAGAAGCCCTTCGACCTCAAGACCATGCGCGCCGCCATAGAGCGGGAGCTGTCGCGCAGCCGCGGCGAGGCCAGCCCGGAAGAGATGGACCTGCCGGGCAAGGTGGATCACGTCCGCTGGTTCCTCGAGGGCAACTGCTTCAAGAAGATCTCGCTCGACGACGCGGCCGCCACGGTCTACCTGACCCCCAAGTACCTCAGCCGCGTGTTCAGGGAGCAGACCGGCATGGGCTTCAACGAGTACCGCCTGAAGGTCAAGATGGCGCAGGCCAAGAAACTGCTGAAGACCACCGGCGTCACCGTAAAGCAGGTCTCCGCCAAGCTAGGATACGCCAACGCCGAGTCCTTCATCCGCCAGTTCGAAAAGATAACTGGCACCTCCCCGTCCGCCTACCGCCGCGGCCAGCGGCCCCCGAAAAAACGATAGTGGAAACAAGTCAGTAAAAGAGGGAGCCCGCCAATTGTAACCGGCGGCCCCCGGGGCTATACTATGAGTGTAGGAAGCCGGGGGACGGCAAGCACCTGACCCTGGCAGGCGGTTGAAGGCGGGGTTATGGAAAAGCATGCTCTGACAAATCCGGGCGCGGCCATCGACTCGACGTACGGCGAGCCGCGCCCCAACATTCCGGCCCGGGTCCAGTCGCCCCCCGCCGCTGGACCCGCGCCGGCTGTTCTGCGGCAGCCGGTCCCCTCGAGGACGGTGCTGGTGGTGGACGACAACAAGGACTACAGGGAGCTGGTCAAGCACCTGCTCAGCGTCCACCACTACAGCGTCCTCGAGGCGGCCAACGGCCAGGAGGCGCTCTCTGTCATAGGCCGGCAGATGCCCGACCTGGTGCTGGTGGATTTCAACATGCCCAAGATGAACGGGTATGAGATGATACAGGAAGTCCGCAGCAATTACGAGACCCGCAAGCTGAAGATCATCATGTTCACCGGCGCCACCAACCGGCAGCACCTGCGCTCGCTGAACATGGACATCACCGATTTCCTGGAGAAGCCGGTCTCCAACTCCAAACTGCTGGAGAGCATCTCCAAAGCTTTCGGCGGCGGCGCTCCCGCCGCGCCCCCCAAGCCCCAGCCCAGGCCGGAAGTCAGGCCAGAGGCCAGGCCCGTGCCCGCCCCCGAACCCGAGGTCCTGGAGCCCGAGCCGCCCGCGCTGGCCATAGAGCGCTTCGAGACCAGCGAGCCATCGGCCCGCCCCGAGGCGCGTTACACGCCGCAGGTGGAACTGCCCCCGGAGGCCCTGCAGCCTGAGCCCGAGGCGCCGCCTGAGCCGCAGGCCGAGCCCGAACAGCAGCCGATCACCCTCCCCGAAGCGCCGTCCGAACCGGCGCCCGAAGCCGTCCCAGAAGCGGAAGCTGTCCCCGAGCCGGAAGCGGAAACCCCGGACATGGACCTTATGCTGGGCGAGGACAACGCCGAACTGGAGATCCTGGAGAGCGGCGCCCCCCGCAAGGAAGACAAGCAGGACGCCATAGGCCTGGAGAACCTCTCCCACGACTCCCCCCTCATACAGCGCGTCAACAAGATCCTGATGGCCGCGGTGGAGATGCGCGCCTCCGACATCCACATAGAGCCCTTCGAGAACAAAGTGATGGTCCGCGTGCGCGTAGACGGCGTGCTGCGCCTGCTGACCACGCTGCCCATCGCTATCCACCAGCGGCTGACCGCCCGCATCAAGATCATGAGCAGCCTGGTCATAACCGAGCGCCGCCTGCCGCAGGACGGCCAGTTCCGCGTGCAGATCCGCGGCAACCGCATAGAGTTCCGCGTGAGCACCCTGCCGTGCATCAAGGGCGAGAAGATCGTCATGCGCGTGCTGGGCCAGAGCAAGCTCAACAGCAGCCTCTCGCAGCTGACCCTGACGCCGCGCGAGCTGACCGCCGTGCAGGGCTCGCTGAAGAGCTCCAACGGGCTGGTACTGGTGACCGGGCCCACCGGCAGCGGCAAGACCACCACGCTCTACACCATGATCAACGTGCTCAACAAGCCCGACGTCAATATCATGACGGCCGAAGACCCCGTGGAGTACGAGGTCCCCAACGTCAACCAGGTGAAGATCCTCTCCAGCATCGGCCTCACCTTCGAGTCCACCCTGCGCGCCTTCCTGCGCCAGGACCCGGACATCATGCTCGTCGGCGAGATCCGCGACATGGAGACCGCCGAGATAGCCATCAAGGCCTCCATCACCGGCCACCTGGTCTTTTCCACGCTGCATACCAACAGCGCGCCGGCCACCATAGTGCGCCTCACGCACATGGGCGTGGCGCCATACCTGGTGGCGGCCAGCGTGCGGCTGGTGGTGGCCCAGCGCCTGGTGCGCACGCTTTGCCAGCACTGCCGCGGCGCGGGCGCCGTGACCCAGGAGGACAGGCAATTCCTGACCGATAAAGAGATAGCCTCCCTGAAGACCGTTTACCACCCGGTGGGCTGCAAGCACTGCAGCGGCGGCTACTCCGGGCGCAGGGCCGTTTTTGAGATCATGCCGGTGGAGACTTCGGCCATGAGGCAGCTCATCACCACCAGCAACGACGTGGACAAACTGACCGCGCTGGCCGTCAGCGAGGGAATGACCTCGCTGCGCCAGTCGGCCCTTGACGCGGTCCGGCGGGGAGAGACCTCCCTGCAGGAAGCGTTCAAGATCATGATGGGGTGATCTATATGGAAACGCCCGACCAGGAAACACTTAACCAGGACGGCGACCCGTACGCGCCCGAATACGGCAAGTACGAGCTGTCCTACCCGGAGCTCTGCTCCGAGTTCCTGACGGCGCTCGCGAAGTCCGTCAAGAACGCGGCCCTCTACGGCCTGGCCCACCCGCTGGTGATAGAGGCCGTGCGCAAGGACGCCTCGCTGCTGGGCCTGATCTTCAGGGCCAAGAAAGAAGAGTCGCTGACCGTCTCGTTCATGAACGACGCCTGGCTCTTCAACGAGACCGCCGTCCCGGCGGTGACGCAGGAATCGCAGAACATGAACGCCTTCTTCAAGGCCCGCCGCATTACCGGGCTCACCTTCCTGGCCGGCATCCAGTCTTTCGAGCTCGCCGCTCTCTGTGAATTCCTCGCCGCTCCGGCCAAGAACCGCCCCGATAACTTCATGGAGGAGTTTTTCGCAGGCAAAGGGGTCACCAACATCAAAGCCGAGGCCGTGCGCTACGTCAAAGAAGGCGGCTTCGCCAGGCAGGACCCCTACAGGGCCGCCCAGGAGGCGCACGAACAGGCCCGACAGCAGGCTCCCGCGCGGGAGCCGGTCAGAGCGGCCCAGGCGGCGCGCCCTGCCCCGCTGCAGCAGCGGCCCGCGCCAGCGCCGCAGCCCCGCCCGGCGCCACAGGCCCGGCCGGCCCCGGCCCCCCAGCCCCGGCCGCAGCAGCCCGCGCAGCAGCGCCCGGCGCGCTTCGAAGAATTAAAAAGAGCGGCGGCGCAGCCTGTACAGGCCGCCATCCAGCAGGCTCCCAGGCCGGCCGCTGCCCCCCAGCGGCCTGCCCTCCAGCCTGCGCCGGCCAAGCCGGCCCCCACGGCGGCCGCCGCGCTATTCGGCGCGGGGACAGGCTCCGGCGGCGGTTCCGGCAAAGGCAGTGGCAGGGGGTCCGGAGGCGCGGGAGACGCGCTCTTCGGCTCGCCGGCGCCCGCGCCTGCGCCCTCCCCGGAACCCGAGCCGGCCGCGCAGCCCAGCGCGCTGGCCGCCATGAGCTTCGGCGGCATCCTGAAGGGCCTGGTGGAATCCGCCGTGAAGGATCCCAAGGACCGCGTGCGCGCCTACGAAGACGCCATGAAGATGATCAAGGATACGATGGAGCAGCAGATAGCCGACTCCACCAAGGCGATAGCGGCCGAGAAAGAGCAGGCCATCAAGACCCGCAGCCGCACCGAGCAGGTACTGTCCCACGTGGCGGAAGGCAAGGTCATCGTGGACAAGCAGGGCAAGATCCTGATGATGAACCCGGCCGCCGAGGAGATAGCCGGCACCAAGCTCGCCGACGCCGTGGGCCGGCATATCTCGGAGCACATGCGCCCCGGGGAGCATTTCCTGACCCTGTCCAAGGACATGGACCTCACCGGCAACAACCAGCTCTCCGGCGAGGTGAACCAGCAGGGCGACGAGCACATGGGCCGCGCGCTGCGCCGCTCCATGGCTTTGCTGGAAGACGACGAGGGCCGCGTGCTGGGCACCTACACCACGCTGCCAGAGATCAGCAAGTACCGGGAAGCCCAGAAACTGCAGGAGGAGTTCCTGTCGCGCATCACGCACGACCTGCAGTCGCCGCTGTCCTCCATCACCTCGGCGCTGGAGATGCTCACCGACGCGGCCGGCAACAAGCTGGACACTACGGAGAACAAGTTCCTGGACATCAGCATCCGCAACAGCCACCGCCTGAGCCAGATGATAAAAGGCATCCTGGACTTCTCCAAGCTGCAGTCGGGCAAGCTGGACATGCACCCGCAGCCCACGCTGATGGCGCCGATAGTGGCGGAGGCGACCGAAGGCCTGATGCCCTGGGCCAAGACCAAGAACATCACGCTGAGCGTCCGGCCCGTACCGGAAGACCTCTCCGCGCTGGCGGACGCGCCGCGCATAGTGCAGGTGCTGACCAACCTGATCTCCAACGCCATCAAGGCCACGCCGGAGGGCGGCACCGTCACCGTGGCCGCCGCGTGCAACCCAGGCGAAGAGGGCGGCGTGCTGTTCGGCGTGCGCGACACCGGGCACGGCATTCCCAAGGAAGACCTGGACAAGCTCTTCCACAAGTTCGTGCAGCTCTCGTCCTACGACACGCAGGAGGGCGTGGGCCTGGGGCTTGCGATAGTCAGCGATTTCGTGAAGCTGCACGGCGGCAGGGTGTGGGTGGAGAGCGAAGAGGGCAAAGGCGCCACCTTCTACTTCACGCTGCAGCCCGCCGATGCGTCCTGCCCCGTTTTCTAAGGGCGGCGCTCAGGGCTCGCAGATGGTGCGGTCGAAGCGGATCTCGGAGTTCTCCCCGACGTTAAGCTGGTCCTTGCGCCCTATCACCGTGGCGCTGGGGCCCACCAGCGAGCCGCCCAGGTTGATGTTCCTGATCTGGGCGTTCTCGTTGACTATGGAGTCGGAGATGATGGAGGAATCTATCCTGGCCCCGTCGCCGATGGAGGCGTAGGGCCCGACGATGGAGTTCTCCACCCGCGCCGTGGGCGAGATGTAGACCGGCGGGATGATGAGCGAGTTCTTGGCCTTGGGCGAGAACTTCTTCTTGTCGAGGATATGGCGGTTGGTCTCCAGCAGGGTCTCGGGCTTGCCGCAGTCGTACCAGCCTTCTATCGGCACGGGCCTGAGCTTGTGCCCACCCTTCACCAGCAGCGACAGCGCGTCGGTGAACTGGATCTCGCCCTTGGTGGTGCGGCCGGATTCCACCAGGCGTTCCAGGCTGTTGTAGAGCAGCGCCGAGTTGCGGAAAGAATAGATGCCGACGATGGCCAGGTTGGTCTTCGGGTGCTCGGGCTTCTCGACCATGGCCGAGATATAGCCGCCCTTGGTCTCCACCACGCCGAAGCGGCGCGGGTCCGCCACTTCCTTCACGGCGATGCAGTCCTCTTTGGAAGTCAGGAACTTGGAGAGGTCGGCGTCGAGCACGGTGTCGCCCAGCATCACCACCACCGGGCCGCTCACGGCGCGGCGCGTCAGCCAGATGGCGTGGCCCAGGCCCTTCTGCTCGGCCTGCTCTACGTAAGAGACCTCCAGGCCTTTGTAATTCTTCGCCACGTACTCGCGGATCTTCTCGCCCAGGTAGCCCACCACCAGGCAGACCTTCTTGATGCCGGCGCCGGAGAGGTCGTCGAGGATATGGCCTATGATCGGCTTGTCGCCCACGGTCAGCAGCACCTTGGGATAGGTGTGCGTGTGCGGCCGCAGCCGCGTCCCCGTTCCCGCCACCGGCACCACCGCTGTAAATTCGATTTTAGCCATAGAGCACCTCTTTAAGGATTATAGAATTTAGTCCACCGTCATCTGGCGGTAGACTTCTTTGTAGTCGGGCGGGGACTTCAGGCCGGCCCTGGCGTATTTTTTAGAGTCCCAGAAATTGGGGCGGGCCTCCGCGCGGCGGTAGTCGGCTCTCGCGTCCAGGCGGCGGCCCAGCAGGTCCAGGGCCTGCGCGCGCCGCAGGTAGCAGTAGGTCACCCAGCCCTTCGCCGGGTAACCGGTCTTCTCTATGCCCGTAGTGAGCCAGGCCACGGCCTCGTCGTAGCGCTTCAGCGCTATCAGGGCGTCGCCGGCGGACAGGTAGATCATGGCAAGCTGCTGCTCCAGGCCTTTCTGAGGCCGCATCTGCCACGCGCCCAGGAAGGCCTCGCACTCGGCCAGCACGCCCTGCCAGTCCTCGGCCTGGATATGGGTCATGATCTCGCCCACGCGGAACAGCATGTTGGACGGGTCCACGGCCTTCAGCTCCGCCGTCTCGGCGTAGGCGGCCTTGAAATCCCCCTCGTGCATGGAGTAGATCTCTATCAGGAAGAAGCGGGCCTCCATCTTGAAGAAGCGGCCCTTCTCGCGGGCCACCTTGACGTACTCCATGCCGCGCTGGCGGTCACCGCCCACGAACAGTTTGGCGCCGAGGCCCAGCGCGCCCGGCAGCGTGGCTGCGTAATAGTCGAAGATGCCGAGGCCCAGGTAGGCGTCATAGACGGCGGGGTTGATCTCCACGCATTTCTTGAGGTACTTGCGGCCTTTGCGTCCGTGCGTGTAGGCGCTCCACCAGCTGCGCTTCACTGCGTACCAACGCCCCTCCAGGCCATAGGCGCTGCCCATGAAGAAGTAGGCCTGGTCCAGGTCGCGCTCCGCCTCGATGAGGCGCTTGGAGAGCTCTATGGCCTTGTCGGCGTTGACCATGAACTCACGCTCCACCGCGTCCAGCCCGGCCTGGTTGTCGAAATTCTGCGAATAGCGCCACCAGGCGAGGGCGGCCAGCGCGAAGTAGCCGGCCGGATCTTCCGGAGACAGCCTAACTATTTCCCTGAACTCCCCCTCCGCCTTGTCGAATTCCAGGCGGTACATCTGGGCTATGCCGCGGTCGTAGCGCTCGTCGGCGCCGCGGCTCAGCGTGAACGGGCGCGTGGAGGCCTTGAGGTCCACCAGGGCCGGCCCCAGCTCGTCGTCTACGGCCGGCAGGGCCAGGGCCGACGGGGGCACGGAGCAAAGGAGGAGGAGCAGCAGGAGGTTTTTCATATTTTCCTTTATACCAGCAGCGACACGCCCAGCAGGGCCAGCACCACGAAAGAGGCCAGCGCAAAGTAATATTCTCCGCCGCGCCAGTAGCCGTAGATCAGCATGCCCACGCGCGCGGCCGGCGTAAGCAGCAGGGCGAGCAGGCCGGCCTTCAGCAGCGGGGCGCCCGCAGGCGAGCCGGAGAGCGACAGGCCCAGGCCCGCGAGCAGCAGGAGCAGGCTGAGGAACACGCCGGAGAGCAGCGTGCGCTGTATCAGTTTAGCGAAATCTTTTTCCTGGAACATCAGAACGACCTCATCAGCATCTTCACCGCCACCACCAGCGTCAGCGCCGAGAAGACCAGCTGCAATTTCTCGGACTTCACCTTGTAGAGGACGTAAATGCCGAGGAAGGACCCGCCCAGCACGCCGGCCACTATCACCGCCGTCAGTTCCAGCGGCACCAGCCCCTTGCGGAAATAGACATAGGCGCTGGCCGCGGCCGAAACACCGATGATGAAGTTGCTCGTGGCGGCCGCGGCCTTCATGGGCACGCCGCAGAGCAAATTCATAACCGGCACCTGCACGATGCCCCCGCCGATGCCGAGCAGGCCCGACAGCGAGCCGGCGAAGAAAGAGACCACCGAGGCGGGAGCCATGTTCTTAACGGCGTAAGGAGTATGGGCGCCGGCCGCCGGGTCGAAGAAGGCCGAGTCGAAGGCGGTCTTGCTCCCGCCCGCGGGGAGCGCGGCGTGGACGGCTGCCTTGCGCCCCTTCAGGAACATCAGCACGGAGACCGGGAACAGCATCAGCGCGAACAGCAGCTGCAGCAGTCCGCCCGGCAGTTTGTGGGCGACGAGCGCTCCGGCTATGGACCCCACCGCGGTGGTGACCTCCAGCGTGATGCCGAGGCGGATATTGGCGAGGCCGCGCTCCACGTTGACCGCGGCCACGGCGCTGGAGGTGGCCACTATGGCCGCGAGCGACGCGGCCACGGCCTGGTGGATGGGGAGGCCCAGCGCGAGCACGAGGAACGGCACCATGAAGATGCCCCCGCCCACGCCTAGCGCGGAGCCGAGCAGGCCGATGAACACGCCGAAGGCCAGCAGCGCCGTGAAATTGAGGGCGGTCAGTTCGAACATATCAGCCGGCGGCCTGCTCCAGCCCGCGCAGGAAGATATCGGCCTCCGCCTCGCCGATGTCGTAGGCCCTGCCGCACTTGGCCCCGTCGAACTCCAGCAGGTTCAGGCCCAGGTCCATCGGCGGCTTTATAAAGTGCACGTCCGGCTCGGACTTCATGAAGACGCGCGACTCGTAGATCTTCTGCGTGTGGATGGACAGCATCCGGCGCGCCTTGTGCTCGAAATAGCTGAACGGGCCGCTCGAAGGGTAGTTCAGGTCCTCGTCGCGGGAGTTGCCTATCATGATCACGGTGCGGCAGCCCTCGAACAGGCTCAGGTTGATGGTGGCGATGCCAATCACGCCGCCGTCCACCAGGTGGTACTTGCGGCCGTGCTCCTCCACGTCCACCGGCGGGAAGATCATCGGGATGGAGCAGCTGGCCATCAGCGCGTCGGTGAAAGAGAGGTTGTGGCTCTGCGTGGAGCCGTCAAAGCGCACGATGTAGGGCAGCTTCATCTCCACGGCGTGGCTGATGACGTAGAACTTGATGTTGCGCGGGAACTGCGGCCCGCTGCGCGCCAGCCAGCCGTTCAGGAAATCCTTGACCCGCTCGTTGCTGAACAGCGACAGCCGCGACAGGCGGTTCTGAAAAAAGAAGTTGAGCTTGTTGGAAAAACTGCCGCCGTCCTGCTGGTAGAGCTCCAAAGGTATATTAGAGAAGCGCGGCTTCAGGCCCAGGATGTCGGCGGGCTTCATGTTGCGCCAGATCTGGCCCAGCTCGGCGGTCTTGTTGTAGCAGTAGGCCGCGCCGTTGAGCGAGCCTATGCTGAAACCGGCCACGGCGTCGAAGTGGAGCCCCTGCCTGACCAGCTCGGCCAGCACGCCTGACTGCCACGCGCCCAGCGCGCCGCCGCCGCATAGAAAAAGACCCACCGGCCTGCGAAATTTAAACATCCGCCTTTATCGCCCCTTTATAAAATAATAGAATATTATTGTAGCAAATGGCGCGCGCCGCGCCTTGAAAGAGGAAACCTATGTCAGACTACCTGATACTCGCCGGTTTAGCGGTCGTAATGGGCCTCACCCTGGTGCTTCCCTTCTCCGTAAAGCGGGTCGAGGACGACCTGGAGGCCTTCCTTTTCGTGATGGGCCTGGCGGCCGTCAGCATCTCCGGCCTGTGGAGCCTGCACCTCATCAAAGAGGCGCTGCGCGAGCCGCTGGCCATAACGGCCGCGGTCGGCATTGTAGGCTGGTTGTTCCGCTCGGTGCGCCGGCACCTCAAGGGCTGGATGGACGCCCTAACGGCGAGAGTGGGCCTGCCCTGGGCCATCTTCCTCATCGTCGTTTTGCTCGGCCTGGGCTCGAGCGTCTTCACGGCCATAGTCTCGGCCATCATGCTGGCCGAGGTGGTCACCCTCCTGAAACTTAACCGCGAGTTCGAGATAAAGCTCACGGTCTACGCCTGCTACGCCATCGGCCTGGGCGCGGCCCTCACGCCGCTGGGCGAGCCGCTCTCCACCATTGTCGTCTCCAAGCTCAAGGGCCCGCCGCACTACGCCGATTTCTTCTACCTGTTCAAGCAGATCGGCGCCTGGGTGATCCCCGGCGTGCTGCTCTGCGCCGCCATGGCGGCGCACGGCGCGCGGGGCGCCTCGGACAAGAAGGGCGGCCTGCACGAGGACGCTCACGACTCCAACAAGGTCATCCTGGTCCGCGCCGGCAAAGTCTATATCTTCGTGATGGCGCTGATCTTCCTCGGCTCCGGCCTGACGCCGCTGGCGGAGCGCTTTGTGGCGCAGATGCCTACCTGGGCCCTCTACTGGGCCAACTCGGTCTCGGCCATCCTCGACAACGCCACCCTGGCCGCGGCCGAGATCGCCCCGATCATGACGGACCGGCAGATCACCTTCATCCTGATGGGCCTGCTCATCTCAGGGGGCATGCTGATACCCGGCAATATCCCCAATATCGTGAGCGCGGCCAAGCTCGGCATCAAGTCGCGCGAATGGGCCAAGGCGGCCCTGCCCTTCGGCGGCGCGCTGATGCTGGTCTATTTCGTACTGATGACCCTGCTGGTGAGATAAAGGAGAACCCTCATGGAATGGAACTGGAAGACCATAATAGAGCCGTTCAAGATCAAAAGCGTCGAGCCGCTGGGCATCACCACGCGCGAAGAGCGCAAGACCGCGCTGGAGCAGGCGCATTATAACCTCTTCAACATCAGGGCCGAGAAGGTGCTGATAGACCTGCTGACCGACTCCGGCACCGGCGCCATGAGCGCGGCGCAGTGGGGCGGCATCATGGTAGGCGACGAGTCCTACGCCGGCGCCCGCAGCTACTATAATTTCGAGGCCGAGATAAAGGACCTGACCGGCTTCACCGAGATCATCCCGGTGCACCAGGGCCGCGCCGCCGAGAAGATCCTGTTCGGCGCGATCGCCGGCAAGGGCAAGTGCATCATCTCCAACTCCCATTTCGACACCACCCGCGCCAACGTGGAGTTTACCGGCGCGGAGGCCATGGACTTCCCCGCGAAGGGCGCGCTGGACTTCGACAAGCCGGCCCCGTTCAAGGGTAACGCCGACGTGGAGGCGATGGCCAAATTCATCAAGGAAAGGGGCGCGAAGAACATCCCCCTCTGCGTGATGACCGTCACCAACAACTCGCTCGGCGGGCAGCCGGTCTCGATGGAGAACCTCAAGGCCGTGCAGGAACTCTGCCGCAAGAACGGCATCCCGATGTTCCTCGACTGCGCCCGCTTCGCCGAGAACGCCTATTTCATCAAGCTTCGCGAGAAAGGCTACGGCGGCTGCCCGGTGCGCGAGATAGCCGAGCAGATGTTCGAGCTGGCCGACGGGGCGTGGATGAGCTCCAAGAAGGACGCGCTGGTCAACATCGGCGGCTTCCTGGCCCTCAATAACAAGGAGTGGTCCGCGAAGGCCCGCCAGATGCTCATCCTGACCGAGGGCTTCAACACCTACGGCGGCCTGGCCGGCCGCGACCTGGAGGCCATAGCGATAGGCCTGCGCGAGGTGCTCGACGAGAATTACCTGCATTACCGCATCCGCTCTTCGGCCTACCTGGGCGAGGGCCTGCTGAAGCACGGCGTGCCGATCATCAACCCGCCCGGCGGCCACGGCGTATACGTGAACGCCAAGAAGTTCCTGCCGCACATCAAGCCGGCTAACTTCCCGGCCCAGGCCCTGGCCTGCGCGCTGTACCTGGAAGGCGGCATCCGCGGCGTGGAGATAGGCACGCTGATGTTCGGGCGTCGCGGCAAGGACGGCGTCTACCAGGCGGCCCCGATGGAGCTGGTGCGCCTGGCCATACCGCGCCGGGTTTACACGCAGAGCCACATCGATTACGTGATAGAGGTTTTCTCCTGGCTGGCCAAGCGCAAGAAGTCGATCAAGGGCCTGGAGATAGTCGAGGCCCCGGCGATACTGCCGCATTTCACCGCCAAGCTGAAGCTGGCGAAGTAGCGCCGGAAAAAGACCGCAGCGTCACGACTTATGTTCAAGAGAAAAGACAGGATCAGCGCCATCCGCAAAGAGCTCGAGGCCATAGTGGGCCCGGAGAACGTCCGCACGGAAGAAGCCGAGCTGCTGATGTACTCCTACGATTCCGGCATGGCGCGCGCCCGGCCGGAAGCGGTGATAAACTTCACCTCCGCCGCCCAGGTAGCGCCGGTAGTGAAGATGCTCTACGGCGCGGGCGTGCCCTTCCTGCCGCGCCTCGCGGGCACCAATCTTTCCGGCGGCACCATCCCGCTGAAAGGCGGGGCGATCCTGAACCTGGCCCGGCTGAAGAAGATACGCCAGATAGACACCGCCGCCGGCCTCGCCCTCGTGGAGCCCGGCGTGGTAAACCTGGAGCTGCAGCGGGCCCTGGAGCCGTTCGGCTTCTTCTACGCCCCGGACCCGGCCAGCCAGAAAGTTTCCACCATTGGCGGCAATATCGGCGAGAACGCCGGCGGGCCGCTGTGCCTGAAGTACGGCGTGACCGCCGACAACGTGGAAAAGCTGGAAGTGGTCACCCCCGAGGGCGAGGTGAAGTTCTTCTCTTACTCCGACGCCGGCCCCGACCTGATGAGCGTGCTGATAGGCTCCGAGGGCACGCTCGGCATCGTGATCCACGCCTGGCTCAAGATCCTGCCGCTGCCCGCCCATATCAAGACCGCCTCCGCGGCCTTCCCCTCGCTGGACGCGGCCATCCGCGCTGTAACGCGCATCATCAGCGCCGGCATCCTGCCGCGCGCGCTGGAGGCTATGGACAAGGTTTCGCTCGACGCCGCGCTGACCGGCAAGGCCAGCCCCTTCCCCGCCGGCACCGACGCCGTGCTGATCCTGGAGCTCGACGGCGACGACCCGGTGCGGATAAAGACCGACCTGGAGACCGCGCACAAGATCTGCTCCGACAACGGCTGTGAAGCCTTCAAGGTGGCCGCCGACGAGGACGAGCGGGCGCTGCTGTGGCAGGCCCGCAAGGGCGCCTACCCCGCCATGGCCCGCCTGGCCCCCGACCTGCTGGTGGAGGACGGCGTGGTGCCGCGCCCCAAGCTGCCCGAGGCGCTGAAGGAGACCCGGGAGATAATCGCCAAGTACAAGCTGACCGCCGGCCTGCTGTTCCACGCCGGGGACGGCAACCTGCACCCGAACGTCATCTTCGACCGGCGCGACATCGAGGAAGTGAAGCGCGTCAAGAAGGCCGGCTACGAGATGCTGAAGTCCTGCATAAAACTGGGCGGCACCATCTCCGGCGAGCACGGCATAGGCGTGGAGAAGCGCGTGGCGATGAACTGGCTTTACGGCCGCGGCGAACTGGCCTTCTTTCACTCGATCAAGCGCGCCTTCGACCCGGCGGGGCTCGCCAACCCCGACAAGATCCTGCCCGTGGCCGGCGAGAAGCCGGCCGCGAAGCCGGACCTGGCCGGCGCCTTCGTCTTCCCCGGCAAGTCCGGGCTCAGCCCAGAGGCCCGCAGCATCATCGACGAGCTGCGCCTGCGCGCGGCCTCCGGCACCCGCACGGCCGTCACCGGCCTGGGCACGCGCCTGCGGCCGGAGCGCGTCACGGAAGGCGCCCGCCCGCTGGACCTCAAATCCCTTTCCGGCCTGCTTGAGATAGACCGCGAGAACCTTACCGCGCGCGCCGAGGCGGGCCTCTCTTTCGAGGAGTTCCGCCGGCAGCTGAAAGCCGCGGGCTTCCACCTGGACCTGCCGGAGCTGAAGGGCAGCGTCGGCGGCCTGATAGCCTCCAAGGTCTGCCCGGAGATACGCGGCCTGCTGCTGGGGCTCGAGGTGGCCACCGCCGCCGGCGAGCTGCTGGAGCTGGGCGGCAAAACGGTAAAGAACGTGGCCGGCTACGACGCGGTGCGGCTGCTCTGCGGCTCGCAAGGCGCGTACGCCGTCATCCTCTCGGCCACCTTCGCCCTCTCGGCGGGCAAGGAGCGCCAGCGCCCCCCCTTCGCGGAGCCTCCCGCCTGGGACGCTTTCGAACCGGCGGAGATCCACCGCCGGCTCAAGAAGGAATTCGATCCGCAGAACCTGCTGAACCCGTGGATTTACAGGGGAGTTTAGATCACATGAGCGAGCACAACACCGAAACAGATGAGCGCCCCGGGTTCGCCTGGGACCCGGAGCCCGAGCACGCCGTCGGCGGGGCCCATTTCCGCGCCGAACTCAACGAACTCTACGGCCACGAACAGGCGAACCGCCACCTGGGCGCGCTGCTGACCGACCTGGGCGAGCGCAACCTCTACGACGCGGCCGCGCAGTGCAACCGCTGCGGCTACTGCGAGACCGTCTGCCCCACCTACATGCTGACCGGCCGCGAGACGCTGTCGGGGCGCGGGCGCAACCAGTTCGTGCGCATGCTGATCGAGGGCCACGCCAAGAACACATCCGACGCGGCCGAGGCGCTGAACACCTGCCTGCTCTGCAGCGCCTGCACCAGCGTCTGCTACGCCAAGGTCCCTACGGCCGACATCGTGCTGGAGGGCCGCCGCGCGCTGACCGGCTACGGCGACAATTTCTTCGCGCGGGCGGCGGTGAACACGCTGCTCAACGCCCCGCGGCTCTTCGCCTTCTGGCTCAAGCTGGCCTACCTGGCCAAGCGCACCGGCCTGCCGCGCCTGGCCGCCAAAATGGGGATCTACGATTTCATCGGCATGCCAGGCCTGGCCGAGGCCGAGGGCGGCGTGGACCGCGTGCCGCTGCGCTTCGCCTCGGAGATACTGAGGAAGGACCCCGAGCTCAGGCCCGAAGGCAGCAAGCAGCCGGGCTGGGCGTACTTCGCCCCCTGCGGCCCTAACTTCCTGTTCCCCGAGGTGTCGCAGGCCACGGTCAGCATCCTGAAAAAGGCTTCCGGCCCCGGGATCTTCGCGGACAACCAGTGCTGCGGCCTGATGGCCCACAACTACGGCCGCCTGGACGACGCGCGCGAGTTCGCCCGGCGCAATATCCTGCGCTACGAGGAACTTAAGGCGGCCCACGGCGAATTCCCGGTGATAGCCGACTGCGCCTCCTGCGCGGCGTTCATGAAGTCTTACGAGCAGCTGTTCACCGGCGACGCCGAGTGGCGCCCCCGGGCCAAAGCCTTCGCCGCGGCGGTGAAGGACATACTGGAATTCTATCCTGCCGACAAGGCGGAGCACGGCGACAAGGCCGCCCTTGAAAAAGCCGGCACCGTCACCTACCACGATTCCTGCCGGGCCTGCCACGGCCAGGGCATACGCCACGAGCCGCGCGTAGTGCTGCAGAAGCTGGCCGGCAAGCAGTACAAGGAGCTGCCGGAGAGCGACTGGTGCTGCGGCGGCGCGGGCGCCTACGCTTTCACCGAGGTGGAGCTTTCAAAGAAAGTCCTGGACCGCAAGCTGCGCAACATCGCCTCGGTGCAGGCCGGCACGGTGGTGGTCGGGGGCACTTCCTGCCTGGCGCAGATAGGCGCGGGCCTCAGGGACGCCTATCCTTCAGCGAGGGCCGTGCACTACAGCGTCTTCATTGACGAAACGAGCCCAAAAAACTGACCGATTCTTGAACGCTTAATGCTACAATTATTTTTATGACGCGCGCTGAAGAACTGGAAAACCGCTTGAAATTGCTGGTCAATTTCGGCGGCTCCGTTTCCAAGGAGACCAACCTCAGCAAACTGCTCGAGCTCATCGCCGAGCAGGTCAGGACCATTCTGGTCTGCGACCGCTGCAGCGTCTTCATCATGGACCGGCAGACCAACGAGCTCTGGTCCAAGGTGACGCTGGGGCTGCAGCACACCGAGATCCGCGTCCCCCTCGGCAAGGGCATCGTGGGCCACGTGGCCTCCTCGGGCACGACGCTCAATATCCAGGACGCCTACCAGGACAACCGCTTTACCCACGACATAGACCGCCTGACCGGCTACCGCACGCGCAGCATCCTCGCCGTGCCGCTCAAGAACGTCAGCGGCCACATCATAGGCGTGTTCGAGGCCATGAACAAGGGGAGCGGCCCCTTCAACGTGGACGACGAGGGCATACTGCAGCTCATCAGTTCGCTCGCGGCCTCGGGCATCGAGAACGCCCAGCTCTACGAGAGCCTCTCCAAGTCCCAGCTCGAGACCATTTACCGCCTGGCCGTCACGGCCGAGTACCGCGACCAGCAGGACACGGCCATCCACCTGCGCCACATCAGCGAGTATTCCGCGCTGATAGCGCAGGGTCTGGGCCTGCCCGAGCGCGAGATAGAGAATATCCGCTACGCGAGCCCCCTGCACGACATCGGCAAGGTGGGCATCGCCGACGCCATCCTGCTCAAGCCGGGCAAGCTGACGGCGGAAGAGTTCGAAGAGATGAAGAAGCACACGGTCTACGGCGCCAAGATCCTCTGCAACGCCGAGAGCCACCTGCTGCAGGTGGCCTGCAAGGTGGCGGGCTCGCACCACGAGCGCTTCGACGGCACCGGCTACCCGGCCCGCCTGAAGGCCGAACAGATCCCGATCTACGCGCGCATCGTGTCGGTGGCGGACGTGTTCGACGCGCTGTGCGCGCAGCGCGTCTACAAGCCCAAGTGGGACCCGCAGAAGGCGCGCGAGTACATCATGGAAGAGAACGGCAAGGCCTTCGACCCGAACGTGGTGCAGGCCTTCGACCGGGTCTTCGGCGAGATCCTGAAGATGCAGGCCCTGGGCGACGGTAAGAGCACTATCATCCCCGGCATCACCAGGGAAATGAACCGCCACAACTTCTGAGCGGTCAGTCGCGCATCCTGTAAGGCCTGAAACTTTTCAGGCCTTTTTTGCATCTAATTTTTGGAAGGGCAATACGGTTCTACAAGGAGACTACCATGAGCGATATGAAAATAACTTTTCCCGGCAACAAGAAGGTGAGCGCCAATTGGCACGGCTTCGAGATAGCCACCGACCAGCCCTCCCCGTCAGGCGACGGCTCGGCCCCGACGCCCTTCGACCTGTTCCTCGCGTCGCTGGGCACCTGCGCGGGCATCTTCGCGCTGGGCTTTATCCAGAGCCGCGGCCTCAGCTCCGAGGGCCTGGGCATCGACGTCTCCTTCGAGGTCAGCCCTGAGACCCACCTGCTCTCAAAGGCCGTCATGAAGATCACCCCCCCGAAGGACTTCCCCGCCAAGTACCTCCCGGCCCTCGTCAAAGCCGCCGAGCAGTGCCTCGTCAAACGCACCATGGACAATCCCCCCAAGTTCGAGATCACCGCGGGTTAATAACTCCGGGCGGCCTAGCGCGGGCACAGGGTCCCAAAAACCGCGGTCTCGCACACAGTGCTCGCCGCTGCCCGTCTCGGCCCTCGCGCTACGCAAGCTCGGGCCTCCGACATGCTTTTTGTGACCCTGCACCCGCGCTCTCCGCCTGTCCCCTACTAAAACAAAACCGCCGGGCTTCCCCGGCGGCATATTTAGGAATTTAGGAACCAGCGTCCCCTATGGGCTCTTAATTTACTTATTGCCGAGCCGTACCGGGTTGAGACCGGCGGAGACCGTGGGGATGGGTCCGACAAAACCGTCACGGAAGCCCGAGCTTGCGTAAGCGCGAGGGCTGAGTGGCGAGGGCCGAGCACTGTGTGCGAGAGCCCGGGTTTTGACGGGCCCGTCCCCACGGTAGGCCGCCCGATGTCAGAAAACTATATTTTTATCTTAGCGATGGCGAGGCTGAAGAGGAGGAACTCGGCGAGGAGGAAAACGATGATGACGAGGCCCCAGGGGAGGGTGACCTGGGTGACGAGCCAGGCGAAGACGGAGAGGCCGAGCGTGGTGATGGAGGCGAGGCCTACGATGCGGCGGCGCGACAGGCCCAGCTTCTCCAGCCGCAGCGCGAAGTGGTCCTTGCTGCCCACGAACGGAGACAGCCCCCGGCGCAACCGCATGAACGAGACGAAGAAAGTATCGTAGATAGGCACCGCCAGGATGAACAGCGGCGCGTAGACGCCCAGCGGGTTCACGTCGGTGTAGCGCGTCCCCAGCGCCAGCACCGCCAGCAGGTAGCCGCACACCAGGCTGCCCGAGTCCCCCATGAAGATCTTGAACTTCTTAGAGAAATTGTATGGCAGAAAGCCCGCCGCTGCGCCCGCCAGCGCCGCCGCCGCGAAGTTCACATAGATAGATTCCGACGGCAGCGCTATCAGCAGGAAGCCGAAGGCCGCCAGCGCCGCCTGACCCGCCGAGAGCCCGTCCATGATGTCCACGATATTAAAAGCGTTGGACACGCCCACTATCCAGATCACGCTGAGCACGAAATTCAGGTAATCCGGGTGGATGAAGTGCAGCCTGATGCCGTAATAGACCGTAAATATCGCCACCGCGAACTGCACCACGAACTTCACCCGCACGCCCAGGCCGTTGGGCTTGCGGAAGTCGTCTATCAGGCCCAGCGCGAACATCACCGCGCCGCCGAAGAGGAGCACCCGCAGGTCGCGCAGCGTGCCGGTGGGGAAAGAGGTGACCAGGCGCATGACCACCAGCGAGGCCGCGAACGCCAGGAACACCGCGGCCCCGCCCAGCAGCGGCGTCGGGATCTTATGCGTCTTGATATGCGTGGGCTTGTCCAGGTGGCCGAAGCGCAGCGCCAGCGCGCGCAGCAGCGGCGTCAGCGCCAGCGACAGCCCCAGCGGCAGCAGGAAGGCCAGCAGGTAGAGCTTGAAATTATCAGTCACGTCATTCATATTGCTTCAAGATGGCGGCTATCTTGCCCAGGCTCTCGGCGGCAGGCGGCAGCGCATGCCCCAGTTTTTTAGCCAGCTTCTCCGTCTTCAGCCCGGCGCGCAGCGGGCGGGCAGCCGCCTGGCCCAGCTCCGAGGTGAGCTTGGGCTCCAGGAAGTCGGGCGCGAAGCCGAAAGCCTCGCAGGCCTTCAGCGCGAACTCGTAGCGGCTCAGCCAGTCCGGCCCTACTACATTATAGATCCCCGTGGCGTCCGCGGCGGCCAGGTCCAGCACGGCCGCGGCCAGCTCGGGCGCGTAGGTGGGGTTGGAATACTGGTCCGACGGCACGCGCATCTTAACCCCGGCGCGGCGGTTGCCGATGAGCTGCATGATGAAATTCCTGGAAGCCGGGTTGTGGCTGTAGACCACCGTAGTGCGCACCGACAGCGCGCCCTTCACCGCCAGGCAGGCCTGCTCGCCCTCCAGCTTGGTGCGGCCGTAGACGCTCACCGGGCTCGGCGCGTCGTCCTCGCCGTAAGGCCCGGCCTTCCCGTCGAAAACGTACTCCGTGGAAAAATAGACCAGTTTGGCGCCGGCCTTGGCGCATTCCGCCGCCACCAGCGCGGGGCCCTCGGCGTTGATGCGGCGCGCCAGCGCCGGGTCGCGCTCGCAGTTGTCCACGTGCGTCAGCGCGGAGGTCAGCAGCACCAGGTCGGGACGGGACTTCTCGAAGGTGTCCGGTATGGTCTCGGGCGAGGCGAGGTCCAGGTACAGGAAGCCCTGCCCCTTGCGGGAGGTGCCGTAGACCTCTATCTTGCGCCGGACGCAGAGCGAGGCCAGCGCGCCGCCCACCTGCCCCGAGGCGCCGATTATGAGGGCTTTCATCAGTTGAAATCCGAGGCGCGCAGCGCGAGGCGCAGTTTGAGGATCTTCAGCACGCCCTTCACGGCGTCCTTGTAATTTATCTTCTTCCCCTCCTGCCGGGAGCGGGAGGTGTACTTTATCGGCAGCTCCAGGAAGCGCAGGCCCAGGAAGGCCGTTTTGCAGGAGAGCTCGGCCTCTATTTCGAAGCCGGTGGAAACCAGCTTCATCCGGCGCAGCACCGGCGTGCGGAAGGCCTTGTAGCAGGTATAAGAATCGGTTACCTTCAGCCCGAACAGCAGGTGCACCAGGAAGGTGAGCAGCTTGTTGCCGGCCAGGTAGATGCGGCTGTAGGTGTAGGTCCGTGCCGTCAGCATCCGCGAACCGAAGACCGCGTCGGCGCGGTCCTCCTCTATGGGCCGGACGATCCCGGGGATCTGCGCGGGGTCGTACTCCAGGTCCGCGTCCTGCACTATCACGATGTCCCCGGCGGCGGCGGTAAAGCCGGTGATCAGCGCGCCGCCCTTGCCCTTGTTCGCCGCGTGCTTTACCAGCTTAATGTCGCAGGGGAATTCCTTGTCCGCTATGGCCTTTTCAAGCCACTCGCGCGTGCCGTCCCGGGAGCCGTCGTCCACCACTATGACTTCCTTGTCCAGGGGGATGGCGGACACCGCCTTCAGCACGGCCGGCAGCGTCTTCATCTCGTTGTAGGACGGGATCACTATGGTGGTTTTCATCGCTTTGAAATTATAACAAAGATAGGAAAGACAAAAGAAGGCGGGCGCGGCCGGCCGGCGCACACGCCCTTCCTCCGCGGCCCGTCTTTTAATATAATAGATATCATTCAGCGGTTAATGGAGGAACTCATGAAAGTACCTATGGTAGACATGCTGGCCGGATATGCCCCTATAAAGGACGAGATCGAGGCCGCGGTAAAGAACGTATTCAATAAAGCCAATTTCATACTCGGCGAAGAAGTGACCAAGTTCGAGAAGGAATTCGCCGCCCATAACGGCACCAAGTACGCCGTCGGCGTGGCCAACGGCACCGACGCCATCCGCATGGCGCTTATCGCCAGCGGCGTCAAGAAGGGCGACGAGGTCATCACCTCCCCCTTCACCTTCATCGCCACCTCCGAGACCATCTCCCAGGTGGGCGCCATACCGGTGTTCGCCGACATCGACCCGGTCACCTTCAACCTGGACCCCAAGTCCGTGGAGAAAAAGATCACCTCCAAGACCCGCGCCATAGTGCCGGTGCACCTCTACGGCCTGCCCTGCGACATGGACGCCATCATGGCGATCGCGAAAAAGCATAACCTCATCGTCGTTGAGGACACCGCGCAGGCCTTCACCGGCAAGTACAAGCTGGGCGGCACGGAATGGAAGATGCTGGGCTCCATAGGCCACTGCGGCACCTACAGCTTCTTCCCCGCCAAGAACCTCGGCGCCTTCGGCGACGGCGGCGCTATCACCACCAGCGACGACAAGATCTACGAGACCCTGAAGCAGCTGCGCAACCACGGCAGCAAGGTGCGCTACCACCACGAGATGGAAGGCTTCAATAGCCGCCTCGACACCGTGCAGGCCGCCATCCTCTCGATACGCCTGAAGCACGTGGAGAAGTGGACCGAGATGCGCAACGCCGTGGCCAACGCGTACGCCGAGCAGCTCAAGGGCGTCTGCGTGACCCCGGTGGTGCCCGCCAACGCGCGCCACTCGTTCAACTATTACACCCTGCGCTTCGACACCAAGGCCAAGCGCGACAACGCGCAGAAGTACCTGACCGAGCAGCAGATCGCCAACCAGATCTACTACCCGATAGCCCTGCACCTGCAGGAAGCGTACGCCCACCTCGGCGGCAAGCGCGGCGACCTGCCCGTCTGCGACGCCGTGATGGACACCGTCTTCTCGCTGCCGATGTACCCGGAGCTGTCCGACGCGCAGATAAAGACCGTGACCGACGCGGTCAAGGCCTCCCTGACCGTCGGCGCGGTGAAATAGGCCGATGCAGGGGCTGACGGAAAAGCGCATTACCGTCACGGGGGGCGCGGGGTTCCTGGGTTCGCACGTGGTCGCACGCCTGAAGGCGGCGGGCGCGAAGGAGATCTTCGTGCCCCGCAGCCGGGACTACGACCTCACCGACATGGCGGCCGTGCGCCGCCTCTACGCCGACGCGCGGCCGCAGGTGGTCATCCACCTGGCGGCCGTGGTCGGCGGCATCGGCGCCAACCGCCTCAACCCCGGCAAGTTCTTCTACGACAACCTGATGATGGGCGCCCAGCTTATGGAAGAGGGGCGCAAGGCGGGCCTGGAGAAATTCCTGGCGGCCGGCACCATCTGCGCTTATCCCAAGTTCGCCCCGGTCCCGTTCAAAGAGGACGACCTCTGGAACGGCTATCCCGAGGAGACCAACGCCCCCTACGGCCTCGCGAAGAAAATGCTGCTGGTGCAGGCGCAGGCCTACCGTGCCCAGTACGGTTTCAACGCTATTTTCGTGCTGCCGGTGAACCTCTACGGTCCCGGCGACAATTTCAACCCCGACTCCTCGCACGTCATCCCGGCGCTGATCAAGAAGTTCGACGCCGCCGTGCGGGCGGGTGCGCCGGAAGTGGTGGTCTGGGGCACCGGCAAGGCCACGCGCGAGTTCCTCTACGTCGACGACTGCGCCCACGGCATCTGCCTGGCCGCGGCCCGCTACGAAAAGCCCGAGCCCGTCAACCTGGGGGCCGGCTTCGAGATCTCCATCAAGGACCTGGCCGGCGTCATAGCCCGGCTGACCGGCTTCAAGGGAAAGATAGCCTGGGACGTCACCAAGCCCGACGGGCAGCCGCGCCGCATGCTGGACACTTCCCGCGCGGCCGCCGAATTCGGCTTCAAGGCCAGCACCCATTTTGAAGAGGGGCTGAAAAAGACCATCGACTGGTACAGGACGCACGGGGCAGCATGACGAAAGCCGAAAAAATAAAATTCTTCGACAACGAAGCCCCCGCGCGCGACGCGCGGCGGGCGCGCAGCCGGTATTATTACTCCGAGCTGGCCTCTTTCTTCCGCTTCGTCATCCCCAAGAACGCCTCCGTGCTGGAGATCGGCTCCGGCACCGGCTCCCTGCTGGCCGAGCTGGAGCCGGGGCGCGCGCTCGGCCTGGATTTCAGCCCCAGCATGGTGGAGGCCGCTAAAAAGGCCCACCCCGCCCTGGACTTCCGCGCCGGCGACGTGGAAGACCTGCGCTGCGAGGAAAAGTTCGACTACATCGTCATGCAGGACCTGCTGGGCTACCTGGACGATATCTGGCTGGCGTTCCGCAACCTCCATAAGGTCACCACCCCCGAGAGCCGCCTGGTGATCACCGCCTACAACCCGCTCTGGGAGCCGCTGGTGACCCTGGCCCAGGCCCTGGGCTTCAAGGGCAGGGACCCCAGGCAGAACTGGCTGGCGCTGGCCGACATCGAGAACCTGCTTTACCTCAACGGCTACGAGGTGGTCAAGAAGGGCCACCGCTTCATCATGCCGTTCTACGTGCCCCTGGTCTCGGCTTTTCTTAACCGCTTCCTGGCCAAGATGCCGATCTTCAAGGAACTGGGGATGGTGCAGTTCATTATCGCCCGTGAAACCCCCTCCCGGGCCGTCGCGCGGGAATTCACCGTTTCGGTGCTGGTGCCCTGCCGCAACGAGGCCGGCAACATCGAACGGCTGTTCCGGGAACTCCCCCAGCTCGGCCGCGGCACGGAGCTGGTCCTGGTGGACGGCAACTCCTCCGACGGCACCGTAGAGAAGATACACGAGGAAGCGAAGAAGTATCCCGGCCTCCCGGTCAAGGTGCTGCTGCAGGGCGGGGCTTTCGGCAAGGCCGACGCGGTGCGCAAAGGCTTCGACGCCTGCACCGGAGAAGTGCTGATGATCCTCGACGCCGACCTGACCGTGGTGCCGGAGGACCTGAAGAAATTTTACGCCGCCATCGCCGAAGGCAAGGGCGAGTTCATCAACGGCTCCCGCCTGGTCTACCCGATGGAGAAAGACGCGATGCGCTTTCTCAACATGCTCGGCAACAAGACCTTCTCCCTGATCTTCACCTGGACGCTGGGCCAGAGGATCAAGGACACGCTGTGCGGGACCAAGGTGCTGCGGAAATCCGACTACGAGCGCGTCAAGGCAGGGCGGGCCTACTTCGGGGACTTCGACCCGTTCGGCGACTTCGACCTGCTGTTCGGCGCGAGCAAGCTGAACATGAAGATAGTCGAAATGCCGGTCAGCTACAAAGAGCGGACCTACGGCGAGACCAAGATAAGCCGCTTCCGCCACGGCCTGCTGCTGTTCCGCATGGCCTTCATCGCTTTCATAAAGCTCAAGCTGCGCTAGGGGCTTAAAACTATGGACAGGATAGAGAACGAGCTGGCCCACGGCCGGAAAATCTCCGACAACCCGGAATTCTACTGGGGCTGGGCCGGCGTGGCCGGCAGGCTGCGCGCGGAGCGGCGCGCGGCCATGTACGTTTCCGAGGGCCGCCTGGCCCCTGGCAGGACGGCCCTGGAGATAGGCTGCGGCACTGGCATTTTCTCGGAGCTGCTGGCGCGCTCCGGCGCCGGGGTAACGGCAGTAGACCTCTCGCCCGAACTGGCTGAGAAGGCCCGCGCGCGCACCAGCGCGCCCAACCTGAAATTCCTCGTGATGAACGTGGAGCGCCTGGAGTTCCCGGACAATTCCTTCGACTGCGTCTGCGGCAGCTCGGTGCTGCACCATCTCGACCTGGCGAAAGCGCTGCCCGAGATGCTGCGCGTGCTCAAGCCCGGCGGCGCCTTCGTCTTCACCGAGCCCAACATGCTCAATCCACAGATCCTCCTGCAGAAGAACATCCCGCCGCTGAAGGCGCTGCTGGGCGATTCACCCGACGAGACCGCCTTCTTCCGGTGGAACATCTCCGGCGCGCTGCGCCAGGCAGGCTTCGCGGCCCCGGCCGCCAGGCCCTTCGATTTCCTGCATCCCTGGATGCCCGGCGCCCTCGCCCCCGCGACCGACAGGCTCGGAACGCTGCTGGAGCGCGTGCCGCTGCTGCGCGAAATAGCCGGCTCCCTGCTGATCACGGCGACAAAATGAGACTCCCGCTGCACTGGGTCCTCTTCCTGCTGACCGCGGTTTCCTACGTTCTCTACCCGGTCTGGAACCTGCCTTTCCACCCGGCGGCGCAGTGGGTCCTGCTCAACCTTTTCATCCTCCTGGCGGCCGGCGCGCTCTACAGCCCGCTCAGCGAAGTTTCGCTGGACCTGGACACCACCGAACTTAAAGACCTCTGGCCGGCGCTGCTGCTGGGCGCAGCGGTCTGCCTGCCCTTCTGGCTTACACCCCTGCCCACCGGCTCCGACGACCAGTCGCACGCGGGACCTGCCGCCTGGGTGCTCGCCCGCGCCGCCGCGGCCGCCGGCCTGGATATCCGCCTGCTGCCCCTGCTGGGCCTGCCGGCGGCCGGCCTGCTGGCCTGGGGCGCCTGGCGTCTGATTAAGAAAGGCGTAGCCCTGCCCGACCGGGACACCGCCGTAGTCGCCCTCGCCGCTGCCGGCAACCTGTGGTTCCTCGCCGAGCGCTTCTTCGGCGCGGCCGGCGCCGTCGGACGCTGGGAGACCGTGCTGCGCTACCCGCCGCTCTCCAAGTTCCTCTACCTCGGCGCCTACCTGCTGCTCGGCGTCAACGAGGCCGCGCCGCGCGCGGTGCAGTTCCTGTTCCTGGCGCTCGCCGCCCTTTACCTGCTGCGCCTGCTGAAACTCTTCAAGGCCGAAGTCCCCGCCCGCCCGGCGCTGCTGCTGTTCCTGTTCTTCCCCACATTCTTCAACCTGGCCGTCAGCGCGGAGCTGGAGGCCGGCACCGTCTTCTTCTTCACCGCGGCCATCTACCACTTTATCCGCGCCGCGAGGGACGGCGCGCGGGAGCAGTTCCTGAAATGCGCCTTCTGGACCGCGGCGGGCTTCTTCTACAAGCAGCTGCCGCTCGGCCTGCTGTTGTCCTTCGTGCCGGCGCTGGGCGCGCTCTGGCTGCTGCGCCCCGAACGCCGGCAGGCCTGGACCGACGGCCTGAAGGCGCTGCTGATACCGGCCGCGATAGGCCTGCCGTTCATCTTGCTCAGCGCCGCGCTGGGCGTACGGGACGCCGCGCTGCGGCTGGGCAACCTGCTCGACTTCCGCCTGGCCACGCTGAACCTGCTCAACATCTACCAGACCGCCGGCGCCGCCGTGACCGCCCTGCTGGCGGCCGCGACCGCCTGGGCGCTGCTGCGCCGCCGCTCGCAGGAGCTGTGGCTGCTGCTCTACCTCACCGGCGTCTACTACGTCATGATCAGCGGCACCGGCGCCGCGGGCTACATCCGCCACTCCCAGCCGTTCTACCTGGCGCCGGTCTTCCTGCTGGCGCTCGCCGCCTGCGCCGCGCACGCCGCCGCCCCCCGCCTGCGCCTCCCGCTCTGGGGCGGGCTGCTGGGCCTGCTGCTCTACCAGGCCGCGCTGGCGCCTGCGCCCTACCAGCGCAAGACCGCCCGCAATTTCCGCGAGAACGCTTTCCCGTACGGCGAGGCCGCGCAATACTTGAAGGGCCTCGGCAGGCCCGGCCTGAAGATCTACGCCCCGATGGAAGTGGAGCCCAGCCATTTCTACCTGGCCAAGCACGGCCTGGCCGGCAAGCTGACCTGGGACAGGGGCCTGCCGCCGGAGTTCTCCGCCGCCGCGGCCGCGGAGCGCTTTAAGGCCGGCGGCTACGATTTCCTGCTGCTGCCCTGCAGCCCCTTCTCCGGCTTGAACACGGATTTTGCCGCCGTGGCGGAAGAGCTGAAGGGCAGGGGTTTCGCCGAGGAGAAGCTCTTCGACTACGGCGGCAACAGGCTGCTGCTGCTGAAACCCGGGAGGCCCGGCTGATATGTGCGGCATCCTGGGCAGAATAAATTACGCCTCTAAAAAGCCGGTCTCCGAAGCGGAGCTGAAGCGGCCGCTTTTCGAGATGTTCCACCGCGGCCCCGACGACGAAGGCCTGCTGGTGGACCGCCACTGCGGCCTCGGCATGCGCCGCCTCAAGATCATAGACCTGGAGGGCGGCCGCCAGCCCGTCTACAGCGAGGACGGCTCCCTCGCGGTCTTCCTCAACGGCGAGATCTACAATTACCGCGAGCTGCGCCGCGAACTGGAGCCGCGCCACAAGTTCAGGACCAATTCGGACACCGAGGTCATAGTGCACCTCTACGAGGAGCTCGGCGAGGCCTGCCTGGAGAAGCTCAACGGCATGTTCGCTCTGGCCGTCTGGGACGCGCGCAAAGAAGAACTCTTCCTGGCCCGCGACCGCGCCGGGATAAAGCCGCTCTTCTACGCCGACCTCAACGGCTCCCTCTATTTCGCCTCGGAGCTGCGCTCGCTGCTGGCCTTTCCCGGCGTGCCCCGCGAGCTGGACCGCGAAGCGCTGACCGATTACCTCTCTTTCTACTACATCTCTTCCCCCCGCTCCATCTACAAGCACATCCGCCGCCTGCCGCAGGGGCATTGCCTCAAGGCGGGCGCGGGCAAGACCGAATTGCGCCGCTACTGGAACTATACCTTCAAGCCCTCGAAGATGAGCGCCGCCGACGCCGCCGCGCGCGTGGAAGACGCCCTGCTGAACTCGGTGCGGCGGCAGCTGGTCAGCGACGTGCCGCTCGGCGTCTTCCTCTCCAGCGGCCTCGATTCCACGGCCATCGTGGCCATGATGGCCAAGCTCGGCGTGCGGGCCAAAACCTACACCGTCGGCTACGACGGCGGCGGCACCTTCAACGAGCTGGCCGGCGCGCGCCTGGTGGCGCAGAAATACCGCACCGAGCACCACGACTGCCTGTTCGGACCCGCCGACGTGCGCAGCGACCTCCCGGCCGCGGTCTCGCGGTTCGCGGAGCCGCACGGAGACTGGACCTACCTCGCCATGGGGCGCCTCTCGGCGCAGTCCCGGCCGGACATCACCGTGGCGCTGACCGGCGCCGGCGGCGACGAGCTCTTCGGCGGCTACCCCACGCTGATAGCCGCCAGGTTCGGCAGGTATTACCGGTTCCTGCCGGGGCCGGTGAAGACCGCCCTGCGCGCGGCCGCCGACCGCCTGCCGGTCTCGACGGAGCGGCTCAGCCTGGATTTCAAACTCAAGTCCTTCACGCGCGGCGCCGCGTTCCAGCCGGAGCTCGCCCATCTGAAGTACAAGGAGATCCTCACGCCCGAGGAGATCTCCGCCTTCCTGCCCGGCGGCCCTTCGGGCGACACCTTCGATGTCTTCGCGCAGCACCTGCCGCAAGTGGCGGGCCGCCCGCTGCTGGACCGGCTGCTCTACCTGGACCTGAACGTCTTCCTCCCCTACTGCTCCCTGCACGCCACCGACCTGGTCACGATGATGCACTCGCAGGAGGCCCGCGTGCCGCTGCTCGACAACGAGATGATGGACCTTTCGGCCGAGGTGCCCATGGCGCTGAAGCTCAGCGGTTTCAGCACCAAGCACGTGATGCGCCTGGCCCTGCGCAAGTACCTGCCGGAAGAGATCGTCAAGATGCCCAAGAAGGGATTCGTCATGCCCACGGCTGCCTGGCTGAAGGGCGACCTGCGGACTTTCGCCCTGGACGCCATCAGCGCCGCGCGGGAAAAGTCCCCGGGCCTTTACAACTACGCTTTCGCGGAAAAACTGCTGGAGGACCACTGCGCCGGCCGCGCCGACAACGCGCGCAAGCTGGCCTGCCTGGTCTCCCTGTTCCTGTGGCAGGCCGAGTACGGCGCCTGAGGCCCCGCGGGACGGAGTTTGTAGTATAATAGGCGTATATAAACGCGTTTATCTGCGGCGGGCGGCCGCCGCGGCCTGGAAAAACCGATGAAACTAGTGGTACAGATCCCCTGCTATAACGAGGAAGAGTTCCTCCCCTCCGCGCTCAACGACCTCCCCGAGCGCATCGAGGGCGTGGACGAAATAGCCGTCATCGTGATAGACGACGGCAGCGCCGACAGGACGGCCGAAGTGGCCAAGGCGCACCGCCGGGTGGCGAAAGTTGTGCGGCTGCCCTATCACCAGGGCCTGGCCGCGGCTTTCAGGGCCGGAGTGGAAGCCGCCCTGGCGCTGAAGGCCGACATCATAGTCAACACCGACGCGGACAACCAGTACCCCGGCCGGTTCATCCCCTCGCTGATAAAGCCCATCCTGGAGAACCGGGCCGACTTCGTGGTAGGTGCCCGGCAGATGGACGAGATAAAGCATTTTTCCTACTGGAAGAAGGTGTTCCAGAAGGCCGGCAGCGGGGTGATCTCCTTCATCTGCGGCAGCGAGATACCAGACGCCACCTCGGGCTTCCGCGCCTTCAGCCGCGGCGCCGCGCTGTGGATAGACGTGATCGCCAGCAACTACACCTACACCCTGGAAACGCTGGTGCGCCTGTCCAGCCACAAGGTGCGCATGGCGCACGTGCCCATATCGGTCAATCCTCCGACGCGCAGCTCCCGCCTGATGGGTACCACCGTGGAATACGTGCTCCGCTCAACCAGGGATATCCTGACGCTGATCTATATCTACTCCCCGCTGCGCGTCTTCATCTGGCTGGCGGTGCTGTTCGGCATCCCGGGGCTGGTCCTGACCGGGCGCTTCCTTTACTATTATGTGACGCTGACCGTGCTGCGCAATATCCCCACAGGCTTCGAGCAGTCGCTCACCGTCGGCGTAGGGCTGCTGATCATCTCGTTCTTCACGCTGCTGATGGGCATCACCTCCAACCTCATCCACACCAACCGCAAACTTCTGGAGCGCCTCGTCATATTGCACTCCAAAGACAGGGAGTGACGGGGCCCGGAACACCATGAAAAACGGCGAGTCACAGAGCGGCAGCCCGGCGCTTGCGCCCGTTACGGCCGGCGCCCCGCGCGGCGCGGCGGCCAGGTTCCGCGCCTTCCTCGCCGGAGAAAAAGGGTTCGCGGCCGCAATTTTCCTCTTCGCGCTGATACTCAGGCTCGCCTACTCGCTCCCGCTGCCCCAGGACAAGCTGTCCCAGGACGCCTTCGGCTGGATCAATACCGGCTGGGATATCGCCCGCGGGCTCGGGGTCGGCAACAGCTGGCGCCCGCCGGGCTATTCGTATTTCCTCGGCTTCCTGTTCGTCATCTTCGGCAAATCCGTGCTGGCCGTCAGGGCCGCCCAGGCCCTGCTCGGCGCGTTCACCTGCGTGCTGGTCTACAAGACGGGCAAGCGCCTGTTCTCCGACGGCACCGGCAAACTGGCGGCGGCCATGCTGAGCTTTTACCCCTATGCCGTCGCCTATTCCGGAGACGCGCTCAGCGAAACCTTCCTCATGTTCATGATAGTCTCCTCCGTTTTCTTCACGGTCAAGACCAGCCAGGAGCCGGGCTGGAAGAACATCGTCGCCACGGGCGTGCTGTACGGGCTGACCGGGCTCACCAAATCCACGACGCTGCCTTTCTTCGTGCTGGCCTGCGCGTGGCTCTGGTGGAACACCAAAAGCTTCAGGGTCGGCTTCCTGGTGGGGCTGTGCACGCTGGGCGCTATCCTGCCCTGGAGCCTCAGGAACTATTTCCACTTCGAGCGTAGCTATGTCATGCCGGTCAACACGCCCTGGTGCCATCTCTACGGCTCGTCGTGCGACACCGCGTTCTGGTCCGAGAACATGGGCGAGCTCTCCACCCCGCAGAGCATAGAGCAGACCGAGCCGGCCATCCCCGAGGACTGGCGCTACCTTATGACGCTGCCGCTGCCGGAGCGGGACAAGATCTGCAAGGAAAAGGCCATAGCCTGGATAAGCGAGAACCCGGATAAACAACTGGCCCTCTGCTGGCTGCGCTTCAAGCATTTCTGGCGGCTCTACCCGATGATGGCCTACCCCTGGCAGAAATACGCGGCGATGGCCACCTCGGGGCTCTACATTCCGCTGGCCTTCCTCGGCCTGCTCCTGTCCTGGCGGCAGTTCAAGAAGACCTCGCTGCTCGTCGCGCTGTTCGGCTCGTACACACTGGTGCACCTCTTTTTCGTCGTCGTGCTGCGCTACCGAGTGCCGATAGACCCCTTCCTGATGATACTGGCCGCCTACGCCGTTACCGCTATCTGGGAGCGGCTGAAGCCCACCGCGCAGGAGACCAACTCCGACTGGGACCACAAGTGGCAGGTGCATAAGACCTCCAAGGCCGAAGCCTGGATAGCGTCGCAGCGGGACAAGATCCTGGACGCATCCCTGGACAGCCTTCCCGGCGTCAAGAAAGTGCTGGAGGTGGGCTGCGGCTCGGGCATCAACCTCAAACGGCTCAAAGCCGCCAGGCCGGATGCGGAATGCTGGGCCCTCGACAACAGCCCCGTAGCCGTAGAGCGGCTCAAGAAAGATTTTCCGCTGGCCGTCGTCGGGGACTGCCTGAAAACCCCTTTCGAAGACGGCCAGTTCGACCTGGTCTACAGCGCCGGGGTCTTGGAGCACCTGGGCGACGAGGCCGTTTTCTTCGCCGAGATGCGCCGCATCCTGAAGGACGGAGGGCTGCTGGTCACCTTCGTGCCGGCCAGGTACTCGCTGTGGCGGGTCTACCAGCTGCTGCTGCACTGGTTCGCCGGCAACGACTACGAGAGGTCCTACACCTACGCCGGCCTGGCCGCGCTCTCGGCGGCCGGCGGCTTCGAGGAAGCCGGCTTCTACGGGCTGGACCCGTTCAGCGCGCAGGGCGCGGTCATGAAATTGCTTAACGTCTCCTTTGACCCGCCGGTAAAGGCCACGCCGTTCAAGAGCGCCTATACCGAGATCTGCCTGGTAGGCAGGAAGGCGGGCCGGGCGGCATGAAGATACTTCTCATCTCGCTAAAGGGCCTCGGCGACACGGTCTACATGATACCGCTCATCAGACGCCTCCACGCGGAATACGGCGGCGCGGCGATGACGCTGGTGGTGCGCGACAGGAAATGCGTGGAGCTGTTCGCCAACTGCCCGTACGTTAATCCGGTGCTGATAAATTATTCCAAGACCGACCCGGCGAGCCTCCTCGGCCACCTGAAGACCGTGCTCGCGCTGCGCCGCGAGAAGTTCGACGTCAGCGTCACCTCTTTCCCCTCCAACCGGCTGGCCTACAACCTCTTCGCCTTCTGCGCCGGCGCGAAGAAGCGGATCACCCATTATTATAAATTCGCGGCCTGGCGCACCCTGCCCTTCCTGCAGGACATACGGATAGACTCCGACAGGCAAAAGCACCAGGTGGAGAAGAACCTGGACCTGCTGGCAGGCCTGGGCCTGGCCCCGGCTGCCCAAAAGCCGGACATGTCGGCCTGGCTGGCCCCCGGCGACGAGGCCTACGCGGCGGCCTTCCTGCGTGAAAGCGGCATCGCCGGGCAAGACCTGGTGATAGGCGTGCACCCCAGCATCAGCCGGGCCCAGGTGTATAAGAACTGGGACCAGGGCAACATCAGGGTTTTCGCGAAGCTGATAGACTGGCTGGCCGCGGACCGCGGCGCTAAGGTGCTGGTCTTCGCCGGGCCCGACGAGCAGGAAGCGGCGGACAGCATCATCGGGCTCGCGCAGCGCAAGCCGGTGCAGGTAGCGCGCGCGGAAACCAACAAGCTGGCCGCGCTGCTAAAGAGCTGCCGCCTTTTCATCAACACCGACGGCGGGCTGGGGCCGCTGGCGGCCTCGGTAGGGACGCCCTGCGTGACGGTACTGGGGCCCACCAGCCCGGCGGTGACGGCCCCCTACGGGGAGGGCAACACGGCGCTGACGCTGGGCCTGGATTGCGCGCCCTGCTATATGTACCCTTACGAAAGCACCTCCCCGAAGATAAAATGCGGATCGCCGGCCTGCATGGGGCTCATAGACATCGATAAGCTGAAGCAGGCGGTACTCGGCCACCTGGAACGCTGAACGCGGCGCTGACGGCTGACAGTAAGCGGTTTTCTTTCGGGCGATAAATATCTATCATATTGGTAACGCCGGGCGGAAGGGCGCGCGGCACAGGAGAACGGTATGCACTTAATTCACAGAAAAACCTGCAGGGTCTGCGGCTCCGCCGCGCTGACTCCCGTAATAGACCTCGGCGACCAGCACCTGCAGGGCCTGTTCGTAAAGCCGGGCCGCGACCTGCCCCCCCAGCGCAAGATCCCCATGTCCCTGGTGCGCTGCGACCCGAAGCGCGACGAAAAGGCCTGCGGCCTGCTGCAGATGGAGCACTCCGTGCCCCCGGAGATCCTCTATTCCACCTACTGGTACCGCTCCGGCACCAATCTCACGATGAAGAACCACCTGAAGGGTATCGCCGAGGAAGCGGCGGCCCTGGTGAACAAGCCCGGCGCTACGATCCTCGATATCGGCTGCAACGACGGCACCCTGTTCAACTACTACCCCGCCGGCTACAAGAAATTCGGCGTCGATCCCTCGGACGTGGCGCAGGGCATAGACAAGGCCGCGGCCACCGTCGTCAGGGACATCTTCCCGTCCGCCGAGCTGTCGGCCCGCATCGGCGCCGCCAAGTTCGACATCATTACCTCCATCGCCATGTTCTACGACCTGGAGGACCCGATCGCCTTCGCCAAGGGCATCAGCGCCGCGCTGGCGCCGGAGGGCGTCTGGATCTTCGAGATGTCCTACATGCCGACGATGCTCAGCATGAACTCCTACGACACCATCTGCCATGAGCACCTGGAGTATTACAGCCTCGCCGTGATAGAGAACATCCTGCGGCAGGCCGGGCTGAAGATCTTCAACGTGACGCTCAACAACATCAACGGCGGCAGCCTGCGCTGCAGCGCGACCCACGAGAACAACTTCAGGTTCAAGAGCGAGGTCTTCTCCAAAAACCTGCAGCGCATGCACCAGGAAGAGTTCGACCTGGAGCTCGACACCGACAAGCCCTACAAGAACTTCCAGGACCGCATCGCCCTGCACCGCGAGGAGCTGCAGACGCTGCTGCGCAAGCTGAAGAAAGAAGGCAAGAAGATCCATATCTACGGCGCCTCCACCAAGGGCAACACCATCCTGCAGTGGTGCGGCATAGACAACCGCATCGTGGACTACGCCGCCGAGCGCAACCCGGAGAAATACGGCGCGCACACCCTCGGCACGGATATCCCGATCATCAGCGAGGCCGAGTCGCGGGCCATGAAGCCGGACTATTACCTGGTCCTGCCCTGGCATTTCAAGGAAGAATTCGTGGAGCGGGAAAGGGAAACGCTGGAGCAAGGCATCGGCCTGATCTTCCCGCTGCCCGCCATCGAGATCGTAAAGAAGCCGTAAGCTCATGCTCAAGACGGACGTACTGATCATCGGCGGGGGGCTGGCCGGCCTGGCGGCGGGCGCCGCGCTGGAAGGCAAAAATGACTACCTGGCGGCCGAGCGCGAGCAGCGCGCCGGCGGCCTGGCGGCCACCCTCAGGAAGGGGGCGTTTTACTTCGACTATTCCGGCCATTTGCTGCACCTGCGCTGGCCCAGGACCTCCGAATTCATACTGAAAGCTTTGGGCGGCAACTGCGCCCGCATCCGGCGCGACGCGCGTATCTACGCGCACAAGAGCTGGACCCCGTACCCCTTCCAGGCCAACCTCTCCGGCATGCCGGACAAGGTGAAGGCCGAGTGCGTCAGCGGTTTCCTGAAGGCTTACAACGCCGCCAGGCCAGCGCCCGCAGGCCCGGAGGCCTTCTCCGGGTGGACGCGGCGCGTCTTCGGCGACGGCATCTCCGAGCATTTCATGCTGCCCTATAACGCAAAGCTGTGGCAGTACCCGCTGGGGCGGCTGACCACGGAATGGTGCGCCCCCTTCGTGCCCGTGCCCAAACCCGAAGAGGTGATAGAGGGCGCCTACGGCAAACGCTCGGAGGGGCTGGGCTACAACACGGTCTTCCATTACCCGAAGCGCGGCGGCATTGGTTCGCTGGCGAACGCCGTGGCGCGCAATTTAAGCGGGCTGCGCCTCGGCCTGCAGGTGGATAGCGTGAACCTGAAGAAAGGGGTGGCGCAGGTAAGGCATTTCGGCCCTGTCCATTTCCGCCGCCTGATAAACACCTCCCCCCTCGACGAGTTCATCTCCTCCGCCGAGGACGCGCCGATAGCTGTGCGCCGCGCCGCAGGCTCGCTGCGCCACAACACCGTCTATGTGCTCAACCTGGGCGTGCGCGGGGCGAAGGCGGACATGCACTGGGGTTATTTCCCCGGCGCGGAGTTCCCGTTCTACCGCACCGGCGTCGCCACCAATTTCTCGAAGTCGCTCGCGCCGCGCGGCTGCGCCTCTTATTACGTGGAGATAGCCACGCCGGGCACGCCGCTGGACCTGGCCTCCGCCGAGGCGGCCATCCTCAAAGGCCTCAAGGCCTGCGGTCTTCTCAAGAGCTCTTCGCAGGTGGTGGAAAAGCTCTGGCTCAAGATCCCCTGCGCCTACGTGGTCTACAACCGCGAGCGGGCCGAGGCTCTGCCGGTAATTTTCGACTGGCTCAAGGCCAGGAAGGTCCAGTCCATCGGCCGCTACGGCGCGTGGAAGTACTCTTTCATGGAAGAGAGCGTGAAGGAAGGCCTGGAAGCCGCGGATAAATTCCTTAAGCGCTGGTAGCGCAGCCGCAGGCGCTGGCGGGCCCGCAGTTAGCCAGCCTCGCAGGAACCGGAGGGCCCGCCGCTCGCTCATAAGCGGCCGTGGCGGAAGAGGGCCTGCGGTCCTCCGCCGGCAAAGAACTCGCTCGGCACACAGTGCCTCGCTCAAACATTCTTTGCCGCCGCCCTAATGATAGGCGGTCCGCTCCGGACCTTGGCCCTACGGCCTAAAATCGCTCACGGCGGGCCCTCCGGTTCCGGCGCATGAGAAACTCTACACCGATGAAAACAGACCACACCCCTAAAGTTTTAAGCTACCGCCTGCTCGGGGGAAAAGAGCTGGCGTGGCTGGCGTGGTTCTTCGGCGTGCTGGTCTTGCTGGGCGGGCTGTACCTGGTCTGGCTGCCCGACGTGGGGGAACTGAAGAAGAAAAACCCCAAAGAGACCTCCTTCATGCTCATCAAGGAGCGGCAGGCGCGCGCCCAGGGCAAAAAGCTGCCGCGCGTCATGATCTGGAAGAACCTCGGCGAGATCTCCGAGAACCTCCGCTACGCCGTCCTGGTGGCCGAGGACGACGGCTTCTACCGGCACAACGGCGTGGAATGGGAAAGCGTGAAGCGCGCCCTTGCCGAAGACTGGAAGCAGAAGCGCCTGGCCAAGGGCGGCAGCACCATCACGCAGCAGCTCGCCCGCAACCTCTACCTCTCCCCCTCCAAGAACCCGCTGCGCAAGCTCAAAGAGCTGCTGATAGCCCGCCGCCTGGAGGGTGAACTGGGCAAACGCCGCATCCTCGAGCTTTACCTCAACGTCGCCGAATGGGGCCGGGGGATCTACGGCGCCGAGGCCGCCGCGCGCGCCTACTTCGGCAAGAGCGCCGCCGAGCTCACGCCGGAGGAAGGCGCCGCGCTCGCGGCCGTCCTGCCCAGCCCGCGCAGGTACAGCCCCGTAAAAGGCACCCGCTTCATGGAGCGGCAGAAGAGCCGCATCGTGGCGCGCATGAGGGCCTCCGGCTACCTGCCGGAGGAAGAACTGGTCGAAGAGGAAGTGGTTATTTCAAGCGAAACCGCGGTCTGGGAGAGCACCGCTCCCTACTGAGCCAGCCCCGGGTAGGACAGCAGTTTCAGCGCTTCGCTATCACCCGTCACATCGTAAACCCAGATAGAATTCCCCGCGATCTTGTCGTGCGGCCGGCCGTCCAGCCAGCCGAAGAGGATCCGCGGCGTATAATAAACCCCGAGCCGGTTGGTGACCGAGACCGCCAGCAGCTGCCTGGCCTGCGCCGGCGGCGGCAGGCCGTCCCCGGGCAATTTCGCGCAGGCCGTCATCAGCACCGGCGCGTATTTGAGACCATAGGCGTGCGGGTCGCCGCAGCCGAAGTAGCTGAGATAGATATGCTCCGCGCCGCGCTCCCGCGCAAAAGCGCCCAACTCCTTCAGCCCCTGCCCCCAGTCCAAATTGGAATCCAGCAGATAACGGTGCCCCCCGCCGGCGCCGCCGGCCAGTTCGTTGAAATAGGAGAGGTGCCAGGGCGAGGCCGCCAGCGTGCCAGCCATCAGCCAGCCGAAAACGATTGTCAGCGCCCCGCGCAGGCCGTGCCTGCCGGTTTCCCATAGCCGCGCGGCGGCGAGGCCCGCCCAGACACAGAGCAACGGGTATACCGGCAGGATATGCCTTATCCCCACCTGTGTATTGGAAACTACGCCCAGCAGCAGCCAGGCTGCCGCCGGGACGGCCAGGTAGCGCAGCCGGTCGCGGGCTTCCGCAGAAAAGACTTTATACAAACCCGCAACGGCGAGCGGCAGCGCCGGCAGCGGCGTCTTAAGCAGCAGCGCCAGCGGGAAATAGTACCAGGTGCCCGATGAGGAAACCGCGCCCAGCAGGTAGGTCGGATGCCCGGCTTCCAGCTCGCGGGCGACCGCGACGGCGGTACGCAGCCACTCGAGCGGAGACAGCGGCAGACAGCCCAGAGCAAGTCCCAGCACCGCGGCCGCGCCCCAGGCGGCGGAATTTTTCAGCCGGTTCCCGCCCCACGAATACAGGTAGGCCGGGGCCATCAGCACCAGCAGCCCGGCGGTGTACTTGCCAGCGAGGGCGAGACCGCAGGCGAAGCCGGCGGCCGCGGCGGAGAGGGCTCCGGGCGCGCGCGAGCCGCGCCACAGCAGGAAGAGCGCGGCCGTGCAGAGCAGCGCGTTGCCGATATCCGCCGTGGCCAGGTGCGAATGCGCCAGCAGCGGCGGCATGAAGGCGAATACGATGAGGCTCATGAGACCCGCCTCCGGGCCGCCAAGGCGGAAAGCCCACCAGCCGGTGAGCAGCAGCAGCAGTACGCCGAGCAGCAGGTTCGCGGCCCGCGCGCGCTCCAGCAGGACTTCCGGCGGGACCTTATTGGAATAGACGAAGTCCAGGCCGTAGCGGCGCGGGGCGGCGCGGTAAGCCGCGTCGTCGTGCGGCTTCAGCGCGCCGGGGGCGGGCAGCGGCCACGCCAGCCAGCGCAGCAGCAGCGGCGGATTGGGCTGGCCGGGCGGGCGCAGGCCCGTGCGGGCCAGCGTCCAACCGGAGACTATGTTGAAACTCTCGTCGAAGGTGGCGGACTCGCGCCGCGCGGCAGACCAGGAAAGCCAGGCGAAGCAGGCGGCCAGCAGGGCCGCCGCGGCCAGGAACCCGGCGCGGCGCACGCGCTAGCGCCCCCGGCTCACGCCGGCGGCGGCCAAAGCCTTCTTCAGGACCTCGCGGTTCTTTTCGGTCAGCGGGGTCAGCGGCAGGCGCGGCTCAGGGCGGCAGAGGCCCAGCAGCGAGGCCGCGTATTTGACCGGTATCGGGTTGGTCTCGGTGAACAGGGTCTTCACCAGCTGGAACAGCCGGTGGTGCAGGGCGGCCGCACCGGGCACGTCGCCATCCAGGAAAAGCGCGCACATCCTCACCACTTCGGCCGGCGCTATGTTGGACGCCACGGAGATGACGCCGCGCGCGCCCACCGACATCATCGGCAGCGTCAGCGAGTCGTCGCCGCTGAGCACCGCAAAGTCCTTGTCGGCCCCGTTTATGATCTCGCTCACCTGGTCCAGGCTGCCGGAGGCCTCCTTGATGCCGACGATATGAGAGAACTTCTTGCGCAGGCCGAGCGCCGTGGCCGGCAGCATGTTCACGCCGGTGCGGCCGGGGATGTTGTAGAGAATTATGGGCAGGCGAGTGGCCTTGGCCATCTCCGAGAAGTGTATGGTCATGCCTTCCTGCGTGGGCTTGTTATAATAGGGCACGATGGCGAGCAGCCCGTCGGCGCCGAGGGCCGAGACCTTTTTTACCATCGCGACGGATTTCTCCGTGGAGTTGGTGCCCACGCCCGGGATCACCGGCACCCGGCCTTTCGCGACGGCCACCACGGTCTTGATGACCTGCAGGTATTCCTCAGGCGACAGCGTAGCGGCCTCTCCCGTGGAGCCGCAGGGGACTATACCGCTTACCCCGCCTTCCACCTGAAAGCGCACCACGCGCTTGAGCGCCTCGAGGTCCAGCTTCCCGTTCCTGAACGGGGTCACGATAGCGGTGTAACAGCCTTTGAGTTTCAGCATTTTATTTCTCCTTCGAATACCGTCTTCGCCGGGCCCTGCAGCCGTATCTCCGCCGCGCCGGCGGGCGCGGGCTTGAGCCAGACCCGGAACTTGTCGCCGCTCCGCGCGGCCAGGGTCACCGGGGACTTCACAAGGCCGGCCAGCGCCAGCGCCACGGCCGAAGCCGTGAGGCCGGTGCCGCAGGCCAGAGTCTCACCCTCCACGCCGCGCTCGTAAGTGCGGACCTGCACCGTCGAGCCCGCCAGCCGCACGAAATTGACATTGGTCCCCGCCCGCCCGAAGGCCTTGTTGAAGCGCAGGGCGCGCCCCAGGGCCGCCACGTCGGTGCCTTTGAGGTCCCGGACCGGGACCACGGCGTGCGGGACGCCGGTATTCAAAAAATGCACTTGCTTGATACCGGCGGGGTAGTTCCCGGCAAAGTTCAGACAGGCGCCCTTCACGTCAGGCATGCGCATCCTCACCGTTTCAGCAGAGACTATCTCCGCGTCCAGGTCGCCGGCGGCGGTGCGCAGGGTGAACTCACTATCGCGGATGAGCCCGGAGGACCAGGCCCGCCACGCGGCGCAGCGGGAACCGTTGCCGCAAAAAGCTTCGGAGCCGTCCGAATTGCAGTAGCGCACGGTCAGGAGGCGCGGCCCCGCCTTGGCTATGTGCAGCAGGCCGTCGGCGCCAACGCCGAGCCGCCGGTCGCAGAGCCGCACGGCCAGCTTTTTCAGCCTGGCGGAGGCGGGCGCCCCGCCCTGCAGCAGCACGAAGTCGTTGCCCGCGCCTGACATTTTCCAGAACTTTATTTTTTGCACGCTTCCTCCGGACCGGGCGCGGCGCCGCCGAGAAAGGCCCCGGCGACCTTGGCCGTGAACGGCCCGCCCTTTAGCGCAGCGGCGAAATAGGGCGAGGCCTCGGCCTTGCTGCCCAGCGCATAGAGGGCCATGCCCTTCACCTGCGAGGCCAGCGCGTCCTGCGGGTCCAGCTTCAGCTCCGCCTCCGCGGCCTCTATGGCCCGGCGCGGCAGCCCGCCCAGCAGCAGGTAGAGGGCGCGCTCCAGACGGAATCGGCGGCTGGATTCGTAGCGGATGGCGGCGTCCATGGCTTCCACCGCCTTGAAATACTCGCCCTGACCGGCGCTGGCGCGCGCTTCGGTGATCGGCCAGGCGGCGGACCGGGGCGTCACCTCCCGCCCGCGGGCGGCCGCCACGGCGGCGCCGGCCCAGTCGCGCTTGCGCAGCAGGCAGCGCGCGTACTCGTCGAGGATAGCGGGATCCCGGTAGTTCTGAAGCTCGACCGCCTTGCCGTAGAACTCGGCCGCGCGGGCCAGGAAACCGAGTGCCGCGTAAGCCCTGGCCAGGCCCAGGTTGGCCTCCAGGTCGTCGGGCTTCAGGGCCAGCACCTTCAGGAAGAGGGGCGCGGCGTTCTCAGGGAAGCCGGCCGCGTTATAGATCAGCGCCAGGCGGGAGGCGAACAGCTTGTTCTCAGGATGCAGGCCCAGGGACAGCTGGTAGAGGCTGATGGCTTTATCCGTGGAGCCGGAGGCCTCGTAACAGCGGCCCATGTAGCCGAAAGCTTCTTCGCGCATGGCGGCGGGCGGCTTGGCGCGCAGGAAAGTGTCGGCGGCGGCCAATACCGCCGCGCAGTCGCCTTTTTCAAAGGCCCCGCGCATCTCGCCCAGGCGCGCGCCGGCGGCCTTGTCGGCGGAACGGCCGAAGAGGAAAGCCCGGGCGGGCGCGGCCGGCAGCAGCAGGAGGAGGAAGAGCAGCACGGACCTCATAGTTTCTCCGCCAGCTTCGGCGCGGCGTAGATGAGCAGCGCCTCGCGCGCGGCGTCCATCCGGCGGGTGGCCTCCACCAGGCCGGTCTCGCCGGCCTCCTCGCACCTTTCAAAATCCGCCACGGAGATGTCGCCCACTTCGGGCTTGATGACGAAGCCCGCCTCTTTTTCGGCCGCCCCGGCCAGCAGCGAGCCCCGAATGTCGATGACCTGCAGCAGCGACATCAGCGCGTTCTCCGGCAGGCGCGTGGAAGCCCCGCTGGTGACGCTCGCGAGCACCCAGTCCGCGCCCAGGCGCTCGGCCGCGCCGATGGGGATGAAGTCCACCACGCCGCCGTCCACTAAATAGCGGTGCCGGTACTGCACCGGGGCGAAGATGCCCGGCAGGTTCACGCTCGCCCGCACGGCTATCGGCAGCGGCCCCTCCGTGAAGATTATTTTCTCGCCGGTGCGCAGGTCCATGGCGGAGCAGGCGAAGGGGATCTTGAGCTTGTCGAAGGTGAGGCCGCCCAGCCGGCCCTCTATGAAATCGTTTATGTGCGTAGGCGTTATCAGGCGGTCGGTGATCAGCAGGCTGATGAGCTTGATGCTCCTGAAGTCGCTGCCGATCTTGAGGTCCTTGGCCTCCCGGCCGAATTTCCAGATATCGGCGACCGGGATGCCGGCGGCGTAAAGCGAGCCTATCACGGAGCCCATCGAGGTGCCGGACACGTAGTCCACCGGGAAGCCGGCGTATTCCAGGGCCTCCAGCACCCCGGCGTGGGCGAAGCCGCGCGCTCCGCCGCCGGACAAAGCCAGGCCCACGGCCGGGCGCGCCGGCGGCTTCGAAGAGGCCAGCCGCGTCCACAGCGCGTCGCGCAGCACGGCGTCGTCGCTCTCCTGGGCGGAGAGCGCGGCGGGCCGGAGGAAGGCCGCGAGCAGGGAGAGGATAAGGATTAACCGCATATTAAAATCGTGGCGGGTCAGCGGTCGAAGTCGCGCCCCTGCGCCCACTCCAGCTTCACGCGGGCCAGCAGCTGCGAGTAGACCGCGGCCAGCTGCCGCTGCTCCAGGTCGGCGAGGGCGCAGAGCGCCCGCAGGGCCGACATGGAGGGGCGCGCCTTCCGCGCCGCCTCGTCGTAAGCCGCCTTCATGGCGGCCAGCTCGTCGCCCAGTTGGGCGGCTTCGCGCCGGCGTGCGTCGGCCTCTTTGTGGGCGGCGACGATCTCGAAGCGGATGCCATCCTGCCGCTCGGAGCGTTTCAGCTCGCCCTGGCGCTGCTGGGCCCGGCGCTGCTGCACCTGCGTCCAGATATCGTAAGAAAGCGGGAAATGGATGGCGATCGAAGCCAGCCAGCTGCCCGAGCGTTCGGAGGAGTCGGCCAGCGAGGAGAACTTGTAGGCGTTCAGGTCGTAGCTGGCCCCGAGGTAGATTGTGGGGTAGCGCTTGACCATGGCCATGTTGACCGCGATGTCGTCCATCTGCGCTTTGTAGAGTTCGCTCTTGAGCTCCGGGCGGGACTCCATCGCCGTGACCAGGCTGCGGCTGACGTCGGAGTCCACCGGCAGGACTTCGAAGCGGCCTTCCGGCTCGGCGGCGTAGCCGGGCTCGCGGTTCATGGCCTTCAGGAGTCCCGTGCGCGCTGTCTCCAGCTCCCCCTCCGCGTGCCGCGCCTTGTCGGCAAGGCCGGAGAGGAGCACGGAGGCCTCGAGCTGCTCGAAAGCGTCCCCGGGCAGGGCCGAGGCCAGGCCGCGGGCGCGGGCCTGCCAGTAGGAGGCCGCCTCCAGCGCGCGGCCCCGGTACAGCAGGGCGTAAAAGGATTTTTTGGCGGCCAGCGCGGCGTCGGCCCGGGCGGCCTCGAAGTTCACCTTGGCCTGGTTGTGCGCGGTCTTGGCCAGCTTGAGCGTATTGGTATTCTTGCCGCCGGTGTAGAGCGGCTGCAGCGCCTGCGCGCGCAGGCTGTAGAAGGCGTCGCCGGCGGCTGGGTCCACGTAGCGGTCGCCCAGTTCGGCGCCGAGGATGGCGGGATACTCCAGGCTGAGGCGGCTGAGCGTGCCCGAGAGGCTGAGCTGGGGCAGCGCCATGAAGCGGGCCTCGTGCACGCGCTGCCGGGCGATGATGATGTCCTGCTCGGCGGCGAGGGCGGCCGGGCTGTTCTTCACGGCCGCCGCCACGGCGGAGGCCAGCGTTACGGGGTCCCCGTTCTTTTGTGCCGCGGCCGGCCCGGCCAGGAAGGCCAGGGCCAGCGCGGCGGCGGTCAGGTTCATAGCTTGAACTTGGGCATTATCTCCGCTATCTTCGCCTTGAGCGCGGCGGCCTTGTCGGCCAGCGCGCCGCTTTCGGCTTCGGCGCGGAACTTCTCGTACTCCTTGACGACCTCGTTGACCGCGCCGGTCATGTTGTTGAAGTGGTCCTGCAGGTCGGTCAGCTGGTCGCCCTGGCGCAGGTAGACGCGGTGCGTCAGGTCCCCGTCGGCCACCGTCGAGCAGCTCTTCTCGAACTTGAAGATGGGGCCCGCCATCCGGTGGGAGATGACCACCGAGACCAGCAGCACCAGGATCATGTAGATCGTGACCTTGAGGCCGTAGAAGGGCAGCATCGCGAAGATCTCGTCGAGCATCGGCTGCATCATCGGGTGCTCGTTGACCACCTTGGAGACCGTCCAGAGGATGTCGAGCCCGCCGATGATGAAGCCCACCAGCACGCTGATGAAGATCAGCGACATATAGCGGTACTGCAGGTGCTTCTTGATCAGCAGGGTCTTGCGCTGGAACTGCGCCGGAGCGGCGCCTGGCGTGTTTTCAGTCATAGTTCCCCTTTAGAACAGCACTTCCATCATGTCGAACCATTCCTTCGACACGGTCTTGAGCTCGCCGGTTGCGTCCGCGAGCGGCACGCCCACGATCTTGTTGCCCACCAGGGCGCTCATCTTGCCGAAGTCCCGGTCGCGCACCAGTTCGGCGGCCTTGATGCCCACGCGGGTGCCGAGGATGCGGTCGAACAGCGTGGGGGCCCCGCCGCGCTGCATGTGACCGATGACGGCAGAGCGGGTCTCGAAGCCGGTGTTCTTCTCGATGAAGTCGGCTATGCGCTCGCCCATGCCGCGGTCCTTGAGGATGTGGTGGCCGAACTGGTCGAGCTCGTGCTTGGTCGCGTCGGCCTTCTCGGCAGGCAGCACGGCGGCTTCGCTCGTGACCACCAGCGCGAAGCGCTTGCGGGCGTAGGAGGCCTTGATCTTCGCTATCAGCTCTATCGTGTTGATCTTGCGCTCGGGCAGGCAGACATAGTCGGCGGCGGAGGCGATGCCGGTGAACAGCGCCACCCAGCCGGCGTGGCGGCCCATCACTTCCATCACCATCACACGGCGGTGGCTGCGGCCGGTGTCCATCAGCGCCTCGGCGGCTTCCATGGCCTTGGTCACGGAGGTGTCGAAGCCGAAGGTATAGTCGGTGGCGCTGAGATCATTGTCCATGGTCTTGGGCACGCCGACGACGTTGAGTTTGTGCTCGCCGTAGAGGCGCGTGGCCACGCCCAGCGTGTCCTCGCCGCCCATTGCCACCAGCGCGTGCAGGCCGAGCTTCTTGAAATTGGCCAGGCACTTCCTGACGTTAGCCTCTTCCTTGAAAGGGTTGGTGCGGGAGGTGCCGAGCATCGTGCCGCCCTTCATGATGGCGTATTCCACGGTCTCGCGGTCGAGCGGCATCGTGACGCCGTTCACCAGGCCCTTCCAGCCGTCCTGCAGGCCCACGCACTGGTAGCCGAACTTCTCCGCCGCGTAGACGCAGCCGCGGATGGCGGGGTTCAGGCCGGGGCAATCGCCGCCGCCGGTCAAAATTCCTATCTTTTTCTTGGCAGTTTTCATGGTTTATCTCCTTTTTTGAAGCTTACGCTCAGAAGCTGGTGGTATAGCGCATCTGCACGATGCGCTCGGTCTTGCGCGGCCACCCGTTGCTGAAATCCTTGTCGGCGCCTATCTCGCGCGCGGCCATATCCAGCTGGAAGTACGGCGTCACGTAGAAGCGGATGCCCGCGTTGAGGCGCTTGGGGTCGTCCTCGTGGAACATGTTGTCGTATTCCACCATGAAGGCGACCTTGTCTTCCAGGGTGTAGTTGAGCCCGAGGAAGGAGAATAGGTAGTTCTTGTCGAAGTCCGACACGCTGAGGCCGCCGTGCAGCGCGAGCCCCGGCACGCCGATCTCTTTGGAGCCCACGAGGTAGAGGCCGCGGCCCTTCTCGAGGTACTTCTTGGCGTCCGGGTTGTAGTAGTAGCCCTGGCCGTCGTAGCCCAGCGCCATGGCCGGGATATAATAGCCGCCGTCGTAAAAGCGGAACTTGACGTGGATCTCGGGGCGGCGCATCTTGATGCCGGGGTCCGAGCCGATGAACTTGTCGACGGCCATAGAGGCGCCCAGGTTGAGGCGCTCCTGCACGCCGAAGTTCAGCGCGCCGATCACGCCGCCGCCGGAATAGGCGCGGGTCTTGACCGTGAAGCCGTAGTAGTCCAGGATGCCCGCGGTCGGCACGTCGATCATCTCCACGTCGGGAATGACCACGGCCTCCCCGGCGTCTTTGTCCTTGCCGGCGGCCAGGGCCGGGACCAGGAGCAGCAGCGCTAGCACAGCGTTAAGTTTTTTCATCGTTCCTTCCTTAGTAGTCGTTGACCGCAAAGTTCAATTCCCCAGCACGGCCTTCACCTTGGACTCGATGTCCTCCAGCGAGAACGGCTTCTGCACCACCTCGTTGGCGCCGCTCAGCATGGCGATGCCCTTCTCGCTGGCGGTGTCGCGCGAGGTCATGATAATGATCTTGGGGGCTTCCGTGCCCAGGCGGGAGGAGATCTCGCTCGCGACGTGGTAGCCGTCGATATAGGGCATCATCACGTCCAGCAGCACCAGGTCGAACTTGCCTTCCTCGGCCGCCTGCAGCGCGTCCTTGCCGTTGACCTTGGCCGTGACGGCGTAGCCCTGCCCCGTGAAGAAGGACTCCAGCAGGTCTATCAGGTCCGGGTCGTCGTCGGCTATAAGGATACGCTTTCCACTTTCCATGTCTTGTCTCCCAGCAGCTTCTCAATGTCGCGCAGGAGCTGGTCGGTCAGGCCGACGCGCTCGGTGGTCTCTATCATGTAGGTGCCGCGCCCCTTGGCGTCCACCTGGAAGAAGACCGGGCACATGCCGTGGCTTTTTCCGAGCGCCGTCTTCAGCTCGTGCAGCTGCTTCTCGTCGAAAAGGATGCCCTCGGGCAGGTTCACCAGCAGGGCCCTGCCCCATTTGTTCAGGCCGTCGAAGAGCCCATAGGCTTCCTCCGCGATCAGCTCGTACTGGTCGTCGAAATCGGATTTCTGCACCTTGCCGGCCACCACCACGACGCGGTTGAGGCCCAGGTTGGAGCCGTAAAGCTTGTACTTCTTCGGGAACAGGCAGACGCCCAGGTTGCCGCTCAGGTCCTCCACCTCGAACTTGGCCATCGGCTCGCCGGTCTTCTTGGTCGTGATGTTCTTGAACTGGGACACGATGCCCGCCACGCGCACCATCGCCCCCTCGGCGAAGCCGCCCGCGAGCACCTTGTCCACGGAGGCCGTGGCGACCATGCTCAGGTGGCGGCGGAAGCTGTTGAGCGGGTGGCCGGAGAAATAGAAGCCCAGCACCTCGCGCTCGTTCTTGAGCAGCACGTGCTCGCTCATGACGGGGGCTTCCTTCTTCTCCTCGGTGAACAGCATGCTCTGGTTGCAGTCGGCCTGCTTGCCGCCGCAGAACATCTCCACCGCCTCGGTCGCCTTGGTGCGGGAGATCTCCGGCTTGGCCGCCGGGTAGAAGATGTCGAAGCAGCCGCCCTTGGCCATGGACTCCACCACGCGCTTGTTGAGCTGCTTGGAATCAACGCGCAGCGTGAACTCCTCGAAGGAGCGGAACGGCCCGTTCTTGACCCGCTCGGCCACGATGGCTTCCACTACGCCCTCGCCCACGTTCTTCACCGCGGTCAGCGCGAAGCGGATGGCCAGCTTGCCGTCCTGCTCTTCGATGGAAAATTTCTTCTGCGAGCCGTTCACGCTGGGCCCGGCTATCGGGATCTCCATGTCCTGGGCCTCGCCGATATAGGTGGCCAGCTTGTTCTCCTTGTCCTCGGAGTTCACCGCGCTCTTGCCGATCTCGCTGGTGAGCAGGGCGGCCATGAACTCCACGGGGTAGTTGGCCTTCAGCCAAGCCGTGTGGTAGGCCACCAGGGCGTAGGCGACGGAATGGGACTTGTTGAAGCCGTACTCGGCGAACTGCGCCATCTGGTCGAAGATCTTGGTGGAGAGCTTGTTGGAGATGTCGTGGTGGTCTTTGGCCTGCTTCACGAACTTGTCGCGCATCTTCTCCATGACGTCGAGCTTCTTCTTGCCCATCGCCTTGCGGAAGTCGTCGGCCTCGCTCGGCGTGAACTTGGCCAGGCTCTTGGCGATCTCCATGACCTGTTCCTGATACACCATCGTGCCGTAGGTGTCCTTCAGGATGGGCTCGAGCAGAGGGTGGTCGTAGGTGATGCGCTTGCGGCCGTGCTTGCGCTCCACGAAGGTCTCGAGCATGCCGCTGTTGATGGGGCCCGGGCGGTACAGCGCGACGAGGGCCGCGATGTCGCTGAAGACGGTAGGCTTGAGGCCCTTCACCAGCTTCTTCATGCCCTCGCTTTCCAGCTGGAATACGCCGGTGGTCTGGCCCGCGCACAGGAGCTCGAAGGTCTTGGCGTCGTCCATCGGGACGGAGTAGATGTCGAAATCTTTCCTGTCGGGCAGCCTGCGGAGGAACTCGGAGGCGGTCTCGATGATGGTCAGCGTGCGCAGGCCGAGGAAGTCCACCTTGAGCATGCCGAGGCTGCCCAGCATGTTGCCGTCGTACTGCGTGGTGATGACTTCCTTGTTGTTGCGGTTGGCGAGCGGCACGTAGTCGGTGACGTCGTCCTTGGAGATGACCACGCCCGCCGCGTGCACGCCCACCTGGCGGCGCAGGCCTTCCACCTTCAGCGCGATGTCGAACATCTTCTTGATCTTGGGGTCGCGGGCGAATTCCTTGAGCTCGCTGACCTCGCTCAGGGCCTTGAAGAGGGTGGCCTTGGGGTCGGCCGGCACCAGCTTGGCCATCGCGTTCACGTCCGCCAGCGGGATGCCCATCACGCGGCCCACGTCGCGCACGGCGCTCTTGGCCTTGATGGTGCCGTAGGTGATGATGTTGGCCACGCGCGAGGCGCCGTACTTTTCGCGCACGTACTGGATCACCTTTTCGCGGCCGTCGTCGGAGAAGTCTATGTCCAGGTCCGGCATGCTCTTGCGGCCCGGGTTCAGGAAGCGCTCGAACAGCAGGCTGAAGGGCAGCGGGTCCACGCGGGTGATGTCCAGCGTGTAGGCCACCAGCGCGCCGGCGCCGGAGCCGCGGCCCGGCCCCACCGGCACGCCTATGCTGCGGCCGTGCTTTATAAAATCCATCACGATCAGGAAGTAGCTGGAGAAGCCCATCTTCTTGATGGTGTCCAGCTCGAACTCCAGGCGCTTGCGGTATTCGTCGCCGGCGCCGGGGACTTTCTTTTTCAGGCCTTCATCGCAGAGGTCCTTCAGGTAATAATAGTCGCCGTCGCCCTCTTTATGCTCGTCCTTGTAGCGCTGCGGGATGTCGAAGGCGGGCAGGTGCAGCTTGCTGGTGTCCACCGAAACGTTGCACATGTCGGCGATGACGAGGGTGTTCTTGACGGACTCCGGCGTGTGGGAAAAGAGCTTGATCATCTCGGCCGGGCTCTTGTAGTAGAGCTCGTGGGTGGTCATGCGCATGCGCGAGGGGTCGTCCATCAGCGAGCCTGTGGAAATGCAGATATGGGCGTCGTGCGCTTCCCAGTCCTCTTTCTTCTGGTAGTGGCAGTCGTTGGTGGCCACGAGCGGCAGGCCGGTGCGCTTGGCCACCTCGAGGAGGCCCGCCATCGCGGCGGACTCCTCGGGGATGTTGTGGTCCATCAGCTCGAGGTAAAAATTGCCCTTGCCGAGAATGTCGCTGTACTGCATCGCGATCTTTACGGCGTCGTCTATCTTGCCCTCGGCGCAGTTGCGGGCGATGTGCGACTTGAGGCAGCCGGACAGGCAGATCAGGCCCTCGGAATGCCTGGCTAGGGTCTCGAAATCTATGCGCGGGTCGTGGTAGAAGCCCTCCAGGAAGGCGTTTGAGACCAGCTTCATTAAATTGCGGTAGCCGGCGTCGTTCTTGGCGAGGACGGTCATGTGGCCGTTGTCGCGGCGGCTGCCGCCCTTTTCCTTGTCCAGGCGGGAACCTTTGGCCACATAGCATTCGCAGCCGATGATGGGCTTGAGGCCCACGGCCTTGGCCATGAAATAGAACTCCATGGCGCCGTACATGTTGCCGTGGTCCGTGATGGCCAGCGCGTTGCCCTTCTGCGCTCCCAGCTCTTTCAGAAATTCGGAGGGGTGCCCGTGCCCGTCGGAAAGGCGCAGCATGCCGTCGAGCAGCGAGTACTCGGAATGGTTATGCAGATGTATGAAGTCAGGCGACATGTAATAAAAAAGCCCCGCGGCCGGCAACCCGCAGGCTTAATTATATAAATTAAATAGCACCTTAAGGAAACCGCTGCCGGAAAGCGCGCTTCCGCCTTCCAAGCCGGCACGGGGCTGTCGCGGGAAAAAGCAGGTTTCCCCGCCCCCCGGGGCTCAGGACCCGCCCTGCAGCAGGAACCTGAACAGCGCCGGCACCTGACCGGCCCAGTATTTTTCGCTGTGGCGGGCGCCCTGGTCCTCCACATAGACCAGGTCCTTGTTCTCCGCGAAGCCTTTGCCCAGGAGGACGCTGCGCAGTTTGCGCGCGGACTCCAGCGCCGCGGTTTTTTCGGCGCCCTCGCCTTCGTCGGTGCCCATGCTGAGCCAGATCTTCATTTTCCCCGCGGCGGCTTTTTTTCCGGCCAGCCCGGGCAGGGCGCTGTCCGCCCAGTAGAGCGACGGGGACAGCACCCCCGCCCCGGAGAACACTCCGGGATATTCGAGGAGCAGATACAGGGAGATCAGGCCGCCCAGCGAGGAGCCGGCCACCGAAGTGTGGCGCCTGCCCGGGAGGGTGCGGTAAGCGGCGTCGATGAAGGGCTTGACCTCTTTCACCAGGAACCGGGCATAGTCCCGTCCCTTCCCGCCGCCGCGCGCGGCGTCGCGGTGGGGCGTATACTCGGCGTTCCGCTCGCCGGTGTTATAGACGCCGACGATGATGGCCTCCAGGGCCGGGGCTTGCGCCGCCAGGGCCGCGGCGGCTTCGTCTGCCCCCCATTCCTCGCCGATGAACGCCGTGGCCTTGTCGAAGAGATTCTGCCCGTCGTGCATGTAGATCACGGGATAGCGTTTATCCCCGGGGCGTTCATAGGATGGCGGCAGCCAGACCGCCAGGGTCCGCGCGTTACCGAGGGCCCTGGACCGGAAGTCCCGGTGATATTTCACCGCGCCGGTCACCGTGGCCTTCTCGGGCAGGTATGGTTTCTTGTCCGCCCACTTCTGTATCGTATCGGTCACCCCGGCCGGGGCCAGGGGCGTGAAGCGCCGGTTCTCCAATTCAGAAAAATCCGAGCCCTTTTCCACCGTATCCCAGGTGCCGCGGGTGTATTTGTACTCCAGCGGCGCGCCGGCTTTGACCTCAACGTCCAGGACGTAGGCGCCGTCTTTTTTAACCAGGCTCACCAGGCCGGGGTTCCAGTTCCCGAGCTCCGGGCAGTTGCCGGAGACGAACAGGACGTCGTACTGCGGGGTATCGGCAGGGGCGTACGCTTTAAAGCGCAGTTTTACCCGCTCCGCCGCGCTCGCCGGAGTTCCCGCGAAAAACAGGAGGCACGCCGCCAGGCCCGCCAGTACGGCCCCGCGCCCGCGCACTCCCGAACGGCCCTTGAAAATAGCGGTCATATAGTCTCCCCTGTAAAGGCATTAAGCCACGCAAGCCGCCTAAATTATATAATTTAGGAATGGGTAAACACGCCGCGCATCCTTACACGGAGAAACAGCATAAGCGGCGGCTCGTCTTTTCCGGGACGGTCAAGTTCCGCGCGGATACGATCACCTTGCCCAACGGCAAGAGATCCGTCAGGGAGTTCGTGGACCATCCCGGGGCGGTGGCCGTGCTGCCGGTGCTGCCGGACGGGAAGATAGTTTTTGTGCGCCAGTTCCGCTACCCCGTAGGCCAGGCCACGCTGGAGATACCGGCCGGCAAGCTGAACTCGGCCTCGGACAGCCCGCTGAAGCGCGCGAAGGCCGAGCTGAAGGAAGAGACCGGCTACACGGCGAGGAAGCTCTCCAAGGTGCTTTCCTACTGGCCCACCCCGGCCTTCTCCACGGAAGTGCTGCATATTTACACCGCCACCGGCCTGCGTGGCGGCAGCCCCGAACCCGACGAGGACGAGTTCCTCACGCTCGAGAGCATCCCTTTTAAAAAAGCCTGGCGCATGGTGGAGACCGGAGAGATCAGGGATTCCAAGACGGTCATAGCCCTGCAGGCCTGGAAAATCAAACTGCTGGAGAAAAAATGAAATTCGACAATACCGACAAGCTGTGCGTGGACACCCTCAGGGGCCTTTCGATAGACATGGTGGGCAAGGCCGACAGCGGCCACCCCGGACTGCCGCTCGGCGCGGCGCCGCTGGCCTACGCCATCTGGGCCGGACACTTGAAATTCTCGCCCGCAGATCCGGCGTGGTTCGACCGGGACCGCTTCGTGCTGTCGGCCGGCCACGGCTCCGCCCTGCTCTATTCACTGCTGCACATGTACGGCTACGGCCTCAAGATCGACGACCTGAAAGCCTTCCGACAGCTCGACAGCCTCACGCCGGGCCACCCGGAATACGGCCACACGAAGGGCGTGGAAATGACCACCGGCCCGCTGGGCCAGGGCTTCGCTTCGGCGGTAGGGATGGCCCTCGCCGAGAAGCTGATGGGCGAGAAACTCAACACCCCTGACTTCCAGCTGGTGGACCACCACACCTATATCCTCTGCGGCGACGGCGACCTGATGGAAGGCGTCTCGTACGAGGCCGCCTCCCTCGCCGGCACCTGGAAGCTGGGCAAGCTGATCTGCCTCTACGATTCCAACGACATCACGATAGAAGGCCCGACCAGCCTGGCCTTCACCGAGGACGTCAGGAAGCGCTTCCTCGCCCAGGACTGGCAGGTCATAGAAGTGGCCGACGGCAACGACCTGGCCGAGCTCGACGGAGCGCTCAAGAAAGCGAAGCGCGAAACCGAAAAGCCCTCCATCATCATCGCCAAGACCCACATCGGCTTCGGCAGCCCCAAGCAGGACAAGAGCTCCGTGCACGGCGAGCCGCTCAAGCCGGATGAGATCGCCGCCACCAAGAAGGCCCTGGGCTGCGACCCCGCGGAGTCGTTCTGCGTGCCCGGGGAGACCGCCGCCCGCTTCGCCGAGCAAGCCGCCGCCGGCGAGCGCGACCGCAAGCGCTGGCTGAAGCTGTGGAAGAACTATTCCGAGGCCCTGCCCGAAAAAGCCGAGCTCGCCAAGGCAATGCTGGGCCGCGAGATCCCCGACGGGCTGTTCGAACCCGACGCCGCCTTCTTCGACAAGCCGCTCGCCACCCGCGAGGCTTCCGGCAAAGTCATCAACCTGATGGCGGAGCGGCTGCCCGGCCTCGCCGGCGGCGCGGCGGACCTCGGCCCGTCCACCAAGACGGATTTCACCAAAGAGCCGGCGCGCACGCTGCATTTCGGCATCCGCGAACACGTGATGGGCTCCATCCTCAACGGCATGGCGCTGCACGGCGGGCTGATCCCCTTCGGCGCCACCTTCCTGGTGTTCTCGGACTACATGCGCCCGGCCATCCGCCTGGCCGCGCTGATGCAGATACCGTCCATCTTCGTCTTCACGCACGACAGCATCGGCGTGGGCGAGGACGGCCCCACCCACCAGCCGGTAGAGCATCTGATGAGCCTGCGCCTGATCCCCGGCCTGTTGACGCTGCGCCCCGCCGACGCCTGGGAGACCCTCTACGCCTGGGAAGTCGCGGTGCGCAGCAAGCGCCCGGCCTGCCTGGCGCTGTCGCGCCAGAAGCTGCCGCTGATGACCGCCTACCGCGAAAAGATCGCAGCCGGCCTCAAGCGCGGCGCCTACCTGCTGCGCGGCCCGTCCATCGTCCCGTCGGTGGAACTTGTCGCTTCGGGCTCCGAGGTCTCGCTGCTCTTCGAGGCCGCCGCCCTGCTTGAGAAGGAAAACATCGGCGCGCGCATAATCTCCGCGCCCTCCTTCGAACTGTTCCGCGAGCAGGACAAGGCCTACCGCGACTCGGTCTTCATCCCCGAGCTGCCCAAGGTGGCCGTGGAAGCCGGCCGCGGCACCGGCTGGAAGGAATTCGTCGGCGGCGACGTGGAGGTGCTGGGCGTGGAGACCTTCGGCAAGTCGGCCCCGGCAGGCCAGGTCTACGCCGCGCTGGGCCTCACCGCCGCGAGGATCGCCGAGACGGCGAAGAAGATGCTCAAGTGACGGAGCGCGGCTGAAATAAAAACCCCCGCCTGGAGCGGGGGTTTTTATTTTGCCGCAAAAAAGTTCAGACCGCCCGCGCGCGGCGCAGGCCCCAGAGAGCGGCGCCGCCGAACAGCAGCACAGGTCCTAGGCCGGCGGCCAGCGGGGAGACCAGCTCGGCGGTTCCCGCCGCCTGACCCATGATCAGCGTCGACCAGAAGACGAAGCCGGCCCCGATGGCGAAGCCTACGCTGAAGAGGCGGTTGCCGCCGCGCATCAGCATCGCCAGGGCCGCCCCTATAAGGGCCATGACCGGGTTCGCGAGGGGGGCGAAGAGCTTTACCCAGAGCAGGGTGCGCTCCCCGCTGGCGGGGGCGCCCACGGACTCCAGCAGCCGCAGCCGCGTGCGCACCTCCGCGATCGAGACGCCATCGGGCACGAGGCGCTCCAGCACCAGGTTCCCTGGGGGCACCATCACCCCGGAGCGGCGCTCCGTGAAGCGTTTTATCCGCGGCGCGCCTCCCCCCCGGTGCAGCGTCTCCACCCCGTCAGAGAAGATCCACCCGGCGGCCGGGTCCCAGCGGGCGGAGCGGGCGGTCAGCTCCAGGCGCAGCCTGTTCCCCTCGTAGGAGCCGAGCGCCACCTCGCCCATCGTCTTTTTCCGGCCGTCGAAAGTCCCGGCGGAAACGAACGTATCCCCGCCGGCGGAGAATGAGACGTTCTTCTTCACGAGCCGCTGCCAGTCGTCCTTGCCGCGCATCTTCTCGAAGTAGAGGTGAGTCGAGCGCAGGTAGAGGCCCGGCGCCACGGTCTCCTGCAGCAGGAACTGGCCCGCGGCCGCCAGCAGTGAACAGGCCAGCAGCGGCTTCACCATGTCGAACGGCTTCCAGCCGCCGGCAAGCCCGGCCTTCCACTCCCCGCGGGACATCAGCCCCCCGATGGAGAAAAGCACCGCCAGCAGAGTAGCGATGGGCGTCATCTTGACTACGAAGTAGGGCGTCTGGTAGAAGACGTAACGGAAGAAGACCCCGGCGCCGGCGCCGCTGCGGATGAAGAAGTTAAGGCTGTCGAAGAGGCTGCCCGCCAGCAGCAGCAGGCAGAAGACCCCGAGCCCGAACCCGAACGGGGCCCAGAATGTGGAGGCGATATAGCGGAAGAAGATGCGGTTCATCGGGCGTAGAGCTTCCTCTTCCAGAGAAGTACCCCGGCGGAGGCCGTAAGCGCGGCCGGAACGAAGATAGCCCACGGGTAAAGCGCGCCGTGCTTCCGGCTCAGCACCATCGCCGCTATCGTGAGCCCGTAGTAGAGCAGGATGACCGGCAGCGTCAGCGCGAAGCCGGCGGAGCGGCCGCGCTTGTCGAGGCCGACCCCGAGCGGAGCCCCCACCAGGAAGAAGGCCAGCGGCGCGAGCGCCATCGCGAAGCGCGACATAGCCTCCACCCGGTACCGCGCGGCCTGGTCGGAGTCCTCGGCGGCCGCGGCGCGGGAAAAAAGTTCCGGAGTGACCAGCTCCTTCGGGCTCAGCCGCCGCTTCGCGCCGGACTCGGCGAAGAAAGGCAGCAGGGTGGAATAAGCCGAAAAGCTCCCGTACAGCGCCGTCTCAGGCCGTCCCAGGTCGGTCTGGCTCAATTGCCCGTCGAACAGGGCCAGCTCCAGGCCGCGGCCCAGCGTCACGGCGTAGCGCCCCTTGTCGGCGCCGATCTTGTTGATGATGGCCGGGGCGGCTTTCTTGTCGATGCGCCGCTCCAGCTTCACCCCGCGCATCTCCCCGGTAAGCGAATTCACGGAGTCGGCGTAGAGCGTCCAGTCGGACAGTTTCTGGAAAGTGCGGGGTTTGAGGTCGATCTTGGTCACCCGCGTCAGCATCGTCTCGGTGAAGTCGCCGGAGATCTTCTGGCCAGCCGGGCCGATCCAGTGGTTTACCGCCGCCAGGAGCAGCGAGCAGATAGCCGCGGCCCAGAACACCCAGGAGAAGATCTCAAAGAAGGAGAACCCGGCGGCGCGCAGCGCCAGCACCTCGCCGTCCTGCGACATCTGGCCCAGGCTCAGCAGCGTGGCGAGCAGGAAGGCCAGCGGCAGCGACATCGCTACGATGGTAGGCAGCAGGTAGAAGATGCTGGCTGCGAAGAAATAGAGGGAGAAACCGGCCAGTACGCCGCGGTTGACTATGCCTATGAAGTTCAGCATGACCAGCAGCGAGACGAAGATGAAGATGGACAGCCCGAAGTACTTCGAGAAGATTTTCAGTATGTAGCTCTTCGCTATAGGCACGGCCATTTATTTATTCTATTATATATTGCGGCCCCGCGGAACAAGGACGGGGCGGAGCCCGAATCGCCGGCAGTTTCAGGCGAAGTCGGGCAGTTTTTGCTTGCCCTGGCGAGTGCCGGCGAGGCTTTTTGTTATTGATGACCTTAAAAGCGACCCCGCTTAAACTCCTGCTGCTCCTGGCCTGCGCCCGGGGCGCCTTCGCGGCCGATTTCGCGGCGCCCGCGCCCGCCGGCGGGCGCTTCCTGCTGCTGGACCGGCAGGACCCCTCCAGGGTGCTGTCCGCCGCGGAAGTCTCCACGGCGGCCGCCAGCGGGACCCAGGACGGGCTATCGGGCGATATGCCTTTTCAGTACAGCGGCGACGCCTGGAACGAGGCGCGCGAGGCGGTGGAGACCGGCCGCTTCAGGCGCGAGGAACTGGTCCCGCCGGCCCGGGTGGAGGTCTCCACCGAGGCCCCCGCCGCCCCGGAGCCGCAGGTGGAGTTCCGCGAGTCCGGCACCACCCTCTCCGTCACCGGCCGCAAGGTGATCGCCCTCAACTACAGCGGCAAAAAATTCATAAACGAGCAGACCTCCGTCACGCGCGCCCGCTCGCTTAGCCTCTTCGAGATCACGCAGCAGATGCAGGTGCGCATGCAGGGCAAGGTGGGCCAGAAAATAACCGTCAACGTAGACTACGACGACACCAAGCAGGACAAGCAGGACATCTCGGTGGTCTACACCGGCGACCCCAACGAGGTGGTGCAGAACGTGTCGTTCGGCGACATCGACCTGTCGCTGCCGGCCACCGAGTTCGTTTCCTACAACAAGCAGCTCTTCGGCATCAGGGCGGACCTGAAGACGCAGCGCCTGAAGTTCACGTTCGTCGGCTCGCGCACCAAGGGCCAGACCAAGACGCGCCAGTTCACCGGCAACACGCAATTCCAGGGCGCGGACATCCTGGACATCAACTACCTGCGCCGCAAGTATTACGACGTCACCTTCGGCAACGTGTCGCGCCTGCCCATAAAGTCCGGCACGGAGCGTATCTACATAGACCAGCAGACCCTGGCGCAGGTGGACAATGTCACCGTCTTCGAGCTGGTAGCCAAAGACATGGCGGTGCAGACCTCCACCTACACCGGCCGCTTCCAGCTGCTGAGCCCCGGCATAGACTACGTGATGGATTACTCCAAGGGCCTCGTGACCTTCAACCGCACGCTGAACCCGCAGGACGTGGTGATCATCGACTTCCAGAACTTCGGCGGGACCAACCTCTCCCAGAACAATTCCACTGATACGCTGACGGGGCTTAATACCCTGGCGGCCCTCGTCGCCCCGGCCATCATCAAGACGCCCAGCGACATAGCCCTTTCCTCCGTCGCCGCCACCATAGCAGCCCTGGACTCCCACCGCCACGAACTCAAGACCTATTATTCCATCGGCCAGACCAACCTGGTCCGGGACAACGGCAACGGCAACTTCATACTCAGGGTCCAGGACCTCAACCGCACCGAGGTCTCGGTGGCCGGCTACAACCCCGCGGACTCCAACCCGCCGGTCAAATACCCCGACACCATAGAGGTGGATTTCGAGCAGGGCATCTTCCGCCTCAAGAACCCCTTCCTCGACCCCGACACCTCCTCCCCCAGGCCCGACGACCAGGTCTACTCGGCCGCGCCGGCGTCCAAGCGCGTCCTCCGGGTGGAGTATTCCTTCCGCTTCAAGACCTTCCTGCTCGAGCCCAACATCGTGCTGCAGTCCGAAGTCGTGCGCGTGGACGGCAAGAAGCTGGGCCGCAACGAGGAATACTTCATCGACTACGACTCCGGCTTCATCACGTTCTACTACCCGGAGCGCGTCGGGCAGGACTCCAAGATAGAGATAGTCTACGAGGTCTCGCCGTTCGGCGGGGTGGGCAACCAGTCGCTGGTCGGCGGGCGCATCTCCTACGACTTCGGCAGCCACTTCTCGCTGGGCTCCACGATGCTCTACCAGGGCGGCATCAAGTCCAACACGGTGCCCAACGTCACAGACCTGACCAACAGCATGCTGGTCTACGAAGGCGACGCGCAATTGAAGGGCCTGAATATCTTCGGCCTCAAGACCAGCCTGGGCGCCGAGGCCGCGCAGAGCCGCCTGAACCCCAACCTAAACGATTACGCGCTGATAGACAACATGGAAGGCGTAAAGCAGGAAGATTCGCCGTCGATGGACAAGAATTACTGGTTTATAGCGGCCAACCCCGTGCAGGCCCCGGCCGACCCGCTGGCGCTGGACTGGTACAACGAGAACATCAAAGCCCGCGACATCAACCCCGCGGCCAGCTCCGAAGGGACCCAGCAGGTGCTGTCCTTCCATTACGATTTCACCGTCTCGCCCGAGGTCTCGATCGTTTACCCCCTCTCCCCCACCGGCCTGGACTTCTCCCAGAAGAACGTGCTGGAACTGGTGGTTTACGGCGACAACTCCCTGGCCGCGCCCGGTCCGCGCTTCAACATCCACCTGGGCCAGATAACCGAGGACGCGGACAATTCCGGCGGGCAGAACTTCTCCTGCGCCTCGGGCCTGGTCATACCCAACGCGCCCAAGAGCGAGGACCTCAACTGCGACGAGCAGGTGGCCGCCGCCGAGGACATAGGCTGGCTCTACGATCCCGGCACCGCCAACACCAAACGCTACGGCGCGGCCAACGGGCGGCTGGACTCCGAGGACCTCAACAAGAACGGGCGCCTTGACGTGCAGGACTTCACCGGCGGCAGCCTGGGCTACGTCAACGGCGCGCTGTTCACCGATACCTCCGACAACACGGCCAAGAACACCGTGGACTTCAGCGGCTGGCGCACGCTCTACCTGCCGCTGGGCATCACCTCCACCGACACCTACAAGTGGAACGCCATCAAGCAGGTGCGCATCTCGCTGAAGCAGGCCGCTGGCGCCGGCGCGGCGACTTCCGGCACCATCAAGTTCGCGCGCATCTCAGCCGTGGGCAACACCTGGACCGTGCAGTCCTCCACCGCCGGTTCCATGCAGGCCATCGGCGTCAACAACCACGACAACCCAGGCTACGCGCCCATCTACGAAGCCGGCGGAGAAGCTACGATAGTTTTCAACAACCTCTACGGCTCCGTGTCGGAACAGAAGCAGAAGAACAACTCCGCCTCGGTCACCGAGCAGACCCTGGCCCTGGACTACGCCGCCATTTACTCCACCTCCACGGTCTACGTCTACCGCAAGTTCTCCACCGCGCTGGACGTCTCGCAGCACGAGAAGCTGCGCTTCCTGGTCAAGAGCGAGGGTGGCCCGCAGGCCGGCGCCGCCTTCTACCTGAAAGCCGGCGACGTGAACAACCATTTCAAGGCCTCGGTCCCGCTGGACTTCACCGGCTGGCGCCTGATCACGGTGCGCCAGGTGGATATCACCGGCGACAAGATCCCCGACGTCTGGGCCCCCGAAACCTCCGGCGTCACGGTCTCCTCGGTCGGCACCCCCAGCCTGCAGCAGGTGCCGCAGTTCCTGGCCGGCGTAGAGGCCACGGACGCCGGCGGCCACAGCGGCACGGTCTATTTCAACGAGCTGCACCTCTCCGAGCCCCTGATGCGCGTCGGCAACGCCCGCAAGGTGGAGGGCGCCTTCGAGATACCCGGCTGGATGAGCTTCGGCGGCAAGCACCGCTTCGTGGACCGCAGTTTCCAGACCCCGGTGACGGCCATCGCCAACCAGGACAACGAATCGCAGTCGGGGTACCTCAACATCACGCGCCTCGCGTTCTTCCCGGTCAACGTCACGGCCGCACGCCAGATCACGGTCACGCCCAATACGCTGGCTACCGGCGCCAACAACCTGGTCAACTCGCTGCAGCAGGGCCGCGTAAAGAAGTTCGACGGCACGGCCTCGGGCACCCTCGGCATCGGCGCGCTGCCCAAGGTGGGGCTTAACTACACCAAGGGCCTGACGGACTACAGCCTGCTCAGCCGCAAGGACGACCGGAACCTCTACGCCGCCAACATGACCTACTCGGTGCCGGGCACGCTGCCCGTGCTGCCGCGCTCGCTGAACCTGAACTACTCGCTCGGCAGCAGCAAGGTGGCCTACGACCCCTCGCGGCTGACCGCCGCCGGGCAGGCCGGGCTCTACGACACCAAGGAGCGCACGGACGCCTACGGGGCCAAGCTGACCTTCATCCCGTGGAACGGGTCCTCGTTCAACCCGGGCTACTCGCTTCAGACCGCCCGCGAGGAGCGCGCGCCGGTGGCGGACCCCCTGCGCTCGGAACGCTACAACAAGTCGCTGCAGCAGACGGTGGACTTCAACTCCAACCTGCTCTTCGCCCGCTGGTTCAATCCGTCGTTCAGCTACTCCGTCACCACGCTGGAAAGCAACAACCTCAACACCACCACTGTCACGGTGGCGCAGTCCTCGCAGGTGTTCACGGCCGGCCAGATCAAGACGGTTAACCGCACGGCGCAGGGCGGCGTTTCGCTGACCATCAACGTCAACGATCTGGCGCCGCGAAACAAGCTGCTGCGCTCCATGGTGCTGTCCTCCAATTACCAGATCCAGGACGGCGACGCGTGGGCCAACGTGGAGAAGGACTACAACACGCGCAACAAGCTCTGGCTCAGGGACTCCATGGACCCCGCCAGCCGCTTCGCGCAGCGCAACTCCGTGACGCTGCGCGACACCTTCAGCTCCTCGCAGCGCTGGCAGCCGTTCGAGGGCTTCGGCTTCAAGGGCAACGCGGCGCCGCTGGGCACGCTGTCGCTGACAAACAATTTCTCCAACTCGGTGCAGCGCTCCGAGGTGACCGGCACTATCTCCAAGAGCGTCAACCGCACCTTCCCCGACATGATCCTGTCGATGTCGCAGCTGGAGGGGCTGCTGCGCGCGCGCCGCTGGGCGCAGGCGGCCACGATCAACCTCAAGTACTCGCGCAACACCAACGAGGCCAAGACGGTCTCGCTCGACACGTCCGGCACCTACGGCATGGACCTGCGCTTCAAGCTGCTGAACCTCGTGGACACGGCCTTCAGCTACAACCTGCGCCTTACGGACAAGAAGGACCTGCGCGTCAACCAGGTCACGCAGCGCACGCGGCACGACGACGCCACGCTGCAGGGCACCTTCGACGTGCGCAAGTTCCGCCTCACTCCCAAGGCCGACTACTCCTCGGACAAGACACGCGGCGCGCTGGGCGTGATGACCGCCAACACCCGCACTATAACCCCCAGCCTGCTGATCAAGTCAGACTTCCAGCTGCCCAAGGGCCTTAAGCTGCCGTTCATGAAGCAGGCCATCGTCTTCACGAACCGCATCGTCTGGACCACGACGCTCAGCTACGCGCTCAAGTCCTCGCCGATCACCATAGCGGAGAACAGCCGCCTGTTCTCGCTGAACTCCAGCGCGGACTACGAGGCCGCCAAGAACCTGCGCCTGACCTTTAACGGCGGGCTGCAGCGCTACTGGCACAAGTACCTCAAGCAGGAAGAGTACCTGTCCTACCAGGCAGGCAGCACGCTGACGTTCCAGTTCTAGTTCTTTCGGGGGGATATGAAACCTGGATTGCTCAAGGCCGGGAAATGGCTGCTCAACGCGCTGCTGCCGCGCACCTGCGCGCATTGCGGCCTGGACCTGCATTATCTGGACGCCGCCCCGCTCTGCCCCGGGTGCCGCGCGCGGCTGGAGCCGCTGCCGGCTCTGCATTGCCGGGCCTGCGGGCTGCCGCTGCCCGACGGGGGCGCCGCCTGCCGCGACTGCCGCGGCGTCGCTCCCCGCGCGCTGGCGCTGGCCCGTTCGGCCTTCGTCTTCAACCCGGAACTGCGCTCGGTGGTGCACGCGTTCAAGTACAAGGGCCGCGACGACCTGGCGGCCCCGCTGGCGGCGGAGATGGCCGCCGCGCTGGACCGCTTCCCGGAGCTCTCCTCCTACACTTTCTCCGCCGCGGTGCCGCTGCACCCGGCCAAGCGCCGCGAGCGCGGCTTCAACCAGGCCGAGCTGCTATCGGCGGCGCTTGCCGCGCGGCGCAACCTGTTCCACCTGGCAGGCGCCTGCGAGCGGGTGCGCAACACCCCCAGCCAGACCGCGCTCTCCAAGGCTGACCGCAAGGCCAACATGGCCGGCGCCTTCCGCGCCTCCAGGCCGGAGCTGGTCAAAGGCCGCAATATCCTCCTCATCGACGACGTCGCCACCACCCTCGCCACCCTCGACGAGCTCGCCGCCGAGTTCAAGCGCGCCGGCGCCGCCTCCGTCGCCGCCTACACCCTCGCCCGCGAACCTTAACCTAACCCAAAGAACCGCGAGATGCCCAGTCGGGGGCCGGCCGGGGAGGGGCCCCGTGCTCCTGGCAGAGGGAAACCGTTGCGCGGTTTCCCCCGCCCTTGGGAAATTATGGGCGGGACCCCCTTCCCCAAAGTCGCACGGAACCCCTCCCCGGCCGTCCCCTCCGGTTCATTCGCACGATAAAGCAATTAACGGACAGAGGCCGGCGGAGAGCGCAGGGATGGGTCCCGAAAAAGCATGTCGGAGGCCGAGGCTTGCGTAGCGCCGAGGCCGAGACGGGCAGCGGCGAGCACTGTGTGCGTGTGGAGCGAAGCGACAATGCACCGACCGCGGTTTTTCGGGGCCCGTCCCTGCGCTAGGCCGCCAAATACAAGCGCGTTTTGCGGTCCTGCCCCTGCGGTAGGCCGCCTCATTCGGCGCAACTCTTTCTTGAATTAAAAATAAAAGGCCGGCGGGTTAGCGCCGGCCTTTCAGGGTGCCGCGGTGGGCTAGAACTGCACGTCGAAGATGTAGGCGGAGTAGGGGGACATCTCCTGCAGCCGCAGACCGCCGGCGAGGTCCCCGGACTTGAACGAGAAGAACCTGTCGGACAGCTCCTCGAAGATGGCCGTCGTCTCGCCCTCGCTCTTGATGGAGGCGTTCACTATGCCGCAGGAAGGCTCACCGGAGTAGTTCACCACCACTATCTTCAGCGTACGCCGCTGCGCCCAGGACCAGGCCAGGATATTATTGTTGGTCCGGTTCTCCTTGTCGCACTGCTTCACGTCGAGCAGCGCCCATTCGCCGCCGTGGAACGCGGGGTGGTCGGTGATCTTGAGCAGCTTGGCGTAGAACTTCTTTATCTCCAGGTCCGGCACGCGGTCGTAGAGCTCCTTGAGCTGCAGCGGCGGGCGCACCTTCACGCCGTCCACCTGGTTGTCGTTGTAGAAGCGCAGGCCCTTTATGGTGGAGACCACCACGCCGGCGGCCAGCGCCTTCTGGCGCCCGAAGGCGGCCAGCGAGGGCTGCTCGTCGTGGTTGTCTATGAAGCGCGCGGAGCGCTTCTGGTAAAGCTTCTCGGCGCGCAGGTGGCCGCGCACCTCCTGCGCCCCCTGGAAGCGCAGCCGGTCGTAAGTGCCCTTGTCGTAGGTGTAATCGAAGCCGATTTGCTGCACGCGCCACTCGAGGCCCCAGTAAACCTCGGCCAGGAAGGTGAACTGCGGGTGCTTTTCCTTAACGGCCTTTATGGCGCTCTCCCAGAATTCTTCCTGCGGGCGCTTGTAGCCGCCGCGGTTGAGCAGCCAGCCCCAGGTGCCCTCGTGGATCTCGTTCAAGGTCAGCATCACCATGTCGCAGCGCACGCCGTCGGCCATGTCCGCGATACGCAGCAGGACGGACAGCATCCGGTCGCGCGTGGCGGCGTTGAAATAGTTCAGCTGCGCGCTGTCGGACCACGCCGGAAAGTTGGGGTCGCGGCCGTAGGCGATGTAGCGCTTGATCTCGCCCTCTGGCAGCTCGAAGAACCAGTCGGGATGGGCGCGGTAATCTTCCTCGGAGCCGTTGATGAAGCAGTCCGGGCATTCCTTGATGTAGGGGTTGTCCTTGGCCGTATGGTTGGAGACCAGGTCGACCATCAGCTTCATCCCCATCGAATTGAGCTTTTCCTTGAGCGCCTTCAGCTCCCACTCGAAGCCGAGCTCGGCGTTCAGGCGGTACCAGTGCACCGAGTAGGGCGAAGAGCCGACGGCTTCCGGGCCGAAGCCGGGCGGGATGGTCTTCAGTTCCTCGGCCAGCGCCCTGTCCTCGCGGGCTATGCGCTCGGACTCGGGGCTGGGCTCCCAGACGCCGACCAGCCAGACTATGTCGAAGCCCAGGTGGCGCAGCTCCTGCCATTCGTCGTCCGGCACGGAGGAAAGTGTCATCTCGGGCAAGGAATACTTCGCCCGCAGCTGCTTTAGCCACAGCCTGGTATTGATTTCAATCAAATGAGGATTCGAACGAAGCACTTTCCCTCCCTGCTTTTCCTAAACGATTTTAGTGAAGGTCCCCCGGATGCTGGACTCTATTATAGCAAATCCGGCCGTGCTAAGGCGCTGCTGCCGGAAAACAAAAAGCCCCCCCGGTCTGCCCGGGGGGCCCAAAGCGCGGCTAACTACTGCGGGGCGGCCTCGCCTTCCGGCGCCTTCAGCCAGTAAACCGCCAGTTTGTAAGCCACTATGGAGAAGAGCAGGATCAGCAGCACGCCGGAGGCCACCACGCGCCAGGCCCAGGAGGAGGTCCTGCGCGCCGGCGCGTCGCCCGCGTCCATGATCTCGTAGACCCACCATTTGGTGCCCGAAACGTTGGAGACGGAGACCAGCAGCGTGCGCCCGCGGAACTGGACCGGGCTGGTGAGGTCGGCGGCTTCGCGCTCGGAGGCCAGGGCCAGCAGTTTAAGGACCTCGGCGGGGGCCTTGAGCCCGGGCTCGACTATGGACCGGCTCATCGAATCCGCGATGACCTGGCCCCCCATGTCCACCAGGCCGAAGCTGCCGTAGGAGTTGCGGCCCATCATCCGCACCACCTCGCCCAGGTAGGCCAGGCTGAGGCGGCCGGCCAGGTAATACGCCGGGGAGCCGCCCTTCAGCAGCGGCTCGGCCAGCACCAGCGCGGGCGGGGTATACTCCCCGTATTCCACGGCACCGGCGGGGGCCAGGGAGGCTTTGGCTTCGGAGAAGACCGGGCTCCTGGCGTAGTCCAGCCGCGGCTTGGCGCCGGCGGCGGGGTAGCGCGCCAGCTCGGCGCCGGAGGGCCCGAGCAGGGCCAGCTCGGAATAGATGAAGGGATTTTCCTGCGCGCGGGCGGCGAGGTCCTGCTTCAGCGCGGCCTGGCCGCCGGAGAGGCGGGCCCCGGCCACGCGGGCCAGGTTGTAGTTCAGGTTCAGCACGTCGGAGATGATGCCGGCGCCGGTCGAGGTGCGCAGCCCCAGGTAGCGCAGCGTGTCGTTCTTCTGCAGCTCGCCCTCGCCGTAGATGAAGTGCCGGCTCAGCAGCAGGAAGGGCAGGAGGAACAGCCCGGCCACCGCGGCGGCGAATTTGTATTTATTGATCCCGTTCATAGGCGAACCATCCTGTTCATTTTTTCCCGGCGCGGGCTCCCGCCCGCAGGGCTTTCTGCAGCGCCCACCCGGCTACGCTCTTCTCGAACCAGCTTATCAGTTCCTGCAGGCCGTAACCCGCCAGCGCGCAGAGCGCCCACAGCGCGGGCAGGTAATACCGCAGCTCTATGCCGCCGGTGGCCGGCACCTGCTTCACGGCCGCCAGCGGCAGCAGCGGCAGCAGCGCCGCCGCCAGGAAGACCAGCAGCCGCTCTTTCCTGAAAACGAAAGCCGCGTAGGCGCCGAGGAAGACGAAGACCATCAGGAACTTGTGGTACAGGACGCGCGGCAGTTCGTAGGCCAGGGCCCGGCCCAGTCCGGAGAAGGCGCCGGCCAGCGCGCCGCCGGGGCCGTCGCGCAGCAGGAAGGCCGCGGGCCCGAGCGGCCCCTGCGGCACGGGCTCGGCCGGCCGGTAACCGTAGCGGTCGATGTTGGCCCAGCGGCGCAGGCTGAGCTCCTGCGCGTAAAAAGCGCCGCCGTAATGCGCCCGCTGCCAGGCCAGGTAGGGCAGCGCCAGCAGCGCGGCCAGCCCGAGCGAGAGCCCGGCTTCCTTCAGCCGGAACTCCCGGCGGCGCAGCGCCCAGGAAAGCCCCGCCATGACCAGCAGCGCCCAGGCGGCGTCGAGGCGGCTCAGGCAGGCCAGGCCGCCGGCGAGGCCGGCAAGCAACGCGGAGCGCCGGCCCCCCTCCGCGTCGAAATAATGCCAGAACAGCAGCAGGAAGAGCAGCGCGAAAAGGTTGGAAGAGCCCTGCATGGCGTAGTAGCCCATGTAGGGATTGGCCGCCAGGAACAGCACAGCCATGGGGGCGGCCAGGCCGCCCAGCCCGTTGAGCGCCAGCAGCGTCGCCGCCGCCACCAGCACGTAGACCGCCACGCCCTGCGCGCGCACGGCCTTGTCGGGGTCGGCCCCGGCGGCCATGGCCAGCTTCAGGGCCGCCACCGGCAGCGGCTCCGCCAGGCCGGAGGCGTAGAACCAGGAGGACCCGGCGGCCATCAGGGAGCGGGAGGCCGCGTCGCGCAGCGGCTCCGCCTTGTAGACCTTCCAGCAGGCGGCTATGTTCATAGCGAGCGCGAGCCCGGCGAAAGCGAAGACCGCGGCGCGGAGATACTTCTCCAGGTCGGCTTTCCGCAGCAAATTTTGAAAGTCTGTCATTGTGAGGCGTCCCCTCAAGATTGTAGTATATTAAAAAATACTACGCGGGATAAGGCTATAAATATATGAGAGAGTTAACGCTGGAATTCAAAAAGATAGTTGGAGAAGGCAAGGCGCTGGGCCGCAGCGAGGGCAAAGTGGTGTTCTGCTACGGCGTGCTGCCGGATGAAACGGCCAGGGTCAGGATCACTTTCGAGAAGAAGAATTTCGCCGAGGCGGAGCTGCTGGAAATAATCACCCCCTCCCCGAAGCGCGTCGCCGCGCGGGAGGACCATTACCTCAGCTGCTCGCCCTGGCAGGTCATGGACTACGGCTTCCAGTGCGAGACCAAGAAGGAGCTGATCGAGGACCTGCTCTACCAGACCACCAAGGAAACCATCCGCCTGGACAAGTTCTACGGCGCGAAGGAGATCTTCGGCTACCGCACGAAGATAGAGTACAGTTTCACCGGCGAGCCCGGCGCGCTCTCCTTCGCCTTCCACAAGCGCGGCAACTACCGCGAGAAGTACCTGCTGCCGCAGGGCTGCGCCCTGATCAGCCCGGCGACCAACGCCGCCGCCGTGGCGGTGCTGGCGAAGTTAAACGAGCTCAAGCTCTCCACGGCCGACCTCAAGACGCTGATCATCCGCGAAGCCAAGACCCCCGGCTCGCGCGTGGCCGCGCTGTTCCTGAAGCGCCAGGACATCGAGCTGCCCGACATGAAGGTGCCCGGCCTCAACGGCTTCCTCGCGATCTACTCCAACCCCGTCAGCTCGGTCAGCCAGGTGGACGGCATCCTGAGCTCCTGGGGCGACGACTTCGTCACCGAGGAGATCCTGGGCGGAAAATTCTCCTACGGTTTCGACTGCTTCTTCCAGAACAACATAGAGCTGTTCGCCGAGGCGCTCAAAGAGATACGCGGCGCCGCCTTCAAATGCGGCAAACTGGTGGACCTCTACTCAGGCGTAGGCGTGATCGGCCTGTCGCTGCGCGACCTGGCGGACAAGGTATACGCGGTGGAGTCCTCGGAAAGCTCGGTAAAGTACGCCGCGCTGAACGCCGAGGCCAACGGCGCGAAGAATTTCCAGATAGCCTGCTCGCTGTCGGAGAAGACCGCCGGGGACCTGTTCGACGGCACGGATATCCTGGTCGTGGACCCGCCCCGCGCGGGCCTGCACACCAAGGTCATAAAACGGATCATGGAGATCCTGCCGAAGCGCGTGATCTACCTGTCCTGCAACCCCATCACGCAGGGGCGCGACGCGGCGTTCTTCCTGGAGAAGTACAAGATAGTCCGCTCGGCGGGCTTCGACTTCTACCCCAACACCCCCCACGCCGAGACCCTGCTGGTCTTCGAGCGGCCCTGAGCCGGGCGGGCAATAAAAAAGGCCGCGGCTGCCCGCGGCCTTTTTCATTTCCCCGCGCCCTACTTGAAAACGCCTCCGACGGCGTCGGAGAAATTGCCAGCCGCCGTGCCGGTGGACACCACTATCTTCTTGGGCGAGCAGTTGGAGCAGTAATACGCTTCGCCTTCGACTAGCGGCACCAGCGCCTGCAGCTGGAGCAGGGTCCTTGAAGGCAGGCGCAGCTTCCCGGCCATCACCGTGCCTTCGAACTCGTTTATGGAATTGACGCCCCTGGACACTATGTTGCGGGACGTCCCGGCCCCTGAAACGCTCTGGTCCGCGATGTACAGGGCCGTGTTCGTCTGTATGGTGCCGCCGGTGAAGGCGGGCGTATCTATGTACACACCGTAATTGTTCTTGACTATCCCGGCGCTCTGGGTATTCTGCACGAAAACGCCATAGGAGGAATTAATAGTACCGGGGCCCTGCGCCAGCGCCGTAGCCCGCACGCCCAGCACCTTCGGGAAATTCAGGGCTGCCGGAGTAGTGCCGGCTATGAAATCGCCGCCTATGACCATTTCAACTCCGCTCCTGTTCGTCTCCGGGTTCACAAGGACCAGCACCCCCACGCCCTCGTTAGGGAAGTCAGTGGCTATGTCCTGGTTCTCCACCATGTGCATCACCATCGAGACCACATTCGGAGAAGGCCCGGCCATGCTGCCCGCCGCGATGCGAGAGCTGACCGCCACGGTATTGACGTTGGTGATCCCGAAGTCGCCCATGTCGAAATCCTCCAGGGCCGGGTTGGACACGCTGCCTACCGCGGCCGAGATGCCGGTCAGCTGGGAGCCGTCGCCGAAGAACTTTTCGGCGTGGATCTCGCCGCCGCTGTTCATGGTTATCAGGTTGACGAAACCCGTAGACACGACCACCATGTTGCCGGCGTACCCGGCACCTGACGAGACATGGAGGACGCCCAGCGGCAGTTCCGTGCCCACCAGCAGCGGGCCCTGCCTGAACATGCCCGCGCCCGCCGACAGCACGCTGCCTCCCACGTAGAGCGTGGTGGAGAAGGCTATGCCCGGCTCGCCCGGCGCCGCGGTAATGGTGGAAGCGTTGATCAGCTTGAAATCCGCCAGGTTGAAGTCCTGCGTAGCCGTATGCGGGAAGTTCCTGAGCTGGGAGCCGTCGGCGTAAAGCACGCCGGCCACGGTCATGGAGGCCTGTACCACCCCGATCTCGTCGCGCCAGAGCTGCACGGCCGGGTCGCCCAGGGAAGCCTGCACGTCCAGGGCCGCCTCGCCGGCTACCAGCCCGATGGCCGCGCTGCTGAGGTTGTGGAGGTACCTCCCCCCGGCGTCGGGGCCGGCGGCCAGCGTTGCCGCCAGTGTATCAACAACGTTGCCGCTGCCGCCGCCGCGCAGGCCGGAGGACTCGGCGTAGATCACGCCGGCCGCCGTCATAGAGGCCTGTATCACTCCGGCGGAGTTGCGCCAGATCTGCACGAAGCTGTCCCCGGTCACTCCCCGCATGTCCAGCGCGGCTTCGCCCGCTGCCTGGCCGAAAGCGGCGCTGCTGAGGTTATTGATATAGGTTCCGCCCGCGTCATGCCCTGCGGTCAGGGTGTCCGCCAGGGTATCGATAACGTTGCCGGAGGGCAGGTTGCGCAGCTGAGCGGCGTCGGCGTAAAGCTCGCCGGCCGCGGTCATGGAGGCCTGCACCACCCCGAAAGCGTCGCGCCAGATCTGCACCACCGGGGCGCCGAACTGGGGTTTGGCGTCCAGGGCGGCCTCGCCGGCCACGTGACCTATGGCCGCGCTACTGAGGTTGGTGATATAGTTGTTGCCCGCGTCGCTCCCGGCGGCCAGCGTGGCCGCCAGCGTGTCGATCACGTTGCCGGAAGGCAGGTTGCGCAGCTGCGAGGCGTCGGCATAGAGTTCGCCGGTCACGCTCATGGAAGCCACGATCGTGCCGCCGGAGTTGCGCCAGAACTGCGAGTAGTTCCCCGCGCCGGCCTGCACGTCCAGCCGCGTGCCCGGGGTGCCGTGGCCTATGGCCACGTCGCCCAGGTTGACGATGCCCGAGGTCGCGGCGTTGTTGCCGGCGCCGAGGGTCTCGGAAAGGGTATCGATGAGGTTGCCGGTGCCGCTGCCGGTCTGGTCCGCGGTGCACAGCAGATTGCCGCTCACGTCGACAGTAAGCTTGTCGAAGCCCGAACAGGCGAAGTTGGTGAACTTCATGCCGCTGGTCAGGGTGCTGGCGTCCGCGTCGTTGACCTCCAGCCGCGCCGTAGCCGGGTTGATCCCGACGCCTACCCCGCCGGTGGCGTTGAGGGAAATGCCGGAATTGCCGCCGTCGTTGGACAGCCAGTACGAGCCGACCGTCAAATTGTCCTCCATGATATGGGTGCCGAGGCTGTCGGCGCCGGAGGGCGGCAGGTTGCGCAGCCCGGAAGCGTCGCCGTAAAGCACGCCGGTCGCGCTCATCGAGGCCACGATAGTGCCGCCTGAATTGCGCCAGAACTGCGTATAACTCCCGGCGCCAGCCTGCACGTCGAGGCTGGTGCCCGCGGAAGCCCGTCTAACGGCCACGTCGCCGAGGTTCAGCACACCGAGTCCCCCGGCGTTATTGCCTGCGCCGAGCGTCTCCGAGAGGCTGTCGATGAGGTTGCCGGTGCCGCTGCCCAGCTGGTCGGCCGAGCAGACCAGGTTGCCGCTCACGTCCACGGTGAGCTTCTGCGTGCTCAAGCAGGTAAAATTAGTGAAGCGCATGCCGCTGGTGTTCACATCGGCGTCGCTGTCGTTGACTTCCAGCCTGGCCGTGGCCGGGTTGACGCCGATCCCCACGCCGCCGGAGGGGTTCACCGAGACGCCCTCGCTATTGCCGTCGCTGGAGAGATAGTAATTCCCGAGGCGCACGTTCTGCCCGGCGGTATGGTTGCCCAGGTTGTCGGAAGCGGGCAAGTTGCGTATGCCGGCCGCGTCGGCGTAAAGCTCGCCGGTCACGCTCATGGACGCCACTATGGCGCCGCCCGAGTTGCGCCAGAGCTGCACATAGGGAGCCGCGCCGGCCTGAACGTCCAGCCTGGCGCCTGCTGCGCCCAGGCCCAAAGCCACGTCTCCCAGGTTGACCATGCCAGCGGCGCCGGCGTTATTGCCGGCGCTGAGGGTCTCAGAAAGAGTATCTATGAGGTTGCCGGTGCCGCTTCCGGTCTGGTCCGCCGAGCACAACAGGTTGCCGCTCACGTCGACCGTAAGTTTCTCAAAGCCCGAGCAGGCGAAGTTGGTGAACTTCATGCCGCTCGTGCCGGAATTAGCGTCGGCGTCGTTAACCTCGAAGCGCGCCGTAGCCGGGTTCACCCCGACGCCCACGCCGCCGCCGGAGTTGACGGAAACGCCTTCGGCGTCGCCGTCGCCGGACAGGTAGAACGCCCCGAGGCGCAGGCGCTGGGAGGCGTTGTGATCGCCCAGGTTATCAGCCGCGGGCAAGCCGCGCATGCCGGCCGCGCTGGCGTAAAGCACGCCGGTCGCGCTCATGGACGCCACCACCGTGCCGCCGGAGTCGCGCCAGAACTGGGAGTAGCCGCCCGCGCCGGTCTGCACGTCCAGCCGCGTTTCGGCCAGCCCCAGGCCTATGGCCACGTTGCCCAGGTTCACCATGCCCGCGGCGCCCGCGTTATTGCCGGCCCCGAGGGTCTCGGACAGGCTGTCGATAATGTTCCCCGTGCCGCTGCCGGTCTGGTCGGACGAGCAGACCAAATTGCCGCTCACGTCGGCGGTAAGCTTCTCGGTGCCGGAGCAGGCGAAATTGGCGAACTTGATGCCGCTGGTGTTGACGTCGGCGTCGCTGTCGTCCACTTCAAGCCGCGCAGTGGGCGGGTTGACGCCTATGCCCACGTCGCCGGCAGCACTGACGGAAATGCCGGCGTTGCCGCCGTCGCCTGACAGCCAGTAGGGCCCGACGGAGAGGTTCTGCCCCATTACGTGGCTGCCCAGGTTATCCGCCGTGGGCAGACCGCGCAGGCCCGCCGCGTTGGCGTAAAGCACGCCGGTCACGCTCATCGAAGCCACGATGGTGCCGCCGGAATTGCGCCAGAACTGAGCGTAGTTACCGGCGCCGGCCTGCACGTCCAGCCGCGTGCCGGCGGTACCCAGGCCCAGGGCCAGGTCGCCCAGGTTCACCATGCCTACGGCCCCGGCGTTATTTCCGGCCCCCAGGGTTTCGGATAGATCGTCGATGATGTTGCCGGTGCCGCTGCCGGTCTGGTCCGCAGAGCAGAGGATGTTGCCGCTGACGTCGACGGTCAGTTTCTGCGTGCCGGTGCAGGCGAAGTTAGTGAACTTCATGCCGCTGGTGACGGTATTAGCGTCGGCGTCGTTGACTTCCAGCCTGGCCGTGGCCGGGTAAACGCCCACGCCCACGCCGCCGTCCGAGTTCACGGAAACGCCTTCGGCGCCGCCGTCGCCTGACAGATAGAAAGTCCCTAGCCGCAGGTTCTGGCCCGCGGTATGGTTGCCGAAGTTATCCGCGGCGGGGAGGCCGCGCATTCCGGAGGCGTCGGCGTAAAGCACGCCGGTGGCGCTCATGGACGCCACCACCGTGCCGCCGGAGCTGCGCCAGAACTGCGAGTAACTGCCCGCGCCAGCCTGCACGTCCAGCCGCGTGCCGGCCGCGCCCAGGCCTATGGCCACGTTGCCCAGGTTCACCATGCCTACGGCGCCGGCGTTATTGCCTACGCCCAGGGTTTCGGAGAGGCTGTCGATGATATTGCCGGAACCGCTGCCGGTCTGGTCCGCAGAGCAGACCAGGTTGCCGCTCAGGTCCGCGGTCAGCTTCTGCGTGCCGGTGCAGGCGAAATTAGTAAATCGCACGCCGCTGGTATTGGCGTCGGCGTCGTCGTCGTTGACTTCCAGGCGCGCGCCGGGAGGATTGACGCCGATGCCGACCTGGCCCGCGGAGTTCACGGACAAGCCGGAGGGCCCGCCGTCGCTGGACAGCCAGTTGGAACCGGCGGCCAGGTTCTGCGTCAGCACATGGTCGCCCATGTTGTCGGAGGCGGGCAGGCCGCGGATGCCGGCCGCGTCGGCGTAAAGAACGCCGGTCGCGCTCATGGAGGCCACCACCGTACCGCCCGAGTCGCGCCAGAACTGGGAGTAGCCGCCGCCGTTGGCCTGCACGTCCAGCCTGGTGCCGGCCGCGCCTATGCCTATGGCCACGCCGCCCAGGTTCACCATCGACGCGCCCCCTGCGTTATTGCCGGCGCCGAGCGTTTCGGTAAGGGTGTCGATAAGGTTGCCGGTGCCGCTGCCGGTCTGGTCCGCAGAGCAGACCAGGTTGCCGCTCACGTCGACCGTGAGCTTGTCGAAGCCCGCGCAGACGAAATCAGTGAATTTCATACCGCTGGTGGCGGTGTCGGCGTCTCCGTCGTTGACCTCGAACCGTGCCGTGGCGGGGTAAACCCCGACGCCTACGCCGCCGGTGGCGTTCACCGAAACGCCTTCGCTGCCGCCGTCGCCGGAAAGGTAATAGGTCCCGAGGCGCAGGTTCTGCCCCGCAGTATGGTTGCCAAAATTATCCGCGGCAGGGAGGCCGCGCAGGCCGGCAGCGTCGGCGTAAAGCACGCCCGTGACGCTCATGGAGGCGACCAGGGTGCCCCCCGAGTTGCGCCAGAACTGCGCGTAGCTGCCGGCGCCCGCCTGCACGTCCAACCGCGTGCCGGCCGCGCCCAGGCCTATGGCCACGTTCCCCAGGTTCACCATCCCGGCGGTGCCGGCGTTGCTGCCGGCGCCCAGCGTGGCGGCCAAGGTGTCCACCACGTTGCTCGTCACCCCGCTGAGGGCGGAGCCGTCGCCGTAATACCTGGCCCCGGCAGGCAGGAAGACGTTGGAGGAGATATAAACTCCGCCGTACGAGGACGGCCCCGTGGAGGAGATCTCCACTCCGGGCCGCAGCTGCACGCGCCCGGCGCCCAGGCCAAGGGCGCCGGCCACCGTGGCGCTGGAATAGGTAGTGAGCGCCCCGTTGGCGGTTATGGCCCCGGCGTTAGCCACCGGAAAACCTGCCATCTGCAGCGTGGTGGTGGCCACGTGGTTGCCCAGATGGTCGGCGCCGGGAGGGATATTGCGGATGCCGGCAGCGTCGGCGTAGAGCACGCCGGAGGCCGTCATCGAGGCGACCACCGTGCCGGACTCGTTGCGCCAGAACTGGGAATAGGTGGCGTCCGCGGCCTGCACGTCGAGCTTCGTCTGCGGGGAAACGACGCCCAGGCCGGCGCTGCCGGCGAAGGTCGTGTGAGCCGGGTTAGACATCACGGCCCAGCCGGACGCGTAATACTGCGCCGTGCCGTCGGGGAAGACCAGGCCGTCGCTGCCGGGGGCGCCTATCAGGCGCAGGTCCCCGCCGTTAACGGTAAAGGTGCCGGTGGAGCTTTCGGCCGTGACCGCGTGCAGCGAATAGACCGAGGAAAAGAAGGGCTCCGGGGGCAGCCAGAGGCCGTCCACGCGCATCTGCACGAAGGGGGTGATATCCTTCCAGTTGAGGGCGGCGAACTGGGCGTCGTTCGGCGTGCCCAGCGGATAGCGGAAGAGGCCGGTGGAAACCACCACGTCGGTGGAACCGGAGTTCCAGTATTCCACGGAGGCGTCGGCGTTGATCAGGCGGAACTCCATGGAGGCCGTGCCGCTGAAGAGCCGCCCGTCCTTGCGGAGCGTGCCCTGGTAGCTGACCCGCCCTGGCGAAGCCGCGAAAGCGCAGTGCGCCGCCGCCAGCATGATTGTAAGCGCGGCTAACGCCGCGCGGCCGTATCTTAGGTTCACAAGCTCACCTCGTCTCGCTCTCGGCGGCCGCCCTGCCGCGGGCCAGGCCTTTGTAGTAAAGCGCTTCTTCGTTCGCCTTGTCGAAGGCGAGTACCGCGTCGAAATTCTTCCCGGCTTCCGCCCAGCGGCGCCGCCTGAAAAGCGCCAGGCCCGCCGCCATGTTCTCCTGCTGCCTGGTCACTTCTTCCTCGAGCCGCTTCAGCTTGTCAGCCCGCCGCAGCTCCCGCTCTGCCACCCGGCTCATGGTGCCGCCGCCGGTTGCGGACTGCTGGGCGGCCGACCGGGCGAACTGCAGCGAGGCCAGCATCCTGGAATCCGCCGTGGTGCGGCCCTCGGCCAGGTAGGGGTAGGCCTTCTTGATCGTCGCGTAAAAAATGCCCCGTATCTTCTCGCCGGACTTCCGCAGCAGCTCGCCGGTATCGGAATAGACCGGAAAATCGGACAGCAGCCGCTCGTACTCGTCCACCGCGCGCCTCACGGTGGCGGCGCCGGAGGCCAGGGAGCAGGCCCTGGAAAAGTCGTCCTCCCATTCGTTCACCCGTTCGGCCTTGGCCGCCCTCAGCGCGGCCAGTTTGGCGTAGTCCTTTTCGGCCGCGGCCATGAGTTTCGCCCGCTCGGCCTCGGCGTCGGCCTTCTCCGCCGCCGCCGCGCGGCCTACGGAAGACTCCAGCGCCACCTTGGCCGCGTCACTGGCGGGGTTGGCCAGGACCCGGTCTATCTGCCGCACCAGTTCGGCCCGCTCCGCCGCCGCGCCTGCCTCGGCCGACAGCGCGGCCGGCGCCAGGAGCAGCGCCGACAGCGCCGCGGCGTGAGCGGCGCCGCGCATTATCTGGAATCTCCCACCAGGGCCCGGGCCTTGCGCAGCAGGTCCAGCGCTTCCCGGCTGCCGGGGTCCAGCTGCAGCGCTCCGTTAAGTTCCAGCACCGCCTCGTAATAGCGGCTTTCCTTCATCAGCGTGCGCGCGAACTCCGTCTTCTGGCGCGCCTGCTCCTGCTCCAGCGACAGGTGCTGCGTTACCGCCACCGGCTTGTCGAATTTGTAGGAGAGGCTGAACCGGTGCGCCGGGCCGAACTTGCCGTAGGAAGAAAGCGAATAGTCGAACTGCAGCAGTTTCAGCGCCACGCCGCCGCCCAGCCTGAAGCCGCCGCCCAGGTCCTGCCCGGACAGGTAGCCGGCCCGCACCGACAGCATGCGCCAGACCTGGTATTCCGCGCCGGCGCCCCATGCCGAAGCCGAGTACTCCGGCTTCTTCACGTCCGCGGTAAGGGTTATCGGGTCGCCGGCCACGACGAAGATGAAAGAAGCTCCGGCCCGGTAGACCGACGGGGCCGGGTCCGTCTCTGTATCGAACTTGAAGCCGCCGCCCACCGACTGCGCCGACAGGCCGAGCGCCAGCGTGCCGAGGCTGTTGCGCTGTATCCAGAGCGCGCCGGCGTCGGCGAGCGCCGCGCCAGCGGCCACCCCGTCGAGCCTTTCGCGGGCGTATTTGAGGGTGGCCCCGGCGAAGAGGCCGGAGCGCGCGTCCTGCCACGGTCCGGTCACGCGGGCCGCGTAGCTGAGGCCGGCCGCCAGGTCCCCGGCGTCCACCTGCCCCGCGGCGGCGCCGGAATTGTTATAGCCGTCTATCGAGGGCACGCTCAGCACCAGCAGCGAGGCGGCCGCGACGCCGTATTTCAGCGGGTGCGCGTAGGCGGCCTGCTGGGAGGCTATCCCCTCGAGCCAGGAATTGTAGGTGAAGGCCGCTTCCTTGTAGGGGGTGCGGGCCAGCGCGGCCGGGTTCAGCGAGAGAGCGCCGAGCAGGTCGCCGTAAGCGCCCGCTCCGGTCTCGCCCATGGCTACCGCCCTCGGGCTCTGCAGGATGCGGAGGAACTCCCCGCCGGCCTTGCCGGCGCCGGAGGCCGCGGCGGCCGGCAGCGGCCGCAGGGCGAATAAGAGCAGGAGCAGGCCGGTGGTCCTCGTCATTTTATCACCACCAGCTTGCCGGTCTTGCGGGCCTTATCGGCGGCTATCTCCCACAGGTAGACGCCGCTGGCCACGGTCTGGCCGTTGGAATTCTTCAGGTCCCATTTAAGCGACGGAGGAACCACAGCGAGTTCCCGCACCAGGTCGCCGGCCACGGTGTAGATGCGGATGCGCCCGTAGGCCGGCAGGTTCGTGAAGGTGATGCCCTGCGCCCAGGTGCCGTACCGGGCCGGGTCCCCGCCGCCGGGCCGGAACGGCACCGGGTAGGCGTAGACAGGGGTCAGGTCGGCGTCGCTGACGGCCAGCAGCGCGTAGTTGGAAAAATGCGTGACCGTCTGGGAAACGGTCCGTGCCCCGGCGTTGAGCTGCGAGCCCGCCTGCTTATCCCAGAGCCCGCGCGCCTCGTCGAGGTGCCAGACGGAGAGGCCGGAGACTTTCTGCCTGGAGAGCGAGCCGTCGATGATCCCGTCCCCGTCCTCGTCCGGGTAGGGCAGCGTCACCACGCAGGCGGCGCCGGGCTGCACCAGGTTGCCGGCCGAGTCGTAGGGCTTCACGCTGACCGTGTTTACGAATTCCGGAGCTCCGGGCTGCCCCCGCATCCGGGTATTCGCGGCCGACACGGCGGGCAGCGCGGCGTCCGTGGAAAGCTTGACGTAGAAATCCTGCGCGTAGGCGTTGGCCGGGATGGAGACCCGCACGCGCCGGTCGGAGACGGCCAGGGCCGTGTTGTCCGCCGCATGGTCCATGATCACGGAGAAATACACCGTTGCCGCCGGGGAGACCGGCGAGCCGTTGACGTCTACCAGCGAAGAAGAGAACGCGACGGAGAACACGCTGCCCTTGGGCCAGGAGGAGTCCGGGACCACCACCAGCTTCTGCCCGGAATAGCTGACGGTCACGGCCCAGGTGGAGTTGACGAGCGCCCCGGTATTGTCGTAGAGCTGCGTCACGCCGACCGCGGGATTGGAGAGGGCCGGAGAAAGCTCCTCGCCGAAAACCAGGTTCACGTTCTCGCCAGGGGTCATGCCCACCAGCGTGCCTTCCATGGACGCCGCCGCCGTGGAGGTGAAGGCGGCGAGGCCCGGGTTCACCACCTCAGCCGGCACGAGCGAGAGGTAGCCGGACCAGACGCCGGAGGGAGCGTTGGCTAGCTCGGCCGGGCTGGCGCAGTCGTCGCCGACGGTGTAGGAGAGCTCGTAGGCGCCGGTGGAGGCGCGCACCACGGCCAGCGGGGCGCCTGAATCGCGGATCTTTTCCCAGGCGCAGCGGGCGGGCTGCGGCAGCAGGGCGGCGGCCGCGGCCGCGAGCAACAGGGCTTTTTTCAGGCGTATAAGTGTGGTAAAGGGCATAGCGGGGCGGGCGCGCACGCGGCCTGCCATCATTGTATTATATAACACGCAAAGGTAAACGGGTAGGTTATATCGGATACACTTACCACATGTTACAGCGGCTCATTTAGCGGCCGCCGGCAGGTTTTCGGCCGCCTGCCGTGAGAAGACCCCGGCCTCGTAGGCCAGCGGCTTGTTCCTGACGCGCTCCACCAGGCCTTTGGCCAGCTGCCCGGCCAGCCCCCCGAGCAGGCTCTTGGGCGTCTTTACCCGCACCACGCTTTCGCCGAAAGAGAGCTCTTTTTCTCCCGGAGCCCAGACGCGAAAACCGCCCTTCACCATGCGCCGGTTATACACGCCGGCCATGATCTCGCCGTAATCGGTGATCTCGCCGAAAACCAGCCGGCCTGCGCCCAGCCAGCTTGCGAGGTCCTCGGGCCTGGCCGCGCCGAGCTGCCCGCCGTCGCCGAAGCCGCGCCGCCGCAGGCGCTCGTCGGTCTCTTCGAGCGGCAGCAGGGAGTAGCCGGCCTCCTTCAACTGCGCGAAGACCAGCTGCCGCGCGAGGACGGGGCCGTCGATGCTGGTCGTATCGTCGGAGAAGGGCAGCAGGGCCGTCTTCACCTCGAACCAGCTAAAGTCGCATTTGCGCTCCTCCGGCAGGGCGCGCGCCCTTTCCAGGTCCCTGTAGATCTCCTCCCAGCGCACGGGCTTGGCCGCCTTGTCGCCGGCTGCCAGCGCCTGCGCCCGCCGGTAGGCCTCTTCGGCGGCGGCGTAATCCCTGCCCACCTCGGCGGCCACCGCGAGTCCCAGCTGGTCGCGCCAGCCGCCCTCAGGCAGGCGGGCCCGCCACACGGCGGAGGCCTCCTCCCAGCGCCCGTTCCAGGCCAGGTCCGCGGCTTTCTCAGACTCCTCGTCTTTTTTTACCGCGAAGACAGGGCGCAACCGTTCCACTACGCGCCCGGCATACCGGTCGGCGAGCCGCTCGGCCACCTTGGCAAAGATCTTCTCCTCGTTATCCGCGTACCAGTCGGGCTCCTCTTTGGACTTGTCAAAACGGTCCTCCGAAACGGTGAAAACCTCGGCCCAGGAATCCAGCACGGCCTCTCCGGGCCAGGCCAGCAAATGCACCTGGGCCGGCAGCGCGGCGCTGTACGCCCAGACCTTGCTCTTGACGGTCTGCTTCTGCTTCTTCCTGTCGTACTGCACCGCCGAGCGCTCCTCCATCTTACGAGAGACGGCGGGCGAGCCCAGGGTCAGCACCAGCAGGCCGGAAGGGTTGAGCCGGTCCGCGAAATCCGAGGGCCCGCCCGCGCCTTTCTCGACGCGCCATGCGCAGAGCCTGGAGCCCGGCTGCCTGAGCGCCTTGGCGGCGCGGCGCGCCAGCGCCTGGAAATTCATGTCCGGCCCGTTACGCCCCAGCAGCGCGCCGGCCAGCGACGAGAGTTCCCCCTCCTCCGCCCGCGGCGGCGGCTTTATCACCAGGTACAGCGCGCCCAGCGCCGGCCGCGAAGCGGCCTGCGCGGCGGGCAGCCGGTGCTTGACTCTGACGGAGGTGTATCCGCCGCAGCCGGCCAGCGCGGCCAGCGGCAGCAGCAGGAAGAGTTTTTTCATTTTTCCAGCCAGGCGGCGGAGCGCGTTCCTTTGAACTTGCCGGCCCCCGTCAAGCCTTCGACATGGGCGTTATAGCGGGTCTGCACCGGCTTGTCCTTGCCCAGCCCGCCGGCGGCGGTGGCGCTCTCCACGAAGGCCTGCGCCACCGGGAAAGCCGTGACCAGGTAAGCCTGGCGGAGCGCGGAATCGTAGACGGAATAGACCAGCAAGTGAGTATTGCCTCCGGCGCTCCGCGTGAAGGGCACGAAATCCGTGCGCAGCGCTACCTTGCGGCCGCCGGGCAGCGCCACCTCCTCGGTCAGGCGCGTGCGTTTAACGCCGGAGAAAGAGATCTTTTTAACCGCCGGAGAGCAGCCGCCGGCGGCGCGGCCGAGCAGGGCCCAGGCGGCCGGGTCGTCCTTCAGCGCTATGCCCCCGGCGAGACAAGTGACGTTGGCCAGCAGCGTGCCCTCCGGCGGGTTCGGCCCTGCCGAACCGCGCGGCAGGCCCAGCCCGTCCTCTATGTCGGGGCGCACCCACCGGGCGCGCTTGAAGCCGAACTTGGTGGGCAGCAGGCTGAACAGGTAGCCATAGGTGTGCTCGGCCCCGGCGTGCATCAGGCGGCCGCGCGGCGCCGGCGCGCCCAGCCGGCCGGAGAGGAAGGCCAGCAGGCCGGGGTCTACTATCTCCCCGTTGGCGAGCTCGTCGTAATTTATGCTCTCGCCCCACAGCTTGAGCAGGGCCGGGTTGGCGCGGTCGGCGTCCAGCTGCTGCAGGAGTCCGGGCGCGTAGGCGGCCAGGACGCGCTCGGTCTCGGCCGGGGATTTAGCGGGCAGCAGGCGCGCGGCGCCTGCCCACGGGCAGTCCTCTGGCCTCTCCTGGGAGCCCTTCTGCGGGCATTCGAAGGCGGCGGCGGCGGCGGGCAGCAGCAGCGCCGCGACGGTAAGCCTTAGCCCGTGGGCCAGGATTTTTTTTATTATCATAGGGTTCTCCAGATCTCCGGTCGCAATACTCTTCACCGGCGCGGCAGTACGGTTATCCTGCCGGTGGCCAGGTCCACCCGCAGCCTGTCGCCGGTGCGTATCCTGTTTATGTTTTCCGTCTCTACCAGCAGCGGCACTCCGAACTCGGCGCAGATGGCGGCGGCGTGGGAGCCGACGGCGCCGCGGCTGATGGCCACGGCGGCGACGCGCCCGATGCGGCTGAGAAAGCTGGGCTCGAAGTCGTGGGCGGCGTAGATGAAGCGCCCGCGCCCGGCCCGCAGGATATCGCGCCCGGCCACGGCCGGGCCCTCCACCACCCTGTCCTCGCGCCTGGCGGGCACGCCCTTTATCGCGGCCTTTCGCGCGCCCCGGGTCGGGACCGCGGCCGCCGCCCGCTGCCTGCCCAGTTGGGCCAGCTGCGCCGGCAGCGCCGCGCACAGCCAGCGGCCGTAGGCCGACCTGTCTGCGGCGCGCAGCTTTTTGAGCACCGCTCCCAGCAAGTCGAGCTCCCTCTCCAGGCGTTCGCGCATGGCCGAGGCTCCCTCCGCCGTGAGGCGGCGGCGGATGAAGGCGGCCTCATTGGCCGACAAACTGGAAAGCACGAAGGTAAAAGGCAGGCTGCCGCCGCCCGGAAGGGGGAGGCGCTTGACGCGGCATGCCGCCGGAGCTTCGCGGAAAATGAAGAGCAGCCCTCGCTTGGCGAGCGCCGAGAGTTCGCGCTGCGCGCGCCGGTCGTTCCCGGGCGGGAACAGCGTGGGTTCTCCCTGGTGGCGCACGATGAGCCACCGCTGGCGGCGCGCCCTGGCCAGGCCGCCAGGCCGTAGCGTCACCACGAAATGTTCCAGGGTTTCGCTGGCCGGGCGGCTCAGGCCCAGGTAATTCTGCGCCAGCAGGGCCGGTGTCTCGCTGAGCGCCCACTCTCCAGGCGCGAAGCCGAGCCCGCGCATGAGCGCCTCTACCTCGGCGTAGATGGCGGTGAAATCAAGGAGGGCGGCGCAGCCGACGGCGCCGAAAACCCTGGCCTGCAGCAGCACCGGCCGCCCGGAGGGCAGCGCCATCTCCACCGAGATATTGGAGGAAGGATAGAGGGCCCGCTGCACGCGCAGAGCCGCGGCGGCCGCGGCTTTGGCCGCCCGCAGCGGGAAGCCGGGGCCGGTCTTTTTCCGCAATTTCCCGTCGGGAGAGAAGACCGCCCGCCAGCGAGCGCCGGCGCCGGAAGTGATCGGGGCCGCGCCGCCGCGCGCCAGCTCCACCACCAGCTCCTGCCGGTGATATAGGGTGCAGACGGCGCCCAGCTCGGCCTCCACGAAAGGCTGCAGCAGCAGGGCCATGCCCCTGCTGAGGACGGAACCCTTGGCCTTCGCGTACTCCCTGGCGGCCGGGCCGGCGGCGGCTGCGGCGCACCTGGCCGCCGCGGCTGCCAGCCCGAACAGGTCTTTCGCCAGCTCGGAGCGGTACACGCCCGGCGCGGCCGCGCCGGGGAGGTCTTCCAGAGAAGAAGAACTGCGCACCATCACCGGGAAGCGGCCCTTCAGCGTCCTGGCCGCCTCGGCCAGCAGCGGCGCGGCGGCCAGGGGCGAGGCCCCCCGGCCGAAAAATTCAGCTACGGCCGCTGGCGGCAGCACCCAGGAACTCGGCACACGGAAGCCCGCGGCGGCCAGGGCCGCCGTGCCGGCCGCCTTGGCCCCGGCTCCCTCGGGCAGAGGCCCGGCAATTATGTCCCGCAGGTGTGGCATAGGTGATATTCTAGCAAACCCCGCCCCAAAAGGCGCCCCGCCAACATCTTTCTGGACCGCGCCTTAAGGAAATCAGTATAATTGATACTGGCTCTTATCCGATAGACGCCTTTAATTATATTATCCGAATTACGGAGACCTGCTTGACTTCTACCGCGCAGCGCACGGACAAGATCTTTTTTCTGTCTTATTCCCCCGAGGCGGCCGCCCGCCTGCGGGAGCTCGGTAGCCCTTTCTCCCTTAATTCCGGCGGCGGCCCGGTTTTCACCCCCGGCTTCGCCGCCGGCGCGCCGGCCGTCCCGCCCTGCCTGCCCTGCAACCTCGGCGATCCCGCCTTCCTCGCCGCGCACGGCCTGAAATACGCCTATGTGGGCGGCTCCATGGCCAACGGCATCAGCTCGACGCAGCTGGCCGAGGACTTCGGCAAGGCCGGGATGCTCGGTTTTTATGGCGCCGCCGGCCAGCACCTCGGGGAAGTCGAGAAGGCGATAGACCGCCTGGAGGCCGCCGGGGAGTTCCCCCGCGGCTTCAACCTGATCCACAGCCCTTCCGACCCGGCCCTCGAGGCGGACCTCGTGAACCTCTACCTGCGCCGCGGCGTCAGGCTGATAGAGGCCTCAGCCTTCATCGGGCTAACCCTGCCGCTGATCCGCTTCCGCACCCATGGCATCCGGCGCGGCGAGAACGGCGCGATAGAGACCCCGAACCGCGTGATAGGCAAGATCTCCCGCGTCGAGGTGGCCGAGCGCTTCTTCTCCCCGCCCGAAGACAAATTCCTCAAAGAACTGGTGGCCCGCGGAGAACTCACCCCCGGGCAGGCGGAACTGGCGTCCCAGGTCCCCGTGGCCGAAGACGTCACCGCCGAGGGCGATTCCGGCGGACACACGGACAACCGCCCCCTCGTGAACCTGCTGCCCACGATAATAGCCCTGCGCGACCGGGTACAGGCGCAGCGCGCCTACGCCGCGGCCCCCCGCGTGGGAGCCGGCGGCGGCATAGCCACCCCGGAAGCCGCCGCGGCCGCCTTCATGATGGGCGCGGCCTACGTGGTCACCGGCACCGTCAACCAGGCCTGCGCGGGCTCCGGCACCACGGACCTGGTGCGCAGGCTGCTCGCCGGCGCCGGCCAGGCCGACGTGGCCATGGCCGCGGCCGCCGACATGTTCGAGATGGGCGTGAAGGTGCAGATCCTCAAGCGCGGCACCATGTTCGCCATGCGCGCCAACAAGCTTTACGACTACTACCGCGCCTACAACAGCTTCGAGGAGATCCCCGCCGACATCAGGGCGACGCTGGAGCGGGACTATTTCCGCGCCTCCTTCGCCGAGATCTGGAACGGCACCCGCGAATTTTTCCTGCGCCGCGACCCGGCCCAGGCCGAGCGCGCCGAGCGCGACCCCAAGCACAAGCTGGCGCTGGTCTTCCGCTGGTACCTCAGCCAGAGCTCGCGCTGGCCGCTGGCCGGAGACGAGAGCCGCAAGCTGGACTACCAGGTCTGGTGCGGCCCTGCGATGGGCGCCTTCAACGAATGGGCCAAGGGCTCGTTCCTCGAGGCGCCGGAGAACCGCGACGCCGTCACGGTAGCCTACAACCTGCTCGCCGGAGCGGCGGCGCTGACCCGCCTGCACGCGCTGCGCTGCCAGGGCGTGGCTACCGACCCGCGCCTCGCGCGGCAGGAGCCCAGGACGAAGGAAGACCTGGCCAAGTTTTTTTAACCGGCCGCGGGGCCGGCAGCATATACTCCGTAACGGGCAAGGCCCGGGGCGCGCCAGGGGGCTTGCCCGACGAGGACTAAATGAGCGCTAAAAAAGAAACCGCACAATCCCCGATCGCCATAGTGGGCATAGGCTGCCTTTTTCCCAAGGCCGACAACGCCCGCCGCTTCTGGGCTAATATCAAGAACGGGGTAGACGCCATAGGCGATATCCCCGCCTCCCACTGGCTGCCCGAAGAGCACTTCGACCAGAACCCCAAGCGCCCGGACATGACCTACGCCCGCCGCGGCGGCTTCATCCTCCCCGTGGATTTCGACCCGTCCGAGTTCGGCCTGGCGCCGAACGCCCTGGAGGCCACCGACAGCGCCCAGTTGCTGGGCCTGCTGACCGCCAAGATGGCCCTCGAGGACGCGGGCTACGGCCCCGGCCGCGATTTCGACCGCGGCCGCGTCAGCGTGATACTCGGCGTCACCGGCGCGCTGGAGCTGGTCATCCCCCTCGGCGCCCGCCTGGGCCACCCGAAGTGGCGCAAGGCCCTGGGCGAGTTCGGCATTACCGGCGCAGACGCCGAAGCCATAATTTCCCGCATGCAGGAGGACTATGTCCCGTGGCAGGAGAGCTCCTTCCCCGGCCTGCTGGGCAACGTGGTCAGCGGCCGCATAGCCAACCGTTTCAACCTCGGCGGCACCAACTGCGTGGTGGACGCGGCTTGCGGCAGCTCGCTGGGCGCCGTGCACATGGCCACGCTGGAACTGGCGGCCGGCCGCTCTTCCATGGTGGTCACCGGCGGCGTGGACTGCTTCAACGACATCTTCATGTACATGTGCTTCAGCAAGACGCCGGCGCTGTCCGCCTCCGGCGACGCGAAGTCCTTCGACGCCTCCGCCGACGGCACCGCCCTGGGCGAGGGCCTGGGCATGATGGTGATGAAGCGCCTCGAGGACGCCGTTAAGGACGGCGACCGGATCTACGCCGTGCTCAAGGGCGTGGGCTCCTCTTCCGACGGCAAGGGCAAGTCCATTTACGCTCCCAGCTCCGAGGGCCAGGCCCGCGCGCTGCGCAGCGCCTACGCCGCGGCAGGCGTGGAGCCCTCCACCGTGGAACTCGCCGAGGCGCACGGCACCGGCACCACCGTGGGCGACGGCGTGGAACTGGACGCCCTCACCGCGGTTTACCGCGACAGCAGGAAGGACGGCACCTGGTGCGCCCTTGGCTCGGTAAAGTCGATGATAGGCCACACCAAGGCCGCCGCCGGTTCGGCCGGCCTCATCAAGGCCGCCCTCTCGCTCTACAACAAGACCCTGCCCCCGACCATAAAGGTCAACGCACCGCTGAAGGCGCTGGCCGACGGCAGCACCCCTTTCTACCTCAACGCCGAGCTGCGCCCCTGGATCAAGAAGGACCACCCGCGCCGCGCCGGCGTCTCCGCCCTGGGCTTCGGCGGCTCCAATTTCCACGCCATACTGGAAGAACATACCCCGGACAAGGCGCGGCCCGACTGGGACGGAGACGCGCAGCTCGCCGTCTTCTCCGGCAATAATGCCGGCGAGATCAGGCAGGCCCTGGCCGCCTGGCAGGGCCTGGACTGGGACGGTTTGCGCCTGGCCGCCGTGAGCGCCCGCGCCGCCTTCAAGCCCTCGGCCCCTGCGCGCCTGGGCTTCGTGCTCGAGCGCGACGCCGACTGGCGCAAGACCATAGCCGCCGCCCTCTCCAACCTGGACTCGCAGAAAGCCGCCGCCTGGACCACGCCCGACGGCGTCTGTTTCTCCTCCGCCGCTCCCGAAAAACTGGCCGTGCTGTTCCCCGGCCAGGGCGCGCAGTATCCCGGCATGCAGCGCGACCTCGCCTGCCGCTTCCCGGAAACCCTCGCCGTCCTGACCGCGGCCGACAAGGCCTTCGGCGGCGGCAAGCCGCTCTCCGACTACCTCTACCCGCGCTCGGCTTTCACGCCCGAGGCGAAGCAGCGCCAGGCCGAGGACCTCAAGGACACCCGCGTGGCCCAGCCCGCCCTCGGCGCGGCCGAGCTAGGCGCCTGGCGCGCTCTCGCCGCTTTCGGCGTGAAGCCCGCCGCTTTCGCCGGCCACAGCTACGGCGAGCTGCCCGCCCTCTGCGCCGCCGGTGTTTACGGCGACGCAGAACTGTTCTCCTTGTCGAAGCTGCGCGGAGAGCTGATGGCCGCCGGCTCCGGCGACCGCGGCAGCATGCTGGCCGTGCAGGCGCCGCTCGCCGACATAGAGAAGGCCGTGAAGGAAGAGAAGCTCGACCTCATCATAGCCAACAAGAATACGCCGGCGCAGTTCGTGCTGTCCGGCCGCACCGAAGAGATAAAGCGCGCCGCCGAGCGTCTGACCGCGCGCGGCCTCAAGAACACCGTCCTCCAGGTCTCGGCCGCCTTCCACAGCCCGCTCGTCGCGGGCGCGCAGAAAGACTTCGCCGCCGCCCTCGGCAAGGTGAAGTTCGCCAAGCCTTCGGTCTCCGTCTACGCCAACAAGACCGCCTCCGCCTACCCCGAGTCCGCGGACAAGGCCCGCGATATACTGGCCTCGCAGCTGGCCTCCCCGGTGGAGTTCACCGCCATGGTGGAGAAGATGTACGCCGACGGCGTCAGGATCTTCCTGGAAGCGGGCCCCGGCGCCCGCCTGACCGGCATGGCCTCGGCCATCCTGGCCGGCAAGGAACATACGGCCTTCGCCCTCGACGCTTCTTCCGGCAAGAAGAACGGCGTGGCCGACCTGGCCCGGGCGCTCGCGCGCCTCGCCGCCCTCGGCTGCAGCCTCGACCTGGCCGCCTGGGAAGGCGGCGCCGACGGCGCAAAGGACGCCGACAAGAAGATCTCCAAACTGGCCGTGAAGCTGACCGGCGCGAATTACCGTTCCCCCCGCCCGGCCGCTCAGGCGCCGAAACGGCAGCTCACGCTGGCCCCGGCCGCGCAGCAGGCGCAGTACGCGCCAGCCGCCCCGGCGGTGCAAGGCTATGCCTCGGAGGCCCTCCGCATCACCCAGGAGAGCATGGCCGCCCTGCAGAAACTGCAGGAGCAGACCGCCCTGCTGCACGCCCGCTTTCTCGAAGGCCAGGAGGCCGCCCAGCGGTCCTTCCAGACCCTCCTGGACCAGCAGCAGCAGCTGTTCACCGGCGCGCCGACCACCGCGGCCTCGTTCCAGGCCCCGGTTTTCGCCCCGCCGGTTTTCAGCGCGCCCGCGCCCGCGCAGGTGCGTCCCGCCGCCGTGCCCGCCGCACCTCAGCCGGCGCCCGCCGCCGGCGCGAACGTGGAGAAAGTCCTGCTCTCCATCGTCTCGTCCCAGACCGGCTATCCGGCCGAATCGCTCAACCCCGACATGGACATGGAGTCCGACCTCGGTATAGATTCCATCAAGCGCGTGGCCATACTTTCGGAACTGCA
>Ga0154435_105_pt1 | contig 107661 bp, 92 predicted proteins | sample RifGroC2_FD_115939 | JGI IMG/M metagenome (GOLD analysis project Ga0154435, IMG submission 115939) | Elusimicrobia bacterium GWC2_64_44
GGTGCCCGCCCCGCGTACCGCCGCGGGTACTGCCAGGACCGCGCCGAGGGTGATAGTCAGTATTTTTGTTTTCATGTTATTTCACCATTACCACGCGTTTGGTCGTCGTGAAGCCGGGGCACTCGAAGCGGATCAGGTACACGCCGGAGGCGCACATGGAGCCTTGGGCGTTCCTGCCCTCCCATTCGTCAACGTAATCCCCGGCGGCGCGCGTTCCCTCGAAGAGGCTGCGCACCAGGCGCCCGGCGCCGTCGTAGATCCTTATGCTCACCTTCCCGGCCGAAGTCAGGGAGGTGGTAAGCTGCGCCGCCTCGCCCTGGTTGGGCTTGAAGATGCCCTGGAAGACCTTAGCGGTATCGGGCGCCGCGGAGATCACGAGCAGGCCTTCGGGTATGCCGGTGGCGAAGCCGCCGCCGGTTACGATCACCGACCATTTCCCGAGAGACAGGCCCCTGGGGACATCGGCGATCAGCTTGCCGGGGCTCACCCAGGTCACGGTCGACGGCACGATATCGGCGTAGCCCGTGCGGGTCAGCCGCACCACGGAGTCCGGGTAGATGCCCTCGCCGGTGATGATCACCGGCACGGTACCCTCGCCGCGCAGCATCTTGTTGGGCGCCAGGGCGAACAGCCGCAGCGCGCCCGCCGGGGCCACGGCAGACGACCAGTTGAGCGTGTAGCCCGCCTCGCTTTCGCCTGTCAGTTTCACGCCCAGGTAGTAGGGCATGGCGCCTATCAGGCCGGTGAAGTTCGTCAGCACGGTCTCTGTGGTCATGGAGGAGACTATGGTGGTGAACGCCGGGTCCAGGGCCAGAGCCACGTTATAGTACGCGCCGGCCAGCGGGCTCCAGGTCGCGTTCAGCCTGCCCGGTGTAGCCGGCGCGAGGGACGGCACTATCCGGGTGGGCCGGGTGGCCTTCTCCGCAAGGTTGATCATGTAGGCGTAATCCGGCTCGGTAAGCAGCTTCACCATGAAGTAGTAGCTGGTGTCCGGGTACAGCCCGGAGTAGCCCACCGAGGGGTCCGTCTCCGCCGTGGAGGACAGTATGACCGAGTAGCCGGGATCGGAGGACAGCACGGCCACGTAAGTGGAGCCGGCCACGGCCGTCCAGGACATCATCAGCGTGGAGGAAGAGGCGGCAGTCACGGCCGGGGCGAGCAGCGTGCCGCCGGGCAGCGTGCGCCACTCGGCCCGGTTGGCCGCGTAGGCGGCGTCGGTCTCCGTGGAGAGCTTGACCTCGAAGTAATACGTCGTGTACGGGTCGAGCCCCGGGAACGCGTAGACGCTGGCCGCCTGCGTGACGGACGAGATTATCCCCGTATAGTCCGCCGCGCTGGACAGCGCCACGACATAGCTGGCCCCGGCGCCCTGCGGCGTCCAGGCAGCTGTCAGGGAGGTCATGGCCGACGCCTGCAGCGCGGGCTGCAGGGACGTGGGCAGCATGCGCTGCCAGCCGTTATTGGCCGGGTCGGCGATGGCCGCGATACCCTCGGCGGCGTTCTTCACCGCGTAGTAATACAGGGTGTCGCTCGAGAGCCCAGTGAACGTCTTCCACAAGTCCGTCTGTGTCGTGGAAGAGAGCGTGCTCTCGAACCCGTTGTAGGTGGAAAGGAGCACCGTGTATGGGACGCCCTGCGTGCCTTCCCAGTTGAGCGTGAACCCGGTGATCCCGGCCGTGGAAACATAAGGGTAGAGCTGCGTCCCCGGCGTGTAGACCGACGCCATATGATAGGCGAAGGAGGAATCCGGCTCGCCCGCTATCTTCATGGCGAAGTAGTAGGTGGTCAGGCCGGCCAGGCCTTCGAACTCCTCGTTGTATTCTGACGGGGCCGTGGTGAACGACGAGACCAGGTCGGTGAAGGCGGCGTCCCTCGCGAGCAGCAGGACGTGGCTGACGCCGGCCACGTAAGGCCAGGTGACGCTGACCGACCCGCTGTTGTTGGCGTTTATGAAGAGCGTCGAGCCCGCGCCGGCGGCCAGCGTCAGGCGGTCTGTCCTGTTTATCAGGTAGGCCGCGGCCGGCTCGGTGGAGAGCTTTACCTGCAGGTAATAGCTCGTATTGGGCGCGAGCCCGGTGAACGAGGTCGTGTTGGCCGTCTGCACCGCGCTCGACACTATGGTGCTGAAATCCGCGGCCGCTGAAAGAGTTACGCTGTAGGTAGAGCCGGCCACGGCGTCCCACGCCGCCACCAGCATGGTAGCGTCGCCGAAGGTGAACTCCGGAGCGAGCGGGGTATTTACCGCCAGGGTCCTCTCGGAGAGCCTGTTGGGAACGTACGCCGAGTCGCTTTCGGTAGAGAGCTTCACCTGGAAATAATAGTTCCTGTATTCCGCCAGCCCGGCGAGAGCGATGGCGTTAGCGCCCTGCGCGGAGGAAGAGACCAGGGAAGTGAAGCCCGCGTCGTTAGCGAGCACCACTATATACTGCGCTCCCGGCACGTTGTCCCAGCCCAAACTCAGGCTGGCGGCCGTCCGTCCGGTCACGGCCGGAGAGAGGCTGGTGGTGTTAGGCAGGGCGGTCTGCGCCGTAGCTGTGTTGAACGGATAGGCGGCGTCGGTCTCTGTGGACAACTTCACCCGCAGGTAGTAGGCGGTGGCGGGGTTCAGGCCGCTGAAGACCGCCGTGGCCGCGCCCTGGGGCGCGCTGGACCGGATGACGCTGAAATCGCTGACGGAGGAGAGTACCACCACGTAGGTGGAACCCGCTACCGCCGTCCAGGAGCCGGAGAGGCTAGTGGAGGAGATCACGGCCAGCGCCGGCGCCAGCTGCGTGGCGTAAGGCGCAGTGCGCTGCGTAAGCGCATTAACCGCGTAGGACCCGTCGGTTTCGGTGGAAACCTTGACCCCTAAATAATAGAGGGTGTCGGGGATGAGCGACGCGAACGCGGCCGTAGTGCCGCCCTGCGTGCCCGAGAAGGTCAAAGTGCCGAAATCGCTGTTGGTAGACAGCCGGACCGTGTAATTTGACACGCCCGCCGCCGTCCACGAGACCGCCAGGGTCTGAGATGAGAAAGCCGTGACGGCCGGCGACAGCGGCGTGGTAGGCGCCAGGTCGTGCTGCAGCAGGCGGTTATTGCCGGTATCCGCTACCCAGAGCTGCGCCGCCCCGGCGCTGGCGAACACCGCCGACGGCAGGGCCGCGGTCTCCGCGGCGGGGAACGCCGCGCCGCGGTTTGGCGCGGCCGCGGTGTAGCCGGCCTGCCCCAGCACCAGGGAAGCGGCCTGGCCGGTGACCTGCGGCGGGCTGAACTTCAGCACGCGAGAATTGAAAGAGTCGGCCACCCACAGGCTGCCGAGGGCGTCGAAATAGATAGCGCCCGGATTGTTGAGGGCCGTCTGCGAGAGGCCCGGCGCCGCGGCGGTCAGGTTGGCCTGGCCCACTACCGCGGTAGCTCCCGCTCCCGGACCCGCGAAGGGGCCGGGCCAGCGCAGTACGCGGCTATTGCCGGAATCAGAGACCCAGACGTTGCCGGACGCGTCCACTGCGACTCCCGCCGGCCAGTCCATGGTATTGGCGGCGGCCGCTCCGCCCCTGTTGGCCAGGCCCGAGGTATAATCGTTCTGGCCCAGCACGGCGACTGCAAGCGCGCCGCTGGCGAAAGGCGTGTCGAACCTGAGCACCCGGTTATTGACGGCGTCGGCGGCCCAGAGGTTGCCGGCCGCGTCGAAAGCCAGGGCCGCAGCCCCGGCTATTACCGCCTGGGTCAGGCCGGGCGTGGTGGTAAGGAAATCCGCCTGGCCGAGCACGAGGATCGCGGCGTTGCCGGTGGCGGGCGCCCCGGCGAAGCCGAGGATGCGGGAATTATTATGGTCGCTCACCAGCAGCTGGCCGGCGGCGTTCACCGCCACGGAGTTAGGGCCGTTCATAGTGTTGGCCGCGGCGGCGCCGCCCCTGTTGGGCAGCACGGAAGTGAAGTCCGCCTGGCCGAGCACGCCGTCGGCCGCCCGCCCGTTGGTGAACGCGGCCGCGGTATTCCACCACAGCACGCGGTTATTGTTGTAATCCGCCGCGTAGAGCCTGCCGGAAACGGCGTCTATCGCCGTGGCGGAGGGGCCGTAGAGGCTCCCGGCCGCGGGAGTGTTCACCGCGGAATGCAGAAAATCTTTCTGGCCCAGCACCAGGGTGCCGGCCGCGCCGTCCGCGGCAGCGGCGGGATACCAGAGCAAGCGGGAATTAAGAGCGTCGGCCACCCAGAGGTTGCCCGCGGCGTCCACCGCCACTCCCTGCGGGCCAGCCAGCGAAATGTCGGCGGCCGTAGCGGCGCCGCGGTTGGCGAGGTCCGCCGTATAATTGGCCTGCCCCAGCTCCACGCCGGCGGCGGCGCCGTTGGCGCCGGGGCTTACGTACTTGAGCACGCGGTTGTTGCCGTTATCGGCAACCCAGACGTCGTTGCCGCTGGCGGCCACGCCGGCGGGCATATTAAGGGTGTTGGCCGCCGCGGCCCCGCCGCGGTTGGGCTGGCCCACGTTGAAAGCGGCCTGGCCCAGCACCAGGGCGGCCTGGGGCCCGTTGGCGCCGGGAGCGTTGTACTTGATCACGCGGTTGTTGCCGAAATCGGCGGTCCAGACGGCCCCCGAAGCGGCCACGGCTACCGAGACAGGGTTATTCAGCCCGCCCTGAGAAAGGGAAGCGGCGTTGGAGGTAAAATTGGGCTGGCCCAGCACCAGTACCGCGGCCTGGCCACTAACGGAAGGAGAATTATATTTCAATATACGGTTATTGCCGGAATCCGCCACCCAGACGCTGCCGGCAGCGCCCGCGGCCACGGCCATCGGGGAATTCAGCGTGGTCGAGGTAGCGGTAAAACCATACTGCGTAAAATCCGCCTGCCCGAGCACCAGGTTGGCGGACGGGCCGTTTGCGGCCGGGACGGCGTAGCGCAGCACGCGGTTATTGCCGGTATCGGCCACCCAGACCTCGCCGCTGGCGCCCACCGCGACCCCGTTGGGAGAGGACAGCCCGCTGGCGGCGGCGGCGCCGCCGCGGTTGGGCGCTGCGCCGGTAAGATCGGCCTGGCCGATAACGCCGTCGGCCGGCGTGGAGTTCAGCAGGGAACCGCTGTTCCACCACAGTACGCGGTTATTATTGGTATCCACCACGTAGAGCCGGCCCGAGACCGGGTCTACGGCTGCGCCGCGGGGAAAGTTCAGGCCGCCGGCCGTCACGGAGTTGGGAGAGGCAATGTTCATTGCGGGCTGGCCGAGCTCTACAGAGGCCGGCGAGCCGTTAAAGAGCGCCCAGAGCGGGCCACTGGCAAAAACCAGGGCCGCTATAGCCTGCACACCCGCCCGAACGCCGAACCGCGAAGATATATGCTTCATTTGTCTCCCCCATATTTGCCGCCGCGTGGCGACCGCGCCCCCGCGGATATGCGGGGACGCCGGGCGCAGAGCGCCCGCACAGCTTGCCGAGTTTTGTAGAGAATAATCCGAAACCACTGCGCCGGGCCCGACCCCCTCGGGTGCCGGCGGAAGAACCCCGCTAGAGCGCCTGCCCGCAGCAGGCGCATTCCTGCCAGACCGTCTCCGGCCCCCGCGAGCGCCAGGGCGCCGCGTCAGCCCGCTCCGCCCGGCGCCTTTCCCAGGCCCGCGGCGCTTTCTCCGAAACACCCCGGCTCTTCAGCACCAGGGCTTTTTCGACTATCCCTGCGCCTGCCCTGAATTTGGCCATCTCAGTCATTTTCCAGTACCCCCAGCAGGTTCGCTTTGTAGTAAGGTTTTTCTATCACTCCGGCCACCAGCCCGGCGACGCCATCTCTCAGGAGCAACTCCCGTGTGGCTGGGCCGCTGCCGGCCAGGAACATCCGGCTCTCCGGCGCCAGGGCCTTTATCCGCGCCAGGTTCTCCAGGCCGTCCGTGCCGGCCATCTTCCTGTCCAGGATCACTATGTCAAAATCGTCGCCGTCGAGGCGCTCTTGCCAGCCCTCGGCGCTGGAGGCGCTCTCAACTTTGAAACCCTGCTCCCAGAGAAAGTTAGCCACCTTCTCGCAGAGCGTCGGATCGCCGTCGATCAGCAGCACTTTTTCATTGCACATCTTTTCTCCCCCCCTGCATTCATCCCTCGTTTGCTACACCATTAGTTTAGCTGACCGCGGCGCCGTAAAACCATTCCCGAATCGCTCTTTGAATTAGCATGTTTCCGCTTCTTTCGCGGAAAGGGCCGCCCGCGCTCCCTCCGTGTTCACGACGGAGAAACGAGAGAAAAGAAGAAGCCCGCGTTTTTGCGCGGGCTTCTCTGCAGCCGGCTTCCCGGCTTTGCGTCCTATTTGCGTTTGCGTTTTTTCATGGCGCGGGCCTTCGGCACGGCGGCCGCGCGGGGAGTTTTCTTCGCCGGTGCGGCCGCGGGTTTGGCGCGGTAGCCCGTGGGCGTTTTGCCGGTAAGTTTCTTGAAGACGCGGATGAAGGAGGCGGTGTTCTCGTAGCCGAGCTTCTGCGAGATATGGTCTACGCTGTAGCTGGTGGTGGTCAGCAGCTCCCGGGCCTTATCCATCTTGCAGTTGAGGTAGAACTGGTTGAAGCCCTCTCCGGAGAAGGTCTTGAAGATGCGGCTAAGATGTTTGGGGCTGATATAGACGGCGGCGGCGGCGTCCTCGAGCTTTACCTTCTTGAGGCAGTTGCGGCGCACGAAGTTCTTGACCTTCTCCACCTTGCCGCGGCCGTCGGTAAGCGCTGTCTCCTCCTCGCCGCCGGTCTTGGCCAGCACCGTTTCTATTATGGCACGGGCCTTTTCCACGTCGAAGGGCTTTTCGATATAGTTGCTGGCCTCGCCCCTGAGGGCCTCTATTACCACGTCCTTGGAGCTGTAGCCGGTCATGATGATGACGCCGGCGGAGGGCGCGGCCGCGCGCACCAGCTTGAGCGCCTTGAGGCCGCCCATGCCGGGCATCTGCACGTCCATGAGGATAAGGTCTATCTTGTTGGGCTTCTTGAGGAACGCCAGCGCCTCCTCGGCGGTGCCGGCCTCGGCTATGCTGTACTCGCCGAAGCAGTCGCGGAATTCGCTCCTGAACTCTTTGTCGTCATCCACAAGAAGGATATTGTCAGCCATGAGAAGCCCCCAGAAATAAATTGCGCCGTAATGGGAACATCATACATCAAAAAACCGGCCCGCGGCAAAACCGACCGTACGTTCACGACGGGAGAAAGCCGCGGGGAGTTCCGCGTTTTATTGACAGCATACCGCTAAAATCCTAGTATGGGCTGGGGGAAGCAAAAACCAATATGGACCTCGTCACCGTGATCGTCATCGCCGCCGCCGTCGGAGTTTTCGCTCTGGTAGCCTTCTGGCAGCACGGCCTGGAGCGCGAGCGCGACGCCGAGGCCGAGGCGAAGCTGAAGGAAAAGCTCAAAGAAGTAAAGGAGCTCGGCGCCGATAAGGCCGTGGCCCAGCATTCCCACGTCCACCAGGACAAGTGTATAGGCTGCGGCAGCTGCGTCATAGCCTGCCACGAGGGCGACGTGCTGTCGGTGGTCTCCGGCCTGGCCCGCGTGGTGCACGCTTCCCACTGCATAGGCTGCGCCAAGTGCGAGGCCGCCTGCCCGGTCTGCGCCATAGAAGTAGGGCTGGGCGACGTGTCCCACCGCCCGGACATTCCTATCTTGAGCCCGGAGTTGGAGACCAGCGTCCCGGGCCTCTACATCGCCGGCGAACTGGGCGGCATAGCGCTGGTGAAGAACGCCATAGAGCAGGGCAAGCGCGCCATGGACGACATAGCGCGGCGCCTCAAGGCCCAGCCGCGGCCCAAAGTCACCGGCGTGCACGACGTGCTGGTGGTCGGCGTGGGGCCGGCCGGCCTGTCGGCCCTGTTCCGCGCCGTGGAGCTGGGGCTGGACTACGCCTCGGTCAGCCTCGACGACGTGGGCGGCACAGTGTTCAAATACCCCCGCCGCAAGCTGACGCTGGTGCAGGCCGCGCAGATGCCGCTGGTGGGCAAAATAAAGGAAGGGGAGTACTATAAGGAAGACCTGCTCAAGATGTGGGGCGACGTAGTCTGCAAGCACGGCATAACGGTGCAGATAAACGCGGCCGTGGAGATGGTCACCCCCGCTGACGGCCTGCTGGAGACCAAGACAAACACCGGCGTTATAAAAAGCCGCTTCGTGGTGCTGGCCCTCGGGCGCAGGGGCTCCCCCCGCAAGCTGGGCGTGCCCGGGGAGACTGCGCAGCACGTGCTCTACGAGCTGGCCGACGCGGCGGCGCTGCAGGGGCAGCGGGCGCTGGTGGTGGGCGGCGGCAACAGCGCGGTGGAGGCGGCCCTCGGGCTGGCCGCGCAGCCGGGAAACTACGTCGTGCTCTCCCACCGCAAGAACGAATTTTCCCGCCTGACCGGCATAAACAAACAGCGCCTGGAAAAGGCCGTGGCCGAAGGCCGCCTGCATTTGCTGCTTTCCTCCCAGGTGAAGATGATCGACTCCAAAAAGGTGGTGCTGCACTCCTGCGATCCCGGCGGCGGCAAGGAACTGCCGCACCTGGAGAGCGACTGGGTCTTCGTCTGCGCCGGGGGCGACCCCCCCTTCCCGCTGCTGCACAAGATAGGCGTAAAATTCGGCAAGGCTCCGGAAACTTCGGAAGAAGAGAGAGCCGCGGGCGGTCCGGCCGGGGAGAAGCCGTGAACGCGCAGGAAAAGCGCAGCGCCGCCTCCAAGGTCTTCATGACGCTGGGCCCGCTCTGCGCGGCGGCCCTGGCCTTCATGGCCTGGCGGGGCCGGCATTACTACCTGCTCCCGCTGGCCGAGCGTCCGCTGAGCGAACTCCACGCCGCGCTACGCCCTTCGGGCACCCTTGGCCTGTTCTACGGCATCGCGGGGTTCACGCTCATCGTCCTCAACCTCACTTACCTGGTGCGCAGCTCGCAGGTGCGCTGGGAATGGATGGGCAGCCTGCGGTCCTGGATGTCCATGCACGTTTTTACCGGGATCATCGGGCCCTTCCTGATCGTCCTGCACAGCGCCTTCCTGCTGCGCAGCCCCATCGCGGCCCTGGCCGCCGTCTCGCTTATCATAGTGGTGGGCAGCGGCGTGTCGGGCCGCTACATCTACACCCGCGTGCCGCGCTCGCCGCAGGGCCGCGAGCTGGAACTGGGAGAGCTGAAAAAGGCCCTCAAGGAGCTGCAGCTGGCGCTGGAGGCCAAAGGCGTGGAGCTGCCTCAGGACATGGGAGCCGAAGCGGTCTCGTCGCGCAGGAACGTCGTTTCCGCCCTGGCGGCCATGGTGGCGGCCGATCGGGAAGAGCACAGGCAGTACGAGCACCTGCGCGCCCTGGTGCTGTCCTCGCCGCAGCTGGCCCCTTCCGCCGCCGGCATACTGCCGCTGGCCCGCCGCTACGTTACAGAGAGGAGCTGGCTGGCCCGCTACCATGAACTTCGGGAACTGATGCGGGTCTGGCGCTTCTTCCACCGCTGGTTCTCGGTGGTGATGCTCATCTTCGCCGTGTTCCACGTCGTGATCGCCACCAACGTGGGACCGCTGGGGTTCTCACTGCCATGATCCTCAGGCACCGCTACGCGCCGCTGGTCTTCGGCATAGCGGTACTCGCCGCCCTGGCGGCGTGGCTGCTGCTCTTCCGCTCTTCCCCCGGAGAGCTGTCGGCGGCGCATCGGCAGGTAGCGGGGTCTTCCTATATAGGCAACTGCAAAAAATGCCACACGCCGGAAGGGCTGCCCAAGGGCTGCCTGTCCTGCCATACCGAGATAGCTGGCCAGCTGAAGGACCGCCGCGGCTACCACGGCCGCACTCTCGGCGAGAAGGCCGCCAACTGCGCCGCCTGCCACTCGGAGCATAACGGCCGGGAGTTCAAGCTGATAAACAAGGTCTCCTGGGGCGGCGCGGACCCTGCGGCCTTCACGCACGCCCACACCACTTTTACGCTCACCGGCGCGCACGCCAAAGCCGCCTGCGAGGACTGCCACGCCGGGAAAGCCCCCGCCTTCTCGCTGCCGCGCTTCAAGAAGCTCAAGCGTTCTTCGACCTACCTGGGCCTGAGCCAGGACTGCGCCGGCTGCCACAAGGACCCTCACGCCGGGGGCAAGGCTTCGGGCTGCGCCGCCTGCCACACGCAGGACAAGTTCAAGCCCGCGAAAAATTTCGACCACGACAAATTCTTCCCGCTGCGGGACGCCCATGCCAAGGTGGCCTGCTCGCAGTGCCACAAGACCAGCGCGGCAGCAGCTCCGGACAAAGTCTTCGGAGCGGTGGCGGGCAAGAGTTGCAAGGACTGCCACGCCACGCCGCACCGGGCCAACTGGAAAGCGGACTGCCAGGCCTGCCACACTCCCCGCGCCGTGCCCTGGACCACGGCCCGCGCGCGCATGACCAAAACTTACCACGCGGCCGCGGGCTTCCGCCTGGAGAAACCGCACGAGCGCACGCCCTGCGCCGCCTGCCACGACCCCGCCAGGCCTTACGCCGAGCGGCATCCCTCCGGCGCCAGGGCCAGGGCGCAGAAGAACTGCGCCGCCTGCCACAAGGACCCGCACGCCGGCCAGTTCCGGGGCCGGGGCTGCCTGGACTGCCACGCCGAAACGGCTTTCAGGCCCTCCAGCTATTCCCTTAAGCAGCACGCGTCGGTCTACCCTCGCGAAGGCGCGCACGCCAAAGCCGCCTGCGGCGCCTGCCACATTTACGACGAGTCCCTGAAAGCCGTGCGCTACGGCGGCACGCGCGAGGACTGCGCTTTCTGCCACAAGGACCCCCACGCCGGGCAGTTCCGCGTGCAGGGCAAAACTTCCTGCGAGAGGTGCCACCGCGACGCCTCCGCCTGGCAGAAGACGGTCTTCAACCACAACACCATGTCGGTGTTTAAATTGAGCTCGGCCCACGCCAAGGTAGCCTGCAAGGAATGCCACCCGGAGACCCTGACCTCAGCGGGGCGGCGGGTTACGCTCTACAAACCGATCAAGCACTCCTGCGAAGACTGCCACGCCGCCCCGCAATAGCCCATGCGGAAATAAGTCAATTAATTGCGGTTGTAGGCATATTAATTAATATCATAAAGTTCGCTTATACGCGCGGAGGGAACCGCGCGCCTTATTATCATGCAGCGAACCGGTAACGGCAACGGCGAAGGAACACCGGCCAAGCCCCTGTGGCTGGCCTGGCTGCGGCTTGCCCTGTTAGCCTCGCCGCTGCTGGTGTTATGGCTGGCCGCCATCGGCCCTAACGCCTATTCCGCCGATCCCGTCAAAGTAAAAAAGCCCGCGGCCGCCAAAGCCGGGGCCGGGAAAGGAGCCGCCGCCGCGGAAGAGATCATCCCCGCCGCCGCCCGCGACAAGGCGGCCCTCGCCAATACCGCCGCCGTAAGAAAAGCCGTAAAGCCGCAGCTCCGCTGGGACAAAAGCTGGGGCGCGCTGGTGCCTCACACTTCGTTCCCCGCCAACTGCTCGCTCTGCCACCTCCCCGACCGCTGGGACGCCATGCGGCCGGATTTCAGGTTCGACCATCTCAAGCAGACCGGCCACGCCCTGGAAGGCGCGCACGCCGAAGCGTCCTGCCTGCGCTGCCACAACGACCGGGGCCCGGTAAAGACCTTCGCCGCGCGCGGCTGCGCCGGCTGCCACATCGACCCGCACAAGAGCGCGATGGGCCGGGACTGCGCGCGCTGCCACGGGCAGGAATCCTGGCAGCTGCGCACCCCCAAGGGCCGGCAGGTGGCCGACCACGCCAAGACCCGCTTCCCGCTTACCGGCATGCACGCGCTGGTGGCCTGCGAACGCTGCCACCCCGACTCCGCGGAAGGCGATTTCCGGGGAGCCCAGCGGGACTGCTACCAATGCCACCAGAGCGACTTCGCCGCGGCTCCCAACCACCGCTCGGCCGGTTTTTCCAGGGACTGCGCCGCCTGCCACCGTACTTCCGCCTGGACCGGGGCGGCCTTCAGGCACTCCCCGGGCATGTCCGACTGCGTCTCCTGCCACCTGAAGGATTACCAGGCGGCGCCCAAACACGCGGCCGGCGCCTACCCGAAGACCTGCGCGGAGTGCCACACTACCGACGGCTGGGCCGGCGCGCCGTTCAGGCATTCCCCGGGCACCACCAACTGCGTGGCCTGCCACCTGGCCGACTACCAGGCCGCGCCCGACCACGCGGCCCGCAACTATACCCAGGTCTGCTCCGAATGCCACACCCAGACCAAGTGGCCCGGGGCCGTCTTCAAGCACTCTCCGTCCATGACCAACTGCGTCTCCTGCCACCTGCCGGATTACCAGAACGCGCCCAACCACCTGGCCCGCAATTACCCGCAGGTCTGCTCCCAGTGCCACACCCAGGCCGGCTGGACCGGGGCCGTGTTCAAACATTCCGCAGCCATGACCAACTGCGTCTCCTGCCACCTGGCCGACTACCAGGCCGCGGCCGGCCACGCCGCCCGCAATTACCCGCAGACCTGCGCCCAGTGCCACCCGCAGACCACCTGGCAGGGGGCGGTGTTCAAGCATTCCCCCGCCATGACCAACTGCGTCTCCTGCCACCTGGCCGACTACCAGGCCGCGCCCGGCCACGTGACGCAGAACTATTCCCAGAACTGCATACAGTGCCACACGCAGGACGCTTGGACGGGGGTCACGTTCACCCACCCCCCCGCCACGGCCGCCTGCATCACCTGCCACCTGGCGGACTTCCAGGCGGCGCCTGGCCACGTGGCCCGGGCCTACCCGCAGACCTGCACGCAGTGCCACAACATGGTCACCTGGACGGGGGCCGTCTTCCAGCATTCCCCGACGATGACCAACTGCGTCTCCTGCCACCTGGCCAATTACCAGGCCGCGCCCAACCACGCCGCCAAGGCCTACCCCCAGACCTGCGCCACCTGCCATAACCAGGCGGCCTGGACCGGCGCGACTTTCGTGCATTCCCCGACGATGACCAACTGCGTCTCCTGCCACCTGGCCAACTACCAGGCCGCGCCCAACCACGCCGCCAAGGCCTATCCGCAGACCTGCGCCACCTGCCACAATACCGCCGGCTGGCTGGGGGCGAACTTCGTGCATACCCCGACGATGACCAACTGCGTCTCCTGCCACCTGGCCAACTACCAAAGCGCGCCCAACCACGTGGCCAAGGCCTACCCGCAGACCTGCGCCTCCTGCCATACCCAGACCGCCTGGCTGGGGGCGAACTTCGTGCATGCCCCGACGATGACCAACTGCGTCTCGTGCCACCTGCCGGACTACCAGAGCGCGCCTAACCATTTGGCCAGGGCCTACCCGCAGACCTGCGCCACCTGCCACAACCAGACGGCCTGGACCGGCGCGGTCTTCAAGCATTCCCCGACGATGACCAACTGCGTCTCCTGCCACCTGGCCAACTACCAGGCCGCGCCCAACCACGTGGTCCGCAATTACCCGCAGACCTGCGCCACCTGCCACAACCAGACCGCCTGGACCGGGGCGACCTTCGTGCACTCGGGCGCCATGACCAATTGCACGTCCTGCCACCACACCGACTTCCTGAACGCCAAAACGCCGATCAATCACGTGACGCAGGGCATCATAGAGAGTTACTGCTCCACCTGCCACCGCAACAACGGCTCGCCCTGGCAGCCGACGGCTTTCGTCCACAACCGCTGCTATAACAGCACCACGCACCGGGCCCACGAAGGCGCCCGCTGCGTGCAGTGCCACCCGAGCAACTATACTTCGGCCAGCTGCACGGCCTGCCACAGCAACAGGTCCTCATGCGACTGACGCGCCCCCTCCTCGCGGCCTTCCTGGCCTTAAGCCCGGCTTTACTGCCGCGCACGGCGGCCGCCGCCGCCACCGCCATTCAGGGCCACCTGATGGGCATACCCGGCGACCCGGTGGAAGTGGACATGAACGTTTTTCACGAGCTCAGGCCCGGTGACACGGGGGTGCTCCGGCGCGGCGGGGCCCGCGTGACCTCGGTAGAGGTGGTGCGCGCGGACGCGGACAACGTGTACCTGCGCGCGCTCGACGCCCCCGCGGGTTTCAGGCCGCGCGCGGACGACGTAGTGTATTTCGTAGCCGTGCGCCGCGGGGCCGCCGCGGCCGCCGGGGCGGGGCTTGGGGGCGAAGAGCCTGTCCCGCTGCTTACGCCCCTGCCGGCGCCCAGGCCGACGGTAAAAAAGACGGACCGCAAGCTTCCCCCCCGCCTGCACGGCCGCGCGCTGCTGCGCCAGTTCTACCAGGATATAAATCAGGGCCTCAGCGTGCAGCGCATCACCAGGGTGGACACCGACGGCACCCTGGACCGGCTGGGCGGCGGCCGCTGGGCCTTCGACTGGTCGGGCAACGGCAGCTACCTCGACGGCAGCGCCGCCGCGTCTTCCGAGGACTACCGCCGATTCAAGCCCCGGGCCCGCCGCCTCACCCTTTCACGCTCCGTCGGCAGCGACGGCTTCTTCCGGGCTGGCCGCTTCTTCCAGCGGGAGCTGCCGGGGGTGGGCACAGTGGACGGCCTGGCGCTGGAAGTGCCGGCCGGAGGGGTCAACCTCGGCGTGACGGCGGGCAACCGCCCGGGCCGCAGCGACCAGGAATTTTCCTCCAAAGAAGCCCTGGGCGCCCTTTACGTCTCGGCCGAGTCGGGCCGCGCGGGGCAGGGCTCCTACGCCGCTACCTTCGGGCTGCTGCACACGCTCTGGCTGGGCAAGCCCGACGAGCTGGCCGCCCTGCTGGACCAGAATTTCGACCTGGGCCCGTCCTTCAGCGTCTACCAGACCGCGCAGCTCAACTTCAACGCGGGCGCGGCCGAGACCCATAAGAACACCCGCCTCACCCGGCTGGACCTGTCCGTGAATTCCGCCCCGAAGACTTGGCTGACGCTGCGCGGCGGCCTGGGGCATTTCGAGCCGGTGGATACCGCGGCCGAACGCGCCTTCACCGGCGGCGACGCCTCTTTCTTCATCGACAACGGCTACTGGCGCTGGTGGGCCGGCAGCGGCCAGGCCCTGCCCTGGAACCTGGGCCTGGACGAGGAAGTTTCCTGGACGCGCAGCGACGGGCGCCTGCAGCCAGGGCTCTGGCGCGCCACCGCCTGGCGGCAGGGCCTGCCCGGCCTGCCCGACGGCCGCTCCTACCTTACGGCCTACAATATCACCGGCACGGAAGGCACCGACTACGGCAGCTCGGCGGGGCTGACCTTGCCGCTCGCCGGCGGCAAGTTCACCACGGACCTTAACGCCGGGTTCCGCTACGACCGCGGCGCGGACGGGAGCCGAGAGTTCAAATTCAGCGACGCCACGCTGCGCCTGGACTGGCGCCCGGGCCGGACCTGGCAGTTGGACGCGAGCGCGTCCGAAGTGCGGCGCGGCGCCTCGCGCAGCCGCAGCCTGAGCGCCGGCCTGTCTTTCAGATGGTAGAGCACAAAGGGAACAATGAAGAAACTATCTGACCTCCTTTCCTCGACGCGGCTGTTCTTCGCCCTGGCGGCGCTGCTGCTGGGGGCATTCGCCCTGGGAGGGCTTTTCCCGCAGGGTCTCGCGCCGCAGCAGTACCAGGAAATGTTCGGCCGGGTCGGGGCCTCCCTGGTCTCCCGGCTAGGACTGCACGACGTTTTCTCCAGCGCCTGGTTCCTGGCCCTGCTGGCCGCGGCCGGCATAAACCTGCTGGCCTGCACCGCCTCGCGGTGGCAGCTTATAAAGACGCGGCCGGGGGTTTTCCTGGTGCACCTGTCCGTGCTGCTGCTCTTCGCGGGCGGGCTGGTGCGCGGCACTTTCCGCACCGGCGGCACGCTGGCCATGCAGACCGGCGAGACTCACGGCGGGTACACGCTGCCGCAGGGCGGCTATGTGCCCCTGCCTTTCGCGGTGCGGCTCAAGGATTTCAAGATAACGTACTGGGAGCCGGAAAAGCATTTAGTGCACGCTCTCAACGACGAGGCCGGGGTGATGGAGACGGTAGAGGCCGAAGAGGGCAAGCCGCTGGCTTTCAAAACGCTGGCGCAGGAGCTGAAAGTGCTCAAGTTCTACCCCAACTTCTCCATAGGCCGGTCCGGGCCGGTCTCCCTCGACGACAGCCGCTCCAACCCGGCGCTGACGCTGGCGGCGGGGAAAGGCAAGCAGGTGCGGCCTATCTACCTGTTCGCGCGCTTCCCGGACTACCACGGCACCGCCGGCAATACCGGCGTGCGGCTGATCTACGAGCTCCGGGGCGGGCGGGTGAAGCAGTTCGAAAGCTCCATAGACATCCTGGAGAACGGCAGTGTCGTCAAAGAGGCGTCCATCAGCGTCAACTCGCCGCTCTATTACAAAGGCCACCGCCTCTACCAGTCCGGCTTCGACGAGGGCAACCCGCGCTTCTCCAGCATCCAGGTGGCCCGGGACCCCAGCGTCCCGCTGATCTACGCCGCGTTCGCGCTGCTCATGGCCGGCCTTACCCTGGCTTTCAAGAAGGAACTCCTATGATCATACCCCTGACCCAGAAGATATATTTTTTCCTCTACGCCGCGGCCATGGCCATAGCGATCTCCGGGTTCCTGCTCGGCCAGAAATGGAAGCTGCTCTATTCCACCGCGGCGCTGGGCGCCGCCTGGTCGGCCAACACGGCCTACATAGCGCTGCGCTGGTACTGGGCGGGCCGCGCCCCGATGTCCAACCAGTATGAATCCCTGATCTTCCTGCTCTGGGCTTTCACCGGCATCTACCTGGCCTTCCTGTATTATTCCCGGCGCGAGTTCGAATGGCTCACGCCCTGGGTGGCGGCGCTGGCCCTTACCGGCACCGCCGGGGCCTCGCTGCTGGACCGCTCCATCTCGCCGCTGGTGCCCGCGCTGCAGTCCAACTGGCTGCTGCTGCACGTCAGCACGGTCATGGCCGGCTACGCCGGCTTCGCGCTCTCCTTCATAGTCGGCCTCGCCTACCTGTACAACGGCTCACCGGAACGCGCCGGCCGCCGGGCGGTGCTTGACCGGCTGATGTACCGCGGCTGCCTGGTGGGGTTCTGGCTGCTGTCGCTGGGCATAATTACCGGAGCGGTCTGGGCCAACTCGGCCTGGGGCTCCTACTGGTCGTGGGACCCCAAGGAGACCTGGTCGCTCATCACCTGGCTCTACTACGCCCTGGCCGTGCACCTGCGTCGCGGCCGCGGCTGGACCGGGGTCAAATTCGCCTGGGCGATGATCGCCGGGTTCGCGCTGGTGATGTTCACTTATTTCGGGGTAAACTACCTGCTGCCGGGCCTGCACAGCTACAAGTAGCGGGCCGCAATTTATTTAAGGAGATTTACTATAATTCAATTATGAAAATATCAACCGCCGCCTTCTTTTTCATCGCTGCCGTTTCCGCCCCCGCCCTCGCGGCCGGTCAGGCCACCTTCGACCAGAAAAGCGGGGCCGGCAGCCTGACCGAGAGCGTCAAGGCCGCCAAGTCCGGCGTCCCCGCCGCGTCGCCCGCCGTGAAGGGGCCCGTGGCGCCCGGCCTGTGCATCTTTAGCTCCGCTGCCGGCGGCCCGCTCTCGGAGGCCGAATTCAGCGCCGTAGCCGGCGGCGCCGACGCGCTCTTCGCCGGAGAGACCCACGACCAGATGAACGACCACCTGGCCCAGCTGGAAGCTCTCAAGGCGCTGGCCGCGGCCCGCGGCGAGAAAGTGGCGGTAGGCTTCGAGATGCTCAACCTGACCCTGCAGCCCGTCCTCGACGAGTACGCCTCCGGCGCTATCAGCGAGAGCGAGTTCCTGCTGAAAGCCGACTGGAAGAAAGAGTGGGGTTTCGATTTCAAGCTCTACAAGCCGCTCTTCGACCTGATCCGCGAGAAGAAACTGAAGGCTCTCGCGCTGAACCTCCCCAAAAAGGTGGTCTCGAAGATAGCCCGCGTCGGGCTGGCCGGGCTTACCCCCGAAGAGCGCCAGTACCTGCCGGCCAGGGTGGACATCACCAAGAACGAGGCCTACATCAAGTACATGCGGCAGACTTACGAGGGCCACGGCAAGAGCCGCGCCGCCGGGACCTACGCCAGGTTCCTCAGGGATTACATCCTCGGGGCAGGCACCAGGGCGGGCATGGGCGATTTTACTTTTGAGAACTACCTGGCCGCCATGAGCGCCTGGAACGAGACCATGGGCTCGCGCCTGGCGGACTTCCTCAACGCCAATCCCGGCTATGCCGGACTGGCCGTGGCCGGGTCCGGTCACGTGATCTACAACGCCGGCATCCCGGCTTCAGTGGCCTCCAGGACCTCGGGGCTGCGCCTGGTCTCCTTCTACCCGCAGGAGGCCTCCACCTGCCCGGCCGCCCTGCCCGCCGGCGACGCCGGCCTGGCCGATTACGTCTGGTACCTGGACCACCGCGAGGCCAAAAAATGAAACCGCTGCTGCTCTGCGCGGCCCTGCTGCTGCCCGCCGGCGCCCTGGCCGCGGACAAGCCCGCCGGGCCTGCCGGAGCCTCCGCCCCCCTCCCCGCCCCGACGACTGGCTTCTGCATTTTCGGCGGCCAGTCCGGGCTCCCCCTGGCCGACCCGGCCGCCCTCAGGTCCGTACTGCGCAAGAGCGATATAATTTACGCCGGAGGCAACGACGCCCTCCCGGCCGACCAGCAGGCCAGGCTCGAGCTCCTGAAGACCCTGCTCAAAGCCCGTCCCTCCAAAATAGCCGTAGGTTTCGACGCACTCGGCATGGAGGCCCAGCCGGCGCTGGACGAATACGCGGCCGGCAGGCTGAGCGAAGGCGAGTTCCTGAACCGCACCGGCTGGCTTACCAGGTCCGCCGCGGATTTTTCCCTCTACAGGCCCATCTTCGCCCTGATCATCAAGCACCGGCTCCGGGCGCTCGCGCTCGGCGTGCCCGGCGAAGTCATATTTAAGGTGGAGAGGGAAGGCCTGGCCGCCCTGACCGAAACTGAAAGAAAATTCCTGCCGGAGCGTGTGGCCGTGAGCACGAACACGAAGTACCTGGACTTGCTCAAGGCCGCGCACGCCCGCCTGGCCGCCTCCGGCGCGCCCCTGGCCTGGAAGAATTACCTCGCCTCAGCCGCCGCCTGGAGCGAAGGCGCCGGAGCCAGAGTCGCAGAGTTCGCCGCCGCCAACCCCGGCTGGCCGGTGCTGGTCCTGGCCGGCAACGAACGCTTTGTCCATAACGCAGCTCTCCCGGCCTCGGTAAAGAGCCGCACCATACGGCTGCGCCAGTCCTCTTTCTACGTCCAGGACGCGCCCTGCCCCGCGAAGCTGCCGGCCGGGCACAAGGACCTGGCTAACTATGTCTGGTACCTGGACCATGCCGCCGCTAAAGAACAAACCACTCGTTAAAAGGTTCCGCTCGCCGGAGAGCATGGCGGACTACGCCGCCGGGCTTTTCGCGCGGCTGCTGCGCCGTAAAAAGACCGGTGCGTTCCTGGCCGCCCTGTCCGGCGGCAGAACGCCAGCCGCGCTCTTCGGGGCGCTGGCCGGGCTGAAGCTGGACTGGGCCCGCGTCCATTTTTTCATGGCGGACGAAAGGCTGGTGCCGCCGGACTCCCCTTTCTCCAATTTCGGACAGGCACGGGAGCTGCTGTTCTCGAAGATCCCCATACCCGCGGCCAACCTGCACCCGCCCGGCGTAAGGCAACCGGCCCAGGCCGCCAAGGCCTACGAAAAAGAAATCACAAAGCTGGCCGGCCCGTCGGGAGCGCTGGACCTGGTCTTCCTCGGCCTCGGTTCGGACGGCCATACGGCCTCCCTTTTCCCTGGCGCACGGACGCTGAGCGAGAGGAAAAGACTGGTGGTACCGGCCAAAGCCCCGCCGGGAGTCAGGCCCGCGGCCCGGATCACGCTTACCTTCAAAGCCCTCAACGCCGCCGGCGCAGCCGTGCTGCTGGCGGCCGGCCCGGACAAGAAAGACCTGTTCGCCCGCACGGCCGCCGGGGACAAAGCGCTGCCCGCCGCCCGGGTGCGCCCGGCCGGCGGCCTGTACCTTCTATTTTCCGAAAAATAGCCGCCGCGGCCCGCGGGGGCCTTACTGGGCGTGAATGCGCCCGTCCCTTATCTCTATCACCCGGTCGGCCGTGCGCGCGAGCTCCAGGTTATGGGTGACCATGATCACGGTTATCCCCCCGTCGGCAAGGGTATGAAGTATCTCCTCTATCTCGCCCGCGCGTTTCGAGTCCAGGTTCCCGGTGGGCTCGTCGGCCAGCAGGATCTTCGGCGCGTTTATCAGCGCGCGGGCTATGGCCACCCGCTGCATTTCTCCGCCCGAGAGTTCGGCCGGGAGATGCGCGGCGCGGTTCTCCAGGCCCAGCTGTTTAAGGAGTTCCTGCGGCGTACGGCCGGCCCCGGCGCCGCGGTAAAAGACGCCCGGCAGCATGATGTTCTCGAGCACCGTGAGCGTGGGTATAAGGTAGAACTTCTGGAAGATGTAGCCGAAATTCCTGCGCCGTATCCCTGTCAGCGTACCCTCCGATAACTCAGCTTTGCCTCCGAAGATCTCTTCACCGCCCACCGACAGCGAGCCGGAACTGGGATTGTCCAGGCAGCCGAGGAGGTTGAGCAGCGTGGTCTTGCCCGAGCCGGAGGGGCCGATGATGGCCGTCAGTTCCCCGGCGCCAGCGTCGAAGCTGACGCCGTCCACGGCGTGCACGTCCTCCGAGCCCCGGTGGTAGGTCTTTCTCAGGTCTTTGGCGGTAAGTACGGTATCCATCATTCCCCCTCGTTGCGGATGGCTTCCAGCGGGCGCACGCGGGCCGCGCGCCAGGCGGGGTACACCCCGCTGAGCAGGCCGCCTACGAAGATCACTCCGAACGCGCCGGCCGCGATGCTGAAGTTAACGGCTATCATGTCCCCGTTGGGAGTATAGGGCAGGAAGTGCCGCACGGCCGCCTCCGCCGCCCTGGCGGTAGCGAGCGAAAGCAGTATCCCGCCGAACCCGCCGAGGGAACAGAGAATGGCGGTCTCCATCCAGATCATCCTGAAGATGTCCAGCGGCATGGCGCCCATGCTCTTGAGTATGCCGATCTCGCCGTAGCGCTCGATGACGGACATCAGGATGGTGTTCACCACGCCGGCCATGGCGATGAGCACGGCGATGAAAGCTATGGCGAAGACTATGACCCTGGCGCTCGAGACCAGGCTCATGATGGTGGTCTTCACCTGCGCCATGGAGACCACCTGCACGTCGGGCAGGTCGTAGAGGCGGTTCTCGAAGGCGCCCATGTCGGCGTTCTTGTCCACCTTGATGCCCAGGCCCGTCAGCTTGCCCTCTTTCTTGAAGATCTTCTGCACGGTGTCGAGCGGCAGGAAGATGGTGCCGTCGTCCTGCGTGCCGGTGCGCTTCAGAACGCCCACCACCTTAAGCTCGGTCCCCAGGTCGGGGATGAGCAGCGGGTCGCCTACTTCCCTGGCCTCCAGCTCGGCCGCCTCGTAGCCCATCACCGCCTCATAGCCGTCATTGGTCTTGAACCAGCCGCCCTGCTTGAACTCCAGGTACGGCTTCATAGCCGGGAAGGTGTGCGTATCTACCCCCAGGTAGGCCGCTATGGCGCCGCTGTCGCCCTTATTTGGATCGAAGACGCCCTGCATCAGCATGCGGGTCACGGCCTCCACCTCTTTATTGGAGCTCACGGTCTTGACCACGTCCTCTTCCATGTAGCGCAGGCCGGTGCCGCCTTTCAGCATCAGCGTGGCCGCCTCGTAGGGGCAGCCCTTGGCCGTCAGCAGCACCTGGAAACCCATGTTGTCCACGTCGCGGTTGAGGCCGCTCTCGTAGCCCCGGTTGAAGCCGAACAGGGTAGCCAGCACCCAGGCCGACAGGGCTATGCCGGAGGCGGTCAGCGCCGTGCGGACCTTCTTGCGCAGCAGGTTCTTGTAAGCCACCGAGTAGATGTTCATTTTTGCTCCCTAGAGAAAAGCAGTTCGTCCATCAGGATCAGGTTCTTCTTCACCGACCTCAGCACATTGCGGAAATCCTTGTCCGCGGCCGGGGAGGGGCTCTTGAGCCTTGCGGCCGGGCCTTCGCCGGCTACTTTCCCGGCGACGGGATCGTAAGCGGCGAAGTCCGCCAGCGTCAGCCCCGCGAACTGTTCGCCGAACTCTTTCGAGCGCAGCGCCGCGGCGCCCTTGGAGGTAAGTTTCTGTATATAGAAAGCCCTGATCTCCCCGTTCAGCCCCAGGGTGATAAAGGCCTGGATGCCGCCGAACTCCCCCTTCTGGTTCACGCCGTGGATGTAGCCGACTTTTTCCTTTCCTTTATAGATGTGGTAAAGGGTGTACGGCACGTCGATGGTTTCATACAGCCCCTTGAACTTGTCGCCCAGCCGCGCCTCGATGCGGGCCAGCAGCGGAGCGCCCCCGGCCGTCTTGACCGAGAGGTACTGGGTCTTGTAGCCGGTGGAGGCCGGGAAGAGCCGCGCCACGTCCCGGTCCGGGTCGTTGAGGTCGCAGCCGACGGCGGCGAAGGCCGGCGCGGCGGAGAGCGCGAACAGCGCGAGCAGGATAAGTTTTTTCATAGTCCGATGTAATAGTACAACTGCGTTATCAGGCGCTTGTCGTCGCCCAGCTTTTCATATTCGAACATAGTCCTGAAGGCCAGGTCCGCCGTGAGAGAATATACAAGGCCCGTGGACAGGAAATAATCCCGGCCCAGGTCCGACCGCGTGCCCACGCCCTGCACTTCCAGCTTGAGGCGGTTCTCCTCCATCAGGTTCACCCCGAAGCGGCCCAGCGCGGCGTAAATGCTTTCGCCGCCCCGCTGGCCTACCCGCACATCCCCGCGCAGCTCGTACCTGTTCCAGAGGTAGGCGAAGTCGGAGCCTATCACCGAGTAGTCCTTGGGCTGCCGGTCGTTTATATGGTAGCCGGTTATATCCGGTATCTTGCCTGCGGCCGCGTAGAAGCTGTTATTGTAATTGTCGCGGCCCAGCGCGCCCTCGCAGACGCGCAGCGCGGCCAGGTAATTGCCGTTAAGGAACAGCGGCATGCCGCTGCCCGACGTCAGAGAGAAGGCCGCGTCGCCCCAGTCGAAGTCCCGGGAGTAGCCGGCGCCCCAGTCCCGGTCGAACCCGGCGCCGTACATCTGCAGGGTCTGCAGCAGCGCCGCGTGCGTGTCGAAGTAGGACTCCAGCCCCATGGCTATGCGGTTATGGCCGGCCCAGAAGTAGCCCAGCGGCGTCCTGGCCTTGAAGTAGCCGTTGTATAGCTGCGGCTGCAGCAGCGCGCGCGAGCCCGGGTCCCAAACCAGGCGGCTCTCAATGGCGAGCGTTCCCCAGTCACCGGACTCCGACGAGAACTTCTGTATGTAATCTATCCCTTCCGAGGTCTTCTGCATCATGTCGTCGCGGCCCGCCGAACGGTAGATTATGTCCCTGGCTGCGGTGGAGTAGCCTGCCACTGCCTGGGCTTCCAGGTACAGCAGGCGCGAGCCGCCCCCGGCCCGCGCCGGCGCGGCCAGGGCCAGCGCCGCCAGGGCGGCCAGGGCGCAGGCCCGCGGCCGGCTCAAGCTATACACTGTAATCCACCTTCCCGGCCGTCACCTCTTTGCCGTCCTTCATTAGCCGTATGACCAGCCGCCACTCTCCGGCCATCACCACGTCGACAGGCAGCAGGTAATCGCCTTTCTTGTTGAGCTTAAAGTAGACCTTCCCGGTATCATGGTAGGGCATGGAAGGCATGCCCGACTCGCCGGTCAGTTCGTAAGAGGTATCCTTTTCTTTGTCCTTATTAAATATCTGCACCTTCACGAAGAGCGCGCCCAATTGAGGCTTCTTGTCGAATTTCCAGGTGAACCAGCCCCCGCCGGGCAGCGGGTTCTTTCTGCCCTGGGCGGCCAGCGTCTCCGGTACCATCACTGCGGCCTCCGGCTTTACGGCTGCGGCCGTCGGCGCCCCTTCGCGGGCCAGTACCGGGGCGGCCAGCGCCGCGGCTATTATTAGGAAGGTTATCTTTTTCATGTCGTCATCTCCTGACGCCGCCGGCGGGAGCGGCCCGGGCGCAAAAGCGCGAGGACGCGCGGCCCCGGGCCCGCGGCGAAGTCTTCTTTTTTTAGTATTGAACGCGGCCCCCCCCGGGCCTTGAAGAAATTTAAACACAATCCCCGCCCGCTGTCAACGCGCAAACACCGCAAAGCGGAGAGAAGATAATTCAAAGAGGAATCGGGCGCTTACGTCCGCGCGGCGGTTATTCTAAACTATAAGCACAGAGCAGAACGCAAGATTTTGGGTTAGCTGCGGGCGCATTGTACAGGGGGCTCGTGCCGGGGGGCACGGGCCCCCGCTCCTTTTCCCCCCTCCAATTTGCAGTTCACAAAAGGTCTTTTATTTAGTTATAATTCAAGTAATTACTCTTCGTAATTGACCGGACGCTCTTGCGGCCGGCCGCGGACAGGGGGGAGTCGGAACATAATTGCGGCAGCGGGCATACGGTGACGGCACCGTCGCCTTTGCTTTTCTTTTTATGTCTATCAGACTGAAATTATCGCTTTTCTGCGTCACGATAGCGCTGGTGCCTGCGCTGCTCATCGGGGTGCTGACCTTCCGCAGCTACAGCGGCTCTTTCAGGCATAACAGGATAGCCGAGCTGGCGGCGATAGCCGAGCTCAAGGCCGAGAAGGTGGAAACCTACTTCGCCTCTCTGAAAGTCGGTATAGAGACGGCCAGGCGTTTTGCCTCAGTGCGGGAGGCCCTGCCCCGGCTCACAAGCGCCGCGGTCCAGGATGAGCTCCATGCCGACGGCCACTGGGAGACGCTGGATCCCCAATTGCGCCACCTGCAGTCGGAGCTGGGCCTGTCCGACATACTGCTGGTCGCCCCTGACGGAAGGGTAGTCTATTCCAGCGATCGCGCACACCGGCAGCCGCACCTGATCGAGCGGCTGCCGGGCCCGGCGGCGAAGTCGCTGGCCAGGCGGCGGTCGGGCGTTAATTTCTCCGAGGTGTTCCCCGACAATTTAAACGGCGGCCGTCCCGGGCTGCTGGTTACGGCGCCGGTCTCCGACGCCGGGGGGCGGTTCTGCGGCGTGATCGTTTTCGAGCAAGGCATCGAGCCGGTCTATCAGCTGGTACAAGGCCGAGCCGGCCTGGGCAGGACGGGAGAGGTGCTGTTCGGCAAAAGAACCGGGAACAAGGCGGTATTTATCACCCCTACCCGGGACTCCGCGGCAGCTGCGTTCAAAAAGAACGTCCCCCTCGGCGGCCCGACAGGGGTTCCCCTCCAAAAAGCCGTCCTGGGCGAGACCGGGTCAGGAAGCGAGCTGGATTACGCCGGACGGAGGGTAATAGCCGCCTGGCGGCATCTTGCCGCCGTAGACTGGGGGCTGGTGGTCAAACTGGACGAGGCCGAGGCCTTCTCCGAGGTGGCGCGCCTGCGGGTCCTGCTGCTCTTCCTGCTGGCCGCGCTGCTGGCGGTCTGTGCCCTGGCGGTCTATTATATCTCCCGCTCCATCTCCGGCCCGCTGAAGCGGCTTGCCGAGGGCGCCAGAGTCATCGGCGCCGGCAACCTGGACCACAAGGTGGGCACGGCGCGCGAAGACGAACTGGGCGAGCTGTCGCGGGCCTTCGACGAGATGACGGAGAACCTGAAAAGGACCACCGCCTCGCGCGACGCGCTGGACGCGGAGGCCCGGGAGAGGAGGGAAGCCGAGGACGCGCTGAGGGAGAGCGACCAGCGGCTGAAAAGCCACTTCGAGAACTCGCCGCTGGCCGTGGTGGAATGGGACTCCGGCCTGGTGGTGACGCAGTGGTCCCAGACGGCCGAGCGCCTGTTCGGCTGGAAGAAGGAAGAGACCATCGGCAAACATATCGGCGCCCTGAACCTGGTCTACCCGGAAGACGCGCCGATAGTGGAAAGCACCGTCCAGCGCCTCACCGGAGGCAGCGGGGAGCCGGTAGTGGCCAGGAACCGCAACCTGACCAGGGACGGGACGGTCATAGAATGCGTCTGGCACAACTCCGTTTTGCTCGACGGGGACGGGAAGCTGAGCTCGGTGCTGTCGCTGGTGCAGGACGTTACGGAGCAGTCCAAGTCGGAAGAAGAGCGCGAAGACCTGCTGACGGAGTTGAAGCGCCGGACGCTGGGCATGGATACCGTTTTCAAGACCATACCTTACCTCCTGTCGCTGCACGGGCCCGACGGCAAGTATATAACGGCCAACCCGGCCCTGGTTAAACTGTTCGGCATGGACCCGGCAAAAGCCCCGCGGGAAGAGGTCGCCGCCATACTGAAAGCGCGGCTGCCGGACGGCACGCCGCTCACCCTGGAGAGCATGCCCTCCTCCAGGGCGCTGAAAGGCGAGACCATAACCGACTTCGAGTACGTCATCACCGACGCGGCCGGCCGGGACCATACGCTGCTCTTCAACGCCACGCCGCTCAAGGTGGCGCACCATGTGTACGGAGCCGTCTTCGCCCAGGCGGACATCACCGAGCTGAAGGCCAAGGAGGCGGAGCTGAAGCGCCTCAACCGCGCCCTCAGGGCGCGCAGCCACAGCAACCAGGCCATGCTGCGCGCCAAGAACGAAGCTGACTTCCTTACCCGGATCTGCTCCATCGTCTCCGAGGACTGCGGCCATCCCTTCGTCTGGATAGGCTTTGCCCAGCACGACGAGGAAAAGACCGTCAGCCCCGCGGCCTCCGCGGGCTTCGAGACCGGCTACTTGGAGAACCTGCGAGTCACCTGGTCGGAGACCGCGCACGGCCGCGGCCCCACCGGGACCGCCATCCGTACCGGCAGGCCGGCACGCTGCCGGGATATCGGGAGCGACCCCGCTTTCGCCCCCTGGAGTGAGCAGGCGCGCGACCGCGGCTTCAAGTCCTCGCTGGTGCTGCCGCTGCTCGACGGCGGCGTGGCCTTCGGGGCCCTGACCATCTACTCCGGCCGGGAGGACGCGTTCTCCGAAGATGAAGTGAGCCTGCTGGCCGGGCTCGCGGACGACCTGGCCTACGGCATCCGGACCCTGCGGCTGCGCGCGGCCCACAAGCTTTCAGAGGAGGACGTGCAGCGCATCGCCCATATAGGCGTGTGGGAGCAGGACCTGGCCGGCGGCGAGCTGGTCTGGTCCGACGAGATCTACCGCATCCTGGGGCTGGACCCGGAAAAGGCCGGCGCCGGCCGCGAAACCCTGCTCTCGCTGACACACCCGGAAGACCGGGAAGCGGTGGAGCGGGCCTATTCCGGGGCCTCCGGCGGCAGGGGGCGCTACGAGGTCACGTACCGGCTGCAGACCCCTGACGGCGAGCTGAAGTACCTGGAGGAGGTTGGCGATACCTTTTACGGTTCTGCGGGACAGCCGCTGCGCTCGGCCGGCACCGTGCGCGACGTGACGGAACAGAAAAAGGCCGAGGCCGTGCTCAGGGAGGCCCAGGCCGAGCTGGAGAGGGCCAGGCGCCTCTCGGACATAGGCACCCTGGCCGCCACGGTGGCCCACGAGCTGCGCAACCCGCTGGCCACCATCGGCATGGCGGCCGTGAACATCCGGCGCAAGCAGAAGGACCCGGCCCTGCAGCGGCACCTGGCCAACATCGACAAGAAGGTCTCCGAAAGCAACCAGATCATCAACAACCTGCTCTTCTATTCGCGCCTCAAGCCGCCGCACTTCGAGCCGGTCCCCATCCTCGACCTGCTGGAGGAGGCCCTGGAGACCGCGGGCGGGAACCTGAAGCTCTTCGCGACGCTGCACCGGGACCTGGAGCGCCTGCGCGGCCTGCACATAGAGGCGGACCCGCTGCAGATAAAGGAAGTGCTCAACAACGTCATCAACAACGCCTGCGACGCCATCCCGCCGGAGGGCGGCATCGTGGCCGTGTCCGGCGCGCCCGAGAACGGCGGCGTGCGGATCACGGTAAAGGATTCAGGCTGCGGGATAGCCGCAAAGGACCTGGCAAAGGTGTTCGACCCGTTCTTCACCACCAAGGCGAAAGGTACGGGGCTCGGTCTTTCCGTGTGCAGGCAGATAGTGGATTTTCACGGCGGGGAGATAGCGCTGCGCAGCGAGCCGGGGTCGGGCACTACCGCCGAGATAGTGCTGCCGGTCAGGCGGGCCCAGGCGCCGGCCTGAGCCCGGCGAGGTCAGGCCCTGACTTTTTCCAGGAGGAGCCCGAAATCTATGGGTTTGCCGAGCACGGCCTTCACCACGGCGCTGAGGCCCCGCTCACGGAGTTCGTTCTCGACGAAAGGCCGGCCGGAGACGAAGATAACTTTCTTCCTGATGTTCTCCGCCTTCATGCGCTCCAGGATCTCTATGCCGCTGGCGAGCGGCATCTTGCAGTCGAGGATGAGCGTGTCGAACTTGAGGCAGCGTATCATGGCCTCGCCCTCGTAGCTGTCCGAGGCGCAGGTGACCGCGTAGCCCTCGGAGCGCAGCATTTCGGAAAGCTCTTCGCACAGTTCCGCGTCGTCGTCTATCAGAAGTATATGCTCAGGCGGCATCCGCCCTCCTTTTCCTGGGCAGGCGCACCGTAACGGCGGAGCCTTTGCCCGGAACGCTGCTCATGCTGATCTCTCCGCCGTGAAAATCCACTATCTGCCTGCAGACCGCGAGCCCGAGGCCCGTGCCCTTGGCCTTGGTGGTGAAGAAGGGGTCGAACACCCGGGCCAGTACGCCCTCTTCCACCCCCTGGCCGTTGTCCCTGACGGTAAATTCCACGTGGTCCTCTCCCGAGGCGCCGGTGACCTCTATCCTGCCGCCGCGCGGCGCCACGGCGTCCCAGGCGTTATCCAGCAGGTTGTTGGCCACCTCCCCGATCTGCAGGGGGTCGGCTTCCAGGAATACGTCCCTCAGCCCGTCGATACCACCGAGGGACAGCTCTACGCCGGAGTGCGGCCGGGTCGAGTCCTCGGCCGACTCGGCCAGGATGGCATGCACGCTGACGGTCTCGTAATGCGGCATCTTCAGGCGCGAATAGAAGAGCAGGTTGTTGATGATCTGGTTGCTCTCGAAAACTTTTTTGTCTATGTTGACCAGGTGTTTTTCCAGGTCCGGGTTGGCGGCCTTCCTCTTAATATTGCTCGCGGCCATGCCGATGGTGGCCAGCGGGTTGCGCAGCTCGTGGGCCACAGTGGCGGCCAGGGTGCCGATATCGGAGAGGCGCTTGGCGCGCTCCAGCTCCTCGCGGGCCGCTATCAGGCTGCCGGCCTGTTCCTCGACCAGCTTCCTGAGGGTCTCCTTGTCGCGCTGCACCACCTCGTCGGCTTTTTTGCGGCGCAGGGCCACGGCCACCATGGCGGCGGTGTCCTCCATCATGGAGATCTCTTTGGCCGTGAAGGCGTTGCGCCTGGTGGTGCCGAAGGAGATGGTGCCGAAGACTTCCTTGCCGAACTTCAGTGGATGGCAGCAGTAAGCGCGCACCCCGTAGCCCCGGACCAGGGCGGCGCGCGGGTCGCCGGAGGTCTGGATGTCGGAGGCTATTATCCTCTCTCCGGAGCGCGCCACGCAGCCGCAGACCGCGGAGCCGTAGTCGAGCCACCGTATGCGCGCGGCTTCCTTTTTGGGTATGCCACGGCTGGCGTTCAGGCGCAGCCGGCCGCGCTCCGGGACGGCCAGGTAGTTGAAGAAGACCTGGCAGTCGAGGAAGCGCATGGTGGCGGCGCAGATAATGTCCACGCTGGCCTGCGGGTCCTCGGCGTCCAGCAGCAGCGCGGCGGACCTGGAGAGCATCAGGTTGCGCTGCTCGCCCCAACGGAAGGACTCCTCCGCCCTGAACTTGGCCAGGGCCACCCCCAGCTGGTCGGCCAGGCGCTCCCAGAGGTTTGCTGACTCCGCGGTGAAGACGCCTTCGCGGCGGTCGTTGAGCTGCAGCAGCCCCAGTCGGTCCTCCCCCTGGTGGATGGGGACCAGGGCCATGGACCGGTAGCCCTCGGCCGCGCAGCGGCCGCGCTCCCCGGCGATAGCCGCCGCTTCGGGCTCGGAGGCCAGCAGGCCGGGCAGAGACCCGGTCCAGAAACTGCCGTGGGCCGTAAAGAAGTTATTGCCGGCGGTCCGCCCGCCGAGAACCGCGCCGCAAAGGCAGGGGCGCGCGGAGGCGCCGCCGCCGCAGAGAGAACTCTCCGCCGCCGCAAACCCGGGCTTGAAGCCGCGGGTCTCGCGGTACGGGTAGTCCCCGCCGTCCCGCAGCCGGATGGCGACCGCTTCGCAGCCGGACCGCTCGTGGAAGAAATCCGCGGCGCGGCGCAGCAATTCACCGCTGGAGACCGCCTCGTTGACCAGGCGCAGGAAATCCACCGTGATCCTGCGCTCCCGCTCGGCCTGCATGCGCGCGGTTATATCCTGGAACATCACGGCGAAGTGCCCCCGCCGGGTGCTGAAGGCCGATACGGAAAAATGCTTCCTGAGCGCCACCGAGTAGCTCTCGAACTGGTCGGACCTGCCGGTGAGGGCCACATCCCCGTAGCGCTTTATCCAGCCGGCCGGGTCTTTCTCCAGCCCGGGGATGACCTGCGTGGCTTTTTTGCCCACGACGTCGGCCGCTTTCAGGCCGGTCATCGCCTCGAAGGCCTCGTTGACCTCGAGAAAAACGTAATCGCAGGGCGTCCCCCGCTTGTCCAGCACTATCCGGTGCAGCGCGAACCCCTCTGACATGTTGTTAAAAAGTGAATCGAGCTTCTCCTCGCTGCGCAGCAGGGCAGCGTTGGTAAGGCGAGCTTCGCGGCTTTCCAGCACCTCCCACCTGCCGGCGTTGCGCAGCAGCGCCAGGTTATGGTTCCTGGCCGTTTCCAGCAAAGACACCGCGTCGAGCTCCGCGCGGGGGTAGGCGAACAGCGCCAGCGCCCCTACGGCAGCTATCTTTTCCGGACCGCCGCCGTCCTCCGGGTGCGGGGCGGGGCAGGCCAGCCTGAGCCCGGTGAACCCGAGCTCCGCGGCCCTGGCCAGGCAATAGGAAACAGCTCCGCCCGGCCCGGCGCGCAGGCCGCTCCAGCGCCCGGCGGGAATTATCTCCAACTGGCCTTTCTCCACGTATTTCCGGCAGCCGGCCGCGGCTTTCCGGGCCGCCGCTGCGGTGAGCGGCACAGGCGGAGCCCAGACGCAGAATTCGCCGTTCTCGAGCCCGGCCCTGAGGTAGAGCGGCACCAGCTCCAGCAGTTCATCCGGAGTTTCGTAGAACTGGCAGAGATGGCTGCCAGGCAGAAGCCTGCCCACCATGGGCAGCCCGGATTCTAGTCTTTCGCTGGAGGTCCTCATTTTTTCACCGCGCTCCCGCGTGCGCGCCCTGGCAGGCGGGCGGGCTTACCACGCGCCACTCGCCCCGGCTGAGCGCCAGGGCGAACTCGTGGTTCTTCATCACGTCCAGGATCTCGGGGACGCCGCACTTAAGCAGGGAATAGGTGCAGAGCACCAGCAGTTTCATGCCGCCTATGACGTCGTTGATAGCCGCTTCGTAGGCGGTAAAATCGTCCCAGTCTTTTTTATTGTCCAGCCAGTAAGGGGCCCCGCTCACGCGCAGGCCTTCGAACCCTCCTGCCAGAGCGCGGTCGTGCTTCTCCTTCCACATGGCGAGCGTGCGCTTAAGGTCGAAGCTCCCGCCCTTCAGATACCAGTCGGTATAAGGGAATACTTCAATACGCCCCCGGGCCAGGTAGTCCGCGAAGCCGGGGATCTCGGCGCGCATGGTCAGGAGCGCCTCATCGCGCGTAAGAAAATCGGAGGTGACCAGGACGCAGAACTCGTTGCTCTCCAGCCCGGCGCGGAAGTAAGGCACCAGGACGTCGAGCAGGTCCCGCTTGGTGGTGTAGAACTGGCAGAAATGGGTGCCCCAGGCTATGTCCCCGACCAAAGCTATGCCGGACTTTCTTTTTTTAAGTTTATTCTTCATGCGTCCCCCCGCCATGTAGAACTCTGCGATAATTATAATAAAAAGCCGCTGAATATTTCATGGCGGCGGAGGAGCTCACAGCTCGGCGAATTCGGCGCGCGGATGCGCGCAGTACGGGCACTGCTTCACGCTCAGGTCGTCGGTGGTGTAGCCGCAGGCCTTGCAGACCAGGAGCACCAGCTTGGTTTTCCACTCGCCGGCCCGCCGCAGCACCTTGCTGAGCAGCCTGGCGTGCCCGCCTTCCGAGGCCATCGCGCCCTCGAGGCTTTTGACGGCCTGGGCGTTGCCGTCCACGGCGGCCTGCTTCAGATAGGCCGGGTAGATGGTGCCGCTCTCGCTCCGCTCCACCCTCAAGGATTCCTTCAGGTTGGCCCGCGTGGTCTCCACCCGGTAGACCAGCACCGATTCCACGGCCCGGCCGCCCAGCGTTTCCAGCGCCCTGGCGTGGTTGTCCGCGTGCACGCCTTCGGAGAAGGCCAGCGCGCGGAACAGGCCCGCCACGCCGGGAAAGCCTTCAGCGTCGGCCTTGTCGGCAAAGGCCCGGTAGCGCAGCCTGGCGTTGACCTCCTGGTTAAAGGCGACCAGCAGGTTCTGCTTCGTGTTGACAACGTCCGCGGCCGCGGCCAGCGCCGGCAGCGCTATGGCCAGCGCGATAAATATATGTTTTCTGTTCATTGTTACCCCCCGGAGTCGGCTCGGTATTTTCCGCTGCCTATTTTTTATCAAATTACCCCGCAGCAGGGGCACAGCGGGAACGCTCAATCTATTACCCTATTTCCGCATGGGCGTTTTTTGGGGAAATAAATTTGTTAGTCTTGGTTCTGGGTAGGGTCATATTTTGTCAATTTCGCCAGTGAGCACTCCGCGGCGCTTTAGCGCGCGCGGCGGCCGCCGGCTTATCTCGGCCCGTCGGAGGATACTATGCCGGAAGAGGAAAACATACCGTTGATGGACCTGGTGTTCAGCCTGGCCGACATGACGGACCTGGTCAGCCCCGACCTGGTGAACCATCACTTCGAGGTGGCGTATATCGCCGGGGAACTTGCCGGCGAGGCCGGCCTCTCCGCGGCCAGGCGCGCGGAGCTGGTGACCGCCGGGGCCCTGCACGACATAGGCGCCCTCTCGCTGGCGGAAAAGCTGGGGGCCATGCAGTTCGAGGCCAGCAATCCCCACCGCCACGCCGAGATGAGCTACCGGCTTTTAAAGACCTTCACTCCTTTCGACGAGCTGGCCAGGCTGGTGCGGTACCACCACGCCCGCTGGGACGGCGGGGGCACAGGGCCGGACCGGCGCGACGTCCCGCTGGGCAGCCACATCCTGCACCTGGCCGACCGCGTGGCGGTGCTCAAGGACAAGCGCAGCCACATCCTTAACCAGTCGGGCAGGATACGGGAAAAGATAAAGAAGGAGTCCGGCGCCATGTTCCACCCCGACCTGGTGGACGCTTTTCTGCGGGCCTCGGAAAAGCCGGCCTTCTGGCTGAGCGTCGAGTCGCCGCGCGCCGAACTGGCGCGGCCGCGGGACGGGAACGGACAGGTACTGCGGCTGGATTCATGCGAACTGCTGGCGCTTACCAGGCTGTTCGCCCATATCATAGACTTCAGGAGCCAGTTCACGGCAACCCATTCGGCCGGCGTGGCGGCGGTAGCCAAAGCGCTGGCCGGCCTTGCCGGGTTAAGCGTACGGGAATGCGGCCTGATGGAAATAGCCGGCCACCTGCACGACCTGGGAAAACTGGCCATTCCCGCGGAGATACTGGACAAGGAAGAGCCGCTGACCAGGGAGGAATTCAATGTCATCTATTCCCACCCGTTCCATACAGGGCGGGCGCTGCGCCGCATCCGCGGCCTGAGCGCCGTCACCACCTGGGCCGCCGACCATCACGAGCGCCTCGACGGGCGCGGCTACCCCTACCGCCTGCCGGCCGGGGACCTGCCGCTGGGTTCCAGGATCACGGCGGTGGCTGACGTCTTCACCGCCATAGTTGAGGGCCGGCCTTACCAGGAGAAGATGGGGCCCGAGACCGCCATCAGCATAATCGGGCAGCTGGCGGAGAAGTCGCAGCTGGACCCGGCGCTGGCCGAGCTGCTGGCGGCCAATTCGACGCACATCGACGCCGAGAGGGCGCAAGTGCAGGCCTCCGCAGAGCGGGAGTACGAGGAGTTCTACCGGAGCGGAGGCGCGGATATCGACGGAAAATGCCGCCCGGAGCGCGAGGGCGCCGCGTCCGGCGCCAGGCAGGGAGGCTTATGACAGAAACTCTCCCTACCAGTTATTTGCCGGCGGAGCGGGCTTCGGCCGCCGAATTAGCCCGCCAGGCCGGCAAGCTCCCCAGGACGGAGGTGTCCTTCGAGGCGCTCGACAGCCTGCAGTCGTTCTGCATGGTGCTCAACCGGTTCCGGCAGGTCGTGCACATAAACAAGTCCTTCCTGGCGTTCCTGAAAGAGTACGGCATGGAGGGCCTCGTAGGCAAAAGGCCCGGGGACCTGTTCGGCTGCCTGCACGCCTCCCAGACGCCGGGCGGCTGCGGCACCACCGATTTCTGCCGCCGCTGCGGCTCCGCCGTGGCGCTGGGAGAAGCGCTCCGCGGGCGGGATGCGCTGAAAGAATGCCGCATATTGTCCAGGCGGAGCGGGGAAGACCTGGACCTGCGCGTTAGCGTGCACCCGTTCGCCTACGGAGGTGAAGAGTTCATCCTGATGTCGGTGGACGACATCAGCGCGGAAAAGCGCAGGGAAGCCCTGGAGCGCCTGCTCTTCAAGGACCTGCTGGAAACTGCCGGCAGCGTGCGCGGGCTGGTAGACCTGCTCGTAGAGGAGCGCGCCGGCGACCCGCTGGCACAGGCGACGGCCGCGGCCGCGGGACGGCTGCTCGAACGCATTTTCTCGCAGAAGGAACTGGACGCGGCCGAGCGGGGCGAGCTGTTCCTCAGGATCACCGGGGCTTCCGCGGCGGGGCTCCTCTCCGACGTGGCCGCCGCGGCCGGCGAGGGCGAGGAGGCCAACGGCAAGAAGATCGTGGTGGCCGGGGATCGCCAGGACGTGGAACTGCGCACCGACAAGGCCCTGGTGACGCGCGTGCTCGGCCACCTGGTCAAGAACGCCCTGGAAGCTGAACGCACGGGCGCGACGATAACCCTTACCAGCCGCGCGACGCAAGAGGGCGCGGCCTTCATAGTGCGCAACCCGGCCGTCATGCCGGAAGAGGCGCGCCTGCAGGTGTTCCAGCGCTCCTTCTCGAGCAAGGGCCCCGGCCGCGGCCTCGGGACCTACGGGGTAAGGCTTTTCACGGAGAAATATCTGCATGGCAAAGTCTCGTTCACCAGCGGGACCGGCGGCACGGAGTTCCGCGCGGAGATCCCGGCGGAGATCTGAGAGGACCCGACGACAGGAGGAAAACATATGAAGATAGGGATCATCGGCTTGGGCAAGATGGGCGGCAACATGGCCCGCCGGCTGCTGAGGAAAGGCGTAGAGGTGGCGGCCTACAATACCAGCCCGGGGAAGACGCAGCAGTTGGCCGCGGAGGGCGCGCAGGCCGCCTTCAGCCTGGAGGAACTGGTGGCCGGCCTGGGCTCGCCGGCGCGGGTGTGGCTGATGCTGCCCTCCGGCCAGCCCACGGAAGACACTGTGATAAAACTGGCGGGGCTGCTGAAGCCCGGCGACATGCTGATAGAGGGCGGCAACAGCAACTACAAGGATTCGGTGCGGCGGGCGGCGCTGCTTAAGGAAAAGGGGATCCGCTTCGTGGACGCTGGCGTCTCCGGCGGGATCTGGGGCCTGGAAAAAGGCTACTGCATAATGACCGGCGGCGAGGCCGAGGACTTCCGGACCATAGAGCCGCTGCTCAAAGCCCTCTGCTGCGAGAAGGGCTACATGCACTGCGGCGCGTCCGGCAGCGGCCATTTCACCAAGATGGTACATAATGGTATCGAGTACGGCATGATGGAGGCTTACGGCGAGGGCTTCGAGCTCATCAAGGCCTCGCCCTACGGCGCGATGGACCTGGCCGCGGTGTCGGACCTCTGGAACGCAGGCAGCGTGGTGCGCTCCTGGCTGCTTGAGCTGGCCGGCAACGCGTTCAGGAAGGACCCCGGCCTGGACAAGGTGGCCGGCTGGGTGGAAGATTCGGGCGAAGGGCGCTGGACCGTGCAGGAGGCCGTGGAGCGGGGCGTAGCCCTGCCGGTGATAACCCTGTCGCTCTTCAAGCGCTTCAGCTCCAAGAAGCCGGAGGAGTTCTCCGACAAGCTGATAGCCGCCCTCCGCAACGAATTCGGCGGACACGGAGTAAAAGCCAGGGGCTGAGAGCCGGAGACAATATGGAGCACAAAGTCGGTTTTTGCATAGAGACAATACCGGGCGACTGCGGCGCGGTCCTCTTCGGGGGCACCGGCGACCTGGCGGCCCGCAAGATCCTGCCGGCCTTCTTCAACCTCTACAGGACGAAGCTGCTGCCGCGCAAGTTCTACCTGGCCGCCTGCGGCAGGACGGCCATGGACACCGCCGCCTACCGGGCTTCAGTGAAGGAAAAGCTGAAGCGGTTCTGCGGCAACGCCGGGGAGGCGGACCTGGCGGGCTTCCTGGAGCTGGTCAGCTACGTCAAGGCGGACTATGACAGCCCCGGCTTTTTCACGGCCCTGGCCGCGGAGCTGGACCGGCTGGACGCCGGGACAGGCGTGTTCAAGCGCCGGTTCTTCTACCTGGCTACCCCCCCGGCCTCGTTCCTGCAGATCGCCCGCCGCCTGAAGGCGGCCGGCCTGCTCGACGAGACCGGCGCTCCGGGCGCCTGGGCGCGCATACTCATAGAGAAACCGTACGGCTACAATCTGGCCAGCGCCATAGAGCTGGACAAAGAACTCGCGCTCAACGCCGGCGAGGAGCAGGTCTACCGCATCGACCATTACCTGATGAAGGAGACCATCCAGAACATCCTGACGCTGCGGTCCGTCAACAACATCTTCGAGGGCACGTGGAACGGGCGGTTCATCGACAACGTGCAGATCACCGTGTTCGAGGACCTGGGCGTGGAAGGCCGGGCGGATTATTTCAACACCATGGGCACGGCCAGGGACATGCTCAGCCACATCTTCCAGATGGCCGCTATCGTGGCGATGGAACTTCCCGCCTCCTTCAGGGACATGGGGGTGAAGGAGGCCAAGGCCAGGCTCTTCTCCAGCGTGCGCAAGCTCTCGGAGGAGGACATAGTGAAGAACACCGTGCGCGGCCAGTACGGCCCCGGCGGGAAAAAGGCGGGCGCGGAGCTCGCCGGCTACCGACAGGGCGCCGGGGTGACCCCGGATTCGGACACCGAGACTTTCTTCGCCATGAAGTTCTACATAGACAACGAGCGCTGGCGGGGCGTGCCTTTCTATGTGCGCGTGGGCAAGCGCATGCCCGGCAAAAAGACCCGGATCGTGATCGAATATAAAAAAAGCGACGGCGGGGTCTTCGGCTTCGCCGGGCTGGATTACACCAACGTCCTGCACATGAACATCCAGCCGGAGGAGAGCCTGATCCTGTCGCTCAACACCAAGCACCCTGGGCCCAAGCTCTGCTTCACCCGCCGCGACATCAAGCTGAACTACCGCCAGCACACGGAGGAGTACGACGTGCCCGGCGACTACGAGCGCCTGCTGCTCGACGCCATGGCCGGGGACCAGACGCTCTTTGTGAGCTCCGGGGACATGAATTTCATGTGGAATTTCATAACGCCCATAGTGGAGCTCTGGCGCAACCGACCGGAGCTGGCGCCGCTGCTTTTCTACCCGTCGCTGAGCGCCGGGCCGAAAGAAGCGGGGCTGCTGCTCAAGAAAGACGGCAGGGCCTGGCACTAGCGCCGGGCCAAAGGAGGAGACGATGGAAAACGAGACGATGAAGAACGTAGGGGACGTGCTGGACCTGATGGCCCTGGCCGAGGCCAGGGTCCGGAATTTTTACAGGGCCTGCGCCGCCCAATGGGAGCGGGACCGGGAATTCTGGCTGACCCTGGCCGCCGAGGAGGACACGCATTACGCCACGGCCATCCGCCTGTGCCGCCTGGCCGAGGCAAAGCCCGAAGACTACACCCTGGAAAGCGGGTTCAGCGCGGAGGCCTACCGGTCCTTCGCCGAAGTGATCAGGGACAACACGCTGGCCGTCTCCAGCGGCGCCATGGAAGAAACGGAAGCCGTGCATACCGCCCAGATGATAGAGAACAGCATCCTGGAAAGCAGCGTGCTGCGGGCGGTGCGCACGGAAAACAAAGAGTTCCAGGCCCTGCTCTCCGGCATGGCGGATCAGACCCGGGAGCACGCGGCCATGGTTAAAGCCAGGTTCGCCGGCGTGATCAGGTAGCGCTCCCGTCAGATATCCCCGTAAAGCTCCATCCTGCCGAGCACCCTGGGCAGGTAATACCGTGTCTCCACGGGGGCGCGCGCGCGGATCAGCTTAAGCGCCTCCGCCGTGCTGAGCGCCTCGAAGTCCCCCCTGGGCAGGATGCGCCTTTTCACGTAATACGGGCCGCAGTTGTAGGCGGCGATGCTGAGCATCCGGCGGTTATCCGCGTTCTTAAGCTCCCCGAAATACCTCACCTTGAGCATGTGCAGGTAAGCCGAACCCAGCAGGATGTTGTAGTCCGAGTCGAAGAGCTGGTCGGGCGGTATGGGGCGCTCTGTTTTCGCCTGGCGCAGGAACCTGTCGGCTTCGGAGGCCGCCTCGGGCATCAGCTGCATCAGGCCGCGGGCCCCCGTGCGGGACACGCACATCGGGTTGAAGTTGGACTCGCTGTGGATGACCGCGTAGAGCATAGAGGGCTTCAGGTCGAACCGCTTCGCGCATTCCTCCACCTTCGCCTTGTACCGCCGGGCCCTCACCTTCATGTGGTCGGGCACCAGGTCGAACTGCACCTTCACCCGCAGCCTGGGTTTGCGGTCCTTGCCGAGCACCGGTTTCTCGTCCACCACCATCTGCGGTATCAGGTGATGCTCGGTGAACCTGGCCGCGTCCTTGGCCTGGACCAGGAACTTATGGTCCGGGTCCTGGACCTGATCGGTCAGCACCGGGGGCCTGCCCGGTTCGGCCCTGGTGAGCATCCGTTCCACCTGCCGGGCCACCTTCTCCTGGGCCTGTGCGCGCACCTTGCCCCACTGCTCCGCGTCCAGTTCGCCGTATTGCGTGCCCCCCGCCGCGCCCGGCTCGGAGGCCGGCACCGGGATCAGGGCCTGCACCTCGAAGCGGCCCTTCTCGAAATCCACCCGGCTGAACGAGTCGCCGCTCTCGCAATAATCCACCCATTCATTGCGGCCGGACTCGTACACCTCCGGCCACAGCTGCCGCCGGATGTCCGTGTCCTGGCCCCCCGGCGCAGGCGTGAAGAGCAGCGGCGCGCAGCAGGCCGCTAGCAGCCCTGTCAGCGATCCAAGTTTCATGGTCACTCCCCGCGCGGCGGACCGCGCACCCCCCAGCACCTATAGTTTAACGCGCGGAGCGGCGCGCCGGAAGAGTGGCGTTCCGCAATCAGTTCGCCTTCTTCTCCGGGCGGACTCTTTCAGGCGGGCGAAGAAAAGTCAATCGAAAGCAGAAAGGGCCGCTTATCCCCCCGCTCCCCTTATCCTAGACTAGATGCTGGGAGAGGAGGTTCCCTGGATACGGCCCCGCTTACGCCGGGGCGCATACAGGATAATTTTATGTCCGCAACTAACTGGACCGGGAGCATCCGCTTCGGCGAGACCGAGGTGCCGGTAAAAATACGGCCCGCCGCGGGCCGGGAGAGCGCGGAGCCGGAAAGCGGCAGGCGCATAGAGGTCTGCGAATTCATAAAAACCAGGGAGATAGACCCGGTCTTCCTGGAGCGCGTCTGTTACCTGGAGCCGGCCGGCCCGGCCCGGGGCTACGACGCCCTGGTCGCGGCGCTCAGGGAAAAGCAGGCCGAGGGCGTCTGTATCTGGACCGTAGGGAAGCGCGCCTGCCTGGCCTCGCTGCGGGCCGCCGGGAAGTCCCTCATGCTGAGCGTGCTGAGATACGCCGACGCGGAGCCGGAGGAATTCCCGAGGCGGAAAGAGGGGCCGGCCTGCATGGAATACGGCCCGGGCCGCGGACTCACCGCCGGTAGGCCGGAGCCGGCCGGCGCAGCTGCGGCAAAGAAGCCCGCCCACGGGTTCAGGTTCGCCTTCGGGCCGGGAGCGGCCGCCTGCCTGAACCGGCTGCTGGACGCCCGGGCGGAGACCGCCTTTTTCGCGCGCGCCCTCGGCGGGCTGGAAGCAGGGGCGCCCTCACACGCGCCAGGGACCGGCGGGAAACGCGCCCGCGCTTCAGGCTCATGACCCGCTTTAACGCGCTTATGCTGCTGACGTTCGCGGCCGCGCTGGCAGCCTGCGCCACGGTGCCCTACACCAACCGGCACCAGTTCAACGTCATCTCCGCGGCCGAAGAGGACAAACTGGGGCTGCAGGCCTGGCAGGAGATACTTTCAAAAGCGAAGTTGTCGGAAGACGCGCAGGCCTCGGCGCTGGTAGAACGCGTCGGGCGCCGCATCGCCGACGCGTCCGCGCAGCCCGGCTACGACTGGCAGTTCAAGCTGATAGACGAGCCCGGCACGGTGAACGCCTTCTGCCTGCCGGGCGGCAGGGTGGCGGTCTACAGCGGCATCCTGCCGGTGACGGAGAACGAGGCGGGGCTGGCCGTGGTGATGGCCCACGAGGTGGCGCACGCGCTGGCGCATCACGGCGCCGAGCGCATGAGCCAGGGCGGGCTGGTGCGCCTGGGCGGGGCGGCGCTGCAGGCCGGCATGGCCGGCAAGGACCCGGCGGCGCAGAAGCAGGTGCTCAACGCTTTCGGGCTGGGGACCAGCGTGGGCGTGCTGCTGCCGTTCAGCCGCAGCCACGAGGCCGAGGCGGACCGCATAGGGCTTATCCTCATGGCGAAGGCCGGCTACGACCCGCGCGCCGCGGCGCCGTTCTGGCGCCGCATGAAGGCCGGCGGCGGGGCCAAGCCTCCGGAGCTGCTTTCTACGCACCCGTCGGACGAAAAGCGCATAAAGCGCATCGAGGCGGCGCTGCCGGAGGCGCTGAAGCATTACCGGCCGCAATGACCGGCGGAGCCGCGAACGCAGTACACAGGGGGAACGATATGAACCAGACATACGGGATGATCTTTCTGGGGCTGACCCTGGCCGCGCTGGCCACGGCCGCCGGCAGCGAAGCCACACGCCGGGACCTGGAGGCGGCTTACAACTCGGAGACCAACGCGAAGCTGCGCTACGAGGCTTTTGCGGCGAAAGCCGAAGAGGAGGGCTACCCGGGCGCCGCCGGGGCTTTCAAGGCCCTGGCTTACTCGGAAAGGGTCCACGCTACAAATCACTCCAACGCGCTCGCGGCGCTGGGCGTCAGGATGACGGAGACGGACACCAAATACCTGGTGAAGAACACTAAGGATAACCTGACCGCCGCGCTCAAGATGGAAAAACGGGAGAGCGTCAAAGTCTATCCCGCCTACCTCATCCATGCCATGGCCGATGGCAACGAGCAGGCGAGCACCAGCTTCAAGGGCGCGCTTGCTTCTGAACGCACCCATGTGAAGCTGCTGGAAAAGCTTCAGGAAGCGGGCGCGGATTGGAAGAAAAAGCTGATGATACTGGTCTGTAAGACCTGCGGCTACACCTCGGAGGACGAGGACCTGAAAACCTGCCCGTTCTGCTCGCACCCGCGCGAACAGTTCGCCAGGTTCTGAGGCCTGGCAGAAACTTTCCGCCCGCGTTCCTTTAGGAGCGCGGGCGGTTCTTTATGGGTTTACGGGACCAGGCAGGGGCGAGACGTCAGAATTTGCCGTGCACGTGCGCGGGCGGGTGCAGCGGCCCCGCCGCGTTCCCGGAGATGGAGCGCAGCTGCTCCATGTTGAGCACGGTGATCTCGCCCCGGTTGAAATCTATCACGCCGCTTCGCTTCAGGGTGCTTACGGCCCTGCACACCGGCACCCTGGTAGTCCCCATGTATTCGGCAAGTTCGCTCTGGTTGATGCGGACCTTCACCGGGCTGGAGTGCTTGTCCTTCACCAGGTCCAGGATCGCGTCCGCGAGGCGGCCCAGGCTGTTGTGGTATAGCATGGACTCTATCTCCTTGTCGCATTTGTTCAGCCGGTTCGCCAGGGTGTAAAGAAGTTTGATGACGAAATCCGGGGACTGCAGCACGAGCGCCCTGAAATTTCGCTTCGAGATGACTATCAGCTCGCTGTCCTCGGTGGCCTGGGCGGACGCCGAGCGCACCTGCACCCCGAGCAGTGACATCTCGCCGAAGAAATCCCCTTTTTTGAGGTAGGCGAAGGTCTTCTTCTTGGAGGCGCCGATAGCCGTGAAGATCTTTATCCGGCCGCTCTTGACTATGAAGAAGGTGCTCCCTACCTCCTCCCGCATGAACACCATTTCGCCGGCCCTGTAGCGGCGCAGCTTGGCGATGGAAAGTATCTGTTCCGTTTCTTTAGGGGTCAGCGCCTTGAAGAAGCAGACTTTTTTCAGGGTTTTGAGGATCATACCGATATTCTATACAGTTGAACGCCCCGCGGAAGGCAGGATATCCGTATTCTGTTGACTTCTTTCCGCCAGGCGCCTTTACGACGGGAAACAACGGCCCGGTTTTGTTATCATAGCGGAATGGAAGCCGGGGATCCTCAGGGACCGGCCGGGGGTAGCGCACATGAAGAAAACACTTATTCTCGCGGCCGCGCCGCTGCTGCTTTGCGCCTGCTTCGGACGCCCGGCGCCCGGCGGCCCGCGCAGGAGCGGCAGGCAGATCGGCGCCGTCCTGCCGGGAGAGCCGGACCTCGCCCTCGCGCGCGGCGGCTCACCGGGCGGCTGGTATTTCGCCTGGGCCCCCGCCGACGGCGGGGCCGCCGCGCCGCTGGGGCTGGCCCACGCGGACCCGGCGGGAGTAGTGACGCGGCTGGAAGGCTCCGATGACGACGGCGCCGCGCGGCTGGAGCCGGGCCTGGCGGCCGCCGGCCCCTCGCTGTTCGCCAGCTGGCTGGAGCGCTCTTCCGGAACCCTCAGCCTGGTGACCGCGGTTTACGCCCTGCCTGAGGGCGAAAGGCAGCTGGAGGCCAGGGTGGCCGCGCTCTCGCGCCACGTCAGGGGGCGGGCCGTGATCGCCCCTTCCGGCCTGGACTCGGCCTTCGTCGCCTGGGAGGACTACTCCCCTCCGGCGGAGGATTCTTTCGTAGGTATCGCCGAGATCGGCCCCGAAGGGCTGCGCTGGAAAGAGACCCTGGGCAACAAGGAACCTGGCGAGCGGTACATGATGCCCGCCCTCGCCGCCGACGGCGCGGGCGGAGTCTTCGCCGCGTTCCGCCACGTCCACAACGGCGACAAGGGCGTAGTGGTCAGGCACTTCAGCCCCGGCGGCGAGGGTTGGCCGGACGACGTGCGGACGACCGACGCCGTCAGCTATAAATCCGGCCCCTCGCTGACCGTGGACGACGCGGGCAGCATCTTCGCCGTCTGGGCGGACGGCCGCGGCGGCGGGCAGGGCCTCTACGCCCAGAAGATAAGTTCCGCCGGCGCCGTGCTGTGGGACCCGGCGGGTATGCCGCTGGCGGCCCCGGGCGGCAACCACCGGGCCGCCGCGCTGGCCTCGGACGGGGCCGGCGGCTTTTTCTGCGCCTGGATAGACGACAACAACGGCGCGAAATGGGAATTGAAGCTGCAGCGCCTGGACCGGGGCGGCCGCCAACTATGGGGACCGGACGGCGTCGCGGCGCAACCCTCCGCCAGCTGGCAGTCCGAGCCCTCGCTGACTCCCGACGGGGCCGGCGGCGCGATAGTTGCGTGGACCGAATCGCGCTATGGCTACCTGGACCTCTTCGCCCAGCGTTTCGGGCCGGACGGCGAGCGTCTCTGGCAGGAGGACGGGGTCAGGGTCTCCGCCGGAAGCGGCGACAAATCGGGCCCCCGGCTGGCCGGCGACGGAGCCGGCGGCTGCGTGCTGTCGTGGAAACGAAGCGCGGGCAAAAGATGGAAGATAGCCGCGCAGCGCCTGGACGCCAAGGGCGCGCTCATGTGGTGAGGCGGCTGTCTCGGGAAATGCGAAAGGCCCGGGAAACCGGGCCTTTCGATTTAAGGGGCCGGAACTCTCAGTGTGCCAGCTCTTTGCTTATATGCTCCCAGGCATCCTTCAGGTCGCGGGTGAGGCGGCGCAGTTCGGCAGCGCTCACTTTTTGCAGACCTTCGTACCGGGCTGCGGTGTCGTCGACTATCTTGTAGTAAGTCTCTTTGTTCATTTCTTTGAGGTTCTCTGCCGCTTCGAGCACCTCGCCCTTCATCTTGAATGCCCACCCGGAAAGTATCTCGCGGTTCTTCGCCCCGCGCGCGCCGCTGAGCAGGTAAGTGCCGGCCGCGGCTATGGCCGCCAGCCCTATGCCCGTGCCCACTATCTTCTCGGTCTTCGTCATGGTCATGCTGCCTCCCTTTATTCACCCTCGTCTGACAGCTAAATAATACCACCCTGCCGCCGCTGCTTTAAAGAGCGGCCGTCCGCAATCTGTGGACTTTTTTCCTCCACCGGAGCAGACTCCTCCCGGGAGCGAAATAAGTCAACACAAAGCGGAAGGAGCCGCTTATACGCGCCGGGCTATTGCTGTATCATGAATTTACGCCGCTATAAGCGGCGGTTCCAACAGGGGGGTATCATGAAAAACGTACTGATAGCGCTGGCCGTTGCGGTGGCCGCTTGCGGCCTGGCCGCGGCCCAGCAGCCGATGGGCGGCATGGAGATGCCGGCCAAGAAAGGGACGATGAAGCAGGAAAAGAAAGAAATGAAGAAGTCCAAAATGACCAACTGGAAGGGGACCGTGCAGGCCGTGGACGCGGCCGCCGGCAAGATCACGGTGACGGACAAGGAAGGCATGACCATGGTGATGCCGGTAACCGCCGAGACCAAGATCATGAAGGACGGCAAGCCGGCCGTCATCGCCGACCTGATGGCCGGGCAAATGGTGCACATCATGTACGAGGGCGACATGAACATGCCAATGGTGAAGAAGATCAAGGTAAAAAAAGCCCATATGAAGAAAGAGAAGATGGAAAAGATGGAAAAGATGGAGAAGATGGAAAAGATGGAGAAGATGGAAAAACCGGGGATGATGGAAAAGAAGCCTGGCAACGGCGGAATGAACAAATAAATACTGCCGGCCGGGGCCGCGGGGTTCCCGGCCGGCGGCTACAGGGGAATTTATGCCTACATCGGGTGTGCTGGTCGAGACTGCGGAGCGGCCGGACTCCGGCAGGAAAGAACTGCCGCGGGGTTACGGGAAGACCATGGCGGCGCTGCTGCCGAGGGATCCCGACTGGATGTTCGTGTACTGGGAGATAACGGACGCAACCATGGCGGCCATCGCCGGCGAGCGCGGCTCAGGCGTCTTTACGGAAGCCCGGCAGGTGCTGCGGGTGCATGACATGTCCGGCCCGGGCGGGGGCGCCGGTTATTTTGACGTGCCGGTGAGGTTCGAGGCTGGCAGCTGGTACGTGCATGTTCTTAACGGCGGGCGGGCCTATCGCTGCGAGCTGGGCCTGGTGACCCCTGCGGGCGAGTTTATAGGGATAGTAGCCAGCAATACGGCGGTCCTGCCCTCGGCCCGCGTCTCCGATCTTACGGACGAGCGGTGGCTGCAGGTGTCGCCCGATTTTGAAAAACTGCTGGAACTTTCCGGCGTGGAATATATCGGCAAGGGTTCCGGAGAAGTGGCCAAGTCGCTGGCCCAGCGCTGGGAGATGCTGCTGTCGGTGTTCTCGAGGGCTGCTTCGTGGGGGGTCAGCTCGCTCTCCTCCCGGGCCGGGCTGCCGCCGGCAGGAAAGAGTTTCCGGCTGGCCGCGGACTGCGAACTGGTGCTGTACGGGGCCACCGAACCGGACGCTTTCGTTACGGTGGCCGGACGCCGGGTGAAACTGAACCCGGACGGTACCTTCTCCATGCGCTTCGCGCTGCCCGACGGAGTCACGGACCTGCCGATAAACGCGATGTCAGCGGACGAGAAAGAAGCGCGCAAGATAGAGCTGAGCGTTACGCGGCGCACAGCCTGATCCCGTCCTGCGTGGCGGCCGCGCGCCTTCCTCCCCCGGGCCCTGCGGCCCGGGGTTTTCTTCGACGTGGCAAAAAAAGAGCGGGCCGGGAGCTTTCTCCCGGTACCCGCTCCGCCAGGCGCCGTCAGGCGCGCTTCTTTTTCATCTTCTCGCCGCAGCAGACCAGCTCAGCCGTCTCGCAGCCGCAGCCGCAGGGGTCCACTTCTATCACCGAGCCGCAGAGGCCGCAGGCGTACTTGGCGGGCGCCTTCGTCGCGGCGGTTTTTTTGGCCGCGTGTTTTTTCTTGGCTTTCATGGTTCCTCCGTGTCACCGCAGATAAATACAGCCCGGGCGCTTACCGTGGCAGGCGTCTTTCCACCGCCTCCCACTCCGTCACGGCGAAGAACGCCTCAATGTACTTCGCCCTGTCCAGCTGGTAATCCGTCAGGTAGGCATGCTCGAACACGTCCATGATCAAGAGCGGCGTACAACCGGCCAGGTGGCCGCCATCGTGTTCGTTGATCCAGGCGTTGAAGAGCCTGCCGGACACATTGTCGCGGTACAGCGCAGCCCAGCCTATGCCGCGCATCAGGCCGGTGGCCGCGAAATCCTTCTTCCAGGCCTCGAAACCGCCGAACTGCTCCTGTATCGCCTTGTAGACGCGGCTGTTCTGCCGCGGCGTGCCGGTGCCGCCGAGGTTGCCGAAGTACAGCTCGTGCAGGCGCATGCCGTTGAACTCCCAGCCCAGGCGCCGCTTGAGCTCTCCGTACTCCGGGGTCTTTTCCTTGCCGCCTTCCAGCAGGTCGGCCAGTTTCTCCGTCAGCGCGTTGGTGTTGTTCACGTAGCCCTGGTAGAGTTTCATATGGTTGGCTATCAGCTGCGCGCTGAAGCCGGGCATCCCGGAAAGTTCCGTGTACTCCGCCGCTTTGTAAGCCTGTAGTGTTTGCTGCATGTTCTCCCCCCTTTTAGTTTCCTGCGCGCCGCCCGGCGCGGCGGTGAAGATCGCCGCCGCGGCGGCCAGCGCGGTCATTACTTTTCTCATTAGTCCCCCGGTACTTTAAAACGGAGGGAGCCTGGCGTCGCCGCCAGGTCCCTGCACGTTTTCCCTACCCCAAAGACCCCGTGGTCTTCCCTCGCTTACAGGATAGCAACTGCCCAACGCATTGCTGATAGGGCATTGGCGCATTGTGTTGGCAGTTTTCCGCTTTGGCGCGCTGCCGGAAAAGCAAAAGACCGAAGGGCCTCCTCCGGTCTTCTACCGCGCCGCCGCGGGCGCGCCGTTCAGCGCGCGCCGGCCTTGGCGAAGAACTCCTTCGCGCGCGCCTTCATCTCCTCCGGCGACACGTCCGCCGTGTGCGTGGCCACGGTCCAGAGGTAGCCGTACGGGTCCTTCAACTGGCCCACGCGGTCGCCCCAGAACATGTCCTCCATCTTGCCCATGGCCCGGGCGCCGGCCTGGACCGCGGTCTTGAAGACGGCGTCCGAGTTCTCCACGTAGAGATAGAGAGACACCGTGGTGCCCTTCAGTTCCGAAGGCGCCCTGGCGCAGGACTCCTCGTGGCCCGGGTGGTCGGCCGGCTCGCTGCCCAACATGAAGTTGGAGTTGCCTATCCTCAGCTCGGCGTGCATGATGCTGCCGTCCGGGTTCTCCATGCGGTAGTTCTCCTTCGCGCCGAACGCCTTCTTGTAGAAGTCGATGGCGCGAGCCCCGTCCCTGATCACCAAGCCAGGCGTGATGGTGTGATAACCCTGCGGTACAGGTTTTACTTTGTTTTTCATTTTCCCTCCCCGGCCCCGGGCTTGTTGACTTACACGCTGCCGCGCGGGCCCGGCGGCCCCCGCTTTACTTATAAAAAAGTTCCCGAGGCGCGGTCAAGCCTCCGAATTCCGGAGAAAACATACCGGATTCAGCCGCTGCCGGGGCAGTGTCGGCCAAATAAGTTCTATCTTAAGAGGGGGTTTCCCCGACGGAGGAGTCGTCCGAAAGCGCCGATCTGACCGTTCAGCCGCCGCCGGACAGCTTCTTTAGTGCCGTCACAGCGTAGGTCCTGACATGCGGGTCCGGATCGTTCAGCAGGACCTTGAGCGGACCTTCGGCCCTGGGGTCGGCCAGCTTGCCCAACGCCTCAGCCGCGGCGATGCGCACCAGGGCGTTCCGGTCGGACAAGGCGGCGATCAGGCAGTCGAGCGAGGCGGGGTGGCCAATGGAGCCCAGGGACTCGGCCGCGGCGAAGCGCACTGTGAGGTTCCCGTCCTTGAGGACCTCGCAGAGCGGCGCTACGGCGTCGTCCCCGCCGACCACGCCCAGGGCCCCTACGGCCTGGTAGCGCACGTCGCCGCTGGGATCTTTGAGGGCGGCTATGAGGGCCCCGGCCGAGCCTGCGCCCATGCGCATCAGCGCGGCGATAGCGGCTTTCCGGACCTGCGGGTTCGGGTCCTTGAGGGCGGCCACCAGGGGCTGCCCCGCCCGGGAGTCCTTGAGCAGCCCCAGGGTCTCTATCGCCGAGATACGGACGTTCTCGTTAAGGTCGGAGAGCGCCGCGATCAGCGGCTCCACCGCGACGGCGCTGCGCGTCTTGCGCAGCGCGATGGCGGCGAGGTTTCGCACGTCGGGGCTGGAGTCGCTGAGAGCCGCCGCCAACGGGGCGGCCGCCGATTCGTCGGTCACCTCCCCCAGCACCAGCGCGGCGCACTTTCGCACCTCGTCGCTGGAGTCCTTGAGGGAGTTGATAAGGGGATGCCAGGCCTTCGGCTGCTTGAACTGGGCCAGGGCCATTACGGCATAGGCGCGCACCTGGGACACGGGATCCTTGAGGGCCGCGGTGAGAGGCTTGAGCGCCAGGACGTTGTGGATCTCGCCGAGGGCCTGGGCCGCCTGCCTCCTGGCCTCAGGGTCCCTGGACTTCAGCCGGTCAAGCCACCAGCCGATGACCGAAGTTTCGCGCTCTTTCATAATGTCGCGCCCGCCAGCTCCCCATGCCCGCGCCTTGATTTTACCCAACCCGCAATTTACAAACTTAGCGCCGCGCAGTCAACCACACAAAGGCTCATACTATTATTACTTTACCCGAAAGCCGGCCCGCACTCCGCTCCCCGCGCTCGCGGCTCTTGTCGGCCAGGCCGTATTTTGCGGGGCGCAAGTGATAATTTTTTGCGTATTTGTGGCGATTGACAGCGGACGGGCATTTTAACTCTAATGCCTCCAGAGGGTCAGATCGGACAAGGGGGACACATGAAAGTACACATGAACGTTTATGATTTCGCCATAAAGATGGAGCTGGACGGCAGGGGCTTTTACGAGGGACTGGCCCGGGAGACGCGGCACGCCGGCCTGCGCGGCATCTTCCTGCAGCTCGCCGCCGACGAGCAGAAGCACCAGGATATTTTCCAGACACTGAAGAAGGAGGCCAGGCCGGAGACGATGAAGGCCAGCACCGCCCTTGAGCAGGCCAAGAGCGTGTTCGCGGACCTGCTGGCGAAAAAGGAAACTTTCGCCCCCGCCGGGGACCTGGACAGCTACCGGCACGCGATGAAACTGGAGGCGGACAGCTTCCGGCTCTACGAAGGTGCGGCCAAAAAGGAGCAGGACAAGGGGATCAGGGAGCTCCTGCTGCTCATCGCCGGCGAGGAGCACAGGCACTACGATATCCTGCGGAACATCTACGATTTCGCCAACGCCCCCAGCCAGTACCTGGCCTGGAGTGAGTTCAGCAACCTGGAAGAGTTCCGGCAGTTCGGCCGCGACGTGGATTGACCGGAGCTTTAAGGCCGGATGAAAAAGCCCGGGAGAGGCAGCCGCCACTCCCGGGTATTTTTCGTTAACAGGAAGGCTATCGGAATATCTCGCCGAAGAAGTCCAGCAGCGCCCGCCAGGAGCGGCGGTCTGCCTTTTCGTCATAGGCCCCCCCGCTCTTCACGTCGGACCCGGCGGCCGGGTTGCTGAAGCGGTGCACCGCCCCGCCGTAGGCCACCAGCTGCCAGTCGGCGCCTGCCGCGCGCATCTCTGCCTCGAACCCGGCCACCGCCGCCGAGGACACGAAAGGGTCGTCCGCGCCGTGATAGACCGCTATTTTTGCCTTAACGGCTCCGGGCGCCGCCGGCAGCGCGGTATCCAGGCTGCCGTGAAAACTGGCAGCGCCGGAGAGCGCCGCGCCCGAGCGCGCCAGCTCCAGCGCCGCGCCGCCGCCGAAGCAATAGCCGATGACCGCCGTCCTGGCCGGGTCCACTCCTGGCTGTCTCTTCAGTTCGGCCAGCGCCGCCCCGGCGCGCCGCCGCAGCAGCGCCCTGTCTCCGCGGTATTTGCCGGCTTCCGCGGCAGCCGCCGCCTGCGTTGAGGGCCGCACGCCCTTGCCGTAGATATCCCCGGCGAGGGCCACGTAGCCCAGCTTCGCCAGCTGGTCGGCCCGGCTTTTTTCGTAAGGGCCCAGGCCGGTCCATTCGTGGAATACCACCACGCCGGGACGCTTGCCCTTCAGCGCCGGGTCGTAGGCCAGGTAACCCTCCAGCTTTACCTCCCCGTCGAAGTAGTCCACCTCCGCCGTCCTGATCTCCGCCCCGGCCCGGCCCGCCAGCGCCAGGCCCATCACCGCCGCCGTCAGTATTTTCATATCCCCCCCTTTATGCCTCATTCACCCGGCCGGAAGGCGGCAGTTCATAATTTCCGTAGTGCAGGTCGGTGCCGCGCTTGTAGCCGGGATAAAATCTTTTCGCTACCAGGTCCGCCAACGGGTCGGTGAGGGCGTTGAGGAAGGTGTAGCTCACATTGTCTTCCAGGTGGTGCCTGGCGTGCAGGCGCTTGTCGAGCAGCAGCCGGGCCCGGCCCAGCAGCAGGACCCACCGTGAAGTGGAGTTGTGGGCCAGGTAATGCGAAACCTCCGCCACCGAGGATAATACGCCGAAATACGCCAGCCCCCAGACCAGCGCCGGGCTGACGCCGGGGGCGTAGGACAGAAGGGCGGCGGCGGCGAGACAGGGAACCAGCCACACCTTGGAACCGCTCTCGTTGAAGTATACGAAGGGCAGCGGGTGATCCTGGTACCGGGGCCGCTTGTGATGCAGGTGAAAATTGGCTATCAGCGGCCCGCCCAGGGACTCGTAATCGTCCATGCAGTCGGTGTGCATGTGCACCAGCCCGTTGACGAAGTCCGCCGCGAGGTAAGCCGCGGCAAAGACAAGCAACTGCCGCGCCGCTCCTATGGAATGGGCGGAAGCCCTGTAAACCAGGAAAGCCTGCAGCGAGACATTGGCCGCCGCCACGAGCTTGCCGAAGACCTTGTACCGGCGCCGCCCCTCGTAGAGGGCCATCGCCGCGTTGAACTGGGCGCGCTTGAGGCGCAGCCCGTCGTCAGCTGTATCTTTGTTGGTCATAAAACAGCCGCGGCGCGAACTCGCCGCCGCCCCTTTGCCGCTATAATACCATAAAGGTACCGGGACCTCCCGGCCGGGCGCGAAAGCGCTAAAAGAATGCGGAATTCTGCCGCCGCGCTTATATTCTACAATTCAGGCAGGGGGTAGCATGTCTCTTGAAACAGAAGCCGAAAGGGTCCGCGCGCGGCGGAAGGCCGCCGGCCTGGAAGGGCTGGTGCGCGGCCTTGAGTTCGCCGTAATAAACGTACAGCCGGAGCTGCAGGCCGACGCCGCGGAAGAGTTGCTGCGCACTACGGGCCACTTCTGCCGCCAGGCCTATGAGGACGAGGATCACCGCGACTTCGTGCTGAGCACCCCGGGCTCGGCGGACCTGGTAGTCAGGTCGCGCCGGCGCGGCAAGAACCCGTTCGGCGGCGTCAACAGCCGCCGCCTGACCGCCAGGCTGCCGGACACGCGCCTGGAAACCTTCGTCTTTCTCGTCGAAGATCTGCCCAGGTACGCCGCCATCCAGAGGGGCCGCGGAATAAAGTTCCTGACCCCCCGCGTCGTGGAGAACGACAAGTATTTCTTTATCCAGACGCCGCCGTCCGCCTATACCGGCAATTCTACCGGCTTCGTGCAGTGGAAGGGCGCGGCGCGCGATTTCCTGCACAGCGGCGCGCGGGAACTGCCGCGGCCGGTCAAACCGGACCTGCCTTACCTTAAGAACATCGGCTGCCTGGACCACGCAGCCACCCGCGTCACGGCGGAGAACCGCGACCGGGCCATGCTGGAGTTCATGGACCTGACCGGTTACAACTTCGAGTTCGCCGTATACGTGGAGGAGCTGAACTCCATCACCAACGTCACGCGTGTGACGGAGACGGATTTCGCGCTGGTCTTCACGTCGGGTATAAAGCCCTTCGTCGACGAGGCCTCCTCCGGCCCGACGGAGAAGTTCGTGCACCTCTACGGGGCCCGCACCCACCACCTGGCCTTCGACACGGAGAACATAGAAGACACTTTCGCCGCGCTGGCGCGCGACGGCATGAAATACCTCATCGAGCTGGTGGGATCCGAGCAGGAAGGCCTGAAGCAGACCTTCACCGTACCTTCGAGGAACACCTTTCTCGTCAATGAATACATCCACAGGTACGGGGACTTCGACGGCTTCTTCACCAGGAGCAACGTCACGGCCCTCACCCGGGCCTCGGGGAATATCCCCAACGATTAAGATCCGCGGAACATTAAAGAGAGCAGGGAGGAAACATGTCTTACGTCGACGGTTACGTGCTGGCGGTCCCCAAAAAGAAGCTTGCGGCTTACCGCGTAATGGCCAGGCAAGGCGAGAAGGCCTGGCGCAAGCACGGAGTGCTGGACTATAAGGAATGCTCGGGCGACGACCTGAAGCCCAAGTGGGGCGTTCCGTTCACGCGCATGATGAAATGCCGCCCCGGCGAAACGGTGGTCTTCTCTTTCATCGTCTATAAATCCCGCGCCCACCGGGACCGGGTCAACGCCAAGGTGATGAAGGACATGGAGAAGATGCCCATGCCAAAGGACGTGCCCTTCGACATGAAGCGCATGGTCTACGGCGGGTTCAAGACGCTGGTCGGGGATTAGCTCGCGCCGCGAACTTTTTCCGTAAGCCGCGATACCCGGGAGGAAGGGTTATGAAGCGACGAACGCTGTTTCTCGGTGCGCTGCTGCTCTTATGCGGCTGCGCCACCACGGCAAATTATAAGAAGGTGGTGGGTTCCTGGGTGGGCGCTGACGCGGAGACCCTGGTAAGCGCCTGGGGCTACCCGTCGCGGACTTTCGAGGCGCCCAACGGCAACACCGTCTACGAATACTCCAACAGCGAGACCTACCAGACTTCCAGGCACACTATCTACACCTACGACCCGCAGACGCGCACCGGGTTCGCCACCACCCACGGCGGCGACACGCTCACCTTCCACTGCCGGACCTTCTTCGAGGTGAACGGCGGGAAGAAGGTGGTGAAGGCCAGCTTCAAGGGCAATTCCTGCAAGGCCACGGCGCCCGAAGAAACCCCGGGCGCTGAGCGGGGCCTCAAAAGATAATTCTGAAACCCGCGGCCGCGCTCAGGCGGAACTCGGTGTCGGGCAGCAGGTCCATGATCGGGGCCAGCTCGAGGAAAGCGGTAAAGCGCACGTCCTTGAAGAAGTACTGCAGGCCCACCGGGAAACGTGCGCCCAGCCGCGATTTATCCTCCAGCTTTATACTGCCCCCTACGCCGTAGTAGACCGGCAGGCTGCCTTCCTTGGGCGAGAAGACGTCGCGCTTGTACCAGAGCCGGTCGGCGTGAAAGCTCAGCTTGTCCTCTCCGGTGGTGGACCAGGCCAGGGCCGCGTCCATGGCCCCGCCGCCGGCCAGGTCCATCTTGCCGCTGAGGCCAGTAGGCTCGCCGACGATAACTCCCAGCTCGTACTTCTGCGCCGCCGAAGCGCCAGCCGGCGCGGCCGCGCAAAGCGCCGCGCCCAGGCATATAAGGCATGACTTTTTCATGTTCCCCCCTGATCTAACTAGCTAAAAATCTTACGTCATCTTTTCGCCGGCGCCCTTTCAGCCCCCTGAGAAAGGGGACATGAGGGTGATACGGTCGCCGTCGGAGATGGGGGCGTCCCAGTCCACGAACTTGTCGTTGACGGCGGCTTTGGAAATGTTGGTGGTGAGCGGGATGGCCTTGTTCGTTTGCAGCTCGTGCAGCAGCTCGCGGGCGGTGGCGGCCTCGGTCTCGTAAGGGTCGTTCTGTATGCCGCGCCGCTCGCCTATCAGGGCGAAGTAGCGCACGGTGATCTTTTTCTTCATTTCCCCTCCTCAGGGCCGTGCAGGTACATGAAGGCCCGCTCCGGCGTGATCGGCAGCGGCGGGATGGGTTTGTCCTTGCGCACGCCGCGCAGCGCGTCCACCAGGGCGAGGTAAGCCCCTAGGCCGTGCACCAGCGGCGGCTCGCCGATGGCCTTGGAATTGCAGACGGCGTAAGGATTGGACGAGTCCTTAAGCAGCGTGACCTCGAACCTGGCGGGGACGAACTTGATGTCCGGCACCTTGTAGCAGTTCACCCCGGTCAGCACGCGGCCGTCGGGGGCGTAGCGGAGCTGCTCCATGGTGGCCCAGCCCATGCCCTGCACCACGGCGCCCTGCACCTGGCCCAGGTCTATCTCGGGAGACAGGGATTCCCCGGCGTCCTGCACCACCTCGACGGCTTCCACCGTATAGGTGCCGCGGAGGAGATCCAGGTTCACCTCGGTCAGCGAGGCGCCGTAGCTGTAGTAGGCGAAGGGGCGGCCCTGCTCGGTCTCGACGCTGTAATGCAGGTTGGGCGTGGCGTAGAAGGCGTGCTCGGAGAGGTCCACGCGCGCCCACTGCGCGGCCGCGGCCAGTTTCTCCCAGGTCATCACGGGGCCCTTTTCCCCGACGCAGACCGCCCCGCCGCAGATGGAGACGCCGGCGGGGTCGTCGCAGCTCAGGTGGCGGGCCGCGAACTCGAGCAGGCGCTCGCGCAGCTTTTCACAGGCCAGCTTGGTGGCCATGCCGTTGAGGTCCGCCCCGGTGCTGGCGGAAGTGGGCGAGGCGTTGGGGATGCGGGAAGTGTTGGTGGTATCGACGCGGACCCGGTCCACGGGAATGCCCAGCGTCCGGGCCGCCACTATGCGGATCTTGGCGTTGACGCCCTGGCCCATCTCCACGGCGCCGGTGCTCACCGAAACGCTGCCGTCGACGTAGATATTGACCAGCGCGCTGGCCTGATTGAGCGCGGTCTGCGCGAAAGAGATGCCGAAGCAGACCGGCACCACGGCCAGGCCCTTTTTGTTATCGGTGTGGGCCGCATTGTAGGCCGAGACCGCCGCGCGGCGCGCGGCTATGCCGGCCTGCTTATCCAGCGTGTCCCAGCAGCGCACGGCGTTCACGCCGGAAAGTTCCACGCCGTAGGGCAGGGTGTCGCCGTCGCGCAGCAGGTTGCGGCGCTTCAGCTCCTCCGGCGTCACACCCATCAGTTCGGCCGCGTGGGTGAGCGCCGCCTCTATGGCCAGCGTCCCCTGCGGCACGCCGAAGCCGCGGAAGGCGTTGTTGGGCGGTATATTGGTGCGGCAGCTGACGCCTGAGACCCGCAGGCTCGGGATATTGTAGGAGCCGCTGACGTGCAGGATAGACCGCCCGAGAACCGCGGGAGAGATGTCCGCGCAGGCCCCGGCGTGCTGGTAGAGGTCTATCTCGTAAGCCAGGATCTTCCCCTCGCCGTCGAGGCCCAGCTTGTAATCGTATTCGTAGGCGTGGCGCTTGCCGGTGGTGGCTATGTCCTCGTTGCGTGAGAGCGCAAGCTTCACCGGGCGCTTGAGCAGGTAAGCGGCCATGGCCGGGGCCGTTATCCAGACGGCCGTGGACTCCTTGCCGCCGAAGCCGCCGCCCAGGCGGCGGATGTCGAGCTCCACCTTGTGCATGGGGATGCCAAGCACTTCGGCGAGGTGGTGGTGGAAAGCCCCGGGAGACTGGGCGCTGGCGTGCACCTTAATGGTGTCGTGCTCTCCGGGCACAGCCAGCGCGCGCTGCGTCTCGAAATAGAAATGTTCCTGCGGGCCGCTGGCGAGTTTGCCCTGCGCCACGTATTTGCACCGGGCGTAGGCGCCGGCCAGGTCGCCGGTCACGCGCTCGCGGCGCTTGCCGTGGATCAGGCCTTTAGCCGCGGCCTCGCGCGGGCTGAAGACAGCCGGGAGCGGCTCAATGTCGGCCTGTATGAACTTCAGCGCCAGGAGGGCGGCGCGCCGGGACTCCGCCACTACCAGCGCTATGGGCTGGCCTATATATTCCACGCTGTCCACGGCCAGCAGGGGCTGGTCCTTCAGGATGTGCCCCACCTGGTTGAGGCCTGGCACGTCTTTGTGCGTGTAGACGGCGGCCACGCCGGGGGCCGCGGCGGCTTTGGAAACGTCCAGAGATCTTATCTTGCCGCGGGCCACGGGCGAGGTGAAGAGCACCGCGTGCAGACAGCCCTCCGGCGCGGGGATATCGTCGATGAAGCGCGAGGTGCCGCGCACGTGCATCAGCATGTCTTCGTTCTTCATACGGCCTCCCCCGCCGCTGCGGTACTGGCGAAATGCGCGCGCACCAGCTGCCCGAGCAAAAGCTTCTTGTAGGCCGCCGAGCCGCGGATGTCGTCTATCGGCCTGGCCTCGCCTTCGGCCGCCCTGGCGAGGGCCTCTACAGTTTCAGCGTCCAGCTTTTGGCCTTTGAAAGACTCCGTGTTCAGGAGCAGCGGCACCTCGGCTACGCCGCCGGCGGAGAGCTTCAGGTCGGTTATCGCGCCGCCGGGCCCGGTAGTCAGCAGCAGCGCGGAGTTAACAGCCGCGGTGTCGAGCGTGGCACGGTTCGAGATCTTTTCGAAATGGTAGCGGGCGCCCTCCGGCAGCAGGGGAATAACTATCTCGCTGACCAGTTCGCTGCAGCCCAGGTCGGTCTTCTTGTAGCTGAGGTAGAACTTGGAGAGCGGCACTTCCCGCCTGCCGCCAGTACCCGTAATGACCATCCGCGCGTCGAGCGCGAGCAGTATGACGGTGGCGTCGCCTATGGGCGAGGCGTTGACCACGTTGCCGGCCAGGGTAGCTTTGTTGCGCAGTATGGCCGAGGAATGCCTCAGGAAATCTTTCTCGAGGGCCGGAAAATGCAGCAGCACCTCCGGCGACAGGCGGAACTCCTCTATGGTGACGGCCCCGCCCACGCGCAGCACGCCGCCGTCGATCTTGATGTAGTTCAGGTCCGGACGCCTGGACAGGAAGCAGAGCTCGCTGTCGATGAGCTGCCCGGGTTTCTGGACGAAGAGGTCCGTGCCGCCGGCCACCAGCACGGCGTTCCCGCCCGCCGCCGCCGGTTCGGCCTCAAGCCGGGCGAGGCGCGCCGGGATCTCTTTGAAATAGGCCGGCACTACTCCGGCGGCTGCCAGCTCCCCCAGGCGCTTGGCCGGGGGCAGGTCCATCTTGGCCAGGCTCGCGCACAGGGCGCGCGCCGCGTTGCGGATGGAGACGTAGCCGGTGCAGCGGCAGATATTGCCGTCCAGCGCGTCTACCGCGCCTTCGTAAGAAAGTTTTTTGGCCCCGAGGCAGAAGCCGGTGAGCGACAGCACTATGCCGGGCGTGCAGAAGCCGCACTGCGAGGCGCTGTGCTCGACGATAAGCTTCTGCACCAGCGTCAGCTCCGCTCCGGAGAGGCCTTCCACGGTGACCACATGGCAGCCGTCGACATCCCCGATAGGCAGCAGGCAGGAGGCGCAGGCCTTGTACGAAACGGCGCCATCGGCCCCGCGGCGTCCCACCAGCACGGTACACGCGCCGCATTCCCCCTCGCGGCAGGCTTCCTTGGTGCCCGACAGGCAGCTGACATCGCGGACGAACTCCAGCACCGTCAGGCCTGGGCGTTCGCCGGTGCTTATAAGCCGCTCGTTAAGGATGAAACTGGTCATTTATACCTCTTTGACCGGCGCGTCAGGCCGGCTTCAGAAATTCGAAATTCCGCCTGCCGCAGCAGGAGCAGTCCGGCTTGCGCTCCGCGGCAACCGGGGAGGCCGTGCCGCGCCAGATATCCAGAGTGTGGAGTTTATGGCCTTCGTACGGCGCGCCGGTCAGGATCTTGATGGCCTCGGTCACCTGCAGCGACGCTACCCAGACCGCGGCCGCGTTGAGCACGCCGAAAGCGTCGCAGGTAGGCAGGCGGCCGCCGGCCGGCGGCAGTTCGAAGAGGCAGCGCAGGCAGGGCCCGACGCCCGGCCGCACCGCCAGCACCATGCCGTCCACGCCCAGCACGCCGCCATAGACCCAGGGCTTGCCGGCCTTCACGGCGGCGTCGTTGAGCAGGAAACGCGTCTCGAAATTATCGGCCCCGTCTATCACCAGGTCGGCCCGCCCGACCAGCTCTTCGATATTCCCGGCGGTAACGTTGACCACTACGGGCTCTATCTTTATCTCCGGGTTTATCGCGCGCAGGCGGCGCGCTGCGGCCTCGGCTTTGGGCGCGCGCGCCTTAACATCGTTCTCGTCGTAAAGGATCTGGGTGGGAAGGTTGAAGAGCTGGACGAAGTCCCGGTCGGCGACTATCAGCCGGCCTATCCCGGCGCGGGCCAGCAGCATGGCCTGGGCGCTGCCGAGGGAGCCGCAGCCCAGCACCAGGACAGAACTGCGGGCCAGCTTATGCTGGCCCGCTGCTCCGATAAGGCTGAGCGCCTCATGCCGCGCGTAGCGCTCTCCTCCCGGGGAAGGGGTGTCGGCGGGCATGAACCGGTCTCTTAGAAAGTGAAACCCATGCCGACTATGAACTTGGCGCCGCTCAGGGTGATCGTGTCCTCTTCGCCGGAGATGCCGCGGTCGAACATGATATGGTTCAGCTCGTAGCGCAGCTCCGTGACGATCTGGAAGTTCTTGCCGGCCTTGAAGCGGGCGCCTATCGGCACGCGGAACATGAAGCCGACGCCCATATCTTCCACCGGGCGGCTGAAGATGGAAGAGTTGGTGAAACCCTTGGCGTACGGCAGCGTTATGGTATTCAGCGAGAGGCCGAGGCCGAGGCCGAAGTACGGGTCCACCTTGGGGGTGGGGATGCGCAGCAGCAGGTCGCCGCTGATGCCGAAGGTCTTTACGGTGGCGTAGTCGTTGGAACTGAAGGTGACATTGCCGCCGGACAGGCCGTTAAGGGCCCAGGCCGCGGTCTGCGCCTTTATATTGCGCTTCTCATAGGACAGCTCCAGGTCGCCGCCGACCGGGCCGTTGCCGAAGCCGCCTACGCGGAAGGCTATCGGGCCGGCGCCTTCGGTGAGCAGCTTGTCGAAGCGGACCGTGCGGAAATCCCTATTGGTCACAAAGGAGTCAACCTTGATGCCGAGGTCATTGGTGTAGGTATTATTGAGGGTGATATTGGCGTTGCTATTGTAGAACTCCAGCGCCATGTTGGGCGAGCCGAAGCCCATGAAGATGTCGAAGAAGCCGTAGGCGAACTCGCCGCGCGGGGCGCGCTGGGCCGGGGCGGGGGCCTGGTAGGGCTGCTGATACGAGGGCTGCTGGTAGGCCTGCGGCTGGACCGGCGCCGGCGCGGGAGCGGTGGCCGCGTCGCCTATCCAGTCCTTCTTCAGCGTGACCTGAGAGGCGCCTATGGCCTGCGCGGTCTCGGTCTTGATCAGGCGGGCGTTAACCTCTATCTGGCCGGCCTGCATCTCCACCAGGGTGCCGGTAACGATGGCTTCCACGCCTAAAACCTTGCCCAGCTGCTGCGCGCTGGAGGCGTCTATGGTGCCGGAGGCCTGGAGCTTCAGCTCGGCCATGACCTTGTCCAGCACGGAGCGCTCGATGATCTCGAACTTGTGCATATTGATCATCTTGATCGTCAGGCGCTCGGAGATGACAGAGCCGTCCTTGGCTGCGGCGCGGCCGTCGGCGTAGGAGAAGGGGATGATGGCTATCTTCTTGCCCTGCACGGAAACGCCGGCCTCGGTTATTTCCCTGGCCAGCAGGCTGTAATTATCCTCGGCGTAGGCTCCGGCCGCGCAGGCCAGCAGCAGAACAGCGGCAAGTGTTTTGGCAATATTTTTCATGCAGTTATTTCCTCACGTTCCAACGGTCGTTTCAGGATCTTGCGGGCGGCAGGCGGTATTTACACATGCCCGGCCCTGTACGGCCCCCCGGGGCGGCACCCTACAATACAGTTATATCATATTCGGGTTTAATGGGGGTAGACTTACCCCGCCCGCCCCGCTCACTTTACGGGTTTGTCCTTCATGTGGCCGCCGCCGCGCTTGTAATGGGTCTTCATGATCTCGGCCAGCACGGAAATGGCGATCTCCCCGGGAGCCTTGCCTCCCAGGTCCAGCCCGACCGGGGAATGCACCCGGGGGTCCTTCAGGGGGTAAAGCTTCTTCTTGCCGAGCAGGCGGAAGATCTCCCCCACCTTGTCGCGGCTGCCTATCATGCCGATATAAGCCGCGTCGGTCTTCATCACGGCCTCCAGGCATTCCCGGTCCAGCGCGTGCCCGCGGGTCACTATCACGGCGTAGGTATCCTTGTCCACGCCCGCGGCCGCCACGGACTTGTGCGGCATTTCATTGATGATGGCGAGCGCGCCGGGAAAGCGCTCTGCGTTGGCGAACTCCGCCCTGTCGTCGGCAACCAGGAACGGGTAGCCGGCCAGCCGGCAGGCCTCGGCGATCTTCACGCCTACGTGGCCGCCGCCAAGGATCAGCACCTTGAAAGGATTTTTATAAACGTCGATGAATACTTCCATCTTGCCCATGCAGATCATGCCGGTATTGCCCTTGGGCTTGAGGTCGAAGATGAATTTGCCGCCATCGCCACTGCTGATGCAGTCCACGGCCCGGCGGATGACCAGCGCCTCCACCGAGCCGCCGCCCACGGTGCCCTCTATGGAGCCGTCGGCGAAGACCAGCATCCTGGCGCCGGCGTCCCTCGGGGTGGAGCCGCCCACCGAGATCACGGTAACAAAGGCGGCGGCGCGGCCCGCGTCTATGGCCTCGCCCAGCATTTTGATCAGGTTCTTTTGTTCTTTCATAGATTATTTTTTACTATTTCAGGCCAGTTTAAATATCTCCAGCGCCTCGCTCTTGCCCTTGAGCGCCACTTTGCCCAGCGGCTCGAACTTTATCCCGGCGCCGAGCGAGGCCCGGGCCTTCTCCAGCGCCGTAGCGCTCACCACTATGTCCGTGTTGAGGTCCTTGGTCTTGGACTCCAACCGCGACGCGATGTTGACCGTGTCGCCTATGAAGGTATATTCCAGCCGCGCCGCGGTGCCGATATTGCCCGCAACCAGCTTGCCGCAGTGGATGCCGATGCCGAACTCCACCTTGCCCGGCGCCTCGCCCGAGGCGTTGAGATCCTCCAGCGCGGCGCGCATGCCTATGGCGGCGCGCACCGCATCGGCCGCGAAATCGTCCGAGCCCAGCGCCGGCGTATAGATGGCCATCACCGCGTCGCCGATGAACTTGTTGATCACGCCGTTATGCTCCGCGATCGGCGGGGTGATATAGTGGAAGTACTTGTTGAGGAAGTCCACCAGATCGGAAGCGCTCATGGTCTCGCTGAGCGGGGTGAAGTTGCGGATGTCGCAGAACATCACCGCCGCCTCCATGTTCTCGCCGCCCAGGTTCACCTTCTTGTTGTGGATCAGCTCGCGCGCGATCTCGATGGACATGTACTTGCCGAAGGTATCCTGCAGCTCCTCGCGCTCTTTCAGGCCGTCCACCATGTCGTTGAAGCCGGCCTTCAGGTAGGCCACCTCGTCGGCGAAATAGATGCGGCTCTTGGCGTAGTCGCCGCCGGCCACCCGGCGCATCCTGCCTATCAGCCCGTCCAGCGGTTTCTGTATGCCGTTGTAAACGCTGGTCAGGCCGCTGAAGAGAACCACGGAGGAAAGCCCCATCATCATGACCAGGTTGCTCCCGAGCGCGTCCCAGGCTACCCTGTTGAAGAACGCCGCATAGATCAGGATAAAAGGCAGGATGGCGAAGCCGGCTATCATTATCGACAACTTGATATAGACCGGCAGCGTGAAGCCGGCGCGCACGCGGTAAAGTTCCGGGCCGGAATATAGGGATTCCATCAGCGTCTTCTGCTTTGAAAGATTGGCGTCCACGTAGACCACCAGCAGCGAGATCTGGGCGAAGAAGGCCGCCGCCGCGGCGGCGAGCCGCGGCTTGTTCAGGAGCCCGGGCGCGAACAAGGCCGGCAGCAGCGAGACCGCCTGGGCGATGACTATCATCAGCAGGCCGTCCCTGTAGATATTGGTGATCCGGCGGCGGATCTTGTCCTTGAGGGCCTCGTCGGGCTTCTGGAGGTAAAGGTAGGCAGGCCTGCCCCAGAGGTAGACCATGGCGCACATGATCCCGAAGGACAGCCCTCCCACGCCGAAGCCCAGCCCCTTGTGCCCGCCCGGCGCGATGCCGGTCAGGGCCGTCAACGTCATGTCGGAGAAAACGGAGCCGACGATGCTCAGCACGAACGGGATAACGAGGATATTGAAGAACTCCTGCAGTTTCTTCTTACGCTCGGCTTTTTCAGAATTCCCCATTTATCGCCCCTTAAAAATATCTCAAGAATACCCAGTATATTATGCCATTTATCGCCGTCAGCGGGAGCCCGGCGCGCGCGAACTCCGCGAAGGTTATGGTCTGCCCCGCTTTCTTCTCGGCGTTCTGGATTATTATCACGTTGCTGGCAGCGCCCAGGATGAACATGTTGCCGGCAAAGGTGGACGCCGCGGCGAGCGCCATCAGCTCGGGCGTGCCCGCCCCGGCGTGGCGCAGCACGGGCAGGTAAAGCGCCACCAGCGGCACGTTGGAGATCAGCTGGCTCAGCAGCACGCTGACCGCCATGATGGGCCCGAGGCCGGAGATGTCCGCCCCGGTGCGAGCTATCAGCCCCTGAAAAAAGCCGGTGTCCCACACGCAGCGCGTCAGCGCGAACATCCCGGCGAAGAAAGCCAGCGTGCTCCAGTCCGTTTTCCGCAGGATCTCGAAGCGCCGCGGACTGAGCAGCAAGCCAGGCGCGGCGGCGGCCAGGGCGATCCACGTCAGGCGGAAATCCAGCGCCGGGTTTATGGAGACCAGGATGATTTTGGCGGTGATAGCCAGCGCCAGCACGGCGGCCGTGAGCCTGGCCAGGCGGGCCAGGGCCCTGTCCTTCACCGGCTCCTGCGAATGGCTAAGTTTTGCGGCCGGGAATTCCCCGGGGTAGAAATGCCGCAATACCAGGAAAACCGCGCCGAGGTTCAGCAGCGTCGGGAGGGCGAGGTATTTAAAGAAGGTCAGGAACGGCGCGGCGAGTTCCCCCCTCACCGCCACCAGCAGGTTCTGCGGATTGCCTATCGGGCTCATCACGCTGCCCACGGTTATGGAGAAGGCCAGCGCCAGCAGCAGCGCCTTCGGGGACAGGCGGTGCTTGCGCGCCAGCAGCAGCGCCACCGGCGTGCCGATGATGGCCAGCGTGTCGTTCATCAGCAGGGCCGAGGCCAGCCCCATGAAGAACACGAAAGTCAGCAGCAACCCCGCTTCGGTGCGCGCGCGCTTGAAAACCTCGAACTCCGCGTGCGCGAGCCACCCGCTCAGCTCGAAGACCTGCCCCGCCGCGAACATGCCGAACAGGAACAGCATTACGTCCGAGTCCACGGCGGCGAGCGCCGCGGCGGGCCTGAGGTCTCCGGACAGCAGCACGGCGGCGGCGCCGCCGCACATCACCTGCCAGATCTCGAGACGATAGCCGCGCACCTGCCTGACCGCCGTGAGCAGGAAAACCGCGGCGAGGATGAGGACGGGGAACATCAGCCGGCTTTAACGAGGGCCTCGTAATCTTCCGGCGTGTCGATGTCGCGGATGATCCCGGTGTCCTTCACTTCCAGGTCGGTGATCCTGACGGAGGGATGGTGGGTCACCCAGTGCAGGCCTTTCTCGAGCGGCCCTTCGAAGCAGAGCGCGCGGTGCGCCGCCGGGATGAGGATGGGGTGCCCGCGCTTAAGTTTAGAATCAGCGGCCCGGAAAGCACGGGGAATGACGATGGTCTCTTTACTGTTGTTCCAGCTGTCGATGACCCGCTTGTAGGTTTCCCTGTCCACCGCCGGCTGATCGGCCAGGCAGACCAGGAAACCCTCGGCGGTTTCAGAGGCGTCCAGCAGCCCGCAGCGCAGCGACGAGAGCTGCCCGTGCTCCGGGTGCGGGTTGACGGTCACCTTCTCACCCGCCGGGGTCCAGCCGGCCAGGATCTCGTGCGAGTCTTTGCCCAGCACCACCACCCGGTCCTCTACGCCAGCCCGGCGCAGCGCGTCGCAGACATGCTCTATGAAGGGCAGGCCCCGCCACTGCAGCAGGGCCTTGGGCCGCCCCATCCGGGAAGAATCACCCGCCGCCAGTATAATAGCCGAGAGCATGGTCTTAGTCCCCCATGCAGATGCCGAGGTCGCGGGCGGTCACTATGCTGTCGCAGTCGGGCGGCACGGTCTTCATGCGGCCGGAGATCTCCGCCAGCGGGACGTAGCGCACCGTCGGGGGGTCCAGCGCCACCATCACGCCGCTCTTGCCCTCGTCCAGCGCGCGCACGGCGGCGGCGCCGAAGCGCAGCGAGAGCAGGCGGTCGAAAGTTGTAGGGCTGCCGCCGCGCAGCAGGTGGCCCAGCACCACGGTGCGGCACTCCTTGCCGGTCAGGGGCTCCAGCTCCCGGGCCACCCGCTCGCCGGCGCCGCCCAGCTTCTCGGCGCGGCCGAGTTCTTTGCTGACCACGCAGACCTTGCCGCCTATCGGCGCGGCGCCCTCGGCCACCACCACTATGCAGTAATGCTTGCCGCGCTTGGGGCGCAGCTTCAGGGCTTCGGCCACTTTCTTTATATCGTAGGGGATCTCGGGTATGAGGATGGCGTCGGCGTTGCCGGAGATGCCGGCGTTCATGGCTATCCACCCGGCGTAGCGGCCCATCACCTCCACCACCATGATGCGCCGGTGCGCGCTGGCGGTGGAGTGCAGCCGGTCGATGCATTCCGTGGCGAAGGAGACGGCCGTGTCGAAGCCGAAGGTCGCCACCGTCTTCTCGAGGTCGTTGTCTATGGTCTTGGGCACGCCTATCACGCGCAGGCCCTTCTCGGCCAGCACATTGGCGATGGCCAGCGAGCCGTCGCCGCCGAGGGCCACCAGCGCGTCCAGCTTGTTCTTGCGGAAGGCCCGGATCAGTTCGTCGGTGCGGTCCCTCTCGTACCACTTGCCGTCCTTACCCAGCGTCGGGTACTTGGCCGGATTGCCCTTGTTGGTGGTGCCGAGTATCGTGCCGCCCAAATGCGTGATGCCGCGCACCTTGCCGCGGGTCAGGGTGATCAGCCCGCCGTCGGGATAGTCTTCGGGCATCATCAGGCCGTTATAGCCGTCCCGGATGCCCACCACCTCTATGCCCTTGTGCAGCGCGGAGATTACCACGGCGCGGATAACCGCGTTAAGGCCCGGCGCGTCGCCGCCGCCGGTGTTGATAGCGATTCTTTTGATCTTGGTTTTAGCCATAAAGAGTTCCCTTCGTATACCTGATTATCACAATCTTTAACGCCGCCTTTCAAGAACGCCGGCGGCTCACAGCCCCTTCAGCGCCTCCCAGAAGTCCAGCGCGTCGGCGTAGCGCATGGTCGGCTCCGGCTCCAGCGCGCGGCTTATCAGCGCGTCCACTCCGGGCGGCAGCCACGGCAGCACAGAGCCGGCCTCGCGGTAATCCTTCAGCAGCTTCTGCTTCTGGTTATCCAGACCGGTATAGGGCAGTGAGCCCGTGAGCATCTCATACAGGCAGACGCCCATCGAATAGATGTCGGACTCACGCTTTACGACTCCGGAATGCTGCTCCGGGGCCATGTAGGCCGGCGTGCCGGAGCTGGTCTGGTGGCTCACGCGCGTCAGCCCGTCGCGCAGCGTGCAGGCCAGGCCGAAATCCATCACCATGGCCTTGCCGGTGTCCGCCAGCATGATATTGGGCGGCTTCAGGTCGCGGTGGATGACGCCGTTGGCGTGCGCGTAATGCACGGCGTCGCAGGTGCCCTCGAAGACTTTTTTGCAGTCGTCGAGCGTGAGCCGCTTTTTTTCCTTCAGGAGCGCGTAAAGAGTTTTTCCCGCCACGTATTCGAAGACCAGGTAGATCTCCCCGTCCTGCTCTATCAGGTTGTAGAGGGCGACGATGTTGGGATGGTTCAGCTTGTCCACGATGGCGGCTTCTTTGCGGAAGCGTTCGTATTCTTCAGGGTATTCCTTGAGGTAGGAATGCATCTGCTTCACGGCCACGGTCAGCCCGCTCTTGCGGTCCAACCCCTCGTAAATTATGCCCATGCCCCCGGCCGCCACCGTGCTGCGCAGCTCGTAACGGCCTGCCAGCGTGATAGCCGGCGCGGGGGCCACGCGGGCGGGCGAAGCCCCGGCCGGAGGGGCTGGGCGCGGCGCCGCGGACGGGCGGGGCGGCCCGGCTACGACCCGGGCTTTAAGCCGGTCGCGCCGCTCGGCCGCATCCTTGTACTCTATCAGGCCGTAAAGTTCCACGGCGCGCTCGAAAGACCCGGCCGCTTCCAGGGCGCCGGCCAGCTCGTAATAATTTTCCGCGCCCTCCGACGGTGAGATGGTGGTCAGCAGGCAATCCGCGGCCAGGCGGTCGAGCTGCCACGCCAGGTCCTGGCGCCCCTTGGCGTCGGCCAGGCGGCCCAGGCGCAGGAAGGCGGCGGGCAACGCCTCGGGAGAGGCGGCTGGGTCCGGCGGCAGCGCGCCCTTCAGGCGCTTCTGCTCGAACACCGCCCCGCCGGGCCCGCGCCCTACGGGGTGCGCGGCGGCTATCTCCCGGTCTATGGTCGACAGCACCAGCCCGGCCCGCACGAAGTCCCCGAGCTGCAGGTAGATCTCGAACAGCAGGCTGTAATCCGTAAGCGTCATCCGTGACTGCGGTTTTTTGAGCAGCGCGGCCAGGGCCTCCTGGAACTTCCCCGCCCGCGCGGCGGCCGCCGCCTCGCTATAAACTCCGGGCGGCGGCGGCGCCCCGTAGGGGGCGGCGGCCCTCGCCGGAGCCGGGAGCTCCTGCGCGCGCGGCGCGGGCGGCTTTGCCCGGCCGACGGAAGAAAAGAAGCGGGCCAGGCCCCGCCAGGCTTTGGCCCACGGTACCGTGACCGCGAGGATCAGCAGGCCCACCACGAAAGACAGGATATCGAAGATCTGTTTTAAGGGGCCCGGGCGGTCGCCCTCCCGCGCCTTGATGTTGGCGGCGAAGGCGGCCACGTCGGCCGGGGCCACGCTCACGCGCGGCCTGCCGGGCGCCCTGACCTCGGCGGAGATCAGGAACTCGTCGCCGTCGGACTCGATAGCGAGGCTGCCCGGGACCACCACCTCGGCCAGTTGCGCCTTCAGGCCGCTCATGTCGCCGGACAGCTCTGCCAGGGCCCGCGCGTCGGAGGTGTACCGCCCGTGGCGCAGCTTGTACATTTCCTCCAGCTCGGCAATGCGCAGCAAGCCGCGCCGCACCGCCGCCGCCGGGTCCCGCGGGCCGCCGCGCAGACTCTCCTGTATCAGGGCGTGCATCCGGCGCACGTCGGCGGACTGGGGGCGCATGCGCAGCAGCGCCTCGAAATCCGCCAGCGCCCTGGGGTAGTCCCCCCTGGAGTAAGCGGCGTAGCCGCGCTTGCTGTAGGCCGCGGCCAGCCTGGGCTCTATCTCGGGCTCCAGCTCCGGGTCCAGGCCGTATGCCTTGCTGAAAGCTATTATCGCCGAGGTATGATCGCCCTTGTCGTAGGCGGCCAGCCCGGACCTGTAGAGGCCGCGGGCCCGCTCCTCCGCCCGCTGGTCGGCGGCGGCCGGCCCGGGAGCCAGGCAGCAGAGTACCGCGGCCAGCGCCAGGGCGGCGTGCGCGAATTTACAGCCTGTTTTCCCGGTTTTCATACCTGGTTGAAGTATAACAAAGGGCGCCGTCCTTATCAAAGCTTCGCGGCCGCCCGCATAAAGGACCGCGGCCCCTGGCGGGGCCGCAGGCGCTCATGTCCATCCATCCTTACACACCGGCTTTCCGGTAGAGCTTGGCGGCCGCTTTGCCGGCGCGCTCGGTCAGCTTGAACTCGTCCACCTGCGTCAGGCGGCCGTTCTTCACTACCACCTTGCCGTTGACTACGGTGTACTTGGTGCGGTGCGACGCGCCGCAGAACAGCAGCGACGCCAGCGGGTCAGACTTGGAACCGATGTAATCCAGGCCGCTCACATCGAAAATAGCCAGGTCCGCGGCCTTGCCGGGCTCGATGGAGCCGATATCGGAGCGGCCGAGCACCGCGGCGCCGCCGCGGGTGGCCAGCTCCAGCGCCTTGCGGGCGGGCATGGCCTTCACGTCCTCCAGGCGGTGCACCAGCATGCACTGGCGCGCTTCGCCCAGCATGTCGCAGGAATCGTTGGAGGCGGAGCCGTCCACGCCGAGGCCCACCGGCACCTTGTGGCGCAGGAACATCGGCACCGGCGCTATGCCCGAGCCCAGCCGCAGGTTGGAACAGGGGCAGTGCGCCACTCCGGTGTGCGTCTTGCCCATCCGCTTCGCTTCGGCTTCGTTGATATAGACGCAGTGGGCGAACCAGGCGTTGCCCTCGTCCACCCAGCCCACGGATTCCATGTATTCCAACGGGCGCATTTTGAATAGCTTCTTGCAGAAGGCTTCCTCGTCCTTGGTCTCGGCGAGATGGGTATGCATGCGCACGCCCCATTTCTTGGCCATCTCGGCGGTGAGCCTGAGCAGCTCCGTAGTGACGGAGAACGGCGAGCACGGCGCCATGGCGACGTTGGTCATGGCGAACTTCTCGCGGCCGTGGAATTTGTTGATGAGCCGCTCGCAGTCTTTGAGGATGAAGTCCTCGTCCTGCACGACGGAATCCGGCGGCAGGCCGCCCTTGCTGCGCCCGCGCGACATGGAGCCTCGCGTCGCGGTGAAGCGCATGCCCACTTCGCGCGCGGCCGCTATCTGCGTGTCGATGAAGAAGCCGCTGTCCTTCTTCGGGAAAAGATACAGGTGGTCGGAGCTGGTGGTGCAGCCGGTCAGCAGCAGCTCGCCCAGGCCCGCCTGCGTGCTGGCGTAAATGGCCTCGGGGTCCACGTGTTTCCAGATGTCGTAGAGATAGACCAGCCAGTCGAACAGTTCCGCGTCCTGCACCTTGGGCAGGTTGCGAGTGAGCGTCTGGTAAAGGTGGTGGTGAGTGTTGACCATGCCGGGCATGACCACGCAGCCCTTGGCGTCTATCACCGTGTCGGCTTTGACCTTGAGGCCCTTGCCCACCTTCTTTATCTCGGGGCCCTCTATGTAGACGTCCCCGCCCTTTATCTCGCGGCCGGCGTCGTCCATGGTGGCCAGCACCTCGGCGTTCTTGATCAGCAGTGTTTTCATAATGGTCCTTAAGATCTCCGCGCTTTTGATATTATAGTAAAATCAATATTAGACGGATGATACAGAAAGGCGACAAGATCGGCACCTATTCCATAACCGGCGAGCTCGGCCGCGGGGGCATGGGCGTGGTGTACCGCGCCCACGACAAGGCCCTGCAGCGCGACGCCGCGCTGAAGATGGTGCTGCCCGAGGCGGCCACGCCCAACAGCAAGCGGCGCTTCCTGCGCGAAGCCGCGGCCATAGCCCGCTGCGACCACCCCGGCATCCTGAAAGTCTACTCCTTCGGCGAGCACGAAGGCCTGCCCTACATGGCCATGGAGTACGTGGACGGCAAGCCGCTGCTGGCCTTCCTGGAACTGGCGCGCGCCGTTAACGACGCGAAAGACCTGGAGGAACTCAAGCGCTTCGGCTATATCCAGGACTCTACGCCCGAGGACGAGGAGCTGCCCTTTTTCCTGCGGCCGCTCGCCGGCCCGCCGCTGGCCGACCCGGACTACGAGAACCGGGCCGCGGCGCTGGTGGCCGGCGTGGCCGACGCCCTTTACGAGGCGCATTCCCTCGGCATTTTGCACCGCGACATCAAGCCCTCGAACATTTTGATAGGCCGCAAGGGCCTGCCCAAGCTGGCCGACTTCGGCCTGGCCAAGTTCGCAGACTCCTCCGACATCACTACCGGGCAGCCGATGCTGGGCACGCTGCGCTACATGGCCCCGGAGAATTTCTCCAACCGCGAGGCCTCCGCCGCTTCCGATATTTACAGCCTGGGCACGGTGCTCTACGAGCTGCTGACGCTGCGGCACCCGTACAAGGGCGACTCCACGGCGGCGTTCATAAGGGCCGTAACGCAGGACAAGTGCCCGCCTCCCTCCAAATACAACCAGTCGGTCTCCCCGGCGCTCGCGCTGGTGATCATGCGCTGCCTGGAGAAGAGCCCGGCGGCGCGCTACAAGAACGCGCGCGAGCTGGCCGACGCCATCCGCCTCGCGGCCCGGCCCAAGGGGCTCAAGACCAATATCGTCGACGGGCTGCTGGGCCTGCTGCGCACGCAGCCGCAGGCCGGCGCAGCGGAGGCCGACGGCGAGCTCCGCTCGGCCGCAGAGACGGACCGCCGGGAGGCCGCGCGCCTGGCCGGCGAAGCGGCCCTCAACTATTTCAGCGACTTCTCGGTGCCGCAGGCGCAGGACCTGGCGGAGGCTGCCCTAAAGCTGGACCAGTACTCCGTGGACGCCACCGCGATGCTGACGGTGCTCTCCAACCACATGGGCGAGACCCCGCTGCTGCGCAAGGCCGGGGCCCGGATGCGCCGGCTGGCCAGGTCCGGGGCTGACGAGCACGCCCGCCTTTACGCCGGGCTCCTCGCCGAGCATTTGGCCAAGTCGGCCGACTGGCTGAAAAAGATGGAGCATTACCTGGGCGGCGGCTCCGACGACCCGGCGCTGCTCGCCATCTGCGCCAGGGCCAGGCTGGCCGCCGGAGACTACGCCAGGGCCCGGGACTACGCCCGCCGCATAGACAAAGCCATCCCCGGCGGCTCGCTGTTCACCTGGTTCGTGGAGGCCTATTTCAACGTCTGGGCCGGGCGGCGGGACCTGTGGCTGCAGCTCACCCTCGACGCCATAAAGGACCACCCGGGCAACGTCATGCTGCGGTTCGCGCTCGCCGAAGGCCTTACCGAGACCGGCCGCCTCGACGAAGCGGAAGCCGCGCTGAAAGAAGCCGCCGGCCTGGCGGGAGAGCACGACTTCATGCCGCTGCTGCGGGGCGAGCTCGCGCTCATGCGCGGGGACTACAAGGCGGCCTGCGTCGACATCCGCAAATCCTTGGGGGCGGAGAAAGACGAATCCATCGGCTACGCGTACTACCGCCTCAGCAAGCTCTACGCCCTCCGGGGCGACAGGAAAGAGGCGCTGCGCCACCTGGGCATAGCCCGCAACCAGGCGCCTGAGCTGAACTTCAAGACCCCCCAGGAACTGGAGGCGCTCGTCGAGGGTTCGGTGGAATACGCCCCCTCTTTCGAGGGCCTGCCCGCTGACTGCCTGGAGCTGAATTTCAAAAAAACCAAGCGCGCCCTGCTGGACAACCTCTGCTCCGCGTCCAAGAACACGGATACACCTTTTTCCACGGTCTACATGTTCGGCAGGGACACGGAGCCCGCCGCGGTACGCAGCTGGGCCGTCTTCAACCACCTGGACCTGGAGCCGAGGAAGCGGGTAAAGATCTTCCTGCAGGCCCTGCCCATGTCCTCTTTCCTGGACGCCCGGGGCAACCCGCTGAAGGCCGAGTTCACCCGGGTGCAGACCTCCTACGCCCGGTACATGGCCACGGTGCAGCTGCCGGCGCCGCTGCGGCAGTCCGGCTTCTGCCCGGTGGAGGCCCAGCTCAACCTTGAAGGCCTCTGGCACGAGCGCCAGGGCGGGGTCATCGATCTGCGCCTGGAGGAAACCGCGCGCGGCGTGGGGCACCGGGCCCATATCCTGGCCCTGCCCGAGGATTCCGAGATGCTCGAGCTTTCGGACCGCGCGGACGAGGAGCTCAAGCGCGGCGGGTGGCGCTTCCTCGTCTACCGGCGCCTCTTTTTCGACGGCGCGCATTTCAGGCTGAAGGCCAGGTTCAGGCACAGGAAGGCCGCATGACGCCTCCGCTCACGCTCACCCTGCGGCTTAAAAAGCCGCTCGCGCGCGGCATCACCTCGCTGAAGCTGCTGGACCCCACTATCTCCGACCTGGCGGGCCTCCTCACAGGCGTGAAGCCGGTCACCTACACCGATTACGCCGGGAGCGACTGGCCGTATATCAAAGGGCTTTGCGACGCGCTCGGCCTGGTCTACGCAGACCCGGAGGCCGCGGCGGCGCGGCGCGGCAAGCATCTGGGCTCGGCGCCAGGCGGCCGGAAGATGCTGCTGCTCGCCAGGAAGCCAGGGCCGCTTAAAGCGGCGGTGGCGGCGTGGGGGAAATCGGCCATAGACCGCGACTGGGGAATGCTGCTTGGCTACCCCGCCTGCTGCGTGGACGCGTACATCCGCTGGCGCACCGGCTGCCACGAGCAGAAAGACCTGGTCCGCTTCACGGCGGAGAATTCCCCCGCGGGAAAGGCCTGGGACTTCAAGCTCAACAATATCGTCAACTATTTTTCCCGCGTGTACGGCGCAGACGAGCCGCAGAGCCGCCTGATCAGCGACCTGAACCAGCGCGCCGGGCTTCTGATCTCCATAGCGCACGTGGCCAGCTGGCATTCCTGCTCCTACCTCTGCAAGGAGAGCTCTAAGAAAGCCTCCGCTATCTTCGAGTTCTTCGAGGATTACGCCCCGGCTTACGCCGCGGGCCTAAAGCGCCTGCTGGCGCGGCCGTTCCTCTTTGTGGATAAATACGATTTTCTCCCCCTCGAAAAAAAGGCCGGGGCGGGTTGGGCTTTCACCTACCCCGCGCTGCCGCTCGGCCTGCTGCCGCCCGGGCGCGCCGCGGCGCTGAAGAACTCCGACGGGCTGGAGATCTCCGGGCGCGGCCTGAAGCTGGGCGGCAGAACCCTGAAGACGCCGGCCGCGCCGTTAATATTAAATTTTTCTTCCCGAAATTTATAAAATAGATTGCGGACAGACTGACAGGAGCCCGATCATGAAAAAAATACAATTCCTTACCGACGCGCAGCTGAAGACCGAGGCCGAGCGCTGCCTCTATTGCGAGGACAAGCCCTGCCAGAAGGCCTGCCCGGCCGACTGTTCCCCAGCCGATTTCATCATGGCCGCGCGCCAGCTGGCGGATTCCGATTTCAAGCGCTCGGCGGCGCTGATCATGGGCCACAACACTTTCGGCGGCGTCTGCGGCGCCGTCTGCCCCGACTGGTTCTGCGTCAAGGCCTGCTCCCGCAAGATCTTCGACAACCCGATCAAGATCCCCCCCTTCCAGGCCGCCGTCGTGCAGCGCGCCAAGGAACTGGGCGTAATGCCCAAATTCAAGAAAGCCAGGCCCAACGGCAAAAAGGTCGCCGTGATAGGCGCCGGCCCCGCCGGCCTCTCGGCCGCGGGCACGCTGGCCCAGCTCGGCTACAAGGTGGACGTCTTCGAGAAGGACAAGCGCGCCGGCGGCGCCTGCAATTTGATCCCCGACGCGCGCTTCCCGAAGGAAGTGCTGAAGACCGAGATCGAGTGGGTAAAGGGCCTCGGCGACATAAAGATCAAGACCGGCGCGGGCGTGAAGGACCCCGCCGCGCTCCTGAAGAAATACGATTCCGTCATCGTCACCGCCGGCGTGGAAGAGCAGCTGAAGCTCGGCATCGAGGGCGAGGGCCTCGGCGTGGAAGGCCTGGAATACCTGCGCAATACCTCCAAGTACAAGGTGAAGGGCAAGAATGTCGCCGTCATAGGCGGCGGCGCCGTGGCCGCCGACTGCGCCATGAAGGCGCTCACCCTGGGCGCGGCCCGCGCCGAGATCTTCACCCGCAAGAACATAGGCGACATCCAGCTGCCCGAGCACGAGCTGCGCGATATTATAAAAGCGGGCATCAACATCAACGGCCGCAGCCGCATCACCGGCATCCTCAAAGGCGGCAAGGGCATAAAGATAGTCCGCCTCGACGAGAAATGCAGGGATATCCCCGGCACGGAGCAGGTCCGCGGCGACGTGCAGTTCACCGTGCTGGCCATCAAGAACATGCCCGTGTTCACCGACAAGGGCGTTGAGGGCGTGTTCCTGGCCGGCGACTGCCGCAACGGCGCGGCCACCGTGGTGGAAGGCACCGCCTCCGCCAAGAACGCCGCCATGGAAGCCCACGCCTGGATGCAGGGCAAAGAGGCCCCGGCCTTCCCCGACAACAAGAAAAGCCACGTGCTCCTGGCCGGCCGCGACATGAGGCCGGTGGACCTGACCACCGACTTCTTCGGCCGCAAGCTGAGCTCCCCCTTCCTCATCTCGGCCTCCCCCCACTCCGACGGCTACGAGCAGGTGAAAGCCGCCTACGAGGCCGGCTGGCCCGGCGTGGTTATGAAGACCGCCTTCGACGGCATGCATATCCACATCCCGTCGGAGTACATGGTGACCTTCAACGAGAGCACCTACGGCAACTCCGACAATGTCTCCGGCCACCCGCTCGACCGCGTCTGCAAAGAGGTCGCCCGCCTGGTCAAGGAATACCCTGACCGCCTGACCGCGGCCTCCACCGGCGGCCCGGTGACCGGCAACGACGAGTTCGACAAGAAAGGCTGGCAGAGCAACACGCTGAAGCTCGAGAAGGCCGGCGCGATGGCCATCGAATACTCCCTCTCCTGCCCGCAGGGCGGAGACGGCACCAAGGGCGATATCGTTTCTCAGGACCCGGAGCTCGCGGCCAAGATCATCGGCTGGGTGATGGAGGTCTCCGACCCGGAGATCCCCAAGCTCTTCAAGCTGACCGGCGCGGTCACCGCCATCTGGCAGATAGTCAACGCCATAAAGCAGGTCTACGCGAAGTATCCGCACAAGAAGGCCGGCATAACGCTCGCCAACTCGTTCCCGGCGCTCGCCTTCCGCCCGCGGATGAGCGGCAAAGGGCGTTGGGAAGAGGGCATGATAGTGGGCATGAGCGGCGAGGGCGTGGCACCCATCAGCAACCTCACCATCTCCAAGGCGGTCAGCCTCGGCGTGCCGATCTCCGGCAACGGCGGGCCGATGGATTATAAAGCCGCGGCGCATTTCCTGGCGCTGGGCGCGGGGTCCGTGCAGTTCTGCACCGTGGTCATGAAGTACGGCTTCGGCATCATAGGCGAGCTCGAGAGCGGCCTCAGCTTCATGCTGGAGGAAAAGGGTTACAAGTCTGTCGGCGAGTTCATTGGCTGCGCGCTGCCCGGCCCGGTCACAAACTTCCCGGACCTCACGCCGGTCAAGAACATCCCGTCGGTGGACGCCGAGCTGTGCCGCCACTGCGGCAACTGCGAGCGCTGCGGCTACCTGGCCGTGAAGCTCGACGGCAAGAAGGTGCCGCAGTTCGACGCCTCCAAGTGCATAGGCTGCTCGCTCTGCGCCAAGAAATGCTTCGCCGGAGCCATCAAGATGCGCAAGCGCACCGCGGCCGAGCAGAAGGTCTGCCCGGACTGACCAAAGGACACGCCATGACGAAGACGATACTGATAAAGAACGGCATCATCGCCACGCTGGGCGAGAAGAACAAGGTCCTGACGGGCCACGCCCTGCTGATAGAGGACGGGCTGATAAAGAAGATAGCCCCGCAGAAGAGCTTCAAGGGCAAGTACGGCAAAGTCATAGACGCCGCAGGCAAGCTGGTAATGCCGGGCTTCATCAACGCGCACATGCATTTCTACAGCACCTTCGCGCGCGGCCTGGGCAAGGCCGCCCCGTCGAAGAGCTTCGTGGAGATCCTCAACAACCTCTGGTGGCGCCTGGACAAACAGCTGACCAACGCCGACTCCTATTACAGCGCCGCGATACCGCTGATCAACGCCGTGCGCAAGGGCACCACCACCATCATAGACCACCACGCGAGCCCCTTCGCCATCACCGGCTCGCTCGCCGCCGTGGAGAAGGCCGTGCGCGAGACCGGCCTGCGCGCGGCCCTGTGCTACGAGGTCTCCGACCGCGACGGCAAGGAAAAGGCCAAGGAGGGCCTGGACGAGAATTCGGCCTTCATCGCCGCCTGTCAGAAGCGCAAGGACAACATGGTGAAGGCATTGTTCGGCCTGCACGCCTCATTCACCATCACCGACGAGACCTTGGAAGAGGCCGCCTACCGCGGCCACAAGCTGGGCGTGGGTTTCCACATCCACACCGCCGAGTCCCAGGCCGACCAGCTGCACTGCGAGTCCCACCACAAGCTGCGCGTGGTGGAGCGCCTGCGCGACTTCGGCATCCTGGGCCGCCAGTCCATAGCCGCGCACTGCGTGCACGTCAACGACGAGGAGATAGAGATCCTCAAGAAGACCGAGACCGCCGTGGCGCATAACCCCCAGTCCAACGCCAACAACTCGGTGGGCATCGCCGACGTGGCCAACATGGCGCGGCGCGGCGTGCTGGTGGGCCTCGGCACCGACGCGATGACCGTGAACATGCTCGAAGAGCTGCGCTGCGCGCTGTGGCTGCAGCACCTCAAGCACGACCCCTCGCACGGCTTCATGGAAGTGGCGAACGCCCTCCTGGTCAACAACGCCAGGATAGCCAACCGCTACTTCAAGAACGTAGGAGAGCTGAAGCCCGGCTACGCGGCGGACATAGCGGTGATAGACTACATGCCCCCCACGCCGATGGACGCCTCCAACTTCGCCGGCCACCTCATCTTCGGCGTCAGCCAGAGCACGGTGGACACCACCATCTGCGCAGGCCGCGTGCTCATGGAGAAGAAAGTCCTGAAGCTCGGCCTCGACGAGGAGGAGGTCTCCCGCAAGTCCTCCGAACTGGCGAAGAAGCTCTGGAGCAGGTTCTAGGCGGCCGGACAGCGCGAAGAAAGAGCCCGGCCCACGCCGGGCTCTTTTATTTTGGGTCTTGACAACGGCCGGGGCGCCTGCTAAACTATCACTGTGCTAGCATACTAGCACAGTTATGATCACACTCAACCAAACCTCGCAGGTCCCCATCTACGACCAGATCAAGCTGGGCCTGAAAGGCCTCGTTAAGAAAGGCCTGTTGAAGCCCGGCGACGCGGCCCCTTCCATAAGGAAGATGGCCGCCGACCTGAAAGTGAATCCCAACACCGTGGCCCGCGCCTTCCGCGAACTGACCGCCGAGGGCTTTTTTGAAAGCAGCCGCGGCCAGGAGAACATAATTTCCCACCGGGCCTCCGGGCTGGCCGAGAGCGCCGCCCGCAAGGTGTCGGAAAGCCTGGAGGCGGCGCTGAAAGGCGGGCTGGAGAGCGGTTTTTCCTGGGGAGACCTGGAAAAGATGATCGCCGCCCTCAAGAGGAAACTATTATGAACGACGTCCTGGAAGTAAGAGGCCTGACCAAGGCCTTCGGCAAGAATGAGGTGCTCAGGGGTCTGGACCTGGCCGCGGCGAAAGGCGAAGTTGTAGGCATACTAGGCCGCAACGGCTCCGGCAAGACCACCCTCTTCTCCATACTGCTGGACCTCACCGCGCCGGATTCCGGCCGCGCGGAAATACTGGGCCTGCGGCCCGACGGCAGCGGCAGGGTGCGCGGCCTGATAGGCTACGTGCCGGAGAAGCCGGCATTCCACGCCTTCATGACGGCGGAGGAAGTCCTCCGCTTCCGCGCGCGCTACTTCCCACGCTGGGACATGGCCAAGGCGCTGGCGCTCTGCGGGAAGTTGGAGCTGGACCCCGCCTGCAAAGTTTCGGCCATGAGCAAGGGCAACCTGGCCAAGCTGGCGTGGGTTACCGCCGTGGCCCATAACCCGGAGATCCTGCTGCTCGACGAGCCGACTTCCGGACTCGATTACCTTGTGCGGGACCATCTCCTCAACGGCCTCATCCACGAGCTCACCGAAGGCGGCAAGACCATCCTAGTCGCCAACCACCGCATGGGCGAGATGGGCGGGATCCTCGACAGGGTCTGCGTGCTCAAAGACGGCGTCATAGCCGCGAGCCACGGCGCGGCCTTCCTCTCCGAAGAGGTTTTTCGGGCCGCGGTGCGGCTGGAGTCGCCCGTTACCCTGCCGGACGGCGTTGTGCCGCTCGGCGGCGTCGGCCCGCTTAAGGAATTCGCCGTGTTCGGCCGCGAAAAGCTGGAGAAGCTCAGGCTGGACCCGGCCTTCGCCGGGGCGGAGTTCACCCCCATGCCGCTGGAAGAGTCTTTCAAAGTGCTGCTGGGCGAATAGAGGAAAACTATATGAAGAACCTGATAATACTTCAGTTCAGGAAAAGCCGCCTCCCCTTCCTGGTGATGGCCGGTGCCGTCCTGCTGTCCGCTCCCGCGGCGCTGCTCTTCCGCCCTTCCAGCATGACAGGGGCCGAGTCGGTCAACATCGCCATGCTTTTCTGGGCCCTGGCGGGCCTGCCGCTGGCCCTGATGACCCTGGCCGGTACGGCGGGCTCGGACGCAGCCTCCGACGCGGCGCGCGCGGCGGAGCAGCCGCTGCCTGAAAGCCAGTACAGGCAGGTCCTGGGCGGGCTGGCCGCGGCCGCGCTCCAGGCGGCGCTGCTCGTACTGGCCGTCTACGCCATAATGGGCTTCGCGGTACCGCTGGACAAGCTCAACTTCGTGAACGCCCACGTGGCGAGGCATTACCTGTTCTACGCGGCGTTCCTCGTCCTCTACACCTTCGCGCTCTCCTACGCCTTCCGCAATGCCGTGGCCGGCGGCCTGGCCGCTGCGGCGCTGCTGCTCGTCACGGCGGCCCCGCTGCTCTCGGCGGCCCTGTTCGGGGAACTGATGCTGGACCTCATCCCGCTGGTTTTCATCAATTCGCTGACCGCGGTACTGGCCCTGGCCGGCTCGCTTGGCGCGCTGTACCTGTTGTGCCGCGCCTACGCCCGCAGAGAGGCCGGGAGAGCGGCCAAGGCCCTTCTTTCAGCGCTTCTGCTGACGGCCCCCGTGCTTCCGCCTTTCTTCGGCCTGGCCGCCCTCCGCGCCAAGGCCGCGGAGGTCACCTGGCCGGTATATCCGCTGGTCCTCAACTCCGACGCTCCCGAGGCCGCGCCCGGCGTCATGCTGGCGCAGAAACCTTTCACCGGCGAGGTCTTCCTTATAGACGAGGAGGGCAGGCGCGCCGCGGTCTTCCCCGAAGAGTCGGGCCGGGGCCTGCCTAATTATTTTTTCCCTGTTCCGGCTTTCGTGAGCGGCCAGACGATGTCGGCCCCCGACGGCACCGTCTGGGTATACTGCAACCGCTACGACAAGCCGGCTGTACTGCTCAACGGCAGCGTCGCCGCGGGGATGAAATTGCGCTCCACCCTGCCGGACTCCCGGCGGGCGTACTTCGTGCGGGGAAAGGTCCCGGCGATAGTCGAGCGCCGCAAAGACGGCGTCTATCACGCTCCGCTGCGGACCGGCACGGGGCCGCTGGAATGGGAGAAGATCGGAACCATGTCAGCAGAGGCCGCGAAACGGTGGCAGACCGGCACCGGCGAGGAAGCCCTGCTGGACGCCTTCTTGCGCGCTAAACTGGCCGGGGCCCCGGGCGTAGCCGTAGTCTCCGCCGACGGCAGGGCCGTGACTTCCGGCGGGGAAAAGTGGACGGTGCCCGGAGCCTTGGGGGCCAAATTTCCTCTGGTCGGCATAAAACTCGCAGACGGGATGAACTACGTCGTGCCCGCCGGTGAAGGCAAAGACTATGCCGCCTACCTCTGCCCCCCCGGGAAGGCGGCCCGCCGGCTCTGGCAGGGGTACTTCCGCGTCGGCTCGAACCTCTGGCAGGCCCCCGACGGCACCCTCTGGGGTTACAACAGGAAATCGCGCGTGGAGTCTACGGTCAAAACTATTTTCGGAACGACGAAGAACGGGCTGGAGTCCCCGCAATTCAATATCCTGACCCGGGACGGGAGGTCCATAGAGTCGTTCCGGCTCGACCAGATATTAAGAGACCTCCCCGGTGCAAAGGGCGAAATAGCGCTGGTCAGGGAGAATAATGGCGAGTTCTGGTTCACGATCGGCAACGCCTACCTGGTAAAGACCGGCGCAAACCCGCACGGCCCCTACTCCTACTGGAAACTTCCCCAAAGCGTAGAGGAGAAGTACTGGCGCAGCAACCTGCTGGCCGACCGCAACGGGCTGCTGATCGCGGCGATAGACGGAATTCATTTCATGGACTGGGAGGGCAAAGCGAAGCGGCTGTAAGACCGGGGACAAAAAAGAGCGCGGGCCGTCCGTCAGGGGCGGCCCGCGCGCTTTTCTACCGCGGTCAGAAAGTCTGCGTCACCTTGTTAAGCCCCATGAGAGGGTGCGACTACACATCATTTTTCGGGATCCGTTTAGAATAGTCTCTATACCACGCCTCGTTGCCATAGATCCTGGACATACAATCCGGACACAGCCCGTGAGAGTAGACTACCCCCTTTTCCGCCACAACGACACGCCCCGCCCATCTGCCGCCGCTGTCCCGGGTTTTGTTGCAACCGCAGCAGAGAACAACAAAGCCATTGCGCGCCCAACCGCCGTCACTCATTTTGAACCTTCAGTAAGAACGCAGAACAGGACATTACAGTATCCTGCAGCAATTCTTAAATTTTTTCAGGAACATCATCTAATAGTAACTCAGATATCAACTTGATTTGAAGGGATCTCAGGATCGCTATCGGCAACATCAGGCTGTAATCGTTCCTGGATCCCCATATCTGATACGATCTGCCTTAATTCACGATTTTCGCCCTCAATGACTTTCAACTTGGCCGCGACAACCGTGTCCCGCTTTCCTTTCCATAGATAAAACGTGCGGCGACTTATACCAAGTTTCCGGCATATCGTTTCGATAGAAACGCCCAGATCATACAGTCTTAAAGCGTAGTTTATCCGCTCTTCATTGCGGCAGCCACCCATAGTGTGTACATATAGTGTACATTTCGGATGAAACGCAGGCCACTAAAGTTATTTTTAACACTCAAATAAATATTTCAAGCCCCTATCACCGCGCATGCACGATAATCGCCGACCCGCAACCATGGGTCAATCTGTCTTCATCAGGGAGATCTCTATGCGTCTGTTCTTGGCTCGGCCTTCCGCGGTAGAATTATCCCCGACCGGCCGGTTATCGCCGTAGCCTATGCCGGCCAGGTGCTTGGAGTTCAGGCCCTCCCCTTGCATGAACTCAAGAACGCTGTAAGCTCTGGCCATCGAAAGCTCCCAATTAGAAGTATATTTCCCGTTCTTAATAGGGACATTGTCGGTATGTCCCTCGATTATAACGTCGTTGGGGATCTTTTTCAGCTCGGCGGCTATCGGGGCAAGCACTTTTCTGGCGGGCTCTTTCAGGTCCGCCTTTCCCGAAGCGAACAGTACCCCTTCCGTAAGCACCAGCTTTACTTTGCGCTCATTGGACTGTATCTGGACCAGGTTGGCCAGTTCGCCGGACTGCATAGACTCCTTCAGGTTGGACTCCACCTGCGATTCGTTTTCCTGCGCTTTGGCGCGCTCCAGACCGCGCGAAACGGCATTGCCGCCGAAGGCTTTCTGGATGTTCCCCAGGGATTCCTCGTATTTGCGGTTCTTGGTCTTGTCGTTTTTGGTAATAGAGAAAGAGAACAGCACCAGAAAGAATATCATCAGGTAGCTCATCAGGTCGCCGTAAGTTACGGCCCAAAGCGCCCCTTTGTTCAGGTGATTCTCTACTTCATCCCTTCGCTGCTTGTATATAGCCATAAGCGCCTTTAAACCGCGTCTCCCGGTCGTTCTTCCACGCTGCCGCTAGGCTTAAGCGGCTCCTCGATGTCGCGGAGATACTTTTTCTCGAGCGTGTCGGTCTTGTGGTCAAGTGAGAACAGGCGCTTGTCCAGTTTTTCACATTTTTCCAGGGCCAGGAAAGCCGCTTGCTGGGCGTTCTTGATCTTGCCACCCGCGGCTTGCCAGATCGCCTTAAGGGCGGAGAGTTTAGCAGAGGCGGCAGCCATAACTTCCTCCCGCATCTTCCGGGAAGTATGCCCAAGGAGTTCGTGCGCTTCACGGATCACCTTATCCGCTTCCGCGAGCACAAGATCCTTTGCCGAAGAGACTTCTAGGCAAAGCTGGTCCATCGACTCATTAACGTTTAAGACCTCACTTTCAAGCTTCCCCAGCCGTAGCGCCGTTTCGGATTCTGCTTTCTCCCGCAGGCCGCGCTCGTCCGAGATCAGGCCGCTAACTCCCGCTTTATTTTCATAGAACGAGAGCTCTGTCGCTTCGCAGCGTTCCTTTACGGCGTCCAGTTTCTTCAGCGCCATGTTCAAGGCTCCGGCGCAGGACTCCGCGCGGCGTTTAAACTCAGCGAACTCAGCCTCGTACTCCTGTCTGCAGCCAACGGTTTCACATTCTATTTTGGTCAGCCGCGCACGCGCTTCGGACTCCAGTTTTTTCCGCTGCCCCCGCTCAGCCGCCACCAGGGTCCGCACTTCAGCGTTATTTTCAGACACCAGTCGTTCCAGTGACTGAAGGTGCTCCTGCAGATCCCCCAGCTCGCCAAGCGTTCCCTTCAGCCCGGCCGCGTACGTCTCTCCTCGGCGGGTCAGCTCGGCAAGTTCCGTTTCATGCGATCGCAGAATACCCGCTGTCACGCTTTCTATCTTTCCGAACCTCTCTTCTATTTCTGACTCGAACTTTTTCCTGCGGCGACTCTCTTCCTCGGAGAAAGCCTGTGCCGTTTTTTCCATCGCTGAAGCCGCGCCCGCCAGCGTCGCCCGCAGCTCCGTATCCAGCGAAGCCGCCCACCGGCGGATCTCGTCGGCGCCGGCCGCGCCCGCGCGGCGGTCGGCTCCGGCGGCACGTTCCATTTCCGCGGCGTGCTCCGCCATTTCAGCGGCCTTGCTCTCTGCGCAATTCCGGACGCCCGTTATCAGGTCCTTCAGCTCGTTCTCGCTGTTCTCGATCATCCGCTTCAGGTTAGCCTCAAGGCCCGGGACCTGCGCTGTTTTTTTCAGCAACTCCCCCATTCCGGCTTCAAGAGCGGCAAGTCTATTATTAACAGCCGCTCCAGAATCCGGGACCCCGCTCTGAGAGGCCGCCACACGCCTCGTTTCGGCTTCGGTCTCAAGCCGCTTTATTTTCATTTCCAGTTCGGCCAGCTTGTTCTTCAGACCAGTAACGTCCTGCTGCGGCTTGGCAAACTCCGGAGGGGCAAGAGGTTCCGACTTAAACTGAGATGCCGCGCCTGCAGCGTCTTCCGAGGACTTAAGGAAGGAAAAGACCGACCCGCCCTTGAGACGTTCGAAGATCTTATCCGCCTTATTCGATTCGTCGTTCATAATAGCGATAGGGAAAAGTCTCAGGCCCTTATGCCGCGCTCCCGCTTTCCCCCATAACGCTGCGGGTCTTTTCCGCTATTTCCTTCCTGGCGGCATCAAGCTGTTCTTTTTCGCGCTTAAGCTCCGCGGCCATTACCTCTATGGCGGCGAATTTCTCACGTATGACCACGCCCGAAACTCCGGTAAGGGAGGAAAGCCTGTCTCCACCGACTTGCGTCACAAGGGAAACAAGGGTATTCTCGTAACCACCAAGGCGTTTTGAAACATATTCGATAGACGAGCATACGGTTCCGATCTGCCGCAGCGTAGCCAACGCGCCGGCGTAGTTGGCGCTAAGCCGCGCGAACTGCTCACGGTTCTTTTCCTGAAGGTCCGTCATAAAGCGCTCAAGAGCCTTGTCTACGATGAGCCCGACATTTTCCAACGCCGATTCCATGGTCCTTTTGTTGCCGTTAATGGCCTGGTCAAGCCCCTGTTCCAGCGCTTTTGCCTTTTTCTCGAACCCTTCAGCTATAATGCTGAAGTCGGAGACCTTTTCCCAGAAATGTTCAGCCTGCTCCTTATGTGCGTGCCTTATCGTCGCCAATTCCCCGCCGAGTTCCCTTAAATGCACGCTATACTCCTCCAGATTTATGCTGGACAGGGCTTTCTCCAGGGAAGATATCTTCGCGGCGGCCTCCGAGAACGCCTGAAGACTCGCCTCTTCCTGAGAGCGCAAGGTATCTATGTTTCTGGTCAGCGCCGAAACCTTTTTATCCAGTTCGTCCGCCCGCGCATTATAGTTTATGCCGCCTTCCTTCACCGAGGATTCGTTCCTGGCGCCCACCGCTATCACCGAGTCGCGCAGTTGCAGGAAACCGTCTTCGCATGTCCTGCGGGTTTCGTCCAGCTTTCTCTCCAGTTCCGCGCTCCGCGACATGGACCGCTTTGCCTGGTCCTGCAACAGGCGTATGTCTTCATCGCGCTTCTTCCTCTCCTCTTCCAGGACCTTGGGCAACTCGGCAGCCATGCTCTTAACTTCCAGCCGGTAATTCTTCATCTCCCCCGCATGCGCGGCGCCCAGCGTTTTTAAGGCATCCAGCCGCGACACGAGACCCGCCAGAACGGACATCATGCCGCCGGTTCTTTTTTCCGCGGCGGCCCCGGCCGCGGCGGCTTGCCGCGACAGGTTATCAGCCAATACCCCGGGGATGTTCTTCGCTATAGCCTCTATCCGGGCATTAAGTTCCGCTACCTGCTCCGGGCTGGCCGACGGCGCCGGATTCAGACCGGCTAGTTTGGTCTCCACCGTGGCGGTCAGGTTCTTTTCAAGCAGGTCTATGCGGGCTTCAAGGGCGGTTATCTGCTTGGTAGTCACCGCGGGCACGGGAACGTGCGGAGCGGAGTTCAACCCGGCCAGTTTGGTTTCCACCAGGGAAATCAGGTTCTTTTCAAGCAGGTTGAGGCGGTCCTTAAGGGCGGTTATTTGCTCCTTAGGGACTTCCGGCGCGGGAGCAGGCCAGGCCGGGGATTGGGGAGCGATAGCCGAAAAAACGGAATTTCCGTTGAGTTCTCCCGCCAGTCCGCGGCTTTTTTTATAGTCAGGCATAATGATATCTCCGGTATCAGGCGCCGGCCTGCTCGCTGGACAGCATAAATTTCCGGGTGTCTGAAGGCTTCAGTATCTTTCCTTCCTGTATCAGCTCGGCCATTACCCGCATTATACGTTCCAGCGCCTCTTCCGTCTTTTCCGGGGAGGGCGCGCCGTAACTCATGCTCTGCTCCACCATCTGCCAGGTCTTTTCGGCCATCTGCCCCTTGATCTTCTCCTTCACATCGGACGGCAGGTCAAAAAGCGCGGAGGCCCACTCTTCGGCCTTGATCGAGGTCACAAGGAAGGAAAGGTCCCTGTCACTGAACATGCCTATATCGTCCGGCAGCAGTATGGATTTGCGCACCTCCGCGGCCAGTTCGGGATGCTTTTTGGTAAGTTCATCCAGCATCCCGCGCTTGGCGCGCAGGTTCACGTTCTCTATCACGCTCAGCGCTCCTTCAATTCCGCCTACCGCGCCGCTCAGGCGTCTTTCCAGCTCGTCTTTAAGGGTAATTATTACGTCAGGCTCAATGAACCGTATCTTGGCCATGTTAATGATAACGTCGGAAGCGAAAGAGGCCGGAAGCCTTTTAATGAACTCGCCCCGCACGTCCTGCTGAAGGTGCCCCGCCACCAGCGCCACATTGGCCGGGTCTTCGCTCACCATCATATTTACAAGGAACGGCACCTGGTCGAGGCGGATGTCGAATACGACCCCCCCGCTCTCGTCACGGGAGACGGTCCCGCCGCCTTCGGGCTGCGCCCCGCCGCCGGTGGCGGCAAGCGCCGGCTGACCGGCGTCCGGCATACCAGGCGCGCCGTTCTTACCCAGCTCCATAGTTATCTGGTGGCTCTGCTGCACTTTCGCCATGGTGCTCATGGCGCCGGCGAGTTTCAGAAAACCCACAGCAACGACTACCATGGCGATTACAGCTATCAAGGTAAGCATTACGTATTTGAGGACCATGCTTATGGCCTCCGGGGTATACCAGATAGTGCGCCAGAGCGGCGCAAAAGGGGCCTTTATTACGGACATCTGGTCTCCCCTCTTAACGTCCAGCATCAGCATTTCAGAAACGACCTTGCGGATATTCTCGGCGTCCAGTTCCGGCAGGTCCCGGTTGACGATGATACTGACGGACATCTTCTTAACTATGGCCGAGGGATACTGCATCTGCCTGTTATAGGATTTATTTTCCGTACCGCCCGTACCGTAAGCCGGGAAACCGGGCATAAGGTAGTCCCCCGATTGCGCGTCCCCCCCGGCGCCCTGCCATTTGAAAGGATTATTCTTGTCCTGCGAGACCGCGGAGGTGACATCCATTTTTTCGGTGCGGCTGAAATCCATAGTGGCCTCGACCACCACCTTGGCCTGGTTGGGGCCGAGCAGGCGCACCAGCACCTCGTCCACCTTCTGTTCAAGCGCGCGCTCGTACTTGGCCTTATCCTCGAAAGGCAGGGACTGCGCAAAAAGACCCGGCACCTGGAGGAACAAGAGGGCCGCTGCGATAACCGCCGTATTTCTTCCTATTTTTTTCATAAACACAACGCTCCATCCTGAAAATCGGATCACAGGAAAGCCTGCAAGCGCCGCTCTACCACCAGCGGCACGCTTCCCTTCATTATCTCAAGCACACCTTCCAGTATCATGGTCTTAAGGCGCACCTGCATCCAGACCTTGGCCCGCATTTTCCCCGCTATGGGTACGCAGACCATGTTGGCGAAGAAGATCCCGTAAAAAGCCGAGGTTATGGCCACCGCCATGGCCGGGCCCACGCTCTCGGGGTTGGCGAGGTCTTTCAATACCCCGATGATGCCGATGAGCGTCCCCAGAAGCCCGAACATCGGGGCCATTACGCCCATAGTGCGGTAAACGTTGGCGACTTCGGTCATATCATCCACGCCCTGGTTTATCTCCTGTTCAAGCACCTGTCTGACGAAGTTATAGTCGTTATATTCAAGCGCCGCTATGGCCGCCCTGTTGAGGAATCCGTCAGCCACTCCTGGATCGGCGTCTTTAAGCGCGACAAGCCCCCGCATGCGTGACTGCTCCGCGAGGTTTACTATCACGGGGATAAACTTCTCAAGGGACGCCTCGCCGGTCTCTCGGAATATCCAGCCCAGTTCGCGCGCGGCGCGGGAAACATACTTCAGAGGGGTATTTATAAGCGTGGCAACTATGGTACCGCCTATGACCACTACCACGCCATGCATATTCAGCAGGGAAGCCGAGATCTGGTTGCCGGCGAAACCGGCGAAGATAAGCCCCGCTGCGCCAGCCACACCGAGTATTGTAGTAATGTCCATATATTTCCTCCGCGGCCGCGTTCCGCCCTGCCTTAAGACTTGACCGGGACCTTGAACCAGAATGTCGACCCTTTCCCAAGGCCCGGGCTGGCCGCGCCAATATCACCTTGGTGGGCGCGCACTACTTCCTGCGCTATCGACAGCCCCAGCCCCCAGCCCTGCTTGCGCAACTTCTCGTCCTTCTGGTGTTTGGCCTGGTAAAACTTCTCGAAGATCTTCTTCGTCTCGCTGGAATGTATCCCTATGCCGGCATCCTTCACCATCGTAACCACATATTTCCCCTCGCGGCGGAAAGAGATCTCGACTTTCTTGTCGGCGGGCGTGAATTTAATAGCGTTATTAACGAGGTTCATAAAGACCTGCGAGAGCCTGAACTTATCTCCGTCGACGAGAACACCCTCGGGGAAGTCGTGCACCACCAGGTCCACGCCCTTCTTCTGCGCGTTTATGGAAAGACCGGGGAGGATATCCTTAGCCATCTCCGGAAAAAAGAAGTCCGTTTTTTCCATCTTAAGCTTCCCGGCCTCTATCATGGCCAGGTCGGTAAGGTCCGCTATCAGGCGGCCCAACTGGTCCGTGGAGCTTACGATGTTCTTCAGGTACATCGCCTCGCGTTCGCCCACGTTCTTCTTAAGCAGCAGTTCGCTGAACCCCCTTATCGACGCCAACGGGGTACGCACGTCATGCACGACCATGGAAAGGAATTTGGACTTCATCTCGTTAAGGCGGCCCAGTTCCTGGTTGGAAAGAGAAAGTTTTACAGACATTCCCTCCAGCTCCTGTTTACGCTGGTAAAGCTGTCCCTGCGCCAGGGCTATGCGCTCCATATACTGCTGTATGACCATATTGGAGAAATGCTGCCGCTGGTTAAAGAAAGAAGACTGCATGAACCCGGACACCTGCGCGACGACAAGGAACCCCGCTCCCAGGAGGAGCAGAGACAAGGGGATGAGCGCGATTATCAATATCTCCATAAAACGACCTACTGCCACCCCTGGGCATCCATGAACTTCTTCGTGACCTGGTCGTCAGGCTTAAGCTCCATGGCCTTCTGATACGCCTGTTTCGCCTTCTCCTTGTCGCCCATCATGTAATAGGCGGAGCCCAGCCTGGTCCAGACCACGGGGTTCTGCTCGTCCAGCACCGACACTTCCTCACATTCCTTGGCTGCCGCGTCGAACTGCTGTATATAGAAGCCTTTGGCGGCTTTCCTCAGTTTCTCCTTTATCAGGGATTCTTTGGGCAGTATTTCATCGCGCCGCACGTGTATCTTCACCAGGTCGCTCATAACATACAGCAGTTCTTCGAACATCGGGTCTCCGCGCATATTCGCGCCCAGGGCGGCGTGGGCCAGCAGCAACGCCCGGAGGTCCTTACCCTCTATATACGCCGCTATGGCCTCCGTCCCTACCCTGGACTGCTCCGTAGCCATTGAAAGCAGTTGCTCCCGGGCCGGGACATCGGCCAGCTTAAGGCCTGCGATGACCGCGGAGAGCCGTTTATGCCTGGCGCCCCAGTCCCCTTCCTTAAGGCCGGGTTCAAGGTTGAAAGCTTTGTCGATATTGTTTTTCGCGGAAACATATCTGTACGCGGCCAGATCCTTCAGGGCCAGCTCAAGGAAATCCTTGGCGAACATATCCAGTTCTTCTATCTTTTCCTTCCGGGCCACCAGTTTCGCTTTTTCCACGCGCTGCGTCCTGCCCGCGAGAGGCTGTTTTACCGCCGGCGCGCCGAACCGCATGGAAACTCCGAGTTTATGCATAGCGCCCAGTTCCCCGTAAGGGGACATAGAATAATCTATATCCGTGAACGAAAGCCGGAACCCCACGCCGAAACGCAGCCCTGTCCCCATTTCCTGCCCGGTACGGTACCCGGCCCGGAGGGAGAGCAGCTGGAACGCAACATATTCCGCGCCGATAGAGACGCAGTAATCCTCATCGTTCGAGTAGGTCTGGTCCAGGCTGAGTATCATGCTGGCGCTGCCGCCAGGATGCGAATGCCAGGAACCGCCGAGCGTGGCGGACATGGGCAAAGGAGAAGACCGCTTATCGAACGTCAGCCCGGGGCCGATATTCTTTACCGCCATGGCCACGCGGAACTCCTGCGCCGGAGCCGCGCTCATCCAGTATTTGTCCGGCCGTATGTAATAGATGGCGCCCAGGTCGACCGCACCCGTGTTGGCGGAAGCGTTGTCCAGACGCTCGCTTATTAATTTTACGCCCGCGCCAACGTTCAGCACGGGCCGGGAGATCTCGTCCTTAAGCAGGGTGCGGCCATAAGCGCCGCCAACCGCAATGTCGGAAGATCCCACCTTTCCTGTCTTCGCTCCCTGAGCGTCATAGCCCTGAAAAGGCGACACGCTGAGCCGGGTAAGATTAAAGCCGAGGGTGGCCCCGTACCTCATCGGATAAACCATGGATAGATACTGGTTGGTCACGTCTTCCATCGAGTCGTTGTATGTCGCGGAAAATTCCGGGCTTTCCACGCTGCCCAGGCCGGCCGGGTTCCACCAGGCGGAGTAGGCGTCCTCGGTTACGGCAGTATAAGCCTCCCCCATGCCTGTGCCGCGGGGGCTTGGAGAGAATTTAAGAAAAGACGCGGCGGAAGAGCCCGCATCCCCGGAGCTGGCCGGGAAAGGGAAAATGCCACCGGCCAGACATATGGCCGCGAAAGCTATTTTTCTTATTCCTCTCTTCATAGACTATCCCTGTTAATAGTCTATAGCAGTGGAGGGTTCAAATCCCGAAGAAATTACGAAAGGTGTTCATTAACTACGAAACACAATAGAGCGGACTGCCGCGGAACTTATCCAGACGCGGCCCGGCATCACGGCGGCACCCCTGCCGCGAACAGGCTGGCTGGCTTTATAATGGCAGGATACAGCTAGGAACGGCCGCTGATTATCTCCACGGCTTTCTCAAGAACTTTTTCAGGCGGTATCATTTTAGGGAAAAAGCACACGAATCCGCGCGCCGAAGCAAAAACCTTATTCAACTCGTCGTCCATGAAGTTTTCCCCGGTCATTACCACGAAAGGGATACTATTCAGCCTGGGGTCCTTAACCGCCCGTTTGTTCAGCTCGAGCACAAATTCCTTCCCGGACATTTCCGGCATTGAAACGTCAAGAACGATGAAATCAGGGATTCCAATCCGCAGTTGTTCAAGGGCCTGAAGGCCGTTCATCGCAAGTTCCACTTCGTACCCGGCATCCTCGAAGATATACTTGAACAATTCAAGAATGGTCCGTTCATCATCTACGATAAGGATTTTAGCCATAAGTCACTTCGTCTGTATAGCAAAAGAGAATTTGCTGCCTTTACCTTCTTCCGACTCTACCCAGATACGTCCCCTATGAAGTTCCACCGCCATTTTACACATAGCCAGGCCAAGCCCGAACCCCATGTATTTATGCTCCTCCAACTGAGTGTATTTCTCAAAGATTTCCTTATGTTTATCCTTAGGGATGCCGGGCCCGGTATCCTCCACGCCGAACACCACCTCTCCGCCGGCCTCACTGCAGAAAAGCGAAACCTCCCCGCCATTTGGAGTGAACTTAAGTGCGTTCCCCACAAGATTGGAGATAACCCGCTCAAGAAGGACCACATCCGCGTTAAAATCAATTTTCGAGGGAGAAGGGACAAGCGAGAACTTTATGTTCTTACGCGAAGCCAAAGGAGCGTACATCTCGAATACGCGGGCGCACATCTCCCCCGCATCCGCGGCGGCGGGATTAAGTTTCATCTCGCCGTGCTCCAGTTTTATGGTATTAAGGATATCCTCCACCATTCCGTTGAGCCGCATGGAAGAACGCAGGATGGCCTGCAGATATTTGCCCGCTTCGGGAGACGCGGGAACATACTGTTCCATCAGATGGGCATAGCCCTGTATGCTGGTTAGGGGCGCCCGCATGTCGTGGGTTATCATGTGGAAGAAAGTTTCGCGCGCGCTCTCTATCTCTTTTTCCACGGTGACGTCGCGGATAAGAATAACGCGCCCTGACCGTTTAAAAGTAGCCAGCAAGAACTGCCGCGAGATGACCCGAAAATTCTTACACACGTCGCAATCCCCGTCCGGGTCATGCACCGTAACCTCAGCCTTCAGATAGTTCTCCTGGGAAGCCATGAGCCCGCTCACTACGGGAGCGAACGTTTCGTGCTTTACCGATCCCGGCAGCACGATATTAGGGTCATGCTTGTCTATCCCCAGCAGGTCCAGCGCCCGCTGGTTGGAATATATAAGCAGCCCGCGGTCGTCCACCAGCATGACGCCGTCAGTTATGGTCTCTATCAGCGCCTGAGCCTTGGCGCGCTCTTCCACCACCTGGTTCAGGTGGAACGCCCTGTAAGCGTTGAGTTCTAGCATAAGCCGGTTCAGCGAGGAAATAAGAACTCTCGCCTCCGGCCATCCATCTTTGGGGATAACGGACTCGAGTTTATAATCCCCTGCGATGAACCGTTTCACCCCCTGGGACATACCCGCCATGGGACGCGCCAGGCCGGCCAGGAGGGCCCATACTGATAATGACCCACAAAGAAAAACAGCAGCAGCGGCCAGCAAGAGCGCCTGCGGATAAGCGAGACCGAACCAGGACACTGCGGCGAAAAAGGCCAGAACAGGCAGCAGTGAAGCCGCGGCCACTATCAAAGTCAGGCGGTATATTATTTTCATAGAAGAGGATAGAACTTATCCTTACTCGGATTATACAAAATGGAGCCCGAAACAATCCCGAAGCCCAGAAATCCCATCGCAGAGCGGGATTTTCGGGATTTCCGTAGTAAAAAGTAGTATATTTCGGGGATATTCCCCAGCGTCCGACAGACAGTATTGCCACCCGGCCAATGGATTACCGGGTGTATTTATGTGTTTTAATTGCACCCACGGAGGACCACAATGAACGTCCTGGTAATAGACGACGATCCGGTGTTCGCAACGCTGGTGAGAGAGATGGTCATCGACGCCGGCCACAACGCGAAAGTGGCGAATTCAGGCGAGGCCGGATTAACATGCTATAAGATCCGGCCTTTTGACATTCTAATTTGCGATTGGGCCATGCCCGGCATCTCCGGCATAGATGTTTGCCGTAAGATCCGCGAGCTGCCCTCCCAGAATTACACGTACTTCATAATACTTACCGGGGAGAAGACCACCAGGGATCATTATGTGACCGCCATGAAAAACGGCGCCGACGACTTACTTGTAAAACCCGTCGACGCGGAAACCCTGATGTTCCGGCTGGCGGTAGCCGCGCGCATATGCCACACCACCAACCGTCTTACCCAGTTAGAGCATATGATATCCATATGCTCCCATTGCAAACGCATACGCAGGGACGACAATGTATACGAGCAGTTGCAAACATATGTTTCACGTTATTACAAAGTGGCGTTCTCACACGGGGTCTGCCCTGACTGCATGGAGAAGTTCTATCCGGATGTTGCCCCACCTACGTAAGCGCGGACAGCGCACGCCCGGTTTTAAGGTTTCCGCAGAATCTGCTTCCAGAATAACATGAGGAACTGGCCCCGCCCCTCGCAGTAATCGTTGGGGCAAAGAGCTTCTCGCCGACGCGGTGCGCGTGGCGGATCACGCGATCAAACTACCGAGCCACTTCCATGGAAGTCCATCCGGGTCGCCCGGGCATTCAGCCGCGCAGGGCAAAAATACCTCCCTGAAACCGGTAAAAACACGGTAAAAATGCGTGGGCCCTGGCGGTAGGCCGGTTAACGGAGGACTCCGGGACCAAAGACACTTCTGGAACCGCGTGGGATGGCGTAAATTATAATCAGCGGCAGAGACTAAGGGTTAAAGGAGAAAAGATATGAAGAGAATTCTAATAGCAGCGGTGATGCTGGGTCTCGCGGGCGGTGCTTACGCGGCGGACTTCGGCGATCTGGGCGGAGTGAAAGCGGCCGGCCTTAAGGCCCTGGCAGCGGCGGAAGGCATTGTTGTCCCAGAGGTGAATAAAGGCTATGTGGCAGGAAACGATGCTGTGGTGGGTACGCCTTCCAAACCGGTTGAGTATATCACCATTAATGGCGGGGAATTCCCGATGGGAACCGACAGCGGCGAGAAAGGTTTTGAAGACGCCAAGCCGATACATGAGGTATCCATCAAAACCTTTGGTATGTCCAAAACAGCGGTTACAGTGGAGCAATACGCGGAATGCGTTATCAAAGGCGGTTGCACGGACCCGGCCACCGGAGCCTATTGCAACTGGGGCAAGACCGGACGCCAGTTTCACCCGGTCAACTGCGTGGATTGGAATCAGGCGCAGGCTTACGCCAAATTCAAAGGCGCCAGGCTCCCCAGCGAAGCCGAGTTCGAATACGCGGCCACCAGCGGCGGCAAGAACCAGAAATACCCGTGGGGCAATGAAGAACCGACCAGCGAACTGGCAGTGTTTCATACCAATGGCACCATGCCGGTCTGCTCCAAGCCCAAGGGGAATACGGCGCATGGTTTATGTGATATGTCCGGCAATGTCTGGCAGTGGATGCAGGACAAGTACCAGGATTCGTATAAAGGTGCGTCTGTTGACGGCAGTGCGGTTGAAGGTGCGGGCTCCGCCCGGGTGGTTCGTGGCGGCTCCTTCAACATCGGTGGCGCCAGATACCTGCGGGCCGATGGCCGCAACTACTACGGCCCCGGCGGCCGCCGCGGCAGCATCGGGTTCCGCCTTGTGAGGTAAGTGTTGTTGACCCTTGGACACTTGAACTTTTGGCCCTTGGTCTTGAATCAGTTGCAGTAAAATCAGTTTGCGGAGGTAGCGCACCGGGCGCGTGCGTAAGCCGCGCCCGGTGCGCTACCGGAGCACTAGGAATATAAATCCGGAACCGCGGCGGAGAAATGAAACTCAAGATTTTCACCCTGCGTTTAAATCCGGCGACCGGACTTTTCGACGAGGGTGAGCTTGCGAGTTTCCAGTTGGCCAAAGATGTGATCGAGATCTCGGAACATTTCCTTGTCCACGAAAAGACGCCGACACTTTTACTGGTCCTGCGTTACAGAGAGCTTCCGGATGGTGACGGTGCGCGCCGGCAACCGGAGGCCGCGCGCAAGGACTGGCGCGCGGAGCTTGACGCGCAGGGACAGCGGATCTACGACGAGTTCAGATCGTGGCGCGGCCGCAAAGCCAAACAGGAAGGTTTACCGCCCTACCTAATCCTTAATAATCGCGAGCTGGCGGAATTAGTAATGAAGCATCCGGCGAACGGGAGATAAAGGGGACATCCCAAGCGGTTCCAGAATTTAGGGAATTATTCGACCCACTAGGCGGGGCCCACCTTGTTTTACCGGCCTTTAAAGCCGTATGGAACGGACTGTTTAACAGTCCCCTCAATGCCCCGGGGCGATTAGTTTATATCCAAGTCCGCGTACCGAGGCTATCCTATCACCGAGCGCCCCAAGCTTCTTGCGAAGATTCATTACGGTCACATCCACGACTTTATGGCTGGCAGAATTGGAAGAAGTCTTCCAGACCGCTTCCAGCAGAAAATCCCTGGTGACAGGGATATTAGTCCTTTCCAGCAGCACGCGCAGAAGCTCATATTCCATGCGGGAAAGCTGCACATTCTCCCCGCCGGCCTGCACCTGCCGTGCTTTCAGATCCATCGACAGGGCGCCGCATTCAAGCCTGTCGCCGCAGCCGGCCAGCTCCGGGCTACCCCGGCGCACCAAGCCGTCGGCGCGGGCCATAAGTTCCTCAATATCGAAAGGCTTTGCCAGATAATCGTCCGCGCCGAAACGCAGGCCAAGCACCCTGTCCTCCACCTCGCCCTTGCCCGTGAGCATTAGTATGGGGATAGTTCTGTAGCGGGAATCCTTTCTTAAAGTCAGGCAGAACTTAACGCCGTCCCCATCGGGGAGCCCCCTGTCGAGCACTATCAGGTCCGGCCTGGCCGTTTCAAGCTCTTTAGCTCCCTCCGCAAGGGTTTTGGCAACATGGACCACGCGGCCCGCTTCCAGCATGGCCGCCTTCACCAGCTCACGGCAGGCGGGATCGTCCTCTATTATAAGCACCAGAATTTTACGCATATCTTCTCCTGTACCGCAAAGAGCCCGGATTGAAACAAGAGGGCAAGAGACTGCTGGCGCCGTTTATGCAGTTGTCTGTTTTGCCGGTCGCGGCGCTGAGAATCTCCGCGCGGCCACCCCTCATGCATGCAGGAGTTTTCTTACCACCGCTATTATTTGGTCCAGCGGCTGGGTCTTTGCCAGCGCCCCCCTGCAGTTGGGAAGCCTCCTGAACCCCTCCGCGAGCATTGGGTCCCCGGCCAGCGAGGATAACAGGATGAACGGGATGCCGGAGGTAGCCCGCATACAGCGTATACCCAGCGCCGCGTCATAGCCGCTCATATCTCCCAATTCATAATCCAGCAGTATGAGGTCCGGCAGATAGGTTAGCGAGTTCTTGATGCCCGCCTTGCCGCTGAGCGCGCTGTCCGCATCGTAACCCGCCTCGCGCAAAGCGCAACACAGCATCAGAGCAAACGGTTCGTTATCCTCTATGACAAGTATTTTCATTTTTGGCGCGATCCCGACCACGAAAAAAAGTGGCAGTTCATCCCAGAATAGGACAGCATCTCCGAAATGCAGGAAAGAAGCTCCCCTGAAGCCAGCGGCTTCCTGAACACGCGCACCCGCCCATTACGGACCAGAAGGGGCCGTACACGCTCCGGCAGCCCTGTGACAAAAATTACCGGCACCCCGGCTCGGGATATTTCCCTGATTATCTCAAAGCCCCTTTCCCCTCCGCCAGCGGGGATGTCGGAGTCCAGAACGACCAGCTGGGGCAGAAACTCCCGGAACAAGAGGACCGCCGCGGTGGTATCGGCGGCGACACGCATTTCGTACCCGGCCTCACGGAACAATGCCTTATAAAATTCCGTCATCGCGATATCGTCATCTACGGCAAGGATACGTTTCATACATCGTCAGTTTCCCTCGCCTCCCTTCCCTAGCGCATTTTTTTAAAATCCTGCGTGTAAACCGCCAATTTCACAATAATATCAAAAAGCAGTGCGCTTATTCCTGAATTCGGGCAGGTTCTTACCGCCCGGCGTGGCGCCGGGCTGGAGAGCGGCATTCACTCCTTGGGCAAGGACCGGGATATTGCGTCGTATTGATCCGCCTGCAATAGTCTAAAAAAACTGAACCAGAACCAGAAATTAGGCTTGAAATACCACTAGTACCAGGACATCCCGGAGTGCAGAAGCGGCTTGGATAATATTTCAGATTTCACAACACGGAGTGGCGCCACCAGGCACTGCTTGTTCCCAAGCCCCGGAGTATCACACAAAACCAGGTTAAGGAACGGTAAAATTCTCTGGGCCCAGGCACTAGGCCGTTTAATTTAAAAACACGGGGCCTTGGACACTTCAAAACAGTCACGGCGGAACGTAGACTATACATATAGGAACGAAGGCCACAGCCAGACAGCCACTATATGGCCTGCACCTAAAACAATTACGGAGATTAAACCATGAATAAAAAGATAATAACGGCGGTGATGGTAATGATGGCGGGGCAGGCTTATGCTGCGGAGTTCAGCGATCTGCAGGCCATTAAGGCCGCGGAGTTGCGCACGACGGAGACGGGAAGGATCCCCGCGCCGGAGCAGCCGGAGCCAGCGGAGAATACGCAGAAGGGTGCGGCCGAGATACAAAGCGCGGTGCTTAAGATCAGCAATTATTCCGAGAAGGAGTTCAGTGGAGCGTTTCTCAACACCAAAGAATTAGCGGACCTTACCAACCAGATGAACTATATAGCCGGCCTTCCCGCCAGGGACATCCCCGTGCAGCTGCTGGGCTATCTGGAAGGGATGAGCGTTACCCTGCAGTACCAGCTCCCGAGAGGCCCGGTCGGACGCAATGTCTCCCCCGCCATGAAAGCGGCACGCGCCATGCAGGCCAAGGTAACCTCGGTGAAACAGCCGGATAAAGCCCTGCGCGGCAGCCTGACCTTCGCGGTCGGGAACGTTTCGCTAAAGCTGGCCCCGCTCAACTTCACCCCGGCAGCCGTAGACGCCAGCCTGACCTGCCGGTTCGAGGACGGTTCCGGCTCGGTGGGCGCGCGCCCCGAACAGGAACTGCCTGTAAGGGTTTCGGGGACCGGCAACCTTTACCAGGTGGAGATCTCCGCGGGCAAGCTGTCAAAGTTCAGCCTGTTCACCGCTCCCAAGTCCTGCCAGTACGTGCTCAACGTACGTTCCGTCTCCGGCGTTTCCGGCAGCGTAACCCTGGCCGGGTCCGCATTCAACATGACGCGCGAGGAACTGAGCGAGCTTCTCTCCGACACGAGGCTCAACGAAGCTATCTCCGCCCAGAACCAGCCCCTCCGGCTTATGGAGCGGAACGGCTTTATAGTCTCCGTCAAGTAGCGGCCATTCCTGAGCGGCAGATGCCATTGTCCGCGGCGGCGCGGAGCAGCCCGACAAGTTCCCGTGTCGGGCTGCTTTTTCCCCCAAGGCCCGGAGTCTTACAGAAAACCAGGGTAAGGAACTCCCTGGGTCCAGGTAACTAGGTCGTTTAATTTTGAAACACGGTACCTTGGACGCTTCTGGGCGCGCAGTTCATAGCGTAAGCTATATACGGTGGCACAGACCGGCGGACAATAAAGGAGACAAGTATTCTGATAGCGGCGGTGATGATAGGCCTTCCCGGCTGCGCGTATGCCGCTGATTTCAGTGACCTGGCCGGCGTAAGCCCCGCTGACCTGAAAGATATTGCAATGTCGGGGGATTCCGGCAGATCTGTGGAAAACATAAGCGCGGTTATCGCTTGTTTTTCCAGAAGTCGATCTTTTTTCCTTCGCTTGGAATTTAAAAAAGCCGTCGCCGCCATCTGTTTTATCTGTACTAGCAAAAAGCGGTGCGTTTTTATGAATTTCGCATGGTATTCCCCCGCGCCCGGCAGCAGTGGTCGGGCGGGTCAGTCATCAACCGGGGCGGGTTCTATTACAGATTAAGCCAAGGGACGCCTCAAGTCGGGGGACTCTGGGCGGCCACCGCTGGTTCAATCAGGCAATTCGTCTACCGACAGGACTTTGATTTCATGTTCTCTCAGCGCCTGCTCGATGTAATATTTATGAGCGATGCCGACAGCGACAAGAACGCTCTTGTCGGGATACTTTTTTACCGTGTCCAGGATGTTTTTGGCGATGTTCTCATTCCGCATTCTCTCATACTCCTTTAAAAAAGCATACTTGGAATGTTTTTCAAAAACATCGTTCCTGAATCTGTCTTTGGCGGCCCACATCCGGGTGACATGTTCGGAATTTATCTCCCGGAAATCACTGCGGATGAAATAATCGTTTAATAATTTAAACATGCCGCCCAGGAGATCTATTTCTTTTTGCAGAGTCGCGTCATTGCTAGCCTGGTCCTGCAACTCTTCCCACTTCTTTCCTTTCTCATTGTCCCACCAATCAATGCCGCTGATCGGGATCCCGTCTTTTTGGGCGGCGGGAATAACGTATTTTTTAAAATCGTACGGGGTCCCGGTAAAGCTATTGTCTGCGGAGAATTTCGGCAAAGTTTCCACGCACAGCACGTCCGGTTTAAGCTTCTCGTAAATTTGGCCCATTCTTTGATATGTATAAATTTTGGCCTTCTCGTGCGCCTGGTGTATTCCGCCTAAAACGAATACCCCAGTTTTCATTTTTACTTTCGAAGATGCCGGCATCTCGGCATGACTTTGGGCGAAAAATGAAAACATAATGATTGCAAGCAGTCTTAGCACCTTATTAGCCAACACCATGGTGCCGCCGGTGGAGTAGCCGGCCGAAGAGGCCATGGACTGCATGCAGTTGTTCTCCAGTATGGTAATGTCGGTCTTGAGCCGGAACGGCATGGCCAGGCGCAGGAATTTCCAGATGGGGTAGGACAGGACGCAGGATGTGATGGTCACACACAGGCCTCAGCCGATCTTGAGGCTGATATAGAGGTTGGACAGCGACATGAAGGCGCCCATGATGGCGGCGCGCAGGGTGAGTTGGGTCATGTTGTCGCCCTGGTACACTTCCTTGTCCCATTTCATCTCCACGTCTTCCACGGCGGGCCCGGCCACGTGAGGGGTTTCCTTGGGCTCGTATATTAGCTCTATCTCGTCCTCCGTCTGCATGTCTTCGAGCGGAAGGTCGTCGCATTTTTTGTCGGCCATTTTTGGTTCCTCTGGGTTGGATTAGTTGTGACCCTGCCCCATCTTTCAACCCGCGCTTAACTGCGGTTCCGTGCTCACAGGGAAATTTACCGTTCCTTACCCTGGTTTTCTGTAAGACTCCGGGCCTTGGGGGAAAAAGCAGCCCGACGCAGGAACTTGTCGGGCTGCTCCACGCCGCCGCGGGCAACAACATCTGCCGTCCAGGAATGGCCGCTTACTTCACGGAGAATATGAAACCGTTCCGCTCCATAAAGCCTCTCCTTTTCGGAGCCGGTCAAAACCTACACAATTCTGCCCTCTAACGGTCTACCCGGAGGGCCGCCGTAAACATCCGTAGCGGAACGTCTAAATCCCCCCCCCCGCTTTTCACCCTCCAACTATCGCGTAGATGGCCGTCAGCCGCTTAAGATTCAGCAGCCAAGCCTATTATCAGCGCCTTCTGCCTCATGTTTTCAAACGTCCGCCTGCAGAATTACCTGAACCCGTATTCTATTCCCGCTCTGCTTACCTTAATTTCTTCTCGGTGAGAATGTACGCATCGGCCCTTTTCAGTCCCGGAAAAACGACAATCATATATCCTCTCAGGAGCCGCGCCCGGTAAGTCCCTCCCGTCCAACCGTCGAACAAGTTGAGAGTGGCGTCTTCGCCGCCGGGCCCGTTCCAAGGGAAGTACGAAGCTCTCCCGGCGGGCCATCCTTTAATCTGTTTGAGGGCTTTTTCTGGCGACATTTCTGTTATCCCAGCATGCTTCCCAAAAATGCCGAGATAGGATTCCCCCAGTTTATCACCTGCCTCTTCCGGAGACAGCGCGATATAGAGCCCGCCCCCCGCTGTTTCCACGGCTTCAGCCGAAGGATCAGCGTCCCATTGGAGCCTGTCGGTAAGATGCACCCCGACCCACACGGAATCTCTGCTGAGCATTTCCCGTGTTATCGGTCGGGCCCGCTTATAAAGTACGTTGACCGCCTCGTTCACTGTGCCGTTAAAACCAGCATTCAAAAGTTCCTGCTGCAGCTCGGCGGGGAATATGGAGAAGTTTCCATATATACTCCCGGTTCGGGGCATACTCCCTGCCCGATCCGGGGCCACGGGGGTCATTACCCCAACGGGGTCTGTTTGCGCCAGGCCGGAGGCCGTCAAGGACTGCAGCTCGAAAAACTCCGCCGAATAGGCCGTCCCCGCCATTCCTATCAGTAACGCTACTAATATATTGTTTGTTTTCATATTACTTTTCTCCTTGATATCCCAACTTGTGGCTCCTCATTTGTTTTCCCAGCAACCAGTGAGGGCTCTCTTTTATCAGGACTACCGCCAACTCCATTTTCTGTGAATATAGTTTACCGCATCCCCCCAGCATTCCGAAGTGTCCTTAGTCCCGAATTTACAGGGGAAATGGCCTATTGATAAGGCCCAGAGAATTTTACCGTTTCTTTGCCATCGAGGAATGCTCACAAGGTAGGCATGAATGCCGCCGACAACATAAGCATCTTGATGCTGACCAACTCAGAAAGAATCCAAAACTGGGCTAGATCATCGTCAATCTGCCGTCAAGCCGGACAGAAGCGGATTTACATCGTAAAACATACAGCCCCCCCGCTTTAAGCGGACCGTTTAGCTTCCACAACTCTGAAACTCAAAAGAAGCCACTTCGCGGAAGTCGTATGCCTGGCTGTTAGTCATGCGGAAGTAGGTAAGCACCAATTTTGCGCGACCACCACCCAGCAGATAAAGCTTGGGAGCGAACTGGCCAGCATCATAACCTGAACCATCTTTCAATTTTTGCAGATCGCCAACCATGAAAGAAGAAGGCCCTGTGAAAACTACATTAACCAGGAATTTTTCCCCGCCTGGAAGTTTGGCCGCAGCGGAGCGGAGCGCAGAAGCTATGCCCGCATCGTTAACAACTGCGTTAAATCTGCGCGCATCCTTGACACTAAGTTGAAGCTTCCCCCCTCCGCAGTAAAGTTCAAACGCCTTAAGCGAAGCGCCCGCCACCGGGAAAGGCACCGAAACTTTGACAACAGGGATATCCCCCGGTTTAAAGGCCTGTAAATCCGCGAAATCCGCCGAATAAACCTTTCCCGCCATCCCTATCAATAACGCCGCCAGTATGCCGCTTGTTTTCATATCACTTTTCTCCTTTATATTTCAGCTTATGGCTCCCTATATGTTTTCAGGACGACCAGTAAAGCTTCTCTTTTATTAAACTTACCGCCAACTCCACTTTCTATTAATATAGTTTACCGCGTCCCACCTGCATTCTGAAGTGTCCTTGAGCCCGGATTCTCCGGGTAAATGGCCTATTGAGAAGGCCCACAAGATTTAACCGTTTCTTTACCAAGATCACCGACCAAAGAAGCGTTTAAACCAAGTTACTCCGCAAACTGTGCCAAAGCGGCGACGGGTCACCAGCAAACAAACCGTGTCAACCAATCTCAAAATCAAACCATGGCAGGGATACGGACGGACGCTTTTTTAAGCCTGATCCTGTTATGGCTTGATTTTACATGAGTCGATGCGCAAACTCTCTTCCGCCTTTTAAATTTGGTAAAATAGCGATATGTCAGGAGAAAGAATACTTGTAATAGAGGACAACCCTGAGACTTCTTGTCTTATTAAATGCTCACTTGAGGAAACTGGATTTAAAGTAATCATTACAGATTTAATAAACTCCGGTTTCAATCTGCTTCAAAACCAGCAGCCCTCCCTGGTAATTGTCGACGTCGACCTGCCGGACGGTAGCGGCTTTGATTTTTGCCGAAAAGTACGAAGTCATAAACCCCTGGCCTCGACCCCTATAATATTATTAACAGGCCATTCGGACGTTAAAGACAAAATGCTGGGATTCGCGTGCGGCGCGGATCAGTACCTGACAAAACCTATAGAAATGGTGGAGCTGGAAATGTGGGTTAAAGCACTGCTTAAAAGAGTCTCCATCGACACGGCTCATGCCCCTGTCGCGGAGAGCGAAGATCTGTCAATAGACGAAGAAACTCATTTAGTTAAGTATAAGGACCTGACCATTGAAAATCTGACGGCCAGGGAATTCAAACTTTTACAAATACTTGCAAAGAACATGCCAAAGGTATTATCTAGAAAATATATTTTATCCAAGATCTGGAATACCGTCGCTGTAGACCATCTTGTTGACACGCATATTTATAATTTGAGAAAGAAATTACCGGCAGATCTGGCCGTGAGAATCCAATCCGTTCCCGGCAAGGGCTTTCGCTTTCATTAGACCTACCACTACACCTTAAGGACGCCCTTTCTTTGAATGCCCCTGGGGGGCCTTCCTGGCCCCATCCTTCTCCCCGAATTTAAAGGTTAGGCTCATCCGTTGCATACTCCCCATCTCGCCCATCGGCACAAAACCATAATTCATCATAAAATTGGATGCCTTAAAACCAATACCAGCGTTAACACCTACCGGCAAACCGCCTAACCCTCCCTCCCCCACACCCATCGCGCGTGATAACCCGCCGTTCAGAACAAACCCGCTGCCCATATTTAAACCCAGCCCCAGCCCGAATACCAGGCTGCTTTCAGGGATATTCCCGCTCAGGTTGAATACCGCTTCCAGCCCGCCGCCTACGTTCACCGCCATCCCGGCCGCCGCGGTAAGCGGCAACGACTCGCTTTTTGACATATACTTCATCGGGCTGCCGATATTGCGCACTGAAAGGCCCACCTTGTACGGATATGCGTCATACTTGTCACCGGCGAACACCGCCCCAAGATCCATAGCGAACGCGGAGGCAGACTCACGCTCTATGGTTGAAGTTATATATTTAAACGTAACGCCGCCAGTGAACTGACCGAAGTTCTTACCCGCACTTAGGTTAACCGCCATGTCAGCAGCGCCGAATCCGCCGGTAGGCGCGCCCTGCGCGTCGCGCCCTTCAAAACTATTGGCTGACACGCGCGTAACTGACAAGCCCCCGTTAAAACTTTCGCCATAATGGCCGTAACCAGCATTCAAGAAGTTGTACCCCTCAAGGTGTGAGCCGTATGAGCTCTGAAACTCGCTCTGCTTCATTAGGCCCACCAGCGCAGGGTTATCCATTATCCCGCCCATCCCACTGCCTGAAACTACCGCGCTGCCGCCAAGGCCCATCGACTGCGCGCTAGCAGGGATCTTTAAGAACGCGGCGGCCGAGGTCTTGGCCCCGCCTTGAACCGGCGGACAAAACAGGCACCCCATCGACAGCAGTGCCAGGGGGATCAGGCGGGTTTTGGCGGTTATCCGTTTCATACCAATAGGATAATCGGTTTTCCGCACCGCGTCCACGAAAGATATTTACAAGGAAACAGGCCGTTATCTCACAGGGGGAACCTGTAAAAACGGCCTGTTTCTTGTAGTTTTTTTACTTCTTCTTGTATCTCCCGACCTACAGCTGTGATGAACGACCTACCGAATCACAGCGAACTTCCCCTTCCTGATCGTTTCACCACCGGCTCCGCTGATCTTTATAAGGTAGAAGTACGCGCCGCTGGCCGCCCCTTTGGCGTCCCATTCGTATTCATAGGCGGACACCAGTTGATTGTTCCTGTTCACCAGTAAAGGACCGCCAGTAAGCGTCTTTTTGTGTATTACCCTGCCAGTAAAGTCTATTACTTTTATTTCCACTTTATCGGCCGTCTCGGTCTCTATGTGAAACACAGGTCTGGCCCCATTCTTGGCCGGATTGGGGAACACATACACGCTGCCCACTATCTCAGGCGTGCTCAAAACAGGCACCATACTGAACAACCTGTACACCGAGAATATCTCCGTCTCAGCGTTCATAGTATTATCCACAGGGTCATACGTGGAAACCAGCGGCGTCCAGACCCCGGTGGCATCGTCCCAGGCGTAGATGCCAACCACGCTCTGCATTGTTGCCGATACGGTTGCAGACCGCCTAACCGGCACCTTGATCCTTATGGGGCTCGACGCCGTGTAATTTTCCGGCAGGACCCTGACACCGGCCGCTATCGGGACTATTTTCTGAAGTTTCGCCCTGGCTTCACGTTCAGCCAACAGTTCGTCATCATCAATACTTTCGTCAACTACGCTTACCAAGACCGGGTCGGTAATTGACATGGGCGCTATTGTGACGCTTGCGCTTGCGGCAAGAATCACACTACCCACTGAGGAGACCACAGCATCGGTCCTTTGCCGATTGTTTATGGTAAGACTGACGGAGGCCGCGGCCATGTTGCTACCCGTGTCATAGGCCCGGACACTTATCACGTGAACGCCATTAGTGAATTTAAGCGTATTCAACTTATATATGTACGGAGCAATCCCATCGATAACTTTTAACACATTATCGACGTAAAACCCGACCCTGTCCACCCCGTTAGCATCAGAAGCGGAAACGGTTACATACACCGTACCGGACACGGTAGCGCCGTTTGACGGCGCCGTAATGGAAACTGCAGGCGGAGTGATATCCGTCATCGAGTTAAACACTGCTACCGTAACCTGGGCCTGCGCGGAATTACCGGCCGCATCGTAAGCCTTTACAACGATCACATGCGTCCCGTTGCTAAGCAGGGTGGTATCCAATGCGATTGAATATGGCGCGGCGGCGGCAAGGCCTTTAAGCATGTTGTCAGTATAAAGCTCGACGCGAGCCACTCCTATATTATCTGCAGCGGCAACCGAGACCATAACAATCCCCGAAACTCCCGCGCCGGCGGACGGGGCAGTAATGAAAACTACCGGCACTATAACATCGGCTGCTGCCAATGTGGTGGCCCAGCCTGAAGCGCTGTTAGCTGACACATTGCCCGCCGCGTCAGAAGCACGCAACCTGGTGTAATACGGCGTCTGCGCCGACAGCCCGGCTATGGCTACAGAAGTCACATTGCCAAGCGCAAGGTTACTATACCCAGCAACAAAGCTGGTGAACCCGGAATTAAGCGATACGTCCAGCTGGTATCCGGTTACACCCACATTGTCGGTAGCGGCGGCCCAGCCAAGCGTGAAGCCAGTGTCGCTTATATTAGAGACCACAAGCCCGGCCGGCGCATTGGGCGAGGTAGAATCCGGCGCGGCCAGCGTAGTGGCCAACCTTGAAGCGCTATTAGCCGATATATTACCAGCCGCATCATAAGCGCGCAACCTGGCATAATACGGCGTCTGCGCCGACAGCCCGGCTATGGCTACAGAAGTCACATTGCCAAGCGCAAGGTTACTATACCCAGCCACAAAGCTGGTGAACCCGGAATTAAGCGATACGTCCAGCCGGTATCCGGTTACACCCACATTGTCGGTAGCGGCGGCCCAGCCAAGCGTGAAGCCGGTATCGCTTATATTCGAGGATACCAGCCCGCTCGGTATATTAGGCGCGACAACATCCGGCCCGAGCAGCGTCGAGGTTAAAAGCACCGACTGATTAGCCGAGACATTACCGGCCGCGTCGTAAGCGCGCACACGGGCGTAATACGGCGTCTGCGCCGACAGCCCTGATATACCTACAGAAGTCACATTACCCAAATTAAGGTTATTGTAACCCGCGACAAAGCTGGTGAACCCGGAATTTAGCGATACGTCCAGCCGGTATCCGGATACACCCACGTTGTCGGTCGCCGCTGACCAGCCAAGCGTATACCCCATGTCGCTTATATTAGATGACACCAGGCCGGTAGGCGCGTTCGGCGGCGTTACATCGGGCGCGGCCAGCGTAGTGGCCAGGCGTGAAACGCTGTTGGCTGAAACATTGCCCGCCGCGTCATAAGCGCGCAACCTGGCATAATACGGCGTCTGCGCCGACAGCCCGGCTATGGCTACAGAAGTCACATTGCCAAGCGCAAGGTTACTATACCCAGCCACAAAGCTGGTGAACCCGGAATTAAGCGATACGTCCAGCCGGTATCCGGTTACACCCACATTGTCGGTAGCGGCGGCCCAGCCAAGCGTGAAGCCGGTATCGCTTATGTTAGAAGCTGCAAGCCCCGTCGGCGCGTTAGGCGCGGTAACATCGGGCGCGGCCAGTGTTGTAACCAGCAGCGGCGCCTGATTAACCGATATATTACCAGCCGCGTCATAAGCGCGCAACCTGGCATAATACGGCGTCTGCGCAGACAGCCCGGCTATGGCTACAGAAGTCACATTCCCAAGCGCAAGGTTACTATACCCAGCCACAAAGCTGGTGAACCCGGAATTAAGCGAGACGTCCAGCCGGTATCCGGTTACCCCCACGTTGTCGGTAGCGGCGGTCCAGCCCAGCATGAAGCCGGTGTCGCTTATGTTAGAAGCCACAAGGCCGGTCGGCGCGTTAGGCGCGGTAACATCGGGCGCAGCCAGCGTTGTAACAAGCAGCGGCGCCTGATTAGCCGATATATTCCCCGCCGCGTCATAAGCGCGCAGCCTGACATAATACGACGTCTGCGCAGACAGCCCGGCTATGGCTGCGGAAGTCACCTTGCCAAGCGCAAGGTTACTATACCCAGTCACAAAGCTGGTGAACCCGGAATTAAGTGAGACGTCCAGCCGGTAGCCCGTTACCCCCACGTTATCCGTTGAAGCAGTCCAGCCCAGCATGAAGCCGGTGTCGCTTATGTTAGAAGCCACAAGGCCGGTCGGCGCGTTAGGCGCAGTAACATCGGGCGCGGCCAACGTTGTAACCAGCAACGGCGCCTGATTAGCCGATATATTCCCCGCCGCATCATAAGCGCGCAGCCTGGCATAATACGGCGTCTGCGCCGATAGACCAGAGACTACGGTAGAAGCCACACTGCCCAAGTCCTTGTTGCTGTAACCCGTGACAAAGCTGGTGAACCCGGAATTAAGCGACACATCCAGCCGGTAACCGGCCACGCCAACATTATCAGCGGCCGCGGTCCAGCCCAAAGTGAAGCCGGCGGCGCCTATATTAGAAGCTGCCAGCCCCAAAGGCGCGGTCGGCGACGAAACATCAAGCGTAGTGGTCAGAAGCGAAGCGCTGTTGGCAGACACGTTCCCGGCAGCGTCATAAGCGCGCAAGCGGGCATAATAAGCGACGCCATCGCTCAGCCCAGATATCAACGAGCTGGTAACAGCGCCGACATCCTTGCTGTTATAGCCGCTGACGAAACTGGTGAACCCGGAATTAAGCGATACGTCCAGCCTGTAGCCCACTACTCCCACATTGTCAGTGGAAGCGGTCCAGCCCAAAGTGAACGCCGAGCCGCCCACATTAGACGCTGCCAGTCCCGCCGGCACCGTCGGTGATGAGGTGTCTATGGTAGTAACTGGCAACGAAGCGCTGTTAGGCGAAACGTTCCCCGCCGCGTCATAAGCGCGCAGCCTGGCGTAATATGCCGTGCCGGCTGAAAGCCCGGCAATGTTAGTGCGGACCACATTCCCGATATCTTTATTGCCATAGCCGGCCACAAAACTGGTGAACCCAGAATTAAGCGACACGTCCAGCCGGTAACCGGCCACCCCCACATTATCCGTGGCCGCCGTCCAGCCCAGCGTGAACGCCGCGCTGCTGATATTCGACGCCACTAGTGCGCTCGGCACCGTAGGGTATGAGATATCCGCCACATTAACCGTTATTGACGCCAACGAGCTATTACCCGCAACATCGTAAGCCCGCACCGCCAAAGCATGGTTGGCAGCGCTCACCCCGCTCGTATTCCAGGCATAACTGTACGGGCTTGACGTATCGGTAGAAGCCGACACCCCGTCTATATAGAACACAACCCTGTCTACATCAACATTATCTGCAGCTGCGGCGTTGATAGCTACCGAGCCGGTTACTGTGGAACCGTTCGCCGGGGCAGAAACAGACACCGTCGGCGCTATAATGTCTGCCAACTCCACACTTATCGCGCACACTTTGGCATTATTTACCACGCCCGTGAACTGGATACTGATCTGCCCACCCGTGACCGTTACGGGGATTGACCTGTCC